>Ga0255338_1000076_pt1 | contig 427453 bp, 395 predicted proteins | sample MeOH1_35cm_T4_19_FD_203715 | JGI IMG/M metagenome (GOLD analysis project Ga0255338, IMG submission 203715) | Sandy soil microbial communities from University of British Columbia, Vancouver, Canada - MeOH1_35cm_T4_195 | ecosystem: Engineered > Artificial ecosystem > Sand microcosm >... | reverse complement strand
AGACAGCACCAGGGGGCTCCATACGCCAAACTCACCCACGTCCGTCCGCCCTGCCTCTGACACACCCGCCCATTTGCCCGTCATCCTGTCCTAATTTGGACAGCACTGGACGCAGATTAACGCCGATTCCGGGACGTGAGCATTGCTCTATCTGTGTTCATCGGCTGCCAGTTCAATCGGTCGACGCAACACCTCTGATTTAATCATGCTGAAGGAGGTGTGGCGATGGCAAAGGGAGGTAGGCGAGGGTTTTCGCATGAGCAGAAAGCCGAGATCTGGGCGCGCTGGAAGGCCGGCGAGTGTGTGAGCGACGTAGCCCGGGCACTAGCGGTCCCTGGGTCGCGTGTGCATCATGTGCTAGCGAGCCGGGGAGGGATTGCCCCGCTGGCGCGCAAGCGCTCAGACCGGCATTTGCGCATGGATGAGCGCGAGGAGATTTCGCGGGGCATCGCGGCCGCAGAGAAGCCGGCGCAAATTGCTGCTCGGCTCGGTCGGCACAGGAGCACGGTAGGCCGAGAGATTGCGCGTAATGGCGGACTCGAACGCTACCGCGCGAGCGAGGCCGACGCCGCCGCATTGGAACGGGCTGCTCGACCCAAGCCGTGTCGTCTGGCGCAGCACGGGCGGCTGCGACGGCTGGTGGCGCAGAAGTTGGCCGCGAACTGGTCGCCGGAGCAGATTTCGAGCTGGTTGAAGAAGCGCTTTGCACAGGACAGAAGCTGGCACGTGTCACACGAGACGATCTATCGGACGTTGTTCGTCCAGGCGCGCGGTGCGCTGAAGAAGGAGCTGATCGCGCATCTGCGCAGCGCCAAACGTTTGCGTTGCGCCAAGGGCGTAGCGCACTCGACGGGATTGCGCGGCAAGATCGTTGATGCAGTATCCATTCGTGAGCGTCCGCCAGAGGTTGAAGACCGGGCCGTGCCGGGTCACTGGGAAGGCGATCTGCTATGCGGAAGCAGCAACAGCTACATTGCGACATTGGTTGAGCGTCAGACCCGCTTTTTAATGCTGGTGAAAGTACCCGGAAAAGACACTGCAGGCGTAGTGGCGGCGGTAAGCAAGCACGTGCGCAAGTTGCCTGCGCAGCTGCGTCGCTCGCTGACCTGGGACCGGGGACATGAAATGACCGAGCACAAAAACTTGACCCTCGCTACCGACATGAAAGTCTACTTCTGCGATCCGCAAAGTCCCTGGCAACGCGGCAGCAACGAGAACACCAATGGACTGCTGCGGCAGTACTTCCCCAAGCGCACGCCTCTGTCCGGTTACTCACAAAGCGACCTCGACAAGGTTGCGCTAAGCTTGAACACCCGGCCCCGCAAAACATTGGGATTCGACACCCCAGCGGAGCGGTTACGCGCGGTGTTGCGTTGACCCATTGAATGCACCATCGGCGTTCATCTGGGGTTGCTGAGAATTTGTATTTTGTTTAGAACCTCTAACTAGTCCCTCCATAGCGGCGCAGGTACAACATCCACGCGGACCAGCCGGCCGCAAGCGGCAACATCATGCCCCACGACAGCGTCACGGCGGAATGCGACAGCAGTGGCGACACCACGCCGGCCGTCAAGCCGGAGACGAGGCTTTGCCCGAAGCCCTGCAGGGAAGCGGTGAGCCCGCGATTCCTGGGAAACAGCTCCAGCGCGAGCAGCGTGATGCTCGGCATCGCAAGCGACATGCCTATCGTGTACGTCATGATCGGCAGCACCGACCACGGCACGCCCGGTGTGCCCCATGCGCTGTACGCAAGATTCCACGTGGCTGCGCCGAACATCACGAGATAGCCGATGCGCACGGTGCGGCGCTGCGTGAGCCGTCCCGCCACGCGCCCCGATAGAAATGCGCCCATCATCACGCCCGCGATGCCGGGCACGAAGAGCCACGCGAACTGCGTTTCGCCGAGGTGCAGGATGTTATAGACGAATGCCGGCGCCGACACGACATAAAGAAAAAATCCGGAGAAATTCAGCGCCACGGCCGAAGCGAGCAGGAACAGCGGCATGCTCCGCCCGAGACGAAAGTAGTTTGCCGCGAGCGGCTTCAGCTCGAACGGCTGCCGTGACGAATGCGGCAGCGTCTCGGGCAGCTTCCAGTAACAGCCGATGACGAGCACGGCAGCGTACAGCGCCAGGAACACGAACACCGAATGCCAGCCGAACGCGCCCTGGAGCCAGCCGCCGACCACCGGCGCGACCGCAGGCGCAAGTCCGAAGATCATCGTGACCCACGACATCAATCGTTGCGCCGCGTGCCCTTCGAGGCTGTCGCGGATGATGGCGCGGCCGACCACCATGCCGGACCCGGCGGAGAAGCCCTGCAGCGCACGGAAGAACAGCAGCTGATGGAAGCTCTGCGCGAATGCGCAGCCGACGGATGCCGCGGTGAATATGCAAAGGCTGATCAGGATGACGGGACGCCGACCGAACGAGTCCGACAGCGTGCCGTGAAACAGCGTCATGAATGCGAAGGTGAAGAGATACGCCGAGAGCGTCTGCTGCACCTGGACGACCGAAATGCCGAAGTCCCGCTCGATGAACGGAAACGACGGCAGGTAGGTGTCTATGGAGAACGGCCCGAGCATCGATAGCCCGGCGAGCAGCGCGGCAAGGAGCGGCAGGGGTATGGCGAGACCGCGTGTCACCGGGGGCTTTCAGCGTAGAGCGAGTGGTATGCAGGAGGCGTCGAGGAAGCGGTAAGCATGGCGGAGGATTATACCGGTGGTCGGCTCTCCGCATTTGTTGGGCGACGCTCTACATGGACCAGCTAAGCGCGTGAAAGCTTCGACGCAGAGGACGCGGAGGACGCCAAGGAAAAGCAAAGCTTTGACGCGAAGGACGCAGAGGACGCAGAGGACGCAGAGGACGCAGGAAGAACGAATAATGATCGGTGCGCCGACGTCGGTGTCGAATGATGACGACCAAAGATCTAAAAGCCTTAACACGAAGCGCGCCAAGACAATACGTATTCAGCGCGTCCGCTCACCGGAATGTTGCAGCAAAGAGTCTAACGCTTCAACGCTAACGACTGAGAGGATAGTCCACGAGAATGAACACCGCGATCATCGACGCGGCGAGGTTAACGCAAGCGCGCGCGCATAACGCTGGACGAAGCGTTAGTGCGCTGTTTTTCGACCCCGAAATGAAGTTCTAAGCGTTGTTGCGAGGCTTGATTTCCGACGCTTCGCGTAAAGCTCAATGATTTGCCGTGGTACGACCCGTTATTCTGGGAGCGGTGCGTGGCATGTACGTAAGTACTTTGTAGCCCCTGTCAAGCGACGATACACTAACCGGCGTAGCATGACATGCGCATGTGTCGATGGAGAACCCCGGCGGCACAAAGCGTCCAACAGGAAGAGGGTTGTGAGGTCGCCTATGTCGAACAGACATGAGCGGATATTAATCCTTTGCAAGACCTACCCGTCACCAAGCGCTGGCCACGCGGAGACATCGTGTGTGGCTGGCGTCACTGAGCAAGGGGAGATGCGCAGGCTTTTCCCTGTGCCATTTCGCCTCATACAAGACGCCAAGCAGTTCAAGAAGTGGCAGTGGATTACCGCACGAGTGGAAAAGGCTCGAAGCGATCACAGGCCGGAAAGCCACCGAGTGTTTATAGACACAATTGCGTGTGAGGACACCCCCATTAGCACTCGTGACCATTGGCGTGACCGACGTCCGTGGATTGAGAGAATACCGTTATTCGAGGATTTCAACGACCTAGAAGCGGCCCGGCTTGATCGCAGAATAACGCTCGCATTGCTTCGACCGAAGAGAGTCGTCGGTCTGGATCTAAAGGCCGTCGATAATCCAGATTGGACGGAGGACGAACGAGCAAAGCTACTGCAAGCGCAGAATCAGGGAAATCTGTTCGACGAGACTGACGCTAAGAGTCTTCGGCTGCTACGAAAGCTGCCGTATGACTTCCATTATCGCTACGAGTGCGAAAGCGGCGGGCGCATCAACGCATACAGACACAAGATCGTAGACTGGGAAGCCGGGGCCCTGTTCTGGAACGTGCGAAATAGAAACGGCGATAGCTGGGAATTGCCGTTTAGGGCGAAGCTTGAGAAGCAGCTACCCGGGGACGACCTGATGTTTCTCATGGGGACGGTCCACCGATTCCCCGATCAATGGCTCATCGTTAGCCTGATCTACCCACCTAAGCAGCTGCCCGCAACTGTGCGTCAGGAATCGCTGTTTTAATGGTGAGATGCACTAACTCTGGGGCACCGGCCCTAACGGCTGCGCGGCCAACATAGGTCCGGTGGCAAGCGTTGAAATCAGCCTCGAAACACAACAAACAAGAAGTTCGCGCACGGCACCCTGTCACCAAGTCTTCGATCACTTTCTGTTGACTGGACAGGTACGAATTGAAGGCGCGGCTGTACGCGGTCCAGTCGCCATCAATCTTGAAGCGGTCTCGGATGTGCCTTGGACAGCCAAGGGCAGGCACGTGGCAATAATCAATCCCCGCATCCGCCAAGGTATCGGAAAGCGCACGCTTCGAAAAACCTTTCTTCCTGGACAGCGGCAACTCACGCACATCCACGACAACGCGTATCCCAGCCTTTTCCAGCCGCGATAGGAATGCTCGAATATCGATACCCTCGTAGCCGAACGTGTAGAGCTTCATCGTTTCCTCAAATTGCGTCGCATAGTACCGCATTTGGCGTTGTGCTTGCACGCCCGCGGGATAGCAGACGGTTGCGCCGTCAACGGGTATTAGTCAGCGAGTAAAAGGGGCCAAGCTCGGAGCATCCCGTGACGTATGGCCCGAAGGTTCGCGAAGGCGCACGGGTTTATCGCCTGCCTGCGGAATACGTCTAAGCAAGTGGAAGGTCAGCGACGAACGAAATTTCGTGTGTGTTTCGAACCGCCCGAACTGTTGAGCTTTACGTAATCTTGTTACGGCGCTCATCCCTCACCCCCAGCCCCTCTCCCGGAGAGCGAGGGACGCGTCGAGCGAATCCGCGATTAAAGGGGCCAGGCTCGGAGAATTCCGCGAAGTATGGCCCGAAGGTTCGCTAAGGCGCACAGGTGTATCGCCTTGCCTGCGGAATACGTCTAAGCAAGTGGAAGGGCGGCGACGAACGAGATTGCGCGTGCGTTTCGAACCGCCCGAACTGTTGAGCTTTACGTAATCTTTGGCGCTCATCCGTCACCCCCAGCCCCTATCCCGGAGGGCGAGGGGCGCGTCGCGCGAATCCGGATGTGTCACCCGGATTCGTACGGATCCATAGGAGCAATCATGAACGGGAACCAGGTCCTGAACGACGTGAGCCCGCTTAGCACATCATTTCCCGTCGGAAAACGGCCCGCTAAGACGCGGACTAATGGGAAGCTCGCTCAGTTACCGCGTGACCGAACGCGACGCGGCATGTGGTGCTACGCAGCCGAACCGGGCTACAAAGTAAACGCCTTCCCGATTTCCTGTTGCGTGGCGCCGGTTGCGATGAGCGCGCGAACGATAAGATCCAGCGACACGGAAGGATCGCCTGCTTCTATTTTTGCAATCCTCGATTGGCTTGAACCTATGCGCTGCGCAAGATCAGTCTGTGAAAGGTGGCGCTTCTTGCGCGATTTCTTGACGGCATCGATAAGCGACAGCTTCATGTCGGCCAGTGTGGCTTCCTGTTCATCCAGTCCAAGAAAATCCTTCGCGGTTCCGACTTTCCAGCCAGCCGCTTTCAGGCGCTTCAGCTTGGCGTTTCGCATTTCCGGCATCTCCGATTCAGTTCATATCGCCTTATATTGGCGCAGGCGCGTGGTGCATGTATCTATCACCGACTTCGGCGCCTTTGCGGTCGTCTTGGAAAACACTTCCAGAATGACGATCGCTTCCGCATCCACGTAGTAGACGATGCGCCACGTCTTTCCCGCATCCCGCACCCTCAGCTCGTGGCATGACTTTCCTACGCTTGGCATCGGCCTGAAGTGTGGAAGCGAAAGGTTGTCCCCACGCTGAAGACGGCGCAGCAGAACGCCCGCCTCGACCCGTGCCTGCGCCGAAAAAGGAGGCGTTTTGATTTCGCCTTTGAGCCACACCAGCGGCTTGTCAACCTTCTTCACGGCTTTGCCGTATATGTCAAATCCGACATAACGGCAAACGAACCATTAACGGCGACGGAACCCGGTAAGCCAAATCAGTGAGCAAGGTTGAGGGACTGCTCCGGACTGTCCCCGAAGGAAACGCCGTTTCCGTACGAGATACGAATCGGTTTATTTATACATCGTGGAGTAAAAGGGGCCAGGCTCGCGAGTTAAACACGCGGTTGATGAGATCGGCTACCTGCCGTTCGGACGGGAGGAGGCGAACCTGTTCTTCAACGTCGTCGCCAAGCGCTACGAACGCGGCAGCATGGTCTTCACCAGCACCCTGCCGTTCGCGCAGTGGGCGAGCGCGTTTGCCGACGATCAGACGCTCACCGCGGCGCTTCTCGATCGGCTGCTGCACCACGCCCACATCGTGCAGATCAGCGGCGAGAGCTACCGCCTCAAAGACAAGCGCAAGGCCGGGCAGGTGAAACGAAGCAAAGACTGAAGACAGTGCCAGGGTGGGTCAGATTTACTCCGACGGAAATGGGGCGCGCGGACGCGCGCCCATATCCTCACGCTGACGGCTACGTGCGCAGGATCGTGACGGCGCAGTTGCCACCGGCGCCGAGCACGTGCGCAAGGCCGACCTTCGCGCCTGCGACCTGCCGCGGCCCGGCCTGCCCGCGCAACTGAGAGACGAGTTCCACGACCTGGCCCAGGTGCGAAGCGCCGACTGGTTCGCCCTTGCTGATAAGGCCGCCGCTCATGTTCACCGGCGTCGCCCCGCCGATTTCCGTGCGGGCCTCGTCGATGAGCCGGCCGCCTTCTCCGGCGGCGCACAGTCCCAGGCTTTCGTAGATCTCGATCTCGCAGAAGGCGTCGGTGTCCTGGACTTCGAAGCAGTCGATGTCTCCGGCGCCCAGGCCCGCCCGTTCATATGCCTGCCGCGCCGTGACTTCCGTCGGCCCGGGGTTGTTCGCCGTGGCGCTCATGCTGTCGGCCGGGCAGCGGAAATCCGCCGAATACTGGGCGATCGTGTGGCAGCAGGCCGCGATGTTGATCGCCTTGCCGGCAACGCCGATCGCGCGCGCGCGCTTCGCCGAGGCAATCACCACGGCGGCAGCGCCGTCGTCCGGCGCGCAAATCTCCAGACGGCGGATCGGATCGCACACCAGCGGAGAATTCAGTATCTCGTCGAGGCTGAATTCCTTCCGGTACATCGCGTACGGGTTGTGCACGCTGTTCTTGTGGTTCTTGTAGGCGACCTTGGCGATCTGCAGCTCGGTCGTGCCGTAGTCGTGCATATGGCGCTGGGCCCGCATCGACCAGTAGGCGGGATTGAGCGACATGCCGAGCTCGATCTGCCACGGAGCGTAGATCATGGTGGGATCCATGAAACCGCGCGGCATCTTCTCGCAGCCCAGCACGAGCGCGAGGTCGACTTCGCCCGAGCGCACCGCGAGCACGGCCTGGCGCAGCGCGGCACCGCCGCTCGCGCAGGCCGCCTCGATGTCCACGATCGAGATATCGGTGCTGCCCAGCCGGCGCAGTATCCTCGCCCCGGAAGTCGCCGGCAGATACATCCGCGAGAGATAAGCGGCCTGGATCTGCGACCACTCCACGCCCGCGTCGCGCAATGCTGCGGCCGCAGCTTCTGCGCCCAGTTCTTCGTAGCTTTTGTCGAGTCGGCCGAACGGATGCATCCCGGCGCCGAGTATCACCACATCAGACATCGCCCTCTCCCTGGTTGACCGACTCGAATTCGAACGCCACCACTTCGCGACCGTCCGGATCACGGCGGACGTACGGCCTGAACTGCAGCTCGATGCCGACCTTGAGCCGGCCGATGTCGCAGCGGATCGGCGAGAGCACGCGCAGACCGTCGGGCAGCTCCACCAGGCCCAAGCCGAAGGGCGCAAACGGCTCCGGCCCCCTATAGTCGCCGGGCGGACGGTGGCGAACGACCGTAAAGCTCCACAGCACGCCCCGGTCGCCGAGCGCCACGTCGCTGACGGTATCCCGCCCGCAGTTGGGGCACAGCGTCCTGCTGCCCAGCGACGTTTCGCCGCAGGAGGCGCACTTGCAGCCGGCGAGCCTCACGCGGTCGAGCTGCGACAGAGGGCCGGCCAGCAGGCCCTCGCGAATCGGCGCGCGGCCACCGGCGGCGCCGTCAGTTGCTTTGATCACTCCACACCTCGCTTAAAAAGACTCAACACTTCGGTTTTCGAAGCTCTCTGCTTCGCGCTGCGCCGTGCTCTGCGCTCACACCACGCCGCGCCCGCGCAGTGCGCGGATGCCGTCGTCGTCCATGCCGATCTCCCGCAGAATTTCGTCGCTGTGCTGCCCCAGAATCGGCGGCGGCCGATCGTACTGCAGCGGAACCTCGGTAAACCGCATCGGGCTCACGACCTGCGGCACCGTGCCGGCGAGCGGATGCGGCAGATCGCGCAGCATCCGCCGCTGTTCGATCTGCTCGTCATGCAGCGTTTCGCGGACGTTGTTGATGGGTGCGCAGGGCACGCCCGCGCCGGCGAGCCGTCCGATCCAGTGCGCGCGGTCGTTGCGCGCGAATTCGCTGCGAATCAACGTCAGGAGTTCATCGCGGTGAACGACGCGGGCGGCGTTCGTGCTGAAGCGCGCGTCGCGCGCCAGATCGGGACGCGCCATCGCCTCGCACAGCTTGGCGAACTGGCCGTCGTTGCCCACCACCAGCACGATGTCGCCGTCCCGGCAGGCGAAGACGTCCTGCGGCTGGATGTTCGGGTGGAGGTTGCCGTTGCGCCGGGGAACGTTGCCGGAGATGAGGTAGTTCATCGCCTGGTTGCACAATGTCACCGCCGCGACGTCGAGCATGCCAATATCGATGTACTCGCCCTTTCCACACGCTGCACGGCGCGCGAGCGCAGCGAGCACCGCCACCGCGGTGTACATGCCGGTCATGATGTCCATGATCGGCACGCCGACTTTCTGCGGGCCGCCGCCGGGATTGCCGTCGCGCTCTCCGGTCACACTCATGAGACCGCCCATCGCCTGGATCGCGAAATCGTACGCGGCGAGATCGCGTTTGGGCCCGGTCTGCCCGAAGCCGGTGACCGAGCAATAGATCAGCCCGGGGCTAATGTCCTTCAGATCGTCATAGCCGAGCGCCCACTTCGCGAGCGTGCCGACCTTGAAGTTCTCGATCAGGATATCGGAGCGCGCCGCCAGCTCGCGCACCACGCGCTGCCCGTCCGCCTGCGCGATATCGAGCGTGATCGAACGCTTGCCGCGATTGGTCGCGAGGTAATAGGCGGATTCGCGCGTGTCGCGCCCGTCGCGATCCTTGAGAAAAGGCGGCCCCCAGGTGCGCGTGTCATCGCCCGCGCCCGGACGCTCGACGTGAATCACGTCCGCACCCAGGTCGGCGAGTATCTGCCCGGCCCACGGCCCGGCGAGCGCGCGGCTCAGGTCGAGCACGCGAAGGTGCGAAAGCGGTCCGCTCAAGATGTCTTCTTTCCTCCGATTGCCGATGCCGAAGCCATGCCGTCCCGATGAGGCGCGCACGGTGCGCGCCGGCTTTCTACTGGGCGCTCGCTCCGGAAATCTCGATCACTTTTTTCCATTTCGTCTGCTCGCGTCTGATCTCCGCATCGAGCGCCTCCGGCGTGCTGCCCGCCGGGTTGATTCCCAGGCCGTGCAAGCGCTCGCGCACGTCCGGCATGGTCAGCACCGCATTGACCTCTCTGTTCAGGCGTTCGACGATCGGGCGCGGCACGCCTGAACGCGTGGCAACGTAGTTCATCGGTGAGGCTTCGAAACCCTTGAGGGTGTCCGCGATGGGCGGCACGTCCGGCAGCAGCGGTGAACGCTCGGCGGTAGCCATCGCCAGGGCACGCAGCGCTCCGGACCTGATGTGGGGCACGTAGACGGACAGGCTGTCGATCGCCATCTGCACGTTGCCGGCGAGCAGGTCCTGCAGCGCCGGGCCGGTGCCCTTGTAGGGCACGTGCACGATATCGATGCCGGCCATCGTCTTGAACAGCTCGCCGCCGAGATGGCTCGATGCGCCTACGCCCGCGCTCGCGAAGTTGATCCTGCCCGGCTGGGCCTTGGCGAGCGCGATCAGCTCCTTCACGCTTTTCGCCGGCATGCTTGCCGGTACCACGAGCACGCTCGGAATGATCGCGATGCGCGAAATCGGCGCGAAATCGGCGAGCGGCTCGTACGGCACCTTCTTCATCAGATAGGGATTGATGATCTGCGGGCCGGGCGTGCCGTAGAGCAGCGTGTAGCCGTCCGGCTGCGATTTCGCGACGAGATCAGCGCCTATCGTCGCGCCGCCTCCCGGTCTGTTGTCGACGAGGACGATCTTGCCCAGCCGCTCGCCGAGCGGCGCGGCGACGATGCGCGCCACCACGTCGGCCGCTCCTCCGGGCGCGAATGGCACGATCAGACGGATGGGCCGGATCGGATAGCTCTGCGCGAGCGCGGCGCCGGCGTACAGCGCGAGCCCGCCGAGCGCGAGCGCCGTGGCGAGACGGAATCTGCAATTCATAAGGGGCTCCTCCTGTTCGGTCGGGCGGTCATCCGGGCAGCCTGTGGTCAGAGGTCGAGCCTGATGTTGCGCGCGCGAATGACGCGCCCCCATTTCCTGAGTTCCGCGTCGAGAAACGCCGTGAACTCCTCGCGCGTCAGCAGCGCGGACTCGAGGCCGGCCTGCACCACCCGCTCGCGCATCTCGGGCGGCGCGAGAACGCTGCGCACGTCCTCATAGAACTTCTTCTGCGCCTCCGGTGGCGTTTTGCGTGGAATGAAGAATCCGAACCAGCTCGCGGACACCATCTCCGTGACCCCCTGCTCGGCGAACGTCGGCAGATCCGGCGCCGTGGACAGCCGCTTGGCGTTGGCCACGGCGATGGCGCGCAGCTTGCCGCTCTTGGCATAGGGCATGGACTGCATGGTGTCGAAAATGCCGTCCACGCGCCCGCCCAGCACGTCGATCATCGCCGGCCCGGTGCCTTTATAAGGCACGTGCGTCATTTCGATGCCCGTGACCGACGCGAACAGCTCGGCGGCGATGTGAGGGCTCGACGCATTTCCGGAAGAAGCGAACAGCGCCCCCTTGGGCCTGGACTTCGCGTATTCGATCACCTCCCTGGACGTGCGCGCCGGAACGGTCGGATGCAGATAGAGGACGTTGGGCGCCGTCCCCACGAGAGTCACCGGGGCAAACGACGTCGGATCGTACGGCAGATCGGAAATCAGGATCTGATTCGTGGTGAAGCCGAAGCTCGTCAGCAGCACCGTATATCCGTCCGCAGGCGCCTTCGCCGCCGCCGCCGTGCCGACGATCGTCCCGCCGCCGGGACGATTGTCGACGAGCACCGACTGCTTCCAGCGCTCGCTCAACGCCGCCGCCGTCTGCCGTCCGACGACGTCGGTGATCCCCCCGGGTGCGTACGGCACGATGATCACCACGGGCTTGGAAGGATAGGCCTGCGAGGACGCGAGCAGCGGCAATCCGCACAGCAGCGCGGCCGACAACAGCATGATGGTTCGCTTCACATCGTTCTCCTCTTTGGAGCCATTCGCATGTCGACGTATCCGATCCCGGTGTCCGGTCTGCCGCGCCCGCTCAAGCCGGCATGCGAAGCACCTGCTTGGCGAGAATGTTGCGCTGGATCTCGTTCGTTCCGCTGTAGATCGTCGTCATCGTGGCATTGAACAGCGGCGCGAGCGGATTCACCGCAACGCCGCCGAATTCCGCGCTGCCGAAGCTGCCGGCATGTTCGCCCGCGGCTTCGGTGAGCAGCATGCTGATCCGGCTGTAGCTGTCGGTCGCCCAGATCTTGAGCAGCGACACGCTGGGCGGCAGCGTCTCCCCGCGCTTCACCATATCCGCGAAGTGTGCGTAGGCCGCCTCCAGGTCGGCGACGTCGAGCGCGAGTTCCGCATAGCGCGCGACGAACGCGCGGTCGGCGAAGAGCCCGCGCGCGACCGCCAGCGTCTGCACCTGCCTTAACGCGTACATCGACTGCTGGGGACTGCCGACAAATATGCGCTCGAAGCCCAGCAGCGCTTTCGCGATCGACCAGCCCCGGTTCAGTTCGCCGACCAGGTTCGCGCGCGGGACGCGGACATGATCGAAGAACACCTCGCAGAACTCCTCGTCGCCGGCGATGTTCGCGATCGGCCGCACCGTGATCCCGGGAGTCGACAGATCGGCGAGCAGGAAGCTGATGCCCTCCTGCTTCTTGGCGGTCTTGTCGGTGCGCGCAAGCAGGTAGATGTGAGTGGCGTCGTGCGCCAGCGTCGTCCAGATCTTCTGGCCGGTGACGATGAAGTGATCGTCGTCGAGGACCGCCTCGGTCCTGAGCGAAGCGAGATCCGATCCCGCGTTCGGCTCCGAATAGCCCTGGCACCAGATGTGCTCTCCGGAAATGATCTTCGGCAGAAACCGGTCCTGCTGCTCCTTCGTGCCGAACCGGATCAGCACCGGGCCGATGGTGATGATGCCCTGGTCGGGCGTGCGGGCCACGCCGTACCCTTCGAACTCCTCGAAAAACGCGAGCAGCTTGTCGGGCGGCAGGCCCATGCCGCCGAACTGTTTGGGCCACGCCGGCGCAATCCAGCCCTGCCGGGAGAGCGCGACATACCACTGCCTGATCTCGCGCCAGCGCAGGCGGCGCGCCGGGTAGCGCAACGCCTGCGGATAATGCCGGTCCAGGAAGCCCCGCACCAGAGCGCGGAATTCCGTTTCGGACATCCGGTCCCAGTCCGCTTCGCGCGGAAACTCGGCGACCGTCGCGTGTGCTGCGCTCGATGCCGTCGCGGACGGCTGCAGGTCGAAGTATCGCTGCCGGTGCGCGCCTGCATCCCCGAGCCAGCTCGCGAGCCCGAGCGCCCGCTTGAAATACAGCCCCACGTCGCATTCGTCCGTATAGCCGATAGCGCCGTGGAACTGGATTGCAAGACGCGTGACCAGAAGCGCGGCATGGGTGCAGCGCGCCTTGATCCGGCTTGCCGTCGCGGCGAGCGTGGTCTGCCCCCGATCGAGCGCGCGCAGCGCATCCTCGATGCCGGCTTCTGCCAGCTCGGTCTGGATATAAGCATCGACTATGCGATGCTGCAGCGCCTGGAAGCTGCCGATCGGTTTGCCGAACTGCACGCGCGTGCCCAGATAGTCGAGCGTGATTTCGAGCGCGCGTCTTGCGATGCCGAGCAGTTCGGCCCCCTGTGCGATACGGGCGATGTCGTTGCCGCTTTCGACGAGGCGCATCACCGCCTCCCCGGACGCTACGCGGCTGGACGGCGTCACGGATACGCCGTCAAACGCCAGGCTCGCCATGGTCGTGCCGTCGACCCGGGATTCCTCTTCGATGCGGATGCCGGGCAGGTTCGCCGGCACCCAGTAGAGCGCCGGCCCTTCCGGATCGGCGGCGAGAACCAGCCAGCCGTCCGCGCCGGTTCCGGGCACGACGAATCGCTTCCGGCCGGAAATCAACACCGTATCGTCGTGGCGCCGCGCCACGGTCGATGGCGTCCGGCACTCGATGTCCCCGACGATCTCCTGCCAGGCGAGCCCCACGATCTGCTCTCCGCTCAGCACGCGCTCGAGCAGATGTGCAGCGAGTCCGCTGTCGGGCGTCCCCGCCAGCACGGCGACGGTCTGCACGCCCGCCGCGACGAAAGGCTCGGGCAGCAGATCACGCCCCGTCTCTTCGGCAATGGCCGCTGCCTCCCTCAGTCCGAGTCCGAGACCGCCGTATTGCTCGGGCACCAGGATGGAAAACCATCCGGCTTCCGCGAGCTGCGTCCAGGCGCGGCGCTCGAACCGCGGCAGAGCCCCCCGCAGACGCCGCAGGCGGGCGAGCTGATCCGTGCGGCGCAACAGATCGCGCGCGCTGTCTCGAAGCAGCGGCAGCGCTTCAGTCGATTTCGTCATTGATCCCATGTGCTGCAGTCCACTGCGTGTGACGTGAAGGCGGCGTTCGATTGACCCGACCGACCGGTCGGTCGGAAAACCCGGAGAAGCATAACGGGCCGCGCGGGCCGTCGTCAAGCTCACCTTCTTCGACAGGGCTCCTGCCGGAAATCGCACACGAAGTTTTTCGCCGCACGGCAGCCGCCCGCGCCACCTTCGCAAGAAGAACCGCCCGATCGCACGATGCAGTTGGGCTACAATGCACGGGAAAATTCGTTGCCTGCGCAGGCTCAGGCTGCTCCGGACACCGCAGCTCCACGCGAGCACACGCATAATGAAATCTCAAAAATCCGCCCCCTCCCCATCATCCGCCGCGAACACTCACGACGCTCCGAACAGCCGGACCGACAAGGAACACAAGATCCTCTCCTGCGCCGCCGCGCTGTTCGCAAGCAAAGGGTTCGAAAGTACTTCAATCAACGAGATCGGCGCGGCCTGCGGGCTCGCGAAGCCTACGCTGTACCATTACTTCCGCGACAAGAATTCGATTTACGCCGGCATCGTCGTCACGGTGCTGCGCGAATTGTGCGAGGCTGTCGAGGAAGCAGTGGTCCGGATCGACGGCGCCGAGAACAAGCTGCGCACTTACATGCTGTCGCACAGCCGGTTTTTCGAAGAACGATACGCCGAGTATCTGACGGCACAGCTCGGTTACCGCAACCTCAGCCTGCCGGGCGACCGGCGCACGGCGCTGCGCTATCGCGATCGCCACGAGGCGAATCTCAGACGGATTGTCGAAGAAGGCATCGGCGACGGCGTCTTCAGGGCCGTCGATCCGGCGACTTGCAGCCGGCTCGTGCTGTCGAGCCTGAACTGGATGGTGCGCTGGTACAAGCCGGACGGCCCACAGCGCGCGACCGAGATTGCCGGCGCCTACTATGACCTTATTCTTCGCGGCATTGCCGCCGCGGCACGAACGCCCGCCAAGCGATCATCCGCCGATGCGCCCGTAAAGAAGACCCGCAGGCGGCGTGCGCGTTGAGCCGGGGCCGAGCCGGCCGGCTCCCGAGTAAAAGGGGCAGTAAAAGGGGCCAGGCTCGCGAGTTAAACACTACGCGTTCGCAGTGACACCTGGATTCGACGAGATGAGGCTCACGATGCGGGCAGGCGTCGCGGGGAGCTGGTAGGCGCGTTTTCCCAACGCATCGGCGATGGCGTTGAGAATCGCTGGCGCAACGGCGACGGTCGCGCACTCCGCCGCGCCTTTGGCACCGAGCCCGGCCGAAGGGTCTCCCTTCTCGACGAGGAGCGTCACGACCTCCGGCATGTCGCGTGCCGTCGGAATGCGGTACTGCTCGAATCCTGTCGTCACGCCGGGATGAAACTCTTCCTTGAGCGCGAAGCCCATGCCCATGGACACCGCGCCCTCGATCTGTCCTTTCAGCGCTTCCGGAAAAATGGCGCGGCCGACATCGTGAGCGGCTATCACGCGCAGCACGCAAGTCGTGACGCGCGTCCACATTGAGGTCGCGCGCCGTGCCATTGACGTTGAGCTCGAGATGCATTGTGGACCCTGCGCCTTCGGGGCGCGGCTTTAGTGGTAGATTATGAGCGGTTCCGCTGTCGCAAGAAATGTCCGTCGCATCTTCGGGAGGAAGCGCCATGCGCTACGCAACGTTACTCGCTGCAGCCGGCGTCCTGGCGGTGTGCAACGCGCACGGCGCGGAGCAGTTTCCGACCAAGCCCTTGCGCTGGCTTTCTCCCTACGCCGCCGGCGGCGGCAGCGATCTCACGACGCGCGCGGTCGCGCAGAAGCTGTCGGAATATCTCGGGCAGAACGTCGTCGTCGACAACCGCACCGGCGCTTCGGGCAAGATCGCGGTCGAGCTCGCGTCCCACGCCCCCGCCGACGGCTATACGCTCGTCACCTTCACGCCGTCGATCTCGGCGAACCAGGACATCAGCAGGCTCGCTCCGCTCACGCAGATGACGAGCCAGGGCTATGTGTGGATCGTCCACCCGGCGGTGCCCGCCACGTCGATGAAGGAGCTCATCGCCCTCGCGCGAGCGAAGCCCGGCACGCTGCATTACGGCTCGTCCGGCATCGCGACCATGCAGCACATCGCCGGCGCGATGCTCGGCACGATGACGAAGACCGATCTCGTGCACGTGCCGTACAAGGGCGGCGCTCCGGCGCTCACGGACCTGCTCGGCGGACAGCTGCAGTTCTTCGCGGCCGACTTCTGGTCGAGCGCGCCTCACGCGAAGTCGGGCAAGGTGCGCGCCCTCGCCGTCACTTCCGGCCAGCGCTCCAAGGTGTTTCCCGATCTGCCGACGACCGCGGAAGCCGGCGTTCCGGGTTATGCCGTGGAAAACTGGTACGGCGTCGCGACGCACGCGAAAACGCCGCCCGACATCGTGACGCGGCTCAACCGCGACCTCGTGCGCGCGCTGAAAGCGTCCGAAGTCGGCGGCCGGATTTCGCAGGAAGGCGCCAACGTCGTGGCGAATACGCCGGGGCAGTTCGCGACCGTGATACGGGACGACGTGCGCAAGTGGCATGCCGTCGCCAGGGCGGCAGGCATCGCGGGGCCGTCGCAATGACGTCGCGGCGCCATACGATGCGCGGCATGCATCCGCGCAGACACGGGCCGCCGTGAACGTCCTCGTGCTCGCCCTCGCGGCGATGTTCGTGCAGCAGACGTTCGCGGCGATGGGCAAGATCCTGCCGGCCGTCATCGCACCGGCGATCATCCTCGACCTGCATTTCGCTCCGGAGTGGGTCGGCGCGTACTTCGGGCTGAGCGCGTTCGCGGCCATCCTGTTCCAGATGAGCTGCGGCAACTTCATCGTGCGCTACGGCGCGCTGCGCGTGAGCCAGGTGGCGTTGCTGATGCTCACGTTCGGCATGGCGGTGACGGTGGAGGGCAGCCTGCTGGTCTTCGTGCTCTCGGCGATCGTGGGCGGCGGCGGTGCGGCCGTGTCCACGCCCGCGAGCTCGCACCTGCTCGGCCGCTTCTCGCCGCCGCAGTACGCGCCGCTGGTGTTCTCGATCAAGCAGACCGCGGTGCCCGCCGGACTGCTGCTCGCCGGATCTCTCGGGCCGCTGCTCACGGCGTGGGCCGGCTGGCGCGGCACCATGCTGATCGTCGCGGCAGCGTGCCTCGCATCCGTGTTCGCCCTCGAGCCCTTGCGCGAGCGCTTCGACACCGACCGCAGGGCGACGCAATCGTTGCGGCTCGGCGACTTCAAGTCGACGCTGATTTCGGTGCTGCGCGTGCCCGACCTGCGCAGCCTGTCGTTCGCGTGCTTCGCGTTCAACGCGGTGCAGGCGATCGTCACCGCGTACTTCGTCATCTATCTCACCACGCTCGGCTACACGCTGGCGGCGGCGGGTTTCGTGTTCTCGATCGCGACCGCGGTCGCGATGCCCGGTCGCATCGCGTGGGGATGGATAGGCAGCGTGCACGTCGCGCCGCGGGTCGTCATGGCCGGTCTCGCGTTCGGCATGGCTGCGAGCGCGGCCTTCATCGGCTTCTATGACGCATCATGGCCGGTGCTCGTGGTCGGCACCGGCGCATGCGCGCTGAGCGCCACGGCCTTGTCATGGCACGGCGTGCTGCTGTCGGAGACGGCGCGCCTTGCGCCTGAAGGCACACGCGGCGCCGTCACCGGCGTCGTGCTCTCCTTCGGCCAGCTCGGCGCGATGCTCATGCCGCTGCTCTATTCCGCGCTGCTCGCTCTCACCGGCAGCTACGGCATCGGCTTCGTGGTGTGCGGCGTGCCGGCGTTGCTGGTCGGCTTCGACCTGCTGCGCACCGAGCGCGGCGCCGTCGCACAAAGGCCCGCGCCGCGCCACTCTGCCTAGCCCGCGTCGCACGCAACGCACCGACATGTGGACCCGGCGCGGCTTGCCGGCGTAACTGCCGGTATCATTGCGCCGATACAGTCATTCCACTCACTTCCTACTGTATATCGGATTTGCGATGACCAAGACGGCTATCAGGAAAAACGTGTTCTGGTTCGACGACGGCAAGCGGCCCAACGTCGCCGACTCGCTGGAGCGGCAAAGCGACCTCACCGTACATCGCCTCGAATTCGACGGACCGAAAGAGAAGAACTGGCGCGCCATCGCGGAGTCGCAGGTGTACTGCATCACCTCCGCGCGGCACGAAGTGCCGGACGAGTACAAGTGCCACGCGGCGCTCATCGAGCGCTGCCCCCATCTGCTCGCGGTGTCGACCACCGGCGCCGGCTACGACACGGTGGACGTGGACGCGTGCAACGCGGCCGGGGTGCTGATCGTCAACCAGGCCGGCGCCAACGCCGAAGCCGTGGCCGAGCATGCGGTCGCGATGATGCTCTCGCTCGCCAAGAAGATTCCGCAGACCGACAGATCGCTGCGCACCGAGCGCGGCGTGGGCCGCGAGGTGTTCAAGGGATGGAACTCGCAGTACCGCACCATAGGCGTCGTCGGCATCGGCAACGTCGGCAGCCGCCTCGCCCGCATCTGCGGCAAGGGACTCGAAATGAAAGTGCTTGCGTACGACCCGTACGTGAGCGCGGAAGAAATCGAGCGGCGCGGCGCGACCAAGGTGGACGACCTGCACACACTGCTCGCGCAATCGTGGACGCTCACCATCCATTGCCCGCTGAACGACGAGACGCGCGACATGATAGGCGCGCGCGAGCTCGCAGCGATGCCGAAAGGCTCTTATCTCATCACGACGGCGCGCGGCGGCATCGTGACCGAATCAGCGCTGCAATCCGCGCTCGAATCCGGCCATATCGCCGGCGCAGGGCTCGACGTCTGGGTCGAGGAGCCGCCGCCCCTCGCGCATCCGCTGCTCAAGCGCGACGACGTGATCGCTACGTACCATACCGCGGGCGTGACCTACGATTCACGCGCGGCGATGGCGGACTGGAATGCCGAGCAGGTGGGCGGAATACTGCGCGGCGAGCGTCCGCCGCGGCTCATCAATCCTGAAGCGTGGGACCGCTACGTCGAGCGCTTCGAGCGCATATTCGGCTATCGGCCGGGACAGAAGTAACAGCGCACGCGGGAACAGCGCGCACAATCGACGAGGCACGCACCGTCTTGGCGTTACCGATCTCGCAGGATCAGCGCGCTGCCCCGCTCCGCGATCATCACCGTCGGTGAATTCGTGTTTCCGGACGTGATCGTCGGCATGACCGATGCGTCGATGACGCGCAGCCGCTCGATGCCGCGCACGCGCAGCCGCGAGTCGACCACCGCGGTCGGATCGTCCGGCTTGCCCATCCTGCACGTGCCCACCGGGTGAAAGATCGTCGTGCCGATATTTCCCGCCGCTTTGACGAGATCTTCGTCCGATTGGAAGCCCGGGCCGGGCAAAAACTCGTCGGGCTGGTATTTCTTCATCGTCTGTGTCTGCGTCACGATGCGCCGCGCGATGCGCAGTGAGTCCGCGGCGACTTTCCGGTCCTCGGGCGTCGAGAGATAGTTGAGCATGATCGCCGGATGCGCGCGCGGGTCCGGCGACTTGATGCGGATGTGGCCGCGCGAAGTCGGCCGCAGATTGCACACGCTCGCCGTGAACGCGGGAAAGGGATGCAGCGGATCGCCGAACTTGTCGAGCGAGAGGGGCTGGACGTGAAACTCGATGTTCGGCGTCGCGTGCGAAGGGTCGCTTTTCATGACCGCGCCGAGCTGCGACGGCGCCATGGTGAGCGGGCCCGTGCGGAACAGCGCGTATTCGAGCGCCATCTTCGCCTTGCCCCACCAGGAATTCGCCATGGTGTTCAGCGTCCGCACGTTCTGCACCTTGAACGCCATGCGCAGTTGCAGATGGTCCTGCAGATTCGCGCCCACGCCTGGCAGGTCATGTGCGACCGGGATGCCATGCTGCTGCAGCAGCGCGCCGGGTCCTATGCCCGAGAGCTGCAGCAGCTGTACGCTGCCGATGGAACCGGACGCGAGTATCGTCTCGCGCTTCGCCTGCGCGAACACTGCCTCGTTGCCCTGGTAGAACTCTATCCCGAGAACCTTGCGCCCTTCGATGCGCAGGCGCTTCGCCAGCGCACCGGTCACGACCGTCACGTTGTCGCGCGCGAGCGCCGGGCGCAGGAAAGCCTTGGACGCGTTCACGCGCACGCCGCGACGCTGGTTCACCTCGAATCGTGAGCTGCCGGCGTTGTCGCCGCGATTGAAGTCGTCTATCTTGGCGACGCCGATCTCGAGCGCAGCATCGCGGAACGCTTCGAGTATCTCCCACGACAGGCGCTGCTGCTCCACGCGCCATTCGCCGCCCGCGCCGTGCGCTTCATCGCTGCCCCGCCAGTGGTCTTCGCTGTGGCGGAACACCGGCAGCACGCTGTTCCACGACCACGCGTCGTCGCCGGTGAGCTGCGCCCACTCGTCGTAGTCGCGTGCCTGGCCGCGCATGTAGAGCATGGCATTGATGGACGACGAGCCGCCGAGGACGCGGCCGCGCGCGTAGAGGATGGAGCGGCCGTTCAAGCCCGGATCCGGCTCCGTCTTGTAGCACCAGTCCGTGCGCGGATTGCCGATGCAGTACAGATAGCCGACAGGTATGTGTATCCAGATCCAGTCGTCCTTGCCGCCCGCTTCGAGCAGCAGCACGGACTTCTGACGATCGGCGGAGAGCCGATTGGCGAGGACACAGCCGGCCGTCCCGCCGCCGACGATGACGTAATCGAACGCACCTATGTCTCGCATGGCTGTCGATCGCCGGAGCGATGAATCCCGGCGCCTCGTTAATGTCGCGTTATTCGGACTTCAGTCCGGCTTCCCTGATCACCTGGGCGTACTTCTTCGTCTCGGCCTTGATGAAGGCGCCGAACTCGCGCGGCGTGTTGCCGACGGGTTCCGCACCGTCTTTGACGAGCGTGTCCCACATGTCCGGCGAGCGCGTGGATTTGACGACTTCGGCGCTCAGCTTCGCGAGCACGGCCGGCTGCAGGCCCGCAGGCGCCACCATGCCGTACCATGCAATCGACTCGTATCCCGGCACGCCGGCCTCGGCGATCGTGGGCAGATCGGGCACGGCGGTATTGCGCTTGGCCGTCGTGACAGCGAGCGCGCGCAAGCGACCCGACTTCGCATGCGGCACGACCGTCAGTATGGTGGAGATCATCATGTCCAAATGCCCGGCGACGACGTCGATCAGGCCCTGGTTGCCGCCCTTGTACGGGACATGCGTGAGCTTGATGCCGGCCATGTGCCCCATCAGCGCCGTCGCCAGATGCTGAGAGGAACCGATGCCGCCCGAGGCATACCTCAACGGATCCGGCCGCGACTGGGCGAGCGCAATCAGCTCCCGGACGCTCGTCGCCTTGACGGACGGATGAACCGCCAGCACCAGCGGAATGACCGCCGTCAGGCTGACAGGCGTGAAGTCTTTCTCGGTGTCGTACGGCAGCTTCTTGTTGATCAGCGGATTAATCGCGTGCCCGATCGCGACGAAAAGCAGGGTGTGGCCGTCGGGATTGGCCTTGGCCGTCAGCTCGGCGGCGATCACTCCATTCGCGCCGGTGCGATTATCGACGACGACCTGGCGTCCCCATGCCTGGGTCAGCTTCTGTCCGATCATTCTCGCGAGTATGTCGGTGCCGCCGCCCGGTGCGAACGGCACGATGATGCGGATAGGCCGCTCCGGATATTCCGCGCTCGCAAGCGACACCATGCCCAACAGCAGCGGCACTGCGGCGAGCCTCGACAGCAGGGCGTTCACGTGCATTCTCCTCCACTATGTTTCCGGCCGCACCGCGCCGGGCGATCTCAAACGATGACGCTGACGGTGCGCGATCCGCTCCACAGCGGAACGAGCGCCGACTTGCCCCCATTGCCGCCGGTGACGAACACCAGAATATCGCCGGGCGTGCTCAACGTGCTGACCGTTCTTCCGGTCGCGCCGTCGATGTGCTCGGCGGAGTCGAGCAGGCATTCGTGCAATCGCGTCTGCAGCGCACGCCGGTCCAGGCCGCCGGCCGCGAACGTATGCGCATGCTGAGGCGTCAACAGGACCAGCACCTCATGGCCGCGCGAGCCGCTCGCCCGCGCGGCGCCCATCATGCGCGACAGATTCGCCAGCAGCGGCTCGACCGATGTGCTCGCGGCGTCGGCCATCTCGATGAAACCATAGGCCGCGCCCACCGTCGCCACGGTCGCGTCCGGCGCGTATCCGCGATCGGCATGAAAAGGCGGCCACGGGCTCCCTGCCGTATGTTCGGCGGCGCAGAACGACAGCTTGCCGGGCCACCCCAGGCATGCGACGTCCAGCACGCCCGGCACAGCGCCGCCGATGTTCATCAACGCGAGTCTCAGTGCGCGGCCCACGGTCACGTTCGCGCGCGGGCCCGGGCCGAGGCCATTGCAACCGCAATGAAAGCCCATGTCGGCGGATGCCGGACCGCTCACGAATATGGCGATCGCGACATTGCCCGTCGTGGTGACTGCCGCGAGGAGATTCAGCGGATCCTGCACAGCGGCGCGTATCGCAGCAACAAGGACCGGAAACGCGCGAGGCGGGCAGCCGGCGAGCACGGCCATGGCGGCCAGCGCTTCGTGCGTGCACTCGCCCATAACGGGCGGGAGCTGCGCGATGACCTCCGCGCCGCGCCGACCGCCGAGCATGGCGACCACGTCGCTGCGAGCCGGCTTGACGACGGGAAGACCGTCCGTCACCACTTCCCGGTACGATGCCCCCAGCACGCCGCTCAAATCGACGGTCTCGAGATCGAGCGGCACGTCGAAGGACTCGTAAGTCCCCGCGTCAGTCATGTGTGCCGGGGCCTACGTCCCCATTCCCGACACGGGAGCGGCAAGCGCCGCCTGGATATCGCCGAGGGTTTTGGCGGCCGCATCCCTGATCGCCGGCACCGATTCCGGCGCGTCGGGCGATGCCTTGCCGATCGGCAGCACGAGGACGCGACTCGCGGGAAGCTTCACGGCCGTCGCGAACGCGCGCGCCTGCTTCTCGAAGGCCGGTGCGACGATGGCGACTGCCGGTATGCCTTTCTCTTCGAAGTCTGCGGTGTCGCGGATACTCCGCGACGTGCATGACCCTCAGGAGCCGAGTGCGACCAGCGCCGCGTCGACTTCGCCCGCGAGCTTGTCGAACACCTCTTTCGGCAGCGCTTCATTCACGCGCAGGCCGAGGTCTACTTTGTGTATCACCACGGACTGAATGCCGAACGATTTTTCGAGCAGCGCCTGGTACGCCGCGAGCACGACGTCGGCATTCGGCCGGCTGTCATCGACGAACCCGATGCGCTTGCCGCGCAGATCGGCAACGCCGGGCCTGCTGACCCGAGCCTTCGCGCCGGCCGTCGCTTCCGCGCGTGGAAGCAGCACAACTCCGCGAGCCTGTGTCGCCATCGTTCGGTGCTCCTCTGGTTCTTACTGCAGTCCGGATTGCGGACGAGACCGGAAACGCCTAGGCCCTCGACCGTCGGAAACTTATAATGCCCGGGGTAATGAAAGTCAATTGACGCAGGGGAGAGCGATATGGGTTCGGTCGAAGTGAAGTCCACGCGTCTCGATCTGCCGGATGACGCCGAAGAGGTGTACGCGCACTTCGAGGCAAACGGCTTCGGCGACGGGCACCCCGTCATTCCGCCCACCATCGAACGCATCGAGCGTTTTCTCGCGGCCGGCGACTTGAGCCCGGACACCGAGATCGCCGTGCTCGAGCCCGGCAAAGGCATCGCGACAGTCGAGAAGATCGCGATCAATGCCGTGATGGCCGGCTGCCTGCCCCAATATATGGACGTCGTCATCGCTGCGCTCCAGGCGCAGGCGTCGTTCGCCAAGCAGGCGAACGTCATGACGACTGCACACAGCCTCTCGCCGCTCATCGTCGTCAACGGCCCCGTCGCCCGCGAGCTCGGCATCGCGTCCGGCGTGGGCGGCTCGTCGGTGAGCTGGCGCGCCAACGCGGCGATCGCGCGCGCCATGCGGCTTTGCCTGATCAACATCGCCGGCATTCCGGGATCGACGGACTGCAACACCTTCGTCTGGCTCCCCAAGTACATGTACTGCGTCGCCGAGAACGAAGAAGGCAATCCGTGGGAGTCGTTCGCGGTCGAGAAAGGGTACGCACCAGACGATGACGTGGTAACGGTGTTCTGGACGGAACCGGCGCACCACATCGAAGTGATGTGGGAGACGACCCCCGCCGAGCTGCTCGCCGCCTTCTCCGATTCGATGTGCACCGTCGCTTCGCGCTGCTCGTACGGCGAGGGGCAGAAACTCATGGGCTTCTGCCCCGACCAGGCGCAACTGTGCGCGGAAGGCGGATTCTCGAAAAGGGACGTCAAGCGGTTCTTCTTTGAGAATGCGCGCAAGCCCTTGCGCGCTTACGGGCCGAAAGCGCCGCCGCACTTCATCCTCGAGTGGCAGAAGTTCTACACAGCCACGCCCGACACCATGGTGCCGATGGTGCGCTCTCCCGACGAGTTCAACATCATCGTGATCGGCGGCGCCGGGCCCAACTCGCTGTGGTTTCCGCACGGGTACGGTCCGTTCAGCCGGAAAATAGAACGGCATTGGCGGCCGGCGCGCGCCTGAAGCGCTTCGGCCGCAGCCAGGCGAAGCCGTAGGGCGCCCCTGGCATTCGCCGGGCATGCTCGACGCTCGGTACTTCGCGCCACGTCAGCGCGCAAGCAGCGATCTTCGACTACATCGAGCGCTGGGTCATCTCACGGTCTCTTCTCGCGGATCGCGTCTCCACCAGGGGCTGCATGCCGGCGAGCCGACCGAGATGATACATGCGGTCGCCGTAGTCGAATTCGGCCATGAGCATGCGCCGCGCAAGCCGCGCAGCGAGAAGTTCTTCCGTCATACCCATGGCGCCGTGCAGTTGAATGCCGGCGTGAGCCACGAACCGCCCGACTTCCCCCGCATAGAGCTTGGCGAGAGATACCTTGCGTGGCCAGCCGGGGGTGCCGGCTTCAGCTTCGCGCACCACCGATCCGACGAGCGCCTTGAGGTTTTCGTAAGCGACATACATTTCGGCGACCTTGTGACGCAGCACATCCAGCCTGGCGAGCGGGAACCCGAACTGCACCCGCGTGTGCAGGTAGCCGATGGTTTCCTCGATCAGCCTGCCGGCCGCGGCGACAACTTCCACGCACGCAATTGCCGCACCGGCACGTCTTGCCCGCTCGACCGCGTTGATAACGCTGTCACCGCGCGCGAGCAGGCACTCCTCGTCCACGCGGCAACCGGTGAACGCAATGTCCGCAGTGATGCGCCCATCCATGCCCGTGTACGCGGTCTGCGCAACGCCGGCCTGGTGAGCGGGCACGACGAAGATCGCCGCCTCCGTCTCGCCACCACCCCTGCATGCCAGCAGAAGGTGCGTCGGCGCGCCGGTCACATCCACCGCGTTCGCTATGCCGCTGATCAGATAGCCGTCGCCGCGTGATCGGGCGACGACCGCGTCCTCGGCAAACACCGCAGCGACGCGCCACGAACCCTCGCTCACATGCGCTGCCCGTGCGGCTCGTTGCGGCCCGGGCACGCTTGCCGCAAGAAGCGCCGGTGCGACGGCGCACGCCGGTACGATGGGCAGCGCCAGGGCATGGCGGCTCGTCGCTTCGGCCAGCGCGGCCACGTCCTGCAGCGTACCGCCCGCGCCGCCGTCCGCTTCGGGTATCAATATCCCGCACCAACCAAGCCGGGCAGCCTGTTTCCATGCCACCGCGTAGAGCGACTCAGCCGCCGCGGCTTCCTTTACATTGGCAAGCTTTTCGCCCGTCTCGCGCGCAAGGCGGCCTGCAACATCGTGCAGATCGCCCGGGAACATCGCTTTGGCCGTGAAGCTCATGATGCGACGCCTCCGAAAAGCTCGCGCGCGACGACGTTCCGCTGAATTTCCGTGGTTCCGCCCGCGATGGTCCGGCCGCGCGAGTACAGCGCGTTGTGCACCCACTCGATGCCCGGCAATGGCTCCCCGCCCTCCGCGATCGCTGCCATGCGGCTCGCCAGTTCAGGGCCGACAAGATCGAATCCGATCTCGATGATGCGCTGCGCCAGATCCGAGACTTTCAACTTGAGCGCCGACGGCTTGGACCCCAGCGGCCGGCCGTTCATGACGTCGTCGATGGCATCGAGGACGAGCTCGCGCGCGCCCAGCAGCTCCGCTTCGGCGAGAAAGATGCGGCCGTCGAACGCATGCCGTGCCCGCTGGTCGGCGTCATGCACGAACCGTTCTTCCGTGAGCCGCTGGATGTGCTGGAGCAGGCGCGTCAGGCGCGGCACATGATGCGGATTCATGCGCTCGCGTTCGAGCAGGAATTTCGCGATGCGCCAGCCGTCGCCTTCGGTGCCGACGAGGTTGGCCGCCGGTACGCGCACCGCGTCGAAATTCACTTCGTTGAGGTGGTGCCAGCCGTCGATCGTGCGAACCGGCCGCCGCTCTATGCCCCTGGTCTCGAGCGGCACGATCAGCATCGATATGCCTTCCTGCTTGCGCGCGCCTGTCCCCGTGCGCACGAGCGCATACATGAGGTCGGCTTCGTGCGCGTGCGAAGTCCAGATCTTCCGGCCGGTCACGACATAGCAGTTGCCCTCGCGCACCGCCTGCGTCCTGAGCGATGCGAGATCCGAGCCCGACCCCGGTTCCGAGTACCCCTGGCACCACCAGTCTTCGCCGTTCAGTATGCCGGGCAGGTAGCGCGCCTGCTGTGCCGCCGTGCCGAACTGGATGAGCACCGGCCCGATGTGATTGAGGCCGTGATGATATTGCGGCGGACAATCGCATTGCGCCGCGACGTCCTCGAAAATGAAGCGCTGGCGCAAATCCCACCCCGTGCCGCCCTGCTCCTTGCGCCATCCGGGCGCGGCCCAGCCGCGGGCAAAAAGCGCCTTCTGCCACACGCTGTATTCGCGGCGCGTGAGCTTGCCATTCGCAGCGACGAGCGCGCGCACTCCCGGCGGGCAGTGTGATTCGACAAACGTGCGCACTTCTTCTTCGAATGCGCCGTAGTCTATTGCAGCATCAGTCATGGTCTTCGGTCTCGCGCGTCTACTCGACGCGGATGTTGGCGTCACGGACGAGCGCGCCCCAGCGTGCGAACTCGCTCGTCATGAATGCACGGAATTCCGCAGCCGTGTTGGCGATGATCTCGCCGCCTTCGGCAGTCGCGAGCTGCTGTCGAAGGTCCTCGCGCTGCAGCGCGGCCACGACGTCGCTGTTCACGTGCGAAACGACCTCCGCCGGTGTTCCGGCAGGCGCGACGAGGCCGTACCAGGTGCTGACATCGAAGCCGGGAAGATCCTGCTCGGCGAGGGTCGGGACCTCGGGCATGAGGCTGGAGCGGCGGATCGAGGTAACGCCCAGCGCGTTCAGCTTCCGGGTCAGGATGAACGGCTTCGCGGCCGCGACATTGCTCATCATGAGCTCGACGTGCCCACCGATCAGGTCGGAGCGCGCCGGGGCCGCACCCTTGTAATGCACGCCGAGGATGTCCACACCGGCCATTTTCTTCAAGAGCTCCATGCCGAGATGTATCGACGTGCCCGCGCCCGACGTGGCGTACGTCAACTTCCCCGGACGCGTCTTCGCAAGCGCGACGAGCTCTTTCACCGAGCGCACTGGCAGCGAAGGATGCGCCACCAGGACGTTTGGCGCCGACATGACGAGCACCACCGGCGCGAAATCGGCGACCGGATCGAACGGCAGCCTGGCGATGAGCGCTGCGTTGATCGTATGCGCCGGCGAAATCATGAGCAGCGTGTAACCGTCGGGCGCGGACTTGGCGACGATGTTGCTGCCGATCACGGAGCCGGCGCCGGGCCGATTATCGACGACGACCGGCACGCTCCAGCGTTCATTCAATCGCTGCGCCAGCGGTCGCGTGAGCAGGTCCGCACCTCCTCCCGGCGCGTACGGCACCACGATGCGCACGGGCTTATCGGGATACTTGCCTGCCGCGCGCTCCTGCGCGACCGCGTGCGACGCGACCATGGCTGCTGCAGTCGCGACGACCAGAAAATGACGATTCATCCGGATCGGCATTGCGCCCCTCCTGCAATCAGCGTGGAACGACGAGGGCATCCAGCGCGACGGCGCCCTTGCCCTCCGGCAGCACGACGAATGGATTCACGTCGATTTCCGCAATGGTGTCTGACCCCGCTGCAGCGAGACGCGAGAGCGCGGCCAGCGCGGCCGCAAGCGCCGGCAGGTCGGCGCGTGGCCGTCCACGCGCACCATCGAGTACCGGGAACGAGCGCAGCTCGCGGATCATGCGCAGCGCCTCGTCGTCGTCGAACGGCGCCCTGCGAAACGTCACGTCGTTCAGCACTTCGGCGTATACGCCGCCCAGCCCGAACATCACGACGGGACCGAAGATGGAGTCGCGCGTCACGCCGAGTATCGTCTCGATGCCCTGCGTCACCATGGGAGACACCAGCACGCCGTCGATGCGGGCAGCCGCTGCGCGCTTGCGCACGCCGGCCATCATGGTGTCGAAGGCATGCCGCACATCGGCGGGCGTGCGCAACTCGAGCGCGACACCGCCGACTTCGGTCTTGTGCGCGATATCCGTCGAAGCGATCTTGAGCGCGACCGGAAAACCCAGCGCCGCAGCCGCGTCCACCGCTGCGTCGGCGGTGGCGGCGAGCCGATCGGCGACAACGGGAATACCCCACTGCGCGATCAATTGCTTCGCACTGCGCTCGTCGCCATCTCGCACGCGAGGCGGCGCGACAGCGGATGGCGCAGCCGGGCCGCCAGCGGGCATTCGCTTCAGATAGCAGCCGAGCCGAACCAGCGCCGCGATGACCTTGCACGCCCGGTCGACACCATCGACGACGACGTAGCGCTCCGCACGCAGACGCGCGACGAAATCTTCCGGCCCATGCGCCGACACCACGATGAGCCGATCGGGATAGCGGCGCCGCAGATTGCGGAAGGCGTTCTCGAAGTTGAGGCGCAGCCGTTCCACGTACGGCGAGCTCGTGAGAAAGACGAGCAGCGTGTCGATCGTCGGATCGCGCAGCACGATGTCGAGCGTGCGCTCGAAGAGCTCCGGCTGGCCCGTCACGTGCGCGGTGGCATCGACGGGATTGCGCGCGCCGGCAAACGGGACACGCTCGAGTATCTGCTGTTGCGTCTCAGGGGTGAGCGCCGGCATATCGAGGCCCATGGCCGTCGCGGCATCGGCAGCCAGCACACCAAACCCGCCGGAGAGCGTGTACACGCCGAGGCGATTGCCGCGCGGCAGTCCCCCTGGCAGATCGGCGACCGCCTGTCCGATGTCGAGCAGCTCTTCGATGCCGCCGGCGCGCACCACGCCGAACTGCCGGAACACCGCATCGAACACGGCATCCGAGCCGGCCAGCGCGCCCGTGTGAGACCGGGCAGCGGCCTGACCGACTGCAGAGGCGCCCGCCTTCAACACGATCACCGGCTTGTCCGCGCGGCGCGCCGCCTCGAAGGCAGCGGTGAGCCGGTCCGCGTCGCGACACGTCTCCAGGCAACACAGGATCACGCGCGTCTGCGGATCTGTCGCCATCCATTCCAGGCAATCGGCGACATCGATATCGCATTCATTGCCCGTCGCCACCCAGCGGCTCAGGCCTATGCCGCGCTCACGCGCGAGCAGCAGCAGGTACGCGCCGATATTGCCGCTCTGCGAAACGATGCCGATCGCCCCCGGGTTCACGGCGCCGCTTTGCAGCGCGATGGAAAACGTCGCGAAGGCGCGGTCGGGAAAGCTCATCGCACCGAGGCAATTGGGCCCGAGCACACGCACGCCGCAGCGGCGCGCCGTCGCCTTAAGCTCCGCCTGCAATTGCTCGCCCGCTGTCCCGGTCTCGGCAAAGCCCGACGTGAATACCACGGCGGTACGCGTGCCGGCTGCACCGCACGCTTCGATGGCACCCGCCGCGCCGGACGCAGGCACGGCGATCAGCGCGAGATCCGCCGGCTGCGGCAGCTCTGCCATCGAGGTGTAGGCGCGCACACCCTGCACCTCCCCGCCGCGCGAGTTGACGGGATAGATGGCGCCCCCGTAACCGAGCGTGCGCAGCAACTGCAGCGGCCGGCCGCCGATCTTCGCGACATCCTGGGAAGCACCGACGATGGCAATGCTCGCCGGCCGAAACAGGGGCGACAACCCCGCCATGTTCATCGCCCTTTGAACTCCGGCTTGCGCTTCTCCAGGAACGCCTGCTTCGCCTCGCGCGCGTCGTCGGTCTTCGCCAGTGCCACGGTATAGCCCTGCTCGAATCGGTAGACCTCGCGCGACGGCGTGAGCTCGGTGAGATTGGCGGAGAGCTTCGCGTACTTGATGCCGAGCGGGCTCTTGTCCGCGATCTCGCGCGCGATCGCAGTCGCCTCGTCCATCAAGCGCTCGAGCGGCACGCAACACTCGATGATGCCGAGGCGATACAGCTCGGCGGCGGGAATACGGCAACCCGTATACAGCATTCGCCGCATGCGCGAGCGACCGAACAGTGCACGCAGCGTGGTTGCGCCGCCCGCGAGACCCACATTGATCTCGGGCATGCCGAACACGGCGTTCTCCGAGGCAAGCATGATGTCGCAGGCCGCCATCAAGCCCAGCCCGGCGCCGAGTGCTGCGCCGTTCACTGCGGCAATCACCGGCTTCTCGCATTCTCGTATCGCGTTCGTCGTCTCCCGCGTAATGCGATTGTGGCGCCCGTAGGCGCCGGGCAGCTCGACGTTCGGACGGTCCTTGAGGTCGGCGCCGGCGCAAAAGCTCTTGCCGGCGCCGGTGAGAATTGCAACGCGTATGTCTTCGCGATCGGTGATGGCATCGAACGCGGCGATGATCTGTTCGCGCAACGCGCCGTTCAACGCGTTGACGGGCGGATGGTCGAGCGTCACGGTCGCCACATAATCTTTGACGGCCAGCTTTACGAGTTCAGCGGACATGTTCTACTCCGGTTGTATACCGGCGCGCTCGATGATTGCGCGCCATTTCGTGCGCTCGGCCTTCAGGATTTCACCGAGCGCCTCGGGGGTTGTGGGCTCCGCCTGCTTACCTGCTGCGGCGAAGCGGTCGAGAACGATGGGCTCGCGCAATGCAGCGTGTATCGCTTCGTTGAGCCGCACGATGATCGGGCGCGGCGTGCCGGCACGCACGGCGATGTAGTTGAACACGGTCGCCTCGTAGCCCGGCAATGTTTCGCCGATCGCGGGCACGCCCGGCAGAACTTTCTGCCGCCCGGCGCTCGTCACACCCAGCGCCCGCAGCTTGTTCGCGTGGATTTGCGGCGTCAGGATGTCGGTGCTGTCTATCATCATCGGCACCTGGCCGGCGATGACGTCCTGAACGGCGGGACCGGTGCCGCGATACGGCACATGCACGAGTTCCATGCCCGCCAGCGAGCGGAAGAGCTCCACCGCAAGGTGCCCCATCGAGCCCATGCCCGATGTCGCATAGCTCAACTTTCCGGGGTGCTTTTCCGCCAGTGCAATCAGCTCGCGCACCGATCGCGCCGGCACCGACGGATTCACGACAAGCGCGTAAGGCGAGCGGAAGAGCAGCGTCACCGGCGCAAAGTCTTTCTCCGGGTCATACGGCAGACGCTGCATGAGGAACTGGTTGGTGACGAGCGGACCCGGCGTGCCATAGAGAATCGTGTAGCCGTCGGCGGGGGCCGTCGCGACGACGCCGGCACCTATCACGCCGCCGCCACCGGCACGGTTGTCCACGATCACCTGCTGCTTGAGAGACTGCGTGAGCAGCGGAGTGAGCAGCCGCGCAGTCACGTCGGCACCTCCGCCGGGCGCAAACGGCACGATCATGCGCACCGGTTTAGCGGGCCACTCCTGAGCGCGCACGTGGACAGCAAAGAGCGTCATGAAGGCCACCATGCCGAGCGCTACGACCGCCATAGGTTTGTGCGACATGCTCCTCCCGCCATTGGTTGTTGTCGTGCGTCGACCAGCGTGACATCGGGGGCCGCCGCGACCGAATGATGGTAGCGACGGGTCGCTATAATTGCCAATACTTAAAACAGATACAGGCCAAAGTGCCGGTTATGGACAACCCATGAATCTTCAGCAACTGCGTTATTTGCGCGAGGTCGTGCGCAGCGATCTGAATATCTCCAGGGCAGCGCGTGCCCTGCACACGTCGCAGCCGGGGGTGAGCAGCCAGTTGCGACGGCTCGAGCAGGAGCTGGGAATCCGGCTTTTCGCGCGCAGCAGCCGCGGGCTCACTGCGATCGAAGAAGCAGCGCGGCCGGTGGTCGATCTTGCCTGTCGCATCATGGCGGACGTCGACGACCTGAAGCGCCTCGCTCGCGCACGCAGCGACCGGGGCAAGGGGCTCACCATCGCGACGGCGCACAGTCTTGCGCGCTATATGCTGCCTCGTGTGCTGCGTCAGTTCTCGCGCGAGCATCCCGGCGTCGCGCTGGCACTGAAATACGGCGATCCCGCCGGCACGCTGCAGTACGTCCGCGACGGACAGGCCGACCTGGCAGTGACGTCTGAAGTGCCGGAAGAGCGATCGGATCTCGCCGTGCTCGAGTGCTACACCGTGTCTCGGAAGCTGGTCGCGCTCCCCGGGCATCCGCTGCTACGCCTGCGACCGCTCACCCTCGACGCCATCGCAGCGGCGCCGATGATCGCCTATGACGCCTCGTTCACAGGACGTCGCGTCATCGACGAGACGTTCAGGAAGCATCGGCTTTCTCCGAAGATCGTGCTGACCGCGCTCGATGCGGATGGCGTCAAGGCGTGCGTCGAGCATGGACTGGGCGTCGGCATCCTGAGCATCTCGTACGATCCCGCAACGGATCGGACGCTGCGCGCCGCCGATGCGAGTCATCTGTTCGAGCCGTCGCGCATCTTTCTCTCGACCCGCCGTGCGAGTACGCTCGACCCCCTGGTTGCCGATTTCATCAGGATGTTTGCGCCCCATCTCGACCGCGAGCGCATAGCCGGGTCGCTGTGGGGCAATGGGCCGCTGCCGGCGCCGGTCGCTCTCGGGACGGTGCGGCGTAACTCATCGCGCGCGAAATACAAACACGTCGATTAGCGAAACGGAAACCTCGGGGTCAGGTCCCGCATTTCGGCGAATGCAGGAGTGCACGCGTGGTGCAGTATCTGATCGATTCCCGCAACGTTCGCCGAACGCGTCGCGTGTTTGGCGAACACCTACTCGCAGCACCACCGGCCATGATGTTGAGCGAGAGACATAGCGATGCACCCGGCATGCTGGCAGTCAGCCTTTCGCAAGCAGCGCCCGCAGATGACGGTTCACGTCCGCGCTGCGATGCCGCGCCTTGTTGCCGGTCGGCGGCAGCGGCTCGGTGTGGAAGAACTCCGGCAGCTCGTCGTCCTCCTCGGTAAAGCCCGCCTGCCGGTTGAACTCCCATTCCATGCGCAGCGTCTCGCGCCCTACCGTCTGCATGAACGATGCATCGAGCTGCGTGCCGTGCGCGTCGTTGAGCGCGCCGACGATCAGGTCCGCGCTGACGTTGGTCACCGAGCGGCCGAACATGCACAGACCGAGCGAGTCGGCGGCAGCGATGGCGGTCTGTATGCCAAGGCTCGCTTCGACCAGCTCCTCGGTGGACTTGCCGCGGCAATCGTAGGCGGGGATGTTGCCCGTGGTGTGGTCTGCGCCCTGCGCGGACACCATCATCGATATGCCCGTCACTTCGATCACGCGCGGATCGTACGCGCTGATGCCCTGCTTCTTCACCACCGGGATGCGCGTCACCTTGTAGTGCGCGCCGACGCGTGCCGTCCCCTGCGCGAGCAGCCGGCCGCGCTCGTTGCCGGCGCGGATGTCGTCGAGCGCCTTCATCATGAAATCCGCGTCGCCGAACTTGCCGAGCCCCGCCTGCATCAGCACGCCGAGCGTCGTCCCGGTCTCTATGGTGTCTATGCCGAGATCGTTGGCGACCGCGTTGAGGCGCGCGACATCGTCCGGGTCGGTGAGGCCGCAGTTGCTGCCCATGAGACCGAGCGTCTCGTATTCCAGCGGCGAGACGATCTCCCTGCCTTTCTCGTCCGCGTACACGTTGCTGCACTCGATCATGCAGCCCGGCATGCAGGCATGCGAGGTCTGTCCGCCGCGTGCGAGATTCTGCTCGCGGATGTAGGCGCCCCCGAGCTTCAGCGGCTCCCTGGACGCCTGCACCAGCTGGCCTTCGCTGAAGTTGCGTACCGGAAACGCGCCGATCTGGTTGGTGAAGTCGCCGAGGTTTGCGGTGCCGACGTGCTTGTACGTGTCGACCGCCGGCTCCTTGCCGAGCCGCGCGCCGTACTCGCGAATCGCACCCATCAGCTTCTTGCGATCGTGGAAGGTCGGCATCTTGTGCATGTCGACGACGATCGCCTTCACCTTCTTGCTGCCCATGACGGCGCCGACGCCGCCGCGCGCGGACAGCCGCGACGGCCGTCCGTCGGTATCGGGGAACGCAATGCCGCCAAGCAGGCCAAGACGCTCGCCGACCGGGCCGCACAGCGCGAAGCTCACTTTCTTGCCGTACTTCTCGAACAGCAGCGCCGCCGCCTCGTAATTGCCCTTGCCCAGGTACGGCTCGGCGCTTTCGTAGCCGATCGCGCCTTCTTTCGTGATGCGGATGACGACCCAGTCGGCCGATGCGCCGTGCAGCGTGAGGCCGGCCGTCTCGATCTGTCCCAGCGCGAATGCGAACGTGCCGCCGGCATTCGACTCCTTGATGCCGCCGGTGAGCGGGCTCTTGCAGCCGACGCTGACCCGATTGGCGTTCGAGAAGTTCGTTCCCGCGAAAGGACCGGCGGAAAAGATCAGCGGGTTGTCGGAGGAAAGAGGATCGACGGTCGCGACACCGCCTTCGAGCAGCGTCTTCGCGATGTAGTGCCGCCCCGCGCGCACGATGGCCTCGCCATGCAGCTCTTCGGTCCTGACCGAGCGGTTTCCAAGATCGATGTGCAGATACTTGCGCATGTCGTGATTCTCCTTGCCCCAAGAGATGCGAAGCCGCCCGCGACATCGGGCGGCTGGCTTCGTTTCCTTCGCGTCCTCCGCATCCTCGGCGGTGACGCCTGCTTCCAATCGTACTCTAGGCCACCCGCTCCAGCCGCACCGCGCAGACCTTGAATTCAGGAATCTTCGCCGTCGGGTCGTACGCCGGGTTGGTCAGCACGTTCGCGGCGGCCTCCCAGAAGTGGAACGGGATGAACAGCACGCCGGGATCGACGCGGCTGCCGACTTTCGCGGGCAGCACGATGGAGCCGCGGCGGGAAGTCACCTTCACGCTGTCGCCGTCCTTCACGTGCATCTTCTTCGCGTCGTCGCCGTTCACTTCGACGAACGGCCCCGGCACCAGGCCGTGCAGGCCCTTGCTGCGTCGTGTCATGGTGCCGGTGTGATAGTGCTCGAGCATGCGGCCCGTGGTCAGCACCACGGGGAAAGAAGCGTCGGTTTCCTCGGCGGCCGGCTTGTATTCGACGGCATGGAACTGGCCCAGCCCTCGCGTGAACGCCTTGGTGTGGAGTATCGGCGTTCCTTCGTGGTCCTCGGCGGTGCACGGCCAGTGCAGTTGCGCGCCGGCCTCCAGCCGCGCATGCGAGATGCCCGCGTACGACGGCGTGAGCGCGCGCATCTCCGCGTCCACCGCGGCCGTGGATGCATAACTCATCGGGTATCCCAGCGCGGTTGCGACGTCGCAGATGATTTCCCAGTCGCGGCGCGCCTGGCCCGGAGGCGCGATGACCGGCGTGGTGAGCTGCACGCGGCGCTCGGTGTTGGTATAGGTGCCGTCGCGCTCGGCGTAAGCCGCGGCCGGCAACACCACGTGCGCATGCTTCGCCGTCTCGGTGAGGAAAATATCCTGCACCACGAGGAAGTCGAGCGCTTGCAGCGCCTTCACCACGTGCGTGCTGTCCGCGTCGGAGAGCACGGGATTCTCGCCCATGATGTACAACGCCTTGATCCTGCCTTCGAGCGCCGCGGGCAGAAGCTGCGTGACGGTGAGGCCCGGTGTGGCCGGCAGCTCGACGCCCCACGCTTTGCCGAACTTCTCGCGCACCCCGGCATCCGCGACTTTCTGGTACCCGGTGTAGACGTCCGGCAGCGAGCCCATGTCGCAGGCGCCCTGCACGTTGTTCTGGCCGCGCAGCGGATTGACGCCCGTGCCGGGCCGGCCGATGTGGCCGGTGATCATGGCGAGATTCGCGAGCGAGCGCACGTTGTCCACGCCCGTCGTGTGCTGCGTGATGCCCATCGAATAGACGATGGAGGCGCGTTCCGCCTTCGCGTAGAGATGCGCCGTCTGCACGATGAGGTCGGCCGGGACGCCGGTGATTTTCGAGACGCGCTCCGGCGTGTACCCGGCCACGACTTTCGCCACCGCCTCGAATCCCTCGGTGCGCGAGGCGATGAAATCTTTCTTCGCCAGACCGTCGCGGATGATGACGTGCATCAGCCCGTTGATCCATGCGACGTCGGTTCCGGGCTTCTGTCTCGCCCACACCGTTGCGATGTCGCTCAGCTGTATCTTGCGCGGATCGAACAGGACGAGCTTGGTCCCGCGCGCCACCGCTTCGCGTATCCTGAGCCCGATGATCGGATGGTTTTCAGTCGTGTTCGAGCCGGTGACCAGGATCACTTCCGCGTTCAGCAGATCGTCGGCAGGATTGGTCATCGCACCCGAGCCGAACGACAACGCGAGCCCTGCAACGGTCGACGAATGACACAGCCGCGCGCAGTGATCGACGTTGTTCGTCGCCATCGCCGCGCGCACGAATTTCTGAAAGATGTAATTGTCTTCGTTGGTGACCTTGGCGGAGGCCAGGCCGCCGAACTGGTCGCCGCGGTATTTCTTCAACTCGCGCGCAATGAGACTCAGCGCTTCGGCCCAGCTCGCCTCGCGGAATCCTTCGGCGGTGCGTATCAGCGGCGTGGTGAGGCGGTCCCGGCTGTTGAGGAACTCGTATGAGCCGAAGCGTCCCTTCACGCACAGGCGTCCGCGCGACACCGGCGCGTTGCGGTCGCCGCGTGCGCTGACGACGACGTTGGCGCGCGTGCCGAGCAGGATGCGGCAGCCGGTGCCGCAGTACGGGCATACGGTGGAAACCTCGTTGTGCGGCTTGAGGTACTGACGCGCGGTGAGAGCGCCGGTCGGGCAGCGCTCCACGCACTCGCCGCAGGATTCGCAACTGGAGTCCTTGATCGAACCGCCGCCGAAAGGCTCGACGGCGCTCGCGTAGCCGCGCCGGGTCAGATCGATCGCGCTGAGATGCTGCACTTCCGCGCACGCCCGCACGCACAGGCCGCACAGGATGCACTTGCGCATGTCGATCGCGTAGCACGGATTGGAGTCGTCGATTTTTCCCTTGCGGTCCATCGGGCGCAGCGCGCGGCTGCGCACGCCCACGTGCTGCGCCACCTGCTGCAGGCCGCACTTCCCGGACTGCGCGCAGGTGAGGCAATCGAGCGGATGGTCCGCGAGCAGCAACTGCGTCGTCCAGCGGCGCACCTCCTGGATCTCGGCGTCTTCCGTCGTGACCTTCATCCCCTCGGCCGCGGGCGTGGTGCACGCGCTCGGCATGCCGCGCAAACCTTCGACTTTCACGATGCACAGCCGGCACCCGCCGTACGGCTCCAGCGTCGGATCGTCGCACAGCGTCGGCACGTACACGTTGGCCGCGCGGCAGGCATCGAGCACCGTCTTCCCTGCTTCGACAGCGACGGCGCGTCCGTTGATGGTCAGGTTGAGCATGCTACTCGTCCTCGCGCGAAACGATGGTCTTGCCGAAGTCGCAGCGCAGGCAGCGACCCGCCTCGGCGCGCGCGGCGGCAGCGCCAAGTGTCAGCTCGACTTCCCCAAAACAGGATCGGCGCCGCTGCGCGCTCAGCTTGCGCGGCTCGCGGCGCTCCAGCGCGGACGCCGGCGCGGCGGGATCGAATACGGTGTCGAGCGTGCGCGGCGCATTCCACGGAAAGTGCACGTGCCTGCCCGGATTCAGATACCGCTCGATCGCTTCAGCCGCGCGACGCCCATGCGCGATCGCCTCCACCGCAGTGGCCGGACCCAGGACAGCGTCGCCGCCGGCGAAAATACCGTCGTGTTCCGTGGCCAGTGAAAAACGGTCGACGCTCACCGTACCGCGCCGGGAGACGGGCGGACCGCCCGCGGGTACCACCGGCTTCTGCCCGATCGCGCGTATGACGTTGGCCGCAGCGATTTCGACGAAGTCGCCGTCCACCGCTACGGGGCGGCGGCGACCGCTGTCGTCGAAAGCGCCCAGCCGCATGCGCTGCAGCCTGATGCCGGCAGCGCCGCCTTTGCGGTCGACCAGCACTTCGACCGGCGCGGCCAGGAATTCGAACTTGATGCCTTCCTCGAGCGCTTCGGAAATTTCCTCCGGCTGAACCGGCATTTCTTCGCGTGTCCTGCGGTACGCGACGGTCACACGCTTCGCGCCGAGACGCAGCGCAGTGCGCGCTGCATCGATCGCGGTATTGCCGCCACCCACCACCACGGCGTCGCCGGTGAGGCGCTTCACCGTCCCGAGCTCTTTCTTCTTCAGGAACTCGATGCCCGAGGCGACGCCCCGCGCCTGCTCGCCCGGCACGTCCATCGTGACGTCGGACCATGCGCCGCTGCCGACGAAAATCGCATCGAAGTCCTTGCGCAGCCTGGACATCGGCAGCCTGGTGCCGATGGCGGCGTTGCACACGATCTTCACGCCCATGTCGGTGATGCGCTTGATGTCGCGTCCGAGCTCTTCGCGCGGCAGGCGGTATTCGGGAATGCCATAGCGCAGCATGCCGCCGGGCTCGGCCATCGCTTCGTACACCGTCACCTCGTGGCCCAGCCGCCGCAGGAAATAGGCGGCCGTGAGGCCGGCCGGGCCGGCGCCGACCACTGCAGCACGACGCCGCTCGTCGCGCGGCCGCTCCATCACCGGCACGCTCACATCCGGCGATGCGTCGACCATGAAGCGCTTGACCGCGCGTATCGCGACCGGCGCATCGACCGTCTCGCGCCGGCAGCGCGACTCGCACGGGTGCGGGCACACGCGCGCGCACACCGACGGGAAAGGATTGCGATCCATGTGGCTGCGCAGCGCTTCTTCATTGCGGCCTTCCGCAACGAGCGAAAGATAAGCCGGAATATCGACCTCGCTCGGACAGCGGTTGGAGCAGGTGGCGACGAACAGCGGCTGGCACACGCCCGCCGGGCAGCGCTTCTCGCGCACGTGGGCGAGATACTCGTCGCGGAAGTACTGGATGGTGGTCAGCACGGGATTCGGCGCCGTCTGGCCCAGGCCGCACAGCGATCCTTTGCGCACCGCCTGGCCCAGCGCTTCGAGCTGCGCAATGTTCTCTTCGGTGCCGCGGCCTTCGCAGATGTCGTCGAGGATCATGCGCATCTGGCGCGTGCCGAGCCGGCACGGCGCGCACTTGCCGCACGATTCCTTCTCGGTGAAGGAGACGAAGTAGCGCGCGAGATCGACCATGCAGGTGGTCTCGTCCATCACCACCAGACCGCCCGAGCCCATGATCGAGCCCGCTTTGGCGAGCGACTCGTAATCGACCGGCAGGTGCATCATGGCTGCGGGTATGCAGCCGCCGGACGGTCCGCCGGTCTGCGCCGCCTTGAACTTGCCGCCGCCGACGATGCCGCCGCCGATACCGAACACCACGTCGGAGAGCGGCATGCCCATCGGCACTTCGATGAGGCCCGGGCGCCGCACCTTGCCGGTGATGGCAAAGGTCTTCGTGCCTTTGCTCTTCTCGGTGCCGTACGCGGCGAACCACGCGGCGCCTTCACGCAGTATGCCGGGAAGATTCGCGAACGTTTCGACGTTGTTGATGTTGGTCGGCTTGCCGAAGAGACCTTTCACTGCCGGAAAAGGCGGACGCGCCATCGGCATGCCGCGGCGGCCCTCGATGCTCGCGATGAGTGCCGTCTCCTCGCCGCACACGAACGCGCCTGCGCCTTCCTTGATGATGAGGTCGAAGGAAAAGCCGGTGCCGAGGATGTTCTCGCCCAGCAGCCCGAGCTCGCGCATCTGCGCCATCGCGACGCGCAAACGCTCGATCGCGAGCGGGTACTCGGCGCGAATGTAGATGTAGCCGTGGCTTGCGCCGATCGCGTACGCGGCGATGCACATGCCCTCGAGCACGGCGTGCGGGTCGCCTTCGAGCACCGCACGATCCATGAACGCGCCGGGGTCGCCTTCGTCGGCGTTGCAGATCAGGTATTTCTCCGTGCCCGGCGAAGCGCGGCAGAACTTCCATTTCTGCCCGGTGGGAAAGCCGCCGCCGCCGCGGCCGCGCAGCCCCGACTGGATCACTTCGTCGATCACCGATTCCGGCGCCATCGCAAGCGCGCGGCGCAGCCCATCGTACCCCGAGCGCGCGAGGTAGTGATCGACGCGCGCCGGATCGATGACCCCGCAGTTGCGCAGCGCGATGCGCACCTGCTGCGTGAGGAAAGGATGGTCGAAAAGCCCGGGGATGCCCTCGACCGCCGTGTCGCCTATAGTCCCGAGCGCAAGCTCGGCCACAGGCTTTCCTTTGACGACATGCTCGCGCAGGATTCTGCGCATGGACTGCGACGTCACGCCGGCATAGCACACGCGCGGCGAGCCCGGCACTTCGATGTCCACCAGCGGCTCGGCGAAGCACATGCCGATGCAGCCGACCGGTATGATCTCGGCGTCGATCTTCAGGCGGCGCACTTCGGCGCGGATTTCTTCCGTCAGCGCAGCAGCGCCTGCCGCAAGACCGCAGGTCGCGCTGCCGATGTAAATGATGGGGCGCTTGCCGTGATGCAGCCGCTCCCACGTTTTCTTCGCGGCAGCGGTCGCTGCTTCCAGGCTGGCCGTCATGTTTTGCATGTCACGCCCCCGCCTTTTCGCGGCGTGCCGTGCGCGGTCGTTTTTCAGCGCCTTCCACCAGCGACCTCAACGCCGTCGCGCTCACGCGGCCGTTCACCTTCCCGTCGACGACGACGACCGGCGCCAGGGCGCACGCGCCGAAGCATGATGCCGACTCGAGCGAGATCGCGCCGTCGGGTGTCGTCGCCCCCGGTGCGATGTGCAGGTCGGCCTGGATGTCCTGCATCAGCTTGCCGCTGCCGCGCACGTAACACGCGGTTCCGGTGCACACGGTGACGCGGTGCCTGCCGGGCTGGTTGAACCGGAATTGCGCATAGAAGCTCGCCACGCCCTCCACCACGGCGGGGGCGACGCCGAGATGACGCGCAATGGCGCGCATGGCATCGCGAGGCAGGTAGCCCAGCTGCAGCTGCGCCGACTGCAGCATCGGAATCGCAGACGAACGGGATTTCGGAAACTGCGCGCTCGCCGAGGCAAACCAGCGCGCGACGACGGGATCGAGCTGGGATTGCGAGCCGTTCGCGCGCGCATTCCCGCGCGCTCCGGCCTTGCGGGTACGCGCTGGTTTTTCGGGCGAGACGCGGCTGCCGCACTTCTTCTTCATCATCACATCGCTCTTCGACTTTGGTCGGGACGAAGCCCGATTCGAATGGGATGAGGTCCCGTCTTGAGGAGTCATATGCTCCCGTGGCGGTGTTGTGCCCCCGGCCGGTCTAAAGTGTGGACTAGCAATGCAATGAGAGGTTGCGCTAGATCAATTCTGCGCACGAGGCGGACGCACCATCAGGCGCAGGCGCGCATAGAATCAGATCGACGAAGAATCGCAGCATCGCCAATCCTCGCGGAGGATTACATGAGCAGATTTATCGACAATCCGACGGACTTCAGCGCCGAATGCACGTGCAAAGGCGGGCGCTGCGTGGTCGCGCGGGAGAACTTTCTTTTTCTCGACGACGGCAACGAGCTCGCCGCCGTGGGCCGGCTGCAGACGCGTTGCGGGCACATCGTCATCACGCCCGATGCCTCGCGCAAGGGCCACGCGATGCTCTATCACACCAGCTGCCTGCGGATGACCGATGTGGTGACGCAGATTTTCAGCAATCATCTCGGAGCGCCCGCGACATTGCCGCACGCCCCTTCGCCGGAAATGACGATGGGCGCGCTATACCGCCGGTCGGTCGCCATGCCCTACGACCGGTGCAGGGCGCAGGTGGAAGACTTCGCTTTCAAGCGCTGACCGGCTGCCTCGGATAACGACGGAGCCTGCGTACCGACACCCGTCTCTCGCTCACCGCCGCGGGCAAGTTGCGAAAAAAAAGCCGCCCAGCGGGCGGCTCGCAACTTTATATTTTGTCTTGGCTGCTTTTTTCTTACCCGCATCTTACTACACCCGCTTGCATTTTGTAATGGCGTTCGTTTGACGCGACATTTGCTGCGCGTCACGTGAAGCTGCCGCGGTTGCGCCGCTTTCCACAACAAGCTCGCCGCGCAACGTGCAATCGGGAAACGGCGCGCATCTACCGCGACGTCTCGGAGCGCATCCGCATCATCCGTCGTCTCGATTCATGCAGGCCGACCGCATCGATTCCACGTACGACGAGTTCGCGCAATTCGTTCCGTGCATTCTCGCGTGCCTATCGGACAAGGCGGCGATGCTGCTCACCTCGCGCATCGAAGCGAGCAAGGCCCTGGTGCGCCGGACCCTCCTGCACCGTTTGCCTGGCTCGTTCACCGCCAGCACGGCGCTCACCCCTCCACGGGCTGCCCGCCGCCGCGACTGAGCGCGATGGAATAGCGCTTGCTTGGGACAGCGGACCTGCCAGGAGGATAGGGTCCTTGCACAGTCCCATGACACTCGAAATTCCGCTCCCGGCCATGCACGGCCTCGTAGAGATATGGGGGCTGCTCAGCGAGTCGGACAAGACCGCGGTGAGCGACTTCTTCAGACGATGGACGGAGCTGTGGATGAAGTGGAGCGGCTTCATGGCGCCCGGCCAGGAGCAGAACTTCGTCGCGCACATGAACACGGAGCTCGTCGAGCAGGTGTCGGTGTTCAAGGCGCAATATGCGAGGCGGCTTGTCGGTGCGCCTGATCCGGCCCATTGCGGCCGGGTCGTGCGCCTGCGTCCAGCCGAAAGCGGACCTCGCACGCGAGCCTAGATCGACAGAAGAACGAACGCCGCCTGCAAAACCGCCTTATTGGAGAAAGTATTGCACCCGCAGCCGCCGATCAGTCGAACATCGTCATCAGCATCATCGACGACGACGTGATGAAGGCGTACGTCGAATCGGGATTCGGTATCGCAGTCCTGCCGAGCGTCGCGTTCAATCCCGCCCGTGATGTCCGCCTGCACGTGACGCCGGCGACCCACCTGTTCGGCGCCGGCACCTGCGTCGTCATGACGCGCGACGACGTTCCGCTGCACGATCACATGCGCGACTTCATCGCCCTGGTCAAAGGCACGCCGGTGTCGGGCGTGTCGCCGACGCGCGGACGCGTCGGCGGGCGCAGGTCTGCCAGGTAAGGAAGCTTGCGGCGGTTCGGTACAACGCCGGTATATCGACGCATGCGAAACATTTGTGCGTTCTGCGCCTTGCTGCGTGACCCGGCGCCGCGTACCTGACGCACATCAAGAGAATGCCGGGGCTTGCAGCACAGAATATCCACGAGTCAACGGACGGAAGACAAATCGTGGATGCACTTGTTGCGGCAGGCCAGCTGGTATTCATCGCGGCGCTCGCTTACGGTCTCTTGCGCTGCTTCACCCTGACGCTGCAGTACCGGACCGACGACCTCAAGCCGTCGTGCTGCAGGAACGGCTGCACGCCGCGGAAGCGACGTTCCTGCCATTTGTGCCTGGGGCGCACGACCCGCTGAAAGAGACTCGCCTGTGCCGCGCACCGCTGCGTGGCCCCGTCCTGCAGCGCTCAACGCGCGCCGGTCCCCGGGTGTATCGTCCTGAGCAGCTCTTCGAGGCGCTGTCGTATCTCGTCGCGGGTCTTGCGGAATGCGGCGAGAACCTCCTCTTCCGACCCTTGCACGCCCGCCGGATCTTCCAGCGGCCAGTGATGCTGCGTGAGCCCCCCGGGCACCAGCGGACATGATTCCTCCGCGCACAGCGTGATCATGGTGTCCATGTCGCCTATCGCCACATCCGCTACGGCTTTCGGCCGCTGACCGGCGATGTCGATGCCCGCCTCCTGCATGACGCGCACGGCGTAAGGATTCACGGCTTTCGCCGGCTCCGAGCCCGCGCTCGCGATATTCACGCCCGGCGGAAACAGCTTCCGGGCGAGCGCCTCCGCCATCTGGCTGCGCGCGGCGTTCTGTCGGCAGAGAAAGAGGATGCCGCGCGGCATGCGCTTGCTTTCCTCGGCATCGGCCATGCTGCCCACATGGCGAACGTCCTTGCCGCCCACCATGAAGATCACCATCTCCGCCACGTTCGTCGCATGGTCGCCGATACGCTCCAGGTATTTCGCGACCGATTGCGCGCGCACCGCACGGTAGATGTTCCGGGGATCTTCCATCATGTACGTGAGGAGCTCGCGGAACACCTGGCCGTAGTACGCATCGACCAGGCGGTCGCGCTCCACCACTTCGGCGGCACGCTGCGACTCCTTGTTGACGAAGGCGTCGAGCGCATCGCGGACCATGGTCTGGACGATTTCGGCCATGCGCGGAATGTCGACGTAAGGCTTGAGCACCGGCTCGGTGTTCAGCTCGACGACGCGCTCGCAGATGTTCACCGCCGAATCGCCCATGCGCTCGAGGTCCGTCACGATCTTGAGCCCGGTCGCGATCAGCCGCAGATCGGAGGCGACCGGCTGCCGCCGCGCAAGGATGCGCAGGCACAGGTCGTCGATCTCGACTTCCATGCGGTTGACGTCGCGGTCCGAGACTATCGTGCGACGCGCCAGCTCGCTGTTGCGCTTCACCAGCGCTTCCATGCTGGCCGAGATCATTTCCTCGACCTTGGCGCCCATCAGCAGCAGCTGATCGTGCAGCTTGTCGAGCTCGCTGTTGTACTCGCGATCCGTAAGAAGTCCCATCATCGCCCCTTCGTGCTACGCAGTGCGCAAGGTAAATGTGAACGTCGAGCCGACGCCCACGCGGCTTTCCACCGCTACGGTGCCATCCATCGCCTCGACGAAGTGCTTCACGATCGACAGCCCGAGGCCGGTGCCGCCGAGCGAGCGCGAGCGCCCCGCGTCCACGCGATAGAAGCGCTCGAAAATGCGATCGATGTGCTCGGCGGCTATTCCCGGACCGTTGTCGGCCACTGAAACGCGCACCATGCCGTCCGCGACCGCCGAGCTTATTCGGAGCGTGGAGCCTTCCGGGCAGTACTTGAGCGCGTTGTCGATCAGGTTGTCGAGCACGTGCTCCAGCACCCGGCGGTCGGCGCGCACGGCAATGTCCGCGGCTTCGTTCAGCAGGCCTATGCGTTTGAGCTGCGCCCGGTGCGCGTGCTGCGCGGCAACGGCCTGCACTGCCGCGGCGAGCGGCACGGGCTCCAGGTGCAGCTTCATTTCGCCGGATTCGATACGGGCAAGCTCCAGCATGTCGGCAATCAGCTGCTCCAGCGTGTCGGCGTTGCGCTCGATGAGATCGATGAACTGCGCGCGCTTCGCCGGGTCGTCGGCAACGTCGCGCAAGGTCTCGGCAGCAGCGCGGACGACCGTGAGCGGCGTGCGCAATTCGTGCGAGGCATTCGCGACGAAATCGCGGCGCACCGCTTCCAGCCGCCGCAGCTCCGTCACGTCCACGAACACGGCCAGCACCGCACCCGGGGTGCCGGAGAGCGGCACCGCCCGCACCAGCAGCCGCCGCGGAGCCGGCGTCGAGAGCGCGAGCTCGCCGTCGGTGGAAGCGCCGCCTGCAGCGCTCTCGACCGCCTTGTTGAGCTCGACGTTGCGTATCAGCTGCAGCACGGATTTGCCGGACGCGTTCCTCGGCAGCAGGAGCAGCGTGCTGAGCGCCCTGTTGGCGAGCACGATGCGCTTGTCGGCATCCACCACGAGCACGCCTTCGTTCATGCTCGACAGCACGCTGGTGAGCAGATCGCGCTCGGATTGCAGATCGCCGATGCTGGTCGCGAGCGTGCTGGCAAGGTGGTCGAGAGCGCGCGCCAGCGCATCGACCTCGTCGTCGCCGTACGCCCGCGTCCTGACGGACAGATCGCCGTCGGCCATCCGCCGCGCCGCGTCCGTAAGCTCGCGCAGCTTGCGCGACGTGACGTGCGCCGCAAAGAGCGACATGCCGACCGCGACGGCAAGCGCGAGCAGGGCGGCGGCGCCGAGCGCCTTGTGCATCGCATCCAGCGTGTCGTCGACGTCGGTGAGCGGCATCGCGACGCGCGCCACGCCGACGATGCGGCCGTTGCGAGCAATGGGCACCGCCGCATACATGAGCCGCGTGCCTATGGTCGCGCTGGAGCGCATGTCGCTGCCGTGGCCCTGGGCCTTCGCGCCCGTCACCTCCGGGCGCATGCCGTGGTTTTCGACGCTGCCGAGATCCCTGACGTCGAGCTCCGAGTCGCCGACAACCGTGCCGTCCTCGCGGATGAGGGTGACCCTCACCCCGGCCGCCTTGCTCGTCGCATCCGCCAGGGCATCCGCCGCCGGAACGTCCGAGAGCGCGGTGGCGGTGGATTCGACGCGCTGCGCGACGAGCCGCGCGCGCACGATGAGATCGTCGCGTATGCGCTCCGTGAGCTGCGTCTCCAGCACGGAGGACAAGTACAGCTCGGCGGCCACCAGCACGGTCGCGATGACGCCCAGCGAGACGAGGAAGAGCTTGCCCCTGATGCCGAGCGCGCGCTTCGTGTGGCTCGCCGCCGCAGCGGACGTCGCGATCGTCGCCGGTGTCATACCGTCTGCAGGACAATGCGCGGACGCCCGCCGCCATTGACTCCTGCCCGCCTGTCAGCGCTTTGCGCGATCATGGTCAGCCGAACCGTCCGGTGATGTAGTCTTCCGTTTCCTTCTTCGCGGGCTTGATGAAGATCTGCTCCGTCTGCCCGAACTCCACCAGGTTTCCGAGGTACATGTAGGCAGTATAGTCGGACACCCGCGCCGCCTGCTGCATGTTGTGCGTGACGATGGCAATCGTGTAGTGGCGCTTGAGCTCGTGCACCAGCTCCTCGATGCGCGCGGTGGATATCGGATCGAGGGCGGAGGCCGGCTCGTCGAGCAGAAGCACTTCCGGGCGCACGGCGATCGCGCGGGCGATGCACAGGCGTTGCTGCTGCCCGCCCGAGAGGCTGGTGCCCGTCTGCCGCAGCTTGTCGCGCACCTCGTCCCACAGCGCCGCCTTGCGCAGCGCCTCTTCGACGCGCTCGTCCATGTCGTTCCTGCTCAACCGCTCGTACAGGCGGACGCCGAAAGCGATGTTGTCGTAGATCGACATGGGAAAAGGCGTGGGCTTCTGGAACACCATGCCGACGCGCGCGCGCAGCAGCGAAATGTCCTGATCGGCGCCGAGCAGGTTCACGCCGTCCATCATCACTTCGCCGTCGGCGCGCTGCTCCGGATACAGCTCGAACATCCGGTTGAACGTGCGCAGCAGCGTAGACTTTCCGCACCCCGACGGCCCGATGAAGGCCGTCACGCGGTTCTCCGGGATCGACAGCGTCACCTTGTGGAGCGCCTGGTACCTGCCGTAGAAGAAGTCGAGGTTCCTCACCTCGATTTTCGGCTTGTCGTTCGGTTGCGTCATGTGAGCGCCTATTTCGTCCCGCCCAGAATCGTCCGGGCCACGATGTTGATGCCCAGCACCAGCAACGTGATGAGCGCCGCCCCGCCCCACGCGAGGCGCTGCCAGTCTTCGTAGGGGCTCATCGCGAACTGGAAGATCACCACCGGCAGATTGGCCATGGGCTTGTTCATGTTGAGCGACCAGAATTGATTGTTGAGCGCGGTGAACAGCAGCGGCGCCGTCTCTCCGCTGATGCGCGCCACTGCGAGCAGCACGCCGGTGAGGATGCCGGCCTTCGCGGCCCGGTACGACACCATCGTGATCATTTTCCACGCCGGGCATCCCAGCGCGACGGCCGCCTCGCGCAGGCTGTTGGGCACCAGCTTCAGCATGTCGTCGGTGGTGCGGACGACCACCGGTATGACGATGATCGCCAGCGCGAACGCCCCGGCCCATCCGGAGAAGTGCTTCAGCCGCGCGACGTACACGGTGTAGATGAAGAGCCCGATGATGATCGACGGCGCGGCAAGCAGTATGTCGTTGATGAACCGCGTCGCCGCAGCGAGCCAGCTTTCCTTCCCGTATTCCGCGAGATAGGTTCCGGCGAGTATGCCGATCGGCGTGCCGAGCGCGACGGCCGCACCGACCATCATGAGGCTGCCCATGATCGCGTTGGCGAGTCCGCCGCGCTCGCCCGGCGGAGGCGTCATCTGCAGCAGCAGCTCGGGCCGCAGCGAGCCCGCGCCCTGCACGAGCAGCGTGACGATGATCCACAACAGCCAGAACAGGCCGAAGGCGAGCGCGGCGAACGAGAGCATCATCATGACGCGGTTCACCCGGCGGCGATGCCGGTAGATGGGATTGCCCGCGCCGCTTTGCGCTTCGCTCGCCGCCATGATCAGCTCCTCGTCCCTTCACGCCTGGAAAGCCGCAGCAGCATGACTTTGGAGCACGCCAGCACGATGGTCGTGATCAGGAACAGGATCAGCCCGAGCTCGACGAGCGCCGAGGTGTGCAGCTCGCCGACCGCCTCGGTGAACTCGTTCGCGAGCGCGGACGCGATGCTGTTGCCCGGCGCGAGCAGCGAGGCGCTCAGGCGCTGCGCGTTGCCGATGACGAAGGTGACCGCCATCGTCTCTCCGAGCGCGCGGCCGAGGCCGAGCATGATGCCGCCGACGACGCCGGCCCGGGTGAAGGGCAGCACGACATGCCACACGACTTCCCAGGTGGTGGAACCCAGCCCGTAAGCCGACTCCTTCAGCAGCGGCGGAACGAGATCGAAAACGTCGCGCATCACCGCCGCGACGAACGGAATCACCATCACCGCGAGTATGACGCCGGCGGTGAGCATGCCGATGCCGATGGGCGGGCCTGCGAACAGCGCCCCGATCACCGGCAGCTTGCCGAACGTCGCGATGAGCGCCGGCTGCACGTACTCGCGGAACACCGGCGCGAACACGAACAGGCCCCACATGCCGTAGATGATCGACGGAATGGCGGCGAGCATTTCTATCGCCGTGCCGAGCGGGCGGCGCAGCCAGACGGGAGCGAGCTCGGTCAGGAACACGGCAATGCCGAAGCTCACCGGGATCGCGATGGCGAGCGCGATCAGCGAGGTGACGAGCGTGCCGACTATCGGAATCAGCGCGCCGAAATTCTCCTGCACGGGATCCCATTCGTCGGAGACGAGAAACGCCGCGCCGAATTTCGTGATGCTCGGCCAGCTGCCGATCAGCAGCGCGACCAGTATGGCGCCGAGTAGAACCAGGACGAGGAACGCGACGGCGCGCGTGACGTTGTGAAAAACGACGTCCAGCAGCCGGTGCCTGACCTGATGCCGGTAACCCGCTGCCGACGCATCGCCCAGCATCAACTGCTCCGTCGTCGTGACCTTGTTCATTTCGTATGCTGGGCGGTGGTTGGGACAGCAAGCAGGTGGGGCCTGTCCCGCGGTGCGTATGCGTGCGTTCGTGCGACGCACGCTACAGTAGCAGCGGAATGTGACAGGAATGTGACACCTGGCCGGCACGCGGGCGACGGCGCGCAGCGGCACAGTGCGGCTACGTTGCGCAGCCCGGGCTCACCGACCGTCGCCGGCTAGGCCGGCGACGCCATAGACGCCTGACGCAACGCGCAAATCCGCTCGACGGCTGCGTCGAACAGGTCGTGGCACTCGCGCATGGCGCTGTAAGCGCCATCCTGCCCCCTGACGAACATCATCAGCACGGCACGCGCCACGTCGCGCCGGCATCGCAGGTCGTCGACGCCGTTTATCGGCAGGGCAGCGAGGCGCAAGGGCAAAGCACCGTCGGGCATCCAATACGCCAGATTCTCTATATACGAAGCGACGAGAAAATAGACGTGGTGCTCGGAGCTCGCTCGCGTTATCGCATCGCGGATCGGCATGGAAATCCTCCATGAAGTGGGACCGACGATGCTACGTGGCGAAGGTTACAGAGGCATTGCACGCCGCATGAGGAGGCGCCGCCCGCGCAGCCGGCCGGCGACTCAGCCCGCCGTTCCACGCCGCGTGGCGCGGAACCGATAGCCGCCGCCGCGCACGGTCTCGATCAGAACATCGTGGCGCGTGGGTCTCAACGTGTCGCGCAACCGGCCGATGTTCACGTCGACGGTGCGGTCTTCGACCCGGACATCGCGGCCCCAGACCGCCGCGACGAGCTGCTGGCGCGTATGCATGCGCTCCGGATGGGTCATGAAGAACTGAAGCAGGCGGAATTCCGTCGGGCCGACATGCACGCGATGCCCGTCTGCCGTGATGGCACGCGAGACGTGATCGAGGCGCAGCCCGTCGAGCTCCACCGCCGTATCGGCCAGCTGCGGCGCGCGGCGCCGCAGGACTGCGCCGATCCGCGACAGCACTTCGCGCGGCGAAAACGGCTTGGCGACATAGTCGTCGACGCCGGCGTCGAGTCCTTCGATCCTGTCCTGCTCGCTCGCGCGCGCGCTGATGACGATGATGGGAACGTGTCGCGTGTTTGCGGACGCGCGCAGATCGCGCGCCCATTCGAGTCCCGGTCTGTCAGGCAGCATGCGGTCGAGAAGGATCAGATCGGGGAGCGCGCGACCGACCGCCGCTTCGGCCTCACGCACGTCGCCGGCGCTGACCACGCGATGCCCTGCCGATTCGAGATACAGGGCAAGCAGCTCGCGAATCTCGAGCTCGTCTTCGACGAGCAGAATGTCGGCGTGGACATGCGGTCCGACGCCGACCGGACCACGCAGTGCGTCAGACGACTCCCCGCGAGCCCAGTCCTCTACGCCGGAGTCCGCGCGCCTGGTATGCATGCCGTGCTCCCTTGTCGCACTGTCACCGTCCCGCGCGCCCCGCGGCCCGGCGGCCGCGGCGGCCACATCGCGCGTGTCAGTAGAGCGCCTTGCCGGACGGGTCCTTGATCTGCTTCTTCCACTCGGCGTGTATCAGCTTCACGACGCTGTCCGGCATCGGGACATAGTCGAGATCATCGGCCATCTTCTGGCCGTTCTTGTACGCCCAGTCGAAGAACTTCAGCACTTCGCGGCCGCTTTCCGGCTTGGCCTGAGCGGTGTGCAGCAGGATGAAGGAAGCGCCGGTGATCGGCCAGCTCTGGGCGCCCGGCTGGTTCGTCAGCACCACCGCCATGCCCGGCGTCTTGGCCCAATCGGCGCCCGAGGCTGCGGCCTTGAACGCGTCGTCGGTCGGGCTCACGAATGCGCCGTTCCTGTTGCGCAGCTGGCCGACCGCGAGCTTGTTCTGCTTCGCATAGGCGTACTCGACGTAGCCGATGGCGCCGGGAAGCTGGCGCACGTAGTTCGCGACACCTTCGTTGCCCTTGCCGCCCTGGCCGGCGGGAAACCTGACCGAGGTGCCCACGCCGACCTTGTCCGCCCATTCCTTGCTCACTTGCGCGAGGTAATTGACGAACAGGAAGGTCGTGCCCGAGCCGTCCGAGCGGTGCACGACGATGATGGGCTCGTTCGGCAGCTTCACGTCGGGATTGAGCGCCTGCAGTGCGGCGTCGTTCCAGTTCTTCACCTTGCCGAGATAGATGTCGGCCAGCACTTCGCCGGTGAACTTGATCTTGCCCGACTCTATGCCCTTCAGGTTGTAGACGGGCACCACGCCGCCCATGATCGCCGGGAATTGCATCAGCCCGTTCTTGTCGAGATCCTCGCTCTTGAGCGGCATGTCCGACGCGCCGAAGTCCACGGTCTTCGCGGTGATCTGCTTGATGCCGCCGCCGGAGCCTATCGATTGATAATTCAGCCCGACACCCGTCTGCTTCTTGTACGCGTCCGCCCATTTCGCATAGATGGGGTACGGGAAGGTCGCGCCAGCGCCGGTGATATCCACCGCGCCGGCCGTAGTGGCGGCCGCCGCCATGCCGATTGCGGCGGCTGCGGCCAGAGATACGAGAAGTTTCTTCATCATGTCACTCCTGGGAGGTATTGTGCGTCGAGTACGACGGTCGCCACATTAGCAGCGGTATGTGACGATTACGTTACAGTGCGGAATGCCGGTTGTCGCACGCCTGTAACACGCAACTTTTATGCTGGCGCGTTTTGCGTGTATCCACCCGGCGCGCGCCGGCGACGACGTGACTGCAGCCCGATGGCCGAATACCTGACGCTCGCCGCTGTCGATCTCGGCAGCAACTCCTTCCACTGCCAGATCGCCCGTGTGGTCGGCGAACAGCTCTATCCGCTCGACTCCCTGCGCGAACCGGTGCGGCTCGGCGCCGGCCTTACTCCGGACAAAATGCTGGACGAAGCGGCGCAGGACCGCGCACTCGCATGCCTGCAGCGCTTCGGCGAGCGGCTGCGTGGATTCGAACGCGGCGCAGTGCGGGCCGTCGGCACCAACACCCTGCGGGTGGCGAAGGACGCGCCCGCCTTCACCCGGCGCGCCGCGGCGGCCCTGGGGTTTCCCATCGAAGTCATCGCGGGCCGTGAAGAAGCCCGCCTTATTTACCTCGGAGTCGCGCACAGCCTGCCCGCCTCGCGCGAAAAGAGGCTGGTCGTCGATATCGGCGGCGGCTCGACGGAATTCATCATCGGCACGCACTACAAGCCGCAGCAGCTTCAGAGCCTGTACATGGGCTGCGTGACCTACAGCCTGCAGTACTTTCCCGCGGGCCGGTTGACCAGGAGCGCGTTCAAGGAAGCCGAGCTCGCGGCGCGCAACGAGCTGCAGCCGATCTGCGCGAGCTTCGGGGCGGGCCACTGGGCGGAGGTCGTCGGTTCATCCGGCACGCTGCGCGCCATTGCGCAAATCATGCAGTTGAACGGCATGGACACGGGCGACATCACGCCGGCCGGCCTCGACCGCCTGCGCAGTGCGCTGATCCGGGCGGGCGATCTCGCGACGCTGGAGCTGGCGGGGCTGCGCGCAGACCGCGTGCCCGTCCTGCCGGGTGGCGTAGCGATCATCCGCGCCGCGATGGCCGAGCTTGGCATAGAGCGCATGACGGTCGCCGGCGGCGCGATGCGCGAAGGACTGCTGTACGACCTGCTGGGCCGCGTCCACCGCCACGACATGCGCGACGTCACGGTGGCCCAGTTCATGCAGCGCTATCACGTCGATGCGAAGCAGGCACGCCGCGTATCCGAGCTCGCAGCCTCGCTGTGCCAGGAATTCCGCTGGGACAGCGAACAGGACGCGGACCATGCGCTTCGTCAGCTCGACTGGGCGGCGAAGCTGCACGAGATCGGCATATCGGTCGCGTACAGCGGCTACCACCGGCACAGCGCCTATGTGCTCGCCAACGCGGACATGCCGGGCTTCTCGCGCGACGAGCAGCAAACGCTGTCCGCGCTGGCGCTCGCACACCGGCGCTCGCTGAAGAAAGCGTGGCCCGCGATCTTCGGCAGGATCGACGCGCGGCTGATACTCGCTTTGCGCGTCGCAGTACTCTTCTACCGGCATCGCACCGCCATCGACCTGCGGCAGCCGCGCGTGAGAATCGAGCCGGGCCGATTCCGGCTTGCCATCGACCGTGACTGGCTGCAGCGCAATCCGCTCACTGCGGCAGCGCTCGCCGATGAAGTCCGCGAGTGGGAGAAAGTCGGCTACGAGCTGCGCGTCCCGGGGCTCGCCGAAGCCGTGGACTACACAAATGGCGCGGGCGGCGAATGAATCGGGCGATCGCCCCCGGTCCTTTAAAAAAACTGCAACCTGGCTCGCGTAACGTGCCGGCTTCGCCTCACTCGCTGCGAAAGGTTACGCATGTCACGCAAGTGGAAGATATACGCGTGCGCCGCGGCGCTCGCTGCCTGCAGCGCGTCCGCCCCGGCCGCCGAGTACCCTGAAAAACCCGTGCGCATGGTCGTGCCGCTCGCCCCGGGCGGCGGCAGCGACATCGTGGCGCGTATCGTGGCGCTCGCACTGACGGATCATTGGCAGAAGCCGGTAGTCGTGGACAACCGACCTGGCGCCGGCAGCGTCGTGGGCACGTCCATCGTCGCGAAAGCGCCGGCCGACGGCTATACGCTGCTCGTATCGAGCTCGTCGTTTGCGATTTCCCCCGCGCTCTACGAACGGCTGGATTACGACGCGCGCCGCGACTTTGCGCCGGTCACGCTGCTCGCGAGCCAGCCGAGCCTGCTGGTGGTGCATGCCTCGGTGCCGGCGCGTACGCTGAAAGACCTGATCGCACTGGCAAAGGCAACGCCCGGCAAGCTGGCCTATGCTTCCGCCGGCGTCGGCAGTGCCACGCACCTCGGCACGGAGCTGCTGCTGCATACCGCGAGCATCAAGGCGCAGCACGTGCCGTACAAGAGCGCCGGCCAGGCGACGACTGCAGTGCTCTCCGGAGAAACACAGCTCCTGCTCACCAACATGGCGAGCGTGCTGCCGCATCTCGCCGGCGGAAAAATTCGCGCGCTCGGCACGAGCGCAACAGAGCGCTCCCCGCTCGCACCCGACGTGCCGACGATGAGCGAAAGCGGACTGGCGGGATTCCACTACGCCACCTGGTATGGCGCGTTCGTTCCGGCGGCCGTTCCGGCTCCGCGCGTTGCCGCCATCCACCGCGCGATGACGCAGGCGCTCGCGCAGAAGACGGCACGGCAGCAGCTCTCTGCGCAGGGCCTGCAGATCCATGCGTTCTCTACCGACGCATTCAGTCGATATGTCGATGACGAAATCAAGCGCTGGCGATCCGTCATCAGCTCGTCCGGAATCTCCGCCGATGGCTGACCGGCTCGCACGAGCGCCCGCTACGCGCCATCCCGCAACGTGTTACGAGGCTTACATGAAGATTACCGACGCAATCGCGGCGGCGCCGGATACGGGCGCGGTCTATGGCCTGCTCGGCGCTTACTTCGAAGCCGTTCAAGGTCACGACATCACGTTGACCCTGCCTGCCCGCCTCACGTGCCTGCCCATCGACGGCATGCTCGACGTCGCCCGGCGCCACAGCGAGGCGCGTGAGCTTTACATGCGCTGCGCTGCCGGGCAGCAGCGGCTCGATCCGCTGCTGGGCGAATTCTCCGAAGTATGCGGGGCCGCGTTGCAGCGACTGAAATGCCTCAGCCGCCCGCTGGAGCGGGCCGCATGACGCCTCGCGCAAGAGTTGCGGCATCGGAAGCGACGCTCCACGACCCGGTTCACGCCGGCACTCCCGGTATCCGCGATGCATCGGGCATCGAGCCTGCGCAAACAAGCCCGCACAAGGGCAAGACCGGCCTGAGGCGCATTCGCAACGCGTTGTTCTACTCTGTGGACGGATTTGCCGCGGCGCTCCGCAACGAAGACGCCTTTCGCCAGGAAGTGCTGCTCGCGCTCATATTGACGCCGATCGCGCTATGCGCCCCGGTGTCGGCAGTCGGCAAGGCGATGATGGTTGCCAGCGTGCTGCTCGTGCTCGTCGTCGAGCTGCTGAATTCCGCCATAGAAGCGGTCACCGATCGCGTGTCCCTCGAAGACCATGTACTCGCCAAGCAGGCCAAGGACATGGGCAGCGCCGCCGTGTTGCTGTCGTTGATCACCGTGCCCGTGGTCTGGCTGATCGTGTTCTTCGGCTGAGCGCCGGGGAGCTGTCACAAAACCATCATGAAGCTGTCATTCTGCCGTCGCACGAGCCATGCAGCATCCGCCCCATCACCCAGCACTGAGGCACTCATGACCAGGCTGCACATTGCGCTCATTACCGAGACCTACGCGCCGGAGATCAACGGCGTCGCCGTGACGCTGCACCATCTCGTCACGGGCATGTTGAGACGCGGGCATGCCATTCACGTGGTCCGCCCGCGGCAATCCGGCTCCGACACCGCCCGGTCGGGCGCCGATTACAAAGAGACGCTGGTGTCGGGCATCGCCATACCACGCTACGACGCGCTCAAGCTCGGCCTGCCCGCCGGCGGGCTTCTTCGCAAACTCTGGCGCAGCGACCCTCCGGACATCGTGCACGTGGCGACGGAAGGTCCGCTCGGCGCGTCCGCCGTCAAGGCGGCACTTGCGCTCGGCATCCCGGTCTCCACCGACTTCCACACGAACTTTCACGCGTATGCCCAGCACTACGGGCTACGCTGGCTGGAACGGCCCGTCCTCCATTACCTGAGGCGGCTGCATAACAAGGCGCTGTGCACCATGGTGCCCACGCAGGAGCTGCAGCGCCAGCTCGCAGGGCACGGCTTCGAGAAGCTGATGGTCGTGGCGCGCGGCGTCGATACCGAATTGTTTCACCCCGCAAAGCGCAGCGCGGCCTTGCGCGCGAGCTGGGGCGCAGCGCCGGCGCATCCGGTGGTGCTGTTCGTCAGCCGCCTCGCGCCGGAAAAAAATCTCCCGTCAGTCATGAAGACGTTCGCCGCGATGCGTCTTTCCAATCCCCGCGCACGCCTGGTGATCGTCGGCGACGGGCCGGTCCGCGCACGACTGCAGGCGCAGCATCCCGACGCGGTTTACGCCGGCATGCGCATCGGCGAGGAGCTCGCCGCGCATTACGCGTCCGCGGATGTCTTCATCTATCCCAGCGTCACCGAGACGTACGGCAACGTCACCCTCGAAGCGCTGGCGAGCGGCCTTGCGGTCGTTGCCTACGACTACGCGGCCGCGGCGGTGCACATCCGCTCGGGCCGGAACGGGCTCACGGCGCCGTTCAACGACGCCCGGCAGTTCATCCAGCGCTCTGCGCAGCTCGTGACGGATCCGGGCCGGATCGAGCACTTTCGTTACAACGCGCGCATCACGGCCGAATCCATAGACTGGAGCGACGTGGTCTGCGATTTCGAGTCGGCGATAAACGAGATAGTGCACGGCCGCCGGCTCGCCGTACGCGCGGCATAGCACGGGTGCGGGAAAGAGCCGATCGACTTAGGCGCGGCGCGGGCTGAACAAGTCCGCCGGCAGCGGCACGCGACATGCGAGCGCGGCAATGCTGTGAACGCGCAGCTCTGCGCGCGCCTGCTTGCTGCAGTCCACTTCCGGCCGCCACGCCGGCGCATCGCCGCCGATGATGCGGTCGAGCTGCGTCAGCCGCGCCGCCGTTTCCCGCATGTAGTAATCGAAGCGCCGCGTAAGTGCCCGGTCCACGGTACGTGCCGCGTGGTACAACGCATGTGAGAGCCGCACCGTGCGCAAGGTCCGCTCGCCGCGAAGGAGGTACAGCGCCGCGCGCCGGCTCGCGGACGGATCGCAGTCGAAGTGGCGCGCAGCATAGTCGGCGAGAACATCGATGTGGCGCGAAAGGATTTGCGCCGGCCTGACGAAAACGTGCGGCGCGACATGCGCGTCCATCGCCCACTCCGCGGCGGCATGCGTCATCATCTTCGCGTCCAGCCACAGCGTTTCGTGCGCAGGCACGAAATAGTTGTGCGCGATCACGTCGGTGAGGAGATGGCTCGAGTAGCCTGCGGCAAGCGCCCGGTCCGCATCCGTCACGGCCGTACGCAGGAGCCTGTGAGCCGATGACCACTGATGCGTCACGCGCAGCTCGCGCGCCCGTGCCTGGGCGCTGAACAGCGCCACGTCCGGCAGGCACGCACCCGCGAACATGAGCTCCGGAAAGCGGCGCACCGCGCGCCGGAAGCGCGGGTCGGCAAGCGGAACCGCCCACAGCAGCAACTGCGAGAAGTAGAGGTGCGTGCAGAGGCCCCAGGCGAGCGCTTCGCCGCAGTACAGTACCAGCGGCACGGACCACACGAGGATGCGCAGGATGTTGTTCATGCGCGCATCGTGACGGTGATATGCGACGCGCGCGTGAACGTTCCATGAAATTTTCGTGAAACGCGCGGCAAGCCGCAGGAGCGGCGCGCGCTAGTTTCTCGTCCAGCGCCGCACGTAACGCGCATCGACTTCCGTCATCGGCAGCATCAGGAACAGATCGGCGGTATTGAAATCCGCGTCCCATGCCGGCGCGCCGCACACGTAGGCGCCGAGGCGGCGATATCCTTTCAACAGGACGGGCAGCGCTGCGTCGCCCTGCTGCGGCAGGCACGGCATCGTCCATGCCGCGCGCGGAACGACCCGGTACTGCGATGGCGTGGCGCGCTCGGCCGCAAGGGCCGTGTAAATACGCGCCGCGCTCGCACCGCCGTCGGCGAGCGGCAACGAGGCACAGCCGACGAGATAGCGGTAGCCGCCCCGCAGCACGTACTCGAGTATCCCGGCCCACAGCAACGTAAGCACGGTGCCGCCGCGAAAATCGGGATGTATGCATGCGCGTCCCGCTTCGACGATGTCGTCGCGCATACCGCTCAACGCCGCAAGGTCGAATTCCGTATCGGAATAGAAGCCGCCGGCGCGCCGTGCCTGCGCTCCGTTCAGCAGGCGATAGGTGCCGACCGCCTGGCCGGTCGCCGTGTGCGTGACGATGAGGTGATCGCAATAGGCATCGTACAGGTCGCAGTCGATGCCCTGCTCCCGTCCCGGCACGCGCGCACCCATTTCCTCGGCAAAGACACGGTAACGGAGCCGCTGCGCTGCGCGCACTTCGGCGATGTTGCGCGCGAGCGCGGTCGTGAACTGCGGCTGCAGTACCGCCTTCCTGGTCGCCTGTAACATGGTCGCCCCCTTATTGATTCGGGGCCAGCCTAGCGTCCGACCGTTACGCGGCGGTTACGGACCGGTGAAACATATGTGACAGCGCCGGATACCGACACGAAACCGTCACAAACGGTCCCTATGATGGGAGCTTTAACAATGACAGGGCGCGCGCCGGCACGGCGCCCCCTGTCGCACCACGATGCTGGGACGGCCCGGACAGGCAGACGACCACCCGCCATACGGCAATCGCGAGCTCGGCCTGCTGGGCTTCAACAAACGCGTGCTGGCACAGGCGGAAGATCCCGCATATCCGCTGCTCGAGCGCTTGCGCTTTCTCTGCATCGTGAGCAGCAACCTCGACGAGTTCTTCGAGATCCGCATCGCCGGCGTCAAAGCGGAGATACAGGCCGGCGCCGTCCGGCCGGGGCCCGACGGCATGCGGCCGCGGGAAGTATTCGCAGCGGTGGCGCGGGAAGCGCACGCGCTCGTGGAAGCCCAGTACCGCCTGCTCAACGACGAGCTGCTGCCCGCGCTCGAACGCGAGGGCATACGCTTCCTGCGGCGCACCGAGTGGTCTGCCCGGCAGGCTGAGTGGATACGCTCGTATTTCTTCTCGGACGTGAAACCCGTCCTGACGCCGATCGGCCTGGATCCTGCACACCCGTTCCCGCGCGTGCTGAACAAGAGCCTGAACTTTGCCGTGCAAGTGGAAGGCAAGGACGCGTACGGGCGCAAGTCCGGCATCGCGATCGTCCAGGCGCCTCGCGTGCTGCCTCGCGTCATCCGGCTGCCGCGCGACGTGGCGGACGCGGAGCACGACTTCGTCTTCCTGTCTTCGGTGCTGCATGCGCATCTGCCGACGCTGTTCCCCGGCATGGCGATCGTCGAGTGCTATCAGTTCCGCGTCACGCGCAACAGCGAGCTCTTCGTCGACGAGGAAGAGGTGAAGGATCTGCGTTCCGCACTGCGCGGCGAGCTGCCGTACCGGCACTTCGGCGACGAGGTGCGGCTGGAGGTGGCGAGCAATTGCGCGCCGCTCATCTCGAACCTCCTGCTCGACCAGTTCAACCTGGGAAAAGACGATCTCTACTGCGTGGACGGCCCGGTGAATCTGGTGCGGCTGCTGTCCGTGCCCGACGACGTGGACCGTCCCGATCTGAAGTTCCCGACGTTCGTGCAGGGCTTGCCGCGGCCGCTTCATCGGCATTGCGACATGTTCGCCGCAATGCGGGCGGGCGACATCCTGCTCCACCATCCTTATCAGTCGTTCGCGCCCGTTCTGCAATTGCTCGACCAGGCGGCGCGCGACGAGACCGTGGTCGCGATCAAGCAGACGGTCTACCGCACCGGCTCGGAATCCGAAGTGATGGAGAAGCTCATCACGGCGGCGCGCGCCGGCAAGGAAGTCACCGTCGTCGTGGAGCTGCTCGCGCGCTTCGACGAGGAAGCGAACATCAACTGGGCACAGCGGCTCGAGGACGCCGGCGCTCACGTCGTATACGGAGTCGTCGGACACAAGACGCATGCAAAAATGCTGATGGTCGTGCGCCGCGAGCCGGCCGGGCTGCGCCGTTACGTGCACCTGTCCACCGGCAACTACCATGTGCGCACCTCGCGCCTGTATACCGATTTCGGCCTGCTCACATGCGACGAGGCGTTTGGAGCGGACGTCAACGAGGTCTTCCTTCAGCTCACCGGCCTGGGCCGCGCGACGGGGCTCACGCATCTCTGGCAGGCGCCGTTCACGCTGCACGGGGAAGTGCTGAACAGGATAGGCGCGGAGACCGCAGCCGCACGCGACGGGCGTCCCGCGCGCATCGTGGCGAAAATGAACGCGCTGCTCGAGCCAGGCATCATCGACGCCTTGTACGCGGCATCGCAGGCGGGCGTTCGGGTCGATCTGATCGTGCGCGGAGTGTGCGCGTTGAGGGCCGGCATCCCGGGAATGTCCGACACTATCCGCGTCCGCTCCATCGTGGGCCGCTTTCTCGAGCACACGCGCATCTTCTACTTCCACGGCAACGGTGCGGAAAACGTGTATCTCGCCAGCGCCGACTGGATGGAGCGGAATTTCTTCCGCCGCGTCGAGGTATGTTTTCCCGTCCTCGACCCCGGCGCGAAACGCCGCGTGCTCGACGAAGGCCTGTGGCCGTGCCTGGAGGACAACCTGCGCGCATGGGAGATGGACCGCACCGGCGGCTATCGGCGCGTCGGGCCGGGCGAACCGCCGCGCGGCGCCCAGGAGCGGTTGATCGACGAGCTGGCCGACCACGCCGCGAGGACGTAGCCCGGGCGGCGTCAGATACCGCGTATGGCGGGCTGCGGCCGGAACACCCGGCGGCGGTCCACGAAGAGACTGTTCCCGGATACCCGTTTCGCGTGCCGCTTGGCATCTGCGGCGGCAGTCGATATGTCGATATGCGTGGCGCTCGTTGCCGCATCGACCACGACCACGCCTATCGACAGCGTCGGAAACGAAAAAAACAGCGGCTCTCCACGCCGGTCCTCGCTCATGTAACCGCCGGCCAGCCGCTCTTCCACGGTCAGCAGACGTTCCATCCGATCGCCGAATGCCTGCAGCGCGCGCTCGCACCGCGCCTGCCAGTCGACGCTCTGGAACACGATGAAGAAGTCGTCGCCGCCGATGTGGCCCAGGAAATCGCTTTCGGGCTCGCACACGGCAGCGAGGACCTCGGCGGTGAGCCGTATCACTGCGTCGCCCTGGTGGTAGCCGTAGACGTCGTTGTACGGCTTGAAATTGTCGAGATCGCAATGGCACGCACAAAATGAGCCGCGCGAGTCGAGCAGACGGGCGAGATGCTCGGCTATCGGCACGTTGCCGGGCAGCAGCGTCAGAGGGTTCGCATAACGCGCCGCCGTCATCTGCATCTGCGTGATCTCCCTGATGAGGTCGCGCCCGGTGCCCATGCCGAGGTAGGTGCCCCTGTGCGTAATGATGAAGCCGTTGGCGAGATGCCGGCCATCGGACTCGGCGAGCAGCGTGCTGATTTCCTGAAGCGTCATGTCGGCATCGACGACGACCGGATTCTCGTCCATGAACATCGTGCACGACCGGCGGCCATAGAGCTCGCGCCGGTACGGACGGGCGAAGCCGTCGATCAGCGCGGACCGGCTGACGAGGCCTATCGTGCGTCCGTCGTCCACCACGGGCAGCGACACGAGCTCGGTATTGGCGTCGAACCGCGCGAACGCGGCTTCATTGGTCGTCTGCGACGTTGCGGGCGCGATCTCGAGAAGCAGCTTGCGAGCCGTCGCCGAGCGCCCGACGCCGCGGCCGAGCTCGGGATACACGGCGATACGCGATCCCGCGAGCGCGTGCCTCGCCTCGAGAGAAATCGAAAGCGCGTCCGCACTGGGCCGCGCGATGATGTAGCCCTGCGCGTAAGGTACGCCGAGATCGCGCAGCAGTCGCAGGTCGGCCGCGCTTTCCACGCCTTCCGCGATGACGCGCGTGCCGCAGGAGTTCGCGATCTGCTGTATCGCTTTCACGAACTCGAACTTCAGCGGCTCCTGCGAGATGCCCTGCGTGAAATGCATGTCCAGCTTGACGTACTCCGGGTGGAGCTCCGACCACAGACGCAGGCTGGAAAAACCTTCGCCGAGATCGTCGATCGCCACCTCGAAGCCGAGCGAGCGGAAATGCGCCATTGCAGTGCGCATGAGATCGAAGTTCGTGGTCGGCTGGTTCTCGGTGAGCTCGATCACGACGCGCCCTGCTGGAACCCGCAGCCTGCGCAGCTGCATGAGCAGCAGGTAGCCGCGACCGTCGTGCCCTGCGAGCGTCGCCGGGCTCACGTTCAGGAACAGTTTTCCCGGCAGGCGGCCGGAGACGAACTTCTCGACGACGACCTCCTGCGCGAGCAGTTCGGCGTGTGCGCGCATGCCCTGCTCATCGGCTGCTGCGAACAGGGCACCTGCGCCGTGGAAAGCGCCGTCCGCGGGGCCGCGCACAAGCCCCTCGTAACCCAGCACTTCCTGCGTCGTGAGACTGATCACCGGCTGCATCACAGCACTCAGCGCGCGCCTTTCAAGGATGTCCGACAGCGTCTCCTCGGGCGTGCGAACCTGGGCTGAGATGAGCTTCTGCATACAGCGGCTCTTGGTTTTTCGATGCCGTGTACGTGCGACACGGGAGCGCCAGCATAGCGCCGCGGAATGACGTTTTTATGACGCCGCTGCGCCGGCACGCGGCTGTCATCAATACATCACGAATCCTTCATGAAACCGCAGCATTCTCCCGCGAGAATGCAGCTCGTGTATTCCACGCCGAGCCACGCACATCCCGCGCACCGGGAAAGATCCGGGAAGTTGCGCATCGCAATCGTCACGGAAACGTATCCGCCGGAAGTCAACGGCGTCGCGATGACCATAGGGCGCATCGTGCGCGGGCTGCTCGACCGCGGCCATGCATTGCAGGTCGTGCGGCCGCGCCAGCAGCGGGAGGAGCAGCCGAAGTCGCACGACGGATACGAGGAGATTCTCGTGCGAGGCGTGCCTATTCCGTGCTATGACATGCTCAAGCTCGGCATTGCGTCGGCTGCAACGCTGCGTGCGCGATGGACCGCGCGGCGTCCCGACGTGGTCCACATCGTTACGGAAGGGCCGCTCGGCTGGGTGGCGCTGCACGCCGCGCGATCGCTGGGCGTTCCGGTCTCGACGGACTTCCATACCAACTTTCACAGCTACAGCGAGCACTACGGCGCCGGCTGGCTCAGGCGGCCGATCGTAGGCTACCTCAGGCGCTTTCATAATCGCGTGCGTTGCACGATGGTCCCGACGACGGGGCTGCGGGACGAGCTGGAGCGTCTCGGCTTTCGCAATCTGGAAGTCGTCGCGCGTGGCGTCGACACGCAGCTCTTCGATCCGGCCCGTCGCAGCGTCGCACTGCGGCGGCAATGGGGCGCCGCGGCAGACGACCCGGTGGTGCTGTACGTCGGCCGGCTCGCGCCGGAAAAGAACCTGTCGCTGCTATTCGACGCTTATGAGGCCATGCGCGTGCGAGGGCCGCGTGCCCGGCTCGTGATCGTCGGCGACGGGCCTTCGCGTGCGGCGCTTCAGCGCGTTTCTGTGCCGGCGCACTTCGCCGGCGTACGAACCGGTGAGGATCTCGCCACGTATTTCGCGTCGGCGGATGTTTTCCTGTTTCCGAGCCTGACCGAAACGTACGGCAACGTGACCGTCGAGGCCATGGCGAGCGGGCTCGCCGTCGTCGCTTACGATTACGCGGCTGCGGCGGCACACATACGGCACGAGCGCAACGGCATCGCCGTACCGCTTGCCGACAGCGCCGAGTTTGCACGGCTCGCAGCCGCGCTCGCATGCGATCGCGCGCGAATCGCGCGCCTCGGCATGCAGGCCCGCGCCACGGCCCGGCAGCTCGACTGGAACCGCGTCACGGCGGACTTCGAGCGCGCGCTGGCGCCTTTCGCCATTACCGCTGAGGATCATGAGCTCCCGGCTCGCCTATCCGCTTGAGCGCGCCGCGCACTGGGACACTGCGCTGTGCCTGCGCTGCAATCGCATGAGCCGGCGCGCGGTGACGCGCACCGTATTCCGCGTCGCGAGCCGCCTCGGCGACGGCGTGTTCTGGTACACGCTGATGGTGGTGCTGCTCGCGCGCTACGGCATGCAAGCCCTGCAGCCTGTTCTCCACATGATGCTGGTAGGACTGTGCTGCACCGTGCTGTACAAGTGGCTGAAGCAGCGCACCCTGAGGCCACGCCCTTATGAAGCGCATCCCGACATCGTCGCCTCCGGCAAGGCGCTGGACCGTTTCAGCTTCCCGTCGGGCCATACGCTGCATGCCGTAGCTTTTTCGGTGGTCGCGCTCGCGTACTATCCGGCCCTCGCACCTTTGCTGCTGCCGTTTACCGCACTGGTGGCCATGTCGCGTCCGGTGCTGGGCCTGCACTACCCGAGCGACGTTGCGGCGGGTGCGCTGCTCGGTATCGTGATGGCCGGTGCGTCGCTCTACGTCTGATCGGCCACGCGGTGCGATCCGGGCGAAACACAGGAAGGACGATATCGTTGTGGCGCTTCTACCAGGGGCCGTACGGCGACTGGCACTGGGTCAGCATCGTCGATGGCGTGGAGCGCTGCTCCAGGACCGGCTACGCGTCGGTGGACGAATGCGTGCGCGAAGCGCGCCGCCGCGGGCTCGATGCACATCACGCGATCGCCGTGGCGCTTGCGCTGCCGCTGCCTTTCATGGCTGCGGCGCGTCGCAAACGCTGCGAGTGATCTCCCGCTAAGCAAGCCGGCGACGCAGCATGCCGCCAAGCGCATCGACTGCCGTAACGCAGCCCAGTATGCACAGCAGGATCGCCAGCACCTGCGGATAATCCATGAGGCGGAGCGATCCCATCAGCTCCGTCCCTATGCCGCCCGCACCGACGGCACCCATCACGGTCGATGCGCGGAAGTTGTATTCCCAGCGGTAAATCGCCGTGTCCGCCATCTGAGGCAGTACTTGCGGGAGTATCGCGCGGAACACGACCTGCAGATCGATGGCGCCGGCCGCGCGCGCGGCCTCGATCGGACGCGGGTCGGCGTGCTCCACCGCCTCCGCAAAGAACTTGCCTATCATGCCGACGGAATGCAGGCCGAGGGCAAGCACTCCCGGCAGCGCGCCGAATCCTACGGCGGCCACGAAGATGATCCCCATGATCAGCTCGGGAATCGCGCGCAGCACGTTCAACGCGAAGCGCGCGGCCCGGTAGACGGCGCCGTTGTGCGCAGTGTTCGATGCGGCGAGAAAACCGAGGGGGAACGAGAGCGCAACGGCTATTGCGGTCCCGGCGACGCTCATCGCGAGCGTGTCGGCGAGCGGCGCAAGCCATGCACGCCACCGCGCGAAATCCGGCGGCAGCATCTCGCCGGCGATCTTCACCATCGCCGGCGCACCCTCGCCGAGCCTGCCGGCATCGAGAAGTCCGGTGAAATAGAAGGCGGCCAGCACGGTGGCGGCTGCAATCCCGCCCCGCGCGGCCATGCGCCGCCGGCGCGCGCGGTCCGCGTCGAGCACCCGCTCCATCATCGGCGCGACACCGGTCGCGTGCGCCGTCATTGCAGCTTCGCGAGATCCAGGTTGAGAACCTTCGCGGTGCTGCGCAGCACGTCATAGGCGTTGTCGTCCGTCGCGACGAAGCCCTGCGCACGGAACGCCTTGAGTATCGCCGGATCGCTGATGCCGATGAAGGCCGCGCGTATCTGCTCCTTGAGCTGCGATGCCAGTTTCGCCTGCATGGCCATCGGATAGTTCGGTATCGGCTTCGTCTCCGCGACGATGCGGACCTTGGACGCGTCGATGCGGCCGGACTTCAGCAGCGATTCGTAGATCGGGCGCGACAGCGCGCCCGCGCCGGCCTTGCCGGTCTCGACGGCACGCGCCACGGCATCGTGGGCCCCGACGTACACGGTCCTGTAGTCGCGCTCGGCGATCAGGCCGGCATCCTGGATCATCGCGCGCGGCACCAGATGGCTGGAGGTCGAAGCCTGGTCGCCGTACGCCACTACCCTGCCCTTCAGGTCGGAAAGCTGCTTCACCGCCGAGTCCGCCTGCGTGATCACGACGCTGGTGTAGGTCGGCGTCCCGTTGGATACGCCGACCGCGAACGCCTCTATGTCCGACTTCGACTTCGCCAGCACGTACGACAGCGGCCCGAAGTACGCGACCTCGATGCGACCGAAACGCATCGCTTCGATCATCGAGGAGTAATCCGTCGTGACGATAAGCTCCACGTTGCGATGCAGGGACTTCTCCAGGTAGGCCTTCAGCGGCTGTGCGTTCTGGATGATCGTCGAGGCATTCTCATCCGGCAGCAGCGCGACGCGCAGCGTCTTCGGATCCGGATTCTGCGCATGCGCGGTCGCGGCGCAAATGAGCCCCGCCAGCGCGGCGGCCATGAGAGTGCGTCGTTTCATCGGTGATCCTCTGTGGTTTGTTGTGATGGTCAGGCCGCGAGCGCGGCTGAAACCGAAGCAGTGTGATCGTGCGCTGCACTGCCCGAATAAATCCGCTCTATTGCTTCCGCGTCCAGTGCGCGCGGCCCGCCGTCGAACACGATTCCACCGGCATGCACCCCGACGATACGGTCAGCGTAGCGATGCGCGAGCTCGACCTGGTGGAGACTCACGACCGCGGCGATGCCTTCGGCCCTGCATACGTCGTGTATCAGGCGCAGCACGCGATTAGCGGTACCGGGATCGAGGCTCGCGACCGGCTCGTCGGCGAGCACGATGCGCGGCTGCTGCGCGAGAGCGCGTGCAATGCCGACCCGCTGCTGCTGACCGCCGGAGAGCTGGTCGACGCGCGTCAGTGCGGCGTCGAGCAGGCCTACTTTATCCAGCGCGGCGAGAGCGATGCGGCGGTCGTGCGGCGGAAAGGGCAGCACCGCGCGCAAGGCGCCGTGATGGCCGAGCCGACCGGTCAGCACGTTGTCGAGGGCGGTCAGGCGGCCGATGAGCTGGTGATGCTGGAACACCATCGCAGTCGACCGACGCAGCGCGCGCAGCGCGGGGGCGCCGATAATCGCGCCGAACTCCGCCGCATGCAGCGCGCCGGACGTCAGCCGAACCAGCCCGTTCAGAGCGCGCAGCAGGGTCGATTTGCCGGCGCCTGAAGGGCCGAGCAGGACGGTGAACTCGCGCGGCCGCAGCGCGAGGTCGATGCTTCTCAGAGCCACCGTGCCGTTGGCGTAAGTGACGTTCGCGCCCCGGACCTCGAGCATGGCACCGCGATCGCTGGATGTCATAGAAGCGTAACACCGGCATGAGTTAATGGGAGCTTAGTCGTCCATTGTTACAGGAGCTTTACATGGCTTCGAATAGACCTCGTGTGCTGATCACGCATTGGGTGCATGCATCGGTGTCGCGTTTCCTGCGGGAGCGCTTCGATGTGGTGGCCAATACCACGCGCGAGACCTGGGACCGCGAGCGCGTTGCTGCACTCGCGCGGGATTGCGACGCCATGATGGCATTCATGCCGGACACGGCGAACGAGGCGTTCCTGGAGCAGTGCCCGCAGCTTCGCATCATCGCCGCGGCATTGAAGGGGCCCGACAATTTCGACATCGCCGCATGCACGCGGCACAACGTATGGTTCACGCTCGTGCCCGATCTTCTCACCATCCCGACGGCCGAGCTTGCGGTCGCGCTGCTGCTCGGCATCACGCGCCGCGTGATGGAAGGCGACGACCACATACGAAGCGGACGCTTCAGCGGATGGCGGCCCGAGCTGTACGGCACGGGCGTCACCGGGCGCACGGTCGGTCTCATCGGCATGGGCGCCGTCGCGCAGGCGATTGCCAAACGGCTGGTGCCGTTCGACGTGCGCATACTGTACACGGACCCCGGCGTCGCAAGGCTCCCGGACCGCATCGAGGCGCTGCAGGTGGATATGGAGACTCTGCTCGCAGCCAGCCACTTCGTGCTGCCGCTGACGCATCTCACGCCGCTGACGTATCACATGATCGGTACGCGGGCGCTCGCGCAGATGAAGAAAGGCGCGTTTCTCGTCAACGTCGGCCGCGGCTCTCTGGTGGATGAAGCGGCCGTGGCGGCAAGCCTCGCTTCAGGGCAACTTGCGGGCTATGCGGCCGACGTGTTCGAGATGGAGGACTGGGCGGTGGAATCGCGCCCGCGCGAGATCCATCGCGGCCTGCTCGGCGACCGTAGACGCACGCTCTTTACGCCGCATCTGGGCTCCGCGGTGGACGAAGTGCGCGAGGCGATCGCGATGGACGCTGCGCGCAACATCGTCGAGGCGCTCGAAGGCCAGCGGCCGCACGGCGCAGTGAACGAAGTCCCCGCGACGGCCGAGATGCGTTAACCGCGCACCGGCGGCACGCCACGTTCACGCTTGCGTAACATTCGGCTGGAATAATCCGGACCGGTAGTGTCTCTTTCGGCTGCCCTTGGTCGCCGCAGTGATGCGGCGACTTCTTTTACGCATCGAACATGTGTTGAGGAAATTGAAGAAGCACCAAGTGCAGACATCGCTGTTTTCAACTGCGGCGGCGCTGACGCAACGTGCCGATGCGATCGCCGTATGCACCGAATGCCGTCCGGGAGCACGGGACGACACAACGGGTTTCGGATTGCTGTGCCATTCAACGTAAAGGGGATCTAATGCTGCTCAAGCCCGGGTTCTGGTCGAATTTCATCGCTGCCGCAGGCATTGCGTTCATTGCGGGTTGTGGAGGCAGCGGCAGTGGCGGTGCCACGCAGTCCGGCGTGCTTCTTGATGCGCCGGTGGAAGGCGTGGAGTACCTCGGTAACAACGGCACTACACAACTGACCGGCTCCGGCGGCAGCTTCGACTACACGCCCGGCGAAGCGGTTACCTTCAAGATCGGTGGCGTCGTATTGGGCAGCGCGGCAGGCGGCGCAACCATCACGCCCGTGCACCTCGCCGGCGACGCCGACATCAACGTGCCTTCTGCCAAGGCGGTAAAGATTCTGCAGTTCCTGCAATCGCTGCACGATTCATCAGCGGGCGATATCGGCAACGGCATCAAGATCACAAAAGAGGTGCGCGACGCACTGAAGGACGAAAAGATCGACTTCGGCACGGCCACGGACGCCACGCTGCTCGCAGCCATAGCCAAGGCCGGAAAGAAGAGCGTCGTTCCCGTGGAAGACGCCAAGGACCACTACTTCGCCACGCTCGAAGCACGCGGCATGGTGAAGACGGCGAAGAACATCATCTTCTTCCTGGGTGACGGCATGGGCATTCCGACCATGACGGCCGCGCGCATCTTCTCGGTCGGCGAGGACGGCCAGCTCACCATGGATGGCCTGCCTTACGCGGGATTCGTCCGCACCTACTCCAACAATGCGCAGACGACGGACAGCGCACCGTCGATGTCGGCGTATATGACGGGGGTGAAGATGAACAACGACGTGATCGCGATGACCCAGGACACGCTGCTGGTGAGCGTGCCCAACGTCGACGCGCTCAACGCCAATCCGTGCGGCGCGGCCAACGGCCAGCCCGTGACCACGATCCTCGAGCTCGCCAAGGCGGCGGGACTTGGAACCGGCGTAGTGACCACCACCCGCGTCACGCACGCCACGCCGGCGGCAACCTACGCGCATATCTGCAACCGCGATCTGGAAAACGACATCGCAGCCCAGCTCACCCCCGGCGGCACCGGCTTCAACACGAAGCTCGGCGACGGCGTGGACGTGGTCCTCGGCGGCGGATCGAACAACTTCCTGCCCACGGCTGCCGGCGGCAAGCGTCAGGACGGGCGCAATCTCGCTTCGGAGCTCAAGGCGAAAGGCTATACCTACGTCACGAACAAGACCGAGTTCGACGCAGCCGCGGCCGGCTCGACGAGCAAGCTGCTCGGGCTCTTCACCAAGAGCCACATGACCTACGAGCAGGAGCGCGACGCCGCCAGGGAGCCCAGCCTTGCCGAGATGACCGCGAAGGCGATCGACGTGCTGTCGAAGAACAAGCGCGGCTTCTTCCTGATGGTCGAAGGCGGGCGCATCGACCATGCGCTGCACGAGACCACCGCCATCCGCGCGCTCAAGGACACCATCGCCTTCGACGACGCCATCAGGGCCGCGCTCGACAGGATGAAGGCAGTCGATCCCGATCTGCGCAACACGCTGATCGTCGTGACCGCCGATCACGACCACACGCTGGTCATGAACGGCTATGCAAAACGAACCGGCCGTACGACCTCGAGCAACCCCGGAGTGCTGGGCCTGGTGAAGAACGTGGTGAGCGGCGCCAACGAGCTCGACGCCGAAGGCATGCCGTACTCCATTCTCGGCTTCGGCAACGGCGAGAATCGCGTCGCAGGCGGCCGCAATACGGCGGGTGCGCTCACCGATGCCGTGACCAGCGCTGCGACCTATCATCAGGAAGCCGCAGTGAAAATGGGCGCCGGCGGCGAGACGCACGGCAGCACCGACGTATGGGTCGGCGCCATAGGCGCAGGGGCGACGATGTTCTCCGGTTTCATGGACAACACCGAGATTTTCGGTCGCATGCGCAAAGCCTCGGGCCTGTAATCACCCAATAGACGAATGGAGCCACGACTATGACCAAACGACTTATCGCTGCGCTGCTCGCGGCATTCGGGTGCGCGGCCGGCAGCGTTGCGCACGCCGACGGAGAAGCGAAGAACATCATTTTTTTCCTGGGGGACGGCATGGGGCCAACCACGGTGACGGCGTCGCGCATTTTCAAGTACGGGGAAAAAGGACAGCTCGGCATGGAGAAGCTGTCCCGGACAGCGCGCATCAGAACCTACTCCAACAATGCGCAGACGACGGACAGCGCGCCGTCGATGTCGGCGTATATGACGGGGGTGAAGATGAACAACGACGTGATCGCGATGACCCAGGACACGCTGCTGGTAAGCGTGCCCAACGTCGACGCGCTCAACGCCAATCCGTGCGGCGCGGCCAACGGCCAGCCCGTGACCACGATCCTCGAGCTCGCCAAGGCGGCGGGACTTGGAACCGGCGTAGTGACCACCACCCGCGTCACGCACGCCACGCCGGCGGCAACCTACGCGCATATCTGCAACCGCGATCTGGAAAACGACATCGCAGCCCAGCTCACCCCCGGCGGCACCGGCTTCAACACGAAGCTCGGCGACGGCGTGGACGTGGTCCTCGGCGGCGGATCGAACAACTTCCTGCCCACGGCTGCCGGCGGCAAGCGTCAGGACGGGCGCAATCTCGCTTCGGAGCTCAAGGCGAAAGGCTATACCTACGTCACGAACAAGACCGAGTTCGACGCAGCCGCGGCCGGCTCGACGAGCAAGCTGCTCGGGCTCTTCACCAAGAGCCACATGACCTACGAGCAGGAGCGCGACGCCGCCAGGGAGCCCAGCCTTGCCGAGATGACCGCGAAGGCGATCGACGTGCTGTCGAAGAACAAGCGCGGCTTCTTCCTGATGGTCGAAGGCGGGCGCATCGACCACGCGCTGCACGAGACCACCGCCATCCGCGCGCTCAAGGACACCATCGCCTTCGACGACGCCATCAAGATGGCGCTCAGCAAAGTGGACTTGAGCAATACGATGATCGTCGTGACCGCCGATCATGACCACACCATGATCATGAACGGCTATGCGAGGCTCACAGGTGCGACGACGGACGCCAACGCGGGCGTCCTGGGGCTGGTGAAAAACGTGGTGAGCGGCGCCAACGAGCTCGACGCCGAAGGCATGCCGTACTCCATCCTCGGCTTCGGCAACGGCGAGAACCGCGTTGCAGGCGGCCGCAATACGGCGGCGACGCTCACCGACGCCGTGGCCAGCGCTGCGACCTATCATCAGGAAGCCGCAGTGAAAATGGGCGCCGGCGGAGAAACGCACGGCAGCGGCGACGTGATGCTGATGGCGGCCGGTGCAGGCGCAGAAAAATTCCGTGGCGTGATCGACAATACCGCGGTGTTTTCGGTGCTGAAGCGCGGCTTCGGCTTCTAGACGGCGCCTACACCATCGACGGCACCCGCACCGCGGGTGCCTTTTCTTTTCGAGGAATCAGGATGAAATACTGGCTGGTTGTATTCGCACTGGTCGCGCCCGTGTGCGCGCATGCCGGAGTCGGCGACGGCGTTGCAGCGGTCGTTTCCTATGAATCCGAACGGCTCGGCGCGGACGGCGTGTGGAAGCAGACGCGCATGAAGGAGCGTTTCTACCGACAGGGAGATCACGTGTGGGTGGAGCGTGTGCTGCCGCCGAACGCGCCGGCGCTGCCGCGCGACGACCATCAGCACGGCCACGAGCGCAAGGGCCTGGAGACCGCCGCCAGGCACATCACCCGCGCGGCGAAGGGCGAGGCGAACCTGCAGTTCGTCATGGCCCGCGAGAAAACGATAGTGTCGGTGCGCAAAGACGACATGCCGGCCGTAGGGTTCCACGGCGAGTGGGACAGCGCGTACCACATCATCAAGCCGTCGGTGATCAAGTCCATGCGCCGCACCGGGCAGGCCGCGAATGCACCGGACGGCGTGTGGTACGAAAAGGATACCGGCAGCGGCATTTCGAAGATTCTCTGGTCCGAGAAGCTCGGGCTGCCATTGCGCATAGAAACGCGCGACAAGAACGGCAGCGCCTACAACAGGATCACCGTGGAAACGGAGCGGTTTCCGGGCGCGGACAGTATGCCCTGGAAACGGCTGCCGCCCGACTACCGGGTCAAGGAATACAGCGATCTGCTGGATTGATTCGTTCGCCGGCGACATGCGAAACCGCAGGTGGCGACGCCCGCCACCTGCGCAGTCTGCAGGCAACCGCTGTCGGGTCAGGTCGAGCGTATCGACTTGATCGAGCGAGCGATCTCGGGCCAGTCGGCGACAAAACCCGCGCGCGCCGCCCCACGCGGAATACCGTAAGAACGATTCGGCGCGCAGCTTACGCAGCTCGTCGATGAGCTTGCGCGCGTCTGTCACCTTCTGGCGCATCACGTCCAGGCGACGGGACAGCGCGACGTCGCCGGCAGCGCGCTCCGTCGCTTCGTCCCTGATGTGATTCGCTATGGCGGACTCCTCGACCATCCGCGCTGTCTCGTTGCGCAAAGACTGCTTATGCATCAGCGCTCTCACGCGGCTCACGAACAGCGCGGCATCGGCACCCTTCACGATGAATTCGTTGGCCCCCGCGTCGCTCACCGCGCGTTGATCGAGTGGCGCGGCACTGAACATCATCACCGGCGTGTTCCTGTCGAACGTGCGGATCTTGCGGCATATCTGCAGCCCGGTCATACCGGGCAGATGATGGTCCAGCAGGTAAAGGTGCACCGGCTGGGTTCTTGCGATTTTCAACGCATCGCCGGCGCACCACGCCTGGCGGACCGTGTATTCGGGAAACAGGAGGGCCACCAACTCGGTAAAGTCCCGGTTGTCGTCGACGACGAGTATCGATTGCCGAGTATCGGCCCGCATATCCGACGGACGCTACTCGTATGGAGACGTTGCAGCAAGTCGACAATTTTTCCCCGACCCTCCTGCCCACCGGGGTATGGCTGAGAACGTTGCTGCTCGACGGGCACGAGGCTCACGATTACCGACATCGCTCTACGCGCCGGCTATCGACCGGGCGAGGCGTTTGCTCCATTCTTACGGCGCGTGCGCAAGCGCACGCGGGCAAGTAATGCGCGCAAGACTTCACCGAACGCACTGGAGGACGTGACGCGATGGCGATTGAAGCGGCATCAAGCGCAAATGCATGGCCAGCGCTGCCGCTGGAGGCATGGTCCGATACCTGCGCGACGCTCCACCGCTGGACGCAGGTCGTCGGGAAGCTGAAGCTTGCGCTATGCCCTTTCGTGAATCATTACTGGCACGTGACTCACATTCCTTGCCGCGACGTACGAACCAGCGGCCAGCCTCGGCGGATGGGACCGGTCGCTCCTGGAGCGGTCGAGCGCGACTTGAGGCACAGTTGATCCGAGTCTGTGTTACGGCTGATGATGCCGGGCACTGCGAGTGGTTGAATTCGTGATCTTGCCTTTCTAACTTGCCAGTCGCGGCCTCCACATTCTGTGGCACAGGCCGCGTACTGTTTCCGTTCTCGACAACGTCATCTACATCTGCCTTTCAAACAGCCGCACTTGACGCGGGAAATTAGGCGGAAACGTCCTTGAACGCCCGTAGAACGGCATTGATGCGCGTTTGATACCCCGGCCCTTGCGCCTTGAACCATTCAAGCACGTCCGCGTCGACACGGAGCGATATGGACGCTTTGCCGGCGACGGGCTTCAAACCACGGCGCGCGATTCCGCGCACGATATGTTTAACGTCGGTTTCCGGGTGTTCGGGTGAGAGAGGAATATCCTTGTCCTTCATGCGGCGGACTCGCGCAAGATCGGACTTAGAGATTCTCGAAGAGGATCTTTGTTTCACGTCTGGTGGCCTTTCGAAAAGAAATGATGGCTCATCCCAAGTGAACCTCATACTCGAATTGTATAGGCGAATTGTATATACGTCAATCGCGCCTTTGCCGTCTAGACCCGGTCTGCGAATCTGATTGATGAGCCGAAGCGCCGGTACGATTCTTAAGCCGCGACGAGGCCGATAAGCTTGTTGCTACCCTTCCCGCTCATCTTGCGGCCATGGACGCATGTATTAGCGTATAGCGGCCATCCCATCCGGCAAGTGAATACCAAGGCATGGCACAAAGCGTTGAAGCGCGCCGGGACCACGGATTTTCGGTGGCACGATCGCGGCACACCTGGGCGAGCTGGCATGTCCAGATGAGCACACCGCTTCATGTGCTCCAGGAACTCGGCGCGTGGGAGACGGCCGACATGGTGCGCCGCTATGCTCACTTAACCAGTGAGCATCTCGCGCCCTACGTCAAACGGTTCTCGCAGCTGCGTGTAGTACACCCAGAAGAAAACGTGACGAATACGTTACGGGCGGTGAGCTAGGGAAGGTTTGTCCACTCGCAAACCTTTGATATCAGATGGCGCGCCCGGCGTGATTCGAACACGCGACCTTTGGCTTCGGAGGCCAACACTCTATCCAGCTGAGCTACGGGCGCGGCGCAGGGACGTGATTCTAACACGCCTTGAATCAACGTTTTATGCGAGTTTCGATTCCGCTATAATGCACGGTTTTCGCGGTTCCCCAGGAAAAAGCATGAGCGAGAAGCATACCGACGAGCACCAGAGTTTCATCAAGACGCCGAAGCAGTTGATCACCGTCGTTGTGCTGGCCTTCGTGGTCCCGATCGCGTTGATCGTGCTGCTGACGCAGCTCGCTATGCGCCACAGCGGCGTCGACCGCGAAGATCCCGCCTATTCGGAAGAAGCCGTCGCCAAGCGGCTCAAGCCCGTGGGCGAAGTGGCCATCGCGGATGCGGGCGGCGCCGCAACGGAGAAAACCGGGCAACAGGTGGTCGAGGCCGTGTGCGGCGCGTGCCACGCGACCGGCGCGCTGAATGCGCCGAAGATCGGCGACAAGGACAAGTGGAAGCCGCTCATCGCCGAAGGTCACGATCAGCTGACGCAGACCGCGATCAAAGGCATACGCGCAATGCCGCCGCGCGGCGGCAACGCAGAGCTGACCGACGCCGAGGTCGCGCGCGCAGTCGCCTACATGGCGAACCAGGCGGGCGCGAGCTTCAAGGAGCCGGCAGCGAAAGCGGCGCCGGCACCCGCTGCGCCGGCGACAACGGCTGCGGCAGCCGCGCCGGCAGCAGGCGCAGCCCCGGCCGCCGCCGCACCCGCTGCGGCGAAGGGCGGCGACGCCGGCAAAGGCAAGGCGGTGTACGAAAGCACTTGCGTCGCCTGTCATGGCAGCGGCGTCGCAGGCGCGCCCAAGGTCGGCGACAAGGCCGCGTGGGCGCCGCGCGTCAAGGCCGGCCCCGATGCGCTGCACGCCTCGGCGCTGAAAGGCAAAGGCGCGATGCCGCCCAAGGGCGGCAACACCGCGCTGCCCGATGCGGACGTCGCGGCCGCCGTCGACTTCATGGTCGGCCAGTCGAAATAGCGCATCGTGTTTCCCATCCCGAGGCGCAGCGTGCTGCGCCTTTTTTTTCTCACACGATGGCTGTGTGAAAGCGCATGAGCACTTACGCGATCGGCGACGTGCAGGGATGCTACGAGCCGCTGTGCCGGCTGCTCGAGCGCATCGCGTTCGATCCTGCGCGCGACGAGCTGTGGTTCGTCGGCGACCTGGTGAACCGCGGACCCGAGTCGTGGCACACGCTGCGCTTCATCCGCAGCCTGGGCGACAAGGCCGTCGTCGTGCTCGGCAATCACGATCTGCACCTGCTCGCCGTCGCGGCCGGCGTGAGAAAGCCGCATCGCGAGGACACGCTGGACGGGATACTCAACGCGCCGGAACGCGACGAGCTTCTCGCCTGGCTGCGTCATTGCAAGATGATGCACGCGGCGCACGGCTACGCGATGGTACATGCCGGACTGCTGCCGCAATGGGACATCCCGCGCGCGCTGGCGCTCGCAGCCGAGGTGGAAGCGGTGCTGCGCAGCGAGCACCATGACGAGCTGTTTCACCACATGTACGGCAACACGCCGGCCGCGTGGCGGGACGATCTCAGCGGTCACGCGCGCATGCGGGTCATCATCAACGCGATGACGCGCCTGCGGCTGTGCACCCCCGAAGGCGAGATGGAGTTCGGGCACAAGACCGGTCCGGTCGGCGGCCCCGCCGGCTACATGCCCTGGTTCGACGTGCCCGGACGCGCCAGCGCGGGCACCCCGGTGATCTGCGGACACTGGGCCGCGCTCGGGCTCATGCTGCGACCCGACGTGCTCGCCCTCGATACCGGATGCGTGTGGGGCCGCGACCTCAGCGCGCTGCGCCTCGAAGACCGGCAGCTTTTTCAGTACAGCTGCTGCTGAGCTGCGCATCGAGCGCGCGCGCAATCGCGCGATGGGCCGCAGCGGCCAGCTCGCGCCGGTGGTCCTTCGGGTGCAGCAGCGGCAACAGCGTCACCGTGCAGCGAATACGGCGGACTCGCACCATGCGCCGCACCGTCTGCCACAGCGACCAGTGGCCGTCGTACGCGAGCTCGGTGCAGCGTGTGCCGTCGCCCTTCCAGTAGCTCACCGCCACCGGCAGTATCGCCGCGCGCTCCGACACCGCGGGCTGCAGCAGCGAGCTGTGAAACTTCAGCAGCCGGGTGCCGTCGGTCGTGGTGCCTTCCGGGAACACAGCCACCAGCTCGCCGCCCTGCAGCGCGGCGCCGACGTCGCGGTTGACGCGCGCGGTGTCGTGACGGCGCGCCCGCTGCAAGTACAGCGTCCCCGCGCGCGTCGACAGCCAGCCGACCAGCGGCCATCGCGCCACTTCGGACTTCGCGACGAAACGCGCCGGCATGAGGGCGTCGATGGCGAATATGTCGAGCCACGAGACGTGATTGGCGACCAGCATGACGCGCGCCGGCAGCACGTCGTGCGGCGTGTGCCGCACGACGTGCAGGCGTATCGACAGCATCGCGAGCAGCCGGTGCGACCAGTGCCGTATGTGCGCCCGCCGCTGTGCGTCGGTGATGCGGGGAAAGACGACGGCGGCGATGAGCATGCCGCGCGCGAGATGGAGCGCGAGCCGCGCAATGCGCAGCGCGCGTAATGGCAAGGGCGCGAGCGGCTCGCTCATGCGCGAGCCGTCAGCCGGCGGCCGACGCAGTCCTGATCACGACGTTACGCGGCCGCGCGGATCAGCGCGTGACGCGCGAGGTGTGGCCGTCGGACAGGATACGCACGCGATCGCCGGGACGGAAAGTCTGGTCGGGCTCCTGCGTGATCGCGAGCATCTGCCCGTTGTCGAGCTTCACCGTGATTTCGATGCCGACGCGCTTGGTGCCGGCCTGCTCGGCCGCCTGCCCTGCGACGCCGCCCGCCACACCGCCCAGCACGGTACCGACCGCCGAGCCGCGGCCCTGGCCTATCGTGCTGCCCGCGATGCCGCCGACGATGGCGCCCGCTGCCGGGCCGATGCCGCTGCGCGTGCCTTCGATCTGCACTTCGCGCACGCTTTCCACGACGCCCATGCGCACGCTCTGCTCGCGCCGCGCCTGGTCGCGCGAGTAGGTGCCGCTGCCCATGCCGGGGGCGCAACCTTCGATGATGATTGCCGTGACCGCGAGGGCGGCCAATGCGACGATACGTTTTTGCATGATCAGTCTCCGTTATTCGTGTTCGCTGACGGCATTAAACGCCATGCTCCGCCGCGATGCAAAGCGCTGCGACCCTACCAGACCCGCGTGCCGAACGCCTGATGATAGAGCGCACCGACCTGGTCGCGGGTAAAGCGATGATTCTGTCCTCCGCGGCGCGCAATCTTCAGTGATCCGAGCAGCGATGCGAGCCGGCCGGTCGTCGGCCAGTCGTAGCCGTGCGCCAGGCCGTACAGCAGCCCCGCGCGAAACGCGTCGCCGCATCCCGTCGGGTCGACCACCGCCTCCGGCTTCACGCACGGCACTTCGAGGCACTGTCCGTTGGCGTAAATGAGCGACCCGCGCGCGCCCATCGTGACCACAACGCCTTTCACCATTCCCGCCAGCTCTTCGATGGTGCGTCCGGTGCGCTCCTGCAGCATGCGGCCTTCGTAATCGTTCACGGTCACGTAATCGGCAAGCCGCATGAACTCGAGCAGCTCCTCGCCGTTGAACATCGGCAGGCCCTGCCCCGGGTCGAACACGAACGGGATGCCGGCCTCGTGAAATTCGCGCGCGTGCTGAACCATGCCGTCGCGTCCGTCCGGCGCCACGATGCCGAGCACCACGCTCTTCGCGTCCTTCACGTGGTTCGCATGCGCGTGATTCATCGCGCCCGGGTGGAACGCCGTGATCTGGTTGTCGTCGAGATCGGTGGTGATGAACGCCTGCGCGGTGTACGAGCCGGCGACCGGCCGTATGTGCGCTTCGTCGATGTCGAGCTGTTTCAACCGCGAGGAGTACGGCGCGTAGTCGTCGCCGACCGTCGCCATGATCACGGGATCGCCGCCGAGCATCTTGAGCGAGTAGCCGATATTGCCCGCGCAGCCGCCGTACTCGCGCCGCATGTCGGGCACGAGGAAAGCGACGTTGAGGATGTGGAGCTGGTCGGGAAGGATGTGGTTGCGGAAGCGGTCGTGGAACACCATGATCGTGTCGTAGGCGATCGAGCCGCAAATCAATGTGCGCATGAAGGAAACCCGGATTAAAGTCGCGCGATTATAGCATCGGGCCCCGGCTCAACCGCGGGGCCTTCACGGCTGCGCCAACCGGGATACAATGGCTGCCAGCGCCGGCGCACGCCGGCGCACATCGCGAAGGGAGGACACGCCATGTTGAGGGAATTCCGTGAATTCGCCATGCGGGGCAACGTCGTCGACATGGCGGTCGGCATCATCATCGGCGCCGCCTTCGGCAAGATCGTCGATTCGATGGTGAAGGACGTCATCATGCCGCCGATCGGCGTCCTGCTGGGGCGCGTCGATTTCTCGAATCTCTTTCTGGTGATCAAGCACGGCGCAGCGCCGGGCCCGTACCTCACGGTCGACGCGGCGCAGAAGGCCGGGGCGGTGACGCTGAACTACGGCATGTTCGTCAACAACATCATCTCGTTCGTCATCGTCGCGTTCGCGGTGTTCATCCTGATCCGCGCCATCAATCGCCTGCGGCGCAAGCAGGAAGAACAACCGGCCGCCGCACCGCCCCCTCCGGAAGAAGTGGTCCTGCTGCGCGAGATCCGCGACGCGCTGAAGAAGTAACGGGGCGCCGGCGACGCGGCACGCGTCAGTCGGTCAGCACCAGCGTCCAGACGATGGGCACGGCGATCAGCGACAGCATGACCGCCGCGCTGCCCATGTCCTTGGCGCGCTTCGCGAGCACGTGATGCTCGAGCGAAACGCGATCGGTGATCGCCTCGATCGCGGAGTTGACCAGCTCGACGACGAGCACCAGCAGCACGCTCGCGATCATCAGCGCCTTGCCGATGCCGCTCACCGGCGCGTGCAGCGCGAGCGGCACCAGTATCAGCGCGATCAGCACCTCCTGCCGGAACGCTTCCTCGTGGCGAAACGCGGCGGACAGGCCGTCGAGCGAGTGCAGCAGCCCGCGCCACAGCCGAGTGATGCGATGCCGGTGCCGCGCACGCGCCTTCAGCACCGAACGCGTCGCCACGATCATTGTCCGTCCGGCCGCCACGCGAGATCGGGCTCGCGCGCAGCCTTCACGTCGTCCAGGCGCCGCACCGGCGTCGTGTGCGGCGCTGTCTTCAGCAACTGCGGATTGCGGCGCGCTTCGTCGAGAATCTCGCGCATCGCCTCGACGAAGGCATCGAGCGTCTGCTTCGATTCCGTCTCGGTGGGCTCGATCAGCAGGCACTCGGGCACCAGCATCGGGAAGTAGGTCGTCGGCGCATGATGGCCTTTGTCGAGCAGGCGCTTGGCGACGTCCATGGCGGTCACGCCGGTGTCCTCGCGCAGCTTGCGCAGCGTCACGATGAACTCATGGCTCGCGCGCCGCGCCGGGAACGCGACCTCGTACCCGATGTCCTGCAGCCGGCGCATGAGGTAGTTCGCGTTGAGCACCGAGAATTCCGCGACGCGCTCCATGCCGCGCGCGCCCAGCATGCGCGCGTACACGTAGGCGCGCAGCAGCACGCCGGCGTTGCCCGCATGCGCGCCCAGCCGGCCGATGGACGACGTGAGCTCGCCTTCGTCGGCAAGACGATAGCCGCGGCTGTCGCGGCGCACGACGGGAACGGGAAGGAAAGGCGCAAGGCGTTCGTTGACACCGACCGGGCCCGCGCCCGGGCCGCCTCCGCCGTGCGGCGTGGAGAACGTCTTGTGCAGGTTGATGTGGATCGCATCGAAGCCCATGTCCGCCGGCGTCGCCTTGCCGAGGATCGCGTTGAGATTCGCGCCGTCGTAATAGAGCAGGCCGCCGGCCGCATGCACGGTATCGGCAATCTCGCGGATATGCTGCTCGAATACGCCGAGCGTCGACGGATTGGTCAGCATCAGCCCGGCGGTCTGCGGCCCGATCGCGGCACGCAAGGCGGCGAGGTCCACATTACCCTGCGCATCGGTCGCGATCTCGCGCGCCGCATAGCCGCACATGACGGCCGTTGCCGGGTTGGTGCCGTGCGCCGCGTTCGGAACGAGGATCTCGCGACGCGCCGCGCCGCCGCGGCTCTCGTGGTACGCGCGTATCATCGACACGCCGGCCAGCTCGCCTTGCGCGCCCGCCATGGGCGCGAGCGTCACTTCCGTCATGCCGGTGACGGCCTTGAGCATCTCCTGCAGCTCGTGCAGGCATTGCAGAAAGCCCTGCCCGGTGCTGTCGGGCGCATCGGGATGGCGCGACAGGAATTGCGGCAGCATCGCCGCTGCGTTCGACGCGCGCGGGTTGTATTTCATGGTGCACGAGCCCAGCGGATAGAAATGCGTGTCCACCGAGTAATTGCGCTGGGACAGCGCGGTGTAGTGGCGCACCGCGTCGAGCTCGGACACTTCGGGAAGATGCAGCGGCGTCTTGCGCAACAGACGCTGGGGAATGCGGGCAAGCGGCGCCGCCTGCCCCGGAGTTTGCGCCCGGTCGATGCGGCCGGGACGCGAGCGCTCGAATATCAGCATGACATCTCCGAGTGTGGCGGCGCCTCGCAACTCGCGTTACTTCAACGCAGCGAGCGCCGCATCGTAATTCGGCTCCTGCTTGATCTCCGGCACGAGCTCGGAATGCAGGACTTTGTTGTTCTCGTCGAGCACCACCACGGCGCGCGCGGTGAGGCCTTTCAGCGGACCGTCGGCGATGTCGACGCCGTACTTGCCGTGAAAATCGCGGCCGCGCATGGTGGACAGCGTGACGACGTTGTTGAGCCCCTCGGCACCGCAGAAGCGCTTCATCGCGAACGGCAGGTCGGCGGCGATGACGAGCACCACGGTGTTCGTGAGCGCACCGGCCTTTTCGTTGAACTTGCGCGTGGACGTCTGGCACGTCGGCGTATCGAGGCTCGGAACGATGTTGAGCACCTTACGCTTGCCTGCGTAGTCCTTCAGGCTCACGTCCTTCAGGTCGCCGCCCGTGAGGCTGAAATCGGAAACGGTATCGCCGCGCTTGGGAAAGTTGCCGGCGACGTTGACGGGATTGCCGCCGAGCGTAACGGTTGCCATACATGCTCCTTGTTGTAGCGGGTTGGGAATTCGTGCGACGGCTGCGATCCCCCTCGACTACGACATCACGCGACGCATGGCGTCGGCATAACGCTGGAGATCCTCGCCGGTCTTGGTCTCGGTCGCGCACACCAGCAGGTGCTGCGCGAGCTCCGGGTAATGGAGCCCGAGATCAAGGCCGCCCAGTATGCCTTCGGCCTCCAGCGCACGCAACACGGGCTGCAGCGGCCGGTCCAATTCCATGACGCATTCGTGGAATACCGGCGCGCTGAAGCGGCGGCGCACGCCGGACACTGCCGCGAGCGCGTCGGCGAGCCGCAGCGTGCTCGCATGGGACATGCTCGCCGCAGCAGCGAGTCCCGCCGGGCCCATCAACGCCATGTGTATCGCCGCCGCGGTCACCATCAGCCCCTGGTTGGTGCAGATGTTGGACGTTGCCTTGGAGCGGCGTATGTGCTGCTCGCGCGCCTGCAGCGTGAGCGTGTAGCCGGTCCTGCCGTCGACGTCGACGGTGCGGCCGACGATGCGTCCCGGCATCTGGCGCATGTGCTCCTCGCGGCACGCCATGAAACCAAAATAAGGGCCGCCGCTCGCGAGCGGGATGCCGAGGGGCTGGCCGTCGCCGACGGCAATGTCCGCGCCGTGAGATCCCCACGCGCCCGGCGGCTCGAGCACCGCAAGCGCAAGCGGATTCACGACCGCGATGACGAGCAGCTTGCGCGCATGCGCCCAGTCGGTGAGCGCATCGACCTCTTCCAGCGCGCCGAAGAAGTTCGGCATCGGGATCACCAGCGCCGCGTGCCGCGCCGGATCTATGTCGTCGAGCGCGCGCCGGGCTATACAGCCCGTGTCGCCGTCGTAGGGCAGCTCGGTCAACGCGACGTCCTGGTTGCTCACGATCGTTCGCATCACCACGCGCCAGCGCGGATCGACAGTGCGCGGAACGATGATTCCCTTTGCGCCTTTGTGCAGCCTCACCGCCATGAGCGCTGCCTCGGCAAGCGCAGAGGCGCCGTCGTAGAGGCTCGCGTTGGTGACCGCGAGGCCGGTGAGCGACGTCATCATCGACTGGTACTCGTACAGCAGCTGCAGCGTGCCCTGGCTCGCTTCGGCCTGATAGGGCGTGTACGAGGTGTAGTACTCGCCGCGCGTGGCGATCTGCCACACCGCTGCCGGAATGTGATGCTCGTATGCGCCGGCGCCTATGTAAACGTCATAGCGGCGATCGGCCGCCGCGCGCTCGTGCATCAGCCGCATCACCTGCATTTCGTTCAGCGCCTCGGGCAAACCCGGCACCCCGCGTATCCGCAGGTCCGCGGGAATTTCCTCGAACAGGTCTTCGATGCGCGAGACACCGATGGCCGCGAGCATGGCGGCCACCTCGGCCTCGGTATGCGGTATGAAGGGCATGGAGCTATCGCGCCAATGTGCCGCGTGCGCGGCGTGCGCCGCACGCAGCACTCATGGCGAATCAGTGCTGGTCGGCGTCTGCGACTTTCCGGTAACCGGCCGCATCGAGGAGATTCTGCACCTCGCCGGCGTCCTGAGGCTTGATTTTGAACAACCAAGTCTCGTACGGCGCCTGGTTGATCTTCTCCGGCGCGTCGGCGAGCGCGGCATTGGAGTCGATGATTTCACCCGAAACGGGCGCGTAGATGTCGGCCGCCGCCTTGACCGACTCGATCACGCCGGCTTCCTCGCCCTTTTTCAGCACGCGGCCCGCGGCCGGCATGTCGACGAACACCACGTCGCCCAGCTGCTCCTGCGCGTGATCGGTGATGCCCACGGTCACCGTGCCGTCCGCCTCGCGCCGCACCCATTCGTGCGTTTCGGTGTACTTCAGATTGTCAGGCAATTGCATATAACACTCCGGGTTGAGAGAGATGCGGCATCAGGCGTGCACCAGCACGCGCCCGTTGCGCACGAAAGGCGGTCGCACGACCTGCGCGTGCAGCGCGCGATCGCGGACTTCCACGTCGACCGCGTCGCCGGGCGACACGCCGCGCGGCACGCGCGCGAGACCGATCGACGCATTGAGCGTGGGGCCGAAGCCGCCGCTGGTAAGCTCGCCGGCGCCCCGCGCGGTGCGAACGGTTTGATGCGCCCGCATCACGCCCTTGTCTGTGAGGAGGATGCCGAGGAAATCATAACGCGGCTCCCGGCTCGCCAGCGCGCGTTTCCCGATGAAATCGCGCTGCGCGTCCATCACGACCGTCCAGCCGAGGCCTGCTTCGTACGGCGTGTGGTCCACGTCCATGTCCTGCCCGTACAGATTCATGCCGGCTTCCAGGCGCAAGGTGTCGCGCGCGCCCAATCCGGCCGGCGTGACGCCTGCTGCGAGCAACGCACGCCACCAGCGCTCCGCGTCGCCGGCAGGCAGCATGACTTCGTAGCCGTCCTCGCCGGTGTAGCCGGTGCGCGCAACCCACAGCGCTTCATCGCCAGCGGCATGGAAGCGGGCGATATTTTCCGCCACGCGTGTCGCCGGGCACGCAGCGTGTGCGAGGTCGCGCGCGCGAGGACCCTGTACCGCAATCATCGCGAGATCGCGCCGCGGCCGCAGCTCGCACGCATAGCCGCGCGCATTGCGCTGCGCGGTCATCCAAGCGAGATCGCCGTCCGCGGTGCCGGCGTTCACCACCGCCCGGAAAAAGCCCGGACGCACCGCGTAAACGATGAGGTCGTCGAGCACGCCGCCGTCGTCATTCAGCATGCAGCTGTAGAGCGCGCTGCCGTCCGCATCGAGCTTCGCGACGTCGTTCGCCAGCAGCATGCGCAGAAATGCCCGCGCGTCATCGCCGGTGATGTCGAGCACCAGCATGTGCGAAACGTCGAACATCGCGGCGACCGCGCGCGTGCGCTCGTGCTCGCGCAGCTGCGAGCCGTAATGCAGCGGCATGTCCCATCCGGCGAACGGCACCATGCGCGCGCCGAGCTCGCGGTGCACCTTATTCAGCGCGGTCGTCTTCAGCGCGGCGGTCATGTCATGAGGGCGCCGGCAGAAGGTCGAGGCGAAAGCCCGAAGCGCCGAGATCCCCGGTGTCGAGATCGAGCTGCAGCGTCACTTCGGCGTTGGGCGGTATGCCGAGCGCGGGATCGCGCGCCTTGGTGAGATATTCGCGCGGCGCGAAGATGCGGCGCGCGAGCGTGTGTTCCTGGGCATTGGTGAGAACAAGATCCAGCGCGGGATAAGCGACGTCGTACTGCGCGTGGCTGCGCAGCGTCGCGGTGAGCTGGATGACGCCCGGGCGCGCCGAATCGGGCACCTGCAGATCCGACGCCTCGATGGAAATCAGACGCGGCTGTTGCGGCAGCGGCACGGTGCAGCCGAGGGCGCCGCATGCGCGGGCGAGCGCGGGCTTGAGTCCCGGAACGTTCGCGGCCAGCTCGACGCGATAGACGTACGCGGCCTGGGCGAGGAGCACGAGCAGCAGCAGGAAACTTGCGAAGCCCCAGGCGTAGGCGTGCGTGCGCGGCGGCATGACGTCTTCGAACAAGTCTTCTTCAGCCGCCGCTTGCGGCTTCGGCGCGGGTGCAGCGGTGGGCGGTGAAGCGATGGCCGACGTACTCTGCGACAGGACCGGCTCTACGGGTGCGGGCTTCGGCTCCGCCGTGGGCGCGGCAGGCGGTGAGGCGACTTCGGCTGCACGCTCGGCAACCGGCTCGGCCGGCGAGCGATCGGTTTCGCTCGACAGCGTGCGGAAGCCGTCGAACACCTGCATGCAGCGGCCGCATCGCACCTGCCCATGCTGCTTCTGCAGTTGCTGCGGGGTCACCCGAAACACGGTGTCGCAATGGGGGCAGCGCGTGAGCATGGTCATGATGCGAGCGATGTGTCTTCGATGATTCCGTCAGCCGGCGCGGCGGCGCGTGCCGGTCACCAGCACCCAGCCGCCTTCCTCGACGACGGGCTCCAGCGCAAAGTGGCGGCCATAAGCCGCCGCGACGTCGTCCGCCTGCTCGGCCAGAATGCCGGACAACGCGATTCGGCCTCCGCTGCGCGTCAGCGTGACGAGCAGCGGCTGCAGCACGATCAGCGGGTTCGCCAGTATGTTAGCCACGACGATGTCAGCGGGCCCCTGCAGGCGCTCGGCGGCGGTGTGAAACCCGGCCGGCACCCGATTCTGCACAGCATTGTCGCGCGCGGCAAGCACGGCCAGCGGATCGATGTCCACGCCTTCGGCGCGCGCGGCGCCGAGCTTGAGCGCCGTGATAGCGAGTATCCCTGAGCCGCAGCCGAAATCGATGACCGACTCGCCGCCGCGTATCGTCTGCTCCAGCCAGCGCAGACACAGCCGCGTCGTCGGATGACTGCCCGTGCCGAACGCGAGGCCGGGGTCGAGCAGTATGTTGAGCGCCGCCGGATCCGGCGGCGTGTGCCAGCTCGGCACGATCCACAGCCGCGGACTGACCTGTTGCGGCCCGAATTGCGCCTGGGTCGCGCGCACCCAGTCCTGGTCATCCACGCGCGTCACTTCGAATGCCGTCTCGCGCGGCAGGCCGGCCTCGGCGCACGCCTCGCGGACGCACATGTCGATCGCCGCATCGGCAGGGAACAGTGCGGTGACCCGGCCATGCTCCCACCCCGGCGCGCGCTCGCCGCCCGGCTCGTCGAAAATCGGTTTTTCGAACGCGGTCCCGGCCGCCGCATCGGCGACGTCGACGCTCAGAGCGCCGTGCTCCAGAAGCGCGTCGCTGAGACTCTCCACGGCATCGGTGCCGACGACGAGAGCGACGCTAAGCCAGTGCGCAACGGACATGGATGACAGTCGGCCGGCCGCTCGCGCGGCCGCAGTTACTCCTCGCGCTGCAACCTTGCGAGGCGCTCTTCCAGGTAATGAATATTGGTGCCGCCGCGCCGGAAGCCGGCATCGCCGAGCAGGTCCTGGTGCAGCGGAATGTTGGTCTTGATGCCTTCGATTGCCGTCTCCGACAACGCGATGCACATGCGGGCGATTGCCTGCTCGCGCGTATCGCCATACGCAATCACCTTGCCGATCAGCGAATCGTAATGCGGCGGCACGGTGTAGCCGTTGTAGGCGTGCGAATCGACGCGTATGCCGGGACCGCCCGGCATATGAAAGGACGTGATCTTGCCGGGCGACGGCGTGAACTTGAACGGGTCCTCGGCGTTGATGCGGCATTCGATCGCGTGGCCCTTCAGCACGATGTCGCGTTGGCGCATCGGCAATTTCTCGCCGGCCGCGACGCGAATCTGCAACTGCACGAGGTCGATGCCGGAAATGAGCTCGGTCACCGGATGCTCCACCTGGATGCGCGTATTCATCTCGATGAAGTAGAACTCGCCGTCCTCGTACAGGAACTCGAACGTGCCGGCGCCCTCGTAGCCGATCTTGCGACAAGCTTCTGCGCAGCGCTCGCCTATCCTCAGTCGCGCCCGCGCATTGAGCAGCGGCGCAGGCGCTTCCTCGATGATCTTCTGATGCCGGCGCTGCATCGAGCACTCGCGATCGCCCACATAGATCGCATTGCGGTGCTTGTCGGCCATCACCTGGATCTCGATGTGGCGCGGCTTCTCCAGGAATTTTTCGCAATAGACCGCGGGGTTGCCGAACGCCGCCTGCGCTTCCGAGCGCGTCGTGTTCACTGCGTTGAGCAGGGCCGCCTCGGTGTGAACGACACGCATCCCGCGCCCACCGCCGCCGCCCGACGCCTTCACGATGACGGGATAGCCGATCTCTCGCGCAATGCGCTGGATCGCTTTTGGATCTTCGGGCAAGGCGTCGTCGGTGCCGGGCACGACCGGGACGCCCGCTTTGCGCATCGCGTTCTTCGCGCTCACCTTGTCGCCCATCAGCCGTATGGTGTCGGCGCGCGGGCCGATGAAGGTAAAGCCGGACTGCTCCACGCGCTCGGCGAAGTCGGCGTTCTCGGCGAGAAAGCCGTAGCCCGGGTGTATCGCTTCGGCGTCGGTGACTTCCGCGGCGCTGATGATGGCCGGAATGTTGAGATAGCTCGCCGAGGAAGCTGCCGGTCCGATGCACACCGACTCGTCGGCAAGCTTGACGTACTTGGCAGTCGCATCGGCCTCGGAGTGCACGACGACCGTCTTGATGCCCATCTCGCGACAGGCGCGCTGGATGCGAAGGGCGATCTCGCCGCGATTGGCTATGAGGATTTTTTCGAACATGTCGTGGCGCTGCACGGCACGCGCGGCGGAACCCGCCGGTGGCGCACGCGAGGCGTTAGCTTGCGGTTACCTGAACTCTATCCAATCACGAAGAGCGGCTGGCCGTACTCCACCGGCTGGCCGTTCTCTACCAGTATTGCCTTGATGACGCCGTCGCGGTCCGCTTCGATCTCGTTCAGCAGCTTCATCGCTTCGATGATGCACACGGTGTCCCCCGCCTTGACGTTCTGGCCGATGTCGACGAACGGCTTCGCGCCCGGCGACGCCGCCCGGTAGAAGGTGCCGACCATGGGCGACTTGAGCACCTCGCCTTCGGGCGCCTGATCTTCCGCCGCAGCCTCGACCGGCGCAGCCGGCGCGGCGGAGGCCGCGACGGCCACCGGCATGCCGACAGGCGCCATCGCAGGCGCGGCTGCAGGAGCGCCGGCCCGGCTGATCCGCACGCGCTCTTCGCCTTCGGTGATCTCCAGTTCCGCTATACCGGACTGCTGCACGAGATCGATTAACGTTTTGATTTTGCGTAAATCCATGGTCATCCTCGCGACTCGTGCCTGATCGCGTAAGCGAGCGCCAACTCGTAGCCCTGCGCACCGAGTCCGCAAATCACGCCGACCGCTATATCGCTGAAATAAGAGCGGTGCCGGAACGCTTCGCGCGCGTGCACGTTGGACAGGTGGAGCTCGATAAAAGGTAAGCCGACCGCTGCGAGTGCATCGCGCATCGCCACGCTGGTGTGCGTATAAGCCGCCGGGTTGATGATGATGAAATCGACGCCGTCTCGCGCTGCCTGCTGTATGCGCTCGACGAGCTCGGACTCCGAGTTGCTCTGGATTGCCGCAAATGCAATGCCGGCAGCGGCGGCCTGCTGACCGAGTTGCTGCTCTATCGACTGCAGCGTGCCGACACCGTAAATGGCCGGTTCGCGCGTGCCGAGGAGGTTGAGATTGGGGCCGTTGATGAGCAGTACGTTTTTGGCCATGGAGATGCCCCTGCAGGGGCCACGCCAGCTGCGCGGCAGGCGAAGTTTGCCGCTTTTCGGGCCTAAATGTCCAGCTTTGGGGGCAGATTCATGCAGTTCGGCGGGCGGCGTCCGGTCAGGCGCAACCTGGCGCATCCGGCACCGGGACCGGCTGTCTCGTATCCTGTAGATTGGGCGAAGTTAGCCGCTGTTCGCTACAGGAGGGTGTGGATATACGGCAGAAGCGCACTTTCCTTCATGGCGCCAAGGTGCGTCGCCCGCACCGAACCGTCGCGGCCGACCACCAGGGTGAAGGGCAGTGCGCCGGCCCGGTTCCCCAGCCGGCGCGACCACTCGGCAGCGTCGATTCCGCCGACCAGCAACGGGTAATTGATGCCAAAGTCCTTCGCAAACGGGCCGACCTTGGCCGGCTCGTCGATCGCGATGCCGACGAACTGAAGCCCGCGCTCGCCGTACTCGCGCTGCAGCTTCACGAACACCGGAATCTCTTCCCGGCACGGCGCACACCACGTCGCCCAGAAATTGACCACCACGACCTTGCCGCGCCACTGCGCCAGGGTCTGAGGCGCGCCGGCGACATCACGCAACGGCTGCGACCAGAGGTCGGCACCCTGGGAGGGCATACTTGCGCCGCTGTCCTGCTGCCGCTTGTATACACCGAGACCGGCGCCTGCCGCGAGCGCACCGACGAGCACCAGCAAAGGCCATGTCCTCATGGGGCGCTCAATGCACGGTCGAGAACGCGCGAGAACTCGGCGGGCGGCTGAAACCCGACGACGCGCAAGCCGTCGATCTCGCGCCCGTTGCGATCGAAAAACACGATGCCCGGCGGACCGAAAAGCCTGAACCGCTTGAGCAATGCGAGATGGTCGGCGTTGTTCGCCGTCACGTCGGCCTGAAGCATCAGGATGCGGTCGAGCCGGTCCCTGACGCGCCTGTCAGTGAAGGTGTCGCGCTCCATCTCCCTGCAGCTCACGCACCAGTCCGCATAGAAATCGAGCATCACGGGCCGCCCGCCGGCCGCGCGCACCGCGGCATCGAGTTCCGCCACGCTGCCCACGCGATGAAACGCCGGCAGCGTCACATCGCCGCGCACAGCAGTCGCGGCTCGTAGGAACGGCAGCGGTTGCCGGAAGTCTTGTGCCCCGGACAACGCGCCGACGAGGTACACGACGCCGACGACCAGCGCCACGATGCCGAAGCCCTTGGCGAACCTCGGCAACGCGCCCGCATGGGGCGGCAGCCTGTCGAGCGCCTTCAAACCGAGCGCTGCAAAAACGAGCAGCAATGCCCATGCGCCCATTTGCATCGGCACCATGAGCAGCGGCGACACGAAATAGATCGCAACGCCGAGCAGCACGTAGCCGAAGAACCGCTGCACGCTCTGCATCCATGGGCCTACGCGCGGCAGCACGCTGCCGGCCGATACGCCGATCAGCAGCAGCGGCACGCCCATGCCGATCGCCATCGCGAACAGCGCTGCGCCGCCGAGGACGACGTTGCCGCTCTGGCCGATGTAGAGCAGCGCGCCCGCGAGCGGCGCGGCAACACACGGGCCGGCAATCAATGCGGACAATGCGCCCATCACGAATACCGCGGCGTAGCGGCCGCCCGGCAGGCGATTCAGCGCCGCAGCAAGGCTCGATTGCATGCCCTGCGGCAGCTGCAGCTTGTACCAGCCCAGCATGCCCCCGGCGAGAACGACGAAGATCGCGGCAAAGCTGCCGAGCACCCACGGGCTCTGCAGCGCAGAGGACAGCAGCGCGCCGGACAATCCCGCCAGCACGCCCGCTATGGCATAGGTGAGCGACATGCCCAGCACGTACGCCGCGGAAAGCGACAAGCCGTGCGCGCGCGTCACGCGATGACCATGGCCGACGATAATGCCGGACAGTATCGGCACCATCGGCAGGACGCAGGGCGTGAAGGCGAGCAGCAGACCGAAGCCGAAGAACGTGAGGACCACGAGCCATGCGGCATTGTCGAACACCCGTGCGATGCGGACGTCGTCGTTGCCGCCGGCACTGCCGAAGAGCCCCGAGCCGGCATCGGACGGCGCCCATTCCTGGGTGGAACTCGCGGACGACGCCAGCCGGATGACCGCCTTCTGCTCCTGCGGCACGTAGCACACGCCGGCATCGGCACAGCCCTGCGACGTGGCGAGCAAGGTGAACTCGGTCGCGCCGGATTCGCTGTGATACGGCACGCGGATACGCAAGTCGCCGCGATACGTCTCGACTTCGCCGAAGAATTCGTCGTGCTTGCGCGTGCCCGCGGGCAGCTCGGGAGCATCGAGCTTCACGGCATCGGTCGCCGCTTTGAACTTGAGCTTGTCGCGATACAGGTAATAGCCGGGAGCGATGAGGTAGCGGATTTCCAGCACGTCCGGGCCGGCGGCTCTTGCGTCGAGGCGGAACGCGTCGGCCGGATCGAGCAAATCCGGCTGGCCGGGCAGCGCGGCAGCCGCGACCATCGGCAACAGCAGCGCAGCGACGACGACCGCGCGAAAAACGATGTTTATGAACGAGCGTATCAAGCGGCACCCGGAGTGGTTTCGGCCTGCACCCAGTCGAAGTAAGCCTGCAGGCCACGCCCGGCTGGGACCGCGACGATTTCAGGAAGTTCGTAAGGATGCAGCTTGCGCACCAGCGCTTCGAGCTCGGCGTAGCGCGCCGCCGTGGTCTTCATGAACACCGGCACTTCCTCGGCCGTCTCCACGGCGCCCTGCCAGCGATAGATCGACGTGCACGGGCCCATGATATTGACGCATGCCGCCACGCGCGCCTCCACCGCCGCGCGCGCAATCGTTTCTGCCGTGGCACGATCCGGCGCGTTCGTCATGACGATCAGCACATTGTTCTGCGCGACGGCCATCATGAATGCTCCGCCGTGTCGCGTTGCGCAAGCGCGGCCGCGATGCCGTCGTGCACCGTCGGATACTGCAGGTGGTAGCGCAGCTCGGCCTTGATGCGGCGATTCGACATGCGGCGAGACTCGTTCATGAACGACAGCAGCTGCGCCGGTATCTCGCGCGCAGCGTCGGAGAGCGCGATGCGCGGCGGCCGCGGCAGCCCGAAGCTGTCCGCGACGAGATCGAAGTACTCGCCCATCTTTTGCGGCACGTCGTCGACGGCGTTGTAGCTGCGATTCGGCGTCGCTCTATGGAGCGCGGCCACGACCATGCGCGCGAGATCGTCCGCGTGTACGTGATTGACGTAGGCATCGTCCGCGTCGCGCAACGCGGGCGTGCCCTTCGCGAGCCGCTCCACCGGCAAGCGGTCCGCCGCATAGATGCCGGGCGCTCTCAATATCGATACCCGCACGCCGGCTCGCGCGCCCCATTGCCTCAGCTGGCGCTCGGCATCGACGCGGCGCTGCGCGCGCTCCGTATGCGGACGCAGCGGCCGCGTCTCGTCGATCATCGCGCCGGCGCAGTCGCCGTACACCCCGCTGGTGCTTATGTATACCAGCTGCTGTGGTAGACTTTCGCCCTTCGCGAGCGCCGCAATCAGCCGCGCAGTGCGCAGATCGCGCTGGCCTCGCGGCTGGGGCGGTGCGCTGTGCACGATGTCGGTAGCGAGGCCTGCCATCGGCGCGAGCGTGTCGGCGCGGTCGAGATCGCCATGGATCGGAATCACGCCCAGCTCGCGCAGCCGTTCGAAACGCGCGGGCGTGTGCGAGAGCGCATAGATACGATAGCGGTCGCGCACGAACGGCAACATGCGCATCGCCACATCGCCGCAACCGATGATGAGTAACCGCCGCATAAAAGCCACTGGAGCCGAAGTATCGGGTTTACCGAGCGCTGCGCATAAATTGCAGCGCGCTCGCCATGTCGGAGATCCGGCCTTGCCTCACGCCGGCATGGCCCTGATTCTAGCCTAACCCGCCTCTACCGAAGCGCGAACGCATGTCCAGCCACATCACGATCAAACCGAGCAATCACGTCTTCCTGGCCGCCGACGGGGAAACCATACTCGAGGCCGCCTTGCGCGAAGGCTTCGTCATCCCGTACGGCTGCCGCAACGGCGCCTGCGGCACCTGCAAGGGGAAAATCCTAGGCGGCGAGGTGGATTACGGCAAGTACCAGGAACAGGCGCTGCCGGAATCGGACAAGCGCCAGGGCTACGCCCTCTTCTGCCAGGCGCATCCGCTCACGGACGTGGTGATCGAATGCCGCGAGATCAACGCGGTGAAGGACATCCAGATCCGCACGCTGCCCTGCCGCGTGCAGGAAATGGATCGCGTCGCGCCCGACGTCATGGTGCTCAAGCTGAAGCTCCCGGCAAGCGAGCGGCTGCAGTTCCTCGCGGGTCAGTACATCGACATCCTCATGAAAGGCGGCCAGCGGCGCAGCTTCTCCATGGCGAACGCGCCGCACGACGACGCGCTGCTGCAGCTGCACGTGCGCAACTACGGCGGACCGTTCAGCGAGTACGTGTTCCAGCGCATGAAGGAAAAAGAGATCCTGAGGTTCGAGGGACCGCTCGGCACTTTCTTTCTGCGCGAGGACAGCGATAAACCGATCCTGCTGCTCGCGAGCGGCACCGGCTTCGCGCCGATCAAGGCGATCACCGAGCATGCGATCCACGCCGGGATCAAGCGGCCGATGACGCTGTACTGGGGCGGACGCCGCCGCAGCGACATCTACATGAACGCGCTCGCGGAAAGCTGGGAGCGCGACTGCGGCCTGCGTTACGTGCCGGTACTGTCCGAGCCGCACCCCGAAGATCAATGGGCCGGCCGCACCGGCTTCGTGCACGAAGCGGTGATGCAGGACATCCCCGATTTGTCAGGCTACCAGGTGTACGCGTGCGGCGCGCCGTTGATGGTCGAAGCCGCACACCGCGACTTCACCACGCGCTGCGGCCTGCCGGAAGACGAGTTCTACTCCGACGCGTTCACGCCCGCCGGGCCCCGCACGCCTTGAGCGGGGCTATCGTTCACCGGCCCCGCACGCCCTGGAGCAGCCGTCGTTCACGCGAGGGCCGCAGCCGCATCGTAAAACATCAGAGCATATCGAGCGGCTGCGAATCGGCCGGCGGCGGGAAGAGCGCGTCGAGTGCCGCGAGTTGCCGCGCATCGAGATGCATCGCGCACGCCGCAAGGTTTTCCTCGAGCTTTGCGCGCGTGCCGGTTTTCGGAATCACGATCACGTCCTCGTTGCGCAACAGCCACGCCAGTGCGGCCTGCGCCGGCGTGATGGCATTGGAGCGCGCGAACTTGCGCAGCCCGGCATGCGACATGAGCCGCGCCTGCTCCACCGGCGAGTACGCCATGACCGGCACGCGCCGCGTCCGCAGCCACGGCAGCAAGTCCCATTCGATGCCGCGTCGCGTGAGGTTGTAGAGCAGCTGGTTGGCCTGCACGCCGTCGGCGCCGGGCGCCTGCCACAGCTCCTGCATGTCGGCGAGGTCGAGATTGCTCACGCCGTAATGACGGATCTTTCCCTGCCGCTGCAGCGTCGTGAACGCTTCGAGCGTTTCCGCGAGCGGCACGCTGCCGCGCCAGTGCAGCAGGTAGAGGTCGATGCGGTCGGTCGCAAGGCGTCGCAGGCTGCGCTCGCACGCCGTGATGGCGCCTTTGCGCGTCGCGTTGTGCGGATACACCTTGCTCACGATGAATGCCTGATCGCGCCGCCCGGCGATCGCTTCACCGATCAGCTCCTCCGAGCGGCCGTCGCCGTACATTTCCGCGGTGTCGATCAGCGTCGCGCCCAGCTCGAGCCCGAGCTGCAGCGTGGCGATCTCCTCGGCTCTCGCGCCCCGATCGTCGCCCATGTGCCAGGTGCCCATCCCGTAGGCGGACACGGTTGCGCCGCAAGGCAGAGTGACGGTTCTCATGGTGTGTGAAGTATAGCGGCCGATGACGGAAAACCAGCACGCATCATGCAAAGCTTGTACGATGGCGGTCTCTTCGCTTCGATCGCCATGATGCACAAGCTCACCTTGAAGCCCGGCCGCGAGAAATCGCTCAAGCGCCGGCATCCCTGGATATTCTCCGGCGCCATCGCGGAGCTTGCCGGACAACCCGAAAGCGGCGAAACGGTCGCCGTGCACGCCAGCAGCGGCGAGCGCCTTGCGTACGCGGCATACAGCCCGCATTCGCAAATCCGCGCACGCGTGTGGACCTGGGACGATGAAGCAATAGACGCCGCGTTCGTGCAGCGGCGCATCGCAGCGGCGGCCGCGCGACGCGCGGCGCTGGCGCTCGAGCAGTCGGGCGACAGCTGGCGCCTCGTGCATGCGGAGGCAGACGGATTGCCCGGCGTCGTGGCGGATCGCTACGGCGAGGTGATCGTCCTGCAGCTGTTGTCCGCGGGAGCGGACCGCTGGCGCGATGCCATCGCAGACGCGCTCATCGCGCTCGACGGCGCGGCCTGCGTGTGGGAACGCTCGGAAGGCGATGCGCGCGAGATGGAGGGCCTGCCGCAACGCGCGGAGCTGCTGCGCGGCGCCGCGCCCGCGGGCGCGCTGTCCATCGCGGAACATGGCGTGCGCTATGCGTTGACGCTCGCCGGCGGCCAGAAGACCGGCTTCTACCTCGATCAGCGGGACAACCGGCGCCTGGTGCGCGAGCTCGCGCGCGATGCCGACGTGCTCGACTGCTTCTGCTACACCGGCGGGTTCGCGCTGAACGCGGCCGCCGCCGGCGCGCGCTCCATCCTCGCGGCGGACAGCTCCGAGCCGGCGCTCGCAGCCGCGCGCGAGCACGCACGGCTCAATGCGCATCCGAATATCGAATGGCTGGAGGCGGACGTGTTCCAGCTGTTGCGCCGCCTGCGCGACCATGGCCGGCAGTTCGACGTGATCGTGCTCGATCCGCCAAAGTTCGCGCCGACCGCCTCGCATGCCGAACGCGCCGCACGCGCGTACAAGGACATCAACCTCTTCGCCTTCAAGCTGCTGCGGCCGGGTGGCGTGCTGATGACGCACTCATGCTCCGGCGGCGTGAATGCCGACCTCTTCCAGAAAATCGTCGCCGGCGCGGCGCTGGATGCCGGCGTCGATGCGCGCATCGAGCGCTGGCTGCACGCGGCGGCCGATCATCCTGTGGCGCTCAACGTGCCGGAAAGCGAATACCTGAAGGGGCTGCTGTGCAGGGCGTGAGAAGTGGAGAACAGGAGTGAGGCGCTAAAGCGCGCTTCGCGACGAGTCACGAGTCGCCAGTCACGCCTTTCCGCAAAGGCGGCACGGGGTCCACGCCGCCGCCGTGCCATGGCCCGCACTTCACGATCCGCTTCACGGCGAGCCAGGTGCCGACGAGCGTCCCGTGCACTTCGATCGCCTCCCGCGCATAAGCCGAGCACGTGGGGTAAAAGCGGCATTGCGTGCCGAAAAACGGCGACAGCAGCAGGCGGTAAGCATCGATGAGCGCGATGAAGAGGCGACGCATGAGGCCAGTATAGCGCCGCGTCGACGACGTATTGCTCCCGGCCGTAAAAGGGCGCAATAATTCGCCCCTTGCGCTGGACCTCCGGCTGCGCCACGGCATCAGGCAGCTCCATCGAATCCGCCATGAAGCGCTTCGTTTTCCGTTTCATCTGCATCGCGCTCCTGCTTGCCGGACAGCAGGCGGGGCTCACGCATGCGCTCGCGCACGCGCAGGACCGCATCGCGCGTACAGCGGCGGCGCACGCGGACGACACGGGCGGCAGCGCGCAGAAGAAGCCGGGCGAGCGTTTCGCGCTATGCGATTTCGACTACGCGTACACGCAGGTGCTGGGCGCGGTCCATTCCGCCTGCATGCCGGCGCTGACGCTTCATGTCTCGTTCGATACCGTCGCGGGCGCCGACGCGCGTGACGAGACCTCCTCCGCACCGCCTTTCCTCATTCGCGGTCCGCCGCATTTGCTCTGACGATGCAGCAGGGGCCGCCCCAGCGGGCGGTCTTCCGGTCATTTTCGTTAGAGGAGCGGTTCATGAAAGTCCATCCCATTGCGGTGGCCGTCGCGCTGACACTGGCGCACGGACCGGCGCTCGCGCAGGACAGCGAGATCGCTAAAATCCGCCAGGAGATCCAGCAGATCAGGGACGCGTACGAGAAGCGCATACAGGCGCTCGAGCAACGGCTCGCCGACACCGAGGCGCGCGCGAGCCACGCCGAACAAACCGCGAGCGGCGCGCAGCAGACGGCGAGCGCGGCGCAGCACCAAAGCGCGGCGACGGCCTTCAATCCCGCGGTGTCGTTGATCCTCAACGGCACTTACGCGCGCACGTCACAGGATCCGAACGCGTATCGCATCACCGGCTTCCTGCCGTCGGGCGGCGAGGTCGGTCCGCCCAGGCGCAGCTTCGGTCTCGGCGAGAGCGAGCTCGCGATGAGCGCCAACATCGATCCGTACTTTCGCGGCGCGATGTTCCTGTCGCTGGCGCCGGACGACACCGTCGCAGTGGAGGAAGCGTATTTCCAGACGCTCGCGTTGCCGCAGGCGCTTACGCTGAAGGGCGGCCGCTTTCTTTCCGGCATCGGTTATCAGAACGAGATCCACGCGCATGCGTGGGACTTCCAGGACGCACCGCTGCCGTATAAGGCTTTTCTCGGCGGACGCTTGCGCCAGGACGGGCTGCAGCTGCGCTGGCTGGCGCCGACGGACACTTTCCTCGAGCTGGGCGCCGAGCTCTCCAGCGGCGATCAGTTTCCGGGCAACGACCGCAACAAGAACGGCGCGGGCGGCGCTGCGCTGTTCGGCCACCTCGGCGGCGACATCGGCGAGAGTTACGCGTGGCGCGCAGGCGTTTCGCATTTCCGCACTTCGGCGCGCGACCGCGCGTACCAGGACCTCAACGCGACGGGCGCGACGGTCACCAACAGCTATACCGGCAACGCGCGGCTGTGGGCGATCGACGGCGTGTTGAAGTGGGCGCCGAACGGCAATGCGTACGACACGAACTTCAAGCTGCAGGGCGAGTACTTCCGCATGACGCAGGACGGCACACTCGCGTACGACGTCGCCACGCCGGGACCGCTCGGCGCGTTGAGCGCGAGACAGTCGGGCTGGTACGTGCAGGGCGTGTGGCAGTTCATGCCGCGCTGGCGCGTGGGCTATCGTTACGATGCGTTGAGCCACGGCAGCTTCAATAACGCGCTGCTCGCAGACCCGGCAGTCGGCGCGGCGAACCTGCCGCTGCTCGCCGCCTACAACCCGACGCGCAACACGATCATGACGGACTGGAGCCCGACCGAGTTCAGCCGCATCCGCCTGCAGTTCGCGGCCGACAAGTCGCGCCTCGGCGCCACCGACCGGCAGATCATGCTGCAGTACATCTACAGCCTCGGGCAGCACGGCGCCCACAAGTTCTGAGGGTAAGGACAGCCATGAAACGTTATCTTCATCGACTGCTGGTTGCGATCGCGTTGCTGGCGGCGCAGCCCGCGTCCGCGGCATTGAACGTCTTCGCGTGCGAGCCGGAGTGGGGCGCGCTCGCGCGCGAGCTGATCGGCGACAAAGGCAACGTGTACGTCGCCACCACTGCGCTGCAGGACCCGCATCGCATCGAAGCGCGCCCCAGCCTCATTGCCCGCGCGCGCAACGCCGATCTGCTGGTATGCACGGGTGCGCAGCTCGAGCAGGGCTGGCTGCCGCTGGTGCAATCACAGGCCGGGAACGCGCGCATCCAGACCGGACAGCCCGGCTACTTCGAGGCCGCGCGTCAGGTCGCGCTGATCGAAGTGCCGCAGCGCGCGGATCGCTCGATGGGCGACGTGCATGCCGCCGGCAACCCGCACATCCATCTCGATCCGCGCAACATCGCTCGCGTCGCGAGCGCGCTCGCGGAGCGCATGGCGCAGCTCGACGCGGGCGAGGCGGCGGGCTATCGCAGCCGCGCGAAGGCTTTCCTCGATCGCTGGCAGCAGGCCACGACGCGCTGGGAGCAGCAGGCGGCGCCGCTCAAGGGCATGCCGGTCGTGGTCTATCACCGCGACGTGTCGTACCTCATCCGCTGGCTCGCGCTGCGCGAAGCGGGAACGCTGGAGCCCAAGCCCGGGCTTCCGCCGAGCACCGCGCATCTCGCCGAGCTCGTCGCCCAGCTTGCGCAGTCGCCGGCGAAAGCGGTGCTGCGCTCGGCCTATAATGACCCGCGACCCGGCGAATGGCTCGCCGAGCGCGCGCACATACCGGCGGTGACACTGCCGTTCACGGTGGGCGGCACGGAGACGGCGAAGGATTTGTTCGGCCTGTTCGACGATACCGTCGCGCGGCTTTCGAGCATACCGAGGTGAGCATGTCCGGCATCGACGTGAGCATATTGTGGCCGGCGTTCGTGGCCGGGCTGCTGGTGACGGCGACGCACGTCCCGCTTGGCGCGCAGGTGCTCGCGCGCGGCATCGTCTTCATCGATCTGGCGATCGCCCAGATCGCCGGACTGGGCGTGGTGCTCGCCGACAGCGCGGGCGTAGAAGCGCATGGCTGGGAAGTGCAGGTTTATGCGCTTGCCGCAGCGCTGGCAGGCGCGTTGCTTCTGACATGGACGGAGAAACACTGGCCGGAGGTGCAGGAGGCCGTCATAGGCGCCACTTTCGTGCTGGCCGCGAGCGCCGCGTTGCTGCTGCTGTCCAGCAACCCGCATGGCGGCGAGCATTTGCGCGAGCTGTTGATCGGCCAGATCCTGTGGGTCAGCCCGCGGGTGCTGGGCATCGTGGCCATCGTCTATGCGGTCGCGCTGGCGGCGTGGTTTGCCTGGAATGCGCGCCTCGGCCGCGTCGCGTTTTACGTCGTATTCGCGGCGGTCGTGACGATATCGGTTCAGCTCGTGGGTCTTTATCTCGTGTTCACCACGTTGATCGTTCCCGCGCTCGCCACGCGGCGCATGAAGGAACAAAAGCTCGCGTGGGCGTACGCGATCGGCGCGGCAGGTTATGCGCTGGGCCTCGCGCTGTCTGCGCTGACCGATTGGCCTTCGGGTCCTGCCATTGTGTGGGCGATGACGGCCGTCGCGCTCGGGCTGGCCGCGGCGCATCGCTTCGCCGTGCGCGAGCCGGCCGCCACGCGAGTCGGGTCCGAGTAGCATGGGGTCGGCACAGCGCGCCGTGAAGGCCGATTCGTCGGCAACGAACATCGTTCGATTGCGCGACTGGCGGCCGGCGCTCTCATCGGAGAGACCGCGCGCGCGGCGCCTGCCGCTCCTTGCTGCCGCCAGCATCAGCGTGGCGACGCACTTCGCGGTACTCCAGCTGTTGCGCGCGCCGGCACCCGCCGAATTACCGCAGCCCCAACGTATCGACGTGGTGCTGGTACAGCCGCCGGTGCCCCTGCCTGCTGCCCCGCCCGCCGCAGCGCCACCGCCGCCGGAGCACAAGCAGCCGCGCGGGCGCGCGAAGCCGGCTCCGCCGCAACGCCAGGTCGCTCCACGCGCGCCTGCGCCAGTGCTCGCAGTCCCGCGCGAAGATGCGGCGCCGGGCATCGCGCCGCCTGCGCCGGTGATCGTCGAACCGGCCGCGACGGCGACACCGGCGCCACGCAGCGAAACATCGATCGCGAGCAGCGCTCCGGCGCAACCGGCTCGCGCAGCGCCGGCGTCGCCGCCGTCCTTCAATGCCGCGTATCTGCGCAATCCGCCGCCGCGTTATCCGCTGATCGCGCGACGCAACGGCGAGCAGGGAACGGTGACGTTGAGGGTGCTCGTGCTGCGGGACGGCTCGCCGGGAAGCGTTACGCTGGAGAAGACGAGCGGATCGGTCGCGCTCGACACAGCGGCCATCAATACGGTCAGGGAATGGCGCTTCGTGCCGGCGCAGCAGAACGGGCAACCGGTCGAAGCGCCCGTGCTCGTGCCCATCGTGTTCCGCCTGCAGGACGCGCCGTGAGGCACGCGTTGCTATAATCGTCTTGAATTCGGCCGGTGCCGCCGCCATCTAAGCGCAACGGCCTGCCCTCTCCCCACCTTTCGACCCCGATACCCATGGCTGAAACCACTTTCCACGGCACGACCATCGTTTCCGTGCGTCGCGGCAACCGCGTTGCAATCGGCGGCGACGGGCAGGTGACGCTCGGCAACGTCATCGTGAAGGCGACCGCGCGCAAAGTCCGGCGGCTGTTCCAGGACCGCATACTCGCCGGATTTGCCGGCGGGACCGCCGACGCATTCACGCTGTTCGAGCGCTTCGAGGCGAAACTGGAAAAGCACCAGGGCAATCTCACGCGCTCCGCGGTCGAGCTGGCGAAGGACTGGCGCACCGACCGGATGCTGCGCCGTCTCGAAGCCATGCTCGCCGTCGCCGACCGCGAGGCTTCGCTCATCATCACCGGCAGCGGTGACGTGCTGGAGCCCGAGCGCGGCCTGATCGCCATCGGCAGCGGCGGACCGTATGCGCAAGCCGCAGCGCAGGCGCTGCTGGAGAACACCGAGCTCGCAGCGCCGGACATCGTGAAGAAGGCGCTGGAGATCGCCGGCGACCTGTGCATCTACACCAATCAGCAGCACGTCATCGAAACCCTTGAGTGAGGCGGGAGGCGAGAGGCGGGAGGTGTATGAACCGAACGGGTACGCATAGTGGTCCGGGTAAGGACGCCGTTCGGTACTGATGACATCGTCGCCAAAGAGGTTCCGGCCGCGCGCCTCCCGCCTCCCGCCTCCCGCCTCCCACCTCTCGCCTCCCCGGATAAAACTTATGTCAAGCATGACGCCGCAGGAAATCGTCCACGAGCTCGACAAACATATCATCGGCCAGCAGGAGGCGAAGCGTGCGGTGGCGATCGCGTTGCGCAACCGCTGGCGCCGCCAGCAGGTCGGCGATCCGCTGCGCCAGGAAATCACGCCCAAGAACATCCTGATGATAGGTCCGACGGGCGTGGGCAAGACCGAGATCGCGCGGCGGCTCGCACGGCTCGCCGATGCGCCGTTCGTGAAGGTGGAAGCGACCAAGTTCACCGAGGTCGGCTACGTCGGGCGCGACGTCGACACCATCGTGCGCGACCTGGTGGAAGTCGCGATCAAGGAAACGCGCGAGCGGGCGACACAACGCGTGCGCCATCGCGCTGAAGACATGGCCGAGGAGCGCATCCTCGACGTGCTGTTGCCGCAGGCGCGCGACTTCTCGGGCGCAACGGGCGAGACGGACACCGCCACGCGCCAGAAATTCCGCAAGCGGTTGCGCGAAGGCGAGCTGGACGACAAGGAAATCGAGATCGAAGTGTCGGCCGCCCAGCCGAGCATGGAAATCTTCGCGCCCCCGGGCATGGAAGACCTGACCTCGCAGATCCAGAGCATGTTCCAGAACATCGGGACGACGCGCAAGCGCACGCGCAAGCTCAAGATCAGGGAAGCGATGAAGCTGCTCACCGAAGAGGAAGCGGCCAAGCTCGTGAACGACGAAGAGCTCAAGCTGGAAGCGGTGCGCAACGTCGAGCAGAACGGCATCGTGTTCATCGACGAGATGGACAAGATCGCGAGCCGCGGCGAGATGTCCGGCGCGGACGTCTCACGCCAGGGCGTCCAGCGCGACCTGCTGCCGCTGGTGGAAGGCACGACCGTGTCCACCAAGTACGGCATGATCAGGACCGATCACGTGCTGTTCATCGCGAGCGGCGCGTTTCATCTGTCCAAGCCCTCCGATCTCATTCCGGAGCTGCAGGGCCGCTTCCCGATACGCGTCGAGCTGCAGAGCCTGTCGGTGGCGGACTTCGAGCAGATCCTCACCAACACCGATGCCTGTCTCACGCGCCAGTACGAAGCGTTGCTCGCGACTGAGGGCGTCACCCTCGATTTCGAGACGGGCGCGATACGCCGGCTCGCGGAAATCGCGTGGCAGGTCAACGAGAAGACCGAAAACATCGGCGCGCGCCGGCTCTACACCGTGATGGAGCGGCTGCTGGAAGAGATTTCGTTCGACGCCGCGAAGCACAGCGGGCAGACCATCACCATCGACCCTGCGTACGTCGACCAGCGGCTGCAATCGCTCGCGAAGAGCGAAGACCTCGCGCGTTACGTCCTGTAAGAGGCGTGCATGGCGGAAGGCGTCAGGACCTGCTGCGAATACCACTCGCCGCTCACCACTTACGCTTTCGTTCTCAGCGGGTAACGAGCATCGGGCGCGTGCCTAGCGCCTGCATCAGGAGCTCGGCCGCGGCGCGCGCCTGCGCCGCCGATTCGTACGGCCCGGCATGGACACGGTAGTAGCCGTCGCGCATCTGCACCTGCAGCCGCTCCGTCAGTCCCTCGACCTGGGCTCTGACGCGCGCAAGATACGACTCCGCGTTGTCGCGCGAGCCGAACGCACCCAGCTGTAAATACACGCCGCTCGCCGCCGGCGCTTCGGCTGCAGGCGACGTCAGCGCAACGGTCTCGATCTGCGCGGGCCTGGATGCAGCGGGCTCGGTCGCGGCGCTCACCACGGCGATATTTTCATCAGCGCGCGGCGCTGCCTCACGCACCGCCGGCGCAGACCGCGGTGTCGCGTACGCGGCGTACATATCGGGCGTGATGGTCTCGACTTCCACCATGCCGCTGCCGCCATTGAGCACGCCGAGCTTGTACGCCGCGGTGTACGAAAGATCGATCAGCCGGTCGCTCAGGAAAGGCCCGCGGTCGTTGATGCGCACCACCACCGAGCGGCCGTTGCGCACGTTGGTCACACGCGCATAGCTCGGTATCGGCAGCACCGGATGGGCGGCGCTCATCCCGTACATGTCGTACGGCTCACCCGACGACGTCGGCTTGCCGTGATAGCGGCGGCCGTACCAGCTGGCGATGCCGCGCGCGCGGTACGGGGCGATGGCAGTCATCGGCGTGTAGTTGCGGCCCATGACAGTGTACGGGCGCAACGCGCCGCGCTGCAACGGCTCGGCACGCGGCACCGCGTCGGGCACGCGGTCGAGATCCGGCGGCGGATTGGCGCCCGGGCCGTCGTCGAGGTAGTAGCCGCCGCCGCGCGGCGTTGCGACCGCAGCGGGCGGGGCGGACGCATCCGGCGAACGCTCTATGGCGGTGCCGGAGCGCGGCGCGGTCGTGCCGCAGGCGGACAACGCGATTGCCGCTGCCGCGGCGGCAATCAGGAGAGGAGGGAGGCGAGAGGCGGGAGGCGCGTCCGCGACGCTCCGCGTCGAGATGTGGTTGTTCGTGTTGTTCATCTTGCCTCCTTCGAAACCGCACTCCGGGACGGTCTTGCGCTCTCGCCTCCCGCCTCCCTCCTCACGTTTGTACCAGCTTGCGATGCGTCTGTATGCTCATCAGTATGCCAAAGCTGAGGCAGATCGTGACGAGCGAGGTGCCGCCGTAGCTGATGAGCGGAAGCGGCACGCCGACCACAGGCAGTATGCCGCTCACCATGCCCATGTTCACGAAGGCGTAGGTGAAGAAGGTCAGCGTAATCGCGCCGGCGAGAAGGCGTGTGAACAGCGTGGCCGCATTGGCGGTGATCACCATGCCGCGCGCGATCACCAGCAGGAACAGGAACAGCAGCACCGCATTACCGACGAGGCCGAATTCTTCCGAGAACACGGCGAAGATGAAGTCGGTGGTGCGCTCGGGAATGAAATCGAGGTGCGTCTGCGTGCCGTTCAGCCAGCCTTTCCCGAGCAGCCCGCCGGAGCCCACCGCGATGGTCGACTGTATGGTGTGATAACCGGTGCCGAGCGGGTCCTGGGTGGGATCGATGAGAGTGAGAATGCGCTGGCGCTGGTAATCGTGCATCACCGACCACAGCAGCGGCAGGCTCGCGCCCGCGGCCACCGCCATGCCGGCGATGACACGCCACGACAGGCCCGCGAGGAACAGCACGTATCCGCCGCTCGCGAGGATCAGCACCGACGTGCCGAGGTCGGGCTGGCGCGCGATGAGACCGACCGGTACGATCAGCAGCAGCGCGCCAAACACGAAATTCCTGAGCCGCAGCGCGCTCTCGTAGCGGTCGAAGTACCACGCCAGCATCAGCGGCACCGCGATGCGCATCAGCTCGGACGGCTGTATGCGCGTGACGCCGATATGCAGCCATCGCCGCGCGCCGTTCACCACTTCGCCGAACAGCGCGACGCCGACCAGCAGCAGCAATCCGGTGAGGTACGCCGGCACCGCGAGCCGCGCGAGGTAATGCGGCGGAATGTTGGCGAAGACCCACATCACGGCGAAAGCCACCAGCAGGTTGCCCATCTGGCTCGACACGCGCCCGAAGCTCGCATTCGAGGCGCTGTACAGCGCAATGAGCCCGGTGAGCGCGAGCAGCGTCAGCGCACCGAGCAGCAGCCCGTCCACGTGCGCCGTGAGGAAGCGGCCCAGTCGTCTGATGCTAGGGTGCATCCGGCTCCTCCTCCGCGGGCCTGGGCGGCTCCTTGCCCAGCAGGTAGAAATCGAACACCTGGCGCGCGATCGGCGCTGCCGCGGCAGCGCCGAAGCCCGAGTTCTCGACGACCACGGCGAGCGCAATCTTCGGCTTGTCGGCCGGCGCATAAGCAATGAAGAGCGCGTGGTCGCGATGGCGCTCGGCCACCCGGCTCTCGACGTACTTCTCGCCCGCTTTGAGGCCGACGACCTGCGCCGTGCCGGTCTTGCCGGCACTCGTGTACGGCGCCTTGGCGAAGGCGCGCCAGCCGGTGCCTTCCTTGTTCACGCCGACCAGGGCGTTCTTGACGAACTCGATATGCTCCGGCTTGAGATCGATCTGGCGCAGCGGCTTGGGCTCGACGTACGACTTTTCGCGCGTGCGGATGTCTTCGACGTAATTGACGAAATGCGGGCGGAACATGAGACCGTCGCTCGCGAGCGTCGATATCGCGGTCGCGAGCTGCAGCGGCGTGTACGCGTTGTAGCCCTGGCCGATCGCCACGCTCACCGTCTCGCCCGCATACCACTTCTGCTTGAAGCGCTTCATCTTCCATTCCTGCGAGGGCAGGATGCCGGCCGACTCGCCCGGTATGTCGACACCGGTGCGGCTGCCGAAGCCGAACTGGCTCATGAAGCGCGAGATGTTGTCGATGCCGAGGTCGTTCGCGAGCATGTAGTAGTAGGTGTCGCAGGAGACGACGATCGACTTGTACATGTCGACCGAGCCGTGGCCCCCGACTTTATCGTCGCGGAAGGTGTGGCCGCCGAAGTTGAAGAAGCCCGGATCGCTGATCGCCTGCTCGGGACGGCGCTTGCCGTAGGTGAGCGCTGCAAGCGCCATGTACGGCTTGAACGTCGAGCCCGGCGGATAAGTGCCCGCCAGCGCGCGGTTCACCATCGGGCGGTCGGGCGAATTGTTGAGCTCGCTCCAGTTCTGCGGATCGATGCCGTCGACGAAGAGATTGGGGTCGAAGCCGGGCTTGCTCACGAAGGCGAGGACGCCGCCGCTCTCCGGCTCTATCGCGACGAGCGCGCCGCGCCGCTCGCCGAACGAGCGATAGACCATCTCCTGCAGCTTGGCGTCGAGCTTGAGCACCAGGTTCGCGCCCGACACCGGCGCCGTGCGGGACAGAGCCCGCACGGCGCGGCCGCCGGAATCGACTTCGACTTCTTCCACGCCGGTCGTGCCATGCAGGTATTCCTCGTAGCTCTGCTCGAGCCCGGTCTTGCCGATGTAGTCCGTGCCGCGGTAATTCGACAGCTTGTCGTCCTTCTCGAGCTGGTCAAGCTCTTTCTGGTTGACGCGCCCGATGTGCCCGACGACATGCGAGAACAGCTCGGCCTGCGGGTACTGGCGGAACAGGCGCGCCTTCACCTCCACGCCGGGGAACCGGTAACGGTTCGCGGCGAACCGGGCGATCTCTTCGTCCGAGAGCCGCGTGCGTATCGGCATGCTTTCGAAGCGCTTGCTCTCTTCGAGCAGCTTTTTGAAGCGCCGCCGGTCACGCGGCGTGATCTCCACGATGGTCGAGAGCTCTTCGATGGCCGCGTCGAGGTCTGCGATCTTGCTCGGCGTGACCTCGAGGGTGTACGCGGAATAATTGTGCGCGAGCACCACCCCGTTGCGGTCGACGATGATGCCGCGGTTGGGAACGATCGGAACGATCGAGATGCGATTCGCTTCGGCGAGCGTGTGGTAATGCTCGTGCTGGATGATCTGAAGGTAGAAAAAGCGCACGAACAGCAGGCCGAACATGATCAGCGTGAATGCGCCGCCGATGGCGATCCTCAGGCGGAACTGCTGGATCTCCGCCTGCGCGTTGCGGATCTCCATCCCCTGGTTGATGCGCAGCTCAGACATCCGATTCGCGCGTCGGGTGCTGCGGCAGCTTGAGCAGCACGGACACCGGCGCCCACAGTGCACCGCCGATCGCCGCGCCGAGGAAATACTTCATGCCTGGAAAGTCGCCCCCGGCGCCCAGTCGCAGCAGCAGCACGATCAGATCGTTGAGCAGCAGCAGCGGAATGACCTGCAGCACCTGCAGCGACAACGGGAACATGCGCACGCGACGGTGCAGCACGATGCCGGCGTAGGCGAGTATCGAATACGCGAGCGCGTGCTGGCCGAAGAGCGCGCCGTCTGCAACGTCCATCAGCAGCCCCAGCAGCCACGCGGCGAGGAAGCCCACGCGCCGCGGCTGCTCTATGCACCAGTAGAGCAGGACCAGCGCGACGAAATCGGGACGCAGCCACAGCACGTAGCCCGACCACGGCAGCAGGTTCACGAAAAACGCCGCGAGCAGCGTGCCGATGATGAACGCCGGCTTCACCGGCAGCAGGATTTCCTGTGGCGCGAGATCGCGCAGCGGCAAAGCCATCACGCACCTCCGCCGCGGCGGGACTTCTTCGGCCGCACCGGCGCCGGCGCCTGCTCGGGCGGTCGTTCAGGCATAGGGCGCGCCGCGCCGACCACCAGCACCTGCGTATTGGCGTTCACGCCCCCAAGCGGGCGGCAATAGATCCGCGCAAAAAGATATGCCGCATTACGCTCGACGTTGCCGATCTCGGCAACCGGCAGGCCGGGCGGGTAAACGCCGTCGATACCCGAGGTGACCAGCTGGTCGCCGGTCTGGAAGTCTGCATTGAGCGGCACGAACTGCAGCTCCATCGTGCCATCGTTGCCGGTGCCCGCGAGCACCGCGCGCAGCCCGTTGCGCGGATTGAGCACGGGCACGAGATGGTTCTTGTCGGTGATGAGGGTCACTTCCGACACCCAGGGATAAACGCGCGTCACCTGCCCCACCACGCCGCGCTCGTCGATGACCGGCTGTCCTTCCTTGATGTCCTGCTGCGAGCCCTGGTCGAGCACGATCTTGCGCGAGAACGGATCGCGGGCCGCGTACAGGATCTCGGCCGCGTGCACGTCGTTGTTGACGCGCTCGCGCGTGCCGAGCAGGCCGCGCAGGTGGTTGTTTTCCGACTGCAGCGATTTGAGCTGCAGCAGCAGCGCCGCATTGGCGAGGCTTTCCTGCGCAAGCCGCGCGTTTTCCTGGCGCAGCGACGCGTTGGACACGAAGAACTCCGCCGTGCGCCGCGCGATGACCGCAGGCGCGATCGCTATGCGCTGCAATGGATACACGATGATGGAAGCGATCTCGCGCAGCGTGTGGAGATACTTGAAGCGAGCGTCGGTGATGAGCAGGGCAAGCGACAGTACAGCGAAGATCAGCAGGCGGGCGGTGGCGCTGGGGCCGGTCTTGAAAAACGGCGGCGGCGTGTGTTCCATGGAGGCGCGATTCGCGCGGTGAGGAGTGAGGGGTCAGGCGTGAGGAGTGAGGCCCGGGTGCAGGCGCGCGGTATACAGGATAACGGTTACTCCTTACTCCTCACCCCTGACTCCTCGCACGACGTCAGTCGTTGGTGAATATGCTCGCCAGCCGCTCCATCTTCTCGAGCGCCATGCCCGAGCCGCGCACTACGCAGGTGAGCGGGTCTTCGGCGATGACGACGGGCAGCCCGGTTTCCTCCATCAGCAGCCGGTCGATGTCGCGCAGCAGCGCGCCGCCGCCGGTGAGAACCATGCCTTTTTCGGCGATATCGGCCGCGAGCTCCGGCGGCGTCTGCTCGAGCGCCGACTTCACCGCGCTCACGATGCTGTTCAGCGGATCGGTCAGCGCCTCGAGGATCTCGTTGCTCGAGATGGTGAAGCTGCGCGGTATGCCTTCGGCCAGGTTGCGGCCTTTCACTTCCTTCTCGCGCACTTCGGACCCCGGGAACGCCGAGCCGATTTCCTTCTTGATCTGCTCCGCGGTGGTCTCGCCGATCAGCATGCCGTAGTTGCGGCGGATGTAGTTGATGATCGCTTCGTCGAACTTGTCGCCGCCGACGCGCACCGAGCCCTTGTAGACCAGCCCGCCCAGTGCAATGACGCCCACCTCGGTCGTGCCGCCGCCGATGTCGACCACCATCGAGCCGGTCGGCTCACCGACGGGCAGATCGGCGCCGATCGCCGCGGCCATCGGCTCTTCGATGAGGTATACGCGGCTCGCGCCGGCGCCTATGGCGGATTCACGGATCGCCCGCCGCTCCACCTGGGTTGAGCCGCAGGGCACGCAGATGATGATGCGCGGGCTCGGCTTGAACAGCCGCGAATTGTGCACCTTGCGGATGAAGTGCTTCAGCATCTGCTCGGTGACGGTGAAGTCGGCGATCACGCCGTCCTTCATCGGACGTATGGCGCTGATGTTGCCGGGAGTGCGGCCGAGCATCTGCTTCGCCGCAAGGCCGACTTCCTGGATGACCTTCTTGCCGTTCGGCCCCCCCTCCTGGCGTATCGCCACCACCGAAGGCTCATCGAGCACGATGCCTTTGCCGCGCAAATAGATGAGGGTGTTCGCCGTGCCGAGGTCGATGGCGAGATCGTCGTTAAAGTAGTTGGTCAGGAAACCGAACATAAACTGTTCCGGGTAAACGAAATGGTGCTTCGCATTAACGGGTTATGATACCCTATGCCGCTCAGCAATTTAAGGGCAATACTGCAACTTTATGGCGCTCGAACTCGACGACGTGAAGCGCGTCGCACGCCTCGCGCGGATCGCGGTCACCGATGAAGAAGCGCGGTCCGCACTCCAGCAGCTCGGAGGCATATTCTCGCTGATCGAGCAGATGCAGGCGGTGGACGTGAGCCGTGTCGAGCCCATGTCTCATGCGCAGGACATCAGCTTGCGCCTGCGTGAAGACAAGGTCACCGAGGACGACGCGCGCGATGCGCTGCTCGCCGTGGCGCCCGAAGTCGAAGCCGGCCTGTACCTGGTGCCCAAAGTCATCGAGTAGTCGTTATAGTTCGCGCGCCGGGAAGGCGGCCTGACCGCCGTACGCCGCGCGCTTTAGCAGTTCTCTACATGCACGACGCGACCATCAAACATCTCTCCGACGCGCTTGCCGCGCGCCGCTGCTCCAGTGTCGAATTGACCCGGCAGTTTCTGGATCGTATCCGGTCGCCAGGCGCGCAGTATAACTGTTTTATCACAGTGGACGAAGAGCGCAGCCTCGCGGAAGCGCGGGCCGCCGACGCGCTTCGCGCCTCAGGGCAGGCGGGCCCGCTGACCGGGGTGCCGCTCGCCCAGAAAGACATCTTCTGCGCCCGCGGCTGGCTGACCACCTGCGGCTCGAAAATGCTCTCGAATTTCGTGTCGCCGTACGACGCGCACGTGATCGAGCGGCTGCGCACGGCCGGGGCTGTGACCCTCGGCAAGACCAACATGGACGAGTTCGCCATGGGCTCGTCGAACGAGACCTCGTACTACGGCCCGGTGCGCAACCCCTGGAACAGGGACCTGGTCCCGGGCGGGAGCTCGGGCGGCTCCGCGGCGGCCGTGGCAGCACGCCTTGCTCCGGGGGCGACGGGCACCGATACCGGCGGCTCCATCCGGCAGCCGGCCGCGCTCACCGGCATCTGCGGGTTGAAGCCCACCTACGGCGTGTGCTCGCGTTACGGGATGATCGCCTTCGCCTCGAGCCTCGACCAGGCAGGGCCGATGGCGCGCACGGCAGAAGATCTCGCGCTGCTGCTCAATGGCATGGCGGGCTTCGATCCCCGCGACTCGACCAGCCTCGAGCGCGAGGCGGAAGACTATACCCGCTCGCTCACCGATGACCTCGCAGGGCTCCGCATCGGCCTGCCCCGCCAGTTCTTCGGCGACGGCGCTGCGCCGGAGGTGCTCGCCGCAGTGGAAGCCGCGCTCGCGCAGTACCGCAAGCTGGGATGCACCACCGTCGAGGTCGATCTTCCCAACATGGGGCTCTCGGTGCCGGTGTACTACGTGCTCGCCCCAGCCGAGGCGTCGAGCAATCTCGGGCGCTACGACGGCGTGCGCTATGGCCACCGCGCCAAGGAATACCGCGACCTGGTGGACATGTACGAGAAGACGCGCGCCGAGGGCTTCGGCGCCGAAGTGAAGCGCCGCATCCTCATCGGCACCTACGTGCTGTCGGCCGGCTATTACGACGCCTACTACATCCGCGCGCAGAAGCTGCGGCGGCTGATTGCCGACGACTTCAGGCAGGCGTTCGCGAAGTGCGACGTGATCATGGGGCCGACCAGCCCGACCACGGCTTTTGCGCTGGGCGCGAAGGCAGGCGACCCGGTGCAGATGTATCTCTCGGACATTTACACCATCGCGGTCAATCTCGCCGGCCTGCCCGGCATGTCCATACCGTGCGGCTTCGATGGACGAGGGCTGCCCGTGGGACTGCAGATCATCGGCAACTATTTTTCGGAGGCGCGCATGCTGAACGTCGCCCACCGCTACCAGCAGGCGAGCGACTGGCACCGGCGCACCCCGCCGGGGTGCGCGTGAGGAGTCAGGAGTGAGGCGTGTCACATCCCGAATTCGCGGCGGCTGCGTAAGGTTTCTCTTCTTACTCCTCACCCCTTACTCCTCACGGACGAAGTCATGAAGTGGGAAACCGTCATCGGGCTGGAAGTGCACACCCAGCTCAACACGCGTTCGAAAATCTTCTCCGGCGCATCGACCGCGTTCGGCGCGGAGCCGAACACGCAGGCATGCGCCGTGGACGTGGCGCTCCCGGGCGTGCTGCCGGTGATGAACCGCGCGGCGGTGGAAAAAGCGCTGCGCCTCGGGCTGGCGGTCGGCGCCACGATCAACCTGCGGTCGGTGTTCGCGCGGAAAAATTATTTCTACCCCGATCTGCCCAAGGCCTACCAGATCAGCCAGTACGAGCTGCCTATCGTTGCTGGCGGCACGCTCGACATCCTCGTGGACGGCGTCGAAAAAACGATACGCCTCACTCGCGCGCATCTGGAAGAAGACGCCGGCAAGTCGCTGCACGAGGATTTCCACGGCGCGACCGGCATAGACTTGAACCGCGCCGGCACGCCGCTTCTGGAAATCGTGTCCGAGCCCGACATGCGCTCCTCCGCCGAAGCCGTCGCCTATGCGAAAGCGCTGCACGCGCTGGTGCGCTGGATCGATATCTGCGACGGCAACATGCAGGAAGGCTCGTTCCGCTGCGATGCGAATGTATCGGTGCGTCCCGCGGGGCAGGAGACGTTCGGCACGCGCTGCGAAATCAAGAACCTCAACTCCTTCCGGTTCCTCGAGCGCGCGATCGAGTTCGAGGTGAGACGCCAGGTCGCGCTCATCGAAGACGGCGGCAAGGTGGTGCAGGAGACGCGGTTGTACGACCCGGACCGCGACGAGACGCGCTCCATGCGCAGCAAGGAAGACGCGCACGACTACCGCTACTTCCCGGATCCAGACTTACTCCCGCTGGTCGTAACTCCGGATATGCTTAAGAGCGTCCGAGAGCAGTTGTTCAATGAAGTCGGAAAGCTTCCTTCGGAATGGCGCGACGAGTTCACCACGCAGCATAAATTAAGCATGTCGGATGCGATTGCTCTAACGAGCAATGATTCGAGAACTCCGCATATCTTCGAAGGCGTTGTTCGTGCCGCACACTTTTCTGGAGAGCCTTTGTACTCGGCTGAGGTGACCAAGCTATGTGCGAATTGGATGATTAACGAATATCTGCCGCGTCAAAACGAGGATAGGGCGGCGTTTCCACACGTCGCTATTGTTGAAGGCGTCAGTGACGAGACGATGGGTTACCTGATCCGCCTAGTACGGAAAGGAACCATCAGCGCCAAAGTAGCAAAAGATCTCTTTGATGAATTTTGGAAAGAGTCGAGAGTTAAGAATTTTGCGGTTCACGGTGGTTATCCGGAACGCGTCGATGAACTTATCGAAGAACGAGGCTTGCGCCAGATTTCGGACAGCGGCGCGCTCGAAAAAATGGTGGACGACGTGCTCGCGGCGAACCCGCAGCAGGTCGCCGACTACCGCGGCGGCAAGGAAAAGGCGTTCAACTCGCTGGTGGGCCAGGTCATGAAGGCGACCAGGGGCAAGGCCAACCCGCAGCAGCTCTCGGAAATCCTCAAGCGCAAGCTGTCGCAATAACGGCGCACGTCGGCCACGGCTGTTGCCGACGCGCCGTGTTACGCCGGGATCAGCGCCCCCTAAGGTCCATGAAGCGCTTGCGGTAATCGGCGTAACGCGCGCGGATTTCGGCTTTCTCCTTCTCCTTGCCGGCGATCGACTGCTCGATCCTCTTCATCTCGTCGGCAGTGCGCGAAACGTCGTCCTTCAGCGGCTCGATGCCGCCTTTCTTCGCTTTCTCGGCAGCGTCGAGCCGGGTCCTGGCGTCCTTGTGACGGTCGCTCGCGTTTTTCAGCGACACGTGCAGCTGACCGAGCTGTCCGTCGACCGCCTGCAAATCGCGGTCGCGCTTCGCATCGATTTCGGTTTCGTTGCTGAAGGTGTTCAGCAGCGCGCTGTCCTGGCGCTTCTGCTCGGCGGCGCGCCGCTCGTTGTCGGCTTTCTGCTTCGCCGCCTCGTCCGCCTGCTCACGTTGCCGGGCGGCGTCCTGCGCGGACTCCGTGCTCTTGCGCGTCATGCCGCGCCTGTCGAGCTCCTTGGTTGCGCTCTCCTGGTATTCCGGCGGCACGGTGTCCCCGCAGCCCACTACCTTGCCCGATTTGTCTTTCCAGCAGACGATCTTGCCGTGCGCTGCCGGCATCGCGCCGAGCAGCACGGCCGCGCATGCGGCGCTGATGACGATGGCGGTTCTGCTCTTGTTCATGATGCGGCGACTCCGTAGAGCTTGCGATAGGCGTCCACTGCAGGAAGATACCCGGCCATCGCCGGATCCGCGCGGAGATAGGACACGAGATCGTCGAGATTCGCCACGCTGACGACGGGCGTGCCGTAGTGTTGCGTGACTTCCTGCGTCGCCGACAGCGTGCCGGTGCCGCGCTCCATGCGGTCGAGCGCGATGGCCACACCGCACGGCACGGCCTGCGCTTCGCGAATGAGCGCGACCGATTCCCGCACCGATGTGCCGGCGGAAATCACGTCATCGACGATCAGCACGCGCCCGCGCAGCGGCGCGCCTATGACCGCGCCGCCTTCGCCGTGATCCTTCGCTTCCTTGCGATTGAAGCTGTAGTCGACATTGCGCCCGCTGTCGGCGAGCGCGATCGCAACCGCGGCGACGAGAGGTATGCCCTTGTAGGCCGGGCCGAACAGCATGTCGAATGGGATGCCCGACGCGAGTATGGCTTTCGCGTAGAATTGCGCGAGCTGTTTCAGCGCAGCGCCGTCGTGGAACAACCCGGCGTTGAAGAAATACGGCGAGAGACGACCCGCCTTGGTCTTGAATTCGCCGAAGCGGAGCACGTTCTGCTGCACGGCGAAGCGAATGAACTCGAGTCGAAAATCGGAAGACATCAAGGCGCGCGCGGCCGTTTCGAGCGTTGACCGGCGCAGAGCGTCCGGTCCAACGCCTCAACCGCATCTCTATTTTGTAAATGCTGAGAATTATAACGCTTAACCTCAACGGCATCCGCTCGGCGGGCCGCAAGGGATTCTTCGACTGGCTCGGACAGGCGGGCGGCGACATCATCTGCGTGCAGGAGCTGAAGGCGCAGCTGTGCGACATCGCCGAGGACATGCTCGCGCCGGCCGGGTACCACGGCTATTTCCACTGCGCCGAAAAGAAAGGCTACAGCGGCGTCGGCATCTATTCGAAGCGCAAGCCGGACGCGGTCGTCGAAGGACTCGGGATCCCGGACATCGACGCGGAAGGGCGCTACCTGCGCCTCGACTACGCGGGGCTGAGCGTGATCTCGGTGTACCAGCCTTCGGGGTCGAGCAGCGAGGAGCGCCAGCGCATCAAGTTCGGCTTCATGGACCGCTTCTTTCCCCACCTCGGCAAGCTGCGCGCCGAGGGGCGCGAGATCGTGCTGTGCGGCGACTGGAACATCGCGCACAAGGAAATCGACCTGAAGAACTGGCGCGGCAATCGCAAGAACTCCGGCTTCCTGCCGGAAGAGCGCGAATGGCTCACTCGGGTGTTCGACGAGCTGGGGTGGGTCGATGTGTTTCGCCGCGTCGACGACCGCCCGGAGCAGTACACTTGGTGGTCGAATCGCGGCCAGGCGTGGGCAAAGAACGTCGGGTGGCGCATCGACTACCAGATCGCGACACCGGGCATCGCGGCGACGGCGACGTCATGCGCCATCTTCAAGGATCAGCGTTTCTCGGATCATGCGCCGCTCACCGTCGACTATGACTACACGCTGAGCGCGCGATGACGACGCCGCCTTCTTCCGCAGCGCGCGCCACGCGGCCGAGCTGGTCGGAAACCGCCGCCGCGATCTTCAGCGGGCGCATGCTGCTCGCGCTGCTGATGGGTTTCGCTTCGGGCCTGCCGCTGCTGCTGACCGGCTCGGTGCTGCAGGCGTGGCTGAAGGACAGCGGCGTCGATCTCAAGGCCATCGGCCTCTTCGCGCTCGCGGGCCTGCCGTACACGCTGAAATTCCTGTGGTCTCCGCTGTTCGATCGCTACACGCTGCCGCTGTTCGGACGCCGCCGCGGCTGGATGATCGTCGTCCAGCTCGCGCTCGCTGCAGCGCTGCTCGCATTGAGCTTCGCAACGCCGTCGCCGCACGACCTGCTCCCCATATCGGCGGCTGCGCTGCTGGTCGCGTTCTTCTCGGCATCGCAGGACATCGTGATCGATGCGTACCGGCGCGAGACGCTGCGCGAATCGGAGCTCGGCCTGGGCTCGGCGCTCTACGTGAACGGCTACCGCGTCGGCATGCTGCTCGCGGGCGGAGGCGGTCTCATACTCGCCGACTGGAGCTCGTTCCCGACCATGTACCGGCTGATGGCGGGCTTCATGTTCGCCGTCATCGCGGTGACGCTGTACGCGCCGGAGCCGCCGCTGCCGGAAGGCCGGCCGCGCACGCTGATGGACGCAGTGTTCCTGCCGTTTCGCGATTACTTCACGCGCGACGGCGCATGGCTCGCGCTCGCCTTCATCCTGTTCTACAAGCTCGGGGACACCATGGCCTCCGCCATGACCATCCCGTTCTATCTCGATCTGGGCTATTCGAAGACCGAGATCGGCGCGGTGGTGAAGCTCTTCGGCTTCTGGGCGACCATTGCGGGCGGCACCCTGGGCGGCGTGTGGATACTGCGCATCGGCATGGATCGCGCGCTGTGGCTGTTCGGCCTGGGGCAGATGATATCGACGCTGGGGTTCGCAGTGCTCGCGGGACTGCAGCCGAGCGCTGCGGCGCTGGCGACGGTGGTGGCTGTCGAGAATTTCACTGCCGGCCTCGGCACCGCGGCATTCGTCGGCTTCATGGCCGCGCTGACCGACAAGCGCTTCACCGCGACGCAGTACGCGCTGCTCTCGAGCCTGATGGGCGTGCCGCGCGTGCTCGCCGCCGCTCCCACCGGCTGGCTGGCAGCCACGATGGGCTGGGCGGCCTTCTTCACCTTCTGCGCGCTGATCGCGATACCGGGGCTGGTGCTGCTGCGCTGGGTGACTAAGCTGGAAAAGCGTGACTCGTGACTGGTAGGCAAGGCGACTGCCTTCTCCTCACGCCTCACGCCTCACTCCTCACCCCTCACTGCGCAGCAGCGCTGCCGAAGTGGTACACCGCCAGCGCACCGAGCAGGTTGGGCCACAGGTGCACGGCACGGCCGCGCGTGAGCACCTTGCTCTCCAGCACGCGGATGCGCCGCTGCGCGCAGAAGCGCTCGAAGTCCTCGACCGTGCACAGGTGCACGTTGGGCGTGTCGAACCACTCGTAAGGCATATTGTCGGAAACCGGCATGTGGCCGCGCAGCACCTGCAGCCGGTTTTTCCAGTAGCCGAAATTCGGGAAGGTGACGATGCCTTCACGCCCGACGCGCAACATCTCGCGGATGATGCGCTCGCTGTTCTTCACCGCCTGTATCGTCTGCGACAGCACCACGTAGTCGAAAGAGTGGTCGGTGAAGTCGGCGAGCCCGCGCTCCAGGTCGGTCTGGATGACGCTGATGCCGTTCTTCACGCACGCGAGCACTTTCGCGTCGTCGATTTCCACGCCGCAGCCCGTGATGTCGCGCTTCTCCTTGAGATACCTGAGCAGCGAGCCGTCGCCGCAGCCGAGGTCGAGCACGCGCGAGCCCTGCTTGATCCAGGCCGCGATGGCCGCGAAATCGGCGCGGCTGATGCCGTTTCCATTGCGGCTCATGCGGCGAGCTCCTGCGCGATGCGCTCGAAATACGCGGCGACCAGGCGATGGTAGCGCGCGTCGTCGAGCAGGAAAGCGTCGTGTCCGTGCGGCGCGTCGATTTCCGCGTAGGTGACGTCGCGGCGATTATCGAGCAGCGCCTTGACGATCTCGCGCGAGCGTTCCGGCGAGAAACGCCAGTCGGTAGTGAACGAGATCACCAGGAAAGCCGCCTGCGCCGGCGCCAACGCCTGCGTAAGGTTGCCGCCGTGGTCGAAGGCCGGATCGAAATAGTCGAGCACCTTGGTGATGCGCAAATACGTGTTCGCGTCGAAGTACTCGGCAAACTTGTTGCCCTGGTGGCGCAGGTACGACTCGATCTCGAATTCCGTGTCGAACGAATAATTGAGCTTGCCGTGCTTCAGCTGACGGCCGAACTTGCTCGCCATCTCGTCGTCCGACAGATAGGTGATGTGTCCCACCATGCGCGCGACGCGCAGGCCGCGCTTGGGCGTGGCGCCGTGCTCCTGGTAATGCCCCTCGTGAAAGTCGGGATCGGTGATGATCGCCTGGCGCGCGACCTCGTTGAACGCGATGTTCTGCGCCGACAGCTTCGGCGTGCACGCGATGACGAGCGCATGGCGCAGACGCTCGGGGTACTGGATGGTCCATGCGAGCGCCTGCATCGCGCCCAGGCTCCCGCCCATCACTGCCGCGAAGCGCTCGATGCCGAGCCGGTCGGCAAGGCGCGCCTGCGCCGCGACCCAGTCCTCGACGGTGACGATGGGAAAATCGCCGCCCCACGGCTTGCCCGTCTTCGCGTTGATGGTGCGCGGTCCGGTGGAGCCGTGGCAGCCCCCGAGATTGTTCACGCCGATGACGAAGAAACGGTTGGTATCGAGCGGCTTGCCGGGCCCGATCATGTTGTCCCACCAGCCGACGTTGTCGGGATCGTCGGCGTAACGACCGGCCACGTGATGCGATGCGTTCAGCGCGTGGCACACCAGCACGGCGTTCGATGCCTGTGCATCGAGCGTTCCGTACGTCTCGTAGACGAGGTCGTAGCCGTCCAGCACCACGCCGCTCTTGAGCCGCAAAGGCTCATCGAAGCGCGCGCGCTGCGGCGTCACCAGGCCCACCGATCGTTCGCTGACGGTACCGTCCATTCCGTGCCGCTCTCGTAGTCGCTGCCGTGTCGAGTGCGCCGGGCAATAAAAAACCCGGCTACGCTTGCGCGCCGGGTCTGGAGATACGTCTGATCTCTTTAGCCGGATTTATTACGCGCCCGCAAGCTGATATCAAATCGGCGCGATGGATCGGCGCTCAAGTTACCCGCGCCGCGCCGGGTTGTCAATCCGGCGCCCTTCCGGTCAGTCGTTGAGCTGCTCCAGGGCCGCGCGCAGGCGGTGGGGATCGTTCATGCGCAGCATGCGCCGTGCAAGCGGCCTGATGCGCTTCAAGTCGGTCTGCAGGATGCGCTGCTTCACGTCGAGCAGATGGGCCGAATGCATGGAGTACTGCCGCAGCCCCAGCCCCAGCAGCAGGCGCGTCAGCGACAGGTCTCCGGCCATCTCCCCGCACAAGGCCACCGGCACGCCCGCGCGCTCGGCCGTGGAGAGCACGTGCGCGATGAGCTGGAGAATCGCCGGGTGCAGCGGATCGTAAAGGTGCGACACCGCGTCGTCGGTGCGGTCTATCGCCAGCGTGTACTGGATCAGGTCGTTGGTGCCGATCGACATGAAGTCGAGCTTGCGGGTGAATATGCCGAGGGCCAGCGCGGCGGCCGGCACTTCGATCATGCCGCCCACCTTGACGTTCGGGTCGTACGGTATCCCGCGCTCGTCGAGGCTGTGCTTCGCCTGGCGTATCAGCGTCAGCGTCTGCTCGAGCTCGCTGGCGGTCGCGAGCATCGGAATCATGATGTTGATCCGGCCGTACTTCGATGCGCGCAGCAGCGCGCGCAGCTGGATGAGGAAGCGCTTCGGCTCGATGAGGCAGAGCCTGATCGCACGCAGCCCGAGCGCCGGATTGGCCGGCATGCGATGCTCGCTTTCACCGATGGACTTGTCGGCGCCGAGGTCGTAGGTGCGTATCGTGACCGGCATGCCGTCCATGTCCTGCGCCGCCCTGCGGTACGCCTCGAACTGCTCGTCCTCGTCGGGCAAGTCGCTGCGCCCCAGAAACAGGAACTCGCTGCGAAAAAGGCCGATGCCGGTCGCGCCGTTCTCTTTCGCCTGCGTCACGTCGCCCGGCAGCTCGATGTTCGCGTGCAGCTCCACGGCAACGCCGTCCACCGTCTCCGTGCGCGTATTGCGCAGGCGCTTGAGCTTCTGCCGCTCGAGGTCGAACTGGCGGCGGCGCAGCTCGTACTCGGCGAGCGCCTGCGGATCCGGGTCGACGATCACCACGCCCTGCGTGCCGTCGACGATGACGAGATCGTTTTCGCGTATCAGCTGGCGCGCGGTGTGCAGCGCGACGATGGACGGAATGTTCAGGCTGCGCGCCACCACCGCGGTGTGCGAGGTGGTGCCGCCCAGGTCGGTGATGAAGCTCGCGAACTGGTGCTGCTTGAACTGCACCACGTCGGCGGGCGACAGGTCGCGCGCCACCAGCACGACGGCCCCGTTCGGGCCTGCCGACGGCGGCGGCACGTAGCCCGGCTGGCCGGTAAGCGCCTTCAGCACGCGCTCGACCACCTGGAACACGTCGGCGCGGCGCTCGCGCAGGTACGCGTCCTCGATCTCGTCGAACTGCGCGAGCAGCGCGTCCATCTGCACCTTCACCGCCCACTCGGCGTTGCACTGCTCGGCGGCGATGATCTCGCGCGGCGCCTCCGACAGCATCCGGTCGTTGAGGATCATCAGGTGCAGGTTGATGAAGGCCGCGAATTCCGCGGGCGCTCCTGCCGGCACGTGGTCGCGCAAGGTCTCGAGGTCGCGGCGCACACGGGCGATCGCGGCGTCGAAGCGCGCCGCTTCCTCGGCGACCTGCGGTTGCGGCACGGCGTAGTGGGCGACTTCGAGGCGTGCGTGCGAGACGAGATGGGCGTGACCTATCGCCACGCCGCTCGAGACGCCTATGCCGTGCAGGGTAAAGCTCATGCGTCGCAGTAAGGAGTAAGGGGTAAGGGGTGAGGAGTAAAAGCGCGCGCTCCGCGCACACTCCTTACTCCTGACTCCTCACGATTCAACTATTCCGCCTCGCCGAAACGCTGCGCGATGAGCTGCGTGACAGCCGCGATCGCCTCGGACTCGTCCGGACCGTCCGTCTCCACCATTATCCGCGATCCTTTCGCCGCTGCCAGCATCATCACACCCATGATGCTCTTGGCATTGACGCGCCGGCCGTTGCGACTGACCCAGACGTCGGCCTTGTATCGTCCTGCGGTTTCGGTGAGCTTGGCTGAGGCCCGGGCATGCAGCCCGAGTTTATTGACGATCTCAACTTCCTGTTGCTGCATTGTGCACGCTCAACGTCGGGATACGGATCACGCCTTCACAGCCGCCGCTGATCGCCTTGGAGATCACCGTCGCCATGTCGCGCTCGCGGTAGGTCAGCGCGCGGATCAGCATGGGAAGATTCACCCCCGCGATCCCTTCCACCTTGCCGGGGATCACGAGCTTGCAGGCGATGTTGCACGGCGTCGCGCCGTAGATGTCCGACAGGATGAGGACCCCGTCGCCGTCATCGAGCTCCTTCAGCAGAGCACGGGCATGGGGCAGCAATAGCAGTGGATCGTCATGGGCGGTGACGCCCAGTTGCCGCACGCGCGGCGGCCGCTTGTTGAGCACGTGGCTCGCGCAGTGGATCAGGCTTTCGCCGAAGGTCCCGTGCGCGATGAGGAGTATCCCTATCATTGGGAAAGGCGCGGTTACGCAAAGCGCGCATTTTACGCCTTTTTGAGTGCCGAGCAGAGAACGTGCCCGCGGGGGCGGGCCGCCCGCCGCTCAAGGGAGCGCTTCGAGCGCGTCGATCATCATCCCGGCCACGTTGAAGCCGGTCTGCTGCATGATTTCCTGGAAGCAGGTCGGGCTGGTGACGTTCACTTCCGTGAGGTAATCGCCGATGACGTCCAGCCCGACCAGCAGCAGCCCCTGCTCGCGCAGCCCCGGCCCCAGCGCCTCCGCGATCTGCCGGTCCCGGGGAGTGAGCTCGCGCGCCACGCCGCGGCCGCCGGCCGCCAGATTGCCGCGGGTCTCGCCCGGCTGCGGGATGCGCGCGAGCGCGTAAGGCACCGGCTTGCCGGCGATGATCAGCACGCGCTTGTCGCCCTCGCGGATCTGCGGGATGTAGCGCTGCGCCATGATCGTGCGCCGGCCGTAGTGCGTCAGCGTCTCGATGATCACGCTCACGTTAGGGTCTTCCCGGTGCATGCGGAATACGGAGGTGCCGCCCATGCCGTCCAGCGGCTTGAGGATGATGTCCTGGTGCTGGGCCAGGAAGCTGCGGATCAGGTGCTCCTGGCGCGTGACCAGCGTCGGTGCGGTGAAGTCCGGGTAACGCGCGATCGCGAGCTTCTCGTTGTTATCCCGGATGGCGCGCGGCTTGTTGACCACGCGCGCGCCCGCCGCTTCGGCGAGCTCGAGCAGATACGTGCTGTAGACGTACTCCATGTCGAACGGCGGGTCCTTGCGCATCATCACCACGTCGAACTGATGCAGCGGCGTCTCGACTGCGTCTTCGAGATCGTACCAGTCGTCCTCGTCGCCGGTGAGATGGAGGCGCCCGACGTTGCCGTACACGATGCCGGCGCGCCACAGCAGGTCTTCCTGCTGCATCGCGTACAGCGCATGGCCGCGCGTGGCCGCCTCGCGCATCATGGCGTACGTGCTGTCCTTGTACAGCTTGAAATCGTCCAGCGGATCGACGATGAAGGCAATTTTCATCAGAGGTATTCGCTCATGTCCGGTCCGTGGTCGAAAATTGCCTGAACAGGCAGGCATTGAAAGACATTGTGCATTCTATCTAAGCGGGGCTCGATGCGGCAGCGCCATCGAGCGCCGCTTCGGTCTGCTCGAGCTCGATTGCCGCGGCGAGAAGCGCGAGACGCGCCACCACGCCGTACGCGTAGAAGCGGTTGGGCGGACAATCGGGCTCGTCGGGATTGGGCGAAGAGCACGGTGCGTCGAACGCGAGCGGCGCGAAGCGCATGCCCGGCGCGTTGAGATTCTGGTCGGTGCCGCGGCTCTCGTGCACGCGATAGAAGCCGCCGACCACGAAGTGATCGATCATGTAGACCACCGGCTCCGCGACGCCCTGCGCCACCGTCTCGTAGCTGTACACGCCCTCCTGCACCATCACCTCGCGCACTTCGAGACCCTCTTTCACCACCGACATCTTGTTGCGCTGCCGGCGGTTGAGGCCGCGCACTTCCGACGGATCCTTGACCGTCATGATGCCCATGCCGTACGTACCCGCATCGGCTTTCACGATCACGAACGGCTCGGCCTCGATCTCGTATTCGCGGTACTTCGCGCGAATGTCGGACAGGATCTCCGCGACGTAGCCTTCGAGGCACTCTTCGCCCTTGCGCTCGTGGAAATTGATGAGCCCGCACTTTTCGAAATAAGGATTGATGAGCCACGGATCGAGCCCGAGCTCTGCCGCGAACTCGTCCGCCACGTCGCGGTAGGCGGCAAAGTGATTCGACTTGCGGCGCACGGCCCAGCCCGCATTGAGCGGCGGCAGCAGCGCCTGCTCGATGCCGCGCAGCGCGTCCGGTATGCCAGCGGACAGATCGTTGTTGAGCAGCACGACGCAGGGATCGAAGTCGCCGACCACCAGGCGGTTGCCGCGGCGCGCGAGCGGCTCGAGCGTGATGCTGCCGCCGTCCGGCAGATCGAAGTCCGTCGGCCCGGTCACTTCCGGCAGCATGCTGCCGATGCGCACGTCCATGCCGGCGCGGCGCAGTATCGAGGCGATGGCGGCGAGGTTCTGGAAGTAATACGGATTGCGCGTGTGGTTTTCCGGCACCAGCACCAGACCGCGCGCGTCGGGGCAGATCTTTTCCACCGCGCCCATCGCCGCCTGCACGCACAACGGGTCGAAATCGGGATTCAGGTTGTTGAACCCGCCGGGAAAAAGATTGGTGTCCACCGGCGCGATCTTGTAGCCGCTGTTGCGCAGGTCGACCGAGCAGTAGAACGGCGCGCCGTGGTCCTGCCATTGCATGCGCAACCAGTGCTCGACGGTGCAGTGCTGCGCAAGAAGCCGGCGCTCGACCTCGGACAGGGGGCCGGTAAGGGCCGTGGTGAGACGGGGAACTTCGAGGCGGGTGTCCATGCCGGCTATTCTAGCCCGGAATAAAAAAAGGGCGCCGCTCGCGCGGCGCCCGGTTCACAACAACTGCAGGAGGAGAGTTACGCGGTGTACGCCGTCTCGCCGTGCGAGGTGATGTCGAGACCTTCGCGTTCCTCTTCTTCCGGCACGCGCAGGCCGACCAGCACGTTGGCGATGGAGTAGGAAATCGCAGCGACCACGCCCGACCACACGATCGTCACGCCGACCGCTTTCGCCTGCGTCCATACCTGGGCGGCGATCGAATAGTCGCCTGCGCTGATCACTTTGCCGGTGACCCAGTCGGACACGAAGCCGGGCCCGCCGAGCGACGGATCGCAGAACACGCCGGTGAGCAGCGCGCCCAGTATCCCGCCCACGGCATGCACGCCGAACACGTCGAGCGAATCGTCCGCGCCGAGCACGCGCTTTAAGCCGTTGACGCCCCACAGGCACACCAGGCCGGCGGTGAGGCCGATGGCGAACGCACCCGGGATGCCGACGTTGCCGGCGGCAGGCGTGATCGCAACCAGGCCCGCAACTGCGCCTGACGCCGCGCCGAGCATCGAGGGCTTGCCCTTGAACAGCCACTCGCCGAACGTCCACGAGAGCACTGCGCACGCCGTGGCGAGGAAGGTGTTCATGAACGCGAGCGCGGCGGAGTTGTTCGCTTCGAGCGCGGAGCCGGCGTTGAAGCCGAACCAGCCCATCCACAGCAGCGAGGCGCCGATCATGGTCATGGGCAGGTTGTGCGGCTTCATCGCTTCGCGGCCGAAGCCGATGCGCTTGCCGATCATGTACGCACCCACCAGGCCCGCGATACCGGCGTTGATGTGCACCACCGTGCCGCCCGCGAAGTCGAGCGCGCCCCATTGCCAGATCAGTCCCGCTTTGGCATTGGTCGCATCGACCACGTTGGCCGCGGTGTACGCGTCGGGACCGGCCCAGAACCAGACCATGTGCGCGATCGGCAGGTACGAGAACGTGAACCACAGCACCATGAAAATCAGCACGGCGGAGAACTTCACGCGCTCGGCGAACGCGCCGAGGATCAGGCAGCAGGTGATCGCCGCGAACGTGCACTGGAACGCGACGAACACGAGCTCGGGAATCGGCGTCGCCTTGCTGAACGTGGCCGCCATCGCGAACTCGCCCTTCGCCGCGTCGAACACGCCGCCCAGGAACAGCCGGTCGAGTCCGCCGAAGAAGGCGTTGCCCTCGGTGAACGCGAGACTGTAGCCGTAAATGCACCACAGCACGGTGATCAGCGAGAAGGTGACGAACACCTGCATCAGCATGGAGAGCATGTTCTTCGACCGCACCATGCCGCCGTAGAACAAGGCGAGCGCAGGCACGCTCATCATCAGCACGAGCGCCGTGGAGATCAGCATCCACGACACGTCGCCCTTGTTGGGCGTGGGCGCCGGCGTGGCGGACGGCGCGGCAGCGGCTGCAGCCGCCGGTGCCGCCGCGGCCGCGGTGGCCGCCGCTGCCGCAGGCTCGGGCGCCTTGTCCTGTGCTGCGGCGCTTAAGCCGGCCAGCAGCAATGCGCCCAGCAGCGCGATTACAGCGAATAGCTTGCTCATGCCCCTTCTCCTATAAGGCATCGGCGCCGGTCTCGCCGGTGCGGATGCGGATGACCTGCTCGAGCTCGAAGACGAAGATCTTGCCGTCGCCGATCTTCCCGGTGTTTGCCGACTTCTCGATCGCTTCGATCGCCTGCTCCAGCATCTCGGTGCGAATCGCGGCTTCGATTTTCACTTTCGGCAGGAAGTCGACGACGTACTCGGCGCCCCGGTACAGCTCGGTGTGTCCTTTCTGCCGCCCGAAACCCTTCACTTCCGTCACCGTGATGCCGCTCACGCCGATGGCCGAAAGCGCTTCTCGCACCTCGTCCAGCTTGAACGGCTTGATGATTGCGGTAACCAGTTTCATGTCAGTTCCCCATGGAAAGGGGCGCGAGGCCCCGTGCTAGGTCCTAGAACGTCTTTTGCAAAAAGACGGTGGCCGTGGACTTGCCGAGGTTGCGGGGATAGACGCCGGTGTTGCCGCCTGCTCCGATCTCGTTCGTCGCGCCATAGCCCAGGACGTTCGCGTCGTACGCTTTGCTCCAGAAGGCGCCGACCGTGAAGTCCTTGGGCAGGGCGTAGTTCAGGCCGAGCTTCACGTCCTTGTAGCTGTACACTTCGTCGTTCGAGAGACGGCGTCCGCCGACCACGGCATTGCGCGGATCGGTCCCGTCGTACTTCTGATAGCCCCAGTGCGCGACGAGCGAGATGCCGTCGAGGCTCTTCGAGAGCTCGACGAGAGGCAGCGTCGCCGACAGGTCGAGATAGTAGGTGCCTTGCGAATCGCGCACGCCGAAGGTTTCGCTCTGCACGCTGTACGAGTATTTCGCCGACAGCCATTTCCAGCCGAGCGCGCCATACACTTCCCACGTATCGGCCTTGATGTTGAGCGCGTTGGCCGGCCTGTTCGCCGAGCCGGGGTAGTAGTAATACAGCGTGCCCAGATCGTACGTCAGGTCGCCGACGATGTTGCCCTTGAAGCCGCCATAGAAATCCCACTCGAGGCTGCCGCCGCTGCTGTATGCGGGCGGCGCGCCGTCCTGCAGCCAGCTGATGTTCGACGCCCAAGTGCCGGCGTACAGACCGTTCGCGCGGGCGTAATCGAAACCGCCCTGGAGCGCGGGGCGGTGATCGGTCTGCGTCAGTCCACGGAATATGTACTGGCTGAAGAAGCCGACGTTGCCGGTCAAGGTGTAGGGCGGCGGCGGCGCATCGGTTGCATGCGTGTATCCGGACGCCAGCGCCGCGGCAACGGCCCCCGCTATGACGGTCTGCTTGAGCATTGTTATGTCCCTTTCGTGTATGGAGTTGCGATAGTCGCGTGCCCGCTTCAGCACGGACCATGCCAAAACAAAATACACGTCCTTTCAATGATCTATGGCGAAGAGCCGGCTTGGATGCACGGTTGCGCGCACTGCGGTGAAGCACGGCGCGGTGCGCGCGCACCAAGTTCGTGCGCAGCGCAAGCGGCATCACGCCTGCTACACTGATCGCATGAATCAGAACTTCATCGACGACATGGCCGCGCGCATCCGCGGCCTCATGGAACAGGGGCCGGCGGCGGACTTCGACCGCAACGTGCGCGCCCTGCTGACCGGCTTCTTCAACCGCCTCGATCTCGTGACGCGCGAGGAGTACGACGTGCAGCGCGAAGTGTTGCTGCGCACGCGCGAGAAGCTCGCGCAACTCGAAGCGAAAGTCGCCGAGCTCGAGCGCCGGCTGCAGTCCTGACGCACGCGCCGGCAAAGACGCCGGCATAACCCCTTGTGTTCCGCCGCGCGCCTCGCGCGTTAAGGCCTTCATGTAGCCGCCAAAAGGGGAGGCCGTGTCGCTCGCCGTACTGCATACGCGCGCGCTCGCCGGCATGGACGCGCCGCCGGTCACCGTGGAAGCGCATCTCGCCAACGGACTGCCGAGCTTTGCCATCGTCGGGCTGCCCGAAGCGGAAGTGAAAGAGGCGAAGGATCGCGTGCGCGCGGCGCTGCAGAACGCGCGCTTCGAATTTCCCCAGCGGCGCATCACCGTCAATCTCGCGCCCGCGGACCTGCCCAAGGAGTCCGGCCGCTTCGATCTGCCGATTGCGCTCGGCATACTCGCGGCGTCGGGACAGATACCGGGCGACAAGCTCGGCGCATACGAGTTCGCGGGCGAGCTCGCGCTGACCGGGGAGCTGCGGCCCGTGCGTGGTGCGCTCGCGATGACCATGAGCGCAGCGCGCGCACGGCGTGATTTCGTGCTGCCGATGGACAATGCGGCGGAGGCGGCGCTGGTGAACGACGCGGCGATTTATCCGGCGCGCTCGCTGCTCGACGTGTGCGCGCATCTCGCGGGCCAGGCGAAGCTCATGCGCCACACGTCGACGGTGCATGCCGCGATACCCGATTATCCCGACCTGGGCGACGTGAGGGGGCAGGCGCACGCGAAGCGCGTGCTCGAGCTCGCCGCCGCGGGCGGCCACAGCCTGCTCATGATCGGGCCACCCGGCACCGGCAAGACGATGCTCGCCGCGCGGCTGCCCGGGCTGCTGCCGCCGATGACGGAGCGGGAAGCGCTCGAATCCGCCGCCATCCGCTCGCTCGGCAGCATGGGCTTCGATGCCTCGACCTGGCGCCAGCGCCCGTATCGCGCGCCGCATCACACCGCATCGGCCGTCGCGCTGGTCGGCGGCGGCAGCAATCCGCGACCCGGAGAAATTTCGCTCGCGCTGCACGGCGTGCTGTTCCTCGACGAGCTGCCCGAGTTCGAGCGCAAAGTGCTGGAAGTCCTTCGCGAGCCGCTGGAGTCCGGCTCCATACGCGTGTCGCGCGCGGCGCGCCAGGCGGACTTCCCCGCGCAATTCCAGCTCGTCGCCGCGATGAATCCCTGTCCCTGCGGTTACCTCGGCCATTACACCGGCCGCTGCCGCTGCACGCCCGACCAGGTGCTGCGCTATCGAAGAAAAATATCCGGGCCGCTGCTCGATCGCATCGATCTGCAGATCGAGGTGCCGGCGGTCGATCCGAACGATCTCAATCACGGACCCGCGGGAGAAGCGTCCTCGCAGGTGCGCGCCCGCGTCGAGAGCGCGCGGGGTCGCATGCACGAGCGGCAAGGCAAGGAAAACGCGCGGCTCGCGCCGCGCGAAATCGACGAGCACTGCGCGACCGATGAAGCCGGCGTCGTGCTGCTCAAGCAGGCCATTGCAAAACTGGGGATGTCTGCGCGCGGGTACCACCGCGTGCTGAAGGTGGCCCGCACCATCGCCGACATGTCAGGCGTTGCGCGTATCGACGCCTCGCACGTCGCCGAGGCCATCCAGTATCGGCGAGGCGATCGCGCCGTTGCTTAGTCGCGAAGACCGGCCGAGGTAGTCCCGTGCCGGCCGCAGGCGTGCGTCAATCCTTCTTGCGCCGCGCGCGGGGATGCGCCTGGTCGTACGCCTTGGCGAGGTACTGGTGGTCGAGGTGGGTATAGATCTGGGTCGTCGATATGCTGGCGTGGCCCAGCATTTCCTGCACCGCGCGCAAGTCTCCGCTCGACTGCAGCACGTGCGACGCGAAGGAGTGGCGCAGCACGTGAGGATGCGCGTTCACCGTGAGTCCCTGCCGCAACGCCCACGTCTTCATCCGCTGCTGCACGGCGCGCGCGCTGAGCCGTGATCCGGTGCGCGTGACGAACAGCGCGTTCTCGTCAACGCCCGCGATGCCGGCGCGCCCGGCGAGCCACCTCTCCAGCGCCTCGAGCGCATGTCTTCCGACGGGCACGACGCGCGTCTTGTTGCCCTTGCCCGTGACGCGCACGGTCGCATCGCCCATGTTGACGTCGCCGGGAGCGAGCCCCGTGAGCTCGGACAGGCGCAGACCCGAGGAGTAGAAAAGCTCGAATATCGCGCGATCGCGCACCGCGCCGATGTCATTGCCTTCGATGCTGACGAGGCGCGCGGCCTCATCCGGAGAGAGCGATTGCGGCAGGCGCTTCGGGGATTTCGGCGCGCGAATGTCGAGGCAGGGATTGTGGGTTGCGCCGTGGTGGCGGGCGAGATAACGGTAGAAGCCGCGCCATGCCGACAACATGCGCGCAAGGCTGCGACCGGCAAGGCCGCGAGCGTGCAGCGTGGCGATGAAACGCCGGATATCGTGCGCGGTGAGGCTGCCGGGCACCCGCTCGCCGCACAGCGCGAGCAGTGCGCGGATATCGCGGGCGTAATTCGACGCGGTATGCGCGCTCATTCGCCGCTGCTGCACCAGCTGGTCGAGAAAGTCGCGCAGCAGCTCCTGTTGCGCCGGGGCGGCGGCGCGTGCGGAGCCTGCCGGCGCGGCAGCCGTCACCGCGCCGTGCCGCCCAGGTGGCGCGCGAGCGCGGCGCTCGCCAGCTCGCCGATGCGCTTCACATACATGGTCCCCATTTCGGGATAGAAGCGCTGCGCATCGCCGCTCGCCAGCATGATGAGACCGAAAGTCTCCGTGTCGCGCAGCGGCACGTATGCGAAGGAGCGCTGTTGCGCGCCGGCATCGCCGAGAAGCGCGAGCGTGTCCACCATCGCGCGGTTGCTGCAATAGGGCTGCGTCAGGCTCGCCGCGAAGTCGCGCGTCGCGTCGCTCGCGCCGTCGAGCCCGGCACCCGGCGCAGCGCCCCGCCACGCGCGCACCGCCACCGACGGCACGGCGAAATCCTCTTTCAGGTTGAACTGCAGCGCGTGCACCGCGGCAGCGAGATCGGGCGCACCCACCAGGGCGACGGCGAGCCGCTGCACCTTGTCGCCGATCGCGTCGTTCTCTTCACCGAACTCGATCAGCTCGCGAAGCTTCGCCTCGAGCTGCTTGCTCTTCTCGCGCAAGGTGAGGATCTGCCGCTCGCTGATCGGTATGGCACGGCCGCCGTGGGGGTGCGGCAGGTAGATTTCCGCCAGCATGTCCGCATACGCCTCGAAGAACTCCGGGTGTTCCTTGAGATAACCCGCTACGTCATCCGGATTCATAGTGCTCCCTGGTAATTGTCTGCTTATAAATCGATCTCGCCGTGGAACACGGTCTGCGCGGGGCCCGTCATCATCACCGGCGCGCCCTCCCCTTCCCATCCGATCGTCAGCATCCCGCCGTGCGTCTCCACGGCGACGCGCGCATCGAGCAAGCCGCGCGTGATCCCCGCAACCACCGCTGCGCACGCGCCTGTCCCGCACGCGAGCGTCTCGCCTGCGCCGCGCTCGTACACGCGCAGCTTCACGCGGCCGCGATCGAGGATTTGCATGTAGCCGGCATTGACGCGCGCCGGGAAGCGCTCGTGGCGCTCGATCAGCGGCCCCTGGGTCGCGACCGGCGCGCGCCCGACGTCGGGCACCACCTGCACCGCATGCGGATTGCCCATCGACACGGCGCTGATGTCCACGAGGACGCCGGCGACATCGAGCCTGTACGTGAGCTCGCGGCGCGGTGCAAGGAAAGGAACGCGCGCCGGCTCGAACTCGGGCCTGCCCATGTTGACGGTCACCTGGCCGTCCGCCTCCAGCCGCGGAACGATGACGCCGCCTTTCGTGCCGACGCGGATCTCGCGCTTGGCCGTAAGGCCGCGATCATGCACATAGCGCACGAAGCAGCGCGCGCCATTGCCGCACTGCTCGACCTCGTCGCCGTCGGCATTGTAGATGCGGTAATAGAAATCGGTGCCCTGCTCGCGCGGCCGCTCGACCTGAAGCAGCTGGTCGAAGCCCACACCGAAATGGCGGTCGGCGATGCGCCGCACCTGCTCGCGCGTGAGCTCTATCGGACGCGAAGTCGCATCGACGACGACGAAGTCGTTGCCGAGTCCCTGCATCTTGGTGAAGGCGAGCTTCATCGCGCGTATTCTACGCGCGGTGAGGAGTGAGGCGTAAGGAGGCGCAGGCGAACAGCGCCGCTGTTCGCCTCCATTCACTATTCACCATTCACTATTCACCTTCAGTAGAAGCGTGGTTCCCCCGGCGGCCGCGTCTTGAAGCGCTTGTGCACCCAGAAGTACTGCTCCGGGTGCTCCAGCACGCATTGCTCGATGAAGGCGTTCATGCGGCGTGTGTCCGCCTCGATGTCGTCGGTCGGAAAGTTGTCCCACGCGGGGTAGAACTTGAGCACATAACCCTGCGCGCCCGGCAGCTGATAGGTCACCGTCGGGATCACGCGCGCCCTCCCCATGCGCGCAATGCGCGAGAGACCCGTGATGGTCGCGGCGCGCACGCCGAAGAACGGGACGAAGATGGAGTCGCGCTCGCCGAAATCCATGTCGGGGAGGTAGTAGAACGGCAGGCCGGTGCGCATCGCCTTGATCACCGGCCTGATGCCGTCCTGCCGCGAGAAGAGCTCAGGCATCACGAAGCGCGTGCGTCCGTGATAGAGCACGGCATCGAACGCTGGATTTTTCTGGCGGCTGTAGACGGAGATCGCGCGATGCTCGGCCGCAAGGCGGGTGCCGCCCATATCGAGCCCGACGAAATGGGGGGCGAGCCATACGACGGGTTCTTTCGCGTGCGCGCGCCAGTGCTCCTCGCCTTCGAGCCGCACCACGCGCATGACGCGCTCGCGTGACGACCACCAGATGATGCCGCGTTCGAGCAGGCTGCGGCCCAGCGCCTGGAAGTGCCGCCGAGCGAGCCGCGCGCGATCGGCGGCGCTCCATTGCGGAAAGCACAGCGCGAGATTCTTGTGCACCACCCGGCGCCGCTCGCCTGCCAGAGCATACAGCAGCATGCCGAATCCGCGGCCCAGCGGAGCAAGCAGCGACAGCGGCAGAAAGTGCAGCAGCCAGATGAAAGCGAGTGCGAGCCGCGTCAGCATGCGGCCGTGCGATGCGCCATTACGTTTCCCCCTGTGCCGCCGCGTCCGGCGGCTGCTTCGCGCCGGCAGGCACCTTATAGCGGTTATAGCTCCACAGATACTGCTCCGGGCGACGGCGCACGATGCTCTCGATGGCGCGGTTGAGCGCCCGCTCGTCGAAGCCTTGCGTCGCAACGCGCTCCAGATGCAATTCGTATCCGGCCCCGTGCGGCAGCCGCTCCGCGAAGGCGAGCACGATCGCAGCGCCCGTTGCCTGCTGCAGCCTCGTCACCAGCGTCATGGTATACGCCGGCCTGCCGAAGAAGCTCGCCCACGTGCCTTCACCGGCGCCGGGCGCCTGGTCCGGCAACAGCCCGACGGCCTGGCCGGCACGCAGCGCCTTGTACAGGGCGCGTACGCCGCTCATGGTCGCAGGCGCCAGCTTCGCCTGTCCCCGCACGCGGCCCGCGAGCATCAGCGGCTCCAGCCAGCGCAGCCGGGGCGGCCGGTACAGGACGGTCAGCGGCAGACGCTGCGCGCCGTAGAACGCGGACACTTCGAAGCAGCCGAGGTGCGGCGTCAGGAAGATCAGCCCGCGGCCGTCCGCCTGCGCCTGCTCGACCACGGCCCAACTCTTGCATGCGACGAGCGCGCTCACCGCACCGACCGGGGCGAACCAGATCTTCACGATTTCGAGCAGGCCTTTGCCCGCTTCGCGTATCGAAGCGCGCAACAGCCGCCGGTAATCGGCTTCGTCCGACCACACGCCGCTCGCGCGCAGGTTCTCGCGCAAGCGGTGGGCATAGGCAGGCGATGCGCGATAGATCAGCCAGCCGATAGCGGCCCCCACGCCGTGCAGCCAGGCGAGCGGCAGCCGGGCGAGTATCCGCAGCGGCGCGGTTTTTGTCATGAACGAAAGCCCTTAATTCTGTTATTCTATGGCCCTTTTTACTGGCGCAGAAGCACTGACAATGAGCGATTTCCTTTTTACGTCTGAATCGGTATCCGAAGGCCATCCGGACAAAGTGGCCGATGCAATCTCCGATGCAGTGCTGGACGCTGTGCTGGCCAAGGACAAGAACGGCCGGGTCGCCGCCGAGACGCTCGTCGCGACCGGGCTCGTGGTCATGGCCGGCCAGATCACCACGCATGCGACGCTCAATTACGCCGAGATCGCGCGCGACGTCGTGAAGCGCATCGGCTATGACGACTCGGCGATGGGCTTCGATTATCGTTCCTGCGCCGTACTGACCGCGTACGACCGCCAGTCGCCCGATATCGCGCAAGGCGTGGACGAAGGCAAAGGCCTCGATCTCGAGCAGGGCGCCGGCGACCAGGGTCTCATGTACGGCTATGCCTGCGATGAGACGCCTCAGCTCATGCCGATGCCGATTTTCTACGCGCATCGCCTGATGGAGCGCCACAGCGAGCTGCGCCGCGACGGGCGGCTCCCATGGCTGCGTCCCGACGCGAAGTCGCAGGTGAGCGTGCGCTACGTGAACGGCAAGCCGCATCACGTGGACACCGTCGTCATCTCGACCCAGCATCGCGAAGAGGTCGAGCACAAGCAGCTCACCGAAGCGGTGATCGAGGAGATCGTCAAGCCGGTGCTGCCGAAGAACATGGTGTCCAGGGAAACCAAGTTCCTGATCAACCCCACCGGCCGTTTCGTCATCGGCGGCCCGATGGGCGACACCGGCCTCACCGGCCGCAAGATCATCGTCGACACCTATGGCGGCTACTCGCGCCACGGCGGCGGCGCGTTCTCGGGCAAGGACCCGTCCAAGGTCGATCGCTCGGCGGCATACGCTGCCCGCTACGTCGCGAAGAACATCGTCGCCGCAGGTCTTGCCTCGAAGTGCGAAATCCAGGTCGCGTACGCGATCGGCGTCGCGCGCCCGGTGAGCATCCTGGTCGACACCTTCGGCACGGGCAAGATCTCCGAAGACAAGCTCGCGAAGATGGTCGAAAAGCATTTCGATCTGCGTCCGAAAGGCATCATCCAGTCGCTCGACATGCTGCGCCCGATTTATTCGAAGACCGCCGCGTACGGCCACTTCGGCCGCGACGAGCCGGAGTTCAGCTGGGAAGCGATCGACAAGGTCCGCGCACTGAAGGACGACGCAGGCATCAAGTAGAACAGCATTTCCGTTGCGCTGAGGGGCGCTGCGACCAGGTGTGAGACCTGGCCAGGCTCAGCGCAACGGGTTCCCGTAGCAACGGCGCCCATTCGAACTTTGAATGGAGACGCAACCATGACTGCCAACGCAGCAGCAGCCCGCAACACATCCGCCGATTATCAAGTCGCCGACATGGCGCTGGCCGAGTTCGGCCGCAAGGAAATCGCCATCGCCGAGACCGAAATGCCCGGTCTCATGGCGCTGCGCGAGGAGTACGCCGGCCAGCAGCCTCTCAAGGGCTCGCGCATCGCCGGCTCGCTCCACATGACGATACAGACCGCCGTGCTGATCGAGACGCTGGTCAAGCTCGGCGCCGAAGTGCGCTGGGCGTCGTGCAACATCTTCTCCACGCAGGACCATGCCGCCGCGGGGATTGCCGCCACCGGCGTGCCGGTGTTCGCGTACAAGGGCGAGAGCCTGGAGCAGTACTGGGACTTCACGCACCGCATTTTCGAGTGGCACGACGGCGGCACGCCGAACATGATTCTCGACGACGGCGGCGACGCCACGCTGCTCGCGATGCTCGGCACGCGCGCGGAGAAAGAGCCCGAGCTCATCGCCAAGCCGCAGAACGAGGAAGAGCGCGTGTTGTTCGCCGCGATCAAGAAGCGCAACGCCGAGCGCCCGGGCTGGTATGCGAGCGTGCTGAAGAACATTCGCGGCGTCACCGAAGAGACGACCACGGGCGTGCACCGCCTGTACCAGATGGAGAAGGAAGGGCGCCTGCCGTTCCCGGCGATCAACGTCAACGATTCGGTCACCAAGTCGAAGTTCGACAATCTCTACGGCTGCCGCGAATCCCTGGTGGACGGCATCAAGCGCGCGACCGACGTGATGGTCGCCGGCAAGATCGCCCTGATCGCCGGTTATGGCGACGTGGGCAAAGGCTGCGCGCAGTCGCTGCGCGGGCTGGGCGCGATCGTGTGGGTGACCGAGATCGACCCGATCAACGCGCTGCAGGCGGCGATGGAAGGCTATCGCGTCGTCACGATGGACGAGGCCGCCGACAAGGCCGACATCTTCGTCACCGCGACCGGCAACGTGAACGTCATCACCCACGATCACATGGTGCGCATGAAGCACAACGCGATCGTGTGCAACATCGGCCACTTCGACTCGGAAATCGACATCGCGAGCCTGAAGCAGTACAAGTGGGAGAACATCAAGCCGCAGGTCGATCACGTGATCTTCCCGAGCGGCAAGCGCCTCATCGTGCTCGCCGAAGGGCGCCTGGTGAACCTGGGCTGCGCGACGGGACACCCGAGCTTCGTCATGTCGAGCTCCTTCACCAACCAGGTGCTGGCGCAGATCGAGCTCCACACGCGCGGCAAGCACTACCAGAACAAGGTATACGTGCTGCCCAAGCAGCTCGACGAGAAAGTCGCGCGGCTGCACCTGAAGAAGCTCGGCGTGCAACTCACGCAGCTCACCGAAGCGCAAAGCCGGTACCTCGGCGTGGACATGAACGGTCCGTACAAGCCGGACCACTACCGGTATTGAGTCGGTGAGGAGGGAGGCGGGAGGGGGAGGCGCAAAAGCCATGGATAAGCCGGCGCAACGGAAGCACCATGAGTTGCAAGCCTGGCAGGTGGCAATGCGTCTCGCGCGCGAGGTTTACCAGCTGACCGCCCTCTTTCCTGCACGCGAACAGTACGGCCTCACGAGCCAACTACGACGGTCGGCAGTCTCGGTGCCGTCAAATATCGCCGAGGGCGCTGCACGAAACAGCACTCGCGAGTTCGTCCACTTTCTCCATATCGCCCGCGCATCACTGAGCGAGATTGATACACAGTTGATACTTGCCCGTGACCTCGGATTCGTCGGGGACGAGCAGTTGCCAAACATCATGGAAACACTGGATCATGCATTCGGTGTTCTTGGCGGCTTGATCAATTCTCTCAAGACGAGGATTTAGCGGCGAAAGATGTTGCCGCGATAATTGACATGACCAAGTCCAACGCTACGCCGGAGACGCAGGACGCCTCCCGCCTCCCGCCTCCCGCCTCCCGGAGGTGCTTTTCTTTCGAGTTCTTCCCGCCGAACACGCCTGAAGGCAGCGAGAAGCTCGCGGCCACCGCGCGCCAGCTCGCGCAGCTCAAGCCGGAATTCTTTTCGGTGACGTACGGCGCCGGCGGCTCCACGCAGGAGCGCACGCTCCACGCCGTGCTCGATCTGTGCAAGGCCGGCTATGCCGCCGCGCCGCACATCTCGTGCATCGGCTCGAGCCGCAACACGGTGCGCGACATGCTGGAGCGCTACAAGGCGCACGGCATCAGACATCTCGTCGCGCTGCGCGGCGACCTGCCCTCCGGCACGCTGTTCACCGGCGACTTCCAGCACGCGAGCGATCTCGTTGCCTTCATCCGCGAGGAGTTCGGCGAGCACTTCTTCATCGAAGTGGCCGCGTACCCCGAGTACCACCCGCAGGCGAAAAGCGCGCAGGACGACCTCGCCAACTTCAAACGCAAGGTGCAGGCGGGCGCGAACTCGGCGATCACGCAGTACTTTTACACCGCGGATGCGTATTTCCATTTCGTCGACGAATGCCGCGCGATGGGCGTCAATATTCCTATCGTGCCGGGCATCATGCCGATCGGCCGCTACTCACAGCTCGCGCGGTTTTCGGACGCGTGCGGCGCCGAGATACCGCGCTGGATACGCAAGAAGCTCGAAGGCTATGGCGACGACACGGCCTCGATACGCGCGTTCGGCCTCGATGTGGTGACCGAGCTGTGCGACCGGCTGCTGCAGCACGGCGCGCCGGGCCTGCACTTCTACACCCTGAACCAGGCCGGTCTCACGACCGTCATCTGGCAGCGCCTGGGCCTGTAACACGGCACAGTCGCATCAGCATGGACTTGCTGCTCGGATTCGCTGCCTGGCTGATTCCCTGACGCGGATGTAAAAAGGCCCGCCGCAGCGGGCCTTTCGATGCCGTGTGAGTACTTGCTTACGCGGCTTTGGCGGCGAGCTTGCCTTTCCTGGCCTTCGCTTCGGCCGCTTTCGCATGCATGGACGCGTACGCGCCGTGCGCCGCAGCTTCCGCATCGCCAACCTGCACGGGATAACCCATGTCGTCGAGCACCGAGCCGAGCGCGGACAGGCACAGCATGACGTTGTCCGGGCGGCACGAGTAGCCCATCAGGCCGAAGCGCCAGATCTTGCCGGCCAGCGGCCCGAGGCCCGCGCCGATTTCGATGCCGAAATCGCCCAGCAGGCGTGTGCGCACTTCCGCTTCCTTCACGCCCTCGGGGCAGACCACCGCGTTCATCTGCGGAATCTGGTACTCCTCTTTCACGAAGAACTTGAGGCCCATGGCTTCGAGTCCGGCCTTGAGCGCGATGTGATGACGCTCGTGGCGGGCCCAGCAGTTTTCCAAGGTCTCCTCGCGAATGAGCAGCAGCGCTTCGTGCAACGCGAAGAGCGAATTCGTCGGCGCCGTGTGATGGTAGGTACGGGTCGTCGCGCCCCAGTAGCCGAGCAGCAGGTTCATGTCCATGAACCAGCTGTGGATCTTGTCTTTGCGCGACTTCACGTAATCGACCACGCGCTCGTTGAACGACACCGGCGACAGGCCGGGCGTGCACGACAGGCATTTCTGGCTTGCGGAGTACACCGCGTCGATGTCCCACGCATCGACCAGCACCGGCGAGCCGCCCAGCGAGGTGACCGCGTCGACGATCGTGAGGGCGTTGTAGCGATGGGCCAATTCGACCAGCGTCTTCGCATCGGACAGCACGCCGGTGGACGTCTCGGCATGCACGAAGGCCACCACGCGCGCGTCGCGATTCGCCTTCAGCGCATCCTCGAGCTTCTGCGGGTCGACCGGCTGGCCCCACTCGTGCTCGACGACGATCGGTATGCCGCCGCAGCGCTCGACGTTCTCGATCATGCGCCCGCCGAACACGCCGTTGCGGCAGACGATCACTTTGTCACCAGGCGACACAAGGTTCACGAAGCAGTATTCCATGCCCACGGAGCCCGGGCCGGAGATCGGAAAGGTCAGCGGATTCCTGGTCTGGTACACATAGCGCAGCAGCGATTTCAGCTCCTCCATCATGTCCACGAACACCGGGTCGAGATAGCCGATGGCCGGCTGGCTCATGGTGGTCAGCACGCGCGGGTGGATTTCCGTCGGGCCGGGACCGAGCAGCGTGCGCTGCGGCGGGTGGAACGAGCTGATGCGTTTGGAGGGCGCGTATGTGTCCATCGGTGAACTCCCAGTCAGGGCAGACGAAAACGGCGCTTCGCCGTCCGGCCGCGATTTGAGCTTGATCGGCTTGCGGGCGTTGGCCTCGTTGAGCACTTCCAGTGCGGTGATCTCGCCGGCGGTGGCGTGCTCGATTTCCATCGCCCAGCGAGCCGGGACATAGCCCGACTTGACCCAGTTGCTCACGACGGCACGGTCGAGCCGGAACTGCCGCGCGGCCTCCGCTTGCGTGCCGAAAAACGAGACGAGACGTTCAGCGCAATTCATGGTGAGGAGGTTACCATGTCAAAACTATTTTGACAAAGCACCAGACTTACGACGCCTGAAGCGTGCGCTAACTTCAATGTTTATGCCAAAGTATCAGTGGCTTAAGAAAACGCTGTGCCGGGACATCCAGGTGTCAGTCTTCGGGATCGAAGGCCCGGTCGCCGTCCGGGTGCGGCCGGCCGTCGGCCGCGACCGACGCGAAATCGTACAGCGCGCGGTCGAGCAGATGCGAGGGCCGCGCATTCTGGAGGCTGGTGAGTATGGTGTCGACGCGGCCCGGGTAACGCTTCTTCCACTCTTCCAGCATGGCCTTGACCGCCTTGCGCTGAAGGTTCGCCTGCGACCCGCACAGGGTGCAGGGAATGAGGGGAAACTCGCGCGCCCGCGCATACGCGGCGATGTCTTTTTCCTCGCAGTACGCAAGCGGCCGGATCACCACGTGGCGGCCGTCGTCGGATACCAGCTTCGCCGGCATCGCCTTCAGCTGCCCGCCATAGAACAGATTGAGGAAAAACGTCTGGATGATGTCGTCGCGGTGATGGCCGAGCGCGATCTTGGTCGCCCCCAGCTCGCCGGCGACTCGATAGAGAGCGCCGCGCCGCAGCCGCGAGCACAGCGAGCACATCGTCCTGCCTTCCGGAATGACGCGCTTCACGACGCTGTACGTGTCCTGCTCGACGATGCGGAAAGGCACGCCGATTTTCGTGAGATAACCGGGCAGGACTTCCGCCGGAAATCCCGGCTGCTTCTGGTCCAGATTGACCGCCACGATGTCGAATGCCACCGGCGCGCGCTCGCGCAGATGGAGCAGGATGTCGAGCAGCGCATAGCTGTCCTTGCCGCCCGACAGGCACACCATCACCTTGTCGCCCGGCTCTATCATCGCGTAGTCGCCGATCGCCTGGCCTGCCAGGCGGCGCAGGCGCTTTGCCAGCTTGTTCGTTTCGTACGCGGCTTTGCGCGTATCGACGGCGCGCGGCATGGCCATGTCGTTCATCGTGTCATCCGATCATCACGCTGCGTCCGCCGTCCACCGCCAGAATCTGGCCGGTGACGTACGGCGCCGCCGTGAGCAGAAACTCCACCGCCTTCGCGATGTCGTCGGGCTCGCCGACGCGCTTCAACGCGGTCTGGTTGAGGATGCGCTGGCGCGCGAGCTCATCGCGCCAGGTATCGTCGTCGGGCCAGAGGATAGTGCCCGGCGCAACGCCGTTGACCCGCACGTCGGGCCCGAGTTCCCGCGCAAGCGAGCGCGTCAACGCGAGCAGCCCGCCCTTGGCCGCGTTGTACACGACGTAGCTCTTCATCGGAAACTCGGCATGAATGTCGACGATGTTGACGATGGCGCCGTGCTGCTTGCGCAGCTCGCGCGCTGCAGCCTGGGAAAGGAACAGCGGCGCCTTCAGGTTCGTGCCGATCAAGTCGTCCCACGAGCGTTCGGTGATCTCGCCCAGCGGCGTCGCGTAAAAGCTCGAGGCGTTGTTGACCAGCGCATCGAGCCGGCCGAACGCCGTGACCGTATCGTGCACGAGGCTTGCCGCGCAGCCGCTCTTCAGCAGGTCACCCTGCAGCAGCACCGCCGACTCCGGCCGGCGCGCGAGCAGCTCGGCATGCAGCGCATGCGCTTCGGTATGCGACGAACGGTAATGCACGGCGACGCGCGCACCGGCCGCGTGCAACCGCCGCGTGACCGCCGCCCCGAGACGGCGCGCGCCACCGGTAATCAGCACTACCTTGTCGGCAAGGGTTTCAGTCATGAAGGGCATCGGGCGCAGGCACGCCGGAAATTGTCAATTCTAGCCGAATCGCTCATTATCCACGGCGTGCCGCTCCCACCGCATCTCGCCCATCTGCCGCTGCCGCCTCCCGAAGCACAAGCCGTGAGCAACCGGCTCGCGGCGCTCATTGCCGACGACATACGGGCGCGCGGCGGCTGGGTGAGCTTTGCACGCTACATGGAGCTCGCGTTGTACGCGCCGGGTCTTGGCTACTACAGCGCAGGCAGCCGCAAGTTCGGCGCCGACGGAGACTTCATCACGGCGCCCGAGCTCTCGTCGCTGTTCGGCCGCTGTCTCGGTCGCCAGGTTGCCGAGCTGCTCGAATACGGCGTGCGCGACGTGCTCGAAGTCGGCGCGGGCAGCGGCGCGCTCGCCGCCGACGTGCTGCGCGAGCTGCACGCATGCGGCCGCCTGCCCGAACGCTATCTGATCCTCGAGGTCAGCGCGGATTTGCGCGAGCGCCAGCGGCAAACGCTGACGGAGCGCGCACCCGAGCATGCCGGCCGCGTGCAGTGGCTGGAAGTGCTGCCGGCGCATCTCGATGCCGTCATGATCGCGAATGAAGTGCTCGACGCGATACCCGCGCACGTCGTGCGAGCGGAGGCGGACGGTGTGCAGGAGCTCGGCGTCGCCGCCGCAGCGGTACCCGCGTTCTCGTGGTCGGCGCGCCAGGCGCAAGGCGACGTGCTGGACGCCGCCGCTGCGCTCCACCTGCCGCACGGCCATCAAACGGAAATCAATATCGCCGCGCGCGGCTTCGTTGCGAGCTTCGCGCGACTGCTCGAACGCGGCGCGCTGATCTTCGTCGATTACGGCTGTCCTGCGCGCGATTTCTACCACCCGTCGCGGGCGCAGGGCACGCTCATGTGCCATTACCGCCATCATGCCCACGACGATCCCTTCGTGCTGATCGGGCTGCAGGACATCACGGCGCACGTCGATTTCACCGCCGTAGCGGAAGCGGCCGTCGGAGCCAGGCTCGATGTTCTCGGCTACACCACGCAGGCGAACTTCCTTCTCAACTGCGGCATCACCGACATGCTCGGCGCGGTCCCGGCGACCGACGTGCATGCCTATGCGCCGCTTGCATCGCAGGCGCAGCAGCTGCTCTCGCCCACCGACATGGGAGAGCGGTTCAAGGTGATTGCATTCGGCAAGGGCATCGACGCGCCGCTGCGGGGATTTGCCAGCGGCGACAAGACCCATCAGCTGTAAACCATGGATGCCGCCTCGCTCAGCTGGAGCTTGTGGCTCGCATGCGCGGCCGTAGTGCTCGCTGCCGGCGTCACGCAGGGCACGCTGGGCTTCGGCTTCCCCGCGCTCGCGACACCGATACTCGCGCTGCTCACCGACATCAAGACCGCCATCATCCTCAACCTCCTGCCGAACTTCACGCTCAACCTCATCAGCATCGTGCGCGGCGGCAACTGGCGCGCGAGCATCGGCCAGTACTGGCCGGTGGCGGTGTACATGCTGGCGGGCTCCGCGCTCGGCACGCGCTTTCTGATCTACGCGCCTCAGGATCCGGTGCGGCTGCTGCTTGCGGCCACCATCATTGCCTACCTCTATCAGCACCGCCTCGCGCGTCTCGACTGGAGCTGGCTCACGCGTCATCCGCGCGTTTCGGCCATGGCGTTCGGCCTCACCGGCGGATTTTTTTCCGGCAGCGTCAACCAGTCGCTGCCGCCATTGCTGATCTATTTCACGCGCCTCGCGGTTCCCGTCCTGGTCATGACGCAGGCGCTGAACCTTTGTTTTCTCGGCGGCAAGACCATGCAGGCGCTGGTGCTCACCGCCGCAGGCGAGATGCGCATCGCAAGCGCGCTCGCCAATGTTCCGCTCACGCTCGTCGCGCTGGCCGGTCTTTACTGGGGCGCGCGGATTCAATCGCGCTTCAGCGCGGAAGCGTATAACCGCGTGCTGCGCCGGGTGCTGTGGATCATCGCCATCGTGCTCATCGCGCAGGGCGCGCCGTGGCTATGGCGGTGAAACGTGCGCTGTGCGCGGCAGGCATAATCGCCGCCGCCTCGTTCGCACATGCCGCACAACCGCAAGGAGAGCGCTGGTCGCGCACCCCTCATGGCGCGATGCTCGCGCGCATCTTGCCGCGCAGCGTGACGCCGGCGCAGTTGCCCGAGCCCGGATCGGCAGGCGCGCGCCTGCTCGCGCGGTATTGCGTACAGTGCCATCATTTGCCGAACCCGCCGATGCACACGGCGGCGCGGTGGAAAGCGATCGTCGACAGGATGGTGTGGCGCATGCGCGGCGGCGGCAATCTGGGCGCGGTGATGCAGGAGCTCATGCAGGACGTGAGCGCGCCCGGCGCAGACGAGGTCGACACGCTCACCGAATATCTTCAGCGCAACGGCCAGAGCGAGATGGCGGCCGATCACCCGGCGCTGCGCACCGAAGCGGGCCGGATCTACGCGCTCGCGTGCACGCAATGCCACGCGCTTCCCGACCCGCGCCGCCATACGGCGCGAGAGTGGCCGGCCGTCGTGCAGCGCATGCGCGGTTACATGCGATGGGCCAACACGGTCACCGGCGAGTCGAGCCTGCGCACGACCCCGGAGCTGAAAACCGGCGATATCGTGAGACTGTTGCAGCGCTATGCGAGCGGGAGCGACATGCGATGAAAGCAATGCAGCTCGACGCGCCGCGTGCGCTGCTGCGCTGTGTGGACAAGCCCGTGCCGGCGCCCGGGCCGGGGCAGGTGCTCGTCAAAGTGCGCGCGTGCGGCGTGTGCCGTACCGATCTCCACGTCGTCGACGGCGAGTTGCCGCACGCCGGGCGCCCTATCGTTCCGGGGCACGAGATCGTTGGCGAGGTGACGGCCAGCGGCGCCGGCGTGAGCGATTGTCGCATCGGCGCGAGGATCGGCATTCCGTGGCTGGGCTACACCTGCGGCAGCTGCGCGTATTGCACGAGCGGACGCGAAAACCTGTGCGACGGCGCGCGCTTCACGGGCTATCACATCGACGGCGGCTATGCGGAGTACACGCTCGCCGACGCGCGCTACTGCTTCGCGCTGCCCGAGAGCTACGACGATGTCGCGGTAGCGCCGCTGTTGTGCGCAGGTCTCATCGGCTATCGCTCGCTCGTCATGGCCGGTGATGCGCAAACGCTGGGCATCTACGGCTTCGGCGCCGCGGCCCACATCGTCGCGCAGGTGGCGCGTGCGCAGGGGCGCGCGGTGTACGCGTACACCCGTCCGGGCGATCGCGAGGGTCAGCGCTTCGCCCTCGATCACGGGGCAACGTGGGCCGGCGACGCCGACAGCACAGCGCCTGCGCCGCTCGACGCCGCCATCATTTACGCACCTGCCGGTCCGCTGGTGGTAAGCGCGCTGCGCGCCGTGCGCAAAGGCGGCACCGTGGTATGCGCCGGCATACACATGTCGGACATCCCGTCCTTCCCCTACGAGCTGCTGTGGGGCGAGCGCACGGTGCGGTCGGTCGCCAACCTCACGCGCCGCGACGGCGAGACCTTCCTCGCGCTCGCGCCGACGATCCCGGTGCGCACCACGACGACGGCATATCCGCTGGAGCGCGCGAACGACGCGCTTTCGGATTTGCGCAGGGGACGCCTCACCGGCGCGGCGGTGCTCGTTCCCGGCCTTCGCTGACGCGCCACCCCGCCGCGACGCAAAGCGGCAGAATACCGTCCTGGTTCCTTACCTCCAGCGCAGGCTCCCCATGAAGCTCAGACTCGCGTCCTGTAAGAATTTCAAGGAGCTGCTCGCGCTGGCGCGCGCCAGGCCCGGGCGCATGAATTATTCGTCGGCGGGCAACGGCACCAATCTGCATATCCCTGCCGAGCTGGATAGTCGGCGAAGCGCGTCTTTGCTGTTCAGCGTTCGTCGAGGGCTGCGCGCAGCGCGTGAAGCCGCGCGGCCGCGACGGCGTCGCGTATCGCATCACCGCCCTTCACGGTGCGCGAGATTGCGCCCGCATCCACGGCGGCGGCCGCGCGTTGCGCACGCTCCAGCCGCTGCAGCGCGGATTTCGCGTCGGGCTCGCCGATCAACGCGACCTGGCACAGCTCGTGGAAGCGCTGCGGCTTGCGCCACGCATTGACCGCATTGAGGAGATCAAGCAGCGCCTCCGCATCCAGCTCCGCGGCGTCGGCCAGCGCATTCGCATGGCGCGCCGCAAGCAGGGAAAGATCGCGGCTCGAGCTCGGGACCTTGAGGCGCTGCGCGAGCGCATCCGCGGCATAGGGATCGAGGTTGCGGGTCAGCGCAGCCCAGCGCGCGTCGAGGCTCATCTGCTGCTCGGACGCCGTGTCCACGGCGGCGAGCGTGTCGTCCCACGACGCCGCTTCGTACAGATTGGCGAGCTCCGGCGCGACGCGCTCCAGCGCGCCGCAATCGCGCAGCACCTGCAGCATGCGCGACGGCTCGCCTTCCATCAGCCCGCGCGCGAATTCCTGCCACACGCGCTCGGGCACCAGCGCGTCCACTTCTCCCGCGTCGGCCATGCTGCGCATGAGCGCATAGGTATCCGGCGCGATGTCGAAGCCGAAGCGCGCCGCGAAGCGCGCCACACGCAGGATGCGGACCGGGTCTTCGGCGAACGCCGGGCTCACGTGCCGCAGGATGCCGGCGCGCAAGTCGTCTTCGCCGCCATACGGATCGATCAGCGCGCCGTGCTCGTCGCGCGCCATGGCGTTGATGGTGAGATCGCGACGGCCGAGATCCTGCTCCAGCGTCACGTCCGGCGCCGCGTGAAACTCGAAGCCATGATAGCCGCGCGCGGTCTTGCGCTCGGTGCGCGCCAGCGCGTATTCCTCGTGCGTGTCCGGGTGGAGAAACACCGGGAAGTCACGGCCGACCGGCTTGTAGCGCAGGCGCTTCATGTCCTCGGGCGTTGCGCCGACGACCACATGGTCGCGATCGCTGACGGGCAGGCCGAGCAGCTCGTCGCGCACCGCGCCGCCCACGACGTACGTCTTCATCGATCGAAAATCAGCGCCGCGCGCGGATGCGGAAAGGCTGGTAGCGGGTGCGGGGCGATTCTCGCGCCAGCCAGTTGCGCGCGACCGAGTCCAGCGTCGTGGGTTGTATACCGAACGGAAACTGCGACGTGCATACGGAGTCCACTTTCATCGAGCGCACGTTGTCGCGGCTCATGAGCTTGCCGGGCAGCCACTCCAGCGCCGCCGCCTGCAGATACGACAGGCCGGAGTTCAAGCCTATCACCGGACGCGGATGACCGCTCACCTGGCCGGCGTAGCGCACCAGCTCGCGCAGCGTGTACACCTTCGGCCCGCACAAGTCGTAGGCCGCGCGCACCGCTTCCGGATCCTCGAGCGCAGCGGCGAACGCTGCCGCGACGTCTTCCACGTACACCGGCTGGAACCGCGCGTTGGCGCAAGCGAGCGGCACGATCGGCGCCACGGACTGCATGCAGGCGAAGACACTGAGGAAACGGTCGCCCGGCCCGAAAACCACGGACGGCCGGAAGATCGTGTACGCAAGACCGGAGTCGCGGACGATCACTTCGGCCCGGCCCTTGCTGCGCAGGTACTCGCTCGGCCCGTTCACGTCGGCATTGAGCGCGCTCATGTGCAGCAGGCGCTGCACGCCCGCCTGCCGGCACGCCGCGACGACCTTGCGCGCGAGCTCGACGTGCGCCCGTTCAAATCCGCCGTGCAGCACGCCGACGAGATTGATCACGGCGTCCTGGCCGCGCAGGCACCACGCCAGCGTCTGCGGATCGTGAATGTCCGCGTCGACCACCTCCACCGTGGGCAGCACGGTGAGATGCTTGACCTGCTCGCGACGGCGCGTCGGGACGCGCAGCCGGTATCCTTTCGCGGCCAGGACCTCGCAAATGTGCCGGCCTATGAATCCGCTCCCGCCCAGTACGCAGATGTTTTCGATGTTCATGGCGTTCCCCGGTGAGAATCATGACGATTCTACACACTTGGCCGGGCGCGGGACTTGCCCCGCATCGCCAAACGCGACGTTAAACAGGAACCGGCCGGCGAGCGGCGCAGTACTGCGGGAGGAAGCTAGGGGGTGTCGCCGAGAGGCGCATCGCCGCCCGCGCGGCGCGGCGCAATCGTGCCGAGGCGCTGGCGCAGCGACTGCAGCTGTTGCGTGAAGGTGTGCGCGTAGTACGTGGCGTTCGACATCACCTTCTTCACGTAGTCGCGCGTCTCGTTGAAAGGAATCGCCTCGGCGTAGATTGCCCCTTCGAGCGGCGCGTCGGTGCGCCATGCGCGCGCCCGGCCCGGCCCGGCGTTGTAGGCCGCAGAGGCGAGCACGGAAGAACCGTCCAGCGTGTCGAGAACGTGCCTGAGATAATAGGTGCCGAGGCTCAGGTTGGTGTCGACGTCGGTCACTTGCGAGCCGTGCCAGTTGCGCATGCCCAGCTTGCCGGCCACCCACTTTGCCGTCGCCGGCATGAGCTGCATGAGGCCGCCGGCGCCTGCGGACGAGCGCGCGCTCGCGATAAAGCGGCTTTCCTGCCGGATCAGGCCGTACACCCACGCCTCGTCGAGGTTGAGCTGCGCGGTGTAGGTCTTCATGCTCTGCCGGTAGGGCGCGACGTAGCGCAGGCTGAAATCGTGCAGCGTCGCGGTGCGGTCGGCGGTATTGATGGCGCGGTCCCACAATTCGTTGCGGCGCGCGACTTCGGATGCGGCGAGGAGCTGCTTATCGTCGAGGTTGCGTATGCTGAAGAACCACTCCCGCGTGCCGTCGACGCGCAGATTCATCTGGTAGAGCGCGAGCGCCCGCTGTATGCCGGGCAGAGCGCCCACCGCACGCACTTCGTCGCTGCCGGGCTTGTACGCAACAGGGGGCACGGCGATCTTTTCGCCCAGCCCTTCGAGCGCAAGCTGGCCATAGAAGCTGTACTCGGCGGACAGCGGTTTGAGCAGCGCGAGCGCTTCCTCGCTGCGCCCGGTCGCTTCCAGCGCCCGCGCCTTCCAGTAGCGCCAGCTCGGCTGCTCGCGCTCTTTCGCGGTCATGCCGTCGATGGCCGCCAGCACGTCTTTCCAGCTTCGCGCGAGAAGCGCTGCGCGCACTTTCCACGCGAGCTGCACGTCGCTCAGATCTCCGGCTTTGGCGTACCACTCGAGCGCTGCGGGATCGTGGCGCATGGCGGCGAAATAGGCGAGCTGCCCCCACACGTACGCGCGGTCGTCTTCGCTGAAGCGCGATTCCAGGCGCGCCCAGAACCCGGCCGCCTGAGTGGGCGAGCTGCGCGCGAGCCGATACACCGCGAACATCGCCGTTTCACGCAATGCGCGCGTCTTCAGGTCGAGATGCTTGTCGAGGTAGCCCGCCGGGTTGGACGAGACGAGGGTCAGCGTGCGCAGGTCCGGCCCGGTTCCGGGCGGCAGGAACGTGCCGACGCGCCACGCCATGCTCGCCTGGCCGAGCTCGAGCGCGAGGCGCACGCGGCTCCACACGTCTTCTTCCGACAGCTGGCCGGCAGACGCGACTGCCTTGAACAGCGGCGTGCAGTTTTCCGGCAGCTCGCGTCCCACGAACCACAGCGGCCGCGCTTCCTGCAGCGCTTCAGCCGGCCTGGTGCGCGCCTTCGCCTGCAGCGCGTAGCAGGTGAGCTCGAGATCGTCCGTCAGCGTCGCCGGCAGCTCGGCCTGGAACAGGTCCCAGTCCTGGTCGCGCGCCAGCGACTTGAGCCACTCGGTGCGCAGGCGCTCCGCCACCAGCGTGTCCGGGTTGTTCGCGAGGAACGTGCGCACTTCGCCGGGTGTCGCATCTTCCAGCCGCAGGCGCAGCTGCCAGTACGCGATATAGGGCTCGAGCACGTAGCCGCGCAGCCGCTTCGCGTACGCATCGAGCTTGCGCGCGTCGCCCACGCGGAACGCCTCGCGCGCCGCGAGGAAATCGTCTTCCTGCGGGCCCGCGCACGCCGCGCCGGCCGCAATGGCGAGCGCGGCGACAGCGGCGAGCCTGATGATGTGAGAGGTCATACGGTGCAGTGCATTGTACGGATTTTTGCCGTCTTCCAAAGGCAATAGTAAGCATCAACGCACGACCTGCTCCGCGGATTACCGCGGCCGCCACCCGCCGCCTTCGGCGTCAGGCGAGGAACAGCCGATAAGCGGGGTTCGCCGTCTCGTCGCGGCACGGATAGCCGACCTCGGCGAGGAAGGCGGCGAACTTGCGCTTGTCCTGCGGCGGCACCTGCATGCCGACCAGCACCCGGCCGTAATCGGCCCCATGGTTGCGGTAATGGAACAGGCTGATATTCCAGCCGCGGCTCATGGCGCCGAGGAACTTGAGCAGCGCGCCCGGCCGCTCGGGAAATTCGAAACGATAGAGGATTTCGTTGTCGATCGCGGGTGCGTGGCCGCCGACGAGATGGCGCACGTGCAGCTTGGCGAGCTCGTTATCGCTCAGATCGTGCGTCGTGAGGCCGTGGCGGCGCAGATCGCGCACCAGGCGCGCGGTCTCGTTGCGGTCGTGCACCTGCACGCCGACGAACACATGGGCCTGCTTCGAGTCGGCATAGCGGTAATTGAATTCGGTGATGTTGCGCGGACCCAGCAGGGCGCAGAAGGTTTTGAAGCTGCCCGGCGTCTCGGGAATGGTCACCGCGAGTATCGCTTCGCGCTTCTCGCCGAGCTCCGCCTGCTCGGCCACGAATCTCAGCCGGTCGAAATTCATGTTGGCGCCGCACGCGACCGCCACCAGCGTCTCGTTGCGCACGCGCGTCTGCTCGACGTACGCCTTGGCGCCCGCGATGGCGAGCGCGCCGGCGGGCTCGAGTATCGCGCGGGTATCCTCGAACACATCCTTGATGGCGGCGCAGATCGCGTCGGTATCGACCAGCACCACGTCATCGACCAGCTCGCGGCACAGGCGGAACGTTTCCGCACCGACTTCCTTCACGGCGACGCCGTCGGCAAACAGGCCCACCTGCTCGAGCCGCACGCGGCGGCCCTGCTTGAGCGAGCGGTACATCGCGTCCGCATCCTCGGGCTCGACGCCGATGATCCGCACCTCCGGACGCAGACGCTTCACATACGCGGCGATGCCGGAGATGAGCCCTCCGCCGCCGATCGCGACGAAGATGGCGTGGATCGGATCGCTGTGCTGGCGCAGGATTTCCATGCCTATCGTGCCCTGCCCTGCGATGACGTCCGGGTCGTCGTAGGGATGAACGAACGTGAGCCCGCCTTTCTGCTCCAGCTCGCGCGCGTGGCGGTACGCCTCGTCGTACGAGTCCCCGCGCAGCACCACGCGGGCGCCGCGCGCCTGAACGGCATCGATCTTGATCTGCGGCGTGGTGACCGGCATGACGATCGTCGCCTTGCAGCCGAGCCGTTGCGCGGCGAGCGCGACGCCTTGCGCATGGTTGCCGGCAGAGGCCGCGATGACGCCGCGCCGCAGCGCCTCGCGCGGGAGCTTCGCCATCTTGTTGTAGGCGCCGCGCAGCTTGAACGAGAACACCGACTGCATGTCTTCGCGCTTGAGCAGCACGCGGTTGTGCAGCCGACCGGACAATATCGGCGCGTCTTCGAGGGGCGATTCTATGGCGACGTCGTAGACACGCGCGTTGAGTATGCGCTCGAGGTAATCGATTTTTTTCATGGCACGAGGAATTCGCCGGACATGCGGCGAATTCCTTAAGTTGACAATAAACAATACAAAAAAACATCACGCACGGCGTGATTCGCGCTGCAGCGACCACCTCGCCCCTTGCGCCCGTGTTCGAATGTCTTTTCTTTAAGCAGCCTGTCTTCCGGCATGACCGGAACGGACACAACTTCTACCGCCGGCCCATGCATCGAGAACGAACAGGCTGCTTAGCGTAGCAGGAATGGGCGGCGCCTACACGATCTGCGTCAATACGCAGGCCGGCAGGCGTTTACCGGCGGCGGCGTAACGGCTACTATCGGCGCATGAACCAGGACGAACAGAAACGCGCAGCCGCGCTCGCTGCGCTCGAACATATCCCGGCAGGATGCATGCTCGGGGTCGGCACCGGATCCACGGCGAATTATTTCATCGCGGCATTGCAGCAGGTGCGAAACCGCCTGGCAGGCGCCGTTGCGAGCTCCGAAGCCAGCGCGGCGCTGCTGAGGAAGGCAGGGATCGAGGTGCTCGATCTCAACGGCGTCGACGAAGTGCCGGTGTACGTCGACGGCGCGGACGAAATCGACCACGCGCTTTCGATGATCAAGGGCGGCGGCGGCGCGCTCACACGCGAGAAGATCGTCGCCGCGGTCGCCCGCCGTTTCATTTGCATCGCGGACGAGACCAAGCTCGTCGAGCGCCTCGGCAGGTTCCCGCTGCCGGTGGAAGTGATACCCATGGCGCGACGGCACGTCGCCGGCGAAATCGAGAAGCTCGGCGGCCGCCCGGTGTGGCGCAAGGACTTCGTCACCGACAATGGCAACGTGATCCTCGACGTGCACGGACTCGCCATCGAAGATCCGGTGACGCTGGAAAGCACGCTGGACCACATTACCGGAGTCGTCACCAACGGCCTGTTCGCCCGCCGCGGCGCGGACGTGCTGGTCCTCGGTACTCCTGACGGCGTACGTACCCTCGAGCGGGGTTGAAGCGCCCGGTGGCTCAGTGATGACAGCTTGTGAGCACTAGTCTCAAAAATCCCAAAACCATAGACAGGATTTACGCGATTTACAGGATTCACAGGATTGATGCGAAATGTTCTCGGTTCTTATCCTGTTAATCCTGTTGATCCTGTCCATTTTTTTGTTTTTGAGGCAGCTTGTAGTGATGTACATCTCCAGCAGCGACAGCGGTATTACCAGCGAAGTGAAGCGAGCGACATCAGCAGCGTAGCGACATCACCCGCTCTAAAGTAAGTCAGGCCCCAGCGCCGCACGCACCACGGTCTCGCGGCTATGCTCGGCGCGCGCGAGCCACCAAATCGAGCCGGTGCTCATCGGCCAGCCGTTGCCTTTTCCGGTCAAGGCGAGCGCCGCCACCGCGCCGAGCGTCGGCTGATGCCCCACCACGATCACCGTCTCGTCGCCGTACGGCCAGCCGACCCGCTGCAGCACCTGCTCGGGCGTGGCCGCAGTGCCGACGGCCTCATCGGTACGGAAATCACCGGACAGCGCACTCGCGGTCTGCTGCGCACGCGCTGCGGGACTGACGATCATGCTGTAGGCATCGGGCAGGCGCGCGCGCAGCCATGCCGCCATCGTTTCGGCCTGATGCCGTCCCGCCGGGCTCAGCATGCGCTCGCTGTCGGGATAACCGGACGGCGCCTCGGCATGCCGCCAGAGTATGAGTTGCATCGAAAGACGGGCGTCCGCGGCTACTGCTTGGGCGGCACGTAGCCCGTCGCCGTCTCGGCGCCTTCGCCGAAGAAGTGCTTTTCCATCTGCTGCGCGAGGTAGTCGCGCGCCTTTTTGTCGGCAAGATTGAGACGGTTCTCGTTCACCAGCATTTTCTGCAGCTCGAGCCACTGCTTCCACGCTTCCTTCGATACGTTGGCGTAGATCCGCTTGCCGAGCTCGCCGGGATAAGGCGGGTAATCGAGGCCTTCCGCCTCGCGGCCCAGTTTCACGCAGTGCACGTTGCGCGCCATCGCTGACCTCGTCTTGAACCAGAGCGTCGTATTATCGCAAATCCCCGCGCGCGGCGGCAGCCATCACGCGACGCGGACGCGGGCCCGGTGCGCGGCGACGATGAGCGGATGGTCGTCGCGCGGGCGCTCGAGGTGATAACCCTGGGCGCAATCGACGTCGAAGCCTTTCAGCATCTCGAGCGTCGCTTCGTCTTCCACGCACTCGGCTATGGTGGTCTTATGCAAGCCGCGTGCGACCGCGACGATGGCCTTCACGAACAGCTGGTTGTCGTAATCGTGGGGGAGGTTGCGGATGAAAAGGCCGTCGATCTTCACCGAATCGGCCTGCAGGTGCTTGAGGTAGGCGAACGACGAGAAGCCCGTGCCGAAGTCGTCGAGGCACACGCCGCAGCCCGTCTCGCGCAACGCCTCGATGAAGCGCTGCGCATCGTGCAGGTCGGACACGGCCGACGTTTCGGTGAGCTCGACCAGCAGGCGGCGCGGCAGGACGTTGCAGCGCCTCAGCTCCTCGGCGATGTACTGCGGGAGCGCCGGCTCGTCGAAGGAGCGCCCCGAGATGTTGACGGCAATCGCGGGGATCGCCTCGTTGTGCGCGAGCATCTCGATCGCCTCGCGCACCACCCAGCGGTCGATGTCGAGGATCTTGCCCGACTTCTCCGCCATGGGAATGAACTCCGCCGGCATGAGGATGCGGTCGGGATTGTCCTTGTCGCGCATCCTGACGAGCGCTTCAAAATGCGCCAGCTCGCGCTGCTGCGCGGTGTATACGCCCTGATACTGCAGCAGCATGAGCCCGCTTTCGAGCGCGTGCAGGATGCGGTCGTTCCACGACAGCCGCGACACCATCTGCTGCGAGGTGTCGATGTCGCTGCGGTAGATGCGCCACGCGTTCTTCCCCGCCTCTTTTGCCTGGTACATCGCGGTGTCGGCGCGCGCGATGAGGTCTTCAGCGCTGTCGGCATGATCGGGAAACACCGCGATGCCGAGGCTGGACGTGAGCCGCAGGCTCTGGCCCTCGAACTGGAAGCGCACGAGCGAGATGGAGCGCGTGATGCGCTCGGCCAGCACGCGCAGCATCTCGTTCGAGATCTCCGGCACGAGAATCGCGAACTCGTCGCCGCCGAGGCGGCTGAAAATCTCGTTGCGCCGCACCTGGCCCGCGACCTCGCCCGCGACCCGGATCAGCATCGCGTCGCCGGCGCGGTGGCCGAAGGTGTCGTTGATGTACTTGAAGTCGTCGAGATCGAAGAACAGCAGCGCGAGCCGCGAGTCGTGGCGCTGCGCATCGGCGATCATGCGCGCGAGCTCTTCGTTGAAGCGATGGCGGTTGTAGAGGCCGGTGAGCGCGTCGCGCTCCGCGAGGTAGACCAGCTGGTCGGCCGTCTGGCGCTCGCGCGTGACGTCTTCGAACAGCCACAGGTGGCCGACCGGCCGGCCGTACACGTCTTCCACCGCATGGCCCTGCTGGGTGATGAGACGGCCGTCGGCAAGCTGTATTTCCAGCGTGCCGAAGATCTCGCCGGGCCGCGGCTGGCGCAGCAGATGGCGTCCCTGATCCTCGGGCCGCGCCAGCGCCGAGGCCGAGCTCGCGAGCACCTCCTGCGGATTGCGGCCGATGAGGCGCGCGCCGGGCGGCAGCGCCCAGATGCGTGTGAAAGCCGGATTGCTGTAGACGACTTTCTGATCCGGCGTCACGAACAGGATGCCGATATCCATCGCGGCGAGCAGCGCGGACAGCCGCGCGTGCTCGTTCTGCGCGCGCGTGAGGTAATCCTGCTGCACCGCCTGCGCCTCGCGCAGCTCGATCACGGTGGACTCGAGCCGCTGCTCGGCCTGCTTGCGCTGGGTGATGTCGCGGATGCTGATGCGGATGCCGAGGTATGCGCGCTGGTTGTCGTAAATGGGACGCCAGTCGGCCGCCGCCCAGAATTCCTCGCCGTTCTTGCGGCGCACGCGGAACTCGTAATCCTGCCCGCTGTTGCCGCGCAGCGCGCGCCGGATCTGGCGCATGGTGCGCACGACATCCGGCTCGCTGATGAAAGGCGCGGGAAAATTGTCCGTGCCCAGGCATTCCTCCGGTGCATAGCCGAACATGTCGGTCACGCGCGGGTTGATCCAGATGAGCTTGCCGTCGGGGCCTATCCACAGCTCGCAGTCGTAGCTGTAATCCGCGATGGCGGTGAACTTCGCCTCGCTTTCGGCAAGCGCCTTGATGCGGCCTTCCAGCGTCGCCGCCATGGCGTTGAACGCGCGCGTGAGCTGGCCCACCTCGTCCGCGCCGCCCACCGGCAGCCGCACGTTGAGATCGCCCGCCGCGAGCTGCGCGCTCGCCGCCGTCAGCTGGCGCAGGTTGCGCGTGAGCCAGAACGAGAGCGCGACCATGGTCACCGCCGAGAGCAGCAGCACCAGCGTGCCGATGAGCAGGCTTTCGCGGATGAGGTTGGCGCGGGCGCCTTCGAGGAACGCCGTCGACCAGCCGAACTTGAGCGTCCCGTACTTTTCGCCCGGCAGGGTCACGTCCATTTCCGTCTGGAAGCGCTCGTCGCGCTTGTGCATCGTCCCGTCCGGCGCGATGGTCGGCGACGGCCCGCTCGCTGCGACGAGCCTGCCCTTGCGGTCGAACAGCAGCAGGTACGAGCGCTCCTGCTCGCGGCGCACTTCCAGCAGCAGATGCTTCGCCGCCTCGTAATCCTGCTTTGCGAGCAGCGGCGCGAGCGCCGCGTTGAGCAGCGGCTTCTGCTCCTCGAGATGGATGCGCGCGCGCTCGGCGAGTGTCTCGTCGAGGGTGTTGATGCTGTTGGCGAGCAGCAGCACCAGCATCACGGCCTGCACCAGCACGCTGGCGAGCAGCAGCCGCGCACGCAGCGAGAGCGACATGCGCCAGGGCGTCATGCCGACGCCCCCGCACCGCAGGAGCGGAAGCGCTCGCGTGCCGCCGACGCACTTCGGTAGGGGTGCATCACGAGCGCGTACCGCTACACGCGCTTGACCAGCACGACGGAGCGGCGCTGGAAGTTGTAGAGCGCGCGCTTCGGTCCCGGCAGCTCCTCCAGGCCGGTCTCGACGAAGCCGCGCTCGACGAACCAGTGTTCCGCGCGCGTGGTGAGCACGAACAGGCGTTTGAACTTCATGCGGCGTGCGCGCGCCTCGATGTCGCGCAGCAGACGCTCGCCCGCGCCCTGGTTGCGGAAGTCGGGCCTCACCGCAAGGCATGCGAGCTCGGCCGCACGCTCCTCGCTGAACGGATAGAGCGCGGCGCACGCGACGACGATGCCGTCGTGCTCGACGACGACGAAGCGGTTCACCTCGCGCTCGAGCAGGCGGCGGTTGCGCTTGACGAGAATGCCTTCGGCTTCGAGCGGCTCGATGAGCTGCAGGATGCCGCCGATGTCGGACAGGCGGGCCGGGCGCAGCGTCTCGATGGGATCCGGCGTGACCAGGGTGCCTACGCCCTTGTGCGTGAACAGCTCGAGCAGCAGGCCGTCGTCGATATGGCCCGAGATGAGATGGACGCGCTTCACGCCCTGCTGGCACGCGCGCACCGCGTGCGGCAGGTAGAGCCGCACGTCGCCTTCGGACAGCGTGTCGCGCGCGATGCGCGTCTGCGCCTGGTGCACCGTGAGCTCGCGCAGCAGCTCGCCGCGGCGGCCGGTGACGCCCACCGCATCCATCATGAAGATCAGCTTTTCCGCCTGCACCGCGATTGCGGTGGAGGCCGCGACGTCCTCGAGCGACAGATTGAACACTTCGCCGGTCGGCGAATAGCCGACCGGCGACACGAGCACGAGCTCGCTGTCGTTCAGCCGCCGCTGGATCGCAAGGCCGTCGACCTTGCGCACTTCGCCGGTATGCATGAAATCGACGCCGTCGAGCACGCCGAGCGGCTTGGCGATGATGAAATTGCCGCTCGCCACGCGGATGTCGGCGCCGGCCATCGGCGAGTTCGGCAGTCCCATCGACAGCCACGCCTCGATCTCCACGCGCAGCCGGCCGCTCGCTTCCTTGGCGGCGACCAGCGCCGCGTCGTCGGTGACGCGCAGGCCGCGATGGAACCGGCTGCGCTGGCTGCGCTCCTTGAGCTGCGCTTCGATCTGCGGCCGCGTGCCGTGCACCAGCACCAGCCGCACGCCCAGCGCCGCGAGCAGGTTCAGGTCGTGCGTGAGATCGAAGAAGCGGCCGTCGGCGACGACTTCGCCGCCGAACGCGATGACGAAGGTCTTGCCGCGAAACGCGTGGATGTACGGCGCGACCGATTGGAACCAGTCGATGAAGCGATCCTGCGTCGACAGGCGCGTGCGCCGCGGGCCCCGCGCGCCGGGGGCACCGTTGCCGTTCGTCTCGACGGGCTTTTCGTTCGTATCGTTAATGGTCCGGCTCCTGCTTCGCTGCGGCGCCCTCGTGGGTGGTGCCGATATTATGCGAGTTTGAATACCAGGGAAAGTTACGCACGCCTCAGAAGTCGCCCCATAACACCTGCATCGCCGCGAGCGCCGCCACCGCCGCGGTTTCCGTGCGCAGGACACGCGGCCCGAGCCGCACCGGCGCGAATCCCGCATGCTCCGCGTCGCGGTGCTCGGCCGGGGCAAGCCCGCCTTCCGGGCCGCACAGCAGCCATATCGCGCCGGTCGGCCGCGCAAGCTCTTTCAGGCCCTTCACGGCGAGCGGGCTCAACAGCAGGCGAGCCTCTTCGCCGCGCAGGCTTCCCAGCCATGCGCGGTAATCCATGACGGGCGCGACTTGCGGCACGCGGTTGCGCCCGCATTGCGCGCACGCGGACACTGCAACCGATTGCCAGTGCGCCACGCGTTTCGCCGCGCGTTGCGCGTCGAGATGCACCACAGAGCGCTCCGTCGCGACCGGCTGTATGCGCGTCACGCCGAGCTCGACGGCCTTTTGCACGGTGTAATCCATGCGCTCGCCGCTCGATATGCCCTGCGCCACCTGGATTGCGAGCGGCGATTCGCGATCGATCTCCGCGCGCTCGCCGACATGGAGCCGCACGCCGTGCTTGCCCACTGCAGCAACCGTCGCCGGGTACTCGCCGCCGCGACCGTCGAACAGCGCCACCGCGTCGCCGGGCGCCACGCGCAGCACTCGCACGAGGTAATGGGCTTGCTCGTCGCCGATGTCGCACACGCCGTGCGCGGCGATCTCGTCGGGAAAATATATGCGTGTCAAAGACTTGGCCTGGCGCTACTCTGCTAAAATTATGCCACACGCTGCTTTGTCCGCCGCCATGTTTCCCGATCCGCTGTGCTTTCCCCCGCGTCGCCCGCTGCCCGAGGCATCATGCTGAGCGCGGTGCAGGCCGTCGTGCGCGAAGTCGCGATGACGGAAATCATGCCGCGCTTTCTGAAGGTGGCGCACGAGCGCAAGGCGGACGGCAGCCTCTTCACGGCCGCGGATGTCGCGGCGCAGGATGCGCTGCTCGCGCGCCTGCCCGCCATCGCCGACTGCCCTATCGTCGGCGAAGAGATGAAGCACGAGCACCAGGTCGGCCAGTGGCTGGCCGGGGACCAGGGGCTGTGGTGCGTCGATCCGATCGACGGCACGTCGAACTTCGTGAACGGCCTGCCGTATTTCGCCGTGTCCGTCGCCTACATGCGCGGCGGGCGCACCGAGCTCGGCGTCATCTTCGATCCGGTGGCCGACGAGATGTTCTATGCCGAGCACGGCGGCGGCGCATTCCTCAACGGCGAGCCGCTGCCGATACGCGAGCAGGTGCCGCTGCTGCCGCAAGCCATGGCCGGCATAGACCTCAAGCGCCTGCCGCGCACACTGGCGCGTGCCATCGCCGACCATCCGCCGTTCTTCTCCCACCGCAATTACGGCGCGAGCACGCTGGAATGGTGCTATACCGCCGCCGGCCGTTTCGACGTGTACCTGCATGGCGGGCAAAAGCTGTGGGACTATGCCGCGGGGTCGCTGATTCTCGCTGAAGCGGGCGGCGTGATGTGCAGCCTGGAGCAGGACGATTTCTGGAGCGCGCCGCTGTGGCAGCGCTCGGTGATCGCCGCGCGCGACCGGCGCCTGTTCGAGGCGTGGCGCGACTGGCTGCGGCGGCCGCGCTAGCCCGGCATTGTGCCGCGGGCATAGAATCGCGGTTTCGCAAAAAGACTGCCCGGCGATGCCGCGCCGCAGGCTCACGTAGGGGAAGCGCACTTTGCGTATCGTCATACTCGGCGCAGGACAGGTCGGCTCGTCGGTCGCCGAGAATCTCGTCTCGGAAGCGAACGACATCACCATCGTCGATACCAACGGCGAGCGCCTGCGTCACCTGCAGGACCGGCTCGACCTGAGGGTGGTGAACGGCAATGCCGCGCATCCGGCGGTGCTCGAGCAGGCCGGCGCGCGCGATGCCGACATGATCCTCGCGGTCACGCAGAGCGACGAGACCAACATGGTCGCGTGCAAGCTTGCGGCGACGATGTTCAACATTCCGACCAAGATCGCGCGCATACGGTCGGCGGATTACCTCTCGCATCCCGAGATCTTCTCGCCCGATAATTTCGCCGTCGACGTCGCCATCTGTCCCGAGCAGGTGCTCACCGAGTACATCGTCAAGCTGCTCGAGTTTCCCGAGTCGCTGCAGGTGCTCGAGTTTGCCGAGGGGCACGTGAGCCTCGTCGCCGTGCGTGCCTTCCACGGCGGACCGCTGGTGGGGCACCAGATCGCGCACCTGCGCAGCCACATGCCGCAGGTCGATGCGCGCGTCGCCGCGATTTTCCGCCACGACAGCGCGATCATTCCCGAAGGCGATACGGTGGTCGAAGCCGGCGACGAGATTTTCTTCCTCGCGGCCACCGACAACATCCGCGGCGTCATGCGCGAGCTGCGGCGCATGGACAAGGCGATACGGCGCGTGATGATCGGCGGCGGCGGCAACATCGGGCGGCGGCTCGCGAAAGCGATCGAGGACCGCTACCAGGTGAAGGTCATCGAGTACAACAAGGCCAACGCCGAGCGCCTCGCCGTGGAGCTCAACAGGACGCTGGTGCTCGCGGGCGACGTGACCGACGAGGAGCTGCTCGAATCCGAGCACATCGGCCAGATGGACGTGTACTGCGCGCTCACCAATGACGACGAGAACAACATCATGAGCGCGCTGCTCGCCAAGCGCATGGGGGTGCGCAAGGTAATCGCGCTCATCAACCGGCGCTCGTACGTGGACCTGCTGCAGGCCGGGCAGATCGACATCGCGATTTCGCCGGCGCAGGCGACCATAGGGACGCTGCTCGCGCGCGTGCGCCGGGGCGATTGCGTGGCGGTGCACTCGCTGCGCCGGGGCGCCGCCGAAGCGCTGGAGCTCGTCGCGCACGGCGACGCGAATTCCTCCCGCGTCGTCGGCCGCCGAATCGAGGAAATCGATCTGCCGAAAGGCGCCACCATAGGCGCGGTGGTGCGCCGCCGCCTGACCGAGGGTCCGGCCGCGGAGGCGGCAACGCACGACTACCAGGTGCTGATGGCGCATCACGATCTCGTCATCGAGCCCGACGACCACGTCATCGTGTTCGTGGTCAACAAGCGCATCGTGTCCAAGGTCGAGAAGCTGTTTCAGGTCGACATGAGCTTTTTCTAGACGACCGCTGGATGAATCCGTTCCTCGCCGTAGCGCCTCACCTGGGCCTCATCGCCGTGACGATGAGCGCTTTTCACCTGCTGCCGATCGCCACCTCGCTCATCTACCGCGACGGAAGCGCGCACGCATTCGTGGCATCGATGGCGGTCAACGTTGCCGCCGGCGGCGTCATCTGGCTGCTCACGCGCCGCTATCGCACTTCGCTCGGGCCGCGCGACGGCATACTGATGGTCGTGCTGGCATGGGCGGGGGGTGCTGCGTTCGCCACGCTGCCGCTGCTGCTGCTGATACCGGGTCTGTCCTTCACCGACGCCTACTTCGAGACGGTCTCCGGCCTCACCACCACCGGCGCGACGGTGCTGAGCAATCTCGACACGCTGCCGCCGTCGCTCAATCTGTGGCGCTGCCTGCTGGTGTGGCTGGGCGGCATGGGATTGATCGTGCTGGCGGTCGCGGTGCTTCCGCTGCTCGGCGTGGGCGGCCGCCAGATCATGCGCGCGGAAACGCCGGGGCCGCTCAAGGACACCAGGCTCACGCCGCGCATCACCCAGACAGCGAAGGCGCTGTGGGTGGTGTACGCATTGATTTCGATCGCGTGCCTCGTCGCTTACGCGATTGCGGGCATGACCTGGTTCGACGCGCTGCTGCACATGTTCAGCACCATGGGGCTGGGCGGCTTCTCCAGCCACGATGCGAGCTTCGGCTACTGGAATTCGCCGGCGATCGAGGCCGTGGCGATCCTGTTCATGATGCTCGCCGGCATCAACTTCGGCACGCACTTCCTCGCGCTTCGGGCACGCAGCGTCGAGCCGTATCAGCGCGACCCGGAGCTGGGCCTGTTCGTCCTCGTCACGCTGGCGAGCTGCGTGGGCATCGCGGTCTACCTGTACTTCGCCGGCACCTACGACCGGTTTTTCGCCGCGCTGCGCTACGCCTCCTTCAACGTCGTGTCGATTGCGACGACCACGGGTTTCTCGACCACGGACTTCAACGCCTGGCCGATATTCGCGCCGATGTGGATGCTGTTCCTGTGCAGCTTCGTGAGCTGCTCCGGCTCTACGGGCGGCGGCGTCAAAATGATTCGCGCGCAGCTGTTGGCCGTACAGGTTTACCGCGAGTTCATCAAACTGCTGCACCCGCAGGCGGTGACGCCGCTCAAGATCCGGGAGCAGGTGGTCGAGAACAAGGTGATATTCGCCGTGCTTGCGTTCATGTTCGTGTACGTCTCGCTGATCGTCATCATGACGCTCACGCTGCTCGCCACCGGCCTGGACGCCATCACCGCTTTCAGCGCAGTCATTGCGTGCATCAACAACACCGGCCCGGGGCTCGACAAGGTCGGTCCGGCAACCACCTATGCGGTCCTCGGCGACTTCCAGACGTGGGTCTGCACTTTCGCCATGCTGGTCGGGCGCCTCGAGCTCTTCACGCTGCTGATCATCTTCACGCCGGCGTTCTGGAGGAAGTGACCCGGGTGTGACTCGTGCCCGGTGCCTCGTGAGCGACCGGCCGCGCCGGTCGTCGCTCTTCACCCCTTGCTCCTCACGCCTCACTGCGTGCGAGCGCGCTCGTACAGCGCCAGCGCTTCGCGCCGCGCCTCACCGTGATCGACGATGGGATACGGGTAATCGCGGCCGAGGCGCACCCCGGCGGCAAGCTGCTGCTCCGCGGACATGAGCCACGGCTCGTGTATGAGCTGATCGCTGCAGCCGCGCAGCTCGGGCACGTAGCGGCGTATGCATCGGCCGGCAGGGTCGAATTTCTCCGATTGGGTCACCGGATTGAAGATCCGGAAGTACGGCTGCGCGTCGCAGCCCGTCGATGCCGCCCACTGCCATCCGCCGTTGTTCGCCGCGAGATCGTAGTCCAGCAGGCGCTGCGCGAAATAACGCTCGCCCCAGCGCCAGTCGACCAGCAGGTCTTTCACCAGGAATGACGCCGTGAGCATCCGCAGCCGGTTGTGCATGAAGCCGGTCGCGTTGAGCTGTCGCATGCCGGCATCCACCAGCGGATATCCGGTGCGGCCTTCGCACCATGCCGCAAAGCGCGCGCGATCGTTGGTGTAGGGCAGGTGGTCGAACTCGGGCCGGAAAGCGTGCTGCACGACCTGCGGGTACTGGTGGACGATCATGAAGAAGAAATCGCGCCATGCGAGCTCGTTGAGCCAGGCATCGGCGCCGGGGCCGTTCGTCAGCCACGCAGTGCGCGCAAGCTCGCGGATGGAAATCGTGCCGAAACGCAGATGCACGGAAAGCCGCGACGTCGCGTCGTCGTCCACCGCGTTGCGTCGCTCGTGGTACTGCGCGAGACGCGGCAGGAAGCGCTCGTAGCGGTTGCGCGCGCCGGCCATCCCCGGCTCGACGCCCAGCGCACGCAGGTCCGTGCGCTCGAATCCCAGCGCCTCGAGCGCAGGCAGGGCGCCGGCGGGGACAGTCGCGAGCCGGGCCGAGTACGGTCCCAGGTCGTACGGCTGCAGCTCGCGCGGCCCCAGCTTCTTCAGCCATGCATTGCGATACGGGGTAAAGACCGTGAACGTTTTACCGGCCTGAGTCAGGATTTCATCCCGTTCGAATATCACCTGGTCCTTGTGCAGGGACAGCATCATGCCCCGGGCATCGAGCGCGCTGCGAACCGCCGCATCGCGCTCTGCCGCGTCCGGCTCGTAATCGCGATTGGCGTAAACCGCCTCGGCGCCCAGCTCGGCGGCGAGCCGCGGTATCTCGTCGCGTGCGCGCCCGTGACGCACGATCAGCCCGCCGCCGATGGCTCTCAGCGCGCGATCGAGCTCGGCCACGCTGTCGTAGACGAACTCCACCCGCCGGTCGCGGCGCTCCGGAAGCTTCTCGAGGATTTCGGTGTCGAAGACGAAAGCGCAATGGACGCGCTCGCTGGCCGAGACGGCGGCATGCAGGGCGGCATGATCGTCGCAGCGCAGGTCGCGGCGAAACCAGCACAGCGCGGTACGGTGACGTGCCATGGAGAAAGCGCAAAACCTGCGTTCTGGCGCGGGGGCGCCGCTTGCATTGCATTGTGAAGGGGGGTAGCGCCCCTTAGAATAACCTACGAGGCCGCAAGGTGCACAACGTGAACGTGAATCTCACCCATCATTTCCTCATCGCCATGCCGGCCATGACGGACCCGCATTTCGCGAAGACGCTCACCTTCGTGTGCGAGCACAACGAGCAGGGCGCGCTGGGGCTCGTCATCAACCGGCCGATAGAAATGAATCTGCACGCGCTGCTGGAGCAGGTCAGCATACCGGCGGAATCCGAAGCGCTGAAATCCGTCGCCATTCATTTCGGCGGCCCGGTGCAGGTCGATCGCGGCTTCGTGCTGCACACGCCGGTCGGCGAATGGCAGTCCACGCTCGCCGTCGGCTCGGAAATCGGGCTCACGACTTCGAAGGACATTCTGGAAGCCGTCGCGCGCGGGGCCGGCCCGCGTCACATCCTGGTCACGCTCGGCTACGCGGGATGGGCGCCCGGTCAGCTCGAGCACGAGCTCGCGCAGAACGCGTGGCTCACGGTCCCCGCCAACCCGGAAGTGATCTTCGACCTGCCGTCCGAAGAGCGCCTGCCGGCCGCCATGGGACTGCTGGGCGTCGATTATGCAACCCTGTCCGACGTCGCGGGACATGCCTGAACGGCACCCGGCGTCCGAGCCCCCGCCTCCCGCTCTCTCCGACAGCCTGACGGTGCTCGCCTTCGATTTCGGCGAGAAGCGCATCGGCGTCGCCGTCGGTGAAACGGCCCGCGAAAGCGCGCAGGCGCTCACGGTGATCGCCGCCGAAGACAACAAGACGCGGTTCGCAGCCATCGAGCGCCTCGTCGCGGAATGGCAGCCGCGGCTGCTCGTCGTCGGCGTGCCCACGCATCCGGACGGCGCCGAGCACGAGCTCACGCGGCTCGCGCGGCGCTTCGCGCAGCGGCTCGAAGGCCGCCTGCGCCTGCCCGTCGCGCTGGTGGACGAGCGCTATTCGTCGGTCGCCGCCGAGAGCGCGCTGCGCGAGCGCGGCCTCGCAGGCGACAAGCTCAAAGGCGCGCTCGACGCTGCTGCGGCGGCGGAGATCCTGCGCGGCTACTATGAAATGCGCCGCGCGGCCGCCTGCGGCCCTTAAGCGAGGCGCGCGGATGTGATACTCTAGCCGCGTCTCAAAAGAAGCCATCATGCCGGGCAACCCGCTACCCGACGCCGAGCAGCTCCTCACGGCGCTAACCGACCAGATGCGGGCCGAAGTCGGCCCCGAAACCGGTCTCATCGGCATCTATACCGGCGGCGTGTGGCTCGCCGAGCGGCTGCACAAAGCGCTCGGTCTCAAAGTGCCCTGTGGCACGCTCGACGTCTCCTTCTACCGCGACGACTACGAAAAAATCGGGCTTCACCGCGACGTCAAGCGTTCGCACATTCCGTTCGACGTCGAAGGCCGCGATCTCGTGCTGGTGGACGACGTGCTGTACACCGGACGCACCATACGCGCAGCGATGAACGAGCTGTTCGACTACGGCAGGCCGGCGAGCATACGCCTCGCGGCCCTGGTCGATCGCGGCGGGCGCGAGCTGCCGATCGCCGCGCAATTTCTCGCCGCTACGATCATGCCCCCTTCTGGAATGAGCATAGAACTGAAACGCGGTGACGACGGCCGGCTCGCGCTGGCATGGCACAAGGACGCTTAGACGTGTGGCTGGATCCCGGTAATCCGCAACTCAACAAGAACGGGGAACTGCATCATCTGTTGTCGCTCGAAGGCCTGCCCGCCGCAGTGATATGGCAGATCATCGACACCGCGCAGTCATTCGTCGGCGTCACCGAGCGCGAAGTGAAGAAAGTGCCGCTGCTGCGCGGCAAGGCGGTGTTCAACCTCTTCTTCGAGCCTTCGACCCGCACGCGCACGACATTCGAGATCGCCGCAAAGCGGCTCTCGGCCGACGTGATCAATCTCGCGATCAACGTGTCGTCGGCGACGAAGGGCGAGACAGTGCTCGACACGGTGGCGAATCTTTCGGCGATGCAGGCGGACATGTTCATCGTGCGCCATGCCGCGAGCGGCGCGCCCTACCTCATCGCGCGCCACGTGGGCCCGGACATCCATGTCATCAACGCCGGCGACGGGCGGCACGCGCACCCGACGCAAGGGCTGCTCGACATGTTCACCATCCGCCACTACAAGAAGGACTTCTCGCGGCTGCGCATCGCGATCGTGGGCGACATCCTGCACTCGCGCGTCGCGCGCTCGCAGATCCACGCGCTCACCACGCTGGGCTGCCCGGAAATCCGCGTCATCGGGCCCAAGACCCTGCTGCCCACCGACGTCGACAAGCTCGGCGTGCACGTGTACCACGACATGGCGAAGGGGCTCAAGGACGTCGACGTGGTGATGATGCTGCGGCTGCAGAACGAGCGCATGCAGGGCGCGCTGCTGCCTTCGGCGCAGGAGTTCTACAAGTACTACGGGCTCACCGACGAGAAGCTCGCGCTGGCGAAGCCGGATGCGATCGTGCTGCACCCCGGCCCGATGAACCGCGGCGTCGAAATCGATTCGAGCGTCGCCGACGGCGCGCACTCCGTGATCCTGCCGCAGGTCACTTTCGGCATCGCGGTGCGCATGGCCGTCATGAGCATCGTGGCGGGGAATTGAAGAGATATCGCCACAGAGAGCACAGAGAACACAGAGACAGAGATGACGAGCACATCGGCGGCGCGGTTTCCGGTTTTTCCCTCTGTGAACTCTGTGTCCTCTGTGGCTAGAGGTTTTCAGGCGCAGCGATGAAAATCCACATCAAGAACGGCCGCCTCATCGATCCGCGCAACAACGTCGATCGCAACGCGGACCTGTAAGAACACAGAGACAGAGATGACGAGCACATCGGCGGCGCGGTTTCCGGTTTTTCCCTCTGTGAACTCTGTGTCCTCTGTGGCTAGAGGTTTTCAGGCGCAGCGATGAAAATCCACATCAAGAACGGCCGCCTCATCGATCCGCGCAACAACGTCGATCGCAACGCGGACCTGTACATCGCAGCGGGGAAAGTAGTGGGTGTCGGCGAGGCGCCCAAGGGCTATGCCGCGCAGCGCACGATCGATGCGAGCGGCATGATCGTATGCCCGGGTCTCGTCGACCTTGCGGCGCGCCTGCGCGAGCCCGGCTTCGAATACATGGCGACGCTGGAATCCGAGATGCAGGCCGCGGTCGCCGGCGGCGTCACGAGCCTCGCGTGCCCGCCCGACACCGATCCGCCGCTCGATGAGCCGGGGCTCGTCGAGATGCTGAAGTTCCGCGCGAAGAACCTGAACCAGGCGCACGTCTATCCGATAGGCGCGCTCACCGCAGCGCTGAAAGGGCAGCAGCTCACCGAAATGGCCGAGCTGCGCGACGCGGGTTGCGTCGCGTTCTCGCAGGCCGATGCGCCGGTGGCCGACAACAGCGTGCTGCTGCTCGCGCTCGAGTACGCATCGACGTTCGGCTTCTGCGTGTGGCTGCGCCCGCAGGACCCGGCGCTCGCACGCCATGGCGTGGCGCATGACGGGCAGGTCGCCACGCGACTGGGCCTGCCGGCGATTCCGGTCGCCGCGGAGACCGTCGCGCTCGCCACCATACTCATCCTCGCGCAGAAGACCGGGGCGCGCGTCCATATCTGCCGCCTGTCGAGCTCTGAAGCGATCGACATGGTGAGGACGGCGAAAGCGCAGGGCGTGCCGGTCACCTGCGACGTTTCGGCACATCACGCGCACTTGTGCGAGCTCGACATCGGCTTTTTCGATCCCAACTGCAATCTGATACCGCCGCTGCGCAGCCAGCGCGACCGCGACGCGCTGCGGCGCGGCCTCGCGGACGGCACGGTCGACGCTTTGTGCTCCGATCACACGCCGGTGGACGATGACGCGAAGCAGCTGCCGTTCTCCGAGGCCGAAGCCGGAGCGACCGGCCTCGAGCTGCTCTTGCCCCTCACGCTGAAATGGGCGGAGGAAAGTGGCATGGACGTTGCGCAAGGCCTCGCCAAGGTCACCACCGCGCCCGCCCGGCTGCTGGGCATAGACGCCGGTCATCTGGCGCCGGGCGCAGTCGCCGACGTGTGCGTTTTCGATCCCGAGCGCTACTGGAAAGTGACGCCGGCGGCCTTGAAAAGCCAGGGCAAGAACACACCTTTCATGAACCTGGAGCTCAAGGCGAAGGTCTGCTACACGCTGGTCGAAGGTCAGGTCGTCTACGAGGCGCGCTAGCGCCCGCCGGCGGCCGGAACTCCGGCCGCCGGCAGTCGTCACACTCACGCAGTCAACTTCCGGAATTCCCGCATCATGAATCCGTTGCTCGATTTTGCCGGCCTGCCCCGGTTTGCCGATTTCAAGCCCGAATACGTCACGCCGGCGGTCGACGCCCTGCTCGCCGAGAATCGCGCGCTCATCGAGCGGCTCGTCGCAGATCCGGGGCCCGTGTCCTGGGCCGGATTCGTCCAGCCGCTGGAGGATGCGAACGAAAGACTGTCGCGCGCGTGGGGCCAGGTGGGGCACCTCAATGCCGTGATGAACAGCCCCGGGCTGCGGGACGTGTACAACGCGAACCTGCCCAAGATCACGCAGTACTACACGGAAGTCGGCCAGAACCCGGCGCTTTATGCCAGGTTCAAGGCGCTGCGCGTAGCGCCGGAGTTCACGCAGCTCGACGGCGCCCAACGCAAGATCATCGAGAATGAGCTGCGCGATTTCCGCCTCGGCGGCGCCGAGCTCGCGCCCGAGCACAAAGCACGCTTCACCGAGATCCGCGAGCAGCTCGCACGCGCGTCCTCGCGCTTCAGCGACAACCTGCTCGATGCGACCAACGCGTTCTCGCACTACGTGACCGAGAAGAGCGAGCTCTCCGGCATGCCGGATGACGTGATGCAGGCCGCGCGCGAAGCCGCGCAGGCCGAAAAACGCGACGGCTGGAAATTCACGCTGCACGCGCCGTCGTACCTGCCGGTGATGCAGTACGCCGACCACCGGCCGCTGCGCGAGCTGATGTACAAGGCGTACGTCACGCGCGCCGCTGAGTTTGGCCCGCCGGAGTGGAACAACACGCCGCTCATCGCCGAGATCCTGAAGCTGCGCAAGGAAATGGCGCAGCTGCTCGGATTTGCGAGCTACGCCGAATACTCTCTCGAAGCGAAAATGGCGGAGTCGCCGCAGCAGGTGCTCGATTTTCTCGAGCAGCTCGCGACGCGCGCCAAGCCGTACGCCGAGCGCGACCTCGAGGAGCTGAAGGCGTTCGCGCGCGAGACGCTGGGGATGGCGCAGCTCGAGGCGTGGGACTATGCGTACGTCTCGGAGAAGCTGCGCGCCGCGCGCTACTCGTTCTCCGACCAGGAAGTGAAAGAGTACTTTCCCGAGACGACCGTGCTGCCGGGCATGTTCAAGGTGGTCGGCACGCTCTACGGCTTGAGCATAGAGCCGGCCGAAGCGCCGCTGTGGCATCCCGACGTGCGCTTCTATTCCCTGCGCGACCGCAACGGCGAGCTCGTCGGCCAGTTCTACGCCGATCTCTACGCTCGCCCCAGCAAACGCGGCGGCGCATGGATGGACGAAGCGATCGCGCGGCGGCTCAAGAACGGCGGGGTGCAGAAGCCGGTGGCGTACCTCAACTGCAATTTCGCGGGGCCGGTCGGCGGCAAGCCCGCGCTGTTCACGCATGACGAGGTCATCACGCTGTTCCACGAGTTCGGCCACGGGCTGCACCACCTGCTCACGCGGGTGAATCACCTCGGCGTCTCCGGCATCAACGGCGTCGAGTGGGACGCGGTCGAGCTGCCCAGCCAGTTCATGGAGAACTTCTGCTGGGAGTGGGACGTCGTCGAGCCGATGACCGCGCATTGCGAGAATGCTTCCAGATTGCCGCACGCGCTGTTCGACAAAATGGTCGCCGCGAAGAATTTCCAGAGCGGCATGCAGATGGTGCGCCAGCTCGAGTTCTCGCTGTTCGATCTGCATCTGCACTACGACTACGATCCGGCTTCGGGCAAAACCGCGCTGCAGCTGATCGACGAGATTCGCAGCCGCGTCGCCGTCGTCGTGCCGCCGGCCTACAACCGCTTCCCGAACAATTTCTCGCACATCTTCGCCGGCGGCTATGCGGCGGGGTATTACAGCTACAAGTGGGCGGAAGTGCTTTCGGCCGACGCGTACAGCCTGTTCGAGGAAAACGGCGTGCTCGATCCGATCACCGGCAAGCGGTTCTGGAACGAAATCCTCGGCGTGGGCGGCAGCCGGCCGGCGATGGAATCGTTCGTCGCTTTCCGCGGCCGCGAGCCGAAGATCGACGCGCTGCTGCGGCACAGCGGGCTCGCGCAAGCGTTATAAACCACCTGTTCCGCACCGGCACGCGGTGCTAGAGTCCCCGGCGGAGGTGAACCGAATGATGAGAACGATCGTCGCCGCCGTGCTGCTGTCATCCATGATTGCCGCGCCGGCGGGCGCGGCGCAGCTCTACCGCTGGGTCGATGCGCAAGGTCGTGTCGAGTGGCGCGACACGCCGCCGCCCGAGGCCGCGAAACAGGTGGAGCAGCGGCGCGTGCCGGGCAATCTCGCGCCCGCGAGCAGGCTGCCTTATGCCGTGCAGCAGGCGGCAAAGAACTTCCCCGTGATTCTGTGGACCACCACGTGCGGCGCGGTATGCGACGCAGCGAAGAAGCATCTCGCGGCGCGCGCCATTCCGTACACCGAGAAGGACGCGAAAGCGGACAACGAGGCGTTTCGCAAGGCGACCGGCGCGATGGAAGTGCCGGTGCTGTTCGTCGGGCGTCAGCAGTTGAAAGGCTACGCCGCCACCGAATGGGATGCGGCACTCGACGCAGCCGGCTACCCGCGCGCCTCGACGGCTCCGTAGCAATGCGCGTCGCGACCTGGAACGTCAACTCGCTCAAAGTCCGGCTGCCGCATCTGCTGCAGTGGCTCGCGTCGCACCGTCCCGACGTGATGTGCCTGCAGGAAACCAAGCTCGAAGACGACGCGTTTCCGCGGGATGCCCTCGCAGCAGCGGGTTATGCCGCGCTGTTTTGCGGACAGAAGACGTACAACGGCGTGGCGGTGCTGTCGCGCGAGCCGGCGAGCGACATTGTCAACGAGCTGCCGAAGTTCGATACGACGCACAAGCGCCTGCTCGCGGCGACCATAGCCGGCGTGCGCTACGTGTGCGTGTATGTGCCGAACGGCGAGAGCCCCACCTCGGAAAAATATCCGTTCAAGCTCGGCTGGCTCGCCGCGTTGCGTGACTGGCTTCGCGCCGAGCTCGAGCGCTATCCGCGGCTTGCGGTGCTCGGCGACTTCAACATCGCGCCGGAAGATCGCGACGTTCACGACCCCAAGCTGTGGGAAGGACGCATCCACTTCAGCGAGCCGGAAAAGGCGGCGCTGCGCGAGCTCTTCGCGCTGGGGTTGAAAGACAGCTTCCGGCTCTTCGATCAGCCGCCCGGGTCGTACACGTGGTGGGATTACCGCATGAACGCATTCCGCAGGAAGATGGGATTGCGCATCGACCACATCCTCGCATCTCCCGCGCTCGCGAAGGCATGCACGGCATGCACGATCGACGTCGGGCCGCGGACACTGGAGCGCCCCTCGGATCACGCGCCGGTGTTCGCCGACTTCACGGCGTGACGACCCGCGCCGGCTCGCGCGCGTCTACTCGTCTTTTCCCGCGTCTATCTTCAGTTCCTGCACCTTGCGCGTGAGCGTGTTGCGGCCGACGCCGAGCAGGTGGGCCGCCTCGATCCGGCGCCCGCCGGTGTGCGAGAGCGCGCGCAGGATCAGCGTTTTCTCGAACTGCCGGGTGAGCTCGTCCATGATCGCGGTCTCGCCGCGGTTCAGGCGCTGATCCGCCTCGTGGTCCAGCGCCGCCACCCAGTCTTCGCCCGAGGCCGCTGCGCCGTCGGCGCGCAGCTCCGGCGGCAGATCGGTGACCTCGATGTTCATCGACGGCGCCATCACCGTGAGCCAGTGGCACACGTTCTCGAGCTGGCGCACGTTGCCCGGCCAGTCCTGCGCCTGCACGTATTTCAGCGCCGCTTCCGACAGCCGCTTCGCCTCGACGCCCAGCTCGCGGGCGCTTTTCTGGAGGAAATAGCGCGCGAGCAGCGGAATGTCCTCGCGCCGCTCCCGCAGCGGCGGCAGGCGCAGCCGTATGACGTTGAGGCGATGGAACAGGTCTTCGCGGAACAGGCCCTGCTTCACACGCGCCTCGAGATCCTGGTGCGTGGCCGCGATGACGCGCACGTTCGCCTTGATCGGCTGGTGGCCGCCGACGCGATAGAAATTGCCGTCGGACAGCACGCGCAGCAGCCGCGTCTGCAGCTCCGCCGGCATGTCGCCGATCTCGTCGAGGAAGAGGGTGCCGCCTTCCGCCTGCTCGAAGCGCCCGCGCCGCATGGTCTGCGCGCCGGTGAATGCGCCGCGCTCGTGGCCGAACAGCTCGGACTCGAGCAGCTCTTTCGGGATCGCAGCGGTGTTGAGCGCGATGAATGGCCGGGCGGCGCGCGGGCTGTGCTTGTGCAGCGCGCTTGCGACGAGCTCCTTGCCGGTGCCGGACTCTCCGGTGATCATCACCGTCGCCTGCGACTGCGACAGCCGCCCGATGGCGCGAAACACTTCCTGCATGGCGGGCGCCTGGCCGAGCATCTCGCGGGACACTTCCGTAGTGTCCGTCGCCGTCTCGTGCGACAGGCTTTCTTCCGTCGCGCGCCGTATCAGCTCTACCGCGTGGTCAACGTCGAACGGCTTGGGAAGGTACTCGTACGCCCCGCCCTGGAATGCGGCAACCGCGCTCTCCAAGTCGGAGTACGCCGTCATGATGATGACCGGTAACCCGGGATAGCGCTCCTTCGCCTTCTGCAACAGCTCGAGTCCCGATTCGCCCGGCATGCGAATGTCGCTTACGATCACCTGCGGCGTCTCGTTCTGCAGCGCGGCGAGCGCCTGTTGCGCGGACTCGAAAGTCTTGAACGCGATGTCCTCGCGCGCCAGGGCTTTCTCGAACACCCAGCGTATCGACCGGTCGTCGTCTATGATCCACACCGGCTTCATGAATGCCACCGCCTTTCGCTCGTCATTGTCCCGCCGCCACGGTGGCGTGCGCCTCGCGCACCGGCAGAAGGATGGTAAACACCGTATCGCCCGGCACGCTCTCGCACGTGATCGTGCCGTGATGCTGGCTGATGAAATTCTGCGCAAGCGTGAGCCCGAGTCCCGTGCCGCCCTCGCGTCCCGACACGAGCGGATAGAACACGCGCTCCTTCATGTCCTCGGGTATGCCGGGCCCGTTGTCCCGGATCGTGAGCTCGATGGCATGGCGATAGCGCTTGCGCGCGAGCGTCACCTGGCGCGCAATGCGCGTGCGCAGCGTAATCTCGCCTCGCGCGGCGGCCGGATCGCGCCCGACGATCGCCTGCGCCGCATTGCGCACGATATTCAGCACGGCCTGTATGAGCTGCTCCCGATCGCCGGTGATCGCCGGCAGGCTGGTGTCGTAATCGCGGCGCACGACGATGCCGCGCGGATATTCCGCAAGCATGACGCTGCGCACGCGCTCCAGCACTTCGTGGATGTTGACCTGGCTCGGCTGCGGCAGCCGGTGCGGCGTGAGCAGGCGGTCCATCAATGCCTGCAGCCGGTCGGCCTCTTTCATGATGACCTGCGTGTACTCGTGCAGGTTGGGCCGTTCAAGCTCCCGGTCGAGCAGCTGCGCAGCGCCGCGTATGCCGCCGAGCGGGTTCTTGATCTCGTGCGCGAGATTGCGGATGAGCTCGCGGTTCGCCTGGGTCTGGCCCAGGATGCGCTCTTCGCGCGCGATCTTGAGCTGCTGCTCGATGTGGCGGAATTCCAGCAGAAAGCCGGACTCCCGCGCGCCGTCGGCCATCTCCACCGGCGTCACCGTGCACGAGAGGTGCAGCTTTGCGTCCTCCATGGTGAATTCGAGGTCGTGCTCGGTGTACGTGGCGCGGTCTTCACGCGCGTGGCCGATCGCTGCCGCGAGCACGTCGTTGCCGGGAAAAAGCGCGTCCAGCGCGAGGCCCTGCGCGTTGCGGCTGGAGACCTTGAACAGGTTTTCCGCCGCGGGATTCATATAGCACACGGCGCCGTCCTGCGTGACCATGACAACGGCGGTGGCCAGCAGCTCCAGCCCTGCAAGGGATGCGGAAGTCATGGCGCGGCATTCCGCGCGCGAAACGCGACGAGCCGCAGTGCCGGACGGCACTCGGCGCTCAGCGCAACCCGGACAGCTCCTTCTTCAGGTTGGCGATGTTGCCCTCGTGCAACTGCACGCGTTTCTGGAAAGGCTCGAGACGGTCGAGCACGCGCTGATAATTGCGCTCGCCGCCCGTGCGTATGGACTCCTGCTCGGCAAGCTCCTTGCGGGCCTGCTCGAGCAGCTTCTGCTCGTTGGCGAGCTCCTGCTCGAGGATTTTGCGCCGCTCGACGTCGCGCTGCTGCTGCGTTTGCGCGTCCACCTTCGGAAAACTTGCCGGCGTGCCGCTCTTGGCGGCCGGCTTCGGCGGCGCCGGCACCGAGTTCACCGGTCCGACGTTGAGCTGCTTGCAGCCGCGCGCTTCGGCCTTGATGTTGGTGAAGCGCCGGTTGCCGCTCTCGTCGGTGCACTCGTAGATCTCCGCGCGCACGGCGCCGGCGCACGTAGTGAGCAGCAGGACGAAAAGCAGGGTTCGCATGGCCATCGTCATTGTCAATGTTATAGCCGCCAGCGGAAAGGACGCGGTTCACGCCACGCGTGAGCCGGCCACAGTCTAAGTCAGCGGTCATCATATGACAATGCACGCATCCCTGCGTTCGCTCCAAAAAAAGAAGGCGGGCGCCAGAGCCCGCCTTCGCTCGTCCCGCAGGCCCGGTTTACAGGCTGTAATACATCTGGAACTCGACCGGGTGCGTCGTCATCCGGAACAGCGTGACCTCCTCCATCTTCAACGCGATGTACGCGTCGATCATGTCGTTGGAGAACACGCCGCCGCGCGTGAGGAACTCGCGGTCCTTGTCCAGGTGCTCGAGCGCCATGTCGAGCGACGAGCACACGTTCGGCACTTTCTTCGCTTCTTCCGGCGGCAGGTCGTACAGGTTCTTGTCGATCGGATCGCCAGGATGAACCTTGTTCTGAATGCCGTCGATGCCGGCCATCATCATCGCCGTGAACGCGAGGTACGGATTGGCCGTCGGGTCCGGGAAGCGCACTTCGATGCGGCGCGCTTTCGGGCTCGTCACGTACGGAATGCGCACGGACGCCGAGCGGTTGCGCGCCGAGTACGCGAGATTGATCGGCGCTTCGAAGCCGGGCACGAGCCGCTTGTACGAGTTCGTGCCGGGATTCGTGATGGCGTTGAGCGCCTTCGCGTGCTTGATGATGCCGCCGATGTAGTAGAGCGCGAGCTCGGACAGTCCCGAGTAGCCGTTGCCGCTGAACAGGTTCTGGCCGCCTTTCCACAGCGACTGGTGCACGTGCATGCCCGAGCCGTTGTCGCCGACCACGGGCTTCGGCATGAAGGTTGCGGTCTTGCCATAGGAATGCGCGACGTTGTGGATCGTGTACTTCATGATCTGCATCCAGTCGGCGCGCTTCACCAGGCTGTTGAACTTGGTGCCGATCTCGCACTGGCCGGGGGCCGCAACCTCGTGGTGATGCACTTCCACTTCGACGCCCTGCTCTTCCATCGCGAGGCACATCGCCGAGCGGATGTCCTGCAGCGAATCGACCGGGGGCACCGGGAAGTAGCCGCCCTTGATCGGCGGACGGTGACCCATGTTGCCGCCTTCGAAATCTTCGGCGGTGGACCACGGCGCTTCTTCGGACTTGATCTTCACGTACGAGCCCGACATGTCGACGTTCCAGGTGACCGAGTCGAAAATGAAGAACTCGGGCTCCGGACCGAAGTAGGCGGTGTCGCCGATGCCGGTGGATTTCAAATACGCTTCGCCGCGTTTCGCGATGGAGCGCGGATCGCGATCGTAGCCCTTGCCGTCGGCAGGCTCGATGACGTCGCAGGTCAGGATGAGCGTCGACTCGTCAGTGAAGGGATCCATACGCGCGCTGTCGGGATCCGGCATGAGCAGCATGTCCGACGCCTGGATGCCTTTCCATCCGGCGATCGAAGAGCCGTCGAAGGCGTGGCCGTCCGTGAACTTGTCTTCCCCGAAATGTTTGGCCGGCACCGACACGTGCTGTTCCTTGCCCCGGGTGTCGGTGAAGCGCAGATCAACGAATTTCGCTTCGTTGTCCTTGAGCATTTTCATTACATTGGCACCGCCTGCCATCTTGTTCTCCTGATGATTAACGCTGCGAGTCCCGTACTAACGGGCCCCGTTTCAGCACGATCTGTACCACGCCGGTGCACGAGAACTTCCTTGTGCTACAAAGAGTTGTCTATCACGCTCCTCAGTAGTGCGCACCATGCTGGTGCATTTGGCGGACGGACGCCCCTTTTTGGTGCGATATTTCGCTCACGGGCGAGGTGTGTAGAATACTCCGCCTGTTTCGTGGAGTCTCTTCCCATGAGTACCGATGACGTGTTGAAGGCCGCCCGCGACCGGGCACGCCAGATGGGGCTGCCGTACGAAGGCGCGTTGCTCCCGCGCGAAGCCTACGAGCTGCTGCAGCAGGTGCCCGGCGCGAAGCTGGTGGACGTGCGCAGCCGGGCGGAATGGGACTGGGTGGGCCGGATACCGGGCGCCGTGGAAATCGAGCTGCTCACTTATCCGGGCAGCCGCCCGAATGCCGGCTTCATGCAGGAGCTGCAGCAGGCGATCGACGTCGATGAGAGCGGACCGCTGCTGTTCATCTGCCGCAGCGGCGCGCGCTCGCATAACGCGGCGACACTGGCGCACCAGGCCGGCTACGAGGCGTACAACGTGCTTGAAGGTTTCGAAGGCGACAAGGATGCATCGGGCCATCGGAACACCAAGGGCGGCTGGCGCGCTGCCGGCCTGCCGTGGGTGCAGAGCTAGCGTCGTGAGCCGGGAAGCAGGGGCCCCGAGCGTTTTCGGCTCGGGGATGCGACCTGGGCGAATCGGCGCCGGCGCGACGCCGTGTACTCAGACCTTGCCGATAACCCGTCGGAGCAGCGCGCGCTTCGCGGATAGGCGTGAGGCGGCAGGCGGAAAAAGACAAGCGAGCGAGCAGCACAGCCGTTCGCTGCCAATCACCCGCCGCGATTCACGAACCAACGGTCACGCGACGGCTAACGCTGGCGCAGGAACACGGTCAAGGGCGCCCCGGCGGCTGTGATCGCCGCAGCCGTCGCCATCGTGCCGCCCGGCGCGATGCGCTCGACCAGCACGCCACCCGCCGCAAGTCCGCCGCTGATGCCGCCGAGCAGGCAGGTCGTTCCCCAGGTGAAGCTTTCCGCGAGCATGTCGCGCGGCGTGTGCTGGGACACGAGCAGCGACTGTATCGAGATAACCGTCGCCATGGGCACGCCGGCGATCACCGAAATCACGACGAAGAGCGGAATGCTGTCGAGCGGCGTCATCAGCATGATCGATGACGCCATGCCGAGCAGCGACCACAGAAACTGGCGCTGCAACGGCATCGTCCAGTGCCGGCTGCCGTACGTCAGCGCACCGGCTGCGCTGCCTACGCTTGCCATCGCCAATGCCACGCCGGCGACGCCCGGCCGGCCATGCGCCGCTGCAAAGGCCGTTACCGCGACTTCGAACAAACCGAACGCGATCGAGTAGCAGACGGTGATCGCGAAGACCACCAGCAGCTGGGGTCGGCGCAACGGCCCGCGCCGCGCCGATGCGGCACCCGGCGCGGGACGCCACGCGCGCACCATGTCCGCGCGCACGAATATCGAGCTGCCCACGGCGGCAGACAGTGCAGCGACTCCCACGGCCACCGCCGGATAGCCCGCGCCGACGCATGCCGCCACGAGCGCGGGACCCACGATGAAGATGAACTCCACCAGCGCCGAGTCGAGCGAGTATGCCGTCGGCAGCAGGGCGGGATCGGGCACCACGCGCGGAAACAATGCGCGCATGCAGATGCTCACCGGCGGCAGAGCAGCGCCGGCAGCGAGCGCGCTCGACGCGATCCACACCGGGTGTGCGTTGCGCTCGACAGCAACGATGAGCAGCACCAGCGCCGCCGGATAAATCGCGCTGCATGTCCGGAGGACAGGCCGCGGTCCGAGGCGGTCGATGAGACGGCCGAGCGCCGGTGCCACGGCGGCAAGCCCGAGCACGTACAGCGCGCTCGCCACCCCTGCCTGCGCGAAGGAATGCGAGCGCGTCTGCACGTAGAGCAGTATGGCAAGACCGGCAACGCCGATCGGCAAGCGGCCTACGACCGATGCCACGAATGCCGCGCGCAGTCCCGGAATGGCGAACAGCGAGCGGTAACGGCTCAGCGTGAACACGGAATGAGCGGTGCGCGTGCCGGCGCTAGCGCGCCCAGGTCACGAGACCGCTGTACGCCGTCGCAAGCACCACCACGCCGAATACGATGCGATACCAGGCGAATGCCGTGAAATCGTGTGTCGCGACATAGCGCACCAGCCAGCGAATGACGACGAACGCGGACACGAAGGAAACCACGAGCCCCACCGCGAAGACCGGCGTGTCCGCCATCGAGAACAGCGCGCGGTGCTTGTAGAGGTCGTACGCGCCGGCCGCCATGAGCGTCGGCACGGCGAGGAAGAAGGAAAACTCCGTCGCCACGCGGCGCGACAGGCCGAACAGCATGCCGCCGACAATGGTTGCGCCCGAGCGCGAGGTGCCGGGTATGAGGGCGAACGCCTGAGCGAAACCGACTTTGAGCGCGTCGGGCCAGCGCATATCGTCCACGCTCTCGATGCGCGCGCGATGGCGGCGGCGCTCGACGAACAGGATCAGCAGGCCGCCGGCAACGAACGCGATCGCAACCGGCACCGCATGAAATAGATGCGCCTTGATCATCGAGCCGAACGCGAGACCCAGCACAGCGGCCGGCAGGAACGCGACGACGAGATTGAGCAGGAAGCGCCGCGCGGCCGCATCGTGCGTCACGTTGGCGAGCGCGCCGAAAAAGCGCGCGCGGTACTCCCAGATGACCGCCAGCATCGCGCCGCTCTGGATGACGATGTCGAATACCTTGCCTTTGTCATCGTTGAAATCGAGCAGCTGCGCGGCGATGATGAGATGCCCGGTGCTCGAGATGGGCAGGAATTCGGTCAGGCCTTCGACCAGGCCGAGCACGAGGGCCTTGAGAAGCAGCACGGCGTCCATGGGGGCGTCATTGTAGCAGCGGCCGAGCCGCTGCCCGCGGAAGTTTTTTGCGCCCGGCTACGAACGCTGATACGGCGCGACAAGCGGCGGCAGGACGCCCGAGGGCGGCTGCGTGTCCTTGAGGAACTGGCGAATCTCGGCCTCGAGCGTCTTGAGCATCAGCAGCCCCGCCAGCGTGCCGCGCAGCTTCACGTCGGCATCGATGCGGTCGAGCTCGCGGCGCAGGATTTCCGGCACCGGCCCTTCGCGCCCCTCGGCGGCGACAATGAGCGCGTTGCGCAAGTAGTCGAACATCAGCGCAACCTGCTCTTCGTTCACGAGCGAGTGCAGCAGCACGCGCGGATCAATGACGTCGGGTATCTGCGCGTCGGGCGGCGCCGCGGCAGCGCTGCTGCTCAGCACAGCGCCAAGCAGCAGCACAGCGGCATTGAGGCGAGCGATGGTCACAGCTTGCTGTAGAGCTCGGCGCCCTGCTTCTTGAACTCGGCCGACTTCTCCGCCATGCCTTTTTCCAGCGCGGCCTTCTCGTCGACACCCTGCTGCGCGGCGTAGTCGCGCACGTCCTGCGTGATTTTCATCGAGCAGAAATGCGGCCCGCACATCGAGCAGAAATGCGCGAGCTTGGCGCCCTCCTGCGGCAGCGTCTCGTCGTGGAACTGCTTCGCCTTGTCCGGATCGAGGCCGAGATTGAACTGGTCTTCCCAGCGGAATTCGAAGCGCGCCTTCGACAACGCGTTATCGCGGATCTGGGCACCGGGGTGTCCCTTGGCGAGGTCCGCAGCATGCGCGGCAACCTTGTACGCCATGATGCCGTCCTTGACGTCGTTCTTGTCCGGCAGCCCGAGATGCTCCTTGGGCGTCACGTAACACAGCATCGCGGTGCCGTACCAGCCGATCATGGCGGCGCCGATCGCGCTCGTGATGTGATCGTAGCCGGGTGCGATGTCGGTGGTGAGCGGTCCGAGCGTGTAAAAAGGCGCTTCGGCGCAGTACTTGAGCTGAAGGTCCATGTTCTCCTTGATCATGTGCATAGGCACGTGGCCCGGACCTTCGATCATCACCTGCACATCGTGGCGCCACGCGATCTGCGTGAGCTCGCCGAGCGTCTTCAGTTCCGCGATCTGCGCTTCGTCGTTCGCGTCGTAGATCGAGCCGGGACGCAGGCCGTCGCCGAGCGAGAACGCGACGTCGTACTGCTTGAGCAGCTCGCAGATTTCCTCGAAATGGGTGTAGAGAAAGCTTTCCTTGTGATGCGCGAGACACCACTTCGCCATGATGGAGCCGCCGCGCGAGACGATGCCCGTCATGCGCTTCGCCGTCATCGGGATGTACGGCAGGCGCACGCCGGCGTGCACGGTGAAGTAGTCGACGCCCTGCTCGCATTGCTCGATCAGCGTGTCGCGATAGATTTCCCAGGTGAGCTCTTCCGCCTTGCCGTCGACTTTCTCCAGCGCCTGGTAGATCGGCACCGTGCCGATCGGCACCGGCGAGTTGCGGATGATCCACTCGCGCGTCTCGTGGATATGCTTGCCGGTCGAGAGATCCATGACGGTGTCGCCGCCCCAGCGGATGGACCACGTCATCTTCTCGACTTCTTCCTGGATGCCGGAAGACAGCGCCGAGTTGCCGATGTTCGCGTTGATCTTCACCAGGAAATTGCGCCCTATGATCATGGGCTCTATCTCCGGGTGATTGATGTTCACCGGAATGATCGCGCGGCCGCGCGCAACCTCGTCGCGCACGAATTCGGGCGTGATGATCTTGGGCATCGCAGCGCCGAACGACTCGCCGGGATGCTGACGCGTAAGGAGATCGATCAAGCCTTCGCGGCGCTGGTTCTCTCGGATCGCGATGTATTCCATCTCCGGCGTGACGACACCGCGGCGCGCGTAGTGCATCTGCGTCACGTTCATGCCGGATTTCGCGCGGCGCGGCTTGCGCATGAGGTCGAAGCGCAACGTGGCGAGCTTCGGGTCCGCGAGCCGCTCCTGCCCGTAGCGCGAGGTCGGGCCCGGAAGCTCCTCGGTGTCGTTGCGCTCCAGGATCCACGCCTGACGCAGCGGCGAGAGCCCCTTGCGGATATCGATCTTCACGGCGGGGTCGGTGTACGGGCCGGAAGTGTCGTACACCATGATGGGCGGATTTTTCTCCGCGCCGAAGGACGCCGGAGTGTCGGACTGGCTGATTTCGCGCATCGGCACGCGCAGGTCGGGGCGCGAGCCCTCGACGTAGACTTTGCGGGAATTCGGCAAAGGCTGCACCGCGGCCTGGTCGACGTGCGCGGTGGCGTTGATAAACTGGGGATTGGCGTTCATTTGGACTCCGCCGGGAAGCTTGGAGGGAGCGGGCGGGCATCCACCACGCTTCCCTACGACGGCATTACCCGTATCAGGTTCAGAGGGTTTGTCTCACCCCGCGGCACCTGCCGCGAGGACCCCTGCGTGATCTGGCAAACTAATTGAAATATGGGATAATTGCAAGCTCGCAGACCCGCCTTTCTTATCCCCCTCCACGAGTGAAAAAAATGATGCCCCAAGCCGATGTGGAACGCGCGCGCTTCAACATGGTCGAGCAGCAGATCCGCCCCTGGGAAGTGCTCGATCAGCAGGTTCTCGATCTTCTGTTCAAAGTGCATCGCGAGGACTACGTGCCGCCCGCGTGCCGCACTCTCGCCTTTGTCGACCTCGAGATCCCGCTGGGGCACGGCGAAAAAATGCTTTCGCCGAAGATCGAAGCGCGCATCGTGCAGGAACTGCGCATCAAGCCTTCCGACCGCGTGCTGGAGGTCGGCACGGGCAGCGGCTACATGACTGCGCTGCTCGCGAGCCTCGCCGCCCACGTCTACACCGTCGATATCGTGCCGGAGTTCACCGAGGCCGCCCAGACCAAGCTGCGCGCGCACAGCATCCATAACGTGACCGTCGAAACGGGCGACGCGGCGCGCGGCTGGGACAAGCACGGTCCTTACGACGTGATCGTCGTGACCGGCTCACTGCCCGTCCTGGCGCCGGGATTCCAGAACAGCCTGCAGCCGGGCGGACGCCTGTTCGTCGTGGTGGGCGAGCCGCCCATCATGGAAGCGCGGCTCGTAACTTGCATCTCGCGCGGGGTTTACAACTCGATGGACGTGTTCGAAACGTGCATAAGCCCCCTGCGCAACGCAGTACAGCCGGAGCGATTCGTTTTTTGACGGCCCTCGGGATCAGGATCGCCGTCGCAGCGGCGCTCGGCGCGTCGCTGCAGGGCAACGCCGCCGACCTCGTGGACGTGTTCCGGCAGGCGCAGACGGCGGACGCGGTCTATGCCGGCGCGCGTGCAACGTGGGCGGCCGCCCAGGAACGCATCCCGCAGGGGCGCGCCGGCCTCCTGCCGCAGGCGACCGTCACCGCGAACACCCTGTACAACGACCGCACCATTGCCTTTCGCGTCCCCGGCATCCCGAGCACCAGCACGCAGTTCAATTCCAACGCGATCACGCTGCAGATCACGCAGCCGATATTCCGCCGCCAGAACCTGATCGCGTACGAGCAGTCGCGCACTCAGGTGGACCAGGCGGAAGCGCAATTCGCGCTGGCCGCGCAGGACCTGATCGTGCGCGTGGCGCAAGGCTATTTCGACGTGCTGCTCGCACAGGACAACGTCGCCCTCGCGCAGGCGCAGAAAGCTGCTATCGGGCAGCAGCTCGAGCAGGCGAAACGCAATTTCGAAGTCGGCACGGCGACCATCACCGACACGCACGAGGCGCAGGCGCGCTATGACCTCACGGTGTCGCAGGAGATCGCGAGCCAGAACGATCTCGAGATCAAGCGCCGCGGCCTGGAGCAGATCATCGCGCAACCTGCGCCGCCGCTCGCCCCGCTCAGCACGCGTCTCGCGCTGAAGCCGCCCGAGCCCGCCGTGATGGACACCTGGGTCGACGAGGCGCGCCGCACGAATCTGCAGGTGCGCGCCGCGGAAGCGGGCCTGGAGTTCGCGAGCCAGACCATCGAGCGCAACCGCAGCGGCCACTACCCGACGCTCGACGCAATCGCGAGCTACCAGGAGCAGGCGCAAGGCGCCGGCATTTCCGGAGTGCAGAGCCCCGGCTTCGACGCGAAAGTGCGCGCGATCGGACTGCAGCTCACCATTCCGATCTACCAGGGCGGCCTGGTGAACTCGCAGGTGCGCGAAGCGATCGCGAACGAAGACCGCGCGCGCCAGGATCTCGAGAATGCGCGCCGTACCGCCGAGTTCAACGTGCGCCAGGCCTACCTCGGCGTATCGAGCGGGCTCGCGCAGGTGCAGGCCCTTCAGGCCGCGCTGGTCTCCAGCGAAAGCCAGCTCGAGTCCACGCGCCTGGGGCAGCAGGTGGGCGTACGCACGCAGGTCGACGTGCTCAACGCGCAGCAGCAGCTCTATACGGCGCGGCGCGATCTCGCGCAGGCGCGTTACAACTACGTCCTGTCGCTGCTCAAGCTGAAAGCGGCCATCGGCCAGCTGACGGAAAGCGACCTCGCCGACATCAACCGCTGGCTCGGCAACGCGTAACGCGCGCTAGAAGCGCACGAGCTCGAGCACGCGGTGCACCGCTCCCTGATGCGCCCGGCAGAACGCGAGACCCGCTTCGCCCATGCGCGCAGCCGCAGCCGGATCGGTCATGAGCTGGCGCGCCGCGCGTGCGAGCTCTTCGACATCCGCCACCGATAGCGCAGCGCCACCCTCGATCGCAAGCTGCGCCGCCTCGGCGAAATTGAATGTGCTCGGGCCGATCAGCACCGGCTTGCCCACTGCGCACGCCTCGATGAGGTTCTGGCTGCCGTACGGCAGCAGGCTGCCGCCGATGAACGCGACATCGCAGGCGGCGTAGTAGGCGAACATCTCGCCCAGGCTGTCGCCCAGCACCACCCGCGTTTGCGCTGCCACGGGGCGGTCGTCGCTGCGCCGCTGGTACGCATGGCCGCGACGCTGCAACAGCGCAGCGACCTCTTCGAAGCGATCAGGGTGGCGCGGCACGATGACGAGCAGGGCGTTCGCGATCGCCATGCGCTCGAAGGCATCGAGAACCAGCTCCTCCTCGCCCGCGCGCGTGCTCGCGGCGAGCAGCACCGGGCGCGCGCCGTAAGCTTCGCGCCAGCGCTGGCCGAGCTGCATCATCGCCGGTGGCGGCACGATATCGAATTTCAGGTTGCCGGTGACGCGCAGCGTGCGCGCCCCGAGCGCGGCGAGTCGCTGTGCGTCCGCCTGCGTCTGGGCCGCTACGGCAGCAAGCGCCTCCAAAGCCGCGCCGGCGAGACGGCGGTGGCGCTCATAGCCGGCGTACGATTTTTCCGACAGGCGGGCGTTGACCAGGTACACCGGTATGCGGCGCGAAGCAGCGGCGTGTATGAGATTGGGCCACAGCTCGGTCTCCATCAGCACGCCCGCGACGGGCTCGAAGCGATCGAGGAAGCGGCGCACCGCGCCGGGATAGTCGTACGGCAGATAACAGCGCTCGACGGTCGCGCCGAACAACTGCTCTCCGGTTTCGCGGCCCGTGGGCGTCATGTGCGTGAGCAGGATGCGATGCCGGGGATAGCGGCTGCGCAACGCGCGCACCAGCGGCTCCGCGGCGCGCGTCTCGCCCACCGATACGGCGTGGATCCAGATCACGTGCCGCGCGCTGCGCGCGGCGCGATAGAAGCCGAACCGCTCAGGTATATGCCGCAGGTATTCGCGCTGCCGACGCGCGCGCCACAGCAGGCGCAGCGGCACCAGCGGCAGCAACGCATACAGCAACGCCGTATACAGAAAGCGCGTCACGCGCGGCTCAACATCGCGGTGGCTGCACTTATCACCGCTGCAGCCGACGGCGCGCGGCCCTTGCCGCCTGCGTTCGCGCCGCGCGCGCAGCCATAAAGGCCGGTTGCCGCCGGATCGGTGCTGACGTACACCCCGACCGTCGGCACGCCGAGCGCGCCGGCAAGATGAGTAAGGCCGGTATCGAGCCCGATGACGAGCGCTGCGCCGGCAAGCGCTTCGGCGGCTGCCTGCAGCGACAGGCGCTGCGGGACGCTCGCATGCGTCATGCGGCGCGCAAGACGCTCGCTGCGCGCATGCTCGTCGGCTTTGCCCCACGGCAGCAACACGCGCGTGCCCTGCCCGGCGAGCCACTGCGCGACGGAAACCCATTCATCCTCGCCCCACAGCTTTCCTCGCGCGCTGGTGGAATGCAGCAGCACGGCGTAAGGCGTATCCGCGGGCGCGCCAGCGCGCACCGCATCGACGCCGTAGTCGACCGTCGGAGAGCGCAGGTAGCCGAGCGCCTGTGCGGCGAGATCGCGGTTGCGCTCCACCGCGTGCAGCGTCCACGGCACGCGAAAGGTGCGATCGTACAGCCAGGCGAGCGGCTCGCGGGCGCTGGACCAGTCGAGACCGCAGCGCAGCCCGTGCGCCGCGCGCGCAAGCAGCGCGCTCTTGAACAGGCCTTGCGTGTCGATGACGGCATCGTAGCGGGTGGACCGCAGCCGCGCGATCGCCTGACCGATGTCGGCGCGCGTGCCGCCGCGCCACCATTGCCTGCGCCAGCGCCGCACGTTGACGGGTATGACGTGTCGCACGCCCGGATGCAGCCGCGGTATCGCCTCGTAGCTTTCCTCGATCAGCCAGTCGACCGCTGCGCCGGGCACGCAGCGCCCGATGTCGGACACCACCGGGAGATTGTGGACGACGTCGCCGAGCGAGGACGTCTTCACGAGCAATATGGAAGTCATGCGGTCATTGTCGTTCGCGCGGGCGCGGCAGCCCGGATTGTAACCGCGCCGGCATGAAAAAAGGCCGCCCGAAGGCGGCCTTTGCGGTTTGCGCAGGGCTTGCGCCTACGATACGACCCAGTCGCTGCCCACCGGAGCGAGGTTCGCGGCGGCTATGCTGTGGAGCTGGTCCATGAGCTCGATCTTCTGGTTCCCGCTCGCGTCCTGCCACAGCAGATCGGAACGATGGTCGCTGTTGAAATCGCCCACGCCGGCGAGCTTCCAGCCCGGCTGCGTGCCGGTGATGCTGCCCCAGCCGCCGATCGCATGCTCGCCGTCCATCAGCCATATGCTCACGGCGCCGCCGTCCTGCTGCCACACGATGTCGCTGTGACTGTCGCCGTTGAAGTCGCCGATGCCGGCGACATGCCAGTCGAGCGGAGCGTTCGCCATCGCGCCCCCGCCGCTGTGCGACGTTCCGTCCATCAGCCACATCCCGACGGTGCCGTTATCGTTCCGCCACAGCACGTCGGCCTTGCCATCGCCGTTGAAGTCGCCGACGCCGGCGACGTTCCAGTCCGAAGACATGTTGCCGACCGTGCCGCCGCCGGTGATGCTGTGATCGCTCATCTGCCACGTGCTCACCGTGCCGTCGTCGCCGCGCCACAGAATGTCGGACTTGCCGTCGCCGTTGAAATCGCCCGCGCCCGCGATGTGCTGGCTGGTCGATGCGTTGCCCACGGCGCTGCTGTCCATTGCGGAAGCGCCGTTCATCGTCCAGATCGCAACGGTGCCGTTGCCGTTGTGCCACAGGATGTCGCCGCGGCCGTCGCCGTTGAAGTCGCCGGTGCCGGCAATCGCCCAGTCGGTGCCCGCGCTGAGATTGGTGGCGCTCGCGCCCACCACGGATGTCCCGCTGACATTGTGAACTTCGAGCGCGCCGCTGTTCACGTTGCGCATCAGGATGTCGGCATTGCCGTCGCCGTTGAAGTCGAGCAGCGTGTGCGCAAGATCGCCGGTGAGCGTGTGCTGCGCATCGCTCGCAGGCTGCGTCGAGGTGGTGGCGGAGGTGCTCGTCGAGGCGCTGGTCGACGTCGAAGTGTCGTACGTCGGCGTTGCTGCGGTGGCGCTCGACGTATCCGTCGTCGTGGCCGTGGGCGCAGTGGCCGTCGTGGACGAGATGTCCGTCGTGGTGGTGGTCGTGGTCGTCGTGCTGGTCGGCGTGGTGCTGGTCTGGCTGCCGCCGATCATGTAGTCGTTGCCGTGTATCCAGTTCTGCAGGTCGTTGTACACGCCCTTCACCGATGCGCCCCAGCCCGACGTCGACACCACGCCGGTCACGTGGCCCTGGCCGTCGCCGCCCTGGTACCAGACCGGACCGCCGGAGTTGCCGGGGTTCAGCTGTATGCCCGAGTAGTTGATGATGGACTCGGTGCCCTGCGATGCCGAGGTGTAGTCGTTCACCATCTGCCAGCCGTATGCGGCGGGAAAGCCGGTGACGTTCACGTTGCCGCTGGTGAAGCTGGGATCGAGCTGCATCCATCCCGTCTGGTTGCCGACCGCGGTCGACAGGTCGATGAGGCCGATGTCGTGCTCGGAGCCGGTGAGTGTCGCGAGCCCGTCGTTGCCGCCCGGCATGAGCATGTGGCTGTTGGTCGGATCGAAGTCGGTGTAGTAGTGGAACGAGGTCGACGTGTACTGGCCGTACGGCGCCTGCCCCCAGTTCGCCGGCGTGACGATCACGCTGCTGGCTGCGCCGCCCTGGTCGGGCATGTAGAGCGCGTGGCTCGCGGTAAGCACATCGTTGGGACCGACCATGACGCCGGTGCCCCCGTACGCCGCGCCCGACGGGAAGTTGATCTGGATGAAGACGATGGACCGCCAGAGATCGGCGGTGGGATCGGATACTGCAACGGACATGGCTACCCCTACTTTGAAATTGGTGTGCTGTGCGACGCTGCCGGCTTGCCCGGCGTGCCGCTTTACGGATTAATGGAGCCGACAACTCGGCTGGCAGCACTGCCTCATCTTGTGTTCATGTCTGGTCCTTTCTTGTCTCGTCGGTGGCGAGCCGCGACCGGGTCTTTTATCCCGACGGGTTTTATGCGGGAGACGTGTGGCGCATGGAGCACCGGTGTCGCCCGGGCAGATGCATGGCGAGTGTTGCGCGATGCTGCGCTCTACGTTCTCTCAAGAGCCGCGCTGCTTAAAGCAAGATGCATGCAACGGCGTCGAATGCGGCGATCGAAACATCGTGAGACCCGTGCGCGACCGCTGCGCACCACTGCATTCTTCCCTATGTAAAACGCGGTGCGCAGTTCATTTGTCACGTTGCGATCGCATTGCATGCACCGCTCGTCACCGTGTCGCGCGCGACCGATTTTTGTCGGGGCAGCCCGACGTGCTTGCGAGCCGCGGCGCCGCCATGCACGCAACGTACCGGCTGCGCATCGACGCGGTTTTCACTCTCACCAGCGCGTGATCGCACGACGCACGAGCGCATAGCGGGCATGTCGCGCGAGAGCGACGCACCGTTTGCACATCGCGCCATAAGGCGATGCGCAAACGTTGCAATGCGCGCATCGGGCTCGACACATCGCACTTCGGCAGCACGCGAAGAGCGACTCAAGGCGCATGACACCATCAGCAACCGGGCTTGCGCACCGCGCCTGCCGCCGGCACGCCGATATCGCCGTCGTGGCCCGATTGTCTGTGCTGCCCGACATCGCGCGACCGCGAGCGTGAATGCGTGTGACGGATTCGAGAGCGAAATGATGGTCGCATGGGCAGCCCGCACCTGCGACGAGACTTGCAATGGACGCGACGCGACACGCGCAACGCGTCGTTGCGCGTATGCCGCCGTCTGCTGCGCGTGATGTTGCCCGGTGCTACTTCTCGCGCATCGCCTTGTTGATCGACTCCGTGAGCGGCTTCAGCAGGTAATCGAGCACCGTGCGCTCGCCGGTCGGTATCACCAGCATGGCGGGCATGCCGGGAAACAACTTGACGTTGCTCTGCCTCGCCAGCTCGTCGGCCGGTATCTTGGCCTGCACGGCGTAGTAGCTCTGCCCGGTGCGGCTGTCGGTGAGCCGGTCAGCCGACACCTGCGTGATGTGCGCGCGCATGGTGGGCGTGCTGCGCTGGGTGTACGCCGTCAACCTCACCTGGGCCTCCATGTCGGGATGCACGCCCTCGATGTCCTCCACGTTCACCGTCGCCTCGACCGCGAGCGACTTCGTATCCGGCACGATGTCCATGATCTTCTCGCCGCGGGCGATCACGCCGCCGACGCTGAACACCGTCGTGCCGACGACGGTGCCCGAATACGGCGCGCGGATCTCGGTGCGCGTCAGCGTATCCTCGGCCACCTTGAGCTTGGGCCCGAGCTCGGCGAGCTTCGCCTGCACCTCGCGCAGCTCCCCCGCGACCTGCGCCGCACGATCGGCCTGAAGCTGCGCGATCTGCAGCGTCGCCTCGTTGATCGACTGGTTGGCTTTCGCCACGTTCGCTTTGACTTCCCCCACCTGGCCTTCGAGCTCGGCCGCAGAGCGCTCCAGCTCGAGCATGCGCTGGCGCGGCACGTAGCCTTTCTTGAACAGGTCGCGCAGGCCGCCCACTTCGCCGCGCGTGGACTCGAGCTGCTGCTGGCGCGAGGTGAGCACCGCCCTGGAGCCGGTGATCTGCTCGCGTGTCTGCGCGATTTTCTGCTTGAGCAGCGACACCTGACCTGCGAGCGCCGTGTGCCGGCTCACGAACAGGTTCTCCTGCGCGCGCAGCAGCGTGTCGACATCGGAATCGCTGCGGCGTGCCGCGAGCTCTTCGGGAAAGCCGATGGCGGAAGCGCCGTCGCGCTCGGCCAGCAGCCGCGCTTCCTGCGCACGCAGGTCGTCGTGCTGCTTGCGCAGCACGCCAACGGCGCCGAGGGCCTGCGTGTTGTCGAGGACGATGAGCGTCTGGCCGGTCTCGACGCGATCGCCTTCCTTCACGCGCAGCTCCTTCACGATGCCGCCGTCGAGGTGCTGAACGCTCTTGCGGTTGCCTTCGACCTTGACCACGGCGGGCGCGAGCACTGCGCTGCTCACCGGCGCCACCGCCGACCAGATGCCGAGAACGCCGAGGAAGACGCCGAGTATGGTGATGCCGGCGAGTATCGGGCGCCGCGCATCGTCGTCCACCGGCGGCACGGCGTCGGCGACGAAAGGACTGAGTGTAGTAGACATGTATGGGCTGTCGATGAATGCTTGAACGTTAGCGGTGGCCCGCAACCGCGGTGCGCGCGGGCGCCGGCGCAAGCCGCGCCATCACCTCCTGGCGCGGGCCGAAGCCTTTCACCACCCCGGCGTCGATGAACAGCAGCTTGTCGACCGCGTTGAGCGCCGCCATGCGATGCGAGATGACGACCACGGTGGATCCCATGTTCTTCAGCCGCGACAGGCACTCCAGCAGCGCCGCTTCGCCATTGCTGTCGAGATTGGAGTTGGGCTCGTCGAGCACCACCAGGCGCGGCGCGCCGTACACCGCACGCGCGAGCGCGATCTGCTGGCGCTGTCCGGCGGACAGCAGCACGCCCTGGTCGCCGACTTCCGTCTCGTAGCCGTTGGGAAGGCGCAGGATCATTTCGTGCGCGCCGGCGAGGTTGGACGCGCGCACGACTTCCTCGGGAAGCAGCGAGCCGAAGCGCGCGATGTTCTCGGCGACGGTGCCGGGAAAAAGCTCGACGTCCTGGGGCAGGTATCCGACATGCCGGCCGAACGCGTTGCGGTCCCACGTCCATACGTTCGCGCCGTCGAGGCGCACCACGCCGGCGGTGGGCGGGGAGACGCCGACGAGCAGCCGCGCGAGTGTCGACTTGCCCGCGGCGCTGGGGCCCACGAGGCCCAGCGCTTCACCGGGCGCGAGCGCGAAGCTCACCTTGTTGATCACCATGCGCGTGGTGCCCGGCGGCACGAACACCACCTCCTCCACCGAGAGCTGTCCGGTGGGCTCCGCCGGCGAGATTGCCGGGCGGCGCGGCGGTCGGGCCGCGAGCAGCGCCGACACGTTGTAGAGCGCCTGCTTCGCGGCGATCAGCTGGCGCCACAATCCGACCACCTGCTCGATCGGCTGCATCGCTCGTCCGAGCAGTATGCTCGCCGCGAACATCGCGCCCGGCGTGATGGTGCGATCGATCGCCAGGTACGCGCCGATGCCGAGCACCAGCGCCTGCGCCGAAAAACGCACGAAGCGTATGCCGCTCAGCACGCTCGAGCCCTGGTCGACGGCCGTCGTCTGCGCCTGCAGCATGCGATTGCGGTCCTTGCGCCAGCGGTCGAGCAGGCCGTCGATCATGCCGGTTGCGTGGATGATCTCTGCATTCTTCAGGCTCGCTTCGGCGAACGCATAGCTGCGCGTGGCCGCCAGCGCGGAATCGGCGAGCGGCTTGCGGCTCACGTACTCGTTGAGCACGGCGAGCGCGAGGAGCAGCACGGCGCACAGCACGGCCGCGGCGCCTATCGCCGGATGGATGATGAACAGCACGCCCAGAAACAGCACCGCCCACGGCATGTCGAGCAGCGCGGTGAGCCCGGTGCCGGTCACCAGCGAGCGGAAGGAGTCGAGCTCGCGCAGCGGCTGCGCCCGCTGCAGCATGGGCGCGATCAGCGACTGCTCGACCGAGGCGGCGATAACGCGGCGGGACAGCAATGCGTCGAGCCGCATGCCGCCGCGATTGAGCACGCGCGCGCGCACGCCCTCGAGACCGGCGAGCGCGGCGATCGCGAACACGAATGCTATGCTCAGCATCACCAGCGTCGCCATGTTGCCGCTCGAGAGCACGCGGTCGTACACCTGCGAGGTATAGATCGGCAGCGCGAGGTACAGCAGGTTGATGGCCATGCTGAACAGCGCGGCGGCGATGAAGTGCGTCCGGCAAGCGTGGAGCGCGGCCAGGATTTCGGCGGGTAGTTTTCGTGACTGCATGCTGCTCCCTGTGCCTGAAGGGAAGGCGGACAACTTTGTGTCAATGACGGCGCGGCATGCTGCGATGGAAGAGGATTGCCGCCCCGGAAAGGCGCTTTTTATAGCACGCAGGCAAAAGCGTCCCAAGCAAAAATAACTATGGCGTGCACGTTTTACCCGAACGTCGCCGGCGCCCGACAGCGGTACGATAACCGCTTCACGCCGGCACCCTTCATCGGGTAAATCTTGCCGCGCCCGGCCGATGCTATAATTCGCGCCACTTTCGCGGCTCGCGGCAACGGCCATTCAACAGCCCATCACGACGAGGCCGGGCGGGTTATGCATGCTGCATCGGAAAGCTCGAAGGCGCCTCTCGCGGCGCGCGCGCAAGCTCACCATGCACCGCCGGCGAGATCGCGCTGCGCACAGCGGCCCGCGACGCCGCGTGCCGCAGCACGTTGTCATCTCCACCGCCGTCAATTAATCTGCGCGGCGCCGCCCTCGCCGGGCAGGCGTGGTTTTTCAGAGGACTGAAGTGGCCCAGCTCATACGCAAAGGGATCATATTGGCAGGCGGCGCCGGCACCCGCCTGCATCCGGTGACGCAGGTCGTGTCGAAGCAACTGCTCCCGATCTACGACAAGCCGATGATCTACTATCCCCTGTCCACGCTGATGCTGGCCGGCATCCGCGAGCTGCTCATCATCTCCACGCCGGAGGACACGCCGCGCTTTCGCGCGCTGCTGGGCGACGGCCGCAAATGGGGACTCGACATCTCCTACGAGGTGCAGCCGGCGCCGGAAGGCCTGGCCCAGGCGTTCCTGATCGGCCGGCGCTTCATCGCAGGCGACCCGGTCGCGCTCATCCTCGGCGACAACCTGTTTTACGGCCACGACCTCGTGAGCCAGCTCGAGCACGCGGTGTGCCGCAGCGAAGGCGCTACGGTGTTCGCGTATCCCGTGCAGGACCCCGAGCGCTATGGCGTCGTGGAGTTCGACGACACCGGGCGCGCCCTGTCCATCGTCGAGAAGCCCAAGCAGCCGCAGTCGCGCTACGCGGTGACGGGGCTGTACTTCTACGACGGCAAGGTCGTCGAGATCGCCGAAACGCTCGAGCCGTCGCGGCGCGGCGAGCTCGAGATCACCGACCTCAACAACCGTTATCTCGCGCGCGGCGCGCTGCACGTCGAGATCATGGGCCGCGGCATGGCGTGGCTGGACACCGGAACCCACGATGCGCTGCTGCAGGCCGCGCAGTTCATCGAGACGGTGGAAAAACGCCAGGGGCTCAAGGTGGCGTGCCCGGAGGAGATTGCCTATCGCAAGGGCTACATCAGCCCCGACGAGCTGAAAACGCTCGCGGCCGCCCTCGGCAAGACGGGATACGGCGAATACCTCTCGCGCCTGCTGGAAGAGAAGGTGTTCTAGTGAACGTCGTTGCCACTGCGCTCCCCGACGTGCTTATCATCGAGCCGAAAATCTTCGGCGATGCGCGAGGCTTCTTCTACGAGAGCTACAACGAGCGCGAGTTCCGCGACAGGACGGGCATCGACGTTCGCTTCGTGCAGGACAATCATTCGCGCTCCGCCAAAGGCGTGCTGCGCGGACTGCACTACCAGCTCAAGCAGCCGCAGGGCAAGCTCGTGCGCGTCATCGCGGGCGCGGTGTACGACGTCGCGGTCGACGTGCGCAGGAGCTCGCCGACGTTCGGCCAGTGGGTAGGCTTCGAGCTCTCGGCCGACAACAAGCGCAGCGCGTGGATACCGCCGGGTTACGCGCACGGCTTCGTCGTGCTTTCCGACTACGCCGAATTTCTCTACAAGACGACCGACTACTGGGCGCCCGAGCACGAGCGCTCCATCGCATGGAACGATCCCGACATCGGTATCGCCTGGCCGCTCCAGGGTGCGCCCCTGCTCGCGACGAAGGACCAGGCGGGCAAGCGCCTGGCGGAAGCCGAGGTGTATCCGTGAGCGGCATGGCGCCAGCCTGCGGTGGTCAGGGTCGCGCGCGCAGGCCATGACGGCGATCCCGATATCCCCGCGTTTCGCCGCGCTGTCGCTGTGGCAGCATCGCAACCTCGTGTGGCAGCTCGCCAGGCGCGAGGTGGTCGGACGCTACCGCGGCTCGGTCGGCGGCCTGCTGTGGTCGTTCCTGAATCCGCTGCTCATGCTCGCCGTGTACACGCTGGTGTTCAGCGTGATTTTCAAGGCGCGCTGGAGCGTCGGCTCGGACAGCAAGACGGAATTTGCCATCCTGGTGTTTGCCGGAATGATCGTGCACGCGCTGTTTGCAGAAGCGGTGAACCGCGCGCCGACGCTGATCCTCGGCAATGCGAATTACGTGAAGAAGATCGTGTTCCCGCTCGACATCCTGCCCTGGGTCGCCATCGGGTCGAGCCTGTTCCATGGCGCGGTGAGCCTCGCGGTGCTGCTGATGTTCTTCGCTGCCGTCCACCATTACGTGCAGTGGACCGCGGTGCTCGCGCCGGTGGTGCTGCTGCCGCTCATCTTCTACTCGATGGGCGTGTCGTGGTTTCTCTCCTCGCTCGGCGTGTTCATACGCGACGTGGCGCAGACCACGGGCCTCATCACCAGCGTGCTGATGTTCACCAGCCCGGTGTTCTACCCGCTGTCGGCGCTGCCGGAGCGCTACCAGCCGCTGCTGTATCTCAATCCGCTCACGCTGGTGATCGAGCAGTTTCGCGACGTGGTGGTGTGGGGAAGAATTCCCGACTGGAATGCCACGCTGCTGTCTCTCGCCGCGAGCCTTGCCGTCGCATGGCTGGGATTCGCATGGTTCCAGAAGACGCGCCGGGGATTCGCCGATGTCCTCTGAAGCGCTCGCGCTCAGGATAGAGCACCTCGGCAAGTGCTACCGCATTTACGACCGGCCGCAGGACCGCCTCAGGCAATCGATCGTGCCGCGCGTGCAGAAAGCGCTGGCGCTGTTCGGCGCGGGCGGCCTCGCAGCGCCGGCGCGACCGTACTTCCGCGAGTTCTGGGCTGTGCGCGACGTGAGCTTCGATCTCGCGCGCGGCGAAGCGCTCGGCATCCTCGGCCGCAACGGCTCGGGCAAGTCGACGCTGCTGCAGATGATCTGCGGAACGGTCACACCGACCACCGGCGAGGTCGCCGCATACGGCCGCATCTCCGCGCTGCTCGAGCTCGGAGCCGGCTTCAATCCCGAGTTCACCGGCCGCGAGAACGTGTACCTCAATGCGGCCATCCTCGGCCTCTCGAGCCAGGAAATCGAGGCGAAGTACGACGAGATCGCCGCCTTTGCCGACATCGGCGGCTTCATCGATCAGCCGGTCAAGACGTACTCCAGCGGCATGTTCGTGCGGCTCGCGTTCGCCGTGGCGATCAACGTGGAGCCCGACATCCTGGTGGTGGACGAGGCGCTGTCCGTCGGCGACATTCATTTCCAGCAGCGCTGCTTCCAGAAAATACGCGCCATTCGCGAGGCCGGCACGTCCATCGTCTTCGTGAGTCACGACATCGAAATGGTGAAGCGCATCTGCGATCGCGCGATGGTGCTGCACGACGGGGCGGTGGTGTACGCCGGCCACCCGGGAGCCGCCACCGCGTATTACATCGCGCTGGTCGCCGCCGACTTCGATCTCGCGCGGGTGAATTTCAACGAGCCGGGACAGCAGCCCATCCGCCGCGAGGACAGTACGCTCGCCCCCGGTGCGCTGCCTTCCAGCGTGTACCGGCACGGCGACGGCACGGCCTCGGTGCGCAGCGTGCGCGCCGGGGGCACGCCCAACGATCCGGCGCTGGTGGGCGTAGGCGAGCGCGTGCGCTTCGAGATCGAAGTCGAGTTCCACCAGGCGAAGGCGACCTACATCGTCGGCATGCTGGTCAAGGACCGGACCGGCGCTGAGATCATCGGCCTCAACACGTACCAGGAAAAGTTCGCCGTCCCCGCCGCGCAGGCGGGCGACGTGCTCGTCTTCAGCTTCACCATGCCCATCGATCTGCGCCCCGGCGATTATTCCGTCTCGGCGACCATCGCGTACAGCCAGTACGAGATGAAATGGATGGACTGGGTCGACAATGCGCTGGTGCTTCGGGTCACCGACCGCGTGAGCGACCGGCGCATCTTCGGCCTCGTGCTGCCGCCGGACCGCGAAGTCGCCGTGCGGCGCGGGCAGGTCGCCCACACTCGAGCAGGCGCCGGCACATGAAGGAAAAGGATTTCGACTGCTATCAGCGCTACACCGCGCTGAAGAACCTGATGGACGCGGCTTTCCCGGACGCGACGGCAGATGCGCCTGCAACGGTGCTCGACGTCGGCTCGGGCAGCAGCACGCTGTCCCGCGATTTTCTCGGCGACCGCTTCCGGGTCACCCGCTCGGACGTCGTCGTCGATACGGCCGCCGGCGCGGACATCGTGATCCTGCAGCCGGGACAGCCGCTTCCCTTCGAGGCGCGCGCGTTCGACGCCGTGATCGCAATGGACGTGCTCGAGCACGTGCGTCCCGCCGAGCGCGAGCCGTTCGTGCGCGAGTGCCTGCGCGTCGCGCGCGATGCGTGCGTTCTCGCCGCCCCTGCGGCGTCGCCGGCCATCGAAGAGGCGGAGGCGCGCGTGTACCGCGTGCACCAGGCGCGCCTCGGCACGCATGCGTACTTCGAAGAGCACTCCACCTACGGGCTGCCTGCGGCCGAAGACGTCGGGCGATGGATACGCGCCGAAGGCGCGGCGCTCGTCACTCTGCCGAACGTGCCGCTGGTGGCGTGGGAGACGTTCAGCAGCCTGGACTTCATCGGCTACAGCAAGCCCGACACCGTCGATCTCACCATGGACGCGCATTTCATCGAGAACGCGGCGTGCCCTGCGGTGTGCAACGACGGAGTGCATTACCGGACGTTCTATGTCGCCTGCCGGACACCCGAGGCGCAGGGCAGGCTGGAGCGCGCGGTCGATGACCTTCGCCGGCGCGCAGTGCCGCTCGGCGCCGAGACACCGCTCGAGCTGGCGTGGCAAGTCATCGCAGCCTCGTGCATGGAGGCTAGAAAAGCGCGCAGCCAGGCTCACGACGCCGACACGCAACGCGCCCAATGCGCGGTGGAGCTCGCGCAGACCGCCTCGCAGCTCGCCGTGGTGCGCGCGCAGCTTGCAGACGTCCAGCGGCACAAGCAGGAGATCGAAGCGTACCTCCAGCAGCAGCTCAAGTTGCTCGTCGAGTACCAGTCGTCCCTCGATGCGATCTTCAAGTCGCGCAGCTGGCGCTACATGGAAATATTCCGCAGGGCGGCACGGGCGCTGCGCCGACTGAAAGGCCGATGATGGGCACCGGACTCGTCGTGCTCGCCCGCCGCATCGTGCGCTATGCGCGACGGCGGCTCACCATGCTCGCCCGCATCGCGCGCGTGCTCGTGACCAAGCCGGGTCCTCTGCTCGACGAGGTGAGGGCCGCGGTGCTGCGGGTGGTACAGCCGCCTGCCTACCTGCAGTACGTGAACGGCTTGCCCAACGTCTGCCCGCTCAATCTCGGCATCGACCCGGCGCTCGACGGCTCGCCGCGGCTCAACGTGCTGATTCCCGGCATGGCCATGCGCGCGATGAGCGGCGGTCCGAATACCGCCATCAATCTCACCTATCGCATGGCGCAGCGCGGCGTTCCGGTGCGGTTCATCTCGACCGACATCCCGATGGAGCGCGACGAGAGCCTGCTGTGGGACCACTTCACGGCGTTGACCGGCATACGCGAGCGCCTGCCCAACGTCGAGATCCGCTGCGGCCACGACCGCACCCGCCCGCTGCTCATCGGCGCCAATGACGTCTTTTTCGGCACCGCGTGGTGGACGGTGCAGATGATCAAGCGCGCGCTCGAGATCGTGCGGCCGCGGCGCTTCATCTATCTCATCCAGGAATTCGAGCCCGGGCTGTATTCGTGGTCCACGCGCCATGCGCTCGCGCTGGAGACTTATCACCTGCCGTTCTTCGGCCTGATCAACGAGCGCCTGGTCGCGGACTATCTCACCGAGCACCGCGTCGGGCAGTTCGCCGATCCGTCCTTCGTCACCCGCTGCTGCGCCGTGTTCGAGCCCGCGATCGATCGCAGCAAGTTTCGCCGCGCGCCGCGGCGTGCCGGAGAGCCCCGCCGCCTGCTGTTTTATGCGCGCCCGCTGAACGCCGAGAGAAACCTTTTCGAGCTCGGCCTGTACGCATTGCAGCGCGCGGTCGCCGACGGCGTGTTCGACGGCGAGCGCTGGGAAATGCTCTTCATCGGCGAAGATATCCCCGACGTCGCGCTGAGCCCTCAGATCACCGTACGCTCGGCGCGCTGGCTCGGCTACGACGCCTATGCCGCGCTCATCGCGAGCTCGGACATCGCGCTCTCGCTCATGCTCTCGCCGCACACCAGTTATCCGCCGCTGGAAATCGCGGCCGCGGGCGGCATCGCGGTCACCAACACCTATTCGGTGAAGACGGCCGAGCGCCTGGCGCAGATTTCGCGCAACATCGTTGCCGTCGAGCCGACGCTTGAAAGCGTCATCGGCGGTCTGGTGGAAGCCGTCGGGCGTGTGAAATCCGGCCGGTCGACGGCCGGAATCGATCTGCCGGCGACCTGGGATGAGGCTTTCGACCGCGTGGTGCCAAGAGCCGTGCGAATGTTCGAAGAATGTCTCGCCGACGCTCGCGCCGCGCAGCAATGAATCGCCCTCTCGGACCCGGGTCGCACGATCGGTGCTGTCGACATACTGCTCCGGGCATCGCGTGAACATTAGACGGAAATTGCTCGCGTACATTCGTTCCCGCGCCGGCGGGAAGAGCAGCTATCAACGTTTCCGGGAAGAGCGCATTCGGCGGCGCCGGGCGCTTTACCCCACGAGGGTCGAGCCCGGGTTGCTGTCTTTCATGACCACGGTGTGGAACACGGATGTCGAGTACGTCCGGGTTCTTGCGGAAAGCGTCATCGGCCAGCGGGGGGGCACGGAATTCGAGTGGATCATACTGGACAACGGCTCGAACAACGCGGCCACGATCCGTTATCTGGATTCCCTTCGCACGCATCGATGCGTGCGTCTGTACCGGGTGGAGGCGAACCTCGGGATCATCGGCGGCATGCGTTATTGCCTGGAACGCGCAACCGGACGTTACGTTCTTCCGCTTGATTCCGACGACTACCTGTACCCCGATTGCGTACGCGTGCTGTGCTGGCACATCAGGCAATACAATTACCCGGCGCTGCTCTACACCGACGAAGACAAGCTGCGCGACGGCCAGTTCGCCGACGCGTACTTCAAGCCGGCGTGGGATCCGGTGCTGTTCGTCAACTCCTGCTACATCGCGCATCTTTGCGCGATTGAGCGGCAGCGCGCCCTCGAACTGGGTGTCTACACGGATGAACAGGCCGAGGGTTGCCACGACTGGGACACATTTATCCGGTTCATGCTTGCCGGCGAGGAGCCGAGACATGTTCCCGAAGTGGTGTACAGCTGGCGCATGCACCCGCAGTCCACTGCGGGCAATATCGACTCCAAGAGCTACATCCACGACTCCCACGACGTGGTGCTGAGAAAGGTCATTGCCGCTCAACCGGACCCGGCTTTGTACTCGCTCGAATTGAGCCCGCTGTTCAACGGAACGCCGGACCGCTGGTTTCGCCGCAAGGCCAGCCAACCGCGCGCCGTCGTCACCGTCGAATTGCATGAAGGTCGCAGCGGCACGGCGCAGGAAGCGAGCAAGGAACAGTCATCCGCAACGCTTCCCGTGACCGCAGACGTTCGCGAGCTCGCCGGTGTGGCAAGCGCAGCGTGCGCGCAAGGCGCTTTGCTGCATCTGTTATGGCGTCGAGCCGTGCCTGAAAGCGGCGACTGGATATGGGAAGCCATCGGCCTGATGGAGCTTTTCCCGGACACCGTCATGGTGGGCGGCCGGATTTGCCGCGACGGCACAGTGCTCGCCGCCGGCAGCTACTTCGGCTTCGGTCGGGGCTGTGACAGTCCTGACCGCGGTCGCGCCATCGGCGATCCCGGCTACTTCGCGCAAATGTGGAAGCAGCACTCGGTAAGCGCGGTGTCTTCACAACACGCGGTGATCGATCCGCGCTTCCTTCTCGAATTCATCGAGCAACTGCCTGCTGCACGCGTGGGCATCCCGTACCTGGGCGCCTGGTTGGGCGCCTACGCCCGTCGTACCGGACGCCGCGTCGTTTACACCCCGTTCATGACCGCGACCTGCGACACCGACTGGGACGCTCTCGTCTCCGACGAAGAGCGCGCTGCTTTTGTAGCGACCAACCGCGACGTGGTCCCCGAAATACGCCTGCTTTCGCCGCATCTGGGACTTACGCCGCAAACCGCCTACCAACCGGTCGACAGTACCGCGAGAGACGAGCATCTCGCTGATCTCGAACGCCAGGCGCGGAATCGGAGGCCCTAGGCGGCATGGCTGACCTTCTTGCGAGAAGCGTTCGGGGTCTGCGCCTGCTCCTTAACGATCCGGGAGCTTTCATCGCGCGGGTCCGGCAGCGAGTCGCGTCCTCAGGCAAGACCCACGATGCGCGCCAGACGACGTACGCCGAGTGGCTGCAGGTCCATCTCGCTGCCCGCAACAATGATCGCGCGCCGCAATCTGATGCGACCCTGTCGCTCATGACCACGGTTTACGAGCGAACAGATGCGGCATACCTCAAGGAAACCGCGCAGTCTCTACTCTCGCAGTCGCATCCCTTCCACGAGTGGCTGGTTCTGGCGCATGGGCCGGTCCCAGCCGCGGTGGACAACCTACTGTCGGATCTGGAAAACGATGCACGGATCAAGATCCACCGCATTCCGGTCAATCTCGGCATTGCGGGAGGCACGCGATACTGCATCGAGCGCGCGACCGGAGATTACGTCGTCCCGGTGGATGCGGACGATCTCCTTACGTCGGATGCGCTGGCGCGTGTCGCGGCAGCCATCCACCGCCTTCCTGGCGCAACTTACTTCTATTCCGACGAGGACGCCCTCATGGGCGGTGTGCCGCGCGAGCCGTACTGGCGGCCCGACTGGGACCCGGTCCTCAACTGGACGAGCTCCTACATCTGGCATTTGTGCGTGCTTCATCGCGCCACTGCGCTGGCGCTCGGCGTTTACACGGATCGCGGCAGCGAGTTCTGCCACGACTGGGACACGGCATTCCGCTTCTGGAACGCGGGGCACACGCCGGTGCACATACCGGAAATCCTCTACCACTGGCGGCAGCACGAGGCATCCACCACGAATCGTCCTGAAGCGGGCGAGGCGTCGGGAGGCTCTCTGGCGTCCACGCGGCATCTGCTGGAACGGCAGGTTGCGCGCCTGCCTCATCCCGAGCGCTATGGAGTGGAAGTCTTTCCCATCTTCCGCGGAGCCACCGAGTGGCACATCGCCCGCCGTCACGTCCATGCCGCGGCGATGGACCTTATCGTGCTCGCACGCACGGCGGAAGGTGGCGCGGCCGCGCTGCACGCGATACTCGATGGATGCGACTACCCTGTCGCATCGATAGTCGCGGTCATGCAATGCGCCCCGCAGAAAGACGACCAGGCAGCGTACGCGTCGGCAGCAGGACCTCTCGCGGATCGACTGCAGTTCGTGCACGGAGACGGCTCCGCAGCTTTGCTCGATGCCGCGCGCCGCACGACCGCCGATTACGTCGCCGTATGTTCCGACGCAGTCGCAGCGGTGCATCCGGAATCGTGGTGGGAAGCGCTCAAGTTGTTCGAGCTGTGCGATGACACCGTCCTCGTGTGCGGCCGCACCACGGACAGGGAGGGGCTGGTGGTCCAGGGACCGGCGGTGTTCGGCGATGATGCGCTTCCCGTGTTTCTCGACGCCGGCAGGGCGGCAACCGATGCCGGACCGTACGCGCTGCTGCTCAAAGCGCACACCGTCGGCATGGTGCACACGGACTTCTTCGTCGCCGCGGGTGATTTCCTGCGCCGCGCCAGCATGCCGGCCGCCGCATCGCTCGCAGCGGCCGGCATGTGGCTCGGCGCGAGCGCTGCCGCAAGCGGCCGCCGCGTCGCCTACTCGCCATTGACCGCCGCCGAGGTTCACACTAAAGTCCTCGGCCTGACGAATACACAACAGCTGGATCGCGAGGAAAGAGACGCCTTCCTGGCCGCCTACCGGACTGCACTGCCGACCTCGCGCCTGTCTGCGCAACGCTATGCGCAGTCCCCGGCGCCGACGCGCTGAGCGGCTGCATCCCGCCGCGCCTTCGCGCAGAACTCGATGAGGCAGCCGCGCCGCAGGCGCTTGAGCCCTGATCAGGCAGAATTCGAAACGATACGGCGTGGAAGCACTGGGACGGATACCGCAAGCGTGCGACTAAAGGTCAACATCGCAGCCAATCTCACCGCCCAGCTGTGGAGCACGCTGCTGCAATTGCTGCTGGTGCCGGTGTACGTCCGTCTGCTCGGCATGGAAGCGTACGGCATGATCGGCGTCTTTCTCATGCTGAGCGCCACGCTGCAGGTATTCGATCTCGGCTTCGCGCAGACCCTGAATCGCGAGCTCGCGCGCTGGACCGGCGATAAGAGCGGCGCACCGGCGTTGCGCGATCTCGTGTTTACCGTCGAAGTGATCTACTACCTGCTGATCCTCGCCATCGCGAGCGTGCTGGTCATCACGCTGCCTGCCGTCGGACCCGACACCTTGCGCGCCGGCACGCTCGATCGCGCGACGCTGTCGACGGCGATCGCGCTGATGATCGCCGTCATCGCGCTGCTCTGGCCGATCAACCTGTACCAGAGCGGCCTCATGGGCCTGCAGCGCCAGGTGTCGGCGAACGTGCTGCGCGTGGTGGGGAGCACCGTCGCCGGCGTCGGCGCCGCGCTGTGCCTGTACTTCGTATCGGCGAGCATCGTCACTTTCTTCGCATGGCAGATCTTCTCCGCGGCCCTGGCGCTCGCCGCCTCGGCCGTCGTGTTCCGCGCGCGCCTGCCCCGATCCGAACGTCCGGCGCGCTTCACGCTGTCGATCCTGAAGCCGGTCTGGCGCTTCTCCGCCGGCGTCAGCGCGCTCACGATATCGGCCATCGTCCTCACGCAGATGGACAAGTGGTTCCTGGCCAGCATCCTGCCGCTGGATCTGTTCGGCGCCTATGCGCTGGCATGGACGGCGGCGAACGGCTTGAGCCTGCTCACGGCGCCGGTGTTCGCCGCGGTGTACCCACGCTTCTCGAGCCTGGTCGCGCGCCACGAGAGCGAAGCGCTGATGCGCCTGTATCACACCGCCACGCAGGCGATTGCCGCGTCCATCGTGCCCGCGGCCCTGGTCATGTCGTGCTTCTCGATGGAGCTGCTGTGGGCGTGGACCGGCAATCGCGCCGTGGCGCAACAGGCAGCGCCCATGCTCGCGGTGCTTGCGGTCGGCACGATGCTCAACAGCCTTGCCCACATGCCGTACGCATGGGAGCTCGCGCACGGCCGCACACGGGTGTTTCTCACGGTGAACTGGATCGCCATCGCGATCGGCCTCCCGCTGCTGTGGCAACTGGCGACGCGCTGGGGCGGCGTCGGCGCCGCGCTGATCTGGGTGCTGCTCAACCTCGCTTACTTCGTCTTCGCCATTCCGGCAATACACGGTCGCATGGCGCCCGACGAGCGCAGGCGCTGGTTGTGGCGCGACGTCGCGGTGCCGCTGGCGTACGCGGGATGCGCCATCGCGGTCTGCCGCTGGCTTGCGCCGCCGCCCGAGTCGAGGACGGGGGCGTTCGTCGATCTCGCCGTGGCCCTGGCGGTAAGCGGCGTTGCCGCGCTGCTGGGCGCGCACGAGCTGCATCCGCGACTCAGGCAACTGCTGCCTCGCGGGCGCGCCGCGATACGCGGCCGCTGAACGATTATTGCGCGACCGGCGGACGCTTGACGCGGTAACGCGCGCGCCGCATGAGCGCACGCAGGCCGTGCGATGCGCGCAGAAAAGGCAGCGCCGCGTAGAACACCGCCGGCGGAACGAACTCGGCAACGCCGGCAGTGCGCGCGCCGCCGGCGGCCCGGTCCGCGGTCCATGCGTTGTACGCCATGCGCAGCTTCCACATCGCGCGCTCGCGCGGCGTGCTGCGAATGTAATCGCGGCTGCCGTACGCGGCATACAGCCGTTTCTTGTCCGCGAGAATCTGCCGCGCGCGCAGGTTGGCCTGAGTGCCCTGCCCCTGGTGGATGCGCACGCAAGTGAGCGGCTCCGGGATGCACACCAGCGATCCCTGCTCGAGCAGATGGAACCACATCTCCAGATCGACGAGATGCGGGTACGACTCGTCGAAGCCGCGCGCCGCGAGCCTGCGCGGGAAAAGCGTCGCCGACGGCTCGCCGATGTAGTTGGTGCCGAACAGGCAGCGCCGTATGGCGTCGGCTCCGCGCACCGCGCGCAGGGTGCGTGCATACGCGACGAGGCCGGAGGCCCGATCGCGAGCTGCGGCGAGCAGCCGGCCGGTGGTGACGAGAGCGGCGCCGGGATGCCTTTCGATCTCCGCCACGGAACGCTCGATGGCGCGCGCGTCGAGCCAGTCGTCGGCGCAGAGGATCTTCACGTACTCGCCGGCCGCCGCACGCAACGCGAGATTGAAATTTCGCGCCATGCCGACGTTGGCGTCGTTGCGCAGATAGCGCACGCGGCGATCGCGGCGCACCCACGAGGCGGCGACATCCGCGGTGGCGTCGGTCGAGCAGTTGTCGACGATGAGAATTTCCACGTCCGGGCACGTCTGCGCAACGGCCGAGGCAACCGCATCGCCGAGGAAAGCGGCATAGTTGTACGTCGGGATGCAGATGCTGACGAGCGGCACGTCGCGCCCTAGGGAACGGTGTAGTAATCCGGCGCCACGTGCTCGAAGACCTCGAGGATGTTCTGGTACGGGACCGCCTTGCGGCGATGGTCGAACCTGGGATAGGCGCCTATCCGGTCGGTGATGCGCTCGTAGGCCGCGCGCCGCCACCGCGGCGGCAGCAGGTAGGTCAGCGCCAGCAGGGCGCCGAGAGCGACGATGACCGTCATTTCGCGCAGCGACAGCCGTCCCGCGAGGCCGAGCGCCTTCCACGGTCCTTCGTTGCGCCAGACGGAGATGACCTGCAGCAGACGGTACCGTCGATGATCGACCTCGAACGGCACGTCGCTGCGGAAATTGTCCCGAATGGTTTCCATCGCCACGAGCCACGAGGTGTTCATCGCGCTGCCGGGCAGCAGGATGCGCTTCAGCCGCTCGCGCATCTGCGGGGTGAGCGCGTTGTTGAGGAAACGGTTGCCTTCCTCTTCCTTGCGGTTGAAGTAGAAGTAGCCGAACGATTTCTTGCTGATGCCGATCGCCACCATCGGGCGCGGCACGATGAGCGCGCGCCCGGCCTTGAGGAACAGCGCATTGCTCGCGTAGTAATCGGGATACGGCGATTGGAAAAACGGGCCGGCATAGGCGAGCGCGTCGATGATCCGGCGTGAGATCACGAAGTGCTGCATGTTGTAGCCGAAGGTGACCCGGAACGCCATCGAGTCGCGCACCGCCTGCAGTGCGTCTTCGCGCGGCATGATGAAAGGCCCGGTGCGCCCGGCATGGATGAACCCGGTGTGCCCGATCTGCAGGAATCCCTGCGGATGGTCGGGAATCGCATCGGGGTACGCGTACTGGATGGCGTCGGTGTACAGGAAGTCCGGTTGCCCGTGCCGCGCGATCAGCGCGTCGAGAGCGCGCAAGTACCCCTTGAGCAGGCAATCGTCGTCGCCCAGCATCACCACGTAATCGCCGGCGCTTTTCGAGAGCGCGAAATTCCAGTTGTCGGTGACCGGGATGAACGACTGCGTGCGGAAATAACGCACCCTCGGATCGCCCAGCCCGGCGACGTAGCCCGCGATATCCTCCTCCGAATCGTTGTCGGAGACGATGACTTCCCAGTCGTCGTAGTCCTGCCGCAGCACCGTTTGCACGGCATAGCGCAGCAGCTCGAGACGGTTGCGCGTGGGAAGGAGGATGGAGAATTTCATGCGGCTGGTTTTTGGTAGATAGCGGTATACGCTGCTCCCGAGCCCGGCTCGCGCTCCAGCGGGGCCGCAAGCCTGCTCAGTATACGACCGAACAGCCGCGCCACGCGCTTCGCCGCGCGCCATCCGAAAAAATTCGCGCACGAGAAAGCCCAGCCGAAGCTGTTCCACCCGATGCTGCCTTCGTCGAGCGTGGTCAGCACGCGGCGCTGGAGCCCCGCCTGCGCGAGCTTGTCGTGCAGCAGGCGCATGGGAATGAGGTTCACGTGGCGCGGTGCGTCGAGGTGCGCCCAGCGCCTGCCGAACACGCGAAATTGCAGGCTCTCGGGATTTGGCGTGGCAATGACCATGATGCCGCCCGGACGCAGGCACGCCGCTGCGCGCGCCACGAACTCCCAGGGATCCGGCAAATGCTCGATCACGTGCCACATGGCGATGACGTCCGGCATGGGCGCGCCGGGTTGCGCGAGATAATCGTCGAGCGTCGCGTACGCGGCGACTCCGAGCGCGCGCTGCAGAAAGTCACGGCACGCGCCGCTTTGCTCGATCGCGGACACCCGGAACCCGGCCTCGCGTGCGAGGTAACAGAAATTGCCGCGGCCAGGCCCGACTTCCACGAGATTTCCGCCGCGCACCAGAGGCGTAATGAGGTCGATCTTGTAGCGCTCCAGCCGCGCCGCCGGCGCGATATCGTCGGCATCCGCCGGCAGGGTGTGATAGTCGGCCGGGTAATAGCGTGACAGATCGCCCGGCACCGCGCGCAGGAAGATATAGCCGCACGCGGCGCAGCGCAGGTATTCGAACCGCTCCGCCGACACCGCACGATTGAGATCGCCGACGCGGCAGAACCGCGCGGCAGCCGACCCGCACGCCGGGCAGGGCGCCGCGCCGCCGCTGTCGCCGGCTTGCCGCAGCCCGTCCGTAGCGGCGGATTCGCTCGCCATCAGGCCGGTCTCGCGAGATCTTCCCAGGCCATGCGCGAGAGCAGGCTGCGCACGTGCGGCGACCCTTCCGCGTAATGCCGCGTCTGGTTATCGGCCACCAGCAGGTTCTGCTGATCGGCCTGCCAGAACGTGTTGCTCATGTGCCAGTCTTCCCTGGGGTACATGGTCCCGTCGATGCCCACCACCAGCGGGTGGAAGCCCGCCTGGAGCAGCCGCATGGTGAGGTTATACCGGCCGCTTTCGAAATCGTACGCGTCCATTTTCGTGGTGATCGGCCGCCGGAACGCCTTGCGCATGACGTCGCGACGCAGCACGAACGCGTTGGTGCGGATATGGTAGTTCGGGAAGTTGTGATACCCGGGGCCGAACAGCAGCTTGTGGCGCAGATAGTTCAGGTGATGGGAAAACGGCAGCGCCATCAGCGCGTCCTTCACCCGGCCGCGATGCTTCGATTCGCGGCTGATCTGCACGAAGGTGTTGAACGACGACGGCCTGAAGCTCTGGTACGACCCCGTCGCTCCGACCAGGCCGACGTTCTTGCGGGCTGCCGCTGCATGGAGCTTCTCCAGCCAGCCGTGCGCGAGGATGCGGGAGAACGAATTGAGGTAGCAGAAAAGCGGGTACTCGAAGGCTTCGGCTGCCATCCAGTACGCGGTGATGTCGTAACCGCGGTCCGGAACGTCCATCACGCGCGTGCATATCCCCTGCAACAGCTCCTGGTACGGAGCCATTTCCGCGGCGTCGGTGAAGCCCTTGAGCACGCACACGAGATCGTGCTCCATGCCGGCTTCGTACTCCCGGTATGCCGCGAGAAATTCCTTCAGCACGCCGACGCCGTTCACCTTGCGCACCAGATGCACCACGGCGACCGGTTTCATCGGACGCCTCTCACGAAGCACCCGCCGCGCGCCAGTGCGCGACCACGTCCGCGATGCCGGTTTCGAACGTCACGGCGGGCGACCACCCGAGCGCTCGCAGCCGATCGTTCTCGCCGCTGATGAACGGCGGCTCCCAGTTGCGGTAGGGCACCGCGCCAAGGCGAATCAGGTGTTCCTTGCCCACGCTGCGGCCGATGCGGCGCATGAGCTCGGCTATGGACAGCGGCTGCGCCGAGGCGATGTTATAAATCCCGGAAGCGCGCTGCAGGAGCAGCGTGACGAACGCCCGGGCGACATCGTCCACGTGCAGGTAATCGCGGACCTGCTCGCCGGGCGTGGCATCAAAAGGCTGATCCTGCAGCAGCGCGCGAACCAGCGCAGGCACCATGCGCCGCGGATCTTCGCCGACGCCGTACAGATAGAAAATGCGCCCCCAGGCGAAATTGACGAGACCTTGGCGCGCGAGCTGCTCGCCGGCCAGGCACAGGCCGAGCTTGCAGGCGGCGTACAGCGTCTTAGGCGCCGTCGGGCTGTCTTCGCGGAACGGCCGGTCGCTGTCGGCGTACTCCGCGCAGGTGCCGGCGCCGACGAACTGCCGGCAGCCGCCATCGATCAACGCATCAAGCAAAGCCAGGCTGCCTCGCAATGCCGCGAGATTCTCGCGCGCTTCGAGATACTTGCCGGGCTCCGCGTACCACGCGAGGTGTATGCAGCCTTCAGGACGCCACGCCGCTATGGCGCGCAGCGCTGCCCCGTCCGCCGCCGACAGGTCGCCGTCGATCCTGTCTATGCGTTCGGCGACGTCGGACAGGCGCTTGAGCTGCGTGCCGCGGACCAGCGCGGCAACCTCGTGATTCGCCCGCAGCAGCTGCCGGACCACCGCCGAGCCGATGAATCCGTCCGCGCCGGTGACGAGCACTCTCATCGCGGCGTCCGCGCGTCGACGAAGTCCGGATACGCCGCGTCCTTGGGCGACAGCACAGGCGCGGCAATGGGCCACTCGATGCCGAACGCGGGATCGTTCCAGCGCACGCCGCGCGCCGACGGCGGGTGGTAGAACACTGACATCTGGTAGAACACTTCGCTGTCGTCCTTGAGCGTCTGGAAGCCGTGCGCGAGGCCGGCCGGCACGTACAGCATGCGGCGATTGGCGGCGGTCAGCTCATACGCGATCCACGAGCGGTATGTCGGAGAATCGGGACGCAGGTCCACCAGCACATCGTAAATGGCGCCCTGCGTGCAGCGCACCAGCTTCACTTCCTCGTGCGGCGCGGCCTGGTAGTGCATGCCGCGCAGCGTCCCCTTAGCGCGGTTGTACGAGATGTTGCACTGGACGAGCTCGCCCGAAAGGCCGTGCTCCGCGAACTCGCGCTCGCACCAGCTGCGCGCGAAGAAACCGCGCTCGTCGGCGAGCGGCTCGATCTCTACGACGTAAGCGCCGCGCAGCCTGGTAGGCGTGAACTTCATCCAACGACTTGGACGCGCGGAATCGGTATGACGAACCTGCCGCCCCACTCGCGAATGCCGCGCATCTGCTCCATCACTTCATCCCTGAGATTCCACGGCAGGATGAGCACGTAGTCCGGCCGCGTTTCGCGGATGCGGTCCGGATGGAACACCGGTATGTGCGTGCCGGGCAGGAAGCGGCCCTGCTTGTGCGGGCTGCGGTCGACGGTGTAATCGATGAAGTCGCTGCGGATGCCGCAATAGTTGAGCAACGTGTTGCCCTTCGCCGGCGCGCCGTAGCCCACGACGGTCTTGCCTTCGCGCCTGGCGCCGATCAGGAATTCCAGCAGCGCGCGCTTGGTCTCTTTCACCTGCTCGGCGAAGCCGCGATACACATCGAGCCCGCCCATGCCGTACGCCAGCTCGCGCTCGCGCAGCTGCGCCGTGCGCTGCGACACCGCGATCGCCGCGTTGTCCCGGTGCGCCGCGAAAATGCGCAGCGAACCGCCGTGCGTGGGCAGCTCCTCGACGTCGAACAGCTTCAGGCCGTGGCTCGCGAACACGCGCTCGACCGTGATGAACGAGAAATACGAGAAGTGCTCGTGGTATATCGTGTCGAACTGGTTTTCCTGCATCAGCCGCAGCAGGTGCGGAAACTCCATCGTGATCACGCCGCCGGGCTTGAGCAGTATCTTCATGCCCTCGACGAAGTCGTTGAGCCCGGGCACGTGGGCGAGCACGTTGTTGCCGAGCAGCAGGTCGGCCTGCCTGCCCTCGGCGACCAGCTCGCGCGCGAAGTCCGCGCCGAAAAATCGCGATACCGTCGGTATGCCGGCCGCGCGCGCCACCTTGGCGACGTTTTCCGCCGGCTCTATGCCGAGCACCGGCACGCCGGCCGCCTTGAAGTACTGCAGGAGGTAGCCGTCGTTGCTCGCGATCTCGACCACCTGGCTCGAGCCGCCGTAGCCGAAGCGCTGGCGCATGTACTCGACGTACGCGCGCGCGTGGTCGAGCCAGGTCTGCGCATACGAGGAGAAGTACGCATAGTCCTCGGCAAAGATGTGCTGCGGGCTCTCGAATTCCTGGAGCTGCACGAGAAAGCAGCTGCCGCACACGTACGCATGCAGCGGATAGAACGGCTCCATCTGCTGCGTGCGCTGCGCGTCCAGGAAGGCATTCGACAAAGGCGACATGCCGAGGTCGCAGAAAGTCTCTTCCAACGTCGCCTGGCAGAAGCGGCACGTCCCTCCGTTCATTGCGATACTCCTTGTTCGTAGCGCCGGATCTGGTCCTGCGTGAGGCGCAACATGTCCGCGCCCTGTGCCTGGGCGACGTGCCATTCGACGATCCAGTCGAGCGCCGTGCCGAGCGCAAGGCGCGGCTTCCACTGCAGCAGCGTTCTCGCCTTCGCGCAGTCGAGGCGCAATATTCCCGCTTCGTGCGGATGCGCGCCGGTGTCCGTCACCCACTTGCCGCGGCCCGGCCATTTCTCGCCCAGCGCGTCGACGAGGCGGCTCACCGGCCACACGTCGTCGTCGCCGGGGCCGAAATTCCACCCGCCCGCGTAGCGCACGGCGTCGTTCCACGCGTGCTCGATCAGCGTCAGATAGCCGCACAGCGGCTCCAGCACGTGCTGCCACGGCCGTATGGCGTTGGGGCTGCGTATCGTGAGCGGCTGTCCGGCGCCGAAGGCGCGCACGGCGTCCGGCACGATGCGATCCTTGCTCCAGTCGCCGCCGCCGATCACGTTGCCGGCGCGTCCCGTCACCAGCGCGACGGCGGGTTTCGCCTGCGCGAAGAACGATCTGCGGTACGCCGCTGCGACGAGCTCGGTGCAGCCCTTGCTGCTCGAGTACGGATCGTAGCCGCCCATGGGCTCGTCTTCGCGATAGCCCCACAGCCATTCGCGATTCTCGTAGCACTTGTCGCTGGTCACCACGGCGATGACGCGCACGGAAGGCGCGCTGCGCGCAGCCTCGAGCACGTGAACGGTGCCCATCACGTTGGTGGCATACGTGCCCACGGGGTCGGTGTAGGAGTCGCGCACCAGCGGCTGCGCCGCCATGTGGATGACGACGTCGGGCGCCGCTTCGGCAATCGCCCTGCGCACCGCGTCGAGATCGCGCACATCGGCGATGATGGAGCGCTCGACGCGCTCGGCGACCCGCGCCGCCTCGAAAAGATTCGGCCGCGCGTCCGGGGCGAGCGCGTAACCGACGACGCGCGCGCCGAGCGAGTGCAGCCACAGCGCGAGCCAGCCGCCCTTGAAGCCGGTGTGCCCGGTCAGAAAAACCCTGCGGCCTTTCCAGAAAGCGCGATTCACGACCACACTTTCCAGGGCGCGCGCCCCGACTGCCACATCTCTTCCAGCTGGTTCTTGTCGCGCAGCGTGTCCATCGCATGCCAGAAGCCATGGTGGGGATACGCGGCGAGCTGGCCCTGCTTCGCCAGCGTTTCCATGGGGCCGCGTTCCCACGTCGTGGCGTCGTCGTCGATGTAGTCGATGACTTTCGGCGACAACACGAAGAAGCCGCCGTTGATGTAGCCGCCGTCGCCGTGGGGCTTCTCCTCGAAGCTCGCGACGTGCTGCGCATCGATGTTGAGCGCGCCGAACCGTCCCGGCGGCTGCACCGCGGTCACCGTCGCGAGCGCGCGGTGCTCGCGGTGGAAAGCGAGAAGCCTGGCGAGATCGATGTCGGCCACGCCGTCGCCGTACGTCATGCAGAAATCGTCTTTGCCGATGTAGTTCGCAACGCGCTTCAGGCGGCCCCCCGTCATCGTTTCTTCGCCGGTATCGACCAGCGTCACCCTCCACGGCTCGACGTTGCGCTGGTGGACTTCCATCGCGTTCTTCGCCATGTCGAAAGTGACGTCCGACATGTGCAGGAAATAATTGGCGAAGTACTCCTTGATGACGTACCCCTTGTAACCGCAGCACACGATGAAGTCGTTCACGCCCTGGGCGGAATAGATCTTCATGATGTGCCAGAGAATGGGCTTGCCGCCGATCTCTATCATCGGCTTCGGCTTGAGGTGCGACTCCTCGCTGATGCGCGTGCCCAGCCCACCGGCCAGCAATACGACTTTCATCACCCGTCCCGTATGTCCTAAATCGCGGAATGATATCAGGTTTCGGCCATCTTCCGGCGGCCGTTACTGAGCGGCTACAGCATGCCGCACCCGACCGTTGCCGCATAGAGACACGGCGGCGAAACCGCCGCGGCGAGCGTGCCGCGGCGGGCCGAAGGGCGTGCTCCGGCGCGATTGCCCGCGACTAGACGGCGATGCGGCTGCGGCGGCGGCTGACCAGCAGGTAGCGCAAAATGCTGCGCAGATGCCACGAAAAATAGCGCAGGTTGCGCCGGCTTTCCCGCCGCGCGTCGTGCACGACCGGAACGTCGGGCACCCAGACTGCGCGGTAGCCCGCGGCGCGCAGCCGCAGGCACAGGTCGACGTCCTCGTAGTACAGGAAATAGCCTTCGTCGAAGCCGCCCATCTCGCGAAACGTCGCCGAGCGAAACAGCAGGAACATTCCGGCGAGCCAGTCCGGCTCGAACGGCGCATCGTGCAGCGGGTAGTCGATCTGCGTGCCCTTCGCGAACGCCTTCCGCACCAGGGTCGTCAGGGTCGGAAAGCGGCGTGCGCTGTCTTCCAGGTCGCCGGCAAGATTCCTGACGCCCGGTCCGACGACGCCGACACGCGGGTCGGCGAGATGGCGCAAGAGACCGGGAAACGGATCGCCTTGCAGCCTGATGTCGGGGTTCACGACGCAGAAGTAATCGCCGCGCGCCGCGCGAAACGCGGCATTGTGATTCGCGCCGAAGCCTTTGGGCGCCGGATTTTCGATGACGGTGACGGCATACGAAAAACTGCGCGGGTCAAACGGCAGCGCCTCCGGCACATTGACCGTCAGTACGACCTCGAGCGGCACCGCGGTGCAGCGCTCGAGGTCGCGCATCACGTGCTCGGCGAGCGCCGCTTGCCGGTGACTCACGACGGAAACGGTTAATGTGGGATTTCGCGACATATGAAACAATCATGCGCCACATGAGGAGCGTAGCGCGGCCATGAGCGGCAGTTCGATATTGATCACCGGGGGAGACGGCTTCGTCGGCAGATGGGTATGCGATCTCCTCTCCCGGCGTGATTATCGCATCATCAGCGCGAGCCGTACTGCGGCCGAGCGCGCGGGCGCCGATGCTTATCGCCGGATCGCGCTCGACCTTACCGGGCACGACGATCTGCGTCCGCTGCTGGAAGGCGTCGACTGCATCGTGCACCTCGCGGCGCGCACGCACGTCATGCGCGATTCCGCCGCCGACCCGCTGCGCGAGTACCGCCGCGTGAACACCGAAGGCACGGCAAAGCTCGCGACGGCCGCCGCGCGCGCCGGTGTGCGGCGCTTCGTGTTCCTGAGCTCCATCAAGGTAAACGGCGAGCGCACCACGACCCGGCCGTACACGGCGACGGACGAGCCGCACCCGGAGGATGCGTACGGCCTTACCAAGTGGGAAGCGGAACGCGCGCTGCGTGCGGTGGAAGCGCGCACCGGCATGCAGGTCGCGATCCTGCGGCCGCCGCTGGTGTACGGCCCCGGCGTCGGCGCGAATTTTCTGCGGCTGATGCGGCTCGTCGCGCGCGGCGTCCCGCTGCCGCTCGGCGCTGTCGATAATCGCCGCAGCATGATTTACGTCGGCAATCTCGCCGATGCCGTGCGTGCGTGCGTCGAAACACCTCAGGCTGCAGGCGAGACTTATCTCGCGAGCGACGGTGCCGATCTTTCGACGCCGCAGCTGATACGCGCGGTCGCGCACGCGCTGGGCGTCGAGCCGCGGCTTTTCGCGATGCCCGTGCCCTGGCTCGCGGCAGCGGCGGCGCTGCTCGGGCAGCGCGCGACGATTTCGCGTCTCACGCAGTCGCTTCAGGTCGACAGCAGCCGGCTGCGCGGGCATTTGCAGTGGCAGCCGCCGTTCACCGCCGAGGCGGGGCTCGCGGAAACGGCCGCGTGGTTTCACGCGGTTGGCTCGCCATAGCCGCGGCATGTATGATTCGCTGCGTCGCGCGCCGCCCATGACCTCTCTACTCATTCACGCCAGACGCTCATACGCCGCTGGCGCCGCCGCACGCGCCGCGCGGGGAACGCCGCTCTGATGGATGCGCTCACCGCCGCCGGCGCAAGGCTCGCCGTCACGTTCGCGCTGAGCTGCGTCGCCACCTGGCTGCTCGCGACGACGCGCGCCCGCGCGCTGGCGCTCGACGAGCCGAATCACCGGTCGTTGCACCAGCGCGCAATACCGCGCACCGGCGGACTTGCGATCGTCGCGGCAACGCTCTCGGGGTGGCTGATGCTCGACGCGCCGCTTCATGGCGTTGTCATGGGCACGTTCATCGCGCTGTGCGCGCTTTCGCTGGTCGACGACGTGCGCTCGCTGCCCGTAGGGTTGCGGCTCATCGCTCATCTCGCGGCCGCGGCCGCCGCCGTCGCGGTGCTGCAGCCCGGCCTGCCGCTGCTGCTGTGGCTGGGCGCTATGCTGGGCATCGCGTGGATGACGAATCTCTACAATTTCATGGACGGCTCGGACGGTCTCGCGGGCGGCATGGCAATGTTCGGGTTCTTCTTCTATGGCTGGGGCGCATGGTCGGCCGGTGACGCGGGCTTTGCCGCAGCGAACTGGGCCGTGAGCGCGGCTGCCGCGGGATTCCTCCTGTTCAACTTTCACCCGGCGCGCATCTTTATGGGCGACAGCGGCTCGGTGCCGCTCGGTTTCGCCGCAGCAGCGTTCGGCATGCACGGCTGGGTCGAGCGCGACTGGCCGGTGTGGTTTCCATTGCTCGTGTTCTCTCCGTTCATCGTCGACGCCACAGTGACGCTGGTGCGGCGCTTGTGGCTGCGCCGGCGCGTGTGGCAGGCGCATCGCGAGCATTATTACCAGCGGCTGGTGCAGCTCGGCTGGGGGCACGCGCGCACGGCGCTGGCCGAGTACGTCGCGATGGCGATCTGCGGCCCCGCCGGGGTGTATGCGCTCACCGCCGATCGCGATGCGCAGACCGTGATTCTCGGCTCGATCGCAATGCTCTACATGTTCGCCATGCTGGCCACCGACGCCGCCTGGCGCACGATTGCGGGCCCGGCCGAATGAGCCCCGTCGCGCGCGTGCTGCTGGTCTTTCTCCACGACATCGCCGCATGCGCGATCGCGTGGCTCATTGCATTCGCGCTGCGCTTCAATCTCGAGCCGATACCCGAGCCGTGGGGCAGCATGTCCTACGTGTCGCTCGCGTGGGTGTTGCCGGTGTACGGATCGCTGTTCCTCGGCTTCGGGTTGTATCGCGGCATGTGGCGCTTCGCGAGCCTGCCGGACCTGAAGCGTATCGTCGCCGCGGTCGCTATCGGCGCGGTCGCGGTGCCTACGCTGAGCTTCATGACACGCACCGGCATCCCGCGCTCGGTGCTGTTCATGAGCCCGCTGCTGCTCATCCTCCTGATGGGCGGCAGCCGGCTCGCGTACCGCGCATGGAAGGAGCGGCGGCTCGACAGCCTGATACCGGGCGAGCGCGAGCCGGTGTTCGTGCTCGGCGCGGGCGAGTCCGCCGTCACGCTGCTCAAGGATCTCACGCGCAGCCCGCTGTGGACCGTAGTGGGCATTTTCGATATCGACGGCAGTCACCGCGGGCGCCAGTTGCATGGCGTGAACGTGCTGGGCGGGTTCGCCGATCTCGCGCGCTGGGCGCGCAAGCTGTCGGTGCTGCAGGTGATCATCGCCATGCCGGAGGCGACGCACAGCGAGCGCCGTCAGGCGGTGGAGCAGTGCCGGGCCGCGGGGCTGAAAGTGCTCACCGTGCCCTCGCTCGACGATCTTGCAACCGGCCGTGTGACGATCTCGCAGATCCGCCACGTCGAGCTCGACGACCTGCTCGGGCGCGATCCCGTGACGCTGGATGCCGCCGGCCTGCGCCAGTGGCTCAGCGATCACGTCGTGATGGTCACCGGCGCCGGCGGGTCGATCGGCGCCGAGCTGTGCCGCCAGGTTGCCGAATACCGGCCGCAGCGTCTGGTGCTGTTCGAGCTCAACGAGTACGCGCTCTACACCCTGGAGCAGCAGTTCTCGCAGCGTTATCCGCAACTGCCCATCGTGTGCGCGGTCGGCGACGTCAAGGATGCCGCGCGCGTCGACCAGGTGATGGCGCAGCACCAGCCCTCCGTCGTGTTTCACGCTGCCGCGTACAAGCACGTGCCGCTGATGGAGAACGAGAACGCATGGCAGGCGGTGCTGAACAACGTGAAAGGCACCGAAGTCCTCGCCACGGCGGCGCAACGCCATGGCGTCGAGAAATTCGTGCTGATCTCGACCGACAAGGCGGTCAATCCGACGAACGTGATGGGCGCGAGCAAGCGCCTCGCGGAAATGGTGTGCCAGGCGTTGCAGCAGACGGGCGGGACGCGCTTCGTCGTGGTGCGCTTCGGCAACGTGCTCGGATCCACCGGCAGCGTGATTCCGAAGTTCCGCAGCCAGATCGCGGGTGGCGGACCGGTCACCGTCACCCACCCGGACATCACGCGCTATTTCATGTCGATTCCAGAGGCCGCGCAGCTCGTGCTGCAGGCGGGCCTCATGGGCCAGGGCGGCGAAGTATTCGTGCTCGACATGGGAGAGCCGGTGAGGATCGCCGATCTTGCGCGCGACATGATCCGGCTTTCCGGCTTCAGCGAAAGCGACATTCGCGTCGTGTACACCGGGCTGCGGCCGGGAGAGAAGCTCTACGAGGAGCTGCTCGCCGCCGACGAGAACACGCTGCGCACGCCGCATCCCAAGCTGCGCATCGCGCGCGTGCGACAGGAGAATGCGCAGTGGCTCGCGCGGCTCGACGCCTGGCTGGCGCGCGCGAGCCTGCCGGACGACGAGACGGTCAAGCAGGAGCTCGCTGCGTGGGTGCCGGAGTATCAGCGCGAGCGGGCGGCCGCCACGACGGCATGATGGACGGGGCCGCATTCCCGCTCGGGTAAAATCGACGTTTCATCGGGGCCGGGCGCAACCATGCGCGTATCTGCGATCATCATCACGAAAAACGCCGGCGCGACGCTGAGGCGCTGCCTCGATTCCCTGCAGTGGACCGATCAGATCGTCGTGGTCGATTCCGGAAGCGCTGACGATACCGTCGCCATCGCGCGCGCGCTCGGCGCGGAAGTGCATCAGACCGCCGACTGGCCGGGGTACGGGCCGCAGAAGAACCGTGCGCTGGAGCGCGCGTCAGGCGACTGGGTGCTCTCCATCGATGCGGACGAGTGGCTCACGTCCGCGGCGCGCGAGGAAATACGGCGCGTCATCGCGACGGCGGACGCGAAGCCGGCGTACGCGCTGCCGCGGCGCTCGAGCTTCTGCGGGCGCGACATGAAGCATTCGGGATGGTGGCCGGACTACGTCGTGCGCCTGTTCCGCCGCGCCGATGCGCGCTTTTCCGACGACCTCGCGCACGAAAGGCTGATCGTCGCGGGCGCGGTCGGCAGGCTGCGCGAGCCCCTGATGCACGAAGCGATCGCCGATCTCGACCAGATGCTCGGAAAAATGAACGCGTACTCGACGGCAAGCGCGCTGATGCTCGCACGCCGCGGCAGGCGCGCGACGCTGGCGGGCGCCGTGCTGCACGGCGTCTTCGCTTTCGTGCGCACCTATTTCCTGCGCCTCGGCGTGCTCGACGGCCGCGAAGGCTTCATGCTCGCGGTGGCCAATGCCGAAGGATCGTACTACCGCTACGTGAAGCTGATGATGCTCGCCGGAAAGAACGCTCCGCAGTGACCACCGCCGTTGTCATCACCACGTACAACCGCCCGGACGCGCTCGCTGCCGTGCTGGAGGGCTATGTCCGGCAGCAGGGCGCGGCGTTCGAGGTGATCGTCGCGGACGACGGCTCGACACCCGACACGAGCGCCGTGGTCGAAGCCTATGCGGCGCGCGCGCCGTTCACGATCAGGCATGTCTGGCACGAGGACGAAGGCTTTCGCGCAGGCGCGATCCGCAACCGTGCAGTTGCGGCAAGCGCGGCCGAGTATGTGATTTTCACCGACGGTGATTGCGTGCCGCGCGCGTCTTTCGTCGCCCGCCATCGCGCGCTGGCGGAGCGCGGACACTTTCTGGCAGGCAACCGCATGCTGCTGTCTGCTGCGTTCACGCAGCGCGTACTCACCGAGCGAATTCCGATCCACGAGTGGACGGCCGCGGCGTGGCTCGCGGCGCGGCTGCGCGGCGACGTCAATCGCGTGCTGCCTTTGCTCGCGCTCCCCGACAGCACTGCGCGCAAACGCCGGCCGCAGCGCTGGGAAGGCGTGAAGACCTGCAACTTCTCCGCGTGGCGCGAGGACCTGCTGCGCGTGAACGGCTTCGACGAGGCCTATTGCGGCTGGGGGCTCGAAGATTCCGATCTCGTGATCCGTCTGCTTCATGCCGGCGTGAGGCACAAAAGCGCGCGCTTCGCCACGCCGCTCTTCCACCTCTGGCACCCCGAGAACGACCGCAGCAGGCTGGCGGAAAACCGGCAGCGGCTGGACGCGCTGCTCGCCTCGCCCGAGACGCGCGCGCACACGGGCATAGACCGTTATCTATGAGCGCCCCACTTGCCGCTGCGCCGCCCGCGGAGGTGCTGGTCGTGGTCACGCGCCGCATCGGCGACGTGCTGCTCGCCACGCCGCTGATTCGCTCCCTGCGCAGCGCGTGGCCGCGCACGGCCATCGACGTGCTGGTGTTCGAAGGCACGCAGGGTGCGCTCACCGGAAACGCCGACATCCGGCGCGTGCTCACGGTGCCGCAACGCCCGGGCGCCGGACGCCATCTCGCGCTGCTCGCCGCGCTCGCCCGTCGCTATGCGCTGGCGCTGTCGCTGGTGCCGGGCGACCGGCCTACGCTCTATGCCTTCATCGCGGGCCGCCGCCGGGCCGGGCTGCTGACCGACTCCCCGAAGGAACGCTGGAAGCGGAAGCTGCTGCACGCGTGGGTGCCTTTCGACAACCTCAACACGCACACTGTCCGCATGCATCTTGCGCTCGCGCAGGCGCTCGAGGTGCCGGCAAGCAACGACGTGCACGTGGGATGGTCCGATGCCGACGCGCGCCAGGTGGACCTGCTGCTCGGCAGCGGTGCGGCGCGGCAGCGCCTCGCCGTGTTTCATGCCTATCCCAAGTACCGCTACAAGATGTGGCCGCAGGAGCAGTGGATCGCGCTCGGCCACGCGCTCGCGCAACGCGGTTATCGCATCGCGCTTACCGGCAGTCCGGATGCGGCGGAAATGGCGTACCTCGCAGAGCTCGCGGCACGATTGCCATCCGGCACCCTGAACGCTGCCGGACAGATCACGCTCGCAGGCTCGGCCTATCTCGTGAGCCGCGGCACGGTGTACATCGGCACGGACACCGCCATGACGCATGTCGCGGCCGCGCTCGGCGTGCCGACGGTGGCGTTGTTCGGCCCGTCCAACCCGGTGAAATGGGGACCGTGGCCACGCGGACACGCCGTGGAGCGCAACCCGTGGCGGCGCTGCGGCAGCCAGCGCGTGGCGAACGTCGCCTTGCTGCAGGGCGCACAGGCGTGCGTGCCATGCCTGCTGGAAGGCTGCGACCGGCACGTCGACAGCGTTTCGGATTGCCTGCTCCACATGCCGCCCGAAAAAGTGCTGGCCGCCGTGGAGGCGTTCGAGAAGGAAGGAACCGTGGCGCCGGTGTAAGCCCGCACGTGCCGCTCGCGCCGCGGAATCCGCGGCGGTCTCAGGTCGCGAGCGTGACTTCCTCGCGCGCGAACTGCATGCGGTGCAGCTTCGCGTAAATGCCGCCGCGCGCCAGCAACTGCGCGTGACTGCCGATCTCGGCGATGCGACCGGCGTCGAGCACGACGATGCGGTCCGCTTTCTCTATGGTGGACAGGCGGTGCGCGATGACGATGGTGGTACGGTCGCGCATCAGCACTTCCAGCGCCGCCTGCACGTGGCGCTCGGACTCGGAATCGAGCGCCGAGGTCGCCTCGTCGAGAATCAGCACCGGCGCGTCCTTCAGCAGTGCGCGCGCAATGGCGAGCCGCTGCCGCTGGCCGCCGGAGAGCTTGACGCCGTTCTCACCCACCGCCGTATCGAGGCCTTCGGGCATCGCGTCGATGAATTCCATGGCATGCGCCGCCTTCGCTGCGGCCACGATCGCGTCGATGCTCGCGCCGCGCATCATCCCGTACGCGATGTTCGCCGCGACAGTGTCGTTGAACAGCACCACGTCCTGGCTCACGAGCGCAATGTTCGCGCGCAGGCTCGCGAGCGTGAGCGCCTGGATGTTCCGGCCGTCGAGCAGCACGCGGCCCGACGTCGGACGATAGAAGCACGGCACGAGATTGGCGAGCGTGGTCTTGCCGCTGCCCGAAGCGCCGACCAGCGCAATGGTTTCTCCGGGCGCGACCGTGAGATCGACGTCGTCGAGCGCGAGCCGCGCGCCGCCTTCGTAGGCAAAGCTCACGTGCTCGAAGCGCAGCGCGCCGGCCGCGCGCTCGACGCGTCCGTTGCCGGGATCGCGCTCGCCCGCCTCGTCGACCAGCGCAAACACGCTCTCCGCCGCGGCGAGCCCGCGCTGCAGCGGCTCGTTGACGCCGGTGAGGCGTTTCAACGGCGAGCTCAGCATCAGCATCGCGGTCACGAACGACACGAAGCCGCCGACGGTGATCTCGTTCGCGCTCGACTGCAGCGTGGCGAGATAGACGATCACCGCGAGCGCGATCGCGGACAGGAGCTGCACCATGGGCGCGCTCGCAGCCGCGGCGGTGGCCTGCTTCATCAGGAAACGGCGCACCCGGTTGGCCTTGTCGTCGAAGCGCTCCGCTTCGTACGCTGCGCCGCCGTACAGCTTCACCACCTTGTGGCCTTCGATCGCCTCCTGCAGCACCTGGGTGACGTCACCCATGGAGTGCTGCACGTCGCGGCTCGCATTGCGCAGACGGCCGCTGATGATGCGCACGATCACCACGATCACCGGCGTCATCACCAGCGACAGCAGCGTGAGTTGCCAGTTGAGCCACAGCATCCACGCGAGCAGGCCGATGATGCCGAGCGTGTCCTTGAACACCACCGTGAGCACGCTGGTCGCCGCCGCGGTGACCTGGGTCACGTCGAAGGTGACCTTGCTGATCAGGTTGCCGGCGGGATGGTCGTCGTAATAGCCGGTCGGCAGCTCGAGCAGCTTGCGGAACATGTCGTTGCGCAAGTCCATCACCACCTTGGTGCCGACCCAGTTGATGCAGTACCCCGAAATGTATTCGCCGAGGCCGCGCGCGACGGTGAGCGCGATGATGATGGCCGGCATCCACGCCATGATGGTGGCGTCCTTGCGCACGAAGGTGCCGTCGAGCAGCGGCTTCATGATCGCCGGCAGCATCGGCTCGGTGGCGGCCACGACGATCATGCCGAGTATCGCGAGCGCGAAAATGCCGCGATACGGGCGCACATAGCGCAGCAAGCGCAGGTACAGCTCGGTGCTGGTCATTGTTCGCACGAGGCGAACAATAACAAAGTTACTCCCGCGGCAAAAGCGCCCGGCGCGCGCGGCACTGCACCGGTGAATGCGGATGCATGCCTGTCGCGCAGTTTATCCGATGGCCGCCAGCAGCGATTCGGTACGCAGGTGTGCGTCAAGCGCGTCGGCCAGACGCTCGATGCTCGCCTCGCGCAACGCCGCGTAGTCGAGCGCCACCGCGTCGCGCAGTCCCGCCCACGCGAGCAGCGCCGCACAGGCCTCCGGCGTGTCGAACAGGCCGTGCAGATAAGTCGCGAGAATCCGGCCGTCACCGGACAGCGCGCCGTCGCTGCGGCCGTCGTCGAGCGTGATCGACGCGCGGGAGAGCGCCGGGCCCGCAGTGACGCCCATGTGAATCTCGTAGCCGCAGACGCGCGCATTCGATCCCGTGAGCCGCCCCAGCACGTTGCGCAGCTGCTTTTCCGGCGCGAGCCGCGTTTCGTAGTCGAGCAGCCCCAGGCCGCGGCTGCTTCCCGGGGGACCTTCCAGCCCGTGCGGGTCGTCCACGCGCCGGCCCAGCATCTGCATGCCACCGCAGATGCCGATCACTTTGCCGCCGTAGCGCAGATGGCGTTGCAGCGCCGCCTCCCATCCTTCGCGCACCAGCCAGTCGAGATCGGAGCGCACGCTCTTGCTGCCCGGCAGGACGATCAGGTCGGCGGACGGTATCGGCGAGCCGGGACCGACGAAGCGAAAATCCACCTGGGGATGCGCGCGCAGCGCATCGAAATCCGTGTGGTTGCTGATGCGGGGAAACACCGGCGCGATCACGCGCAGCCGTTCGCCGTCCGCTTTCGTGTTCTGCTCGGTGGCGATCGCATCTTCAGCATCGAGGTTGAGGCCGTGCAGATACGGCAGCACGCCGAACACCGGCTTGCCGGTACGACGCTCCAGCCATTCCACGCCCGGCTGCAAGAGCGCGATGTCGCCGCGAAAGCGGTTGATCACGAATCCGCAGATGCGCGCGCGCTCGGACGCGGACAGGCATTCGAGCGTGCCGACAAAGTGCGCGAACACGCCGCCGCGGTCGATGTCAGCGACGAGCACCACCGGGCAGCCGACCGCTTCGGCAAAGCCCATGTTGGCGATGTCGCGGTCGCGCAGATTGATTTCCGCGGGGCTGCCGGCGCCCTCGACGAGGATGCAGTCGTACTGCGCGCGCAAGCGGGAATAGGATTCCAGCACCGCGGTCATCGCACGCGGCTTGTACTGGTGATAGCTGCGCGCATCCATGTCGGCACAGACCTTGCCGTGGATCACGACCTGCGCGCCGATGTCCGAGTTCGGCTTCAGCAGCACCGGATTCATGTCGGTGTGCGGCGCGACGCCCGCCGCCTGCGCCTGCAGCGCCTGCGCGCGCCCGATCTCGCCGCCGTCGATCGTGACGGCGCTGTTGAGCGCCATGTTCTGCGGCTTGAACGGCGCGACGCGCACGCCGCGACGACGCAGGATGCGGCACAAGCCCGCGACCAGCGTGCTCTTGCCGGCGTCGGAAGTCGTGCCCTGCACCATCAGCGTGCCGGTGAGGCGTGTGTCCATCAACGGTTCCCTGCGTGCCATCGAGCGACGATGCGTTCGAGCTGCGCGAGGCCCTCGGTGATTGCCGCAGGTCCGGGCGAAAGAATGTCCGCCGACTTGATTTCGTACAGACGGTCGTCGCGCACCGCGGGCACCGCGGCCCATCCCGCGCGGGCGCGCACGTGCGCCAGCTGGAATTTTTTGCCGCACCACGAGCCGATGATGATGTCGGGCGCGCGGCGAACCACCTCCATCGGATCGACGATGATGCGCTCGCGCGCCGACCGCCGCTGCGATTCCGGCGCAAAGCAGTCCTCGCCGCCGGCCGCCTCGATCAGCTCCGAGACCCAGCGTATGCCCGAGATCAGCGGATCGTTCCACTCCTCGAAGTAGATGCGCGGCCGCCGCGCATGCCCCGGAACCCGCGCGCGGACTGCAGCGAGTCGCTGCCGCAGATCGGCAACCAGCCGCTCGCCCGCTGCCGCTTCGTCCACCAGCGCGGCGAGCGCGGTGATCATGCTGAAGATGCCGGCAAGATCGCGCTGATTGAACACGTGCACTTCCACGCCGGCGCGGATGAGGTCGCGCACGATGTCCGCCTGCAGATCGGAAAATGCGACGACCAGATCCGGCTCGACGGCGAGGATGCGCTCCACTTTCGCGCTGGAGAAGCCGCTGACCTTGGGCTTTTCCTTGCGCGCCCGCGCAGGGCGCGTGGTGAACCCTGAAATGCCGGCGATGCGCGCCTCGGCGCCGAGGAGATACAGCGTCTCCACCGCCTCGGTGGACAGGCAGGCGATGCGGCGATAGCTCATGGAGTCGCTCCCCCGGGCCGCCGTGTGCGGGCAGCGTCAAGCGCCTCGCATATGCGGGCGGCGCCTTCGAGAATGCGCGGCGTATGCCGGCTGATGAAGTCGGTGGGTATGTAGAAGAAGTTGTCGCGTGCGACGGCGGTGAGGCGCGGCCACTTCTTCCACGCCTCCAGCCCGTTCTGCACTCTGCCGTCGATGATCGCGGTGACTATCGCTTCGGGATCGGCCGTCAGCACGGCCTCGGTGGACACCGTCGGCACCAGCGGCTTCAGCTCGCCGAACACGTTCTGCCCGCCGCACAGCCGCATCACGTCGCTGATGAGATGCCGGCCGTTCACCGTCATCAGCGGCCTCTCCCAGATCTGGTAGAACACGCGCACCGGCGCGCGGCCGCCGTAGCGGGCGCGCAACTTCGCCTCGCGCGCGACGAATTCCGCCGCCGCCTGCTGCGCGACGACTTCGGTGCCCGCGAGCTCGCCCATCTGCCTGATCGCGCGGGCGATGTCGGCAAGCCGGCGCGGCTCGTTGTAGAACACGGGGATGCCGAGCGTCACCAGCTTGTCGAGCTGGCGTTGCGCGTTGCCGTGCAGCCACACCACGATGAGATCGGGCTTGAGCGTAACGATGCGCTCCAGATCGAGCTGCCGGTTGTCGCCCACGCGCGGTATGCGTTTCGCCGCCTCGGGATAATCGCTGTAATCCACGGCGCCGACGATACGCTCGCCCGCGCCGGCGGCGAACAGCAGCTCGGTCACGTGCGGTGCAAGGCTCACGATGCGCCGGGCCGGACGCTGCAGCACGATCTCCTGTCCGTTGTCGTCGGTGAGGCGGACTTCCGCGCCTGCAGCAGCGGCGCTCAACGCACAGGCAATGCCGCCCACCACACACAGCAGCGTTCTCATGCGCATTGCCTGTCCTTCCAGCGAGCGAGGGCGCGATCGAGCCTCGCCCACTCTTCTTCCGCGCCCGGGAGTCCGATGCGTATGCCCGCGGGACGCACGTCGCGAAACACGCGCGTCAGCACCGCCTCGCGCGCGAGCGCCTCGTGCAGCACCGGCGCGCGCTCGTGCTGCCACCACAGGAACAGCGCCGTGCCGCGCGCAACCACGCCGGCGCCGGCGAGCAGCGACTGCAGCCGCACTGCCGATTGTGCGAGCTCGATCCGCGTGCGGGCCTGCCATGGGCGATCGCGCAGCGCGGCACGGACGGCGAATTGCGCCGGACCGGACACCGTCCACGGTCCCAGCTCCTCGCGCAGCGCATCGAGCAGCGTGGGCTGCGCGCACGCGAAGCCCACGCGCGCGCCGGCGAGGCCGAAAAATTTTCCCGCCGAGCGCAGCACGATCAGTCCCGGACGATCGGCGAACCGCGCCACACTCTCTTCCGGCGTGGCGTCGAGGTACGCTTCGTCCACGACCAGCCAGCCGCCGCGCGCCGCGAGCGCCGCCTGCCATGCGAGCAGACGTTGCGGCGCGATGCGCTCGGCCGTCGGGTTGTTCGGATTGCACACGACGAGCACGTCGGCCTGCGCCAGCTGTTCGTCGTATGCGTTCAGCGGCGCCGTGCAGACCTCGTGGCCGTGCCGCCGCCACGCGTGCGCATATTCGTTGTAGGTGAGCGCAGGCAGCAGCACGCGCGAGCGCTGTCGCAGGCGCGGCAGCGCCTGAATCGCCGCCTGAGTTCCCGCCACCGGCAGCAGCGCGTCGGTGCCGTAGTATTCCGCCGCGGCGCTCGCGAGCGCCGCATCGTCGGACGGCAGGCGCCGCCACGCCTGTGGCGGCACCGGCGACACCGGGTAGCCGTGCGGATTGATACCCGTGGACAGATCGAGCCAGCGCTCCTGCGCAATGCCGTAATCGCGCGCAGCGCCTGCGAGATCGCCGCCATGTTCACGCATAAGCGCTGGCTCCGGTGAGAACCGCGAGCGCTGCGAGCCAGAGGACGATGCCGGAGCGCATGAGGCGCAGCGCTCGACGGATATCCGTCGCTTGCGGCGCGAGTCCCGCGCCGAGGGGCGGACGGTACTCCATGCGGCCGTGATAGCGCGCAGCGCCGCCGAGCGCCACGCCGAGCGCGCCCGCGCCGGAGGCCATCACCGGGCCCGCATTGGGGCTCTCCCATGTCGGGGCCTGCACGCGCCAGCACGTCAGGCCGCGGCGGGTATCGCCGAGCAGCGCGTAGGTCGTTGCAGTCAGGCGCGCCGGCAGATAATTCATGAGGTCGTCGAGCCGCGCGGCCGCCCAGCCGAAATGGAGATAGCGCGGTGTCCGGTAGCCCCACATCGCATCGAGCGTGTTCACCAGCCGGTAGGCGAGCGCGCCGGACGCGCCGCCGATCGCAAACCAGAACAAAGCGCCGAACACCGCGTCGTTGCCGTTCTCCAGCGTCGATTCCACCGCGGCGCGCGCCACGTCTTGCGCGGAGGCATCGTGCAGATCGCGCGTCACCATGCGCGCGGCGAGCGCACGGGCGCGCACTAGTTCGCCGCCGGCCAGCGCATCGGCGACGGCTCGCGCGTGCTGCCCCAGGCTTTTCGCGCCGAGCACGAAGTACAGCGTGACGGCATGAAGCGCCGCCGCGAGTTCGACAGGCGCCTGCGCGATGGACACGGCGAGCACCAGCACCGGCATGCCGACGACGATGGCGAGCGCGCCCGCACCCCGCAGCCGCTGCGCGAGCGCACCGCACCGCGCCGCGTGATTGAAGCGCGCTTCGAGTCGTTCGGCGATACGGCCGAAAGCCACCAGCGGATGCGCGCGGCTCGGCTCGCCGAAGACCGCATCGAGCGCAACGCCTGCGCAGGCGAGCACGACGAGTGCCGCCAGGGTGAGGCCAACGAGCATGCTAGGCCGCTCCTTTCGCGTACACCGGGCAACCCGCCACCATCCACACGACACGGCCGGCGCAGGCGGCCACCGCCTGATTGAGCCGCCCCGCCTCATCGACGAAAAAGCGGTTGAGCGCGCCCAGCGGCACCACGCCCATGCCGACTTCGTTGCTGACGACGACGATCTCGCCCGCCGCTGCGCACAACGCCGCCAGAAAATCGTCGCGCTCCGCGGCGAGCCGGGGGCCGGCTTCGATCGCCGCGACATCGTCACGCTCGTCGTGCTCGGCGAGGATCAGATTGGTGAGCCACAGCGTGAGGCAGTCAACCACGATACAGCGATCGGCGCGCGCGTACGCGCGCAGCGCGGCACCGAGCGCATGCGGTGCTTCCACCGTGAGCCACCCGGACGGCCGCTGCGCGCGATGACGCTCGATACGCGCAGCCATCTCCGCATCGCCGGCATGCGCCGTGGCGATGTACGCGACCCCCAGGCCGCTGCGCACGGCGAGCTGCTCGGCATAGCCGCTCTTGCCCGAGCGCGCGCCGCCGGTGACGAGCGTGATCATGCGGCCCCCGTGAGCAAAGCCACTGTGGCCGCGGGACTGGAGGGAAAATACGCATGCATATAGGACGCGGTGATGCTGCCGCAGCGGTACACGGCCTCGCCGGCGCCACGGCCGTGAGGCACGCAGCGCCACGCGGGCGCGAGCGGCGTGTCGAGCTGCGAGTAGTGGAACGTGTGGCCGCGCAGCTCGCCCGCCGGCAGCGCGAGCGCCTGCAGACCGAGCGCGGCGAGCCGCTCGCGCATCGTCACCGTGCCCGGCAGCAGGCCGGCCATGGCGTGCGCGCGGCCCTCGCACGTGATGAGGCTCTCGAACAACACCATCATGCCGCCGCATTCGGCGAGCAGCGGACGCCGGGCCGCGGCGAACGCGCGCAGCGAATCGAGCCAGCGCCTGTTGCCGGCGAGCCGTGCTGCGTGCAGTTCCGGATAGCCGCCGGGCAGATAGAGCGCGTCGGCGGGCGGCACCGCCTCGTCCGCGAGCGGCGAAAAGAATACGACCTCGGCGCCCAGCTCCGCGAGGCAATCGAGGTTGGCGCGATAGAGAAAGGAGAACGCAGTATCGCGCGCCACCGCGATGCGGCGTCCCGCGAGCAACGGGCCAGGCCGGCGCCGGTCGTACGTCGTAAACGTCACCGCCGGCGGCAGCGCGGTGTAGCCGCTGTCCGCCACGAGATCGGCAAGCGCATCGAGCAGCGCGGGCAGGCCGGCGATTTCTTCCGCCTGCACGAGACCCAGATGACGCTCCGGCAATGACTGCGCCGCCCGGGGCAGCGCGGCGAGCAGCGCGATGTCGGGCGGCAGGCTTGCGACGAGCAGGCTCGCATGTGCGGCGCCCGCGACGCGGTTCGCGATGACGCCGGCGAACGGCACCGGCCGATAGTCCTTGAGCCCTCGCGCGAGCGCGCCGAAGGTCTGGGCCATGGCGCTCGCATCGATGACCGCGGCCACCGGCACGCCGAACGTCGCGGCGAGATCCGCGGCACTCGGCTCGCCGTCGTGCAGCCCCATCGCGCCCTCGATGAGGATCAGGTCGGCCTCCCGCGCCGCCGCCGCGAGCAGCGCGCGCGCATCGTCCACGCCGACCATCCAGCAGTCGAGGTTGTAGACCGGCGCACCGCTTGCCGCTTCGAGCACCATAGGATCGATGAAATCCGGCCCGGTCTTGAATACGCGCACGCGCCGCCCGGCGCGCGCATGATAACGCGCGAGCGCGGCGGTGACGGTGGTCTTGCCCTGTCCCGACGCACAGCCGGCGATGAGCAGCGCGGGGCAGGAGCGCGTCGTCTCGCTAGCCATTGAGGTACTCCACACGCCAGCCGGCGTCGCCGCCGCGCAGCAGATTGATGCCGCCGTAATGGAGATCGACGTCCGGATAGCGCGACGGCTCGAGCTTCAGGCAGTGCGCAAGCAGCGCGCGCACCGGCCCCGCATGGGTGACGACAGCCACACGCCTTGCCGCACGCGACACGATGTCCGCCAGCGCGGCCACGACACGCGCATGCAGCTCGCAATAGCTTTCGCCGTCCGGCGGCGCGATGTTCCAGTAGTCCGCCGCCCAGCGGTCGGTCTCGTCGCGCGCGAGCGCGCTCCAGGGGCGGCCTTCCCACGCGCCGAACGAGAGCTCGCGCAGCCTGTCGTCGGTCGCAGGCGCGAGATTCATGCGCGCACCGATCGCGTCGGCCAACGCGCAGCAGCGCGCGAGGGGGCTGGTCCACACCGCGTCCACCGGCGGCAGGCGCGCCGCTACGGCGCTGCACGCGGCGCTGCCGCCCAAGGCGAGCGGCACGTCGAGCGCGCCGTAGCACAGCCCGGCTTCGATCTGCGGCTGCGTATGGCGTATCAGATAGAGGTCCACGCGAGCACCGCGAGATAGAAACCGATTTCGGTGACCTGCTGGATCGCGCCCAGGCAATCGCCGGTGTAGCCGCCGATGCGGCGACGGAAATAGCCCGCGACGAGCCAGCGCAGAACGCATGCGCACGCAAGACCCGCCACACCCGCCGCGCCGAGCCACGCGAGCGGCGGCAGCGCGAACGCCGCCGCGCAGGCGAGCCCGCCGGCCGCGACGCTCTGCGCCACGGGCCGCGCGCGCGCCGTGTCGTCGTCGCGCATATAGCGTTGTGTCGCGATCACCGTGACGGCCATGAAGCGGCTCAAGGCGTGCGCTGCGACCGTGGCGGGAAGAAACGCCGTCACGGGCAGCGCGGCGAGCGCCGCGAACTTGAGGCTGAGCGCAAACGCGAGCCCGAGCACGCCGTAAGTGCCGACGCGCGAGTCTTTCATGATGGCGAGAACCTGCGCCTTCTCCCAGCCGCCGCCGAAGCCGTCGCAGGCGTCGGCGAGCCCGTCCTCGTGGAAACCACCGGTGAGCAGGACGCCGGCGAGCATCGCGGCGAGCACGGCCACGCTTTGCGGGAAGACGCGCAGCGCGGCCAGGAATACGGCGCCGCTCGCGAGCCCGACCAATATGCCCACCAGCGGAAAATAGCGCACCGCGGCGTTGAGTCTGTCGTTGCTGTAACCGACCCACTGCGGCACCGGCAGGCGCGTGAAGTACTGCACCGCCGTCAGTGCCACGCGCAGCTCTTCGGCGGGTCGGCGCATGCTCAGCCCTTCTTCTCGCTCACGCCGGCGCCGGCGAAGCTCGCCATTTCGTCGAGGAAGGCCACCGCCGATTGCACGATCGGGTAGGCGAGCGCCGCACCGGTGCCTTCGCCCAGCCGCATGCCGAGCGCGAGCAGCGGCTCGGCACCGAGCACGTCCAGCATGCGCCGGTGCCCGGCCTCGGCCGAGACGTGCGCGAAGACGCAGTAGTCGAGCAGCGCCGGATGGAGCCGGCTCGCCGCGAGCAGCGCGGCTCCGGCGATGAAGCCGTCCACGAGTATGAGCATTCTCGCTTCGGCCGCGGCGAGGAACGCTCCCGCCATCATCGCGATCTCGAAGCCGCCGTACTCCGCCAGCGCTTCGAGCGGCGCCAGCGGGCCGGGACAGCGCGCAGCGGCGCGCGCAAGGATGGCGCGCTTGCGTTCGAGCGCCGTATCGTCGAGGCCGGTGCCGCGCCCGATGCAGTCGGCGAGCGGCACGCCGCCGATCGCATGCAGCAGCAGCGACGCGGCAGCGGTATTGCCGATGCCCATCTCGCCGCAGCCGATGATGTTGGTGCCGCGCGCCGCATGCTCGCGCACGAGTTCGGCGCCGGCGCTCATGGCGCGCGCGCATTGCGCTGCGCTCATCGCCGGCTCGCGAAGATAGTTCGCGGTGCCGCGCGCGATCTTGCAATCGCGCAGGCCCGGATGCGGCGCGAAATCGTGGTTCACACCGGCATCCACCACCTGCACGGCAACCCCGGCCTGGCGCGCAAGCACGTTGATGCCGGCGCCGCTCGCGAGAAAGTTGTGCACCATCTGCCACGTCACTTCCTGCGGATAGGCGCTGATGCCTTCGGCCACCGCGCCGTGATCGCCGGCGAAAAGCAGGATCTGCGGGCGCACGAGCCGGGGCGACAGGGTCTGCTGCACGAGACCCGCCTGCAGCGCCAGCGCTTCGAGGCGGCCGAGCGCGCCGAGCGGCTTGGTCTTGCCGTCGATCTTCGCGCGCAGCGCCGCTTCGATCGCACGCGACGGCGCCTCTATCGCAAAACGCGGAACCTGCATCGTGTCGTCGTTCACCATTCGACTCCTTTCTGCGCGCGTATGCCCTGCGCGTAAGCGTGTTTGACCAGCGTCATTTCCGTGACCGTATCCGCAGCATCGACGATTTCCACAGGCGCGCCGCGCCCCGTGATGACGACGTGCTGCATGGCCGGGCGCGCACGCAGGTCGGCGAGCACCTGCTGCACATCGAGGTAGCGGTACTTGAGCACGATGTTGATCTCGTCGAGCAGCACCAGGCCCACGCGCAGATCGGACAGCATGCGCCGCGCGTGCGCCCAGCCGGCTTCCGCCTTGCGCATGTCGCGCTCGCGATCCTGCGTCTCCCACGTATAGCCTTCGCCTGCGATGTGGAGCTCCACCTCGTCGGGAAAGCGCCGGAAGAACTGCTCCTCGCCGGTCGGCAGCGCGCCCTTGATGAACTGCACCACACCGACTTTCATGCCGTGGCCCAGCGCGCGCGCGACCATGCCGAAGCCCGAGCTCGACTTGCCCTTGCCGTTGCCGGTGGCGACGATCAGCAGGCCGGCGTCGCGCTGCGCTCCGCGCATGTGCGCATCGACGACGGCCTTCTTGCGCTGCATGCGCGCCTTGTGACGCTCGTTACGTTCGTGCTGGTCTTCGGTATCCACGGATAGCCCTGTTCATTCGGGGATGAATACAGTTCGGCCCGCCGTCGCGATGCGAATCACGCGATGGCCGAAAGCCTGTTCCAGGCCGGCTTCGGTCATGACCTCCTGAAACGTGCCGGGCCGCGCGCCGCCGCCGGGGAACAGCAGCAGGGCATGGGTCGCGTACCGCGCAGCGAGATTCAGGTCGTGCACGGTGAATACGACCGCCTTGCCGCGCTCTCGCGCGAGCCTCTGCAGGTGGCGCAGGAGCAGGAGCTGATGGTGCACGTCGAGATGCGAGACGGGCTCGTCGAGCAGCAGCAGCGGCGCATCCTGCGCGAGCAGCATGGCGAGCGAGACGCGCTGCCGTTCGCCGCCGGAGAGCGTGAGCACGTCGCGATGCTCGAAGTCCGCCAGGTCGACGTGCGCGAGCGCCGCACGCGCGAGCGAGAGATCGCTCTCGTCTTCCCATTGCCAGCGGCCGAGGTAGGGGTGACGGCCGAGCACGACATGATCGAGAACGGCCGTACTGAACGTATCGTGCTGGGCCTGCGGCAGGAAGCCGCGCAGCTTCGCGAGCTCGGCCATCGGCCAGTCGCGCAACTCGCGGCCGGACATGCGGACGCGACCGCCGTCCGGCGACCGCAGTCCCACGGCCGTGTGGAGCAGCGTGCTCTTGCCTGCGCCGTTGGGGCCGAGGAGACACCACAGCTGTCCGGCCATGACACTCATGGTGAGGCCGTGCACCAGCGTGCGCTCGCCGGCGCGCAGCGTGACGTCCTCGAGCTCGAGCAATGCCGCGCTCATGTCTTCCTCGGCGCACGCGTGAGGAGCAGGACGAACACCGGCACGCCGATCAGCGCCATGATGACGCCCACGGGAAGCTGCTGTGGCGCCACCACCGTGCGCGCCACCGTATCTGCAGCGAGCAGGAGTATGCCGCCGGCGAGCGCGCAAGCCGGCAGCTGTACCCGCTGGTCGTTGCCGGTCACGAGCCGCAAGGCGTGGGGAACGATGAGGCCAATGAAGCCGATGGTGCCCGCTGTCGTCACGGCAAGCGCGGTGCCGATCGAAGCGACGAAATAGATACGCCGCCGCAGCGCACTCACGCGCACGCCCAGCGAATGCGCCACTTCGTCGCCGCGTGCGAGCAGGTTCAGCTCCCGCGCGGCCGGGTAGGCGGCGGCGACGCACGCGACGAGCGCCGCGAGCGCCGGCGCCCATGAGTCGGCGCCGTTCAGATCGCCCATCAGCCAGAACAGCATGCCGCGCAGCCGGTTGTCGGGCGCAAGCGTGAGCATGAACGTGATGATCGCTCCCCAGCCGCTCGCGAGTATCACGCCAGTGAGTAGCAGGCGTGCCGATCCGTCGACGCTGCCCGACAGCTGGCGTCGCACGAAATCGCGGCGCGCCAGGCCGAAGACGAGGAGGATCGCGCAGCACGCTCCGGCTGCCGCGCCGAGGTCGACCGCGACCGCGCCCAGCCCCGCCAGCATCGCGGCCAGCGCGCCGACGGCGGCGCCGCCCGAGACGCCGAGGACGTACGGATCCGCGAGCGGATTGCGCAGCAGTATCTGCATGAGCGCGCCGGCGAGCGCAAGAAGCCCTCCGGTCGCGAAGGCGGCGAGCGCGCGGGGCAGGCGCAGGCGAGTGACGATCTCGGCTGCCACGCTGCCGTCCGCGTGCAGCAAGGCGTGAAGCACGTCCGGCGCGGACAGGCGTGTGCTGCCGATCGCCAGCGCGAGCGCGAGCAGGGTCAGCGCCGCGAGCGCGAGGACCGACCAGATCGCGAATGCGCGTCGCATGTGGCCGCTACGGCTGCCACCCCAGGGTCGCGAACACGCCCCGCGGCGGGGTGTTGAAGCCGTGGGCGAGCGTATAGTGCGTCGCGAATGCATTGTCCAGCCGCGCGGCGACGTACGTCGTCTTCGTGATCGGGCGCCGGGCGGTGAAGTTGACGACGTTGTAGCCGGCAAGAGAGACGGGCGCACCGGTGGCGATGTTGGCGTCCGGACGCGAGCTGCCGTTCAGCAGCTCGCCGCCGACCCTCCATGCGCCGACGGCGGTGCTCGCCGCGACGTTGGCGAAGGTGCTGCCCCGGCGGCGCAATCGTGCGCCGGTGGAAAGGTCCACGGGATCCTGCACGGTCATGCTGGCTCGCAGGTCCCAGTCATAGAGCCGTCCCGAGTAGCTCACTTCCGTTCCCTCCACGCGGGCGCGCGCGACGTTCTGCGCCTGCGACACCGAGGGCGCGACGACTATGGTCTGAATCAGGTTGCGATACTCGGTGCGGAACGCCGTGGCGCGCACGACGTGATTCTCGACGGCATATTGCACGCCGATCTCGCTGCTGTGCGTTTTCTCCGGCTGCAGCGCCGGGTTGCCGAAGCCCGGGAAGAACAACTGATTGAACGTCGGCGCCGTGAACGCGGTCGATCGCATCGCCGTGAGCTTCCACGACGAGGTCAGGTCGTATCCGTAGCCGGCGAGCCAGGTGTCGGCATCGCCGAAATCGGAGTAGTGATCGCGTCGTGCAGCGCCCTGAAGCCGATGAGCGCCGACATGGCCGCTGTACCCGACTCGCGCACTGCGCACGTCGCGCGTCGTGCGCTGATAGGCGGTCGTGCTGTCCACCTGCTGCTGCTGGGCTTCGACGCCGGCGCTCACGACATGCCCGGTGGCGACCGTGAGGTCGTTCTGCCACGCGACCTGCGTATTGCGCGTATCGAACCGGGTCGGCGGCAAGCTGTTCGTATAGCTGTGCGAGCGATCGTTCGTCTGTGCCGCGGTCAGGCGCGAGGTCCATGCGGCGGCGAACTGGTTGTTCGAGTACAACGAATAGCTCGACAGCTCGCTGTCGAGGCGATGGACGTCGGTCGGTGCACCGAAGGCGCTGTCGAAATCCGCGGAGCCTGTGCTCTGATACACGCGCAGCCCGACCTCGTGGCCCGGCGCGATACGGTGCGCGAGCCCGGCCGAAGCGCTGCGGTTGCGGTAGCCATCGTCGTCCGGATTCGCGCGGGGCGCCACCCGCGGATCGATCGCGGAGTAGCCTGCGGTCTCGAAATGCGATGCGCCGATATTGAAGCGCGTGTCGCCGACGACGCCGCCATAAGAGGCGGCCGCATTCAAGGTGCCGCGCGAGCCGAGCGTGACCTGCGCCTGTCCTTGCGGGGCGCCGCGTCCCTGCTTGGTAAAGATCTGGATCACGCCGCCGATCGCGCCGGCACCATACAACGCCGAGACGTTGCCACGGACGATTTCGATGCGCTCGACCTGATCGAGCATGAGATGCTCGATGGCCGTAGTGCCCAGTGTTGCGGAGGAGATGCGCACGCCATCGATGAGGACGAGAACCTGCCGTGCCTCGGCGCCGCGCATGAAAATGCTCGACGATGTACCGACGCCGCCGTTCTGCACGATCTCGACGCTCGCCTCGCGGCGCAACAGACTCGGCACATCCACCGCCTGGGATTCGCGGATCCGCTTCTGGTCGATGACAGTGGTGTGCGCGATCGCGTCGGCCAACGGCTGCTCCAGCCGTGACGCCGTGACAACGACCGGATTGAGCACGTTGTCCTGCGCCAGCGTGGCGCCGAAACAAAGTAGAAGCGGAATTCCTGCGAAGAGGTGCTGCGGGCGTGCGCCCATCGACGTGTTCTCCCGTCACTGGCCCGCGACCCCGCAGGCCGTACCTGACATGAAACGTGAGGGAGATGTCGGAAGGCGGGGATGGCGGCATGTGCCACGCTCGCGGACCGACGGCAGCCTCCCGCAACCGTTTCGCTGGCTTTCTGGCCGGTCTCCGGGCTGGCAAGTCTTGATGCGCTCACCTTCCCGCGGTGGATTCCGCAGTGGTTCGAGGTCTGGGGAAGACCTCTTCGAGCGCACCCGCACTTGCTTACCGTTGCGGGGGCAGCACAGGTTGCCGATCTCTCGGTTCCTGTTTCCCGTTTATCCGGCCCGCCGAAGGCGAGCCGTACACCAGAAGCTGTTGCCGATTATACATGATCGTGCTCGTAACGTCGCCGCAGCAACACCCGGCTTAACACTCACTTGAAGGCGTATTCCGCCGTCATGCTGTAGTTGCGCTCGGGCAGCGGATACGCGTTGTAGCGGTCGGCGACGAACTGGCTGCGCACGGCGTAGTTGTAATAGCGCTCGTTCGTGATGTTGTTGACCGCGCCGGTGAAGCGCCACCCCTTTTCCCGATGCACGAGCTTGACGTCGGCGACGGTATAGGACGGGATTTTGGTCCCCAGCGTGTTCGCCTCGTCGTTGTCCATGTACTGGCTGCCCACCCAGTTCACCGCGCCGACGAGCTGAGTGCGCTCGGTAAACGCCCAGGCCGCGGACAGGAAGAGCTTGTCGCGCGGCACCAGCGGCACGTTCTTGCCCGCGATGACCTGGTTGGCGAGCGCAAAACCGCCGCCCGCGAACACGCCTTCGCGGAACGTGGCGTCGGTGTGCGTATAGCTCCCGCGGAATGACAGCGCGTGCGCTGCCTGCCACTTTCCGTCCAGCTCGAAGCCGCGCCGGCGCGAGGGCGGCAGATTGCGATTGCCGACACCGCTCGTGAACGGATCGAGATGGATCTCGTCCTGCACGTCGATCTGGAACACCGTCGCACGCCCCCACACGCCGGCCGTCTGCCATTCGTAGCCCGCTTCATGCGAGCGCGCGATTTGCGGCCGCAGGAATTGGAACTGGTTGGTGAAGACCGGCGACGTCTCGTAAATCTCGTCGACGTTCGCGTAGCGGTAGCTGCGTCCGGTCTTGCCGATCAGCGCGCCGCTATCCGAAAGCCGATAGCGCACGGCGGCCTCGTACGCCCACAGCGATTCGTGCTGCGATCCGGCGGGTGCACCGGAGCCGAATGCGCCGCCGGGCGCCGCCGGATTGAACGCGTCCGTGGCGTCGAGCGCAAATCGCTCGGTGCGCGCGCCCAGCGTCACCGCGGTACGCGGCGTGTAGTGCGTCGTGTTCTGCGCGTAGATCGCCTTCGTGTCCTGCTGCGCATTCACCGTGTTGAACGGCTGCGTGATGTTGCCTGTCGCATTGGAGCGGCGCAGACGATAGTTCCAGCGGTACCAATCGATGCCCGCGACGGTCGCGCTCGGTGCGCCCATGATCCCATGATCGACTTTGACGCGCGGCGTGAGCGACCATACGTCGAGATCGACGACACGGTAATCGGGAAAGCCGCCGAAGTCGAAAAACGAGCGTTGCGTCTTGTCGCGCCAGCTGCCGCCCAGCGTGAACTCGCCCCAGCTCGTCCTGTTGCGCCAGTCGAGCGTTGCGCGATTGCCGTCGCGCTGCGCCCAGTCGAGCGGCGTCGCGGCGCCGCGACGGTCGGTGGCGAGCTGATCGATGCCTGCGCTCGGCTGCACGGTGCGTGCACCGGGCAGGCGGATGCCCTGCCGGTCTGCGCCGATCTTGAAGCTCACGTCGCCCGACTCCGTCAGCCAGCGGAGATCGGCGAGCCCGGTCGACTGCCGATTCTCGTTGTTGCGCCGGTAACCATCGCTCTCGAAATTGGAGCCGAAAAACGTGATCGCCGCGCGCGCACCGGACGTCGTTGCGCTGACCGCGCCTTCACGCGTGCCGTACGAGCCGGCGCGCACCTGCGCGTCGACACCGGCCGGACGTGAAGTGGGCGATACAGTGATGATGTTCACGACGCCTGCCGTCGCGCCTCCGCCGTACAACACGCTGCCCGCGCCGCGCATCACCTCGATGCGCTCGACGGCGCCGAGCGGCATCGCGGACCATTGCACGCCGGAGAGATCGACATCGACGACGGGGCGGCCGTCGACGAGGATCAGCGTGTTTTGCGTGCCGGAGATGCCGAAGCCGCGCAAGTCGACCGTCGTCGTTGCCGCGTTGTTGCCGAAGAAATCATGCACGGATATGCCCGCCTGCTCGGATAAAAGCTCGGGCACGGTTCTCGCGGTGCTGCGCTTGATGTCCTCCGAGGTGATGACGGTCACATTGGCCGGCCGCTTGCCGAGCCTGTCCTCGAAGCGCGTCGCCGTGACGACGACCGCAGGACTTAAGGTGACCGGAGAATCGGCTGCAAAGAGGGGCTGTGCGACCGCTGCGAGAGCGGCGCAGACTATATGGTTGGTTTTCACTTATCGTTCCCTGGTGCTGGCATGCCCGCCGCATGCCGGTCATACGAAAGTAGACACCATGGGAAGCACCACAAGACCGACGTCGGGTCAGCCGCCCCCCGCGGCATCCACACCTGTGGTCTTCGAGGCCGGTATACGGGCTCACGAGCATGACGCGCACCGCCTTCCCGGACTTCGATGCCGTCCAGTGGCTGGTTGGCGCGCGCGACCGTAAAGGTCACTCGCTTACCGTTGCGGGGGCAGCGCAGGCTTGAGTCCCGGATACCGCAAGGACCGCACCTGCTTCCCGTTTAACCCGGCCCATGATGATGAGCGCGGGCACCTGCAAGACCGTGCGGCGCATTGTGTGCGCCGCGGCGGCATTGTAGCACCACAGCGTCATGCGTGGCGTCGCGAGAACATTCGCAAACCACATTCACAAATCGCCCTTGTCAGTTGACTGGGCTGAATTTTTGACACTATAGTGCGGGGATGGAAGCGGAACTGAAGTCACTCGAGCAGAAGATCCGTCAGTTCGTCGAGTTGTGCCAGCGACTGCGCGGCGACAATCAGCAGCTGCGGCAGCAGCTCGCTTCCGCACTGAACGAGAACAAGCAGCTCGCCGACAAGATCGACAACGCGACCGCGCGGCTCGAGAACCTGCTCGCGCAGATACCCGAAGAAGAAACATGAGCGCGGAACCGAAGGGGCTGCAGATCAACATCATGGGACGCGAGTTTCGCGTCGCATGTCCGGAGAACGAGCAGAAGGGTTTGCTCGACGCGGTGGATTATCTCAACAAGAAAATGCAGGAAGTCCGCGACAACGGAAAGGTGATCGGACTCGAGCGCATCGCGATCATGACGGCGCTCAACATCGCGCATGAATTTCTCTCCACACGCGTCGGCGGCGGGTTTGACATCGCAGAGATCAAGCGTAGAATGAATGACATGGAAACGGTCATCGATCAGGCGTTATCGGAGCAGAACACACTGTTCTAGGATTTCCCGGATTCTCGCGACCGTTCACGATTCAGCTATCCCCTGCGGTGTTCGTTTAGGCCTTAAACTCTTTGAACCAATATAGGAAGCTTTAGGTCGCCGACTACAGCAGCTTCGGTGTGCACGTCCGACAGGACGCGCCTAATGAGCTCGGAAGGTGGCCGCCTTGAACCTCAGGTTCAAGATGCAGGCCTGACGGCACAGGCGGGGGTCCCCTACAAAAATGCGGCGATGGCCGCATTTTTTTTGTACTCTTGCGTGCCTGGGAACAGGGACAACGAACGTCATGCGCTACTGGCTCATCAAATCCGAACCCGACGCGTACAGCATCGACGACCTGAAGCGCGACCGCAGGACGCCGTGGACCGGCGTGCGCAATTATCAGGCGCGCAATTTCATGCGCGACCAGATGAAGCCGGGCGATCGCGCGCTCTATTATCACTCGAACTGCGACGAGCCCGGCATCGTGGGCATCGCCGAGGTCGCGAGCCCGGCGTACCCCGACGAGACGCAGTTCGACCGCAAGAGCAAGTACTACGATGAAACCGCGACGCGCGAGGCGCCGCGCTGGGTGCACGTCGACTTCAAGTTCGTGAAGAAGATCGGCCCGATCACGCTGGACGAGCTGCGCCGGCACAAGGCGCTCGCCCACATGCGCGTGCTCGCGCGCGGCAACCGCCTTTCGATCACGCCCGTCGACCCGGCCGAGTGGGAGTACATCATGGGGCTCGCCGGATAAGGCGCGGCTGCCTGCGAAACGCGAATCAGCTCGATCCCGGAGGCGCATCATGGCGCACAAGCAGACCATAGACACCCACGCGCACTACTTTCCCGAGCAGTACCTGAAGCTCATCGCGCAGCACGGCAAGCGCTGCGGCGCGACCGTGATCACCGACGCGGACGGCGCGCGCTTCATCCAGGTGGGACTTAACCTGCGCACCGGGCCGATCACGCGCGACTTCATCGACCTCGACGAGCGGATTGCGTTCATGGACCGCCGCGGCCTGCAGATGCACGCGCTGTCGCTGACCCAGCCGATGGTGTACTGGGCGGACGACGAGCTCGCGCTCGACCTGTGCATCGCGTTCAACGACGCCGCGAGCGCGGCGCACCGCGCGCATCCGGACCGCTTCATCGGCTTCGCGTGCCTGCCTTTCCAGAACACGCACCTCGCGCTGCAGGAGCTAGAGCGAGCGGCGAAGCTCCCGGGCATCCGCGGCGTGTACATGGCGACGGCGGTGCGCGACCGCGAGCTCGGCGATCGCACGTTCTGGCCGGTTTACGAGCGATGCGAAGCGCTCGGGCTGCCGATCTTCCTGCACCCGATGATGATCAACAACGAGCGGCTCAAGCAGTACTACATGATCAACTGCCTGGGCAATCCGTTCGACACCGCCATCGCGGCGACGCACCTCATTTTCAGCGGCGTGATGGATGCGTTCCCCAAGCTCGAAATCAGCCTGCCGCACGCGGGCGGCGCGCTGCCCATACTGCGCGGGCGGCTCGACCGCGCCTACGAGATCCGGCCGGAATGCAAGTCCATCCCGCGTGCGCCGAGCGAGTATCTGAAGCGCTTCACGTACGACACCATCAGCTACAGCAGCGAGATCATGGATTACCTGGTGAAGCTGGTGGGCGCGGAGCGCATCCTGATGGGCAGCGACTACTGCTTCGACATCGCGCACAACGATCCGGTGCAGATCGTGCGCGACATCGCGTCGCTCGACGACGCGCAGCGCCACCAGGTGCTGTGGGGCAATGCGGAGAAGCTGCTGGCTCTGCGGTAACGCGGATGCGCGGCGAGCGGCCGCACAGGCCGCCCGTCTTCGCTACTTCATCGCGCCGATGACCTGCCCTGCTTTCACGATGTAGCAGATGGTGGGCAGTACCTGGGTCACTGCGAACTGATGGTTTGCCTCGGTGTTGCTCGCGACCGCATCTTCCACCAGGAAAACACGATAGCCCATGTCGCTCGCGTGGCGCGCGGTGGCTTCGATCACCCAGTTGGTCCACAGGCCCATGAGCACGATGGAGTTCACGTCCGCGTTGACCAGCGCCTGACCCAGATTCGTCGTGAGAAAAGGATCGACGCAGGTCTTGTTGAGCACCAGCTCGGTCTTGAGCGGCTTTACCGAAGGATGGATTTTCGCGCCCGGCGTGCCGATGATGAGCTGCTTCGCGCGGCGCAGGTTGTCCCACAGCGGGTTGTCCTTGGGCAGGTCGAGAAAGTCCGAGCGCACCGACGCCGTGATGTGTATTACCGGGGCTTTCCTGCGGCGGGCGCGCTCGAGCACCGCCGCCATGTTCTGCAGCACGCGCCGGCGCTTGAGTCCCGGCGTGATGTTGACCAGGTCCATCTGCACGTCGCACAACAACACTGCGGTGCGCTTCGGATCGAGATTCATCTTTCTCACCACGTCGTCTCCCTCACTGCGCCTTCAATCCGGCGGACTTGATGACCTTGCCCCACTTGGCGACTTCTTCCCTGAGATAGCCGCGGAATTCTTCCGGCTTCGAGCCGATGCCTTCGATCCCGAGCGTGGCGAGACGCTCCTTCGTCGGCGTATCGTTGAGCGCCTTGACGAGCCCCGCGTGCAGCTGCATGACGATAGCCTTGGGCGCACCCTTGGGCGCGACGAGACCGTACCAGCCGCTGGTGTCGTACTTCAGGCCGCTCTCCGCGATGGTGGGCAGGTCGGGCAGCAGCACGGAGCGCTTCGCGCTGCCGACCGCGAGCGCGCGCAGCTTGCCTGCCTTCACCTGCGGCAGGGCGGACGACACGCCGTTGAACATCATGTCGACCTCGGCGCCGAGCAGCGCCGTCATGCCCGGACCCGCGCCCTTGTACGGCACATGCACCACCTTGATGCCGGCGACGAGATTGAGCAGCTCGGCGGCCATGTGTATGCCGGTGCCCGGCCCACCCGAGGCGTAATTCAATTTGCCCGGCCGCGATTTCGCGAGCGCGATCAGTTCCTGCACCGACTTGGCCTGCACCGCAGGATGAACGAGCAGCAGATAAGGACTTGCGGCGACCAGCGAGACCGGCTCGAAGTCGCGCAAGGGATCGTAGCCGGCCTTGAGATGAAGCTGATGCTCGATCGCGAGCGGGCCCGAGTGCGACAGCATGATCGTGTAGCCGTCGGGCGTGCCGTGCGCGACGAGTTCGGCGCCGATCGCGCCGCCCGCGCCGGCGCGATTGTCGAGCACGAGCTGCTGACCCAGCGCATCGCCGTACGATTGCGAAATCGCGCGCGCCAGCACGTCGACGGGGCCCGTCGGTGAAGACGGCAGGATCATGCGTACCGGACGAGTCGGATAGTGTTGCGCCTGCAAAGGCGCGGCGGCGAGCGCAGTGATCGTGATACCGGCGCACGCCGCCCATTGGCGTAATCTTCTCATTGTTGTGCCACCTCCTCACGAAAGCGGCCCGTATAATACCACCCGATTCCGGATGGACGGCCCGCATCGCGCGTTGCGTACATCATGAGCCTGCTGGAAGGATACGCATCGTGATCGACTGGTGGTGGGTGTATGTCGCGCTGGGCGCGTTCATCGGCTTTTTCGCCGGATTGCTCGGCATCGGCGGCGGCTTCACGATGGTGCCGATACTCGCGCTGATCTTCGCCGCGCGCGGCTTCCCGGCCGGGCACGTGCTGCATCTCGCGCTCGCCACCGGCATGGCGACCATATTGTTCACTTCGGCTTCCAGCGTGCGCAGCCACCATAGTCGCGGCGCGGTGAATTGGCGCATCGTGAGGCAGCTCACGCCGGGCATCATGATCGGCACTTTTGCAGGCGCGCTGGTGGTGGGCTATCTCGACGTGAAGAAGCTCACCGTGCTGTTCACCGTCTTCCTCTACTACGCCGCGACCAACATGCTGCTCGACCGCAAGCCGAAGCCGACCTCGGTGCTGCCCGGGCCGCTCGGCATGTCGCTCGCCGGCGGCATCATCGGCGCGCTGTCGAGCTTCGCGGCAATCGGCGGCGCAGTGCTCAGCGTGCCCTTCCTGGTCAAGCGCAACGTGACGGTGCACCAGGCAATCGCGAGCGCGGCGGCCGTCGGCTGGCCGCTGGCATTGGCCGGTGCGATCGGATTCATCATTTCCGGGCACGGCAAGACCGGGCTGCCGGAGCACACGCTCGGCTACATCTACCTGCCGGCGCTCGTCTTCATCATCGTGCCGAGCATGCTGATGGCGCCGGTAGGCGCAAGCGTCGCGCACCGCACGTCGGGAAGCCGCTTGCGGAAAATCTTCGCGCTGCTGCTCTACGCGCTCGGCACGAAGATGGTGTGGTCGTTCTTTTGAAGACCTAGATCGCCTTCGCGCCGCGCAGCTCGGCGAGCTCCGCATCGGTGAGCCCCAGCATGCCGCGCAGCACGTCCTCCGTGTGCTGACCGAGCGTCGGCGGCGCTGAGCGATACTCGAGCGGCGTCGCTGAAAAGCGCATCGGGCTCGCCACCAGCGAGCAGCGGCCGGCCGTGGGATGCGGCATGTCGAGCTTCATGCCGCGCGCGATGACCTGCGGCTCCTCGAACACCTGCCCGATGTCGTTGATCGGCCCGTTCGGCACGCCGGCCGCTTCGAGCGCTTCGACCCATTCGCGCGTGGTGCGCGACTGGAAGATCCCGGCGAGAAGCGCGGTGATGTCGGCGCGATTCTCCACGCGCCCGGCGTTGGTCGCGAAGCGCGCGTCCTTCGCCAGCTCGGCGCAGCCCGCGACGTCGCAGAACTTCACGAACAGATTGTCATTGCCGCACGCAAGAATGATGTTGCCGTCGCGCGTCGCGAAGGTCTGGTACGGCACGATGTTGGGATGCGAATTGCCCAGGCGCTGCGGCACTTCGCCGGTCGCGAGGTAGTTCGCCGCCTGGTTGGCGAGAAACGCAACTTGCGTGTCGAGCAGCGCGAGGTCGAGATGCTGTCCCACGCCGGTGACCGCACGGTGCGCGATCGCCGCGCACACCGCGATGCTGGCGTACATGCCGGTCATCAGATCGACGATGGGAACGCCCACGCGCTGCGGTCCACCGCCCGGCAGATCGTCGCGCTCGCCCGTGACGCTCATGAGACCGCCCATCCCCTGCACCATGAAATCGTAGCCGGGGCGCTCCTTGTACGGGCCGGTCTGGCCGAAGCCCGTCACCGAGCAATAGATGATGCCGGGATTCACCGCCTTCAGGTGCTCATAGCCCAGGCCGTAGCGGTCGAGGTCGCCATGCTTGTAATTTTCCAGCACCACGTCGCACTTCGCCGCGAGCGCTTTGACGATGCGCTGGCCTTCCGGGCTGCCGAGATTCACCGTCACCGATTTCTTGCCGCGGTTCGCCGCGGCGTAGTACGCGGACTCGGCGGTGTCCCTGCCCTGCTCATCCTTCAGCCACGGCGGGCCGAAGGCGCGCGAATCGTCGCCCTTGCCGGGGCGCTCGACCTTGATGACTTCGGCGCCCAGATCGGCGAGATTCTGTCCGCACCACGGCGCCGCGAGCACGCGGGAAAGGTCGAGCACGCGGATGTGAGATAAAGGTCCTGCCATGACGTATTCCTTGCGAGACTTGAGCCACAGAGAGCACAGAGGACACAGAGAACAAAGTGCGAAACCCACATCACAGCAGCAACGGCTACGGCACCGCTCGCCGTCCGTTCTCAGCGGGTTCGACGTTGTTCTCTCTGTGATCTCTGTGTCCTCTGTGGCGCATAAGCATTCTACTTGCCCTTGAACTCCGGCTTGCGCTTCTCCATGAACGCCGCATAGCCGATGCGGCAGTCCTCGGTCTCGAAGTACCGGAAATTGTCTTTGCGCTCCTGCTCGGTGAGCGGCGGCGCGCCGGGCGCGAGGCGACGGATCATCTGCTTGTGCCAGCGCGCCACCAGCGGCGCGCCATCCGCGATGCGGCGCGCGGTGGCATACGCCTCGTGCTTAAGCGCTGCGTCCGGCACCACGCGCGCGACGAGGCCCTTGTCGTACGCTTCGCGCGCATCCCACACGCGGCCCTCCAGCAGGATTTCGAGCGCGGCGGCGCGGCCGATGACCGGCAGCACCGCTTCGAGCTCGTCGTACGCGATGGTAAATCCCAGGCGGTTGATGGGCACGCCGAAGCGCGCCGACTCGCCCGCGATGCGGATGTCGCACTGGCACGCGATCTCGAGCCCGCCGCCGACCGCGGGACCGTGAATCATCGCGACGGTCGGATGGCGGCATTCCGCGACCGCGCGCAACGCGCCGTGGACGTACTGCCGGTGGTACACCTCACCCTGCTCGCGCGTGTGACGCACGGTCGCGAACTCGGCAATGTCGGCGCCCGCGGCAAAGGCCGCCTCGCCGGCACCGCGCAGCACGATGCAGCGCAGGTCCCCGGTGTTCGAGAGCTGCCGCATCGCGGCCGCAAGCTCCTGCCACATGGAAACCGTCAGGGCGTTGAGCTTGCGCGCGTTGGACAGTGCGACCGTTGCGATGTCGCCGTCGCGCTCGATGGTGATGCGGGCAGTCATGATGGCCCCGACATTCTAGCTCAGACCCCGCGCAGGCAGCCGAAGCCGATGAGCGTCGCAACGCCGGCGCCGACGCCGAGAAAGAGGTTGCGCCGTGTGGCGAAGTACACCGCAAGCGCCACGGCGCACGCGACGAGCCGCTCGGGCAGGGCACTCTGGGCGAGCATTCCCGTCGGCATGAAGATGATGCGGCTCACGAGCGCGGCGATCATCGCGTAGGCAATGCACGAGATCCATTGGAACAGCTCACTGTCCGTCCGCAGGCGTCCGGAGAGCGCCACACCGAGCGCGCGCCACACGTAGGTGCCCAGGCCGCACGCGACGATCACGAACAGGAGATCACGCACGGCGCGCTCCGATCGCCCGCTGCAGCAGGTACCCGGCGGTGCCGGCGAGCAGTCCCGCGAGCAACAGGCCCCACTGCGCGTCGATGCGGTGGAGCACCGGCCCGCTCACCGCGCCGCACAGCAGCGAGATGCGGGCGAGGCGCGTGCGCGCATCGCCGGCGAGCATGCACAGGAAATAAATCGGCGTCAGGAACACCAGGCCCAGCCGCACCACCGCGGGCAACAGGCCGCCGGCGTAATAGCCGATCGCGCCGGTGACGAGCGAAGCGCTCCAGCAGGTGACGGAAAACGCGATGAGGTAGGCAAGCCGGTCTTCGCGGGGCAGATCGTCGCAGCGGCGCATGCACACCGCCCAGGACGTCATGCTCACGAATTGAGCAGAGAGATAGAGCTTCCACGGCGCGTGGCGCTCGTCGCGTATCACCGGCATCAGCGTCATCGCCATCGGCAGAAAACGCACGGCGGTGAGGCCGACGGCAAGCAGTATCGCGAACCATGCGGCCCCCAATCCCCACATCTCGTGCAGCACGAGCTGCCCGGGCAGCGCCCAGATGATGACCGTGGACAAGGTCGTCAGCCACAGCGAGTAGCCGGCGTCTGCGGACAGCGCGCCGTAGCCGATGAAGCCTGCGCTCAGCACGGCGGCCGGTATGCCAAACGCCTCGGACACGCCGAGGCGCCAGGGCGAGACGGTGGTGAATGTGTTGCTCATGTGGAAGTGGGTGAGTTTAAACGCTGTACGCCCGCGGGTGGCGGCTTGCCAAGCGCATACCCGTTACGCTAACGTAGCCTCCCCACCGCACGGATGAATAAGCCTTCTCGAGGAGAAACCATGTACCGTCTTATCGCAGCCAGCGTGCTGGTCGCCTTCAGCGCCGTCGGGAACGCGCAGGACGCTTTTCCGTCACGGCCACTCACCATCGTGGTGCCCAACCCGCCCGGCGGCATGAACCAGATCACGGCGCAGCCGCTGGCGGTCGTCCTGGAAAAGCTCGCGGGTCAGCCCGCCGTCGTCGTCAACAAGCCGGGCGGCACCGCCGCCGTCGGCACTGCGTTCGTCGCCAATCAGAAGCCCGACGGGCACACCATCCTCGTCACCACGCCGAACATTTTTCTCGTCATCGAAAAGAACAGGCTCTACGGCGAGCAACCGCCGTACACGCTCGACCAGATCGCGCCCATCGCGCTCACCAGCGCGGATCCGCTGGTGTTGTGCGTGCAGCCCGGCAGCCCCGCGAAGTCGGTGAAGGAATTCGTCGCGCTGGTGAAAAGCCGCCACGGCGAAATGTCGTATTCGTCGTCGGGCCTGTGGGGCGTCACGCACGTGCCGATGGAAATGTTCCTCGGCGTGGCGGGCCTGAAGATGCGCCACGTGCCAACCACCGGCGGCGGTCCGGCCGTCACCGCGCTGCTCGGCGGCCACGTCGACACCACCAACCAGGGTCTCGCTGCGGTAGCGCCTCACGTGAAAGCGGGCAAGTTCCGCGCGCTCGCGACATTCGGCGCGAAACGCAGCCACCAGCTGCCCGACGTGCCGACGCTGCGCGAGGTCGGCTATGACGCGGAAGGCTATCTGTGGGTGGGCCTGTTTACGACCGGCGGCACGCCGGAGCCGACCCTGCGCGCGCTGCGCGAGCTCGTGCGCAAGACCATGAGCGATCCGGTGTACAAGGGCTCGATGGAGAAGGCCTCGGTGGAAATCGATTATCGCGACACGCCGGAGTTCAAGCAGTTCTTCGACGCCGACTACAAGCGCCTCGCCGCCGCAGTCCACCGCATCGGCCGCATCGAAGAGAAGAAATAGGCCGCCATGTCGATGGTGTCTCCACGCGCTTTCTCCGGGACCCGGTCGGCGCTGCGCATCGCCCGCATCGAGCCGCTCGCGCTCAGCCTGCCGCTCGTCAAGCCGGTGAAGATGTCGTTCGAGGAAGTGCGCTGCGCCGAAAATCTCGTCGTTCGCGTCGAGACCGAGGACGGCGTGGTGGGTTGGGGGGAAGCGGCTTCGGCGCCCACGATGACGGGAGAGACGATCAGCGGCATGGTGGCTGCCGTGGCGCACCTTGCGCCCCTGCTGCGCGGTGCGGATATCTCCAATCCCGCTGCGGCGATGGCAGGCGTCGACCCGTATCTGTACGGCAACAACGCGGCGAAATCCGCGATCGAGATGGCGCTGTACGACGCGCTGGGCCGCGCGCGCGGCAAGCCGCTGTACGAGCTGCTGGGCGGCAAACGCCGCAGTCACATCGCGCTGCTGCGCATGGTCGGCACCGGCAGGATCGACGGCGATCTCGACGAGGCAGCGCGCAGCAAGTCGCAGGGCTACATCGCCTACAAGATCAAGGTCGGCATTGCCGATCCGGCGACCGACGCCGCGCGCACGCGCGCCGTGTGCGAGGTGCTCGGCCGCGATGTGCTGGCGTGCGCCGATGCCAATCAGGCATGGTCGGTGGACGACGCCGTGAAGTACGTCCACGCGGTCGCGGACACGACGCTCGCTTTTTTCGAGCAGCCGGTTGCCGCGGCCGACATCGCGGGCATGGCGCGCGTCGCGCGTGCGAGCCGCGTGCCGATCAGCGTGGACGAAGGCCTGCACAGCATGGACGACTTGCGCCGCCATCACGACGCGGGCGCCGCTCAGGGCTGCAGCCTGAAGACGATCAAGCTCGGCGGCGTGCGCCCGGTGGTGGACGCCGCGCTGTTGTGCGAGGAGCTCGGCATGCAGGTGAACCTCGCCTGCAAGATCGCCGAGTCCGGCATCGCGACAGCGGCGATGCTTCATCTGGCCGCCGTAGTGCCGAGCGTCAATTGGGGCGTGAGCCTCACCAGCCCGTATCTCGCGCAAGACGTCGTGCGCGGGCTGCCTGCCGTCGTGCGCGGACATCTCGAAGTGCCGAGCGGACCGGGGCTGGGCGTCGAAGTGGATGAAGCCTGCGTGCGCGAGCACGCACGGCAAAGCTAGAAAGCGTCACAACAGGAATCGGAACCGCCGATAAACGCAGATCAACGCCGATAGAAGCCAAACAGATGATGCCTGCGGTGGGATCGGCGTTCATCGGCGTGCATCGGCGGTTTCTTCATCTGTGCTCCATCGTGCTGGCCTCCTAAGTCACACCAACTTCTCCGCGAGCTCCGCGAAATCCGCCACCACCAGGTCGGGCTGGTACGGCCATTCGCCGAAAGGACGCTTGCGCCGGTCCACGAAGCAGGTGTGCATGCCGTACGCTTTCGCGCCTACGCAGTCGAACGCATGGTTGGCGACGAACAGGAAGCAGTCCGGCGGCAGTCCGATCAGCTCGCACGCCTTGCGGTAGGTCGCCACGTGCGGCTTGAAGCTCCCGGCCTGCGCCACGGAAACGATGCGATCGAATTCCACGCCGAGATGCGCACGCGCCGCTTCCAGCATGTCCGGATCGCCGTTCGAGAGGATCACCAGCTGGTAGCGCCGCTTGAGTGTCTTCAACGCCGCGACGACGTCGGGAAACGGCTTAAGTCTTTCGATCTCGGACACCAGCGCCAGCACTTCTTCCCGTGTGTGCGGGATTCCGGCGCGCTCCAGCGTGTAGCTCAACGCGCGCCGACCGATCTCGCGGTACGGCGTGTGCTCGCGGTGCAGCAGCGCATCTATCATGGAATTCTCGAAGTGCGTTCGCCGCCACCACGTCACCAGCGCGTCGGGCCGCCCGCTCCAGCCCTTGCCTTTGAGATAAGGCGTCACCGCCTGCGTGAGCCCGCCCTGCATGTCGACCACCGTGCCGTAGAGATCGAACATCAGCACCTTGACGCCGCCGCACCGTTCTTCCGCCATGTTGCTGCCGTCCTTACAGTTTGATTTTCGGATCGAGCCAGTCGCGCAGACTGTCGCCGAACAGGTTGAAGGCGAACACCGCGAGGCTGATCGCCACGCCCGGGAAGATGATCATCCACGGGGCCTGCTGGTAGAAATCCGCCGCCGCGCCGGTGAGCATCAGGCCCCACGCGGGAGTCGGCTCGGTCACGCCCAGGCCGAGGAAAGACAGCGACGCTTCGAGCAGGATCGCCTGACCGACGAAAGCCGTGAGCATGATGAGGAATGGCGCCGTCACGTTGGGCACGATGTGGCGGAAGATGATGCGCAGATGCGAGTAGCCGGCAACGCGCGCGGCGTCGATGTAAGGCAGCTCGCGGATGGCGAGCGCCGAGGAGCGCACCACGCGCGCGACGTTGGGCACCATGGGCGTGGCGATGGCGACGATGAGGTTCACGTCGATGCCGAACACGATGTTCTTGCCGAGTATCGCCGAGACGGCGAGCGCCAGCACGATGATGGGAAACGACAGGATCACGTCCATCACGCGCTGTATCGTGAGATCGATGCGCCCGCCGAAGTACGCCGATGCGACGCCGATGATCGCGCCGACGACGGAGCCGAGTATGGAAGAGAGGAAACCGACCGCGAGCGCGGTGCGGGCGCCGTAGATGATGCGTGTGAGCACGTCGCGTCCGAAGGAATCGGTTCCCAGCCAGTGCTCCGCCGACGGCGCGGCGAGCAGGTTCGCGTAATCGACGCCGAGCGGATCGTACGGCGCGATCCAGTTCGCGCCGACGGCCGCGATCACCATCGCCATGATGACGGCGAGCCCCGCTGCCCCGAGCGGCTGGCGGCGCATGAAGGCAATCGCCGGATGCCGGCGCACCACCGGCTTGTAGACAATGCCCGGGAGCGCGCTCATCAGCGGTAGCGCACGCGCGGATCGAGCACTGCGTACAGCAGGTCGACCACCAGGTTGATGGCGATGTAGGACACCGACACGAGCAGCACCAGCGCCTGCAGCATGGTGTTGTCGGCGCGGGACACCGAGTCCACGAAAAGCTTCCCGATGCCGTTCAGGTTGAAGACCTGCTCGGTGACGACGAGGCCGCCGATCAGGAAGGCGAATTCGAGCCCGGTGACCGTAATGACCGGCAGCATCGCGTTCTTCATCGCGTGGCGCACGACGACCAGCCGCTCGCGCAGGCCCTTGGCGCGCGCCGTGCGGATGTAGTCCTCCTGCAGCACTTCGAGCAGCGTGGAGCGCATCATGCGCGTGACCACGGCCGAATAGCGGTAACCGACCGCCAGCGCCGGCCAGATCAGCTGCGACAGGTTTTCCCTGGGATTCTCGAAAAAAGACGTGAATATCAGCGGTGGATTCCACTGGAAGAGCGTGAGCAGCACCAGGATGATGATCATGCCCAGCCAGAACGACGGCACCGCGAGCCCCGAAATGGACACCACGCGGATCACCTGGTCGATCCAGGTGTCGCGGAACACGGCCGACAGCGTGCCGAGCGGCAAGGCTATCAGCAGCGCGAGTATCGTGGCCATGATCGCCACCTGCAGCGAGAGCTCGAGCCGTATCCCGATTTCGTGCGTGATCGGCTTGCCGGTCCACATCGAATAGCCGAGATCGCCCTGCAGCACCCCGCCCATCCATTTCACGAACTGCACCGGCACGGGCTTGTCCAGACCGAGGCGCCTTTTCTCCTCCTCGATGACCTGGGGCGGCACGTTGGCGCCCTCGGAGCGGAACATGACTTCCACCACGTCGCCCGGCATGGCGCGCAACATGAAGAAAACCAGCAGCGCGACGCCGAACAGCGTCGGAATCATGAGCAGGATGCGATGTGTGAGATAGCGCAGCATTGTCGTTGAAAAACGTGATTCGTGACCCGTGACTCGAAGCGCCCCGGCGATCGCCGGGGCACTCCTCACTCCTTACGCCTCACTCCTCACGCAGCACGTTACTGATCCAGCCATACGGTCGACAGATCCTGGTTGAGGTAATGGCTCGGCGTGATCTTCCATCCCTTCATCCGCTTGTCGTGCACGATGATGCGATGCCACCAGATGGTCGGGATGACGTACGCCTGCTCCAGCTCGTGCTTCTCGAACTCGCGCAGCAGCGCATAGCGCTTCTTCTTGTCGAGCTCGCCCGACTGCTTGTCGTACAGGTCGTCGAGCTTGCGGTCGATGTAGCCCGCATAGTTGATCTCGGACTTGTCGTCGGAGAGGAACTTGATCAGCTGCAGGTTGGGCTCGTCCATGAAGTCGCAGTTGAAGTCGAGCGCCGCGTCGTACGTCGGGTTGTCCTTCTGCTGCGCGGCCAGATACAGGCGCGTGTCGAGCTGCTCGTGCTTCACGTTGATGCCGACCTGCCGCCACTGGTCGATGAGGAACACGCCGACCGGCTCGTACGGCATTTTCACGTTGCGGTTGGTGAGCGTGAACGTGAGATTGCTCTGCCCCGCTTCCTGCAGCAGCTTCTTCGCCTGGGCGCGCGAGGCGTTGATGTCCCTGGAGAAGCCGGGATAGCCGGTGAGCTCTTTTTCGCTCGCTGCCATGTCATATCCGGGACGCAGCAGCCCGCCCACGTCGCGCACCAGCGCGATCTTCGACAGCGCCTGCGAGCCCGCCCAGCGGTCGATGGCGAGCGACAGCGCACGTCGCACGCGCGCGTCGTCGAACGGCTTCTTCTTGGTGTTGAAGCTCACCACCAGGCTGCACACCCACGGGCTTTCCTGCACCACCGCCTTGTCGCCGAGGGCCTTGACGATGCGATCGCGGTCCGCGGGCGACTGGCCGCGGAACTCGGCCATGACCTGCCCGGAGGCAAGCGCATTCACCATGGGCGCGCCGCTGATGAACACAGCGCGGTAACCGTCGAGGTACGGCTTGCCTTTCTCGAAATACTGGTCGAAGCGCTTTCCCGTCCAGTGCGAGCCGGCGACGTGCTCGACGAAGGTGAACGGCCCGGTGCCCATGATGTTGCGCTCGGGCCACTTCGGATCCTGCTTGAGCTTCGCCGCGCTGTAGATGCAGTCCCACGGCGAGGCGAAATTCGCCAGCATCGAGGCGTTCGGCTTCTTGAGCTTCACCACCACCGTCTGCGCGTCCGGCGTGTCGATGCTTGCGATGTCGTCGTACGCCGCCTTGCGCAGCGACTTCACGCCGGGCTGCGGGTTGCGAATGCGGTCGTAGCTCGCCTTGATGTCGGCAGAGGTGAGCGTGCTCCCGTCGTGAAACTTCACGTTCTGGCGGATCTTGAAGGTGTACGCGAGGCCGTCCTTGGACACCGTCCACGATTCCGCGAGATCGCCGATGATCTTCGGATAATTGTCCGGATCGAACTTGAGCAGCGTCGAGTAATGCGGACGCACCGGATGGATGAACGCGAAAGACGAGTTCGCGTGGCAGTCGTAATTCGGCGGCTCGGCGCTCACGGCAAAATTGAGCGTGCCGCCGCGCTTGGGTGCCTGCGCGTGCGCGGCCCCGGCGATCACCATGGCGGCGATGCCGACGGCGGCCGCGATGCTGCGGTGGTTCAACATGTTGCTCCTCCTTTGTTATGGGTCGGTAATCCTGCCGCCCCGTCACGCCGCCGCCTTCTGTTCTTGGACGCGTATGCATGCGGCATAGTGGCCGGGTCGAACTTCGCGCAATACCGGCACCACACGCCGGCACTCGTCTATCGCCATGGGACAGCGGGTATTGAATACGCAGCCCGGCGGCGGGTGCAGCGGGCTCGGCACCTCACCGCCCAGGACCTGGTAGTCTCGCGTCGCTTCCGCGCCCGGATCCGGCACCGGCACGGCGTCGAGCAGCGCCCTGGTGTAGGGATGCTGCGGAGCCTCGTAAAGCGAGTCGCGGTCCGCCACCTCCATGATCTTGCCGAGGTACATGACAATGACACGGTCGGAGATGTGCCGCACCACCGCGAGATCGTGCGCGATGAACAAGTAGGTGAGCACGAGCTCGTTTTGCAGCCGCTCCAGCAGGTTGATGATCTGCGCCTGTATCGAGACGTCGAGGGCGGACACCGGCTCGTCGCAGATGATGAACGACGGCTGCATCGCGAGCGCGCGCGCGATGCCGACGCGCTGGCGCTGTCCGCCGGAGAGCTCGTGCGGATAACGGTCGGCCATGTAGCCGAAGAGCCCCACCTGCTCCAGCAGCTCTTCGACTTTCTTGCGCGCGGCGCGGCGCCCCGGCTCCAGCTTGTACACCAGCATCGGCTCGGCGACGATCTCGCCTATCGTCATTCGCGGATTGAGCGAGCTGTACGGGTCCTGGAAAATCACCTGCATCTGCCGGCGATAGCGCTGCAGCTGCTCGCCCTGGGCACGGGTGATGTCTTCGCCGTGGAACACGATCTCGCCCGCGGTCGCTTTCTCCAGCCGCAGCAGCGTGCGGCCCACCGTGGTTTTGCCGCAGCCCGATTCGCCGACGAGGCCGACCGTTTCGCCACGCCTGACGAAGAAGCTCACGTCGTCGACGGCACGCACGACACCACGCGATCCGCCGAGCGCGTGCAGGCCGGTCGAGACTTCGAAGTAAGTCTTGAGGCCCCGGACCTCGAGCAGCGGACGGTCCTCGGCCCGGGCCGGGGCCTGCGCGGATGGCGCAGCGCCGGGCGCGCCGAAAATATCCTTGCCTGCGCGCCCTGACCGCTCGATCTCGTCGGCGCGTATGCACGCGGAGCTGTGGCCGGGCTCGATGTCGACGAGCGGCGGCAGCGCCTGCACGCACGCTTCGATGCGCAGCGGGCAGCGCGGCGCAAAACGGCAGCCGGGCGGCGGCGCCAGCAGATTCGGCGGCGCGCCTTCGATGGTCTCGAGCTTCTCGCCGCGCGGCCGGTCGAGTCGCGGCACCGAGCGCAGCAGGCCGGCGGTGTAGGGATGCAGCGGCAGCGAAAACACGTCGGGCGCCGCGCCCTGCTCCGCCATGCGAGCCGCGTACATCACGTTCACGCGGTCGGCATAGCGCGCGACGATGCCGAGATTGTGCGTGATCAGCACCAGCGCGATGTTGAGCTCGCGCGTGAGATCCTTCATCAGCGACAGGATCTGCGCCTGTATCGTCACGTCGAGCGCAGTCGTCGGCTCGTCCGCGATCAGCAGCTTCGGGTTGCACGCGAGACCGATCGCGATCATGACGCGCTGGCGCATGCCGCCGGAAAACTGATGCGGATATTGATCGAGCCTGCGCGCGGCGTCCGGTATGCCGACGAGCTTGAGCAGATCGAGCGCTCTCGCGCGCGCCGCGTCCATCGTCATGCCGAGGTGGATCAGCAGCGGCTCCATGATCTGAAAGCCGATGGTGAGCACCGGGTTGAGCGAGGTCATCGGCTCCTGGAAGATCATCGCGATGTCACGGCCGCGGATGTGCCGCATATCGTCGTCGCTCAACGTGAGCAGATCGCGGCCTTCGAACAGGATGCGCCCGTGCACCACGCGGCCCGCGGGTTTCGCGAGCAACCGCATGATGGCGAGCGAGGAAACCGACTTGCCGCAGCCCGACTCGCCGACCAGCGCGGCGACCTCGCCGGCTTCGACGCGGTACGAAATGCCTTCCACTGCGCGCACCACGCCGCGGCTCGTGACGAAGTGGACGTGCAAGTCGTCCACTTCGAGCAGCGACGTGCGACGCTCGGGAACAGCGGCGGCGATGACGCCACCCGACGCTAACTCCATCTCCTCCAACCGCGTTTCGTTATGTGGACGGTCAGGCTATTCGGGGGGTCGGCGGCTTGTCAAGCACAGCGGTCAAGTTCACGCAAACCGGACGCGGTGCGCCGGTTTACGTGTGCGCGTTCGAGACGGAGCTGACATACGCCGCTCAACGCGCACGTCGTGTACGGGGCCTTTGCGCCGCTCCGGTACGTCGGCGCGCGGCTTTCTTCAGCCGGGCTTCAATCGCCTCATATTCTCCCAGGTGGACGCGCATGAGGCTTTTCCAGAGCCGCCCATGGTTAGGCACGGAAAAATGCAGCAGCTCGTGCACGATAACGTATTCCCCAAGAGCACGATCCAGCGAAAGGAGCGCTTCGTCGAAATGCAGATTCCCGGCTTCGGAACAGGAAGCCCACTTGTTCCGCATGCTCCGAACAGTGATCATCCGGACGGGCGTGTCCAGCTTGTCTGCCCATTCCCTGACCCGCCCCTTGAACTCCTGCTTGTCTCGCCAGGGCTTCACGCCTTGAAGCTCCTCGCAAGCAGCATGAACAGGGCTTCGACCGTTGCCGTGGCTTTTTCAATGTCGTCCTCCTCGGCGAGGACGGCGAACGTCACTTCCTTCCGGACTTCGCGCAGCTCGGCCTCGCTGCGCCGCCAGTTCGAATGCCGGGCGAACGCCGTCGCCACTTGCCGACTCGCAGCCTCGGCATTGCGTATGCCGTCGTCGGTCAGCTTGCACAGCACGAAGTAGGTCAGCCCGTCCAAGCCCTTTGCTGCCTGCTCCTGCTTGCGCCGCTCATTCTTCTCGATTTCCTTGAGCAAATCGGCCAGCGCCCCGGCGGTAGTCGTTTGCCGGTCTTCGAAGCTTTCCTGCACGGCCTTCGCCCGCTCGGCGAGCGCGATAAGAAACGGATCGTCGCTGTTGTCCTCGGCCGTCTTTTCGATGGATTTGACCAAGTTGATGACTTTCGTTGCTTTGCCCTCGTCGCGCCGCTTGATCGCTTCGAGCGGGGATTCGTCGATGGCGACGTACTCGACCGGCGGCTCCGGCGCTCTTTCGGCTTCGCCTTGTCGAGCACGATGACGATGCCCGGCGCTCAGCGACATGTTTTTCCTCCTGCCGCGGCAATGCACGGCTCACGCACGAGAGCATGCGTTACTGCAATCTCACAACTCTCGCCATTTATGGTATTCCGCCGGCCGCAACCGGTATCGGGCGATGTTCCCTTCATGCAGGCTCATGATCTCGGTTTCGACCACTTCGATGAACCGCGCTCGATCCGAATCTTCCACCTTCTCGACGGCGCGCCGTCGAATGAAGGGGGCTGCATGCTTGCGGCTGATGCCGCCGCGCACCACCTCGGCGACTGTCTCCGCCACCAGCGCGCGGTAGCGCATGCGGAAGGGGTCCGGCTCGCCCAACGACTGACGCAGGGCCGAATAGCGGGCGCACGAACGCTCATAAGCCCAAACGAAGACATCGCGCAGAAGCTCGACACGATTGAGTTCGTAAACTCCCAGCACGCCGTCGATGTAAGCCTTCTCCGGTACGTCCACGAAAGACAGCGGGCTCAGGTTCTCTCGAATGAGCGGCAGGTTTGCAGCCAAGCGCGATACGCGCTTGTTGACGTCCTCGAAAGGCTGCAGATAGGGCAGATGCACCATGGCGAAGAAAGCCTGCTCGAAAGGATCGGCAATTGCGGCGGCATCGTCCAGAATTCGCTGAAAGCATTCTTCGATCAACTGTGGAATTTCGAGCGGATGGTAAACCGTTCCGGCGATTGCAACCGGCGTGGCACGCAAGCGGCCGCATGCCTGCGGATCGGGAAGGAGATTGTCCGATAGCAGCGCGTGCAGATTGAGGATGGTGTAGCGGTTGAACCCGACTTCGGCGGCCTGCTCGATCAGCAAATCGATCGCGGCCTTGTGATTGAGGATCATCTGCGCTTCGCGCGCATCCCTCCCCTCGGCCGCTTCCCCCGCCTCCAGCAGGCGCTCGGTTTCGAGCAGCGAGTACGTGTTGCCCTCGAGACGGCTGGAGTTCCAGGACAGGTCGATCAGCAGCCGGCTGTAAATGTGGCGCGCGTAAGTTCCCGCAGGCCGAACACCATCATGCGATCGCCCAAGCTCTCGCAAACGCCTCCGTGTTTCTGCGGAAAGATAAAAAGTTTCGTTGGGTCGGTACGCATCGATGAAGGTGCGGTCGTACCCGACGGGACGGCGGCTCTGGATCGGCTCGCGAACGATACGCTTGATGGCCTCCCCTTCGGGGGAGGTCGGGACGTACGCTTCGCCACGCACGGCCCCAACGGCCGCAGTCGCGGACACGCCTCTTACTTCAACCGTGGCGGCCGGCAAACGATACCGACTTGCGCGCGCGCGCCCTTCGACGGTCAAGCGACCTTGATTGACGAGCAGCGCCAGGCGACGTTGGAGGGTTCGGCGCGGCCACTTATGCGCCAGCGCACCGTCGACATCTTCGAGGGACGCTCCCTCCGGAAATCGGGTGACCACCCCTAGCACGGCATCGAGCTCGGCTTGTGGGACCTGTTTGGGCATAGGCTTCCCGTTGTGGCGCGATTCACGTAATGCGCCACAAAAACGCGAGTTTATGTGGCGCGATTAGATTATCGCGCCGGATTAAGTGGCGCGCAACGGTTTCGCGCCATCTCCATCGCATCCCTCTTGCCGTCGGCGGATCTCCCGTTCTTCATTTCCTGCGCAGCCCCTTGAGAATCTGCCACGACGCCTGGCCCGGCAGCCGGCACTCCCAGAACGTCCAGCCGTTCACCGGATTTTTCGTGATGGACATCGCGGCCGACGATGGCGTATCGAACGATTCGCCGTTCAGTGACAATGCGCCGCGTTCGACCCGCCCGAGATATGTCTGACCCTTGTAGTGCGCGCGGAACTCCGTTCCGGCCGGGAACCGGACGCCTTTTACGATCCAGTCCCAGGCGTTGACCGAAGGTGCGCTAGCGGCCGGCATAGCCAAGCCGTGCTTCTTTGCAGGAAGCCCAAGCAGCGTCCGCAAAGACATCGTTCTCCGTGACGTCCTCGCTCGGGCGCCGCATTGTCAAGGCCTTGAATACATCAAAATCCACGTCGATAGTTCTCATTGTCCACCTTCGACATAATGCGTATCCAGGAAATCGGGTTTCGATTGCGGCAGGCACGAGCGGAGCGAGGCGTTAGCCAGTCGGCGCTCGCGAAGTCCGCCAGCGTGTCGCGCACGCTGCTGAATCAGTTCGAGAGCGGGCTGCTGCCGGACATCACGATAAGTAAATTGCAGGCACTTCTCGAAAAGGTGGAACTCGCGCTCGCGGCGGAGCCGAGGCCGCCGGGGCGCCCCGACTTCGTCGCAATGGCATGTACCACGGCAAGCGTGAGCTACAGACACCCGCTGACGGAGAGCGAGCTGATTCGCGCACTCCTGACCGGGAAGCCGTCGCCGGGAAAGCGCGCTAATTTTCGAACGCTCTTCGATGAGGCGCCTCAATCTTTGCTCGACGGCGTGGTCGATGAGGTAGGGCAATGGACAAAGCCGGGCCGCGTTCGCAAGAACGTCGCAAGCATTGCGCAAGAAATCGGGTCGGTGAGGAACGTCGCGCATGACTGACGATCCACTCCACGCCTGGGAAGTTCTGTTTCAGCGCGCCCTCGAGCTCATCGACTCCGTGGAGTATGCGGGCGTGCCGGCATCGCTTGTGGAAATTGCGCCCGTGCTCAGGGCACGGCGAGCGACCATTCTGGACTGGATCAAGGCACACGACCTTTCACTGCGCGAGACGTGCGCTGCATTACACATGCTCGACTATTCGCAAACGTACGACGAGTGTGTAGCACTCGTACGAAAAGCGCTCGGTTAATCCCTTGCCTGCGGCAGCGCCCCCCGCAGCACGCGCGCGAGGTGCACCGCTTCGCGCTGCGCCCCTTCGTCGATCTGGTGGCGGCAGCTGGTGCCGCCCGCGACCACGACGGTGTCCGCGCCGGCCGCGCGCACCTTGGGCAGCAGCGCCGCTTCGGCCATTTTCATCGAGACGTCGTAATGCTTCGCATCGTAGCCGAAGGCGCCCGCCATGCCGCAGCAGCTCGACTCGATCACCTCGACCTTGAGATCGGGAATGAGGCCCAGCGTCTTCTTCAATGCCGGCATCACGTCGAAGGCTTTCTGGTGGCAATGACCGTGAACCAGCGCCGTGGTCTGCGACACCGCATTGAACTTGAGCGTCCATCGCCCCGCCTTGTGCTCGCGCGCGATGAATTCCTCGAGCAGCAGCGCGTTTTGCGCGAGCGCCCGGCTGCGCTCTCCCGGCAGGATCGACAGCAGCTCGTCGCGCAGGCCGAGCAGGCAGGACGGCTCCAGCCCGATCACCGGCACGCCGCGCTCGACATAAGGCGCAAGCGCTTCGACGGCGCGCGTCATCTCGCGACGCGCTTCTTCCACCAGCCCGCTGGCGAGAAACGTCCGGCCGCAGCACAGCGGACGCCCGCCGTCCGCGGGCCGCGCGAGATGAACGGTGTATCCGGCGGCGACGAGCACCTCGTGCGCCGCTCGCGCGTTCTCGGATTCGAAGTAATTGTTGAAGGTATCGACCCACAGCACGACTTCGCCGGCGGCGCCCGCGGCGGCCGCGGCGGCCGGCGGCGCGTCGCGCAGGAACACGTCGCTGCGCCACGCGGGCAGCGTGCGTTTTTCGCTGAAGCCGACGAGCTTCTCCATCAGCGCGGCGAGCGCGGGCACCTTGTTGCGGATGTTCATGAGCGCCGGAATCTTCGACGCGAACGGGGCGTAGCGCGGCAGGTACGCAACCAGCCTGTTTTTGAGCGGCAGTCCGTGCTCGCGATGATAGGCGTGAAGAAACTCGATCTTCATTTTCGCCATGTCGACGCCGGTCGGGCATTCGCGCTTGCAGCCCTTGCACGAGACGCACAGGTCGAGCGTGTCGTACACCTCCCGCGAGGTGAGCGCGCCCTCCCCCAGCTGGCCGGACAGCGCGAGGCGCAACGTATTGGCGCGTCCGCGCGTCAGATGACGCTCGTCGCCCGTCGCGCGGTACGACGGGCACATGACGCCGGCGTCGAACTTGCGGCAGGTGCCGTTGTTGTTGCACATCTCCACCGCTTTGTCGAAGCCGCCCCACTCGCTCCAGTCGAGCGCGGTCTGCGGCACCGTGGTCCTGTAGCCGGGCTTGTAGCGGAACAGCGTGCGATCGTCCTGTTTCGTCGGCCGCACGATCTTGCCGGGATTCATGAGATCGCGCGGGTCGAAGATGGCCTTGATTTCCTGGAATGCGCCGACGAGCTTGGGCCCGAAGAACGGCGCAATCCATTCCGAGCGCACCAGGCCGTCGCCGTGCTCGCCGGAGTACGAGCCCTTGTACTGCTTCACCATCGCGGCCGCTTCCTCGGCGATGGCGCGCATCTTGTGCGCACCGTCCTCGCGCATGTTGAGGATGGGCCGCACGTGCAGCGTGCCGACCGACGCATGCGCGTACCAGGTGCCCTGCGTGCCGTGCTTGTGGAACACCTGCGTGAGACGGTCGGTGTACTCGGCGAGATGCTCGAGCGGCACCGCGCAGTCCTCGATGAAGGACACGGGCTTGCCGTCGCCTTTCATCGACATCATGATGTTCAGCCCCGCCTTGCGCACTTCCCACACGTCGCGCTGCAGCGCCGGATCCGGAATTTCGACCACCGCGCCCGGCAAGCCCAGATCGGCCATCAGCTCGACCAGCTCTTTCAGCTTGCGCAGCTGCAGGTCGCGATCTTCGCCGGCAAACTCGACCAGCAGGATTGCCTGCGGCTCGCCCACGATGAAGCGGTCCACCGTCGACTTGAAGGCCGGATTCTCGCGCGCCAGCCCGATCATCGTGTGATCGACCAGCTCCACCGCCGACGGCTTCAACTTCACGATGTGCTGAGGCGCTTCCATCGCGCGGTAGAACGTCGGGAAGTGGCACACGCCCAGCGCCTTGTGCTTCGGCAGGGGCGACAGCTTCAGATGCAGCCGCTCGGAATACGCGAGCGTGCCCTCGGAGCCGACCAGCAGATGCGCCATGTTGAACGTCTCGGGCAGCATCATGTCGAGGTTGTAGCCGCCCACGCGCCGCAGGAGCTTCGGGTAGCGCAGCTCGATCTCCTCGGCTTCGCGCTGCGCGATCGCGCGTATCTTGCGCACGAGGTCGACGTACCCCGGCGGACCTGCGACGCGCGACAGATCGCCCAGCACCTCGCCGAAGCGGTAGCGCGCGCCGTCCGGCATGAGAGCGTCGATGCCCAGCACGTTGTGCACCATGTTGCCGTATTCGATGGAGCGGGAGCCGCAGGAGTTGTTGCCCGCCATGCCGCCGAGCGTTGCCTGGGCACTGGTGGAAACATCCACCGGGTACCACAGGCCGTGCGGCTTCAGGTACGCGTTCAAATGATCGAGCACGACACCCGGCTGCACGGTGACCGTGCGCGCTTCCTTGTCGAACGCGACGATGCCGTTCAGGTGCTTGGAGAGATCGATGACCAGAGCAGCGCCGACCGTCTGACCGCACTGCGAAGTGCCGCCGCCGCGCGGCAGCACCGGCACGCCCGCTTCGCGAGCTGTCGCGAGCGCAATGCGCGCATCCTCCTCGTCTGCCGGAACGACGACACCGAGCGGCTCGATCTGGTAGATGGACGCGTCGGTCGAGTACCGCCCGCGCGATCCGGCGTCGAACAGCACTTCACCGCGCAGCTCGCGGCGCAGGCGTTGCGCGAGCGCGCTCACTGCTGCTCTCCCCGCTGCGCGCCGAGCGCTTCCATCACCAGCGTGAGCTTGTTCTCCAGGTGCTCGCGCAGCAGGCGCTGCAGGCGCGCCGCATCGCGCCGCGTGAGCGCGTCCAGGATTTCGTTGTGCTCCTCGACCGCCTTGTCCCAGCGCTCCTGCGACAGGTTGGCCATGTAGCGCGCACGGCGCGCGTTGGCATTGAGCGAGCGGTAGATCTGCGCCAGCGGCTCGTTGCCGGTCGCCTCGACGATGCGGATATGAATGTCCTGGTTGCAGCGAAAATAGTCCGCCAGCTCGTGGCGCGCATGATGCGCGAGCATCTCGAAGTGAAGCGCGCGGATCTCGCGCAGCTGCTGCTCGGTCGCGTTGCGGCATGCGAGCTCGCCCGCAAGCCCCTCCAGCGATTCGAGCACGGCGAAGATCTGCTGCAGCCGCGCGGGGTCCAGCGGCGCAACGATCGCGCCGCGGTTGGGCAGCAATTCGACGAGACCTTCCGACGCCAGGTACTTCAGCGCCTCGCGCAGCGGCGTGCGCGAAATGCCGAGCTGCTGGCAGAGCACCCGCTCGTTGAGCTTGGTTCCCGGAGCGAGCTGGCCCTGCATGATGAGGTCGCGCAGGCGGTCCACGCCCTCCTCGTGCAGCAGCCGCGGCGAGGCCGGGCCGGCACTGTCGACGGTGGCGGGCGTTTGGGCGGTGTCCATGTTTGTATGCATCCTATAGGCAAGAAGCTTGCCGGACCCTGAATAAAATATCAACCAAAACAATTCGCCGCGCCCGATTATTCCAGAAGTTGGCGCCCGCTCTCAATCTTTGCATACAAAAACGGTTGCACGCTCGAAATGCCGGGCATACCATGTCGGCACCTCGCGAACCCCAACAAGGACTCAGCCATGGCCTATACCGCCGGCCGCCACTTCCTCCAGATTCCCGGCCCGACCAACGTTCCGGAGCGCGTGCTGCGCGCTATCGACAGCGTCACGATAGACCACCGCGGCCCGGAGTTTCAGCGCCTCGGGAAGGAGGTGCTCGAGGGTCTCAAGGCCGTCTTTCAGACCCGGCAGCCGGTCGTCATTTTCCCTGCATCCGGCACCGGCGCGTGGGAAGCGGCCCTGGTCAACACGCTGTCGCCCGGCGACCGCGTCCTGATGTACGAGACCGGCCATTTTGCGACGCTGTGGCAAGGCATGGCAAAGCGCCTCGGACTGCAGCCGGAGTTCATCCCGGGCGACTGGCGCCACGGCGCAGACGCTGCGGCCATCGAGGCGAAGCTCGCCGCCGACACCAGACACGAGATCAAGGCGGTGTGCGTGGTGCACAACGAGACGTCCACCGGCGTCACCTCGCGCATCCCGCTGGTGCGCAAGGCGATCGACAGCGCGAAGCATCCGGCGCTGTTCATGGTGGACACGATTTCGTCGCTGGCGTCCATCGACTATCGGCACGACGAATGGGGCGTGGATGTCACCGTGGCCGGCTCGCAGAAAGGCCTGATGCTGCCGCCCGGCCTGTCGTTCAACGCCGTGTCCGATAAAGCGATCGCGGCGGGCAAGACCGCGAAGCTTCCCCGCTCGTACTGGTCGTGGGAAGAGATGCTCGGGCCGAACAGGAACGGCTTTTTCCCGTACACGCCCGCCACGAACCTGCTCTACGGCCTGCGCGAAGCGCTGAAGATGCTGGTCGAGGAAGAAGGACTCGCGAACGTGTTCAAGCGGCATGACCGCCATGCGGAAGCCACGCGCCGCGCGGTGCGCGCCTGGGGCCTCGAAGTCCTTTGCCAGGAGCCGGCCGAGTACTCCAGCTCGCTCACCGCGGTGCTGATGCCTGCCGGACACAGCGAAGTCGCGTTCCGCAAGGTCGTGCTCGACCGTTTCGACATGTCGCTCGGCAGCGGGCTCGGCAAGGTCGCAGACAAAGTGTTCCGCGTCGGTCACCTCGGCGACTTCAACGATCTCACGCTGCTCGGCACGCTCGCCGGCGTCGAGATGAGCCTGGAAATCGCCGGCCTGCCGCATCGCAAAGGCGGCGTCGCGGCGGCGATGGAGTACATGGTCGCAGCGGGCGGACAGCAGGCCGGCGCCGCGCAACGGGCCGCGGCATGATCACGGCGCGGCGCGCGTTGACGGAGACGGGGAGTTTCGCTCTGCGCGCACCGCGCGGTACACGGCGGAGTTTTTTTGTTGATCCACCCAAGAAGTGCACGGGACGGCCTACCTGTCATGCGGTGGCGCGGCTGCACTCATTTTCTGGAGAACAACGATGAAGCGAGTCATGCGTAAAGTGGGGATGGGAGTGGCCGGCACTGTCGCCGCCACCGCGGTGTGGGCCGCCTCGGGCACTGCTGCAGCGGCCGAATGGCAGCCGCAGCGTCCCGTCGAGGTCGTCGTGCCGGCCGGCGCCGGCGGCGCATCCGATCAGATGGCGCGCCTCATCATGAGCATCGTGCAGAAGCATCAGCTCATGAAGCAGCCGATGATCATCCAGATCAAGGCCGGCTCCAGCGGCGCCGAAGGCGCGATGGACGTGCAGGACTCGAAAGGCAACCCGCACAAGGTGATGGTGGCCTTCTCGCTCATCTACACGCTGCCGATGGCGACCGGGCTGCCGCTCGACTGGCGCAAGCTGAACCCCGTGGCGATGTTCGCCCTCGACGAATTCCTCCTCTGGAACAACGCCGAGTCGCAGTACAAGACCGCCAAGGCGTTCCTCGACGCGGTGAAAGCAGCGCCGCCTGAAACCTTCAAGATGGGCGGCACCGGCACCAAGCGCGAAGACCACCTGATCACGATCGCGCTGGGCAAGGTGTACGGCGCGAAGTTCACCTACATTCCGTACAAGAGCGGCGGCGAAGCGGCGACCCAGCTCGTCGGCAAGCACATCGACGCGAACGTGAACAATCCGAGCGAGAACATCGCGCAATGGCGCGCAGGGCAGGTGCGCGCGCTGTGCGTGTTCTCCGACCACCGCATGGCGTTCAAGACGAAGGTCACCAACGACCAGGCATGGGGCGACATCCCGACGTGCAAGGAGCAGGGCATAGACGTGCAGTACCAGATGCTGCGCGCCTTCTTCCTGCCGCCCGGCACCACCAAGGAACAGGCCCAGTTCTACGTCGACCTGATGAAGAAGGTGATCGTGACGCCGGAATGGAAAGAGTACATCGAGCGTAATGCGCTCAAGGAAACCTTCCTCGCCGGCCAGGACTTTGTGAAGTTCCTCGAGAAGGACGACGCGTACCACCGCTCGCTGATGAAAGAAGCGGGCTTCCTGAAATAAGGCCGGAGCGCGGCGGCCCATACGGCCGCCGCAACGCATCCGCCGCAGAGGAGAATTCATGGCAACCGAACACCCGCGCGAGCACGGCGGCGTCCTCACCGAGCGCACCGCCGATGCGCTGATGGCCGTGTTCATGTTCGCCGTCGGCGTCGTCATCGTCGTCAGCAACTATCAGCTCGGCGCCGGCTGGGCGAAAGACGGCCCCGAGTCCGGCTACTTTCCATTGCGCATCGGGATCCTGATCTGCATCGCAGCCGTGGTCGTTTTCGTCCAGGCCCTGCGCGACAGGAAGCTCGCGACGAAGACCTTTCTCACCCGCGCCAAGTTAAAGCCCGTGATGCTGGTCCTGCTGCCGACGGTGCTCTACGTCGCCGGCATACAGTTCGTCGGCATTTACGTCGCATCGGCGGTCTTCATCGCCGCCTTCATGCGCACCATGGACAAGTACAGCTGGGTCAAGACGCTCGCGATCAGCGTCGGGCTCAACGTGCTGCTGTTCTGGATGTTCGAAGTGCAGTTCATGGTGCCGCTGCCGAAAGGGCCGCTGGAAGCGTATTTCGGCTATTAGATAAGTGACCGCCGGGCATCGCGCCGCACTGGAGTAGAGGCGCCCGCTCAAGGCTCACGCGAGAGGGGATTAACGCAAGTGGAAGACTTAAACTCGCTGTTCCACGGATTCGCCGTCGCGCTGTCCTGGTACAACGTCGGGATGATGGCGATCGGCGTCATTCTCGGCATCGTGATCGGCGTGCTGCCCGGGCTGGGCGGACCGAACGGCGTGGCGATCCTGCTGCCGCTCACCTTCAGCATGCAGCCGACGTCCGCGATCATCATGCTCTCCTGCATTTACTGGGGCACGCTGTTCGCCGGCGCGATCACCTCCATCCTGTTCAACATACCGGGTGAATCGCACTCGGTGGCCACGACGTTCGACGGTTATCCGCTGGCGCAGCAGGGGCGCGCGGGAGAAGCGCTCACCGCCGCGTTTACCGGGTCTTTCGTCGGCGCCTTCCTCGCGGTGCTGCTCATCACCTTCCTTGCGCCGCTGGTCGCGAAGTTCGCGCTGAAGTTCGGCCCGCCGGAATTTTTCGCCGTCTATCTGCTCACGTTCTGCAGCTTCATCGGCACCGGCGACCAGCCGTTCAAGACCATCATCGCCATGATGCTCGGCTTCGCGCTTGCGGCGATCGGCATGGACACGGTGAGCGGCGAGCTGCGCATGACCTTCGGCTGGTCGGAGCTGCTGCGAGGCATCGACTTCCTGATCGTGGTCATCGGCCTGTTCGGCCTGGGCGAGATCCTGCTGACGATGGAAGAGGGCCTCGCGTTCCAGGGCAAGACCGCCAACATCAATTCCAAGGTCGTGCTCGAGACCTGGAAAAAGCTCCCGCGCTACTGGCTCACGCTGATCCGCAGTTCGGTGATCGGCTGCTGGATGGGCATCACGCCGGGCGGCGCGACGGCGGCTTCCTTCATGGGTTACGGCACGGCGAAACGCTTCTCGCGCGACGCCGACAAGTTCGGCACCGGCCAGCTCGAAGGCGTGATCGCGCCGGAAACGGCCGCGCATGCGGCAGGCACCAGCGCGCTGCTGCCGATGCTCGCGCTCGGCATCCCGGGCTCGGCAACCGCTGCCGTGCTGCTGGGCGGGCTCATGATCTGGGGCCTGCAGCCCGGGCCGCTGCTGTTCGTCGAGCAGAAGGAATTCGTGTGGGGCCTGATCGCGAGCATGTATCTCTCCAACATCGCCGGCCTCATCATCGTGCTGACGACGGTGCCGCTGTTCGCCGCCATCCTGCGCATACCGTTCTCCATCATCGCGCCGATCATCATCGCGGTGTGCGCGATCGGCGCATTCACCGTGCACAACGCGATGCTCGACATCTGGTTTATGGTGCTGTTCGGCGTGCTCGGCTATCTGCTGAAGAAGCTAAAGTATCCGCTGGCGCCGCTGGTGCTCTCGCTGGTGCTCGGCGACCGCGCGGAAAATGCGTTCCGCCAGACCATGCTCGGCTCCAAGGGACATCTCGACGTCTTCTGGTCGAACCCGCTGGTGGGCAGCATCACCACCCTCGCGCTCCTGCTGCTGTTCTGGCCGCTCATCTCGCTCGCGTGGCGCAGGATGCGCGCGCCGCGCGCCGCGGTGAGCCTCTCCACGCCCGAAACGCATCCCTGACGCGCCGCGCTTCTCCCGCGACGGGCAAAACGTGATAAGTTTTGCCCGGGCCCGCGCGCACCCGAGCATGAGATTCGGTCGCAAGCCGCGCGGCGACGGAGGAGGAGTTTCATGCAGGGGTTCGTACAGCTCGTTGTGGCGGTCTGCTGCGCGGCGGCGTTCGCCGTGCACGCGCAGGGCTATCCCACCAAGTCGATCCGCCTCATCGTGCCGTTCGCGCCCGGCGGCGGCACCGACCTCATCGGCCGCATCGTCGCGCAGCAGATGAGCGAGGCGCTCGGCCACCAGTTCGTCGTCGACAATCGCGGCGGCGCGGGCAGCGTGCTCGGCAGCGACCTCGCATCGAAAGCGCCGCCCGATGGCTACACGCTGCTGCTCGGCAACATCAGCCTCGCGTTCAATGCATCGCTGTACCGCAGGCTGCCGTTCGATGCCGTGCGCGACCTTGCCGCGGTCACGCTGGTCGCGGTGCAGCCCAACATCCTCGTCGTCAATCCGGGACTGCCGGCGAAGACGTTGAAGGAGTTCGTCGAGCTCGCGCGAGCGCAGCCCGGCAAGCTCACCTACGCGTCGGCCGGCACCGGCTCGGGCACCCATCTCGCGATGGAGCTGCTCAAGCTGCAGCTCAAGCTCGACATCGTGCACGTGCCGTACAAGGGCACCGGGCCGGCGCTTACCGACGTCATCGGCGGGCAGGTGAGCTCGATGCTCTCGACTTTTGCTTCCGCGCTTCCGCACGTGAAGACGGCCCGGCTGCGCGCGCTCGGCGTGACCAGCAAGGCGCGCTCGCCGGCGGCGCCCGACGTGCCGACGCTGATCGAAGCGGGCGTGCCGGACTATGAATATGCGACCTGGTACGGCTTGCTCGCGCCACGCGGCACGCCCACTGCGATCGTCGACAAGCTCGCAAAGACGGCGGGCGCGGTCCTGGTGTCCGAGGATGCGAAGCGCAAGCTCGAAGCGCAGGGCGTCGAGGCGCTGCTCGACACGCCGGCGCAGTTTGCCGCCTATCTGAAATCCGAGACCGCCAAGTGGGCGAGGGTGGTGAAGGAAGCACACATACCGCAGCAGTAATGCGGCGCGCTGCCACCTCCATGCCACGGAGCGTTACCATAGCGCCGTGCAGACGCTCGCCGGCGATGAGCAGACCGGCGCGTTGACAGCAGGCAAGGGCGACAGCGATGCGGCTCGATCACCATCCCCGGGAACACTCGTGAATCCCACGCTCGCCGACCGTGCGTTTCAGGTGAGCCTGCCCGCCGCCAACACGGCGCTGGTGCTGAGCGCGGCCATGGTGTTGCTGATCGCGTCGGCCGACGCCCTGACCGGGTACGAGCTCACGCTCTCCATCCTGTATTTCGTGCCGCTGTTCATCACCGCGTGGCGCTGCGGATTGCGGTCCGCCGTCGTGCTTGCCGTATTTGCTGTCGGCGCCTGGATGGTGTCCGACATCCTCGCCGGGCATCACTACTCGCATCCGTTCTACCGCTGGTGGGAAGCGCTCATCAAGCTCGCGACCTGGGTCATGTTCGCCGCGCTGCTCGAGCGCCTGAGAATGTCCCTGAACCGCTCCGACGAGCGTTTCGTGACCGTGCTGGAAGGGCTGGACGCCGTGGTGTATGTGGTCGATCTCCACGACGCCGCAGTGCTGTATGCAAACCCGCAATGCCGCACGCTCATCGGCCGCGCGCCCGACACCGCGCCGCGCATCGAGTCGGGCTGGCTGCCCGCGCCGGCGGACACGTTCGCCGCGGCACGTCTGCTCGATGCACGCGGCACGCCGCACGCGGGCGTCACGGGGGAGTTTCACGATGCCGGGCGCGGCCGCTGGTACATCGTGCATGCGCGCGCCATACGCTGGGTGGACGGGCGCCTGGTGCGCCTGCAGGTCGCGACCGACATCACGGATCAGCGCAAAGTGGAATTGCAGGCGCGCGAGCGCCAGGGCCGGATGGAGAAAGCGACGCGGCTCATCATGCTGGGCGAGATGGCCTCGACGCTGTCGCACGAGCTGAACCAGCCGCTCGCCGCCATCGCGAACTACAACCGCGGCGCGCTGCGCCGCCTGCACGCCGGGCCATGCGAGCCGCGCGAGATCATCGACGCCCTGGAGAAATGCGCGTCGCAGGCCGAACGCGCGGGACGCATCGTTCATCGCGTGCGCGACCTCGTGCGCAAGCGCCAGCCGCAACGCCATGCGTGCGGTCTGCGCGACATGGTGGACCACGTCGCGACCACGCTGGAGCCCGACATCGCGCGCGGCGAGGTGCGCGTGGACATCGATGTAAGCAGCGACTTGCCGGCGGTGTACGTCGACTCGGTGCTGATCGAGCAGGCGCTGCTCAACCTGTGCCGCAACGCGGTCGAAAGCATGCACGAGACCCCGCCCGGGCAGCGCGTGCTGCGCATCTCGGCGTCGGCTGCCGGAGACTGCGTCGAGATACAGATCGCCGATACGGGCTGCGGCATCCCGGACGCCGTCGCCGACAACCGCCACGAGCTGTTCTTCACCACGCGCGAAGAGGGCACCGGCATCGGCCTGCACATTTCGCGTTCCGTCCTGGAAGCGCACCACAGCCGTCTGGTGGCAGCGCACCGTCCCGAAGGCGGCAGCGTGTTCTCGTTTGCGCTGCCCTGTCACGCGCCGTGACGCACCGCGATTCGCCGGTGGTGTGTGTCGTGGACGACGACGACGCGTTCCGCGATTCCCTGGTGTGGCTGCTGCAGACCGCCGGCTACACGGCAGCCGCTTTCCCCAGCGCCGAAGCGCTGCTGGCGCATGCCGACCCGCACCAGGCGGGATGCATGCTGCTCGACATCCGCATGCCTGGGCTCACCGGCCTCGAGCTGCAGTCCGAGCTTGCGCGGCGCGGCTACACCACGCCGCTGGTATTCATCACCGGGCACGGCGACGTGCCGATGGCCGTGAGCGCGATGCAGAAGGGCGCGTTCCATTTTCTGGAGAAGCCCTTCAACGACAACGTGCTGCTCGGCGTGGTGTCGCGCGCGCTGGCCGCGGATCGCCGGCGCCGCGAAGCGCAGGCGCGCAAGGCGGCGATCGCAGAGCGGCTGGAGCGGCTCACGCCGCGCGAGCGCGAGGTGATGAATTGCGTCGTCGCCGGCAAGCTCAACAAGGTCACCGCCGACGAGCTCGGCGTCAGCATCAAGACGGTGGAAGCGCACCGCTCGCAGCTCATGAAGAAGCTCGGCGTCGATTCCACCGCGCAGCTCGTTCGCCTGCTGCTCGAAGCCGGCGACGAGCCGGATCGCACGCCGGTGCGCTAGACGCGCTCAACGCAGCACCCGCTGCCGTTGCGCCAATCCTGACGGCATCCTTACTGAATTCGGCGAAAACGCGCGTTTTGCGGCGACGCGCTTGGGGTTTTCCCTAATGGCTCCCCGTATGGAAGCATGACTTACTAAGCGTGCCGTCGGTGCAGCGCGACAAATACTTAACAGGCGCGCGCCGGCCGCCCAACCAGGAGGAGCGTGTTCATGTCCAGTATTGCGCAGCCGGTAGTGCCGCCGCATTCCGACTTCAGGCCGGAAGAGAAACGGGTCATTTTCGCGTCGTCCCTCGGCACGGTGTTCGAGTGGTACGATTTTTACCTGTATGCGACCCTCGCGCCGTTTTTTGCTTCGCTGTTCTTTCCCAAGGGCAACGACACGGCGGCGCTGCTCTCTGCATTTGCGACGTACGCGGCCGGCTTCCTCGTGCGTCCGTTCGGCGCGCTGGTATTCGGGCGCATCGGCGACATCGTCGGACGCAAGTACACCTTCCTCATCACCATCATCTGCATGGGTGCGGCGACGTTCGGCGTCGGCCTGCTGCCCACTTACGCCTCGATAGGCTGGACGGCGCCGATTATCCTGGTCGCGCTGCGGCTGCTGCAGGGCCTCGCGCTCGGCGGCGAGTACGGCGGCGCGGCGACCTACGTGGCCGAGCACGCGGCGGAGCACCGGCGCGGCTACGACACGAGCTGGATACAGACGACGGCGACCATCGGCTTCTTCCTGTCGCTGGGCGTGATACTCGTGTGCCGCACCACGCAGACGCCGGCCGAGTTCGCCGACTGGGGATGGCGTATCCCGTTCCTGCTCTCTCTGGTGCTGCTGATCTTCTCCGTGTACATCCGGATGAAGCTGGAAGAGTCGCCCGTGTTCAAGAAGATCAAGGCCGAGGGCCGCACCTCCAAAGCGCCGCTCACCGAGAGCTTCGCGCGCTGGGGCAACGCGAAAATCGTGCTGCTCGCGCTGCTCGGCGCAACGGCCGGCCAGGGCGTGGTGTGGTACACGGGACAGTTCTACGCGCTGTTCTTCCTCATCATCTCGCTCAAGCTCGACTATCAGCTCGCGTACATCCTGATCGGCATATCGCTCGTCATCGGCACGCCGTTCTTCATCTTCTTCGGCTGGCTGTCGGACCATATCGGGCGCAAGAAGATCATCATGCTGGGCTGCCTGCTCGCGGTGGTCACGTACTTCCCGCTGTTCAAGGGGCTGACGCACTACGTGAACCCGGCGCTCGAGACGGCCAACGCCAATACTCCGATCACCGTCGCGGCCACCGATTGCACGTTCCATATCTTCGTCGGCCCGTGGTCGCGCTTCAGCGCCTGCGACAAGACCAAGGACTTCCTCACCAAGCAGGGCATCTCGTTCAAGTCGGTGCCGGCGGTGGACGGCCAGTCGGTGCGCACCACCATAGGCAACGTCACGATAGACGGACATGACGAGGCCAGGCTCAAGACGGCGTTGAAGGACGCGGGATTCCCGACGAAGGCCGATACCTCGCAGGTGAACTGGGTGATGGCCGAGCTGATACTGGTCATCATGGTGATCTACGTGACGATGGTGTACGGGCCGATTGCGGCGTTCCTGGTCGAGCTCTTTCCGGCGCGCATCCGCTACACCTCCATGTCGCTGCCCTATCACATCGGCAACGGCTGGTTCGGCGGCATGCTGCCGCTGCTCGCCACCGCGATGGTGGCGGCGTCGGGCGACATCTATTACGGGCTGTGGTATCCGATCGTCGTGGCTGCCATGACGCTCGTCATCGGCAGCCTGTTCCTGCGCGAGACCAAGGACCAGAAAGTGCGCGTGGACCTTTAAGCAGGACGAGGCCGTCCCACGCAGGACGGAATCAGGGAGGACGACGGCGGCCGGATTTCCGGCCGTCGTCGCTTCGGCGAGCGTAAAGTTGCAATCGTGCGTACGGCCATACTGACCGACATCCACGCGAATCGCGAGGCGCTCGAAGCATGCCTCGCGTACGCCGCGCGCGCCGGCGCCGACCGTTATGCTTTTCTCGGCGACCTCGTCGGTTACGGCGCCGATCCCGGGTGGGTGCTGTCCGCGGTCATGCGGCACGTCGCGCGCGGCGCCATCGCCGTGCTCGGCAACCACGATGCCGCGGTGCTGCACGGGCCGACGAAGACGATGAATCCGGCCGCGCAGCGGGTCGCTGCGTGGACACGCGGGCAGCTCACCCAGACCCAGCTCGACTTTCTCGCCGCGCTGCCGCTCACGCGCGAGGACGGGGACACGCTGTACGTGCACGCCAACGCGTGGGCGCCTGCAGCGTGGGGCTATGTCGAAGGCACGATGGAGGCGAAACGCAGCCTGCTCGCAACGCGCTGCCGCTACACCTTCTGCGGCCACGTCCACGAGCCGGCGCTGTACCATCTCGCCGAGGGCGAGCGGGTGGTCCATTTCGAGCCCGCACCCGGCGTGGCGATACCGCTCGGGGCGCGGCGCCGATGGCTTGCGATACCCGGTTCCGCGGGCCAGCCCCGTGACGGCGTGCCCGCGGCCTGTTACGCGATGTTCGACGATGCCCAGCACACCTTGACCTATTACCGCGTGCCGTACGACTTCGAAGCCGCTGCGGCGAAGATCCGCGCTGCAGGCCTGCCCGAAACCTTCGTGGTGCTGCTCGACAACGGGAGACGGCCGTGAACGGGCCCGCGGTCATGCCCGGCGCCGTAATCGGCGGCTACATCGTCGAGCACCTGGTGCACCGCGGCGGCATGGCAACGCTGTGGCGCGTACGAGACCCGCGCAACGCGACACCGCTCGTGATGAAGATCCCGCGCACCGGCTACGGGGAGGATCACGCCGCCATCGTCGGCTTCGAAGTCGAGCAGATGGTCATGCCGCTGCTCACCGGCGTGCATGCGCCGCGGTTCGTCGCCGGCGGCGACTTCACCCTGCAACCCTACCTGGTGATGGAATTCATCGAAGGGCCGTCGTTGCGCGAGCGTCTCGACGAAGCGCCCTTGCCGGCCGATGAAGTGGCGAATCTCGGCGCGCGCGTGGCCACTGCATTGCACGACATTCATCGCCAGGACGTGGTGCACCTCGACGTGAAGCCGAGCAGCGTGCTGTTTCGCGCAAGCGGCGACGCCGTGCTGATCGACTACGGCCTGTCGCACCATCACCGCCTGCCCGACCTGCTCGCCGAGGAGTTTCGCCTGCCGATGGGCACCGCCCCCTATATCTCGCCGGAGCAGGTGCTCGGCGTACGCAGCGACCCGCGCAGCGACGTGTTCGCGCTCGGCGTCACGCTCTACCATCTCGCGACCGGCGAGCGGCCGTTCGGCAACCCGACGACCCTCACCGGCCTGCGTCGCCGGCTCTACCGCGACCCGGTGCCGCCGCGCGCGCTGCGCCGCTCGATACCGCTGTGGCTGCAGGAGATCATCCTGCGCTGCCTGGAGCTCGATGCGCGCGAGCGCTACCAGACGGCGGGGCAGCTCGCCTTCGATCTGCAGCACCCCGAGCAGGTGCCGCTCACCGAGCGCTCGCGCCGCAGCCACAGCGATGGCTGGCTCACCGTCGCGCGCCGCTGGTTCGGCGCGCTGGGCGCGGAGCCGCCGCCGCAACGGCCGGTGGACGACCATCTCTCTGCCTCGCCGATGGTGATGGTGGCAATCGATCTCACGGAAGGCATAGACGCGATGGCGGAAGCGCTGCGCCGCGCGGTGCAGCGCGTCCTGCAGACGGAGCCCGGCGCACGGCTCGCGTGCGTCACGGTGCTGAAGACCTCGCGCATCGGCGTCGACCTGCAGGTCGATCACGACGGGCGCAGCCTGCACGTGCAACGCCTGGTGGAGCTCAAGCACTGGGCGCGGCCGCTGCGCTGGGCGCCCGACCGCCTGACGTTTCACGTGCTGCAGGCGCCCGACACGGCACACGCGCTGGTGGATCATGCGCGCAACAATCACGTCGATCACATCGTCATCGGTGCGCGCGGCAGCTCCACGCTGCGCCGCTATCTCGGCAGCGTGTCCGCGCACGTCGTGGCCGAGGCGCCGTGCACCGTCACCGTATTCCGACTTCCCTCGCCGCGCGCTCAGCCCATCGACGGCTGATCCGGGTTTTCCCTAATGGTGAGTGCGGGCGTCGGCGCTTAAGCTGCAACCTCCACAAATGAGGAAATGCCGCTCGCATTAGCGGGCGCCATGCAACGCCCGTGACCGCCCATGAATCCCGCATGCTCGGCATCGCCATCGCCGCCGCCGCGATCCTCGTCGTGCTGCATCTTGCGCCGTCGCAGACGCCGCGCGATGACGGCAGCACCGCGGCTGCTCAGCCGACTCGCGAGCAGCAGCTGGACGAAGCGGTGCGGGAAGCGCGCGCCCGGCTCGATCGCGGCGCCTACGTGCACACGCGCAAGCGCATATCGGACACCGAAGAAGTCGCAGTGCTGATCGTCCCGGAAGCGCGGGCCGACGCGCTCGATACACGCTGCATCGTTTATACCAATACCGAGCTCAAGACCTCATCCATCACCTGCAACGGTCTCGCCTGGCACCCGGCGCGCAACGGCTCGTAACCGCCCGCGCGCAGCGCAGGCCGCCTGCTGCTGCAACCACTACACGCCCATGATCAATCGCTACATCGGTTGGACCGACGCCATCAGCACGTTCGTCGGCAAAGCAGCGTCCTGGCTGGTCGGCATCCTGATGCTGCTGGTCTGCGTCGAAGTCGTGAAGCGTTACCTGCTCAACGCGCCGACCTCGGAGGTGTACGACATCTCGAGCATGCTCTACGGCGCGTGCTTCATGCTGTGCGGCGCGTACGCGCTCGCGCAGAACGCGCACGTGCGCGGCGATTTTCTCTACGGCAGCTTCCGCCCGCGCACGCAGGCCGCGCTCGACCTTGCGCTGTACCTGCTGTTCTTTCTCCCCGGCATACTCGCGTTGTGCTTCTCGGGCTGGGAGTTCGCGCACGAGTCGTGGCTCATCGGCGAGCACTCCAACACCACCGCGAACGGCCCGCCGGTGTACCACTTCAAGACGCTGATCCCGATCGCAGGCGCGCTGGTGGCGCTCCAGGGCAGCGCCGAGATTCTCCGCTGCATCATCTGCCTGAAGACCGGTGAGTGGCCGGCGCGTCTCGCGGACGCCGAGGAGACCGACGTCGTCGAGCAGCAGCTCGCAGCGAGCACGCACGTCGACGCCGAGGCCAAGCTCGAAGTGATGCTGAGCATGGAGGCCATCGACGAGGCCGCGCACAAGCGCGGCCGGGGCGACGATCATGAGTGACGCAGCACTCGGCCTCACCATGCTGGGGCTCATCGTGGTGGTGATCATGATGGGCTTTCCGACCGCATTCACGCTGATGGGCCTCGGCATGGTGTTCGGCTATTTCGCCTTCCACGTGCCGGGCGAGGCGCTGCTCGACAACCACATCTTCGATCTGATGGTGCAGCGCACGTACGGCGCGATGCTGAACGACACGCTGCTGTCCATACCGCTGTTCGTCCTCATGGGCTACGTGATGGAGCGGGCGGCGCTGGTGGACAAGATGTTCTACAGCATACAGCTCGCGTTCCGCCGGCTGCCTGCATCGCTCGCCGTGGCCACGCTGTTCGTGTGCACCTTCTGGGGCATAGCGAGCGGGCTGGTGGGCGCCGTGGTGGTGCTGATGGGCGTCATCGCGCTGCGACCCATGCTCAAGGCCGGTTACGACACGCGGCTCGCAACGGGCGTGATCGCAGCCGGCGGCACGCTCGGCATACTGATCCCGCCGTCGGTGATGATCATCGTGTATGCCGCCGTCGCGGGGCAGTCGGTGGTGCGCCTCTATGCCGCGGCCATGCTGCCGGGATTCTTCCTCGCGCTCCTCTATCTCGTGTATATCGTCGGCTGGGCGCTGATCGACCGCAAGGTGGCGCCGCCCATACCGGACAGCGAGCTTCACGCCCCGGTGCCGGGCTGGGTCGCCACGCTCGCGCGCGAGTACTCGTCGAATCTGCTCGCCGCGCTGATGCGCGCAGTCGCCGCGCCCGCGCGCGTGCTGGGCGTGGACCGCGACGGGCTGCGCTTCACCTACCGCCTGCTGCTGCTCAATCTGGGCGTCGCGCTCGCGCCCGCGCTGCTCGCGGCCGTGACGCTCGGCGGCACATGGTGGTACGTCGTCGTGCACCGCGCCGACACGATGCCGGTAGCGATCTCGGCGCCGGCATCGAGCAGCGCGCTCGACAGCGCGCAGGATGCGGCTTCCGACAGCGAGCAGCTGCAGCCGCTGTCGGAAGCCGATCACGCCGAGCGGCCCGCCTCGAGCGCCGAAAGCCTTCAGGAGCTCGGCGATCCGGAAGCGAAGCTGCCGAGCGCGCCCGCCGACGCCGGACCGCCGCAGGTGTTCTACATCGCCTTCTGGCTGGCGGCCGCGCTGTCCGCGATGCTGCTGATGTACTACTACGGCCGGCTCAACGCCGAGCGCTTCGTCATCCTGAAGCTGCTCACCGAATCGGTGATGCCGCTCGGCATACTGACCATCGTCGTGCTCGCCGTGATTCTCTTCGGCATCACCACGGCGACCGAGTCGGCGGCCGTCGGCGCGGCAGGCGCCTTCCTGCTCGCATGGCACGCGAAGTCCCTCACCTGGCAGCGCGTGAAGGAGGCGATGTTCCTCACGGCGAAGACGACGGCGATGGTGTGCTGGCTCTTCGTCGGCTCGGCGCTGTTCTCGGCAGTGTTCGCGCTGCTCGGCGGGCAGGCGCTGCTCGAGCACTGGGTGCTGTCGCTCAACATGACGCCGCTGCAGTTCATGATGCTGTCGCAGGCGATCATCTTCCTGCTCGGCTGGCCGCTGGAGTGGACGGAGATCATCGTGATCTTCGTGCCGATCTTCCTGCCGATGCTCGCGCACTTCCACATCGATCCGGTGCTGTGGGGCACGCTGGTGTTCGTGAACCTGCAGGCGGCCTTCCTGTCGCCGCCGGTGGCGATGTCGGCGTTCTACCTCAAGGGCGTCGCGCCCCGGCACGTCACGCTGAACCAGATCTTCGCCGGCATGATGCCGTACATGCTGATCGTCATCGTGTGCATGATCATCATGTACCTGTGGCCCGGCATGACGCTCTGGCTGCCGGACTACCTGTACGGCAATTGAGACCATGCCCGGCTCGATACAGCTGATGGGCAACGGCCTCGCCGCCTTGTGGCTCGCGCTCGCTGCGCTGGGCGCGATGACGGCATCGGCCGCGCGAGCGCGGCGCATCCGTGACGGCACGGGGCTGGTGATGTGGGGCTCGTACCTCGTCGCGCTGCTGTCGCTGAACGTCCACACCTCGCCGGTCGGCGCGCTGCCGGCGATGGTGCAATACGCCGGCGTCGGGCTGTCCGGGGTCTCGACGATCACTCGCCTCGTGGTCGCTGCAGCAATCGCGATGGGGGCGCGCGACCGCGCATGGCGCGCGATTCCGGTATGCCATGGCATGTTCTGCGTCGGCATCGCCTGCGCTTCGGGAAACGTCGTTGCTCTGGCGACCGTCATCGTCGCGGCCACGGCCGCCACAGCGGTCGCGCTTTCGCACGCACAGTCCGGCGATTAGCAGCCCGCGCGTCAGCCTTCGTCCGGCGGCTCGGCGCCTGCCGCGGCGCGCGTGAGCCGGTCGCGCACGGCGATCCACGCCGGCTCGAGCGGCGGCTCTTCCACCAGCAGCGCGTCACAGCCGGCTTCATCGAGCGTGCGCAGGTTGGCATAGAGATCGTGGCCGTACGCGACGGGGTCTGCCGGTGCGGCGATCCACGTAATCCCCATCATCACCGGCTGCAGCGCCGAGCGCGCGAGGACCGCAATGCGCCGGCCCTGGCGCGTCAAGCTTGCGGCGAGCTCGATCACGAGATCCGGCTCCATCAGCATCACGGGCGTTTGCGGCGCGTAGTGCTTTGCGAGCGTGCCGGGCGCGCGCGGCGCCCGGGCATCGGGCGCAGCGAGTGGACGACGCAACACGGCTTCGAGCTGCGCAGCGGTGACGTGGCCGGGACGCAGCAAGGCAGGCGCAGCACGCGACAGATCGATGATGGTGGACTCGATGCCGACGCCGCACGGCCCGCCATCCAATACGCATTCCACGGCGGCGCCGAACTCGTGTCGCACGTGCTCTGCGGTGGTGGCCGACACGCGGCCATAGCGGTTCGCCGATGGCGCTGCGACGCCGCCGCCGAAGCGGCGCAACAGCGCGAGGGCAACAGGATGCGACGGCACGCGCAGCGCGACCGTGTCCTGTCCGCCGGTGACCGCGTCCAGCACCGCTGCGCCGCGCTTCAGGATCAACGTCAGCGGACCCGGCCAGAATGCTTTCGCGAGCTCGTGCGCCGCCTGCGGCACGTCGCGCGCCCACAACGGCATCTGCACCGGATCGGCGAGATGCACGATGACCGGATGATCGGAGGGACGGCCCTTGGCCGCGTAGATTCTGGCGACGGCATCCGGGTTGGACGCGTCCGCGCCCAGCCCGTACACCGTCTCCGTCGGAAACGCGACCAGCCCGCCCGCCTTCAGGACGGCAACAGCGTTCGCGATGTCCTGGTCGTTTACCACCGGCATCGCTCGGCGCTTTTACTCCTCACCCCTCACTCCTGACGCCTAACCGGGAAGATGACTCACCTTCCCGTCAGCATGCGCAGCGCTTCGCGGTACTTCTCCGAGGTCTTGCGCAGCACGTCGGCGGGCAGCCGCGGCGCCGGCGCTTTCTTGTTCCACGGCTGCGTCTCCAGCCAGTCGCGCACGAACTGCTTGTCGAAGGAAGGCGGGCTGATGCCCGTCTTGTACTCCGATGCCGGCCAGAACCGTGACGAGTCGGGCGTGAGCGCTTCGTCGATCAGCACCAGGTTGCCTTTGCCGTCGACGCCGAACTCGAACTTGGTGTCGGCAATGATGATACCGCGCGTCGCTGCATATTCCGCCGCTTCGCTATAGAGGCGTATCGACGCGTCGCGCACTTTCGCCGCGTACTCCTTGCCGACCGTGCGCTCGGCCTCTTCGAGCGTGATGTTCTCGTCGTGCTGGCCGGCCGGCGCTTTCGACGCCGGCGTGAAAATCGGCTCGGGCAGCTTCTGCGCCTGCTTGAGCCCCGGCGGCAGCTTGATGCCGCAGATCGCGCCGGTCTTCTGATAGTCGGACCAGCCGGAGCCGATGATGTAGCCGCGCACCACCGCTTCGATCATGAGCGGCTTCAACTTCTTCACCACCATCGAGCGGCCCGCCACCTGCGCGCGGTCCTCGGCGGACACCACGCTCTCCGGCGCGATGCCGGTGAGGTGATTCGGTATCACGTGCCCGAGCTTCTCGAACCAGAAGTCCGAGAGCGCGGTCAGGACCTCGCCTTTGCCGGGTATCGGGTCGTCCAGGATGACGTCGAAGGCGGACAGCCGGTCGGTCTGTATGACGAGCAGCTTGTCGTCACCGACGGCGTAGAGGTCGCGCACCTTCCCGCGGTGCAGGAAGGGCAGGCTTTTCAGTTTGCTTTCGTGGAGCGGAGCGCTGGAGGTCGTCATCGAGTTGCCTGATGGTTTAGGTGAGATCGGGAAGCTTCGCTTTTTTCACGGCGTCGGCCTGCTTCTCGCGGAACTGCTGCAAGCGCTGTGCGAGCGCGGCGTCGTTGAGCGCAAGGATGGACACGGCGAACAGGCCGGCGTTGGCCGCGCCCGCATCGCCGATGGCGAAAGTGGCCACCGGTATGCCCTTGGGCATCTGCACCATGGACAGCAGCGAGTCCAGGCCTTGCAGATGCTTCGACGGCATCGGCACGGCGAGCACCGGCAATACCGTTTTCGCGGCAACGACGCCGGCGAGGTGCGCGGCACCGCCTGCGCCTGCGATGAAGGCGCGGGCGCCGCCGGAAATCATCCGCTCCATCCATTCAATCAACAAATCGGGAGTACGGTGGGCGGAAAGGGCGCGCGCTTCGTACGGCACGCCGAAATCCTTGAGCTGGCGTGCCGCATGCTGCATGACGTCCCAATCGCTCGTGCTCCCCATAACGATACCGATCAGCGGTTTGGACATGCGAGGTGTTCCTGTGACGTATGGAGCGCGCCATTTTAACTGATCCGGCGCGCGGTCTTTCCAGCGCCCTCCGCAATGTGGTCTTCGCGTTGAGACGCCGGGGTGCCGCTGTTAGAATCGGCGGGCATCTCCCGGGGGCCGGCGCTGTCCGACGCCGAGACCACATTGCGGCACGCCGGGCCCGAGCAGCCGCGGCGTTGCGCCACCCACGAGGAACGACAACATGCCTATCGCCCGCCTCAGCCTGCGCTCCGCGCTGACGCTTGCGCTCGTCTGCGCCGCCGGGGCGCTGCATGCGCAGGCCTATCCTTCGAAACCCGTGCGCGTCGTGGTGCCGTTTCCGCCGGGCGCGGGAGCCGACATCACCACGCGGCTGGTGACGCCCAGGTTGAGCGAAGCTTTCGGCCAGCAATTCGTGGTGGACAACCGCCCGGGCGCCGCCGGACACATCGGCGGCGAAATCGTCGCGCACTCGCCGGCCGACGGCTACACGCTGCTGTCCACGCCGGCATCCATCGTGATCAGCGAATCGCTGTACAAGAAGCTCACCTACAAGCTGGAGCGCGATCTCGAGCCGGTGGGCATGATGGCGTCGACACCGTTCATCCTCGTCGTGCATCCCTCGCTGCCGGTGAAAACGGTGAAGGAGTTCATCGCGCTGGCGAAGCAGAAGCCCGGGCAGCTGCTGTTCGCCTCCACCGGCAACGGCGGCACGCCGCATCTCGCGATGGAAATCTTCATGCTCCAGACGCACACCAGGCTGGTGCACGTGCCGTACAAAGGCACGCCGCCCGCCGTCACGGACGTGATGTCCGGGCAGGTGCAGACCATGTTCGCGAATACGCTGTCGGTGCTGCCGCATATCAAGAGCGGCCGGCTGCGCGCAGTGGCGATCGGCGGCGCAAAGCGCAGCGCCGCGACACCCGACATTCCGACCGTTTCCGAATCGGGCGTCCCGGGCTTCGAGGCGATCACGTGGTTCGGCGTGCTCGCGCCCGCCGGCACGCCGCGCGACATCGTCAATCGCGTCAACGCCGAGATCACCAGGGCGGTCAACACGCCGGACGTGCGCGACAAGCTGGTGAGCCAGGGCGCAGACCCGTTCACCATGACGCCCGAGCAGTTCAGGAAGTTCTTCTCCGCCGAGATCGCCAAGTGGACCAGGGCGGTCAAGGCGGCCGGCGTGACGCTGGAATAGCAACGCTGCCCGCCATGGCGATCCCCGCAGTCACCCGCATCCTGAGCGGCTTCCTCACGCGCTCGCGCTACGAGGATGTGCCGGCGGCGGTGCGCCACGAGGCTAAGCGTGCGCTGCTCAACTGGCTCGGCTGCGCGATCGGCGCCTCCCGCCACGAGACGACGGAGCGCATGCTCGCCGCGATACGGCCGTTTTCCGGAGCGCCGCAAGCCGCAGTGCCCGGACGCGGCGACCGTCTCGACGTGCTGCACGCCGCGCTGGTGAACGGCGTGAGCTCGCACGTGCTCGACTTCGACGACACGCACGCGCGCGCCGTGCACGTGAGCGCACCGGTGATGCCGGCCGTGCTCGCGTACGGCGAGTGGAAGCAGCTCTCCGGCAAGGATTTGATTCATGCCTTCGTCCTCGGCGTGGAAGCCGAGTGCCGCATCGGGCTTTCGGTCTTCCCCGAGCACTACGATCGCGGCTGGCACATCACCGGCACGGCCGGCGTATTCGGCGCCGCGGCTGCGATGGGCAAGATACTGGGCCTCGATGAGAAGCGCATGGCGTATGCGCTCGGCATCGCGGCTACGCAATCATCGGGCTTGCGGGAGATGTTCGGCACCATGTGCAAGAGCCTGCATCCCGGGCGCGCGGCGCAGAACGGGCTCGCGGCTGCGCTGCTCGCGCAGCAGGACTTCACCAGCTCGGAGCGGGCGATCGAGGCGCCGCGCGGCTTCGCGCACGTGCTGTCGACGAAGTTCGATCCTTCGGTGATCACGGAAGGACTGGGCGAGCACTACGAGCTGTCGCAGAACATGTACAAGCCGTACGCCTGCGGGCTGGTGGTGCACGCGGCGATCGACGGCTGCGTACAGCTCAAGCGCGCGCACCACATCGAGCCCGATCAGATCGAAGCGGTGCACATACGCACGAGCCCGCTGGTGCCCGAGCTCACGGCGATCCGCAAGCCGCACACCGGGCTGGAAGGAAAATTCAGCATCTTCCACGCCGCTGCGGCGGCGCTCGTGACCGGCGCGGCAGGCGAGCCGCAGTTCGCCGACGCCGCGGTGCGCGATCCGCAGGTCGTCGCGGTGCGCGAGCGGGTGAGCTTCGCGGCCGATCCCGGCATACGGAAGCTCGAAGCGTACGTCGCCATCACGCTGCGCGGCGGACGCAAAGTCGAGCAGCACGTCGAGCATGCGCTCGGCACGCTTGAGCGGCCGATGAGCGATGCCGATCTCGAGCAGAAATTCCGCAGCCTCGCGGCGGACGTGCTGCCCGCTGCGCAGATCGACAGGCTGATCGCTGCGTGCTGGCAGCTCGAGACGCTGCCGGACGTCGGCGTCATCGCCCGCGCGACGGCGACGCCATGATACGAGGAGCTTCATGATTTCCCGCGCTCTCACACTCATGCTCGCCGCAGGCGCGCTCACCGCGGGCCCCGCGCACGCGCAGGCGTATCCGACCAAGCCGATAAGGCTGGTCGTCATCTCGGCCCCCGGCGGCACGACCGACATTCTCGCGCGCGCGCTGGCGCAGCCGATGACCGAGGGCCTCGGGCAGGCCGTGGTCACCGACAACCGCCCGGGCGGCGGCGGGATCATGTCTTCGGAAATCGTCGCCCACGCGAATCCCGACGGCTATACGCTGCTCTACACGCACACGAGCTTCAGCGTGCTGCCGAGCCTGCATGCGAAGCTGCCGTACGATTCCATCCGCGACTTCCAGCCGGTCGGCCGGCTCGCGTTCTTTCCCGGCGTGCTGATCGTCAACAACCGCGTGCCGATCAAGAGCGTGAAAGAGCTCATCGCGATGGCGAAAGCGCAGCCCGGGAAGCTCATGTACGCCGCCGGCACGACGGGCGCCACGGCGCATCTTTCCGGCGAGCTGCTGAGGACCATGGCGAACATCGACATCGTCCACGTCCCGTACAAGGGCACCGGCGCACAGCTCACTTCGGTGATCAGCGGCGAAACGCAGTTCACTTTCGCGTCGCTGCCCGCCGCGCTGCCTCACGTCCAGGCGAACCGCGTGCGCGCCATCGCGATCGGCAGCGCGAAGCGCTCCCCGGCTTTGCCCAACCTGCCGACCGTGTCGGAGAGCGCGCTGCCCGGTTTCGACGTGAGCGCGTGGAACGGTGTGCTCGCGCCGCGCGGCACGCCGCGGCCCGTCGTTGACCGGCTGAACCGCGAGATGCATCGCATCGCCGAGCTCGCGGACGTGAAAGAGCGCGCGGCCTCGCAAGGCGCGGAGCTGGCGGTCGACACGCCGGAGCAGTTCGCGGCGCACATCAAGGCCGAGATCGCGAAATGGGGCAAGCTGGTGCGGGCGTCGCACATGAAGCTGGATTAAAACCTTGTGGGCCACAGAGCACACAGAGAGCACAGAGCAGAATCAAGAGCGATAAAAAGCCTTGGCACAGCACAGGAGCACTGCGGATGGCCGGCTATGCCGCTGCGGCAAAAGTCCCGCGCTTCATCTCAGTGTGCTCTGTGTCCTCTGTGGCTATAGGCTTTCACATTAGGAGCGGGGATGACGAATGAAGCAGGCATGCGGCCCGGCAGCGAGCTCGCCGGCAAAGTAGCGCTGGTGACGGGCGGAGCGCGCAACATCGGTCGCGCCATCGCGCGATCGCTCGCGGCCGGCGGTGCGTCGGTGATGGTCAATGCCAACACCTCCGTGCAGGAAGCCGAGGAGACCGCGGGCATGATCGCGGCGGCAGGCGGCAAGGCGAGCGTGTTCATCGCCGACGTCACGGATACGGCGGACGTCGCGCGCATGGTGGACGAGACCGTCAGGCGTTTCGGCCGCATCGACATGCTGGTCAACAACGCGGCCGTGCGCGCCGAGACGCCGTTCGAGCAGATCACGCTGGACGAGTGGCGGCGCGTGCTCGCCATCGTTCTCGACGGCGCGTTCATCTGCAGCCAGGCCTGCCTGCCCCACCTGAAGCGCGCGAACGGCGGCAGCATCGTGCACATCGGCGGGCTCACCGGCCACAAGGGCGCGCTGCACCGCTCGCACGTCGTCACGGCGAAAGGCGGTCTCGCGGCGATGACCAAGGCCATGGCGCTCGACCTTGCCGACGACGGCATCACGGTGAATTGCGTCGTCCCCGGCACCATAGACACGCAGCGCGGGCTTCCGGGCGCGCCGGCGCGTCCCGAGCACCGCAAGTCGATGCCGCCGATAGGACGGCGCGGCACGTCCGAAGAAATCGCCGCGATGGTGCGCGTGTTGTGCGGCCCCGACGCGCGCTACATCACCGGCCAGTCGATACACGTCAACGGCGGAGGGCTGATGCCGTGACGCGTGAGGCGAGAGGTGTGAGGCGGGAGGCGGGGGGCGATGAACCCGGGATGCAAGGCAAGGACAGAAGCATGAAGAACAAGCGCGAAATATCCGAAGTCATGCAGGCGGTGTCCACGTACATTGCGCGCGCCGCGAAGAAGCCGCTGCCGAAGCCGGTGCTCGAGAAAACCAAGCACCATGTGCTGGACACGATAGCGGCGATGGTCTCCGGCTCGCGACTGCCGCCCGGCAAGGCGGCGATTTCGTACATCAGGACACGCGGCGGCACGGCGGAAGCCTGCGTCATCGGCTCGCGCATCGTCACCAGCGCCGAGAACGCAGCGCTCGCCAACGGCATGCTGGGCCACGCCGACGAAACCGACGACTCGCACGCACCTTCGCTCTGTCATCCCGGCTGCGCCATCGTTCCCGCGTCGCTCGCCATGGCGGAAAAAGAGCGTCGCGACGGCATGAGCTTTCTGCGCGCGGTCGCGCTGGGTTACGACATCGGCGCGCGGGTGAATCTGTCGCTGCATCCGTACGAATTCCGCGAGGCGGGCCATTCGACGCATGCGTTCGGCCCGATGTTCGGCGCGGCCGCAGCGGCAGGCGCGCTCGCCGGCATGGACGCGCGCCAGGCGCGCCACCTGCTCTCGTACACCGCGCAGCAGTGCTCGGGCGTGTCGTGCTGGATGCGCGACGAGGAGCACATCGAAAAAGCGTTCGACTTCGGCGGCATGCCGGCGCGCAACGGCGTGTTTTCCGCGACCATGGTTGCGCACGGCTTTTCCGCCGTGGAAGACGTCTTCTCGGGCGAGCGCAATTTCTTCATCGCGTACGACGAGCGCCACCGCGTCGGCAAGCCGCCCGAGCCGCAGCGCCTCGCGCAGGATCTCGGCAAGACCTTCGAGATCATGAACACCAACATCAAGCGCTGGTCGGTGGGCTCGCCGATACAGGCGCCGCTCGATTCGCTGATCGACCTCATCCGCGAGCACAGGATCAAAGCCGACGACGTCGAGCACGTCACCGTGCGCGTCGCGCGCCAGGGCGCCAACACCACCGACAACCGCAACATGCCGGACATCTGCATGCAGCACATGTGCGCGGTGATGCTCATCGACGGCATCGTCACGTTCGAGTCGGCGCACGACGAGAAGCGCATGAAGGACAAGCGCGTGCTCGCGGTGCGCAGCAAAGTCGAGCTGATTGGCGATGAGGCGCTCACCCGGGTGATGCCCTCGCGGCAAGGCATCGTAGACATCCGCCTGAAGGACGGGCGCACGGTGAGCAGGCACACGAAAGCGGTGCGCGGCACGTCGGAAAACCCGATGACGCGCGCGGAAGTCGACGAGAAGGCGTACCACCTGCTCGCCCGCATACTCGGCAAAGGCCGGGCACGCGGGCTGTGCGACGCGGTATGGAATCTGGAAAAGTTGCGCGACATGCGCAGCCTGCGGCCGTTGCTGCGGGCATAAGTTGAAGATTCTTTAACCGCCGAAAACGCCGATGAACGCCGACACGCCGAAAACACCATTGCAGCGGTTTTTGCCGATTCTCATATCGGCGTTCATCCGTGTTCATCGGCGGTTACGCGCAGTTCAAGTTGTCGTGTAAACGCAAACCACAACGGGATAATCATCATGAATTTCGAACTGACCAGCGAGCAGATCGCTTTTCGCGACGCCGTGCGCGGCTTTGCGGAGCGTCACCTGCGCAACGGCGCGCTCGAGCGCGCGCACGAACCCGAGCATCCCTGGGATGTGGCAAAGCTGATGGCCGAGCAGGGGCTGCTCGGCATCACCATTGCCGAGAAGGACGGAGGCCAGGGCGGCACACTGATGGATGCCATCATCGCCATCGAGACGGTGGCGCAAGTGTGCCCGCGAAGCGCGGACGTGGTGCAGGCCGGCAACTTCGGCGCGATCCGCGTGCTCGCGGAGTACGGCACCGACGACCAGAAGCGGCGCTATCTCAAGCGGCTGCTTTCCGGCGAAGGCGTGATTTGCGTCGGCATGACCGAGCCCGAAGCGGGCTCCGCGGTGACCGACTTGCGCACCACGGCGAAGCCCGATGGCGCGGGCTTTCGCGTTTCCGGCGAAAAAATCTTCACCACCCACGCGCCGTACGCCGACGTGATGGTGACCTATGTGCGCTACGGCCCGGGCGTCAACGGCATCGGCTCGGTGCTGATCGACCTCAAGTCCGAAGGCGTGAAGCAGGGCAAGAAATCCCGCTTCATGAACGGCGAGGAATGGGTCACCACGTATCTGGACAATGTGTACGTGCCGCCGGAAAACGTGCTGCTGCGCGAAGGCGGCTTCAAGAAGCAGATCGCCGGCTTCAACGTCGAGCGCATCGGCAACACCGCGCGCTCGCTGGCGTTGGGACGCTATTGCTACGAGACCGCGCGCCAGTGGGCGATGCAGCGCAAGCAGTTCGGCAGGCTGCTGTGCGAATTCCAGGGCCTGCAGTGGAAATTCGCCGACATGAAAGTGAAGCTCGAAGCGGGGCAACTGCTGCTGTATCGCGCGGCGGCGAATGCCGATCGCGGCATGCCGTCGGCGGAAGACACGGCGCTCGCGAAGCTCTACTGCAACCAGGCCGGCTTCGACGTCGCATCCGAGGCGATGCAGATCATGGGCGGCATGGGCTACACCGAGGAGACGCTAATCGAGTGGTGCTTCCGCAAGTGCCGCGGCTGGATGATCGCCGGCGGCTCGCTGGAGATACTGAGGAACCGCATCGCCGAAGGCGTGTTCGAGCGGCAGTTTTCGCAGCGCCCACCGAAGGTTGAAAAAAGCTGACGCAGAGGGCACAGAGGACTACCGCAGAAGTGTTCGTTGGTAACTTTGATGTCATTGAAATATGAATTAGATCACTGCAACACGCTCGGCCATGAATTGTTTTGGTTTCCTTCGTGTCCTTTGTGTCCCTTGTGGTGAAAGATTCCAGGATTGTGAATTGAAATGTCGAACCCACGCATAGCACAAGCCCTTTTCGAGCCGCGCTCCATCGCCCTCATCGGAGCATCGGGCGACGAGCGCAAGAACACTTCCCGCCCGCAGCGCTTCCTGCGCAAGCACGGCTACACGGGTCGCATCGTGCCGATCAACCCGGGCCGCGACGAAATCGCCGGCGAGCGCGCCTATCCGAATCTGCAGGCGGTGCCCGACGACATCGATCACGCCTTCATCATGGTGCCGCGCGATGCCGTGCCGGCGGCGCTCGAGCAATGCGTCGCGCGCAAAGTGCCCGTCGCGACGGTATACAGCGACGGCTTCGCCGAAACCGGCGCGGAAGGCCGCAAGCTGCAGGAGCAGCTCGTCGCCATCGCGAGAAAGGGCAACGTGCGGCTGGTCGGCCCGAACTGCATAGGGCTGCTCAGCACGCAGACCCACTGCATACTGACGGTCAATGCAGTGCTGGAGAAGCTCCAGGTCACGGCCGGGCCGCTCGCCATCGTCTCGCAAAGCGGCAGCATGATGGGGGGGCTCATGTCGCGCGGCCTGGGGCGCGGCGTCGGCTTCTCGAAGCTGATCTCGGTGGGCAACGAAGCGGATGTATCGGTGGGCGAGCTCGCCGACATGCTGGTCGACGACGCGCATACCCGCGCGATCCTGCTCTTCATGGAAACCATACGCGACGCCGACAAGCTCGGCGCCGCTGCGCTGCGCGCGCAGGCCGCCGGAAAGCCGGTTCTGGTCTACAAGCTGGGCCGTTCCGAAGTGGGCCAGGACCTCGCCGCTTCGCACACCGGCGCGCTCGCCGGCGGCGACGAAATGGCGGACGCGTTCTTCCGCGCGCACGGCATGCTGCGCGTGGACACGCTGGAGACGCTGTTCGAGCTGCCGGCGTTGCTGATGGGCAGGAAGCCGGCCTCGCGCCATCGCGTCGCAGTGATGACCACCACCGGCGGCGGCGCCGCAGCCGTGGTGGATCGGCTCGGCACGCTGGGCATCGAAGTGGTCGGCCCGACGGACGGCGTGGTGAGCACGCTTGCCGCAAAGAACATCACCATCAGCAAGGCACGGCTCACCGATCTCACGCTCACCGGCGCCAAGAAGGAAATCTACAGCGCGGTGCTCAATGCGCTGCTTGCTTCCGACCATTGCGATCTGGTGCTCGCGGTCGCAGGCAGCTCGGCGCAATTCCAGCCGGAGATCGCGATCGAGCCGATGGTGGAGGCGGACAAGAAGGGCAAGCCGCTCGCGGTGTTTCTCGCGCCGCACGCCGACGCGTCGCTCAAGCTCCTCGCGCAGCACGACGTCGCCGGCTTCCGCACGCCCGAGGCCTGCGCCGATGCGATACGCGCATGGCGCGACTGGCGCGGGCCGGCGGAGAAACCGGCCGCCGACACGAAGCGCGTCGCCGCCGTGAACGAAGTGCTGTCGGCCGTGCAGCAGCCGCAGCTCAACGAGTACGACGCCTGCCGGGCGTACGCCGCGCTCGGCGTCCCGGTCGCCGCGACGCAGATCATCCGGCAGCCCGGCGACGCGCTGAAGATCGATTATCCGGTGGTGGCGAAGATTCTCTCGCCCGACATCGCGCACAAGACGGACGCTGGCGGCGTCGCGCTGAACATCACGACTGCCGAAGCGTTGAAGCAGGCGGTGCAGGACATTCTCAAACGCGTCGGCTCGAAGCATCCCAGGGCGCGCCTAGACGGCATACTCGTGCAGTGCATGGAGCGCGGGCTTGCCGAAGTGATCGTCGGCTACAAGCACGATGCGCAGGTCGGCCCGGTAGTGCTGCTCGGCATCGGCGGCGTGCTGGCGGAAATCTACAAGGACATCGCGATACGGCTCGCGCCGGTGACGGCAGCCGAGGCCGGGCGCATGATCGACGAGGTGAAAGGGCTCGCCACCATACGCGGCTACCGCGGCCTGCCCCGCGGCGACCGCAAGGCATTGGCCGAGGCCATTGCCGCCTGTTCGCAGCTCGCGTACGTGCCCGGCATCGCTGAAGCCGAGATCAATCCGCTGCTGGTGAAACCGGAAGGTCAGGGGGTCGTCGCGGTCGACGGCCTCATCGTTAGAAAACAGTGAACCGTGAACCGTGAACGGTGAACCGGGCTGATCTTACGAGTCACCAGTCACGGTTCACGGTTCACGCTCTTATGGAGAAACCGATGTTGCTCGCCAAAATTGCCGACTACGCCGTTCGTGAACAGACGGCCAAGCTCCACCCGGACGTCATCCATCACGCCAAGCGCGCCGTCATCGACTGGTACGCCTCGCTGCTCCCCGGCAGTCTCGTCGCGCCCGCAACGCTGCTCGAGCAGGCGCTCGCCGAAGATCTCGATCGCGGCCGCGCCCGCCTCGGCAACGGCCGCCGCGCGAGCCTGCGCGCCGCGGCGCTCATCAACGGCGCCGCCTCGCACTCGGTGGAGTTCGACGACATTTACCGCGACGCGGGTTATCACCCCGGCAGCCCGGTGATCTCCGCAGCGCTCGCGGCGGCGCAGGCCCACGGCGCGAGCGGTGAAACGTTTCTGCGCGGCGTGATCGTCGGCTACGAGACGTCGACGCGCATCGGCGAAGCCGTGATGCCGTCGCACTACAGGTTCTGGCACACCACCGGGACGATAGGCTCGCTCGGCGCCGCGGCCGCGGCGGCCACCGTCATCGGCTGCAATCACCTGCAGTTCCAGCATGCGCTCGCGACCGTGACGACGATGGCGGCAGGCCTGCAGCAGGCGTTCCGCTCACAGGCGATGAGCAAGCCGTTGCATGGCGGCCACGCGTCCGATGCGGGCGTGCTCGCGGCCATCGCCGCGGCAAAAGGCGTGACCGGCGCGCTCGACATCCTCGAAGGCGACGTCGGCTTCGGCGCCGCGATGAGCGTGAACCCGAATTGGGAGAAGGCGACGCGCGGCCTGGGCGAGGACTATCACATCAACCACGTCACGTTCAAAAACCACGGCTGCTGCGGCCATACCTTCGCGCCGATAGACGCGGTGCTCCTGCTGCAGAAGCAGCACAAGTTCACCTACCGCGATGTGAAGCACGTGCGCATCGCGACGTACAAGGCAGGCCTCGACATCGTCAACAACGCGAATCCCGAAGGCGATTACCAGGCGAAGTTCAGCCTGCAGTACACCGTCGCCCATGCGCTGGTGCACGGCAGCGTGCGCTTGAACGCCTTCCTGCCCGAGCGCATGAGCGATCCGGAAGTGCGCGCGATGATGAAGAAGATCGAGTGCGTGGAGGACAAGGAGCTCTCCAAGGGCTATCCCAACCAGCGCGCCGCGCAAGTCGACATCGAGCTCAACGACGGCCGCAAGGTCGGCCACTTCCAGCCGACACGCAAAGGCGATCCCGAAATGCCGCTCACCGACGACGAGCTGAACGACAAGTTCCTCGAGCTCGCCGCGCCGGTGCTGGGCGACGCTGGCGCACGCAAGCTGCTCGAGCAGTTGTGGCGCACGGAGCAGCTGAAGTCCGTCGATTTCGAGGTCGAGCGCAAGACGGCGCGCGCGGCCGGGTGACGCGGACGATGCGCTTCTGCATGTGCGTCGCCGCAGCGCTATGCGCCTTCGCGGCAGCGGCGCACGCGCAGAGCTATCCGGCCAAGCCCGTACGCATCATCGTGCCGCTCGCCTCCGGCGGCACAGGCGATACGCTGGGCCGGCTTGCTGCCGACGAGATCCGCAAGGCGCTCGGGCAGCAGGTGATCGTCGAGAATCGGCCGAGCGCGAACGGCATCGTCGGCGTGGAGCTCGTCGCCAAGGCGGCTGCGGATGGCTATACGCTGCTGTCGGGATCGACGGGCAATGTCTCGATCAACGCCGCGCTGTACGGCGCAAAGCTGCCGTTCAACGTCGAGCGCGATCTCGCGCCGGTGACGCAGATGGCAACGACCACTTCGGTGGTGATCGTGCATCCTTCCGTGCCGGTGAGAAGCATGCAGGACCTCATCGCGCTCGCGAGAAAGCGACCGGGGCAGCTCAATTACGCCTCATCGGGCGTGGGCTCGGCGGTGCATCTCGGCACCGTGCTGTTCGAGCTCATGGCGAACGTCAAGCTCACTCACGTGCCGTATAAAGGCAGCACGCCCGGTCGCATCGCGGTCGTCGCTGGTGAGAGTGAAATGATGTGGGACGGCCTGCTGCCCGCGCTGCCGCTGATCAGGAGCGGCAAGCTGCGCGCGCTCGCCGTCACCGCGGCGAAGCGCTCGCAGGTCATGCCGGAGCTGCCCACCATCGCCGAAAGCGGATTGCCCGGATACGAAGCGGCGACCTGGTACGCGGTGTTCGCCACCGGCGGCACGCCGCGCGACATCGTCAATCTGCTGCACAATGCGCTTACCAGGGCGCTGCAGACGCGCGAGGTACGCGAGCGGCTGCTGTCGCAAGGCGCCGATCCGTCGGGCAATACGCCGGAGCAGCTCGGCGCTTTCGTGAAAAGCGAAATGGTGAAATGGGGGAAGGTGATCCAGGCCGCGGGCGTGAAGCCCGAGTGACACTCAAGAGCCACACCTGAGACCATGCATCGCTGGGAGCGGTGCAGGCCCGGCGCCATCGCGCCTGGCGTGCGCGCAGGTTGATTTTTTCGAACGCTTACCGCTGGAGTACCACATGTCCACACCGCGTCTTCCACTCACCGGCTTTACCGTCCTCGATCTCACGCGCGCGCGCTCGGGGCCTACCGCGGCGCGCCAGCTCGCCGACTGGGGCGCGAACGTGATCAAGATCGAGGAGCCGGGCGACCAGGACGGCGACGGCGGGCCGTTCGACAAGCGCCATGCCGCGGACTTCCAGAATCTCCATCGCAACAAGCGCAGCATGACGCTCAACCTGAAGTCGCCGGAAGGTCTTGCGATCTTCAAGCGTCTCGCGGAGAAGGCGGACGTGGTCGTCGAGAATTACCGGCCGGGCGTGAAGCACCGGCTCGGGATCGATTACGAGTCGCTGCGCAAGATCAATCCGCGGATCGTCTACGGCAGCATCTCGGGCTTCGGCCAGGAAGGCCCTTACGCAAACCGTCCCGGCCTCGACCACGTGGTGCAGGGCATGGCCGGTCTCATGTCCATCACCGGCTTGCCGGGGCAGGGTCCGGTGCGCGCCGGGATCGCCATATCCGACAGCACCGCCGGCATGTACCTCTCCTTCGGCATCGTGCTCGCGCTGCTCGACCGCGAGCGCACCGGCGCAGGTCAGTGGGTACACACTTCACTGCTGCAGGCACTGATCGCGCTGGAAGATTTCCAGGCGGCGCGCTGGCTGGTGAGCGGCGAGGTGCCGCCCCAGGCCGGCAACAACCACCCCACCGCGATACCGACGGGCGTGTTCAGGACGACGGACGGCCACATCAACATCGCCGCGTCGGGCGCGCTGTACGAGCGCCTGTGCAAGGCGATCGATGCGCCGGAGCTCATCAAGCATCCCGACTACGCGGACTTCAAGCTGCGCTCGAAAAACCGCGATGCGCTGAACCGCGAAATCGAGGCCCGGACTGCAAAGCGCTCGTCCAATGAATGGATAGAGGCGCTCAACAAGGCGGGCGTGCCGTGCGGACCGATCTACACCATGGACAAGGTGTTCGCCGATCCGCAGGTGCAGCACATCGGCATCGCGCAGCCGGTGCATCATCCCCAGCTCGGCGACATCCGCCTCGTCGGTCAGGGCGTCAATCTCGGCAGCGGACCGGCGAAGATGCGTACGCCCGCGCCGGATCGCGGCACGCATACGGCCGAGGTGCTGCGCGAGCTGGGTTACGATGACGCGTCGATCAGGAACATGCAGCAGCGGGGGATCGTATGAACGGGAGGCGAGAGGGGGGAGGCGGGTGACCTCCTGAGACGCAGGCCGCCGTGAGGAAATCCAAGTGACGCTCTATCGCGAGATGACCCGCATCGAAGCAGGCGCCAGCTTCGCGCGGCGCAGCCCTGGGTTCTTTTTTTGTTCGCGCGGCGCAGCCGCGATGCCGTTGCGCCTCTCGCCTCCCGCCTCCCGCCTCACTTCGGGCGGCTTGATTGCGATCGCAGTCGGGATGGCCGTTTGGATAGCAATCCCGAAGGCAACAGCCCAGCAGTACCCCAGCCGCCCGATAAGATTTATCGTGCCGTTTCCGCCCGGCGGCGGCAACGACATCGTCGGGCGCATCGTCGCGACGAAGCTCTCGGAGCGCCTCGGCCAGCAGGTCGTCGTCGACAATCGCGGCGGCGCGGGCGGCACCATAGGAACGGACCTGACGGCAAAAGCGCCGCCCGACGGCCACACGCTGCTGATCAATAACGTAAGCCTCGCCGTCAATGCGACCCTGATTCCCAGGCTGCCCTACGACACGCTCAAGGATCTCGCCCCGGTGAGCCTGGTCGGGCGGCAGCCGAATATCCTTGTCGTGTATCCGGGCGTGCCGGCACGCTCGGTGCAGGACTTGCTCGCAATGGCGCGCGCGAAGCCCGGGCAGGTCAATTACGGATCCGGCGGCATCGGCACGGCTTCGCATCTTGCCACCGAGCTGCTGAAGCTCATGACCGGCGTGGAGCTGGTGCACGTGCCGTACAAAGGACTGGGGCCGGCGCTCACCGACCTCATGGGCGGACGGCTGCAGCTCATCATCTCGACGCTGGCGTCCGCGCTGCCCTACGTCAAAGCCGAGCGCATGCGCCCGCTCGCCGTAACGACGGCGCAGCGATCGCGCTTTTTTCCAGAGCTGCCGACGATGGACGAAGCAGGCGTGAAAGGCTACGAATTCAGCACGTGGTACGCCATCGTCGCGCCGCGCGGCACGCCGGCGGACATCGTGCGCAGGCTCAACACCGAGCTCGCTCAGGTGCTCCAGTCGCCTGCGGTGAAGGAGCAGTTCGCCGCGCAAGGGCTCGAAGCGACTCCCTCGACACCCGCCGCGCTCGGCTCGTACCTGCGCAGCGAAGTCGCGAAGTGGGGCAAAGTCATACGCGCGTCCGGCGCGAAGCCGGAGTAGCGGGCGCAGTGGCCACGATACGCGCAGTCTCGGGCGCCGGCGGCAAAGGGCCGGCGTGTTTTCTGCTCGAGACGCCGCATGCGCGCCTGCTGCTCGATCTCGGCTACGGCCCGCAACCCGGCGTGTGGCCCGATGTGAGCGGCGTCGGACCGGTCGACGCGATCGTGCTGACGCACGGTCATAACGATCACGCCGCGGGTCTCAAGCTCGCCGGCAAGGTGGGCAACCCGCCGGTGCATGCAACGGCGCCGGTGATCGCAGCGCTCGATACACAGCTCGAAACACACGAGCTGCCGCCGTGCGGAACGGCCACGGCATGCGGCATCACGCTGCGCACCGGCCGCAACGGCCACGCGCCCGGCGGTGTGTGGCTGCACGCGGACATCGGCGCCGGGCTGCTGTACACCGGCGACTACAGCGTCGAGTCGCTGATCTACGAATTCGATGCGCCGCCGGAAGCCGCGACGGTGATCCTCGACGCGTCCTACGGCGTGTACGACGAGCCGCTCGGTAGCTGCATGGCAAACCTCGCTCCCCTGCTCGGGAAAAGTCCCGCACTGCTGCCCGTGCCCGTGCTTGGACGCGGTCCGGAGATCGCGTATCACCTTGCGAGCGAGCGCGACGAATTGCCGTGCCTCGGAGAAGACTTGCGCGCCGCCATGCGCCGTATGATCGCCGCACCTGACGCGCATAACCTGCGTCCCGCAGCCGTCGCGACGCTGAAGCGGATGGTGAGCGAATCGCCCACGCTGGACGAGCACGGCGGTATCCTGCTCGCCGGTGCGGCGGATGGAAGCGGCGGCGAGTCCGCGCGCGTCATTGCGCAATGGGAATCGGCAAACGGCCATCCGATCGTCTTCACCGGCTATATGCCGCCCGGCTCTCCTGCGCAGCGCCTCACCGACAGCGGCCGCGCACGCTATGTGCGCTGGAACGTGCATCCGCGCCTGCGCGATAACGCCGCCCTGGTGCGTTCGACCCGGGCGCGCACGGTGCTGCCGGCTTTCGGCGATCGCAAGCATCGTGCGGCATGGACCGAAGCATTTGCGCCGGCGCACATTGCGATAGAGGAAACGATAGAGCTTCGATGACGTCCATGACCGAGCTGCCGCTGTTCACGCGGCCTTTCATCTACCTGCGCCACGGCGAGACCGAGAGCAATGCGGCGGCGCTGATCGCAGGCTCGTGGGACGTTGCGCTCACGCGCAAAGGGCTCGCGCAGGCGGGGCGGGCTGCGCTCAAGCTGCGCGGATCGGGCGTCACCGGCATCTACTCCAGCACGCTGCAGCGCACGCGCGAGACGGCGCAAATCATCGCGCACGAGCTCGCGCTGCCGGTGACGGCGATCGCCGAGCTCAACGAGCGCAACTGGGGCGAGCTCGAGCGCCAGCCTCGCGCCTCGCGTATTCCCGGCACGACGCCGCCGGGCGCCGAGCCGCCGCAGGAATTCGTGACGCGCGTGCTGCGCGGCTTCGCGCTCGTCGACACCGCGCTGCCGCTGATCGTCGCGCACTCCGGCGTGTATCGCGTGCTGTGCCGCACGCTGCGGCTTGCCGAGCCGGTGGAGCCGGTCGAGAACTGCACCCCGCTGCTTTTTCACCCGCCCGCGCCCGGTTTCAGCGTATGGCGGGTCGAGCCTGTTGAGCATTGAGCGATGCGCTTCGTCTTCTCCCTCACCCCCAACCCCTCTCCCGATGGACAGGGGAGCGACGTGACGATGATGAACGTCGCTCATTTTCGTAAGATCAACCAAGAGGAATGATCATGGCCGATCGTATGACGGCGCGGCTACGCGCCCTGCTTGCACGTCCCGGATGCGTCGTGGCGCCCGGTGTTGCCGACGCGCTCGGCGCCCGGCTCGTCGCGCTCGAAGGCTTCGACGCCGTCTACATGACCGGCTTCGGGACCAGCCTTACGCGGCTCGGCATGCCCGACGTCGGGCTGCTTACCGAAAGCGAAATGGTCGACAACGCCACGCGCATCGTCGATGCGTCTCAGTTGCCGGTGGTCGCCGACGCGGACACGGGCTACGGCAATCCGGTCAACGTGCGCCGCACGATCCGTGATTACGAGCGCGCGGGAGTCGCGGGCGTGCATCTCGAAGATCAGCAATGGCCCAAGCGCTGCGGGCATCTCTCCGGCAAGCGTGTGATCCCCACCGAGGAAATGGTGGCGAAGCTCAAGTCCGCCTGCGACGCTCGGCGCGACAGTGATTTCGTCATCATCGCGCGCACCGACGCCATCGCGGTCGAAGGCATAGAGGCAGCGTTCGAGCGCGCGGCGCGCTATCGCGAAGCGGGCGCCGACGTGCTGTTCGTCGAAGCGCCGGTCGGCGTCGAGCAGGTAAAGCAGGTGGCGCAGCGCTTCAAGGGTGTGCCGCTGCTCTACAACATGGCGGCGAGCGGCAAGACGCCCGACCTGCCGGCGGACGAGCTGGGACGCCTCGGCTTCAAGCTCGCGATCTATCCCAACTGGATGTTGCTCGCAGCGATTCCCGCGATGCAGGGACTGCTGCGCGAGCTGAAGCGCGCGGGCGGCATCGCCGCCGTGCGCGACAAGGTCGCCACGTTCAAGCAGTTCACCGAAATCGCGGGCCTGCCGGAAGTGCAGGCGCTCGAGGCGCGCTACGGCGTGCCTGAGGACAGCCGCGCGAGCCTGTGAGGATTCTTATATGACTGCGCCGCGCACCCTGTTCGCCAAAATCTGGGACCGCCACGTCGTCGTGAAGCGCGACAACGGCGAAGTCCTGCTCTACATCGACCGCAACCTGGTGCACGAAGGCGCGTTCCATGCGTTCGGCGCGCTGAAGCGCGAAGGCCGCAAGGTGCGCCGCCCCGACCAGACTTTCGCCGTGCCCGATCATTACGTGCCGACGCGCGATCGCGACCGGGGTCTCGCCGCGGCGGGCGACGACGAGATGCGCACCATGATCAGGCTGCTCGAATCGAATGCCGCCGAAAACGGCATACGCCATTTCGGGCTGGACGACCCGCGCCAGGGCATCGTGCATGTGATCGGACCGGAGCTCGGGCTCACGCAACCGGGACTCACCGTCACCTGCGGCGACTCGCACACGTCGACGCACGGCGCGCTCGGCGCCTACGCCTTCGGCATCGGCGCGTCGCAGCTGAAGCAGATCCTCGCCACGCAATGCATCTGGCAGAAGCCGCCGAAGACGCTGCGCATCACGGTCGACGGACGCATACCGGCCGGCGTGACGGGCAAGGACATCATCCTCGCCATCATCGCGCGCATCGGCACCGCAGGCGCCACCGGCCACGTGATCGAGTACGCGGGATCGGCGATACGCGCGCTGTCCATGGAAGGACGCATGACGGTGTGCAACATGTCGATCGAAGGCGGAGCCCGCGCCGGCATGGTGGCACCCGACGATGCGACGTCCCAGTACCTCGCGGGCCGCGAGTACGCGCCCAAAGGCGCCGACTGGGACCGCGCGCTCGCTTACTGGCGCACGCTGCCGACCGACGAGGGGGCAACCTTCGACCGCGAAGTCGAGCTCGATGCTGCGACGCTCACGCCCATGGTGACCTGGGGCACCAGTCCGGAGGAGGCGTTGCCTGTGACGGCAATCGTGCCCGACCCGGCGCGCATGGACGATGCGAACAGGCGGCAGCACGCCGAGCAGGCGCTCACGTACATGGGCCTCAAGCCCGGCACGCCGCTCTCGGACGTGAAGATAGACCGCGCGTTCATAGGGACATGCACCAACGGCCGCATCGAGGACCTGCGCGCGGCAGCCGCGGTGCTGAAGGGCCGCAAGTCGGTCGTGCCCGCGTGGGTTTCGCCGGGCTCGACCACCATCAAGAAACAGGCGGAAGCCGAAGGCCTGCATCGCGTGTTCGAGGAAGCGGGCTTCGAATGGCGCGCTTCGGGCTGCTCGGGTTGCGCGGCGATGAACGGCGACAGCGTCCCGGCCGGCATGCGCTGCGCGTCGACGTCGAACCGCAACTTCGAAGGCCGCCAGGGCAAGGGCGCGCGCACGCATTTGATGAGTCCCGCGATGGTCGCTGCGGCGGCGGTGACGGGGCGCATCACGGATGTGCGCACGCTGATGAAATACAGCTAGGCAAACAGCTCACCACCAAGGACACAAAGGGCACCAAGGAATACATGAACATCATCTCGCCGTCTTCCTCCGCGTTCCTCCGTGACCTCCGTGGTGTATCGCTTTTGAAGTCTTGATGATGGACCACAGATGACGCGCAACTTCACAGAGGAATTTTTCGAAGGTTGTTCCTGCTTTCCTTTGTGTCCTTCGTGTCCTTGGTGGTAATTGCTTTTAGGGGTTTAGAACCATGCAACCATTCACGACACTCACCGCAGTTGCCGCGCCGCTCGATCTGGCCAACGTCGACACGGATAAGATCATGCCTGCGCGCTTTCTGAGGAAACCGCGCGATCCCGGCTACCACCTCTGGCTGTTCCACGACATGCGCCTCGACGGCGAAGGCCGCGAGCGCCCCGAGTTCATCCTCAACCAGCCGCCGTACCGCAAAGCGCAGATACTGGTCGCGGGCCCCAACTTCGGCTGCGGCTCCTCGCGCGAAGGCGCGGTGTATGCGCTGCTCGACGCCGGCTTCCGCTGCGTCATCGCGCCCTCGTTCGGCGACATCCATTACGCCAACGAAATCCAGAACGGGATGCTGCCCGCGATCGTGAGCGAAGGCGCGTGCGCGAAGGTGCGCGAGTATTTACATCAGCAGCCCGGCGCCCAGCTCACCATCGATCTCGCCGCGCAAACCATCGCCGCGCCGGACGGCACGGAATACCGCTTCGACATCGAGCCGGTGAACAAGGAACGGCTGCTGAAAGGCCTTGACGATGTGAGCCTCGTGCTACAGCACCTGCCCGAGATAGAGGCTTACGAGGCCAAGCGGAAGGCGGAGATGCCGTGGGTGTGAAGCGCGTGACTGGTGACTCGTGCCCGCTTCGCGACTCGCGCTGCAGGCGCCGTGCAAAATGTTTTGCGGCTAAAAGGTCGTTCTAAGGTTGGAAATCGGCGACAAATTCAGCTCATGTCCCGGTCGATCAATCATCGGCGTGGTCAGACCCGAGTCGGTGGTCCATTTGATGCAAAGCCAAGAACTGTCCCTATTGTCCAATGAACAGTGCGCGCGCAGCGCGCGCCGGCCTTGGGCGTCCGTGTCGATGGACATGTTAAATGTCACCGCACCTTGCTCAAACGTTCGGCCATGCGAGTCTGCCAACCGGGGCCCGTCGCCTTCCAGCGTTCGATGACGTCGGCAGGAAGCCGTAGCGTGAGCTGCTTGCGCGGGTTCGACGAAACCGGCCGCCCGCCCTTGTTGATCTTGCCACGCGCCAACATCTCTTCGGTGAGCTCGGGAAGCTCCTCATACTCACCCTTCTTGATCCTGTGCGCGTCTACGCGCGCCAGATCAGATTTCAAGGAGCGGCGCAATGCGGGCTTGCTCGCGTTCATTTGCTTTCCTCATGCTAAAGACGTGGCGATCCGTGCCACGCGGCGTGTAGCCGATGACCACCATACGGCCTGCAAGCAGGCCGTAGCAGATGATCCGAACTTCACCATAATCCTTGCGCGTGTCCTCGATCTCGAGCGTGACACTGGCGAACACCAATTCGGCGTCCTCAAAATCCAGTCCGCGCTCCCGAAGCGTCGCCTGCCGCTTCTCGGGATCGTAGGTCACTCGCATGAGTTATTGTAACTACAACAACCTAGACCCGCAAGCACAGTCGAAAGGTGAGATTTAACGCGAACGCCTGCAAGCATCTGGCGGGGTCAAGCATCTGACGGGGTCAGGTCTTGCTTTTTGCCTCATGCTGTTTGATGAGTCGGCTCACGCGCGAGACGGATAACCCGGTCGCTTCGGCGATCGCCGTTTGCGTGTGACCGCCCTCCAGATAGGCCGCTACGATGCCAGCATCGCGCGCACTACCCCGCTTCAGATACCAGTGCAACGCCTTGCCCTGCGATCGCCGATGGGCGCGAGGAATTTCCCGACTCTCAGGCTTCGCGGCGTCTTTCCCGCGCGCCTCCTCTATGAACTTCTTGTCGCCCAGGAAAATCTGTCCCGCAAGCGCCTGTTCCCAAAGCCTGACGTTCTTACCTTGAGCCACGAACTCGGCATAACGCCGTCTCGCCGTGGCATGTCTCGCAGAGAACAGCCGGCCAATCTGCTCGCTGTCCAGCCATGCCGCTCCTTCCTGCAGCCCGACATGAGCGCGGTAGCTGCTCCAGTGCCAGTCCTGGGGACGCCGCGCGAGTCTCGCTCGAACGGGATTGAGATCGACGTAGCGGCACACCTCCAGAAAGTACGCATCCCGGTCGACGATGATCGCGTTGAACCGCCCCTGGAAGAGATGCCCCACCTGTTTATGTCGTCGGTTGTAGCGCTGCGTGTAGACGCCGTTCACGTGGCGCATTAGCCGCGATAGGTTAGCTCGCCGCGTTTCGATCACGAAATGATAGTGGTTGCCCATGAGGCAGTAGGAAAAACACACGGCATCGAAGCGCTCCAGCGCTTCGCCCCAGACTTCAAGCAGGCATCCTCGATCGGTGTCATCCTTGAAAATGTTTTCCCTGCGGTCGCCGCGGGCCGTCACATGGTAGAGCGCGCCAGGAAACTGGAGACGGAGAGGACGGGCCATGTCGCGACGCTACGCCGCGGCAAGGCAAAAGACAAGACCTGACCCCAGGAAACGGTCGATCAATCATTGGCGTGGTCAGACCCGAGTCGGTGGTCCATTTGATGCAAAGCCAAGACCCCGCATCGTTCTGATCCCGCACTGTTAACGGCCCTCAAGACAGCTGGTATATCGCCTGCACCGGCCAATGGTCCGACGGCGCGATGTCGCCGGCGTAGCAGTGAGGAACGCTGGCAGCGATCGCTCGCGCGTGCTTGTTCGCAACGATGAGATCGATCGCCTCGGTGATCGTCCACTCTCCCGGCTGGACATTCGCCGTCGGATAGCATTGAAAGGTCGGCGGGCTCTGCATTCCCAGGGCGGCGAAGCAGCTCACGTAGCCCGCCTGCATGAGGATGCGCTGGGGATGCCAGGCGTCGTTCATGTCCCCCATGAAGAATGCCGGCTCGCCTTCGCGCACGTGCCGCGTGAGCTCCTCGGCAATACGCTTGAGCTGTCGCACCCTCGGCGACGCGCCGGTTTCGCTTTCATCGCTGCGCCGGGCAGTCGTGAGATGAGCCGTTGCGACAAAGATCGTCTTCTGCGAAGACTTGAGCCGCAGGCGGGCCCAGAACATGCGCCGCTCGGGTTCGACGTGGCCGACGTCTTCGGCGCCGTGCTCGACCTCGTCCAAGAGCGCTGCGTTCCAATAGATGTTGCTCTCGTTGGTCCACCCGGGAAGCGGATCATGGACGCGGGCATACCCGCTCAGAATCCGGTCCAGGAACTCCTGCGTCGGACGCTGCAGCTCCTGCACGCAAAAGATGTCAGGAGTAAACAGCGTAAGCAATCTCTCAAGGGCCGGGGCGCGCGCCGGCCAGCGTTCGGTCAGCCAGATGTTGCAGGTGATGATCGAGAGGCGAGTTGGGATCATTTCTCTACCGTGGTTGCTGAAGCGCTAACGGACATCCGGGTTTTCAAGAGTTGTTTCCTCTTTAACTCAATGCCTATTTCCCCGTGACCGGATCCTTAGTGCCTTCTTTGCCGGTATGGGGGTTCACATTGCCCTTGGTTGACCAGTTGTCGCTCTTCGAATGATTGGGATTAGTGGCATGCGATGGCGCAACGTACGTTCCGTCCTTCCTCACATAGCCCTTGATGCTGTGACTTCCACTGCCAGAACTGTGGGCGCCACTTGAGTGACCTCCGCTCGAATGGCCTCCACCGCCGCGAGCAAAAACGAGTGTGCTTGCAAAAGCAAATACCGAAAGGGCGATGACTATTGGCTTCACGGCTGTCTCCCTTGGAAAAATGACTGACGTTTCTGGATGAGAGGCCCAGTGAACTTCCCAAAGCCGCCTGATTAAACACCCGCGACCTTGCCATTGTCATCCGCGCCGCGCAATCGACCGCTCAGGAATGCAAAGACGACGAGCTATGCCGAATCAGGCTGCACGAAAAGCTGATACCGCCCGAGCACACCATTCGAGTGCTCGACGAGCGCGGTCGTTGTTGGGCGGCGGCAGCCGAGCGCTTCTTGCCTTCCGCCTCCCCGTCGCTGGTGGCGCTACCGCACCAGCAGTTCCACCATGATCTGCTGATAGATGCCGGTGAGGTGGTCCACCTCATCGACGCCTATGCACTCATCGATCTTGTGGATGGTCGCGTTGGTCGGGCCGCACTCGACGACCTGCGCGCAGATGTCGGCGATGAAACGCCCGTCGGAGGTGCCGCCGGTGGTGGAGAGTTCGGTGTCGATGCCGGTGACTTTCTTGATCGCGCGCGCCACCGCGTCGACGAGATCGCCTTTCTTCGTGAGGTACGGTCGGCCGTCGTAGCGCCATTCGAGATCGTAGGTCACGCCGTGCCGGTCGAGAATATTGTGCACGCGCGTTTCCAGTGACTCGGTCGTGCTCGCGGTCGAAAAGCGGAAGTTGAAGCGGATCTCGCAGTCGCCGGGGATCACGTTGTTCGCGCCGGTGCCGGAGTGAATGTTCGAGATCTGCCACGTGGTCGGCGGAAAATATTCGTTGCCGTTGTCCCAGGCGGTCTGCGCCATTTCGGCAATCGCCGAAGCAACTTCGTGCACCGGGTTGCGCGCGAGGTGCGGGTACGCGACGTGGCCTTGCACGCCCCGTACGGTCAGCACGCCGGAAAGCGAGCCGCGCCGGCCGTTCTTGATCATGTCGCCGGTCTGCTTCACCGAAGTCGGCTCGCCGACGATGCAGTAATCGATGCGCTCGCCGCGCCGCGCGAGCTCTTCCACCACTTTCACCGTGCCGTCGGTGGCCGGGCCTTCCTCGTCGGAAGTGAAGAGCACCGCGATCGATCCCTCGTGATCCGCATGCGCCGCCACGAAATTCCGGATCGCGACGACGAAGGCGGCAAGCGACGTTTTCATGTCCGCCGCCCCGCGACCGTACAGCTTGCCGTCGCGTATCGTCGGCGTGAACGGATCGCTCTGCCACTGCTCGACCGGGCCGGTGGGAACGACGTCGGTATGGCCCGCGAAGCACAGCAGCGGCGAGCCCGTGCCGCGGCGCGCCCAGAGATTGTCCACGCCATTCGCCGAGTAGCGCTCGCAGCGGAATCCCAGCGGCTCCAGATGGCTCGTCAGCAGGTCGAGGCAGCCCGCGTCGTCGGGCGTGACCGAGCGGCGGGCGATGAGTTGCTTGGCGAGTTCCAGGATTTCGATGTCCACGGTATTGAGCTCCGGCTGCAAGACGAAAAGCGAGTTGCGATTGTAGAGGCTCGCGCGCCGCGAAGCACGCGCACGGTCGCACCATGCGGAACCCGGCTATGGGACGCGCTGCCACACCGGTTACAATTCGAGGCCTCGGGCCGGCTCACGCCGGCCGGCATTTCGACCGGGATTCCTCACTTGGCCACACTGCTGCTGTCCCATCAACTGCACGCGAGCCGCGGCGCCGACATCGTCGTCCATGCGAAGCGCCTCGACCATGTGCTGGAGCTCATCGTGCTGCCGCCCGATCCCGCGGGCCGGCTGCCCGACGAGATTTGCGCGCGCGTGGACCTCGCCTTCTTTTCCGGCGACGTGTTCCCTGATTTTTCTCGCCAGTTCTTCTCCACCGTGCGCAAGGCGCCCAAGCTCGCGTGGCTGCACGTGTTCAACGCCGGCGTGGATCACCCGATCTATACCGAGATGATGCAGCGGGGCGCGCGCCTCACCACGTCGTCGGGCTCGACCGCGGAGCCGATCGCACAGACTGCGATCACCGGCATGCTGATGCTCGGCCGCGAATTTCCGCGCTGGCTCGCGGCCCAGGCGCGCCGCCAATGGGATCCCGCCCGCGCGCCCAATCTGCCGCGCGACCTGCACGACCAGAAGGTGCTGATCGTCGGGCTCGGCAGCATAGGCAGCGAAATCGCGCGCCTCGCGAAGGCGCTCGGCATGACCGTCATCGGCATACGGCGCAGCGGCCGCCAGCCCGGCGATCATGCCGACCAAGTGGCGCCGCCGGAGCGGCTCGACGCGCTGCTGCCCGAAGCCGACTGGCTGGTGATCGCCTGCGCGCTCACGCCCGAGACGCGCAACCTCGTCACGGCCGAGCGGCTGCAACGCCTGCCGCGCGGCGCGCGCGTGGTGAACATCGCGCGCGGCGAAATCGTCGACGAGGCGGCGCTGATCGCGGCGTTGCAAAGCGGCCACGTCTCCGGCGCGTACCTCGACGTGTTCGCGCAGGAGCCGCTGCCGGCCGAGTCGCCGCTGTGGGACATGACCAACGTCATCGTCACGCCGCACAATTCTGCGGCCGCAGCAGGCAATGACAGCCGCGTGTACGATATCTTCGTCGATAACCTCGGCCGCTGGCTGCGCGGCGAGACCCTGCTCAACGAAGTGCGCAGCTCATAAAACTACATCCGGAGGAAAAGCCATGACCTTGACCCGCACGCTGCTCGCAGCAGGCCTCGCGCTGTGCGCCGGCGCCGTACATGCGCAGGCATATCCGACCCGCACCGTGCGCGTCATCGTGCCGTACGCGCCGGGCGGAAACACGGACTTCACGGCGCGCTCGGTCGCGCAGAAGCTCACCGACATCTTCGGCCAGCAGTTCGTAGTGGACAACCGGCCGGGCGGCGCGACCAACATCGGCACTGAGCTCGTCGCCAAGGCCGCCGCCGACGGCTACACGCTGCTCATGGGCGGCGCGTCGAATGCGATCAACATGAGCCTGTTCGCCAAGCCGCCGTACGATACCTTGCGCGATTTCGCCATGGTGTCGCTGTGCGTGCAGGGCGCGAACGTGCTCGCCGCGCATCCCGCGCTGCCGGCGAGAAATCTGAAGGAGCTGATCGCGCTCGCGAAAGCGCGGCCGGGCCAGCTCAACTTCTCCTCCAGCGGCATCGGCAGCTCCAACCAGATGGCGGGCGAGCTGTTCAAGGTCATGGCGGGCATCAACATCGTGCATGTGCCGTACAAGGGCAATGCGCCGGCGATCACCGATACCATAGGCGGGCAGGTCGAGATGACCTTCAGCGGCGTGCCGGCGCTCGTGCCCCATATCGAAAGCGGAAGGCTGCGCGGCATCGCTATCGGCAGCCTGAAACGCTTCCCCGCATTGCCCAACGTGCCGACCTTCGACGAGTCGGGTCTCAAAGGCTACGAGGCGACGACCTGGTTCGGTCTCATGGCCCCCATCAAGACGCCGCGCGACATCGTCACGCGCGTAAGCGCCGAGACCGACAAGGTGCTGAAGAGCGCCGACATCAAGCAGCGTTTCATGGTCGAAGGCCTCGAGCCCATGGGCGGCACGCCGGAATCGTTCACGAAGTTCGTGAAGAGCGAGATCGACAAGTACGCCAGGGTCGTGAAAGCGGCCGCGATCAAACAGCAATAACGCAACGAGGAAACACAGTGATCAGGGCATACTCGGCGCTCGCGACATTGGTCGTCATCGCTGCGGCGAGCGCTTCCGCCGCGGCGCAGGCGCAATCGTGGTCGCCGCAACGCAACGTGGAAATCGTGGTCGGCTCAGCGCCCGGCGGCAGCAACGACAAGACGGCGCGCACCGTCGAGCACATATTGACCGTCAACAGGCTGGCGCCCACGAGCGTCACCGTGGTCAACCGTCCCGGCGGCGGCAGCACCATCGCGTTCAATTACGTGATGCAGCGCGCGGGCGATGCGCATTACCTGATGATCGGCACGCCCTCGCTGCTCACCAATCACATCACCGGCCTGTCGAAGATCCACCACAACGACTTCACGCCGATCGCTTCGCTGCTCAACGACTACATCGTGTTCGCGGTGAAGGCCGACGGCCCCATCAAGGACGGCAAGGATCTCATCGCAAGGCTCAAAAAAGACCCGAAGTCGGTCACCATAGGCTTCGCCACGGCGCTCGGCAGCCACAACCACATTGCCGCCGGCCTGCTGATGAAAGCGATCGGCGGCAACGCGCGCGACCTCAAAGTGATCGCCCACAAGGGATCGGCCGAAGCGGTGACGAATTTGATGGGCGGGCACATCGACCTCGTGACCACCGCCGCGGGCAACGTCGCGACTCATGTGGCGGCGGGCAAGCTGCGCGTCGTCGCCGTCGCGGCGAACAAGCGCTTCACCGGCCAGCTCGCCGACATCCCGACGTGGAAAGAGCAGGGCGTGAACCTCGTGTTCGGCGGATGGCGCGGCATACTCGCACCCAGAGGATTGACCGCGCAGCAGAGCGCATACTGGGAGAGCACGCTGCGCAAAGTGACAGGAAGCGCGGACTGGAAAACGGATCTCGAACGAAATTTCTGGGCTGACGATTTCATACCCGGCGCGCAGTTCAGGAAAGAGCTCGACCAGGAATACGAGGCGATGAAGGCCGTGCTGGTCGATATCGGGCTTGCCAAGCAGTGAGGAGTAAGGCGTAAGAGGTAAGGAGTAAAATCTCCTCGCTCTGACTCCTGACTCCTGACTCCTGACCCCTCACTCCTAACCGTCCGAAGGACCGAACATGAGCGTCTTACTCACCGAGCAGCCGGCACCCGGCGTAGCTTTGATCCGCTTCAATCGCCCCGAGGCGCGCAATGCGCTCAACCTCGAAGTGCGGCGGCTGCTGGCACAACACCTCACCGCCTACGGCGAGGACAAGGACGTCCGCTGCATCGTCATCACCGGCAACGAGAAGGCATTCGCCGCCGGCGCCGACATCAAGGAAATGGCGAACGCGAGCAGCATGGACATGCTGCAGCGGCGGCAGGACCGGCTGTGGCGCGCGGCCGCGGCCTGTCCCAAGCCCGTCATCGCCGCGGTCAACGGATTCGCGCTCGGCGGCGGCTGCGAGATCGCCATGCTGTGCGACATCATCATCGCGGGCGAGTCGGCGAAGTTCGGCCAGCCGGAAGTGAAGATCGGCATCATCCCCGGCGGCGGCGGCACGCAGCGGCTCGCGCGCTCGGTCGGGAAGTACAAGGCGATGCGCTACCTGCTCACCGGCGATCTCTTCGGCGCGAAGGAAGGCTACGAGATGGGGCTGGTGAGCGAAGTGGTGCCCGACGCCGAGGTCGAGAAGCGCGCGGTCGCGATGGCGCAGCAGATCGCCGAGCTGCCGCCGCTCGCCATAGAGCTCGTGAAGGAGTCGGTGCTGCGCGGCATGGATGCCTCCCTCGATGCCGGCCTCGCGCTGGAAACGAAGGCGATACAGCTGCTGTTCGCCTCCGAAGACCAGAAGGAAGGCATGGCGGCCTTCATCGAGAAGCGCAAGCCGAACTTCAAGGGACGCTGAGCCCTTGGGCGAGCGCCGCAACGCCTACGCGCTCGCCGCTCTTTTCGCCGGCGCGGCCGCCATCGGCACGTCGGCGCTGTTCGTCAAGGTCAGCGAGACGGGGCCGGTCGCGACGGCATTCTGGCGCGTCGCGCTCGCGCTGCCGGTGCTGTGGTTGTGGGCCTCGCGCACCGCGCCGCCCGCGCCGCATCCGGGCAACCGCAAGCTGCTGTGGGGCGCCGGCTTCTTCTTCGCGGGCGACCTCGCGGTGTGGCACTGGTCGATCGTGCTGACTTCGGTGGCCAATGCGACGCTGCTCGCCAATCTCGCGCCGCTCTTCGTCACGCTCGCCGCCTGGCTGCTGTTGCGCCATCGTCCGGGCGGCGCTTTTCTCGCCGCGATGAGCGTGGCCCTCGCCGGCATGGCGCTGCTGATCGGTCCCGACTTCGCCGTCAGCGGCAACCTGTGGCTGGGCGACGTGCTCGGCATCATCACTGCGATGTTCTATGCCGCCTACCAGATCACGGTGAACCGTGCGCGTGCGCGCATCAGCACGGCGCGCATCATGGCGGTGAGCAGCGCGATCACCGCGGCGTTTCTCGTGCCGGTCGTTCTGTTGAGCGGAGAAGCCTGGCTGCCGCACAGCGTCTACGGCTGGCTGAAGCTCTTCGGCCTCGCGTTCATCTCGCAAGTCGCCGGGCAAAGCCTCATCGCCTACGCACTGGCGCATCTGTCCACGTTGTTCGCATCGGTCGGGCTGTTGCTGCAGCCGGTGGTCGCCGCCATGCTCGCGTGGGCGCTGCTGGGCGAGCGCTTGAGCGCCTGGCAGCTGGTGGGCGGCGTGCTGGTGCTGAGCGGGATTGCAGCGGCGAGGTATGCCGAAACTGCGAAGAGCAAAAGCAAACCATAGGCACTGCAATCAAGCGGAGGAGCAACATGCCATACGCCAACTCGAACGGGGTGCGCCTGTACTACGAAGAAGCGGGCAAGGGCACGCCTATCGTTTTCGTTCACGAGTTCTCCGGCGATCTTCGCAGCTGGGAAGCGCAGATCCAACATTTCAGCCGGCGCTACCGCTGCATCGCCTTCAACGCGCGCGGCTACGCACCTTCGGATGTGCCGACGTCGCCGTCCAAGTACGGCCAGCGTATCGCGGTCGACGACATTGCGGCCGTCATGCGCGAGACCGGCGTGAGGAAGGCGCACATCATGGGCTGCTCCATGGGCTCGCTCGCCACGCTGCATTTCGGGCTGACCTACCCGCGCATGGCGATCACCTTGACGGCGATCGGCGCCATCGGCGGGACCAATAATGCCGCGGCACGCGCGCAGGCGCTCCGCGAGAACGAGGCGCAGGCCCGGCGGTTCGAGACGGAAGGCGCCGCCGGAGTGCTGAAGCGGCTCAAGCTCGCGCCGAACCGCGTGCAGCTTGCCCGGAAAAATACGCGCGGCTTCGACGATTTTTGCAAACGCTTCCTGGAGCACTCGGCGCCGGCGAAAGCAGCCATGCTGCGCGGCCTGCAGGGGAGACGTCCGTCCCTGTACCGCTTCGAGCGCCAGTTTCGCGCGCTCAAGGTGCCGACCCACATCGTGTGCGGCGACGAGGACGACGGCGCGCTCGACGCAGCAGTGTTCATCAAGCGCGTCTGCAGCGCCGCGCGTCTCACCGTCGCGCCCGCGTCCGGCCACGTGGTGAACATGGAAGAGCCCGAGCTGCTGAACCGCCTCACCGACGAGTTTTACGCGCTGGTGGAATCGGGACGCTGGCGCCCGCGCACTCGTTGAAGGCCGGCTGATCGCGGCGCGGCGATGCGCCTACTGGACGACGTATCCCGACGGGGTGCCCAGCACCGTAGTGCGTTCCATGTGGCGGCGCTGCGTCTCGTCGAAGTCGCCGAGCGCCTGATGCATGGTGCAGCGGTTGTCCCAGACGAGGATGTCGTCGGCGCGCCATTGATGGCGATAGACGAACTCCGGCTGCGTGGCATGCCGGTTGAGGAAGTCGATGATGGGCTTGCTCTCCGCCTCGGTCATGCCGTCGAAGCGCTTCACTTTCTCGCCGAGGTAGAGCGCTTTGCGGCCGGTCTCCGGATGCACGCGCACCACCGGCTGGGCGATGGGCGGATTGAGCTGCAACTGCTCCGCCTTGCGCGCAAGACCGCTTTCAGCGTTGTTGATCCTGCGCGTGCCGGACATGTGGATGCCGTGCAGGTCCTTGATGAGATCCTTCATCCCGTCGGACAGCGCGTCGTACGCCTTGTACATGTTCGCGAACAGCGTATCGCCGCCGACTTCCGGGACGGTGTGCGCGCGCAGCAGCGAGCCCATCGACGGCACAGCCGTGAACGACATGTCCGAATGCCATTGCCGCCCGGTGTAGCGGCTGTCCGAGGGAGAGCCGTCCGGTTTCGGCTCGTTGGTGACGAGCAGCAGCTCGGGATAGTCGGGATGCCGGTCGCGCGGGATCGCGTCGTGGCGATCGAGATCGCCAAAGCGGCGGCTGAACGCGATGTGCTGCTCGCGCGATATTTTCTGGTTGCGAAAAAGCAGTATCCCGTGGTCGAGAAACGCCTTGTACACCTCGCCAAATTCGGTTTCGCTGGTGTCGCGCGTCACGTCATAGTCGCATATCTCGACACCAAGTCCGTACGACAGCTTGCGCAGCTTCAGGGCCATCAAGTCCTCCGGCAGTGAGTAACAGGTGGTCAGGGGGAAAGCGCCGACGCCTGCGGCAAATCGGCTCTAATGAGGTCCGTGGAACAGGCTCAAGCGGGATTTGAGCCCGTTCTGTATATGGAGACGCACCGCTTTTTCCGCGCGCGACGGCGCACGCGCTTTCAGGGCGGCGAGTATTTCGAGATGCTCGTCGATCGCGGCCACGGTGAGCGGCCGCGCGGTCAGCGACCGGCCCAGCCCGCGGAACAGCTCGATCTGGTCCTGCACCGCATCGAGCGCCATGATGAGGCGCTGGTTGCCCGAGGTGCGGATGAACAGGTTATGGAAGTCGCGCCCCATCGCGCGCCACGCATCGGGATCGTCCTCGCTTTCGGACGGCTTCGCGCGATAGCGCTTCAACGCGTCTTCGAAAAAATCGAGCTGCCTGGGATCGATGTGGCCGCAGCTCAGGCGCGCGGCGATCGGCTCCAGCCCTTCGCGCATCTGGTAAATCTCGATCATGTCGCCTACGGTGCAGGCCGCGACGAAGGCACCCTTGCCTTCGACCACGCGCACCAGGCCTTCCTTTTCCAGGCGGACGATAGTCGCGCGGATCGGCGTGCGGCTCACCGACAGCTGCTCGGCAAGCGACCGCTCGATCAGCGCCTGCCCGGGTGCAAGCACGCCGCCCAGTATCATTTGCTTGACGCGCTGATAGACCGTCGTATCCGGCACCTTCGTCTTGTCCGTCACTTCACCTGACATGTCTTTCCTTTCACGCGCCGGTCGTGGGATGGCGGCCGGGTAGCTTTATGCCCGGGAATACCTTGATCACTGCGCTGTCATCTTCCATGCCCAGCCCCGCAGCGGAAGCCAGCATGAACTGCTGATGCGCCGTCGCGGCCAGCGGCAGCGGAAACCTGCTGGCGCGTGCCATGTCGAGGACGATGCCGAGATCCTTGACGAAAATGTCGACCGCGGACAGCGGCGTGTAGTCCGCGGCCAGCACGTGGGCCATGCGATTCTCGAACATCCAGCTGTTGCCGGCGCTGTGCGTAATGACATCGTAGAGCGCCGCCGCATCCACGCCCTCACGCAAGCCGAGCGCCATTGCTTCCGCCGCGGCCGCGATGTGTACGCCGGCGAGCAGCTGATTGATGATCTTGACCTTGCTGCCCGCGCCGGCGCGCTCACCGAGCCGGTACACCTTGGCGGCCATAGCGTCGAGTATCGCCTCGCATTTCGCATAGGCGGCCGGCTTGCCCGCCGTCATCATCGTGATCTCGCCGCCGGCCGCCTTCGCCGCGCCGCCGGAAATCGGCGCATCGAGATAAAGCACGTCGCGCTCCGCCAGCTTCTCTTCCATCCGTGCCGACCAGCCCGGATCGACGGTGGAGCACATGACGAACACGTCGCCGGGCCGCATGGCGGGTGCGCATCCGCCCTCGCCGAACAGCACGGCCTCGGTCTGTGCCGCGGTGACGACCACCGAGACGATGACGCGACACGCTAAGGCAATGTCCGCCGGCGTTGCGCACGCGACACCGCCTTCGTCGACAAACGCCTGCAGCACGGGGGCGCGCATGTCGCAGGCGTGCACCCGGTAACCGGCGCGCCGCAGCGAGCGCGCCATGCCGCCGCCCATTGCGCCCAGGCCCACCACGCCGACGTTGGGATCGATCGCGGTCATCCGGCGCGGCCCGTAAGAAATTGCGCCACCGAAACGGGCGATTGCAGCGGAACGTGCGCTGCCGGCCGGTCCGGGCTCGCGCCGAAACTGCGCCTCACCGTTTCGCCCGCGCGCACGGCCGCCGTCACCACTTCCAGCGTAGGAATGTCCGCCACATCACCGAACACGTCGTACACGCCCCAGCGGCACGCGAGCGGGTCCGGCGGACCGCGGAAGTCGCAGCGCATGAGCAGCACCATGACGATGCCGTCGCGCGCCGCCGTCGCCGCCTGCAACGGCAGATAACCCTGCGCCATCGCTGTCACGGCCGAGCTGCCGAGGCCCAGCGCCTGAGCCGCCTGCTCGGGCGTGAGCTTCTCGATGTACGCGCACGCGACGATCGACGCGAGGGTTGCCGCGATGACCCGACCGTCGAATGCCTTGTGTCGCGTGCCGCGCGCGAGGCTCGCGGCAAGGCGGGTGTACGCCTCGATGCCGAGCCCTGCGGCATGGAACAGCATCGCGAAATCCGCCTTGCGCGCTTCTGCCAGCGCAGTGGCCGCGAACACCGGGGCGGCCGCGCACACCGGCTCGACTGCACCGTCCGACGCTGCCGACTTCGACTGCTGTTCGGCAAAGCGCAGCGCATTGTTGAATGCCGCCGTCTCGACCGGCACCCGGCCGGCGGCGAGGTCCGTGGCAACGAGCTGGCCGGCAGACGCCGGCGCGGCGCGCTCGCGTGTCGTGTCCTTGCCGGCGCGCGACCACACTTCCCGCACCAGGCACGCGCCCAGCGACGACACTTCGCCTGCGGGCAGCGCGCACAACGAGCGATAGAGATCCTGGGTGAGCCGGCTCATGCGGAAACTCCCTGTCCGGCGATCCGCATTACGTCGCGTACCGCGAACGTCGGCGCGGCCAGCAGACCGGCCAGTGCCGCGGCGCGCGCCTCGCCGACAACCGGCGTCACCAGGACGGAAAATTTGTCGCGCAGCTCCTCCAGCCGCGCCGGATTTTCCACGCCGCCCTTCGGATGATCGACACGCTCCGAGAATTTTCGTCCGTCGCGCAAAGTCACGGTAACGACGCCCGGCGCTTTCGCCGGCCATTCGGCCTGCAGCGCCTCGTCGGCGATGAGATCGATGCGATTCATCACCGGCCGGATGTCCTCGATGCCGTACGCCTCGGTGAAGAAATCGCGCTTGAGCACGCCGTGCTCGAGCGCCATCGCCATCACGTAGCGCGCGTTATGCGTGCGCAGGCTGTGGTCGCCGACATTGATTGCGCCGCGCGCATAGAGGTTGAGCTTCATGTGCTCGCAATTGCGCGAGTCGACCGGCGCCGTCTTGCGGATCGTCGCAAGCGCGTCGAGCAGCGGGTAGATATGGCGGCAGCAGGGGTAGAGCTTGTAGCCGGTGTCGACGATCTCGAAACGGCGGCCGAGCTCGCCCAAGCCCGCGTCGGCGCGCAACGGCGCTCCGCCCGCATAGCCCTGCAGCGCGGCCTGCACCACCGCCGCCGCGTCGCCGGAGAAGGTGTAGCCGTCCCGTATCATCTGCGCCGCGACCACGCCATTCCGGGCCGCGATGCCGCACTGGTACGACTTCGTGTAGTGGTCCGGCTCGGTCTTGCACGCCATGATGCCCGACATGAGACCCATGGCGAGATAGCAGGCTTGCCGGAACCGGGACGGGTCGAGCTTCATCAGCGAGGCCGCGACCGCCGCCGCTCCGACCACGCCGCACACGGTGGTCGGATGGAAGCCGCCGAAGTACACCTTCTCCGGATCCAGCATGAGCGTGAGACGGCAGGCCACTTCATAGCCTCTCACCAGCGCGAGAAAGACGTCCTCGGACGATGCGCCGGTCTCCTCGCCCACCGCGATCGCAGCCGGGACCATCACGGCTGCCGCGTGCAGCGAGGAAGTCTGGTGCAGATCGTCGAGTTCGAGGTCGTGGCTGATCGCGCCGTTGGTGAAAGCAGCGGTTGCGCTGCCCACCTTGCGAAAGCCGCAGATCGATGTGCAATCGCCCGCCTCGGCGCTCAACGCGAGGTATTCGGCAAGCTTCACCGCGATGGGCTGCCGGTGGGCGCCGACGATGACGCCCAGCGTGTCGAAGAAAATCTTGCGCGCGCCGTCCTGCGCCACAGCGGGCAGCCGGCCATACGTGAGGCTGGCGGCGTACTCCAGCAGCTGATCCAGCGGTTGAGATACTTTCATGCTGCGCTCGTCATCATCTTGTGCTGCGCCTTTCTCCGGCGAAAATGATTGCGCGGCTTGCCGCATGCGGCAAGCCGTGTCCCCGAACCCGCGTTGTTTTAATGCTCCGCCTTGATGCCGCCCTGTTTCACGACCAGAGCGTATTTCTTCACTTCCTGCTCGATGAAGGCGGAGAACTCCTCGGAGGTACCGCCGACGGGCACCGCGCCGAGCGTGATGAGCCGCTCACGGAATGCGGAGTTGCGCAGCGCCGCGTCGGTTGCACGATTCAGCTTCGCGATGATGTCCCGGGGCACGCGCGCCGGCGCCACGAGCCCGTACCAGGCGCGGGATTCGTAGCCGGGCACACCCGATTCGGCGATGGTCGGCAGATCAGGCGCGATCGACACGCGCCTCGGGCTGGTCACGCCCAGCGCCTTGAGACGTCCCTGCTTTACATGCGGCATCGACACCATCATCGGCGCGAACATCATGTCCACCCGGCCGGCGACGACGTCCATGAGCGCCGGCGCAGCGCCCTTGTACTGGATATGCTGAAACCGGATCTTCGCTGCAATCCGGAAGAGCTCCGCGGCGAGATGGTGTGAGGCACCGACCCCGCCTGATGCGCAATTGATCTGCGAAGGCTTGTCGCGGGCGAGCTGCACCAGCTCGGCAACGTTCGAGACCTTCATGTCGGCGCGAGTGACGAGCACCATCGGCACATCAGCCGCCAGCGCGACCGCGGAGAAGTCGCGCAAGGTATCGTACGGGAGCTTGTAGAGGCTCGCGTTGGCGGCGTGCCCGATCGCGACCATGAGCAGCGTGTAACCGTCGGGATCGGACTTGGCCACGATCTGCGAAGCCACGATGCCGTCGGCACCGAGGCGATTGTCGACGACGACCGACTGGCCCCACGCCGCCGTCAACCGCTCGCCTATGCCGCGAGCCAGCAGATCGGTAGACCCGCCTGCCGGGAACGGCACGATGATGCGTATCGGCTTCACCGGGTATTCGGCGTGCGCGCAAGCAGTTACACCGGCCACCATGACCGCCGCCCACACGGCGACGCCGAGTTTGCTGATGCGCTTCCACCATTGCATCGATTTCATCGCTTTTTGTCGCCCGCCCCTCGTGCGGGCGCCTCCTAGATGATCTGGTCCTGCGAGCGCAACACGCGCTGCAGTTCGCCGATGTTCACGTTGCGCGGCGCAATGCCGGCCTTGATCGACATGGCCGCCGCGGTGCCGCTCGCCTGCCCCATCACCATACACGCCGCCTGCGAGCGCGTGCAGCCCTGCGCGATGAAATCGGCCGAGATGCAACGCCCGGCGACCAGCAGGTTGTTCACGCCCGCCGGCAGCATGACACGGTAGGGAATGTGGAACCAGCCCGATCCGCCGACCTCCGTCAGCATCACCGAGTCCTTGCCCTTCTTGTCGTGCACGTCGACCACGCTGCCGTAGCGCCCGATGCCGTCCTCGAATTGCCTGCCGCCGAGGACATCGTCCTGCGTGAGCGTGTAGTCTCCGACGATGCGTCGCGTGTCCCGTACGCCGACGATGTGCGCCGTGTGCAGCAGATAGCCTTCTTCGTAGCCCGGCACGTACTTGCGGTAGTACTCCACCATCTTCACCGCGACTTCGCGCATGCCCATCGTCGCCCTGGTGAGCGCCCGGGTGTCGGTGGCATCGATGTTGTACGCCATGTCCATGTTGTGGTACGTGACGTCGTAGCGGAACTTGCCATGGCGGTACATCGGGCGCGTCAGCGCCGTAAGCACGTCCGGATTCACCGTGTCCATGTTGTACGGGATCGGATAATCGCCTTTGGCCAGCGCCTCGCGCACTTTCGACTTGATCGGGAAGACGGTCAACGGCTTGCCTTCCCTGCGCATCTGCAGCAGTCGCTCGACGTACTCGCGCCCGAACTCGTCGGCGTGATCCTTGATGTAGGCTATGGTCGTGTCGAGGTTCACGCCGCCGATGGCGAAGTACAGCGACAGCGGCTGGCACCTGCCTTCCTCGGGATCGCCCTTGTCGAAGCGCGCACCGGCCGCAGCCGCAATGCTGCCGTCGCCCGTGCAGTCGATGGTGATCTTCGCGCGGACTTCTATCCGCTCCTGCAGGTTCTCCACCACGACGCCCTGAACGGTATTGCCCGACATGATGAGATCGGTGACCTGCGAGTAGTACCACACGTCCACGCCGGCCTCGGTCACCATCTGGTCGATCACGTACATGGCGATTTCGGGATCGAACATCTGCCGTGCCGTCGCCTGTCCCACCTGGCCCCACGCGGCGTCGAGCTTGAGCATCCGGTCCAGATATTCCTGCGCGATCGACTTCACGAGCTGCTCATCTTCGAACGAGCTCTCGTAAGTCGTCATCATGAGCCGCTTGTTCTCCATGCTGGTCGGGCCCTTCATGTGGCGCATGGAGCGTATCATCATCACCCAGCCGCCGGAATGCGTGCCCCCGAGGTGATCGCGCTGCTCGATCAGCAGCACTTTCGCGCCGTTGCGCGCCGCCGCGATCGCCGCAACGAACCCTGCGGTGCCGCCGCCCGCCACGACCACATCGGTCTCTATCGTCTTCTGCTCTTTCTTTACGCCTGCAGCCATTTGCTCTCCCTGCGGTCGCGCTGCTCGTGCGGACCGGTATCGCTTCGTTCACTACGAATCCGCGCGCGGAAAGCGCGCGGCATGTTTGCTTGCGGTGGTCTCAATCCAGGCGGATTCGATTCTGGTCGATGAGCTTCTTCCATTGAGCAAAATCGGATCGGAGGTATTCGCGAAACTGCTCCGGCGCGAGCAGCGCGGCCTCGGCGCCCTGGGCGTTCAATGCATCGTTGAACTCTTTGGTTTCCAGCATCGCCGTGATCTCGGCATTGAGCCGTCCGATGACGGCTCGCGATACCTTCGCCGGCGCAAAGAGGCCCTGCCAGGCATCGGCGCCGTAGCCGACCACGCCGCCCTCGGCGACGGTCGGCGTGTCGGGCAGCAGCTTGGTACGGTTGCTGGAGGTCACCGCGAGCAGCTTGATCCTGCCGGTCTTCACGTGCTGGATGACGGTCGGAAACTGCGCAAACGAGAGGTCCGCTTCCCCGCCGATCAATCCGGTGATGCTCGGGCCGCCGCCCTTGTACGGAATGTGCGTCAGCGTGAGCCCGGTTTTCGCCTGGAACAGCTCGCCCGCCAGATGCCCTATGGCGCCGGTGCCCGAAGACGCGAACGACAGTAGCGTGCCGTGCGATTTCATCAGCACGATGAGCTCGGCGACATTGTTCGCCTTGATGCGCTGATGCGCGACGAGCAGGCCTACCACGTTGATGATCTTGTTGATCGGCGCAAGGTCTGTCAGCGGATCGTAGGGCACCTTCCGGTAAAGATTCGGCCCTATGGTCGTCGTCGAGTTGGTCGTGAAGAGCAGGGTATAGCCGTCGGGTTCCGCTTTCGCAGCGATGTCGGTGCCGAGCAGTCCGCCGGCACCCGCCCGGTTGTCGACCACGACGCCCTGCTTGAGCGTCACCTGCAGGCGTTGCGCAACCAGCCGGGTGAAGATGTCCGTGGCGCCGCCGGGCGCAAACGGCGTAATGATGCGCACCGGCTTGCGCGGCCATGTTTCCGTCGACGACGAGCCCTGCGCCCATGAAGGCAGGAGCGCCAGCGCAAGCGCCCCTATGCACCAGGCCGCCGGACATCGGGCGCGACGAAATAGGGACGAGTGGCGGGTTAGGAACACAACATCGCGGGACGGCAGCGGCGAGCCGGGCGGTACAGCGCTTCCCTGCGGGGCGTACTGTGGCGAATCCATGGCGAGCAGAAGACTGCCTTTTGCTGGGGGGTATCTACTGGACACCGATGGTATACCAACGGGACGCAGCGATCAAACCGCGGTATGCGGATTCGGTGATCGGGATCAAAAACGGCGCAACGCGGCGAACGCATTCAAATCCGCACGTGCAGGCCGATATCCTCAAGTCATGGCTTCTGGATCCAGCTCGGCGTGTCCGGCTTCCGCATGGACGCGGTGCCGTTCGTCATCGGGACGAAGGGCGCGAACGTGAAGAGGGCGAGCGCATGCCGATGATGTTCAACTTCCAGGTGAACCAGAATCTGGAAAAGGCCGCAGGGCCGGAAGTGACAAGCGCGAACGCGCGAGCTGCGACGCCCGCTATTTTTCTTTCGCCAGGGCGTCCAGCACACGCTGGGTCATGTCCGCGCCGGGCGTGCGGTACACCGCATCCTGCAGCACGAGATCGTAGCCTTCCGCTTCGGCGATGCGCTGGATGATCCGGTGTGCCCGCTCGAACAATGCCGCGAGCTCCTGGCGGCGGCGCGTGTTGAAGTCTTCGTCGTACTCGCGGCGCTGGCGCTCTGCATCGAGTGAAAGCCGCTGCAGCTCCTGCTCAGCGCTGCGCCGGTCGCCTGCGCTCAGGGTTGCCCCGTCCTTCTCCAGCCGCTGCTGCAGCTCGGTGATGCGCTGTGCGCGGGTCTCGATGGCCTGAAGCCGGGGCGCGAATTCCTGCTCGAGCTGCTTGCTCGCCCGCTGCGCCGGCGCCGACTCGCGCGTCAGCCGCTCGGCGTCCACGACTCCGATCTTGAGCTCGGCGGCGCTTGCACTGCCGAGCGCCAAAGCTGTGATGATGGCGTATAGATATTTCAATGCACGGTCTCCCGGCTGGCGATGCGCGTGCGCATGGTCGCGCGCCGCTGCAGCCGTCATGTTACGACGCGAAACAAGCCGCGCCCGGTGGCGAAGCATACCGCGACTGCACGCTCCGCACACGAAAACCCCGCCGTCACGGCGGGGTTCGGCAACGCCGTACACTCGAAGCATCAGGCGGTGCGCTTGCCTCGACGGGCGGCAAATCCGACCAGCCCCAGCCCTGCGAGCATGAGCTCGACGGTCGCGGGCTCGGGTATCGGGCCGACCAAGGGCGCGAACACGCCGATACATCCGTTGGGGCATATCGTATTCGCCGCGTTGGCGCCGAACGGCACGAACACCTTACCGGAGATCGGATCCACCGCGACCGAATGATCGCCGGGCGTGGTTGCGAGTTTTTGCAGCAGGGCGCCGGACAATGCATCGACGATGCCGAGCACCGGTCCGCCCGGATTGTTGCGCGCCGAGAGGAAATAGCGCTTGGTCACCGGGTCGTACCACACTTCGTCTTCGCCGCCGACGTTGGGGATGATGGTAATTGCGCCATTCGGCCCTGCCGTCGGATGAAGGATGACCGATTGACTGCCGCTGCCGCAGCCGACCATCAGCGATCCGCCGCCGGAGGCCAGTCCCGTCGGACCGCACACGCCGCTCGCGCCCAGGCCCAGCAGCGCCAGATCGAAGAAGTTCGTCACGTGACCCGCCGCATCCAGTTGCGCCACGCCGCCGGGTCCGGCGCCGTTCACCTGCGGGACGGACACGTAGAAGCGGTTGGTAACCGCATCGTAGGCGGGTTGCTCGATGCCGTCGGTTGCGTTGGGCGTGCCGTTCTGGCCGTTGAACGTCACCTGGTGCGTGATCGATCCGGTGGTCGCATCGACGAACGTGAGGAAGGGCGCGGGATCGGCCGCATTGTTCGCCGCCAGCACCTGATGGCTGTTGGGGTCGTACGCCACTTCATCGACGCGATTGGCGCTCGCGGGACCGGTGGCGACCGGCGCGAACGCCGGCGTGTTGAAAGGCAGGTTGAAGCTCATCAACGTGCTGTTGCCGTTGCCCACCCACAGCTTGTTGTTGCCGATCACGACACCGTCCGGTCCCGACGTGTCGTTGCTGCTCGTCTGCCCGCTGAAGACGTGGCCGCTGCCGCCGATGCGCCCGGCGAAGGAATTGGTTGCCGCCGAGAAGATGTCCACGGAAGCATTGGAGCGGTCTGCGACATAGTCGAGCTGCGTGGTGGAATCGAAGAAGCTGATGTCATAGGTGGCAAACTTGCCGCCGACGCTGTTGTCCTCGCTCGCGGGAACCGCGATGGTGCCTTGAAATGCGTATTGCGCCGGCGCCGGACTCGCTGCAATCGCTAGGGTCAGTGCGGCAAGCGCGGTGAGTCGTCTCTTCATAACGCTTTCTCCTTTGGCAGTGCACTCGAAAGGGCGGTCACGTGCGTGACTTGGCCCGGCTACGGAGTAGCGACGGCGGCGGCAGATGAATGCGTCATGCCCGTTGCCCGGCATGCGATCTCTTTATCGGATGGAGGTGCAGGGACACGCGAGCGGCTCGACAGCGCCCGGCTCGAGAGAAATTCGCCATGCATCGCGAGCCGCACCAGGGTTTTCCCTGAACTCCACTCGAGCCCGATTGCGAAGCGGCATTGCAGCGAAGCCCGAGTCGCCGAATATCGGGCAAGACATGTGCCGATGACAGGCGCAGGAGACATCCAGCGGGCGCGAAGACGCGAGTGTGCGTCGTCGTTCGCCATGGAGGCCGTCGCAGCAGCGGAAAATGGCTCGGCCATGTCGTGCGCTCGATGCACGAGCGGCGTGCGATACCGCGGGGCACGCGGCACCTATGAAGGGAGCCGCGTCATTGAAAGCTTCGCGAAAGGCAAAAGCTACAACTGGAGAAGGAATTACCGTCGCGCCGGCGCGCGACGCGTCATGTCGGCATCATCGACGCGTCGCACGTTCCCCATCGTCGTGCACGTCGCTGCGCCGTCCCGCACTGCCGAGACGGCCACGCACAACCCGGTTCGGGCGGCAATAGGAAACGCGACCGCGCTAGCCGCGCTTGAGGTCGCGAACCGACTTCACCAGCTCGCCGTCGGCGCGCTTCAGCGCACGCGTGACGGCGCGCGTATTGCCGAACGTCGGCACGTACTGCGAGTGCTTGCCCGCGCCGCCCGTGACGATGACGATCAGGTCCTCCGGCTTCCACCACATGTGCACCGGCGTATCGAGAGGCGCGTCGGCAAATTGCGCGGCGATCTTGCGGCGGAAGCGGCGCTCGATATTCTCCTTCGACCATTTCGAGAGCGGAATGGTGGCGTGATCGTACAGCCAGCGCTTCACGTCCGCCTTGCTCATACCGCCGCTCGCAACTGTCGCGGCGTGCTCCGGCCCGAGCGCGAGCACCGGCTGCCCGGGGTAGTAGGGGTTGTTCGTTCCCGTCGTCGCCATGGTGCCGGCGATCATCGTCAGCACGCCTTCCGGCGTGAGGCTTTCGTGATCGTTGACGTTGTGCGGGCCCTCGGCGGCCACCGCCGTCACCGTCGTCGCCTCCTTCGGAAAGCCGCGCTCTACATGCAGCGGCTCCCACGGCGATGCCGCTTCGTTCTCGGCGACGCAGAACGTGAACTTCGCCGGCGTGCCGGCCGTCGCCATGTCGCCGATGCCCGGGATCGCCGCGCCGATATTCACCAGCGCAAGCCGTACCGCGCGTCCGATGACGGCGTTCGGACGAAAGTAATTGCCCATCACGTTGTGTCCCGCATTGATGCCGAGCTCGGTCACGACAGGCCCGTTGAAAATCAGCATCGGCGTGCACGGATGCGTGGTCGCCTGCGTGCCGTACAGGTTGTAAGGCTCCTCCGCCATCGCTTCGAGCGCGAGCAGCACCAGCGGGAAATGCTCGGGCTTGCATCCAGCCATGACCGCGTTCGCCGCGATGCGGATCGGCGTGGCGGCGCCGAAACGCGGCGGGATGCGCACCACCGGCTGGTCGAAGTCGCGGTCGCAGTACGCGAGCATGCGCTCCACGCGCTCGGGTGTGGGCGGTATGACGGGCAGGCCGTCGCTCCAGCCTTTCTCGCACAGCAGCTCGAAAACCGCTTCGGGATCGTCGTCGCATTCGACCATCGCGCCCGGCGCCTTCAGCACATCGGCCAATGGTTTCATCGGCGCTGCTCCTGGATCACTTTGCAGAGTTGCGGCAGCGCGACGCCCGCGCGTTCGCGCACTTTCTCCATTGCGAGTCCGCCGAGCGGATGCTCTATCTGCAGCAGCGGCAGGTCAGGGACGCCGAACACCTTCGCCTGCGCCGTGCCGAGCCGCATGAACTTGTCGGAGCACACCACCGCTGCGATGAGCCCGCGCTTCCTGAGCTGTGCCATGTCGTGGACACTCCACGACGTGCACGACCCTCAGTCGGCCATCGCGGCGACGACGAGGTCGGCCTCCTGCGCAAGCTCATCGAGCACTTCGGCCGTCGCGGGCGCGCTCGACGCCGGCTTGCGTTTCATCACCACCGAATCGACCTTGAACTCCTTCTTCACGCCTTCGACGATGAAGTTGAGCAGGTGATCGGCGTTGCTCTTGCTGTTGTCGAGCACGCCGAGCCGTATGCCTTTGTCGCCCAGGCTGCGCGTCGACTTCAGCTCTTTCACGTCCTCGATCGGTGCATCGGGTGCCACGAGAAATATCTTCGCCATGATGTGCTCCGTGCGGAAAACCTGCTTGTCGACGGTCATTCGCCTTTGATGCCGGCTTCCCTGATGACCGCGCCCCACTTCCTGATCTCTTTGTCGATGTAAGCGCCGAACTGAGCGGGCGGCATGCCGCCCAGCTCAAATCCGGCATTCTGGATTTGCGCCGCGACTTCGGGCGTCCGGATGACTTCGGCAACGTCGCGATAAATGCGGTCGATGACGGCCTTGGGCGTGCGTGCCGGCGCCATGATGCCGTACCAGCCGTCGACATCGTAGCCCGGGATGCCGGACTCGGCGACCGAAGGCACGTCGGGAAGGACGGACACGCGCTTCGCGCTGCTGACCGCGATGGCGCGGATGCGTCCGCTGCGGATGTACTGCACGGAAGCACCCGTGCCGCTGAAGAGCAGCGGCGTTTCGCCGGCGAGCACGGCGGCCGTCGATGCGCCGGCGCCTTTGTAAGGCACGTGGATGAACCTGATTTTCGCCATGCTTTCGAGCAGTGCCATCGACAGGTGACCGGCACTGCCCAGCCCGGAAGATCCAAACGGTAGCTGCGCCGGCTTCTGCTTCGCGAGCGCAACGAGCTCGCCGACGGACTTCACCGGCAGTGACGGATGCACCAGCAGCACCACGGGCGTCGAGCCGACGACGGTGACGGGTATGAAATCGTCGGGCGTGCGGTACGGCAGGCTTTTGTGCAGGAAAGGATTGGTCGCGAAGCCGAGCGTCACGAGAAGCAGGGTATGCCCGTCGGGAGGCGCCTTAGCCACGATGTCGGTGCCGATGATGCCGCCCGCGCCGGCGCGATTGTCCACGACGACCTGCTGTCCCCATCGCGCCGTGAGTCGCGGCGATGTGATGCGCGCCAGCACGTCGAGCCCGCCGCCGGGCGTGGAAGGGACGACGAAACGCACAGGCCGTGACGGATACCGTTCCGCGGCGGCCGCCGATGCCTCGCTCACGCCCGCGGCCAGCATGACGAGCGTTATGCCGATGATGGGTTTCACCGTTGTCCCTCGAAAGGCGCCGTGACCTACGCGGCGGCTATTTTCTTACGCAGCTTCTCGGTGTACTTGTCGACGTCGATCACGAAGCGTTCGTGCGTCGCGTCGCCGACCTGCTCGACGTCGTCGTAGATCTTCACGTCGAAGGCGAGCTTGCGGCGATCGATGCCGGTGAGCGTCGCCTCGGCGCGCACTTTCTTGCCGAGCGGCGTGGCCGCCATATGACGAATGCTCACGTCGATGCCGACCTGGCCCTGGTGCGGCGGCAGGTGCGGCGCGGCGAGCTGATGGCACGCCATTTCGGCGAGCAGCACCATCGACGGCGTGGAGAAGACCTTGAACTCGCCGCGCGCCGTCGTGTACTGCTCGGTGACGATCCACTCGAGCGTGTTCTTCATGCCGACTTTCAGTGTGTCCATTCTTTTTCCTCAAAAGCGCGACTCGTGGCCCGTGACGCAACAGTGTTGCGCCTTGCACCTCACTCCTGACCCCTCACCCCTCACCCCTCACCGCGCGGCACGCGTCACCACGCCGCATCGAGCACCGCGCGCAGCTTGTCGCGCTCGCGCACGAACTCGCGCTTCGGGTCGGCGTTGAAGTTCTTCAGCGAATTGTCCAGCCAGCCGGGACTCTTCATCAAGCGTGTGTGCGCCGCCGCGCATCTCACCGTCGCGCCCGCATCGGGCCACGTAGTCAACATGGAAGAGCCGGAGCTCCTGAACCGCCTTACCGACGAGTTCTACGCGCTGGTGGAGTCGGGGCGCTGGCGGCGCCATGGGCAGTGAAGAGTGAAGGGTGAATGGGGGCAAGGGTAATCGCTAGCTAGCTAGCTCGCCGCGCAGCACCCGCGTGCGCGCACGATTAAACATGCTCTTATAGGAATAGTGAGGGTGGCCAGTATAAGATAGCGGAATTTATCGAGCTGGTCACACGAAGGTGAGCAAACGGCGCGGATTGTCGACCAGGATCGCATTGATCTCGTCTTCGGTAAAATCGCGCCGCATCAGCGGAACGACGTTCTCGAAGATGTGTCCGTAGCCGTGACCGCCATATTCCACGAGACGCGTCTTGTAGCAGATGTCGTGTGAAATGAGGATGCGATCGAGAAATCCGCGGTCGGCGAGCTTGCGCAGGATTTGCAGGCGCATACCGTCGTTCGGCATGTGCACCTCCGGCGCGCGCCAGTAATACGTCGTCTCCTGCCCGAACAGGTCGAACTCCATCACGCAGCCGGTATCGGCCAGCCTGAACAGGCGGTCATCGTCGAAGATCGTGCGGTCGAGATGGCTGATGATGGTGCGTGAAGCATCGCCGCCCTCGGCGCGGATGAGGTCCATGACTTCCTGCGGCTGGTCGGGATTGCGTCCCGGATGGACGTTGAGCGCGGCGCCGGTCTCCGCCTGCGCGATGACTGCACCACGCATCACACGCTGCTCCAGCTCGGTCCATTGCGCCTGACAGCCGATCTCGCCGATGATCCCGGCGCGAACACCGGTGCCCCATGCCCCCTCGAAGACCTGCGCAATGATCTCCTGCGCGAAGCGCTCAATGCTCTTGTGCCGGTTATCGGGGTCCTGGTACTCCTCGACGTAATAGCCGCAGCCGATGACGATGGGCACGTCCGCCTCTGCCGAGATCTCTGCCAGGCCGATCGGGTCCGGCTTCAATCCTCCGCACGTGAGGTCGACCACCGTCTTGCCGCCCGCCTCGCGCATGCGCTTCAATTCCTCGATCGCCAGCGCCTTGTCGAGCAGACGGTACTTGGCCGGATGCTTGCGCGTGCCGTACATGATGGAAAAAACGTTTTGCAGCGTGATCGGATAATCGGGCTCGTTCAGCGCCGCCATCTTGGGCGGCGTGATATCGCACAGCACATGCTCATGCATGAGGGTGGGGCCCAGGCTCGCGGGGTCGAGCGTCCCGCACACGCCCTGGGCCCGGCCGCGCAGATCCGCGCGGGTCAATCGGTTCTTCATGTTCGCCGTCCTAGTTACGGGTGCTTGCGATTGAGGCGTCCACCGCCTCGCGCAATCCAGTCGCGATCGTATGTATCGCCTCGTCGTCCACGATGTACGGCGGCGCGAGCAGTACGTGATCGCCGCTTCTGCCATCGATCGTGCCGCCCATCGGGTAGCACATCAGTCCGCGCGCCATCGCTTCGCGCTTGACGCGGGCGTTCAGTCCGAGCGCCGGATCGAAGGGCTCCTTGGTTTCCGGATCCGCGACGAGTTCGATCGCCTGAAACAGCCCGCGGCCGCGGATGTCCCCGACGTGGGGATGTTCGCCGAAATTGCGCATCAGCGCGCGGCGCAGGTTTTCGCCCTGCCGGCGGACATTGGCAAGCAGATGCTCCTCCTTGATGACCCGCTGTACTTCGAGTGCCGCCGCGCACGCCGTCGGGTGCGCCATATAGGTATGCCCGTGCTGGAAAAAGCCCGATCCGTCGCGCACGGCCTCGAAAATCCTGCCCGAGACCAGCAGACCCCCGATCGGCTGGTACCCCGCGCCCAGGCCCTTGGCGATTACCATGAGGTCGGGCGCAATACCCTCCTGCTCGCAGGCGTGCAGCGTCCCGGTGCGTCCCATGCCGCACATGACTTCATCGAGTATCAGGAGCACGCCGTAGCGGTCGCAGATTTCCCGGATGCGCTTGAAGTAGCCGGGAGCCGGCGTCACAGCACCGAGCGTTGCACCGACCACCGTTTCCGCAATGAACGCGGCGACGGTGTGGGCGCCCAGCCGCAGTATCTCCTGCTCCAGCTCGTTTGCAGCACGCAATCCATACTGTTCCTCGGTCTCGTCGCTGCGCCTGTTGCGGTAGCTGTAGCAGGCCGAGACGTGCTGGAACTGTGGCAGCAGCGGCTCGAAAGGTTTGCGCCGCCAGCGGTTGCCACCGGCAGCGAGCGCGCCTATCGTGTTGCCGTGATAGCTCTGCCAGCGCCCGATGATATGGCCGCGTTCCGGCTGACCGATCTCCAGAAAATATTGCCGCGCCATTTTGAGCGCCGCCTCGACGCCTTCAGAGCCGCCGGAGTTGAAGTAGACGCGCTCGATGCCAGCCGGCGCGTCGGCGATGATCGTGTCGGCCAGCGTTTCTGCGATCTCGGTCGTGAAAAACGAAGTGTGCGCGTAGGCAAGCTGATCGAGCTGGCGCTTGATCGCCGCGGTGACGCGCGGATGGCCGTGGCCGAGGCAGGACACCGCAGCGCCGCCCGACGCATCGAGGTAGCGTTTGCCGTCGCGGTCGAAAAGATAGAGACCCTCGCCACGCACCGCGACCGGAAGATCGGACCGGGTATGCCGATGAAATACGTGCTTGCTGCGGGCCATGCAACATCCTCCTGTGACGCGCCGAGCCTGCCCGGGCGACTCATCGACCTCTCGCAAACGGATGCGGTGGCGGTCTTCCTGACGGCGCGATGGCGATTACGAGAATCTGCGCGCACTTACTCCAGCGCGATATTTGCCGCCTTGATGACACTCGCCCACCGGGTTGTCTCGGATTTCATCATCTCGCCGAGTTCAGCCGCCGTGGTGGTCATCGCTTCGGTGCCTTCGGCAGAAAGCCGGTCGCGCACCTCCGGCGATTTTGCCGCTTTGATGATTTCCGAATGAAGCTTGCCGAGTATGTCGGCGGATGTGCCCGCCGGCGCGAGCATGGCGTTCCACAACGTCATGACCACGCCGGGAAAGCCCGCCTCGGCCATGGTCGGCAATTGCGGCGCTGCCGGCGAGCGTGTCTCGCCGGTCACCGCCAGAGCGCGCAGCTTGCCCGCTTTCACCAGCGGCAACGACGGCGGCAGATTGTTGAACATCAATGGAATCTGTCCGCCGAGCAGATCGGCAGTTGCCGGTCCCGTGCCTTTATAGGGGATATGCACGAGGTTGACGCCGGCCACCATCTTGAACAGCTCCGCGGCGAGATGGCCCGACGATCCGGGTCCCGCCGAACCGAAGTTAAGCTGCCCCGGCCGCGTCTTTGCCAGCGCCACCAGCTCCTTGACCGTCGCGACCGGCAGCGTCGGATGGACGATGAGGATCGTGGGCTGGGTCGCGAGGATGCTGATGGGCGCAAGCGCGCGCTGCACGTCGAACGGCATTTTCCGGTACAGCCCCGGGTTGATCGTGAGATTGGTGCTCGCAGTCACCAGCACGGTGTACCCATCGGGCGGTGATTTCGCCGCGAGCTCGGAGCCGACGTTGCCATTGGCGCCGCCGCGATTATCGACCACGAACTGCTGCCCGAGGCTGTCGGACAGGCTCTTCGCGTAGATGCGCGCAACGAAATCGGCGCCGCCTCCGGCAGGATACGGCACGACCACGCGGACCGCTCGAACCGGATAGCTCTGGGCGACAACATTGCTCGTGAGCACCAGCAAAGCGCCTGCGATCAGCACACGCGTCGAGCGCGACATCGTCCGGATTCCCGCGTTGTATAGAGCTCGCGTCCGCGAATTCAATCCGCGTCCAGCACGCAAGGCGATAATTCTAGCACGCGAGAAGGCGACCGACGCCCGCTCGCCCGGAAGGGCGGCGCATCGCAAGCCGATTCCATTACAATTCATGCAACGCGTGCTCGGGAGAGAGAAAATAATGGCGATGCTCAGAGGCGGCCTCATACAGATGTCTTTGAAGAAGGACGCGTCGCACGCGCCGCAGGACATACGCGAGGCGATGAACGCGGCGCATGTGCCGCTCATCGAGGAAGCCGGACGCCGGGGCGTGCAGGTGCTGTGCATGCAGGAGATATTCAATCATCCCTACTTCTGCCCGGTGAAGGATGCGAAATGGTTCGATGGCGCGGAGCCGGTGCCGCACGGTCCCACGGTGCGGCTTATGTCCGAGCTGGCGAAACGGCATTCGATGGTGATTGTCGCGCCGATCTACGAACTTGCCGACGACGGCGAGCGCTACAACACCGCTGCCGTCATCGACGCCGACGGTAGATTCCTCGGCCGGTATCGCAAGGTGCATGTGCCCAATCGTCCGCAGGGCTCGGCCGAGCAGTTCTACTTCAAGCACGGCGACCTGGGATTTCCGGTATTCGACACCGCGTACTGCAAGCTGGGCGTCTATATCTGCTATGACCGTCACTTTCCGGAGGGCTGGCGTGCGCTTGCGTTGAACGGCGCGCAGTACATCGTCAATCCCTCGGCGACGGTCGCGGGAACCAGTCAGTACGCCTGGCAGATCGAGCAGCCCGCCGCAGCGCTCGCCAACGATGTGTTCATCGGCGCCATCAACCGCGTGGGAACCGAGGCGCCGTGGAATATCGGTCGCTTTTACGGATCGAGCTACTTCGTGAGCCCGCGCGGCAAGATCATTGCGCAGGCCAGCGACGACCGGGACGAGCTTCTCGTCGCCGACATGGACCTGAGCCTGATCGACGAAACACGCGCGCTCTGGCAGTTCCGCGAACATCGCCGGCCGGCCGCATACGGCGAGCTGATGCGCGGAATCGAGACGGCCGCATAACGCTCTTGCTGCTTGACGTCTGTCGGCAGCCGACGGTACACTTGTATACAAGTATGCCGGCCGTGGATGACGCAAGACTCCGGCATCTCTTTCTTCTTAAAAATCAGGAGTTTTAGTGAGCGACATCCATTGCGAGGTACTGGTGGTCGGCGGCGGCGTTACCGGCGTGGCGGCGGCGACGGCCGCAGCGCGCAGCGGCGTGAAAACGATACTGATCGAACAGAAACCCTTCGTCGGCGGCAATGCCACCACCGGTCTCTGCCTGCACAACTACCTCACCAAATTCAACCGTCAAGTCGTGTTCGGTCTCGCGCAGGAAATCGTGGACCGCCTGATCGCGATGGGCGGCGCAGTAGGCCATATCCCGTTCGGCGGCTTCGTGAGCGCGGTGACGCCGGTCGATGGCGAACTCTTCCGCATCATGGCGACCGCGCTGCTCGCCGAAACGGGCGTCGAAATCCTCTACGGAGCAAACGTGGTGGGCGCCGACACGCAGGGCGGCAAGGTGGCCGGCGTGCAGGTCGCGCTGAAGGGGGGGATACGCACGATACGGGCGAAGACGATCGTCGATGCGAGCGGCGACGCCGACGTGGCGGCATTTGCCGGCGCGCCTTTCCGTAAAGGCGAAGCGCACACGGGCAAGATGCAGCCGGTGTCCATGATTCTGCACTTTCACGGGGTCGATACCACCGCCATCGCCGAGGCGTTCGGCGTGGAGAAGGTCGCGATGGCGACACGCCCTGACCATCCCGAGCCGTTTCCGGTCTATTTCAACGGCAACTTCCGCCGCTGGAACGATGCACTGATAGCGCAGGGGATCTTCCCGAACCGCGACCGTAACGTGTTTTTCAACACTGTGTGGCCGAACCAGATCAACGTGAACACGTCGGCCGTCGTCGACGTCGACGGCACCGACCCGGTGGCCCTGTCACGCGCAACCGTTGCGCTCACGGCGCAATGCGCGAAGATCGGCGAGTTCCTCAAGAACAACGTCGGCGGTTTCGCCGGCTCGTATTATGTCCCGGCCGCGGTCGTCGGCGTGCGAGAGACGCGCAACATCGACGGCGTATACCAGGTGAGCGACGAGGACGTGCTGTCGGGACGCAAGTTCGACGACACGGTCGGACAGATCTGTTTTCCGGTGGACATCCATCGGCCGGAAGACAGCGAGGCGGTGTTCATCCCGATCGGCGACGACGGCGCGCTCGACATCCCCTATCGCGCCATGCTACCCAGGGGCATCGACAACCTGCTGGTGGCCGGTCGCTGCATTTCGGCGACCCACATGGCCCATGGCGCCACGCGCAACATGGCGCCCTGCCTGGTAAGTGGCGAGGCGGCGGGCGTTGCGGCGGCACTGTCGGCGCAGCGGAACGTGTCGGCGCAGCAGCTCGACATTCACGCGCTGCAGCGCGAGCTGCTCGCGCGCGGTGTGTTCCTGGGCGACCGCTTCGGTACCGCGCAGCGCAGCGCGGCCTAAGCCGGCGTGGGCACCCACGGCATACCGTCTCGCAGCGTGGATCCGCTGGCCTCCTACATTCCGCTGCGCATCGCGGTACTCGACAAGCTGAAGCGCGCCATACTCGAAGGCGCGCTCAAGTCCGGCGAACTCCTGTCCGAGAACAAGATCGCCGCGGACTTCGGCGTCTCGCGCACGCCCGTGCGCGAGGCGTTGCGCGTGCTCGAGCGCGAAGGCTTCGTCACCATGCTTCCGGGCCGCAAAGTCATCGTCTCGGTGCCGAGCCCGCAGGACATCGAAGAAATCTACGACATCCGGCTCATCGTGGAGACCGAAGCGCTGCGGCGGATCCGTCCGGAGCATCAAGACACGATCGCCGCGCTCGAGCGTTGCGTCGCCGAGGCCGAGGAGGCGTTGCGCCACGGCAACATCGCCGAGCTCCAGCGCATCAACACCGCTTTCCACATGGCGCTCGTCGCCGCACTCGACAACGAGCGCCTGCGCCGCTTCATTGATTCAGTGCACGATGCGGCCGCGCGGCTGCGGCTCTATTCCCTCGGCGAGCGGGACTGGGCGCAGGACAGCGAAGAAGAACACAAGCAGATCGTCGCGCTGCTGAAGCAGGGCGACAACGAGGGCGCGGTGCAAGTATTGCGGCGGCATCTGGAAAAAGGTGCCGGCATCGTGAGAAAAATGTTCAGCCAACGAGGAATGCCATGAAACGATACATACTTCCGTGCGCGGCGGCGTGGGCCGCTTTGGCACTGGCTGCCGCGTGCCATGCGCAGACGCCGGCAGCAAGCGCCAACGGCACCCCGACTTATCCAGCAAAAGCCATACGCCTCATCGTGCCGTTCCCGCCGGGCCAGGCTTCGGATGTGCTCGCGCGCGCAATCGGCGCGAAACTCACCGAAGCGTTTCACCAGCAGGTGGTAGTGGACAATCGGCCCGGGGCGGGCGGCAACATCGGCTCCGACCAGGCTGCCAAGGCGCCGCCCGACGGCTATACGCTGGTGATGGCGACGGCGGCACTGCCGATCAGCAAGAGCGTGTACGCCAAGCTGCCCTTCGATCCGGCGAAGGACTTCGCGCCGGTCACCATGCTCACCAAGACCCCGCTGGTGCTCATCGTGAATCCCGCGCTGCCGGTGAAGTCGGTGAAGGAGCTGGTCGCGCTCGCGAAAGCGAAGCCCGGCGCGCTGAGCTTTGCCTCCTCGGGCAATGGCACCTCGCACCAGCTCTCCGGCGAACTGTTCAAGGTGACCGCCGGCATCGACATCGTGCACGTGCCTTACAAAGGCAGCGCACCCGCGCAAATGGACATCATCGGCGGCCAGGTCGCCATGATGTTCGACAATATTGTCGCCGTGCTGCCGAACGTGACCTCGGGCAAGTTGAAGGGTCTTGCAGTGACCACGCCGCACCGGTGGTTCGCGCTGCCCGATCTGCCCACGATGGCCGAATCCGGGTTGCCCGGAGTGGAAGCGGTCGCATGGTTCGGCGTGCTCGCGCCTGCCGGTACACCGCCTCAGGTGATCGCAACCCTCAACCGAGAGATCGGCCGCGTTATCGCGCTGCCCGAAATCAAGGACCGCTTTCGCACGCAAGGCATAGAGCTGGCGGGAAGCACGCCGGCCGATATGCAAAAGTTCATGCAGGCCGAAATCGTGAAGTGGGCGAAAGTCGTGCAGGCGTCGGGAGCGCACGCCGACTGAGCGCCGGCCGCGAGGCCGTAACGGCGATCCGGGAGTAGTGTCCCGGCTCGCCGGCTAACCGCCCGCGATTTTTTTGCACAGGCGCTCGGCGTACTTATCCACGTCGATTACGAAGCGCTCATGCTTGACCTCGCCCACCTGCTCGACATCGTCGTACACGTTGACGTCGAAGGCGAGCTTGCGGCGGTCTATGCCTGTGAGCGTCGCCTCGGCCCGCACTTTCTTGCCTAAACGATAAGGGCCGCAGTTCGCGCGAACCGCGGCCCGCGGAATGTAACGTAAGCTATTTTCTCGCCGTCTGCCGGTCGTGCTTCTCGCGCGCAATCTTGCGGCTTTCCTGATTTTGCGCGTGCTCGATCCGGCGCTGCTCGTGCGGGGTCACTTTGCCGTCGGCGACGGCTTTGTCTTCCATGCGCTGGATGCGCGCCTGGCCTTTTTCCAGCCGGGCCGCTTCCTTGCCGGTGAGCGCGCCCGATTTGACGCCTTCGTCGATGCGCTTCTGCTCCGCGGCTTGCCGCTTGTCGATGCGCGGCGTGGAGGGCGTCCCCTGCGCCAGGGCAAACGCGGGCAACAGGAACGCGCACACTGCAACGATGGCCTTCTTCATGTCAGCTCCTCATGTAGTGGGGGGTTGCCCCTGTCATAACGGACGGCGCGTGGAGCGGTTGAACCCGATGTGCAACGAGTTGTAACGGCTCGCCGGCGCGCCTTACCAGGCGGCCTCGAGCGCCGCGCGCAGCTTGTCGCGCTCGCGCACGAACTCGCGCTTCGGGTCGGCGTTGAAGTTCTTCAGCGAATTGTCCAGTACGACAGCCAGGCAGTCACGCGGTATGTTGAGCTGCGACAGGCGCACCGGCATGCCCGCCTCGGAGAACAGGCGTTCGATTTCGGCTGCTGCACGCTCGACGGCGTCCTCGCGCGCATCGTCATCGTTCCACACCCCGAGAGCGCGCGCGATGCCGCACATGGCGTCGGGATCGCGCTCGCCGAAGTGCCTCATCATGGTTGGCGTCAGTGCAGCATTCGCTTCGCCCTGCGTTACATGACTCTGTGCGTTGAACAGCGCGGCGGCAAAGGCGTACACCACGCGGCCGACCCAGTGTTTTTCCATCAGCGCGCCGCCGTCGTCGGCATCGCGGTTCTGCAGGTAGGCGGCTGCGCACAGCGCGATGCGCGGCGCGGCATCGTGCGGATCCTGGACGCGGGCAAGGGCATGGCTCGCCAGCCGCAGCGCCTGCAGGCGGTCGCCTTCGACCAGCGGCGTCATGCGAGTCGCGCCCGAATTCATGATGGCGCGCCACAGCACCGATACGCCGGTGGTCAAGGCAAGACGCGGCGGCGCGGTGAGCAGCGCGCCGGCGTCCCAGAACACGGCGGCGGGCCGCGTCTTGGGATCGAAGAATTCCATGCGATGGTCCATCGCGGGATTCTTCACCGCCGAGCCCGCGCGATTCTGCGCCGATGTCGCAGCCGTCAGCACATTGATGATGGGCATCTTGGGCGCGAGCAGCTTGGGGCTGATCGCCGGGCCGTGCTCGGGATACTGCGTGCACAGATGTTCCGGCGGCATGCTCTCGGCCAGCAGGATCGCCACCACGCGCGTCGCCTGGATCACGCTGCCCGAGCCCACGGCAATCAACAGGTCCGCATTCGCGGCGCGCGCCGCATCGCGCGCCGCGAGTATGGCGGAGAGCGGCGACTCCTTCGCCATTTCGTCGAAGACGCCCGCAATGTCCGCGCCGCCGATGCGGCGTATACGCGAAACGAGATCGGTCTTGCGCGACACGGTGCGCCCGGACACGACGAAAGCGCGGCGCGCCCGGTGGCGCTTCAATTCCGCCGGCAGATGCTCCAGCGCGTCCTGGCCGCTGTACAGGCGCACGGGATAACCGACGGCGCGAAAGTCGTTCTGGTACATGATCACTCCTTGGCCGGATGCCGCGCGCAGGCGATGACGCGCTCGGCTTCGAGCCGCGCGATGTCCTCCTTCGAGAGTCCGGCGAGCCGCTCCAGCACGTGCTCGGTATCGGCGCCCACCGCGCCCGCTGCGTGCGCGATGCGGCCCGGCGTCTCCGAGAGCCGCGGCACCGGCGCAGGCAGCGTCACCGTGCCGAGCTCGCGATCGGGCATGCGCATCAGCATGCCGCGCGCCGCGTAATGCGGATCGGCATAGATGTCCGCCATGGTGTACATGCGCGTGTAGGTCACGTCTTCCGCATCGAACGCCGCCGCGATTTCGGCATAGTCGTGTCCGCCCATCCAGTCCGCGACGATGGCGTCGATCTCGCTCGCGTGCTTGACGCGCTCCAGGCGCGTATTGAAGCGCGTGTCGTCCAGCAGGTCGGCGCGTCCCATGGCGATGCACAGACGGCGGAAGCTGTTGGTCTGCGATCCCTGCACGTGCACGTAGACGCCGTCGCGCGTGGAAAAAGTATTGTTCACCGCGCTGTCACCCATGCCCGGACCCGTCGGCTGCGGGATGGCGCCGAGCTTGTCGTACGCGGCGACGTGCATTTCCAGGAAGCTGAACGCGCATTCGTACAGCGCGGTGTCGACGTACTGGCCTTGTCCGGTCGCGTCGCGATGGCGCAAGGCGACCATGGCGCCGAAGGCCGCGTAGAGGCCGGTGATGTTGTCGGTCAACGCAATGTTGGCGCGCACCGGCGGGCGCCCCGGCTCGCCGGTGATGTAGCGAAGCCCGCCGACCGCCTCGCACACGATGCCGTAGCCCGGGCGCTTGCTGTACGGACCGGTCTGCCCGTAGCCCGAGATGCGCACCATGATGAGGCCCGGCTTCACCTGCTTCAGGTCCTCGTAGCCCAGACCCCATTTCTCCAGCCCGCCGGGACGGAAATTCTCGATCACGATGTCGCAGTGCGCGACCATCTTGCGCACCAGGTCCTGGCCCGCGGCGGTGCGCAGATCGATCGCCACCAGCGCCTTGTTGCGCAGGATGCTCGCGGCGTACAGCGACTTGCCCTGGTACTGCTTGCCGGTGGTGCGTATCGGATCGCCTTCCAGCGGCTCGACCTTCACCACCTCGGCGCCGAAGTCGGCGAGCAGCCGGCCGCAGAACGGGCCGGCGATGGTCGTGCCGAGCTCCAGCACGCGCACACCCGCAAGCGCGCCGGGCGTCATGGCATCAGCTCCGGCTGTGCACGAAGCGCTCGTGCGCCCGCAACGCCGCGAGCGCATGGCCCGCGTTGGCCATTTCGTCGTACACCGGCACGCCTAGCGCCTGCGCCTTGTTGCGAAAGTCGCGCTTGCGCTCTTCGAGCTGAGGCTCGCCGTCGGAGCGCAGCACCAGAAGGAAATGCGCCTGGCCCGGATATTGGCACTGCACACGCATCGCCGCAGCCATCAGATTGTCGAGCACCTCGGGCCTGGTGCGGCCGACGAATGCCGACAGGTTCAGGTGCATCACCAGCGCCTGCGGCTTGCCCGTGCCGTAAATGATGTCGAGGATCTTCTCGGCGACTTTGCCTTCTTCCTGCTGCAGCGTGCCGACCGGGCAGTCGACGGGATTGGTGATGCTGGTGCCCGGCGGGAGCTTGAGGGCGGCGAGCGGCTCGACGGTCTCGTTGCCGAAAGGCACGACGTCCAGGCCCAGGCGCGCGTAGTAATCGGTGGCAAGCACGCTGGTGCCTCCGCCGTTGCCGAACAGCACCACGCGCTGCGTCGGATTATCTGCGCGCGGCGTGATGGTCTGGAACAGCAGCAGCGTATCGATGAACTGGTCCAGCGTGTCCACCAGGATGCAACCTGTCTGGCGCGACAGCGCGAGCCACACGCGCTCGTCGCCCGCGAGCGAGCCGGTGTGTGAAGCTGCCGCCATCTGTCCCTGCTGCGTGCGCCCGCCCTTGAGCACCACCACGGGCTTGCGGCCGCGCGCGGCGCGCAGGATCTCGAACAGCCGTCGGCCATCCTTCGCCGTCTCGATGTACATGCCGATCACGCGCGTCTGCTCGTCGGCGAGGTAGAACTCCACGAGATCGCTAGGCGTGACGTCGGCGCAGTTGCCCACGGTGACGAGCCCCGAGAACTTCACGCCGCGATTCAAGCCGCGTCGGATGATGTCGGTGCCGAGGCCGCCGCTTTGCGACACCACGCCGACGCTGCCGACTTCCGGTTGCGCGACCTCGGCGAAAGTGATGCGCCCGCGCGGCGTGTACAGCCCGAGGCAGTTCGGCCCGATGAGGCGCATGCCGCCTTCGAGCGCGGATGCGGCAAGCGCCTGCTGCAGCGCCTTGCCTTCGTCGACTTCACCGAAGCCGCTGGAAATCACTTGCGCGAACCGCACGTGCCCCTTCGCCGCCGCGAGCATCGGCGGGATCTGCGCTGCGCCGACGGCAATGTACGCATAGTCGACAGGCTTAGGCGTATCGGCGAGACTCGGATACGCCTTGAGGCCGTCGATCTGATCGGCCGTGGGATGTATCGGATAGATCTCTCCCCGGTAGCCGAACTCGCGAATGCGGCGGATGAAGACGTTGGGCAACGCCGTGCCCTTGGTCGATGCGCCGACGACCGCAACGGTCTGCGGCATGAAGAGCGGCGTGTAATGCTCGATGACGTTCTGTGAATTCACAAACACCTCGAAAATCGTTGCAACCGCCGATAAACGCCGATGAACACAGATAGAACCGCGAGCGGCCTATGTGCCAGAGTGTTACGTTTCATCGGCGTTAATCAGCGTTCATCTGCGGTTTCTGTGTTCGGCATCTCAGGTGAGGATAAAGCGCGCATCGACTGCCACGGCGCCCGCATCGGACACGATGATGGGATTTACGTCCGCTTCCCTGATGTCGTCGGCGTGCCGCAGGAGCAGCCCGTTCTCGCCGCCCACCTTGAGCAGCACGTCGATGATGGCCTCGAGCGAGGCGGGCTTGCGGCCGCGTGCGCCCTTGAGGATGGCCGCGCCCTTGAGCTCGGAGAGCATTTCCTGAGCATCGATGCGCGTGATGGGGCAGATGCGAAACGACACGTCGGCCAGCACTTCGACGAAGATGCCGCCCAGGCCCACCATCACCAGCGGGCCGAACTCCGGATCGCGCAGGCCTCCGATCACGATCTCCTGGCCTGGCGGCGCCATCTCCTCGATGAGATAGCCTTCGACTTTCGCCGCCCTGATCTGCGGCGCAGCGGCCATGGCGCGTATCGCCGACTCGACTTCGGCGGCCGACTCGAGGCCGACCTTCACGCCGCCCGCATCGCTCTTGTGCAGGATGTCGGGAGAGACGACTTTGACCACGACCGGCGCCTTGAGGCCGTTGAACGCCGCCGCAACCTGCTCGGGGCCTTTGACGACCACCGACTTCGGCACCGTGATGCCGTACGCCGCGAGCAGCTGCTTGCCGGCGGCTTCGTCGAGCGCGGCGCGCTTTGCCGCCCGCGCTTCCTCGATATAGCTCTCGGGTTTCATGTCACTTCTTCCTGGTGAGCACTTCGGGGATCAACCCGGTGTGCACGTCGCCCGCGCGAAATTGCTCTGAGCGCAGGATGCCGAGCACCGCGGGGATGTTGTTCTTGAGCCCTTGTATCTCGAAGGCTTCCAGCGCATCGACGAGCTTGTCGATCGCCGCGATGCGTGTGTCGGCATGCACGATCACCTTGGCTATCATCGGATCGTAGTAGGGTGTAACGTCCCGCCCTTCGGCGAACCCGGTCTCTACACGCACCGACTTGTCCTGGGGCGGGCGGAACACGTTGAGCCTGCCCGGCGAGGGAAAGAAATTCTTCGGATCCTCGGCGTAGACGCGCGCCTGTATCGCATGGCCGCGCGTCTCTATTTTGTGCGGCAGGATGTCGGCGAGACGCTCGCCGGCGGCCGAGCGGATCTGCGCTTTGACGAGATCGACGCCGGTCACTTCCTCCGTCACGCCATGCTCGACCTGCAGCCGCGTATTCATTTCCAGGAAGCTGAACGAGCCGTCCGCGCCGAGCAGCATTTCCACCGTGCCGATGTTGTCGTAGCCGATGGTCTGCATGATTCTGGCGATGCGGTCCGCGACTTCCTGGATTTTCGCGCGCGGCACGTTGGGCGCCGTCGCTTCCTCGATGACTTTCTGGTTGCGCCGCTGCACCGAGCAGTCGCGCTCGTAAAGATGAGCAAGCCCGCCGTGCTGGTCGCCCAGCACCTGGAACTCGACGTGACGCGGCCGCTCGATGAGGCGCTCGAGGTACACCTCGGCGTTGCCGAAGCCGCGGGTCGCGAGCGAGCGCGAGCGCTCCACCGCGTCGAGGAGCTGCGACTCGTCTTTCGCCGGCAGCATGCCGATGCCGCCGCCACCGCCCGCCGGTTTTACGAGCACGGGAAAACCGATCGCGCGCGCGGCCGCCATCACGGCATCGCCATCCGCGGGCAACACGTCCGAGCCTTTCGACATCGGCATGCCGTACTGCGCGGCAAGCTCGCGCGCCCTGGTCTTGTGGCCCATCGCGTCTATCCAGCGCGGCGACGGCCCGATGAAGCGTACGCCTGCGGCGGCGATTCTTTCCGCGAAGCCGGCGTTTTCCGACAGGAAGCCATAACCGGGATGTATGCCGTCGGCACCCGACTTGCGCGCCACGTCGACGATCGTGTCCTGGTTGAGATAGCTCTCGCGCGCGGGCGCGGGGCCGATGGCGTAGGTCTCGCTCGCCATGGCGAGATAAGGCGCGCCGGCGTCGGCTTCCGAATAGACGGCGACCGACTTGATGCCCATTTCGCCCAGCGCGCGCAACACGCGGGAAGCGACGGCGCCGCGGTTTGCTACGAGTACTTTGTTGAACATTCAGATTCCAATTCAGGCCACAGAGAGCACAGAGCACACAGAGATGAAGACTTGGATATCGCGAACCGTCGGCTATAACGAGTGCTCAGGTGCGCCAAGGTTCTTCTCTGTGAACTCTGTGTCCTCCGTGGCTAAAGCAATTTAGTAACTGGTCGGCCAGGTGCGCATGAGATGCTGGCCCACGCCTTTCGTCATGCGCAGCTTGTACACGTCGAGCATGCGTATGAGGTAATCCCGCGTATCCTGCGGCTTGATGACGGCCTGCGCGGCGTACACCGCGGCGAGACCCCACACGTCCGCGCCCTGCCGGATGTTTTCGAGCGCTGCTTCGAAGCCCGGCTCGCCCACGCCCACGCCGTGCACGATCTTGGTCGCGAACTCGGGGCTCATGAAGCTCACCTCCGCGGTAGGCCACGCGGCGATGTCATCCGAGTGGCGTCCGCCGCCCATGCACACGTAGGCGCGGCCATAGCTCTTGCGGATGATCACTGAAAGATGCGGCACCGTGACCAGCGTCATCGCATTCATGAAGTTCATGATCTTGCCCGGCGCGCCCGCGCGTTCCGCTTCGGTGCCGATCTGGAATCCCGGGGTGTCGACCAGCAGCACGATAGGCACGTTGAACGAATCGCACAGCACGATGAAGTCGACGATCTTGCGGCAGGCATCGGCGTCGAGCGCACCGCCGCGATGCAGCGGATTGTTGGCGATGATGCCGACGCTTTTTCCGCCGAGGCGCGCGAGGCCGGTCACGGCGGCCTTGCCGAAGCGCGGCTTCATCTCGAACAACGAGTCCTTGTCGACCATCGACTTGATGACGCGCTTCATGTCGTACACCTGCGTGCGGCTCTCCGGCAGGATGTCGAACACCTTGTGCATGTCCGCGCCCGAGCCCGCCGGCACCGGCGCATCGGGCGGCGCTTCGTTGTGGTGGCTCGGCAGGTACGAGAGGAATTTCTTGATCGCCTCGAAGACTTCCTCTTCCCTGTCCACCACCTGATCGGTGAGCCCGGTCACTTCCGCGTGCAGGCGCCAGCCGCCGAGGTCGTCCGCGGAGACCTTCTCGCCCAGCGCCATGGACACGAGGCGCGGGCTCGACACCGCCATGATGGCGCCCTTGTGCATCACTGCGAAATCCGACTGGCACATGAGCCACGTCGACGATCCGAACGACGGGCCGAAAGCGGCGGCGCACATCGGCGTTTCACGCGTGCGGCGGAACTGCGTGTTGTCGTTGCCGAGCAGCAGGCCCATGCCGCGTGATCCCATGGCATCGGGGAGCCGCGCGCCGGTCGATTCGCCGAGCAGCACCAGCGGCATGCCGCGCTCGGTGGCCGTGCGCTTCATGTGGCCGATCTTCCTGCCGTTGGTGTACGAGGTGGACGCGCCTTTCACGGTGAAATCGTTCACCACGATGGCGACGTCGCGGCCGTTGATGCGCGCATAGCCGGCGAGCTTGCCGTCGGTCTGCGTCTCGTCCGCCTGCTCGGGATAGACGCCGGAGCAGCCGAACAATCCGGATTCAATGAACGAATCGGCATCGACCAGCCTGTCGATGCGCTCGCGCGCGTTGAGATGGCCTTCCGCCGTGCGCTTCGCGTATTTGTCGGCCCCGCCGCCAGCGAGCGCTTTCGCGCGGCGTTCCTCGTATTCCTTCAGCAATGCTTCGAATGCCATGTTGTCCTCTGTGAATCGATAATGAACCGCGCGGCACGCGCGGCCTTCAACCCGTGCGGCCCTTGCGGATTTCCTCGACGAGGGCCGGGATGACCTGCTGGTAATCGCCGACGATGCCGTAGCGCGCTTCCCTGAAAATCGCCGCCTGCGCGTCGGTGTTCACCGCGACGATCGCCTTCGCGTTGCCGCAGCCCGCGAGATGGTGGCTTGCGCCGGAAATGCCGACGGCGATGTAGAGCTCGGGCCGCACCGTCTTGCCGGTGAGGCCGATCTGCCACGAGCGCGGACACCAGCCGAGATCGCACGGCACCCGGCTCGCGCCGACGACGCCGCCGAGCACGCCCGCCAGCGCCTCCAGCACCTTGAAGCCGTCGGGCCCGTTCAATCCGCGGCCGCCCGACACGACCACCTTCGCATCTTCGAGCCGCGGGCCGCTGCCCGCTTCGCGCTTGCGCTCCACGATGCGCGTCCTCACGCCGTCCGGCTCGAACGCGATCGCGGTCACGCTGCCCTTGCGTCCGGGATCAGGCGCCGGCGCGTCGTAATTTCCCGGCCGCAGTGTCGCGACGACGGGCGCGGCGCGAAACGACAGCACCTCGCGCGCGATGCCGCCCTGCCGCGGCCGCGTGTACCGCAGCTCGCCTGCGTCATGGTCGATTGCAACGCAACCCATCGCGGCGCAACCGTCGAGCCGCAGTGCCAAGCGCGGCGCGAGGTCCGCGCCGATCGCGTTGTGGTTGAGCAGCACGGCAGCGGGCACATCCGCCCGGCACGCATGCACGATGGCCGCGGCCATCGCTTCGACATGGGCTTCGTCGAGCAGCGGATGCGAAAACGCGCGAACCGCGTCGGCGCCCCGGGCGACGAGCGCTTGCGGATCCGGATGCCCGAGCGCGAGCGCGATCACTTCGCCGCTCGCTGCATCGGCCAGCGCGCGGGCGCGGCCGAGCGCTTCGCCGGCATCGCCCAGCGCGGGACTGCACGCAACTGCGATGCGCAGCGTCATATGAGCTTCGCCTCGCGCAGCTCGCGCGCGAGCTGCGCTGCCTGCTCCTGCGGTGTTGCACCCGTCATCTGCACGCAGCGGCTTTCCTTCACCGGTGCATATACGCGCCGCGTGACGGTCCTCGCAGCGGCGTTGCCGATCGAGGCAGCTTCCACGCCCAGATCGGCGGGCGACCACATCGACACCGGCTTGCGCGCGGCGCGCATCGTCTCGCGCAGATTGGGCTTGCGCGGCTCGCCCAGCTCGTTGGACACGGTGACGAGCGCGGGCAGCGGTGCTTCGACGACTTCGGTGCCGTCGTCGAGCACGCGTTCCACGCGCACCGAACCGTCACCGAGCTGCACTTCCTGCGCAAACGAAACGGCCGGCATGCCGAGCAGCTCGGCCACTGCGATGCCCACCACGCCGGCATCGTCGTCCGCCGCCTGGCGTCCGGCGAGCACGAGATCGACGCTGCCGAGCTTGCGTATCGCGGCGCTCAAGGCGAGCGCGGTGGCATGACCGTCACCGCCCTGGAAGGCCGCATCGGAGAGCAGCACGGCGTCATCGGCACCGAGCGCGAGACCGTGCTTGAGCACGTTGCGCGCGCTCTCGGGCCCCAGGGTGATCACCGTGATGCGCGTCCCGGCGCGCGCATCGCGGATACGCAGCGCCGCTTCCACCGCCTGCTCGTCGAAAGGGCTCATCACCAGCGGCACGCCGGCGATCGGCTCCACGACCTTGGCGGCGTCGTCGATGCGGAACTGGCTGGCGGCCACTTCCGGATTGGCGACTTGCTTGACGCAGACGGCGATGTGCATGGCTTCGCGTGAGGAGTGAGGCGGGAGGCGGGAGGCGCAACCCCCCGCTTCGCGTCAGACGATAGTCACATCCGTCGGCACGATGCCGTCGAAGTGCTTGCGCTGGTAGTTCCACGGAACCTGCGGCTGCACCCGGCCCGTCTCGTCGGTGGCGCGTGCGAGGATGCGGTATGCGCCCGGCTTGTCCGCTTCCCACAGGTGCGACCAGCGCACCCACAGCCAGCGCTCGCGCGGCTCTTCAAGATGCGCGTCCACCCACGTCCTGCCGTCGTCCACGCTCACTTCGACGCGCGTGATCGTGCCCATGCCGCTCCACGCAAGGCCGCGGATCTTGTGCGCGCCGCGCTCGAGCGGTGAGTCCTCGTCGAGCGGATCGACGATGATGCAGCGCACGCCCATCGCGGTGATCATCTGCTTGTTCGGATCCTCGGGCGAATCGCCGTACACGAAATAGTGGTGCTGGTAATAGCACTGCGGCACATGATCCATCACTTCGATCTGGTCCAGCCACTTCACCCACCAGTTGCCCGACCAGCCCGGCACGATCGCACGCACCGGCGCGCCGTGGATGTGGATCAGGTACTCGCCGTTCATCGACCAGGCGAGGAGGGTGTCCGGATGCATCGCCTTGGCGATGGGCAGGCCTTTCTCGTAGTTGATCACGCCGGGATCGACCGGCTTGAAGTCGGCGCGGCCCACCGAGCGGTACTGCACGGCGAGATCGGGCTGGCCGCGGTCGAAGCCCTGCATGCGCACGGCGACGACGCCGGGCTTCAGTCCCGCTTTCTTCAGCACTTCCGCCAGCGGCACGCCGGTGAACTCGCCGGCGCTCATGGCGCACGTCGTCGTCGATTCCGTGCTCACTTCCTCGGCGGAAGGCAGCGCGTTCTTCTCGCGCATGCTGGCGCGGTTCTGCATGTCCTGCTGGTTGATGCGCGAAGGCTTGCGGCGGCCGCCTTTCAGGTAATCGAAGTAGCCGGCGTCGTTGCCCGCGCATTCCGTCACCGCGCGCACGGTGCGCCCCGGCAGCTTCATGAGGTCCCTGAGCGACATCTCGATCGGACGCTCGACCAGCCCGCCTATCGTGAGTATCCAGTCGTCGGGATGCATGGGCTCGGGCACTTCGAGCTGGTTCACGACGTAGTACGCGTCCGTCGGCGTGATGAGCCCCTCGAGGTCCGTGATCGGCGCGCGGCCGTTGATCACCCGCCCCTGCGAGTCCTTGCCCGCGATGATGGTGGCGCGCTTGCGGTCCGGCCAACCCATTACCCAGTCGCCCTCGATTTCCTTGCGCGGCATCGTGGTCCTCCAAAAAAAATCAATTCGCCACAGAGAGCACAGAGAACACAGAGGAGAAGCTCTAACAGCGAGCGTTGACGCCTTCGCCGCTTTCTCTGTGAACTCTGTGTCCTCTGTGGCTATATCCTTACTGCTTTGCCAGACCGAGATCGGTCAGGATCTCGCGCAGCTCCGTCGCCTGCTCCGCGTAGTACTTTTCCGCGTCCTTGCCGCTGCGGAAATTGCTGTCCCAGTAATTCGCCGCAAGCTCTTTCTTCCACTCGTCGGTCTGCGAAAGCTTGTGGAACGCGCTTTCCCAGAAAGCAAGCTGCGCTGCGTTCAGGCCTTTCGGCCCGATCGCGCCCTGGGACGCGTTGAATACATCGTTCACGCCCTGCTCTTTCCACGTCGGCACGCCGGCGAGCGCGCCGGAAATGCGCGCGGACGAGCCGATCGCGATGACGCGTATCGTGCCGGCCTGCAGCTGGCCGATGACGTTGGGCGTGGTCGAAGACACGACGTCGATGTGCCCGCCGAGCAGCGCGGTCACCGATTCGCCCGACGACTTGAACGCCACGACCTTGAGCTTCTTGATGTCCACGCCGGTTGCCTTGAGCGGCCTTGCGATGCCGATGTGGATGTGATTGCCGAGCGTGCTCGCGACCGCGATCGACAGCGACGACGGATCCTTCTTCAGCCGCGCCACCAGGTCGGCGGCGGTCCTGATCGGCGAATCGGCGCGCACCGCCACGGTGATGTATTCGTTGAACAGCAGCGCGATGACGGAGAAGTCGCTCCACGTCATCGGGCTCGTGCCGACGATCTTGTTGGTAAGCAGGGTGTACGGCGCAATCGACACGTAGTGGCCGTCGCCCGCGTGCTGGTTGATGTAGTTCCACGCGATGGTGTTGCCGCCGCCCGGCCTGTTCACCACGGTGCTCGAGGCCTCGACGATCTTCTTCTCCTGCCAGATTTTCTGCACCACGCGGTTCGCCTTGTCGACCGCGCCCCCGGCGGCGGTGCCGGAGATGATCTCGACGTTGCGCTCGGGCTTCCACGGGCTTTGCGCCCAGGCCGTGGCGTTCGGCAGCGCCGCCGCGGCAAGAAGGAGGCAGATCGATGTGCTCAGGATTTTCACGAGTCACCAGTCACGGTTCACGAGTCACTGTCCTCAAGGCCGCACACCCGCCTTCAGCTTCGGTCCGAGCTGCGTCTTCAGGCGTCCCTGCAGCGCGTCGATGAACTGGCACAGGTACGGCCGCGTTTCGCGAGGGTCTATCATGTCCTCGATCGCGAACGCTTCCGCCGTGCGGAACGGCGAGGCGAGCTGCCGCAGCTCTTCCTCGATTTCCTTCTCGCGCTGCACGGGATCGGCCGCCGACTCGATGTCGCGCTTGTAGGCCGCTTTCACGCCGCCTTCGACGGGAAGCGAGCCCCATTCCGCCGAGGGCCACGCGATCTTGAAGTTGAGCCCGCGCCGGTCGATGACGCCGCCGCCCGCGACGCCGTAGCATTTGCGCACAATGACCGTGAATACAGGCACCGTCACCTGAAAACCGATGTAGCGCGCGCGCACGCCTTCGCGCAGGATCGCATCCGCCTCCGATTCCGCGCCGACCATGAGGCCCGGCAGGTCGGCAAAGAAGATGAGCGGGATGTTGAACATGTCGCACAGCTCGACGAAGTGGCCCTGCTTGCGCGCCGCCTTGTAATCCATGATGGTGCCGAACATCGGATTGTTGGCGACGATGCCGACGACCTTGCCGTTCATGCGCGCGAGCGCGGTGATGAGCGAGCGCGCGTACGTCGGCTGGATTTCGAACAGCGAGCCGCGGTCGACCACCATCTCGAGCAGCTTTTTCATCGCGTACGCCTGGCGATTCGAGCGCGGCACGATGCGCGCGAGCGCGTCCTCGCAGCGGTCCACCGGATCGTCGCAGGCCACCACCGGCGGCAGCTCCCACACGTTCTGCGGCATGTAGGAGAGAAACCGGCGAATCTGGCGGAAGCAGTCGGCTTCATCTTCGGCGACGTTGTCTATGGTGCCTGCGGTATCGACCGCGACTTTCACGCCGCCCAGCTCTTCCTTGGTGAGCTTCTGGCCGAACGCGCGCTCCACGACAGGCGGGCCCGCGGCAAAGATCTGACCCTTGCCTTTCACCATGATCGACCAGTGCGCGAGGATGGCGCGCATCGACGGCCCGCCCGCGGTCGTGCCCATCACCGCAGACACCACCGGCACCATGCCCATCAGGTCCACCGAGCGCTCGAAGCCGTCCTGCCCGTAGCCCGGCACCACGGTGTAGCCCTTGCGCTTCGCGGTGTTCACCGTGCCGCCGGTGCCGTCGATCAGGTTCACCAGCGGCATGCGGTACTCGTACGCGAGATCTTCGACGAAGCCGCCCTGGCCGCCTTTGCGCCGGTCGCTGCCGAAGCCGGTGCCTGCGCGTATGGTGTAGTCTTCGCCGCCGATGGCGACCGGCCGGCCGTCGATGGCGCCCAGGCCCATGACATAGGGCGCGGGCTCGAACCGGACGAGCTTGCCGTGCGCATCGTACGTGCTCTTGCCGGCGAGCTTGCCGACTTCGCGGAACGATCCCTCGTCGAGCAGTTGCGCGATGCGCTCGCGCACGGTGAGCTTGCCCGAAGCATGGTGCTTCGCGACGGCCTCCGCGCCGCCGCACGCTTCCGCGAGCTTGCGCCGGCGCTGCAGCTCCTCGATCTCGGGCATCCAGCTCATCGGCGATCCTTCTGCGTCCGCGAGCGGCCGGTCCGTTCGCGGCATGACTCTTCCTTCTCCCCTCGGGAGAAAGGGCGGGGATGAGGGAAGCGAGCAGCGCGCATGCGACGCTCGCTCAGTCCTCGAGAATCGCGACGACCTGGCCTTCGGACACCGGGTCTTTTTCCTGCACCAGGATTTCCTTCACCACGCCCGCGTCTTCGGTGATGACCGGAATTTCCATCTTCATCGACTCGATGATGACGAGCGTGTCGCCCGCCTCGACCCTGTCGCCCGGCTTTGCGGGCACTTTCCACACAGTGCCGGTGATCTCGGATTTCACTTCGATTCGCGCCATGACTGCTCCTCGGTCGGTGGACTAAAGCGCCGGCGGCGCCACGGCCTCGGCACAGGTTCGCAAAAAACGGCTGCTGCCGGCGGACGGCAGAAAGTAGCCGATGCTATGCCGCGGTCTTTGCTGTTGTCAACCAGATTGTTGACAATCTGACAATCGGCCCGTATCGTGGTCGCACCACACCACGCCCCCGCCCATGACCAGCGACTTCGAAGGCGCGCCCGACCGCAGCCAGCTCACGCACTCCCTCGCCGAACAGATCGCGGCGCGGCTGTCCGACCGTATCGTGAGCGGGCAGTACACGCCCGGGCAGCGCATCATGGAGCAGGCGCTCGCCGCCGAGTTCAGCGTGAGCCGCGGCCCGGTGCGCGAGGCGCTGCGGCTGCTGGAGAAGGACGGCCTCGTCACGATACTCGCGCGGCGCGGCGCGCAGGTGACGCGGCTTTCGATCGACGAAGTGCGCGAAATCTTCGACGTGCGCGCGATGCTGAACGGGCTGCGCGACCGGCTGATCGCCGAGCATCCCGACCGCGCCCGGATACTGCCCAGGCTCGAAGCCGAGATCGAAGCGCTCACGCGCTACGCGCGCGATGCGAAGCACGCCGAAGCGTACGTCGACGCCGTGTTCCGCCTCAACCGCATTCTCACCGACGCCGCCGGCAGCAAGCGCTTGCGCGCCATACTGGGCTCGCTCGCGCTGCAGACGCTGCGCTATTCGCAGCTCGGACTCTCCACGCCGGAGCGGCGGCGCCAGTCGGTGCAGCACTGGCAGAAGCTGCTGAAGGCGATACGCGACGGCGACGGCGCTGCCGCAGAGCGCATCGCGCGCCAGCGCGTCACCGATTCCCGCGACGCTGCGATCCGCATGCTGAAAGAGCACGACGCCCGCCAGGCCGCACTGGAAAAGAAAACGCGCCGCGCGGCGTAGACCACGTGGCGGACGCGAGCGTTGTATGCGCCAATGCGCGCGCTTAACATAGTTGCCCCTTCCCCGAGCACACAGGATCCCATCATGGCCGCCATACCCGAACTCAAGGACGCAACGCTCGAACTCGACGGGCGCATTGCCGTGCTCACGTTCAAGCGCGACGACGTGCGCAACGCGCTCACGAGCACCGAGCTCGTCTCCGACATTCCGGCGGCATTGAGCTGGGCGCAGAACAATCCCGAGGTGTCCGTCATCATCATGACCGGCCAGGGCAGCGCGTTTTCCGCCGGCGGCAACATCAAGACGATGGGCGAGCGCGCCAAAGGTCCCGCCTTCGAGCTGCAGCAGAACTACCGCAAGGGCATACAGCGCCTGCCGCTCGCGCTCGAGCAATGCGACGTGCCGGTGATCGCCGCGGTGAACGGGCCGGCGATCGGCGCGGGCTTCGATCTGTGCAACATGTGCGACATTCGCATCGGCTCCACCAACGCGCAGTTCGGCGAGACTTTCGTGAACCTGGGCATCATCCCCGGCGACGGCGGCGCCTGGTTCCTCACGCGCCAGCTCGGCTACCAGCGCGCCGCGGAGCTCACGCTCACCGGGCGCATCGTGAAAGCGGAAGAGGCCAAAGCGCTCGGCATACTGCTCGACGTCGTGCCGCCGGAAGAATTGCTGGCCGCGGCGAAGAAGATCGCGTCCAAGATCGCGGCGAAGCCGCCGCAAGCGATCCGTTACGCCAAGCGGCTGCTCAAGCTCTCGCAGCGCCAGCAGCTTGAAGAGCATCTCGACGTGTGCTCGGCGTTCCAGGCGATCTGCCACAAGACCGACGACCACCAGGAAGCGCTTGCGGCGTTTTTCGAAAAGCGCACCGGCGTGTTCAAGGGCCGCTGAGCCGAGCGCGATGAAGATAAGCAGTCTGCTGCTTGCGGCCACACTCGCATGGGCAACGGCTGCCGGCGCGCAGGAGCAGAAGCTGCTGCCGGCGGACGAAGCGGCGCAGGATGCCTCGTGGGTCGCATTCAGGAACCGCCTGCTCAACGCGCTGCAGAAGCACGACCGCAAGTTCCTGCTGAGCGTCACCGACCGCAACGTGCGCAACACGACGGCCGGCGAGCGCGGCATCGCGGAATTCCAGAAGCAATGGGATCTCGCCTCCGACGCGAGCCCGATCTGGCGCGAGCTCTCTTCGGCGCTGTTCCTCGGCGCGGCCTACATGAGGCGCGACAAGGAAGCGAAAGGCCGGCAGGCGCCACAGGAATTGTGCGCGCCGTACGTGCTCGCGAAGTGGCCACAGGAAATCGAGCCTTTCGGCCATGGCGCCGTCGTTGCGCGCGACACCGCGGCCAGGCGCGAGCCGTCATCGGCGTCGGCCACGGTCCAGGCGCTGTCGTACGACATCGTGGCGGTGCTCGACTGGGACATCGAAGATCGGGAGTCCGGCTCGCCGCAGCGCTGGGTGAAGGTGCGCGTTCCGGCTGGCGAGGGCTACGTGCCCGAGGAGCACGTGCGCAGCCCGATCGAGCTCGCCGCATGCTTCGTGAAAGGGCAGAACGGCTGGCGCATGGTGGCATTCGCGCCGGCGGGCGGGGATTGAGCGCTAGCCCGTTGTCATGGCATAGAGGGCGACGCCGGCCGCCACTAGCGACATCACCATCGCTATTCCGCACAGCAGGTAGGCGCGCGCGAGTTTCTCCCGTGTCATCTCCGCTTCTTCTTCCAGCACTGTGACCGTCTTCTGCAACTGCTCGGCCAGCGCCTTGATGTGATCGGCGTTCTGCGTGATCGCCGCCTGCAGCTCCGCGATCTGCTCTTCGACCGGCTGTTGCAGCTTGCCTTCGCCGCCCGCAGTGGTGCGACGGAACACCGGCTTCGCCGCCTCGACGATGGTGCCGACGTGCGGCAGGATCGCTTTCAAAGCGGGCAATATCCATCCGGCCATGGCTGTCCTTTCGTGGCGACGCGCGCAGCGCCGCAGTCAATCCGACGATGATACGCGCGTGCGCTTTTTGTGCCCGCTCCGCGTCACGCGATCACGTCGAAGTGCCCGATGCGGTGGGACACGCCGTTCACCAGCGCGTGGACCGCGTGCCGGCCCGGATGGTGCGTGCGCGTCGTCATCTGCCTGTAGCCGAGCAACGCGAGCGCTTTCGGATCGCATTGCTTCACCAGCGAGCGCAATGCGCGCTGAACGACCCAGCGCCGCTGCGCACCGGCCTGCGCGAGCCAGCGTCGCGCGGTGTCGAGCAGCCGGTCCGGATGGTCCTTGCCGATGTCATTGAGGTTGTTCGCCACCGAGCGCCGGACGTACAGCTCGGGATCGTCTTTCAAATGCTCCAGCAGCGTCGGCATACCGGTCGGGCAAATGCGCCCGCAGCGCTCGCGCGATGTGACGTGCGCGAGGCATGAGCTCGAGCGCGTCGTAGCCGCGCGCCACGTCCCGCACGAAACGCTCGAGGGCAAACGGGCGATGCACCGCGCGGATCATGGCGCCGATCTGACGCGGCACGTCCATGCCGAACCGGTCCTTCAGCGCATCGGCCATGTCAGACGTCGCTGTGCGCGTTCAGCGGCCGTGTCGCGCTTTCCCAGGCGAGTATCGCGCGCTTGCGCGTCGTGCCCCAGCGGTAACCGCCCACCACGCCGGTCTCGCGAATCACGCGATGACAGGGGATGAGGAAAGCGAGCGGGTTGCGACCGACCGCCGTGCCGACTGCGCGCGCCGACCGCGGGTCGCCGAGCGCGCTGGCGAGGCCGCCGTACGTGACCAGCATGCCCGCCGGTATGCGCAACAGCGCGCGCCACACGCGCACCTGGAATGCCGTGCCCTGGACGTACGCGCGCAGCGGTCTCGTCGCAGCGTCTGCATGCGTGCGAAAGACGCGCTGCGCGATTTCAGCGGCCTGCGCGTCGTCGCGCTCGAGGCTCGCGTGCGGCCATTCGGCGCGCAGTGCGTCGAGCGCCGCAGCATCGTCACGGTCTTCGAAAGCGAGATGGCACACGCCGCGCTCGTTCGCTGCGATGAGGCAGGCGCCGAAAGGACTTTCCGCCCGCCCGTAGCTGACCGTACAACCAGCGCCGCCGCGCTTCACTTCACCAGGCGTCGCCGCTTCCAGCGTGACGCACAGGTCGTGCAGGCGCCCGGGCCCCGACAGCCCGGCATCGAGCGCGGCGTCGAACACGCTCGCGCCCTCGCGCAGCAGCGCCTTCGCATGCGCGACGGTCAGGCATTGCAGAAAATCTTTCGGCGTGACGCCCGCCCAGGTGCTGAACAGGCGATGAAAGTGGAAAGGGCTCATGCCGGCGTGCGCCGCCAGCGTGGCGAGATCCGGCTGCGCCGCGTGATGCGACTCGAGATAGTGAATGACGCGCTCGATGCGCTCGTACGCTTGCATGACGCGATCCTCTCACGGCGGCAGTGCGCCGGCCACCCGATTCTTGCGGTGCGGCGATCAGCGGCCGGCGGCGGCCGAGCGCGGCATCGCGGACACCGCGGCGCGCACGCGTTTCTCCCAGCGATAGATACGCACCGGCGGTATGTTGAGCAGCTCCACGTCGACGTGCGCGGGGCCGAAGTACGGGCGCGACAAGGTCTCGACATGCCCGCGCACCTGGTAGGCGACGAAGCGGCCGCCCGGCACCAGCGCCCTGTAAATGCCGTCGAGGATGCGCCCTGCCATCGACGGCGGCATGGTGGAAAACGGGATGCCGGAGACGATCGCATCGGCGCCGGCCAGCCGATGGCGCTCCATCAGCGCGGGCAGCTCCTCGGCGCTGCCGTGATGCACGATCAGTCGCGGGTCGGCGATGCGCTGGACGATGTCATGGAACTGCGGGTTGAGCTCGACGCACAGCAGTCGCGCGTGATCTTTCATGCCTCTCAGCAGCGCGCGCGTCGTGCCGCCCGTGCCCGGCCCGAGCTCGACCACGACGCGCGCGTTGCCGACGCCCGCCAGCCGCGCGATGCGGCGCTCGAGAAACTGCGAGCTCGGAATGATGGAACCCACTTGCTGCGGATGCTTCAAAAACCCACGGAGGAAGGCGATGCGTTTGGCTTTGGGCGAGTCCATGCTTGTTGTCCGGATGCGCTGTCAGTCTGACTGGCGAAGGTGCTGCTGCGAACGCACGAACGAACGCCGAAGACCTTGCCGTGAACACCAACGACGCGTGATACACGCCGTCACGTCGACCCCGGCAACCGCTTTCGCCGAGGGGCACTCACATCACGCCGCGCACGCCAGCAGGGGTCGGACCGGAGCCCGTTCGCCCCATGGCATACCCTGCGTATTAGGCCAAGGAAGGGCCGCCTTGGCAAGGCGCGGCGCAGTCCGGCCGCACCGGCGTCGCGCAAAAACAAAGCCAGCCGCCGGGCTGGCCTCGCGCGCTGCGCTTTACGCTTACCTCGCGCCCTTGCCCGGCGTCTTGCCGCCGCGGCTGCCGGCGAGATCGCGCGCCATGCTGAGCGCAACGGCAACGCCGCGCACCATATTCTGTTTCCACATACGTTGATCTGCTGACCCTCGGTGCGGCGCGAGCGCCCCATGCGACGGGAGGTGCAAGCCGCGTACCGCGGCGAGCGCTGACTCGCGTTCCGGCCGCCGCGCTAGAACACGCGGTGAAACCACAGCAGCGACAGCAGCGCCGAGAGCACTGCGGCCACTGCGGCCGCGGCCGAGAACAGCGCCGTCACTTCGCTCGGCTTCTTCTCCAGCACGAAGCGGGCGTTGAGTCCCTCGTAAATCTTGCGCAGATCGGGCGCATTGCCGGCGTAGAAGTATTCGCCGCGAGTGACGTCCGATATCGCCTTCAATGCGTCTTCGTCGAGGCGCACGCGCATGCGCCAGCCTTCGAAGCCCATCACTTCGCCTTCCGGCGTGCCGATGCCGACGGTGAACACGCGCACGCCGCGGTCGGCCGCCATGCGCGCGGCATCGAGCGGATCGGGCCCCGTCGTCGTCTGTCCGTCGGTGAGAAGGATGATCGCTGCCGAAGTATTCGATCCGGGCGCCACCGGCTTGAACGGCGCTTTGCCGTCGTCCACGCCAGGCTCCGACAGCGGCCTCGCGCGAGGGCGCGAGCGTCGCGACGCCGGCCGCTCGAAAGCGAGATCGCCGATCTCGATGCCGGCGTCGGGGAAGAGGGTCGCAAGCGACATGATGATGCCGCTGCCGACGGCCGTGCCGCGCTGGAGCTGAAACCGGTCGATTGCCGCAATGAGGTCGTCGCGGTTTTCGGTGGGCGCCTGCACCACCGCCGCCGTCCCTGCGAAGGACACGATGCCGATGCGCACGCTGCGCGGCTGATCTTCGATGAACGCCTTGGCCGCCTGCTGGGCCGCCACCAGGCGGTTGGGCTGGACGTCTTCGGCTCGCATGCTGCCCGACACGTCGATCGCGAGAATGATGGTTTCATGATGCGACGGCAGCGTGACCACCGCGGCCGGTCGCGCGACGGCGACGATCATCAGCGTCAGCGCGAGCAGGAACAGCAGCGGCGGAATGTTCCGGCGCACGCGCTGGCCCGGCCCCAGCGCGTCCTTGAGCAACCCCAGGCTCGCGTAACGCAGCGCCGCGCGCTTTTTCCGGCGCAGCACGACGAGGTACAGCGCAACGGCGGCCGGCACGGCGAGCAGCAGCCACAGCATGGTCGGCCACAGGAAAGTCATGGCGCGCGATGCCGGGCTGGCATGACGGCAGGCATGCGGCTGCGGCGCTTGCGCGTGTCCGCGTAGCGCAGGATCGCGTCCACCAGATCGTCTTCCGTGGACAGCTCCAGCGCATCGACGCCCGCGTCGGCGAACGCCGTGCGCAGCGCCCGCTCGCGCTTTTCCGCTGCCGCGGTGAAGCGCGCGCGAAAGCGGCGGTCATGCGTGTCCACGAGCAGCTGCTCGCCGGTTTCGGCGTCCTGCACCACCACCAGCCCGATGTCCGGCATGGCGTGCTCGAGCGGATCGTGCAGCCGCACCGCCAGCGTCTCATGCCGCCGCGCGAGCTGCGCGAGCGAAGGCCCCCAGCCCGGCACGCTGATGAAATCGGACAGCACGAACACGAGCGAGCGGCGCGGCACGAAGCGCAGCGCGCCATCGATGAAGACGCGCAAGTCGGTGGCCGCGCCCGTTGCGCGCTCGGGGTGGGTGGTAAGCTCGTGCATGATGTGCAGCACGTGACGGCGGCCGGCGCCGGCGTGCACCACCGCCTCGACCCCATCGCCATAGATCAGCGCGCCGACGCGATTGCCGTGGCGCGTGAGCAGCCGCGCGATCAGGCCCGCGAAATCGATGGCGAGAGCGCTCTTCCGGGTGTCGCGCGAGCCGAAGCGCACCGATCCCGACAGATCCACCAGAAACCATGCCGTCACTTCGCGGTCTTCGTGATACTCGCGCACGTACGGCGTCTGCATGCGCGCCGTCACGTTCCAGTCTATGTGGCGCACGTCGTCGTGGTACTGGTATTCGCGCAGGTCGGCGAGGTCGAGGCCGAAGCCGCGGAACAGCGTGCGGTAATCGCCCTGCAGCACGCCGTCGAGGCGGCGCAGCACGGTCCACTCCAGGCGCTTCAGCCAGAGCTCAGGATTGCGCGGCGACTCGGACATGGCTCTCGAGCGGCTTGTCGGGCGCGCGCACGCGCTCCATGACGCGGTTCACGAGGTCGTCGGCGCTGACATGCTCGGCGAGCGCTTCGTAGGTGAGCACCAGCCGATGGCGCAACACGTCGGGCGCAATGTCGGTGACGTCTTCCGGCAGCACGTACTCGCGCCCGCGCAGGAAGGCAAGGGCGCGCGCGCCTTCGATCAGGCCTATGGTCGCGCGCGGGCTCGCGCCGAACGAGATGTAGCGCGACAGGTCTTTGAGGCCGCAGCGCACCGGCTCGCGGGTTGCGCCCACCAGCCGCACGGCATACATCAGCAGCGAAGGATCGACGTACGCGCGGCGGCACGCGCGCTGCAGCTCTGCGAGCTCGTCGGTCGTAGTGACTGCAGATACCGGTGTCGCGGGGCCGGTGACGCGCTCGACGATGGCGTACTCCTCGTCCTCGCTCGGGTAACCAACGACCACTTTCATCATGAAGCGATCCACCTGCGCTTCGGGCAGCGGATAAGTGCCCTCGGTCTCGATCGGGTTCTGCGTCGCCATGACGAGGAAAGGCTCCGGCACCTTGTGCGTCTCGCCGCCGATGGTGACCTGCCGCTCCTGCATCACCTCCAGCAGCGCGCTTTGCACTTTGGCCGGCGCGCGGTTGATCTCGTCGGCGAGCAGCAGATTCGTGAACACCGGCCCCAGCGCGGTGGTGAACTCGCCGGACTTCTGGTTGTAGACGCGCGTGCCGGTCAAGTCCGCAGGCACAAGGTCGGGCGTGAACTGGATGCGCCGGAACTCTCCGCGCAGCGTGCTCGCCAGCGTCTTTACCGTGAGCGTCTTCGCAAGCCCCGGCACGCCTTCGACCAGCAGGTGGCCCTGCGCGAGTATTGCGACCAGCACGCGCTCGAGGAAGTGGTCCTGGCCGACCACCACCTTCTTCACTTCGTACAACACGCGCTGCATCGAAGCGGCGATGTTGCGGCGGCTCCCTTCGAGTCTGTCCATGCGCTCTCCCTGTCAGAACGGCGATAGCCCGACGGCGGCGGCGGCGTTCTCGATCGGCACGGCGAATGCGATGCCGATGAACACCGACTGCTCGCCCGGGTTGAGGATGGCGGTGACGATGCCGACGACTTCGCCATCCGCGGTCACCAGCGGCCCGCCCGAATTCCCCGGATTCGCGGCCGCATCGAACTGGATGAGATTGGTGAGCAGGCGCTTGCCTTCAGGCGTGCGGTACTCGCGGCGCAATCCCGACACCACGCCGCTCGTGACGGATGGGCCAATGCCGAAAGGAAAGCCGACGGCGATCACGCGGTCGCCTTCGCGCAGGTCGCGCGTGGAGCGCAGCGTTGCGGGCGTCAGATCGTCCGGCAAAGTGTCCGCGCGGATCACCGCGAGATCGTGCTCGGGCCGCGTTCCGGTGACGGTGGCGTCCGATTCCGTGCCATCCTCGAACACCACCCGCAACGCGTCCGCCACCGACACCACGTGCAGGTTGGTCAGTATCGTTCCGTTGTCGAGCATGACCACGCCGGTGCCGGTGCTCAGCTCTTCGCGCTTGCCGTTGTCTTTCGCGTTGCCGAGACCGCGCACGCGCACCACGGAGGGGCGCACCTTGTCGTACGCGCGCGACGCGGGAGACGGCACCGTCTGCGTCTCCAGCGTGTGCAGCACCGACGCGTCGATGTCTTTTTGCGTGAGCGCTCGCGGCGCCGGCGTGAGCGTCGCATGGAGCAGCACGCCGCCCGCGGCCAGCAGCGCGCCCGCGACGACCCATAGCGGCCGTTCGCAGCGTTGCAGCAGGCGCCGCCACCGGCTCGGCGGACGGGACGCGGAAGTCGCGGCGGCTGGAGGCGCGGGCGCGCTACCGTCCCGCCCGGCGTCGGGCGTCGCGCGGGAGCTGCTGTAAACCGGTACGCGCTTCATGGGCGTGCGATCGGATCATCACGGCCGAATGGAGCACAGGAGGAGCAACTGTTGAGCCTGACAATTTCGAGCGATGGCCTGCTGTCGGGCGCGCGGGGCGCGGTAAAACTTTCCCGCCGCAGTCAAAACCCGAATGGCGATGAAGCCGGTGATGGTAAAGCCGATGTGAATCCTGGCATGGGTTTATTGAGTATCCGCTAAATGGTCGACAAACCATTGTCGGCACGAATCTCCCTTCTCCCTCCGGGAGAAGGGTCGGGGATGAGGGAATCGAGCGTCAACGATTTACCGGACGCCCAATAGGCATTTTTTGAGACCACGCCACCTCTAATAGCTGGTCGGCCAGGTCCTCATGAGATGCTGTCCCACGCCACCCGCGAGCCGCAGGCGATGCACTTCGAGCATGCGTATCAGCCAGTCGCGGGTGTCGCGCGGATCGATCACGTCCTGGGCGGTATAGACCGCGGCGGAGTCGTAGGCGGTCGTTCCCTTGCTCATTCTGGCGACCGCGGCGGCGTACGCCTCGCGATCGGACGGATCGGCGCCGAACACCACGCGCGCGCCGAACTCGGGTTTCATGAAGCTCACCTCTGCCGTCACCCAGCACGCCACTTCGTCCGCGTTGCCGCCCGCACCCATGTTGGAGACGGCGAGCCCGTAGCTCTTGCGCATGATCACCGACAGCTTGGGCACGGTGACGAGCGTCATGGCGTTGAGCCAGTTCATCACCTTGCCCGTCACGCCCTTCTGCTCGCCTTCGAGGCCGATCAGAAAGCCGGGCTGGTCCACCAGCATGACGATCGGGATGTTGAACGAGTCGCACAGCACGAAGAACGCCTGCACTTTCTGGCACTCGTCCGCGCCGATCGCACCGCCGCGGTGCAGCGGATTGTTGGCGATGATGCCGACCGAGTGCCCGTCCAGCCGCGCCAGCGCCGTGACGATCGCCCTGCCGTAGCGCGACTTCATCTCGAACAGGGAATCGCGATCGACGATGCAGCGCACCACCTTGCGCACGTCATACACCTGGTTCGCCGATTCCGGAACGTGCTCGAGGATGCGCGGCATGTCGGCGCCCGAGCCCTCGGGCACGGGGGCTTCGGGCGGCGGCTCCATGTTGGAGCCGGGGAGGTACGACAGGAATTTCCGTATCGCCGCGATGGCTTCCGCGTCGGTGTCGACCGCCAGGTCGACGATACCGCTGCCCTCGGCGTGCACCCGCCATCCGCCGAGCGCTTCGCCGTCGACCTGCACGCCGGTCGCCATCGAGATCAGGCGCGGGCTGGACACCGCCATGATCGCGCCCTTGCGCATGACGCAGAAATCGGACATCGCCGCGTACCATGCCGAGGAGCCGTAGCAGTAGCCGAGCACGCCGGCGGCCCACGGCGATTCGCGCAGCCGCTGGTATTCGACCGGATCGTCCTTGGAACCTATCGATCCTGCGCCCATCACGTCGGGCATGCGCGCGCCGGTGGATTCGCCGAGGAACACGATGGGAATGCCGCGCTTCCTGGCGACACCCTTCATGTGCTTGAGCTTGCGGATATTGATCGTGGCGCTGGACGCGCCTTTGACGGTGAAGTCGTTGGACACCGCAGCCGCCTCGCGACCCTCGATGCGCCCGAAGCCTGCGACCTTGCCGTCGGCCGGTGTGCTCGCGCGGTCATCGGGCCGGTTTGATCGCGCATGCATGCCCGACTCGAGGAAAGTGCCCGCGTCGAACAGGAGGTCGAGGCGCTCGCGCGCATTGAGCACGCCCTGCGCGCGACGCTCGGCGAGCTTTTTCTCTCCCCCCATCGCGAGCGCGAATCGTGCGCGCTCGTCCAGCTCTTCCAGCTCCTTGTCGAAGGCCATCAATCCACCCGGTAGCGCTTGAGTTTGCCCGTATCCAGCGTGAGGCCTATGCCGGGTCCGTCGGGGAGGACCAGCTCGCCGTCCTTTATCGTCAGCTCCTCTTGCGCGACGTGATCGGCCGCATCGAGGAAGCTGCTGATCTCGTGCGCGTGCACGGCCGAGTATGTGCAGCAAAAGTGCGCTGCCGACGCCGTGCCTATGTGCATGTCGGCCTGCGTGCCGTTGTGCACCGGGGTATAAAAGCTGCGCGCCAGCGCGAGAATCTGCCGCGAATGCGTGTAGCCGGTGCGCGCGCACTTGATGACGACCGAGCGTATCGCGCCGAGCGCGAGCTGGTCGCGCACGTCGTCGGGGGTCATGCACGAATCGTCGCCGGAAATCGGAATGCGAGTGCGCTGGGCGCACCAGAGCTTGCCTTTGCCGTCGCGCGCGGGGATCGGCTCTTCGATCAAAGCGATGCCGACCTCCTCGAAGAAAGGAATCATCTCGATCAGGTCCTGCGAGCTGTAGCCCTGATTGCAGTCGATGGCGATCTCGACGTCCGGGCCGACGAGCTTCCGCAGCGCCGTGAGGACTTCGCGATCCTTCGCGCGGTCCATGCCGCATTTCACCTTGAACGCGCGAAAGCCATGGTCCGCCATCATGCGCTCGGCCTCGCGCACCATGTCGGCCGCCGGCGCCATCGACAGCCGCCAGTTCACCGGCAACGGCTTCACCGTGCCGCCGAGCAGCTGCGCGCACGACACGCCGAGCCGCTTCGCCTGCGCGTCGAAAATCGCCATGTCGAGCGCAGCCTTCGCCGTCGGATTCCAAGCGATCGCATCGAACGCCGACCACACGCGCGCGATATCGAACGCATTGATGCCGACGAGTGCCGGTGCGAAGTGATCGCGGATGATCGTGACGAGCGACTTCTGCGTCTCGCCATAAATCGTTGGCCGCGGCGGCGCATCCGCAATGCCCTCCGTACCGTCGCTCAAGGTCACGACGACGACCACGTTATCGATGCTCTTGATCTCGCCGCGCGCCCATTTGATGGGACGCAGCAACGGTATCGCGACGGGTATGGCTTCGATCTTGAGGATCGACAGATCGCGGCACTGGGTGTAAGTCGTATTCATAGGGGTCTCACGGCCGGGTCGGCAGGTCGAACTTCGGCGCTTCGACGCGCTTCGCGACCCGGGTCCACTTCTGCGTATCGGTTCTGATGGTTGCGGCAAAGTGCTCGGGCGTGTCGGCGATGACGAGGGCCCCCACGCCGGCCATGCGCTGCTGCACATCGGGCTGTGCCATCAGTCGCACGACTTCGTCATGCACCTTGTCCACCACCGCGCGCGGCGTGCCTGCGGGCGCGAGCAGCCCGTACCAGATGCCCGATTCGTAGCCCGGCATACCGGACTCCGCGATGGTCGGCACTTCGGGCGCAGCGGGGAAACGCTTGACGCTGGTGACGCCGAGCGCGCGCAGCTTTCCCGATTTCACATGGGGCAAGGCCACCAGCGGATCGCTGAAGAGCAGCGAGATCTGGCCGCCGAGCAGGTCGGACAGCGCCGGCGCCATGCCTTTGTACGGCACGTGCACCATGTCCACGCGTGCCATCGCCTTGAACAGCTCGCCCGAGAGATGCGTGGGACTGCCCGGTCCGCCGGAGCCGAACACGAGCGCGCCCGGATGCGCCTTCGCGAGTGCGATCAGCTCCTTCACCGAGTGTGCCGCGGTGGACGGATGGACCACCAGCATGAACGACGAGTACACGAGATTGCTGATCGGGGCAAAATCGCGCACGCCGTCGTACGACAGCTTCGGCATCAACCCGGGGTTGATCGCCATGGCGGTCGTTCCCATCACCAGCGTGTAACCGTCTGCAGGCGCTTTGGCGGCAAGATCCATGGCGATGATGGTGTTGGCGCCCCCGCGATTGTCGACGACCACCTGCTGATGCCAGACATCGGTGAGCTTCTGGGCAACGATGCGCCCGAGCAGATCGGCCGGACCGCCGGCCGGATACGGCACGATCAAACGCACCGCCTTTTGAGGATAGCTCGTTTCGCCGCCCGCAGTGGTTTGCGCCGAGGACGAAAAGGAGCTGCCGAGCAGCAGCGCAGGGATCGCGCAGAGCGCCAATCGAATGCGGGGTGCTTCCATCAGAGGCTCACTCCCAGCTCGCGTATCAGCTTGCCCCACTTGGCGCTGCCTTCGCGTATCGAGTGCGCGAGTTCCTCGGGTGTTCCGCCTGCCGGCTCGGCACCGTCCGAGGCGAGCGATGATTTCACCTCGGGCAGCTGCAATGCGCGGTTGAGCTCGGTGTTGAGCTTGCTGATGATGGTCGCCGGCGTGCGGGCGGGCGCGAGTACCGCGAACCAGCCTTCCGCCGCGTACCCGGGCAGGCCCGACTCCGCAACCGTCGGTATGTCGGGCAGCAGCCCCGATCGCTTCGCCGTGGAGACGGCAAGCGCACGCAGCTTGCCGCTGCGCACCTGCGGCAGCGCGGGCGGGAAGGGCGAGAACATCATCTGCACCTGGCCGCCGATCAGGTCGGTCACGGCGGGCGACGCGCCCTTGTACGGCACGTGAATGATTTTGACGTTCGCCGTGGCATTGAAGAGCTCGCCGAAGAGATGATTCCACGTGCCAGCGCCCGACGAGGCGTAGTTCAGCTTGCCGGGATTCGCGCGCGCGTAGGCAACGAGCTCCTGCACCGTCTTCGCCGGCAGCGACAAGGTGGTGACCAGCAGGCCGGGCGGCGTGGAGACGAGCACGACCGGCGCGAGATCGCGCTGCGGATCGTACGAGAGCTTCTTGTACAGGCTGTTGGCGACCAGCACGCTGCCGAAGGTGCCCATGACGATGGTGTACCCGTCCGGCGTCGCCCTCGCGCCTTGCTCGACGCCCAGCGTGCCGCCGGCCCCGGGCCGATTGTCGATCACGACCTGCTGCCCGAGCGCATCGGTCAGCTTGATGCCGAGCAGGCGCCCCAGCACGTCGGTGTTGCCGCCCGGCGGAAACGGAATGATGAAGCGTATCGGGCGGCTGGGATAGGCATCCGCCGCGCTTGCGGCGCAAGGCGCGAGCGCGCATCCGGTCAACGCCGCAACAGCGATTTTTCTCATTGCTCCTCCACCGCTCGCGTTTCGGTGCAACGCGTCACCGGTCACGAGTCACGGGTCACGGTTTCCTAATAGGACGTCGGCCAGTTGCGCAGCAGATGCTCGCCCACGCCTTTCTTCATGCGCAGGCGGTGAATCTGCAGCGTGCGGATGAGATAGTCGCGGGTGTCGCGCGGATCGAGCACGGTTTGCGCTTCGTACAGCTCCGCCAGCCCCCACGCCGACGTGTCGCGGTCGACTTCCGCTTTGAGCTTGTTGAAACGCTCGGGATCGTCCTCGTACTTCACGCCGTGCAGCACGTTCACCGAAACGGCCGGATCCATGAAGCCCAGGTCGGCCATCGGCCAGATCGCGACCTCGTCCGCGTTCTTGCCGCCCGCCATGTTGATGAACGCCTGGCCGTAATCCTTGCGCATGATCACCGTGAGCTTGGGCACGGTCACCTGCGTGAGCGCATTCATCCAGTTGATGACCTTGCCCGGCATGCCGCGCATCTCGCCTTCGACGCCGATCAGGAATCCCGGCACGTCCACCAGGAAGACCAACGGCACGTTGAAGGAATCGCACAGCACCATGAAGCTGATGACTTTCTGGCAGGCATCGGCGTCGAGCGCGCCGCCTTTGAACATCGGATTGTTGGCGATGAAGCCGACGCTCTTGCCATCGAGCCGCCCGAGCACCGTGGTGATGGATTTGCCGAAGCGCTCCTTCAGTTCGAAGGTCGAGTCGAGGTCCGCGATGGCCTTGATCACCTTGCGCACGTCGTACACCTTGTTGCGCGACTCGGGGATGATGTCGAGCATGCCGCGGCAAGGCTCTTCCGAGCCCGGCGGCACGGGAAACTCGGGCGGCGGCTCCATGTTGTGGCTCGGCAGATAGGACAGGAAGCGCTTGATCGCGTCGATCGCCTGCTTGTCGGTGTCCACCGCCATGTCGGCGAGGCCCGAGATGCCGGTGAGCAGCTTCCAGCCGCCCAGCTCTTCGGCCTCTATCGGCTTGTTGATCGCGATCGAAGTGACGTTGGGGCTCGCGATCGCCATGATCGAGCCCTTGCGCATCACCACGAAGTCCGACATCGCGGAGTACCAGGTGGAGGAGCCGTAGCATTGCCCGAGCAGCGCGGACACCCACGGGCTTTCGCGGAACCGCTGGTACTCGGTCGGGTCCTGCGCGATGATGGCGCGGCCGGCGGCACCCATGCGGTCCGGCATGCGCGCGCCGCTCGATTCGCCGAGAAAGACGAGCGGCATGCCGCGCCTGGTCGCGACCTGCTTCACGTGCTTGATCTTCTTCATGTTGACCACGGCGCTTGATGCGCCGAGCACGGTGAAGTCGTTCGACACCAGCGCCACTTCGCGGCCCGCGATGCGCGCGAAGCCCGCAATCTTGCCGTCGGCGGGCGTCTTGTGCTTCACCTCGGGTCGTATGGCGCGCGCATAGCGGCCGGACTCGATGAAGCTGTCCTTGTCGATCAGGCAATCGATGCGCTCGCGCGCGTTGAGATGGCCTTCGGCTTTGCGCTTCGCGAGTTTTTCGGCGCCGCCCATGCCGAGCGCTTCGGCGGTCTTCTCCTGGTATTCCTCGATCAGTTTCTCGAACGCCACACTGAATCCTTCCACGGTAAGTCGATGCCTGCGCGGCTCGCGCCGTCTCTAAGATAAACGCTCACGCCTTATGTTGTCAACGAGATTGTTAACAATCTGACAAAAGTGGACACCCTTCGCGCTTTACTGCCTGCGGTGCTCTATTGGAACGGGAGGAAGATCAGCCGCGCGCCTGCTTCGCCATGCCGCGCGCGATGACGAGCTGCTGGATCTGGCTGGTGCCTTCGTACAGGCGGAACAGGCGCACGTCGCGATAGAAGCGCTCCACCGCGTACTCCTGCATGTAGCCCGCGCCGCCGTGGATTTGCACCGCGCGGTCGGCGACGCGGCACACCATCTCGGACGCGAACAGCTTGCAGCACGAGGCTTCGAGCGTGATCGGCTCGCCGTTGTCGCGGCTGCGCGCCGCTTCGAGCACCATGCTGCGCGCGGCGAAAATCTCCGCCTTGCTGTCCGCGAGCATCGCCTGCACCAGCTGGAATTCCGCGATCGGCTTGCCGAACTGCTGGCGCTCGATCGCGTAGGCGAGCGCTTCTTCGAGTATGCGCTCGGCCGAGCCTGCGCACACGGCGGCGATGGTGAGGCGCGCCTTGTCGAGCACTTTCATCGCCGTCTTGAAGCCCTGGCCTTCCTTGCCGCCGATGAGATTCTCCGACGGCACGCGCACGTCTTCGAACACGACGTCGGCGGTATGCGCGCCGCGCTGCCCCATCTTCCTGTCGGGATTGCCGACGGAAAGCCCGGGCGTATTGCGCTCGACCAGAAACGCCGACACGCCGCTCGCGTCGCGCGTCGACGGGTCGGTGCGCGCCATGACGGTGAAGACACCCGCTTCGGGCGCGTTGGTGATGTAGCGCTTCGCGCCATTGATGACGTAATCATCGCCGTCGCGTTTGGCGCGCGTGGTGAGCGAGCCCGCGTCGGAGCCCGAGCCCGGCTCGGTCAGCGCGAACGAGCCGATGATCTCGCCGCTCGCGAGCCGCGGCAGCCAGCGTTCCTTCTGCGCTTCGGTGCCGTCGATGACGATGCCGAGCGAGCCTATGCCGTTGTTGGTGCCGACGATGGAGCGAAAGCACGGCGAGGCATGGGTGAGCGCCATCGCCACCAGCACTTCCTCTTCCATGGTGAGGCCGAGGCCGCCGTACTGCTCCGGTATGGTGAGCCCGAACAGTCCCATCTCGCGCATCGCGGCGAGCACGTCCTGCGGAATTTCGTCGGTCTCGACCACTTCGGCTTCGCGCGGGATGAGGCGCTCGCGCACGAAGCGCGTCACCGTGTCGAGCAGCACGTTGAACGATTCGGAATCGCGGATCATGGCTGCGGAGTCTCCCCGGGTTGTGGCCGCAGCTTACTGCAGCTCGACATGGGCCTCCTTGATCACGGTCGCCCACTTCGCGCGCTCGCTGTCCATGAAGGCGTTGAATTCGTCGGGCGAGTTGCCCACGATTTCCGCGCCGAGCGCGCTGATGCGCTCGCGCACGTCGGGCAGCTTGAGGATGCGCTGCGTCTCCGCGGCGAGCTTGTCGATGATGGGCCTGGACGTGCCCGCGGGTGCAACCAGACCAAACCACGCGCCGGACTCGTAGCCGGGCACGCCGGCTTCGGCGACCGTCGGCAGCTCAGGAGCGGCGGGCGTGCGTTTCGCCGGACTTACTGCGAGCGCGCGTATCTTGCCCGCCTTCACCTGCGGCAGATACGGCGGGATGTTGTCCATGGTAAGCGCGATCTGGCCGCTCATGACGTCCGCCATCACGCCCGCGCTGCCTTTGTACGGGACGTGCGTCATCTGCGTGCCCGTCATGCTCCTGAACAGCTCCATCGACAGGTGCGCGGTGCTCCCCAGGCCCGGCGAGCCGTACGAGAGCTTCCCGGGATTCGCTTTCGCGTACGCGATCAGCTCCTTCACCGACTTCACCGGCAGCGCGTTGTTCACCACCAGGATGTTGGGAACCATGGCGACGAGACTCACGCCGGTAAACTCCCTGGGGTCCCAGGCAAGCTTGCGGTACAGCCCGGGATTGATGCCATGCGTGCCGGCAGCCGCCATGAGCAGCGTATAGCCGTCGGCCGCGGACTTCGCCGCGATCTCCGTGCCGATGTTGCCCGCTGCGCCGGGCCGGTTGTCGACGATCACCGGCTGGCCCCAGTTCTCGCTCATCTTCTGGCCCACGGCGCGCGCCAGGATGTCGGTCGCGCCCGCGGGCGTGTAGGCGACGATGATGCGAATCGGGCGTAGCGGATACTCCTGCGCCGCTGCCGGCGCACTGACGACGGCCGCGACGGCCGCGCACAACAGCCATTGCCTCATCACTCCTCCTCCTGCTGGTTACGGCTACGGTCAGTCGAGCTTCACTTTGGCTTCTTTGACCACCTTCGCCCACTTCGCGAGATCGCGCTGTATCGTCGCGGCGAACTGCTCCGGCGTGTTGCCCACCGGCGCGGCGCCCTGCTCGGCGAGACGCTGCTTCACGTCCGGCGACTGCAGCGCTTTGACCAGCACAGCGTTCAACTTCTGCACGATGTCGCGCGGCGTGGCGGCGGGCGCGAGCACCGCGAACCACACGCTCACTTCGAAGCCCGGCAGGCCCGATTCGGCGACCGTCGGCAGCTGCGGCAGCGCAAACGAGCGCCTGGCCGTGCTCACCGCGAGCGCACGCAGCTTTCCGGCCCTCACGTGCGGCAGCGACGTCGGCATGTTGTCGAACATGAGCGAGACCTGGCCGCCGATGATATCGACCAGCGCCGGCGCGCTGCCCTTGTAGGGAATGTGGTTGACGTCGATGCCGGCCATGCTCTTGAAGAGCTCCATCGACAGGTGAGTCGACTGCCCGGCGCCGGTGGAGGCGTAGTTGATCTGCCCGGGTTTCGACTTCGCCAGCGCGATGAGCTCCTTCACGTTCTTCACCGGCAGCGACGGATGCACTTCGAGGATATTCGGGACCTCGGCAAGAATGGTGATCGGCGCGAAATCCTTCACCGGGTCGAAGCCCAGCCTGGAATACGCGTGCGGATTGATCGTGAGGGTGCTGCCGGGGTCGGTGAGCAGCGTGTAGCCGTCGGGCGGCGATTTCGCGACGAGCTCGGTGCCGATGTTGCCGCCGGCACCGCCGCGGTTGTCGATGATCACCTGCTGGCCGAGCGCCTCGGTGATTTTCTGGCCCGCGACGCGGGCAAGGATGTCGGTCGTGCCGCCGGCGGGAAAGGGTACCACCATGCGTATGGCGCGCGTCGGATAGTCGGCCGCCGCGGCGTTCAACGACACGGCGGCGATCGCGGCCGCTGCTGCAATCCACTTCGATGTCATGCTGCGCTCCGTTGCCGCGCGGCGACCACGTGCGCCGCGCCTGGGTTAACGGCGCTTGGGTCCGAACCCGGGATCGTAGTGCGGGCCCGTCATGGTGCCGTCCACTGCCTTGCCGATGATACCCTGCGAAAGATCCTTGATCGCGATGAAAATCACGTCTTCGTCCTGCGTCGACACCAGCGTATGCGGCGCGTTGGCCGGTATGTAGATCATCGTCCCGGCGGGCGCGACCACGCGCTTGCCGTTCACCGAGCCCTTGAGCGTTCCCTTCACCACGTAATTGAACTGCTCGTTCTTGTGCGAGTGCATGCGCGAGCCGGTGCCGCGCGGCTTGTGGATGTAGCCGACCAGCATGCGCTCGCCTTCGAGCACGCCGCCATGCGAAGTCGAATAGCCGGTGCCCGCGGGCACTTTCTTCAGGCTCGCAAACCTGTAGTGGTAGCGTTCGCCGCCCGCCTTGATGGCGCCTTCGGTTTTCGTTTTTCCAGCGCTTTTTTTCGAGGCCTTCGCGGGCGCCCTGGAAGGCGCCCGCTTGACCGTTTTCTTCTTCACTCCAGCCATGCCCCTCGCTCCTTGTCCTGTCCTACAGGTAGTCGACGATTTTCCAGTCGCCCGGATTCACGTTCACTACGCTCCTGCTCCTGCCTGCGCGCCGGTCGGCGTAGAGGCGGCCTTCCTTCATCACGATCTGGATGTTCTTCTTTTCCTGCAGGCATGCGATGTCCGCGAGCGGATCGCCGTTCACCGCAATCATGTCGGCGAGCTTGCCCGCTTCCACCGTCCCCAGGTCCTTCTCCATCTTGATCGCATGCGCGGCGTTGCGCGTTGCCGTGAGCAGCGCGTCCATCGGCTTCATGCCGAGCTTCACATACACCTCCAGCTCGCGCGCGTTGGTGCCCATTTCCGGATCGAAGCCCATGTCGGTGCCGAGCGCGATTTTCACGCCGGCCTTGTACATGTTCTGGAAGGTCTCGTAGCAGTAGGGCTGCAGCGCCTTCATCTTGTTCAGCACGAACTGCGACGTGCCCTGATCCCTGCGCGTCTCGATCGCGTGATCGGTGCGGTGGAGGAGCGTGGGCGTCATCCACACTTTCGATTCGGCGAGCATGCCTATCGTCTCGTTGTCGGAGAACACCATGTGCTCTATCGTGTCCGCGCCCGCCTTGAGCGCCATGCGCTGGCCGTTGGGCGTGAAGCAGTGCACCGCGGCGGGCTTGTGGAAGGCATGCGCCTCGTCGACGATGGCGTCGATCTCTTCCTGCGTCATGTTGCGGATGTCGGGCTCTTCCTTGTCCGTGCCGCCGCCGCCCGTGGCGCAGGTCTTCACGATGTCGCAGCCGGCGAGCAGGTTGGTGCGCGCGAGCTTGCGCAGCTCCCACGGGCCGTCCGCGGTCTGGAAGCCCAGGCGCTGCATGGCGCGCGGCTGGATGAGATCGAGGTGCGAGCCGGTGATGGTGGTGAAGCCGCCGATCAGCATGCGCGGGCCTTCGACGATGCCGGCGTTGATCGCATCGCGCACGCCGCAGAGGTGCGCCGTCAGCAGGCCGCGGCTCGAATTGAGCCCCAGGTCGCGCAGCGTGGTGAAGCCCATGTCGAAACACAGTTGCGCATGGAACAAGCCGTACATCTGCTGCAGCTCGGGCGTGATCTCCCACTGGGCGACGCGGTAATTGTGAAACGTGAGGCAGTTGAACATCATGGTGTGCAGGTGCACGTCCATGAGGCCGGGCATGAGCGTGAGGCCCGCGCAATCGATCACCTCGGTGTCGCGCGGAATCTTGACCTGGTCCCGGGTGCCGACCTGCTTGATGCGGCGGCCTTCGAACAGCACGACCGGGTTCTTGATCGGCGCGCCGCCGTTGCCGTCGATCAGCGTCGCAGCGGTGATCGCCTTGAGCGCCCCTTTCTCTTCGGGCGCCTGGAATTCGAACATGGTGTTGCCTTTCTGTGGGAAACCGCGGCAGAGGTGATCTTGTAAGCGCTTGCAGCAGAATCCGAAAACTAAAGAAACGCCTGCGTTCTGTCAAGCCGAACCGCTCAGCGGAAGCGCCGCGCGGCGTCGAGAAACCGGGAGTACGCCGCCGGGTCTATCGCGCGCGGCGTCGCTGCGCCGCGCGACGGCGCAAGGCGGAATGCGTCGAAGGTGCGCTCTATCGTGTCGCGCTCCAGGCCGCGCGTGATGAACACCAGGCGCGAGCGGCGGTCGTCGTCGGGCCAGCGCTCGAGCGTGATCGGCTCGTGGATCACGGTCTGCACCGCATGCACGGCGACGGGCGATCCTTCGACGTTGAGCAGCCCCTTGCATCTCAGCAGCCGGGGACCGCGCAGCGACGCGAGGAGAGTAAGCCAGGTGGCGAAGCCGCTGCCGGTGATCGGCGCCTCGTACACCGCGGCAAAAGCATTGATGTCGCGCTGGTGCGCGTGCGGCGCCTCGTCGTGCGGGTACGCTTCATGGCGCAGCCACTGCGCGACGCGCTGCACGTCGCCGGCGCCGCCGTCCAGTGCTGCGCCGAACAACTCGCGCGCCGGAATGGCGCCATGCACCGCCGTCAGCAACGTCGCGCCGGGATTGATCTGCGCGACGCGCTCGCGCAGCGCCGCCACCGGGCCGTGCTCGGCGATGTCGGTCTTCGTAAGCACCACGCGATCGGCCACGCCGATCTGCTTGACCGCTTCGGGCTGCGTGTCGAGCTGCTGCGCGCCGTGCACCGCGTCGACCAGGGTCACCACCGTGTCGAGGCGGTACCACTGCGCAGCCTGCTCGTCCGTGGCGACGGTCTGGATGATGGGCACCGGATCGGCAAGCCCCGTGGTTTCGATCACCACGCGCTGGAAGGGCGGCAGCCCGCCCGCCGCGCGCCGCTTGTGCAGGTCGACGAGCGTCTGCACGAGATCGCCGCGCACCGTGCAGCAGATGCAGCCGTCTTCCAGCAGCACGGTCGTTTCCGCCGGCGTGGTGACGAGCAGGTGATCGAGGCCGATTTCGCCGAACTCGTTGATGATCACCGCGGTGTCGGACATCGCACGCTCGGCGAGCAGCCGATTGAGCAGCGTGGTCTTGCCGCTGCCGAGGCAGCCGGTGATGATGCAGACGGGTATTCGAGTGTCCATAAATGCGAACGTCCGGGACTCAGGCCCGGACGTTCTTCTTTGTGCCTGACGCGAGGCGGGCGAGCTTACGCTGCTTTCGCCTGCTTCTCCAGGTCCGCGGAGTACTTGCCGGCGCACGCAAGCCCGTTCATGCGCGAGCGGTGCAGCAGCGCGGCCTGCGCTGCGCCGACATTCGCCGAGCTGCCTTTCCAGGCCTTCAGCGAGGGCTGCTGCAGCGCGCGGCCGTACGAGAACGACAACGGCCACGGCAGGTTGCCGGCGAACATGCGGTTCATCGCGTTCAGATGCGCGGTCGCGATCTCGTCGCTCTGACCGCCGGACAGGAACACGATGCCGCCCACGGCTGCGGGCACGGTGCGCTTGAGCACTTTCACCGTGCGCTCCGCGACTTCCTCGACACCCGCCTGGCGCGACGCCTTCTTCGCGGAGATCACCATGCTGGGCTTGAGGATAGAGCCCTCGAGCATCACGCGGTTCACGTACAGCGCCTCGTACACCGCATTGAGCGTCCATTCCGTCACTTCTTCGCAACGCTCGATCGAGTGCTCGCCGTCCATCAGCACTTCCGGCTCCACGATGGGCACCAGACCCGCTTCCTGGCAGATCGCGGCATAGCGCCCGAGCGCGTGCGCGTTGGCGGCGATGCAGGTCGAGCTCGGGATATCGTTGCCGATGGTGATCACCGCGCGCCATTTCGCGAACTTCGCGCCCAGCTTCACGTATTCCGCGCAGCGCTTGGCCAGTCCGTCGAGGCCTTCGGTCACCGTCTCGCCGGGACAGAGCGCGAGCGCCTTCGCGCCGGTGTCAACCTTGATGCCGGGCAGGATGCCGCTCTTCTGCATGAGCTCGACGAAGGACGCGCCGTTCGCCGACTTCTGCCGCAGGGTCTCGTCGTACAGGATCACGCCGCTGATGTACTTGCCCAGGTCTTTCGTCGTGAACAGCATGTCGCGATACGCGCGGCGGTTCTCTTCGACGTTCTCCACGTTGATGCTCTGGAACCGCTTCTCTATCGTGCCCGTGCTCTCGTCGGCGGCGAGTATGCCTTTGCCCGGGGCGACCATCGCCTTGGCGATGCCCGCGAGATCTGATGCTGACATGGAACCTCCTGGTAGCGTGGATAGTGATCGGGGCTGAACTTCGAGCCCGGTATTTTAGCGCGCCGGCGCTCCGGCGAGCCATGGCCGCGCAGAGCAACCTCTGTGCCCGTCATGCGCGCTCTGCCCGCGCATGAGGTCGCCCCGCATCAACCGGCAGCGCGCTGCTCGAGCACTTCGATCGCGGGCAGCTTCCTGCCCTCGAGAAACTCTAGAAAGGCGCCGCCGCCGGTCGAGATGTACGACACCTTGTCGCCTATGCGGTACTTCGCCACCGCGGCCAGCGTGTCGCCGCCGCCGGCAATGGAAAACGCTTTCGACTCGGCGATCGCCTGCGCGAGCACTTTCGTTCCGCCGCCGAACTGGTCGAACTCGAACACGCCCACCGGGCCGTTCCACACGATGGTCCCGGCGGACTTGAGCGTTTGCGCAAGCGCCTGCGCCGACTGCGGCCCGATGTCGAGTATCAAATCGTCGTCGGCAACGTCGTCGACACGCTTCACCGTCGCCTGCGCCGTCGCCGCAAATTCCTTTGCGCACACCACGTCGGCGGGCAGCGGCACCGCGCCGCCTTTCGCCTTCATGATGTCCATGATCTTCTTCGCTTCGCCGGCGAGCTCGGGCTCGGACAGCGATTTGCCGATCCTGCTGCCTGCGGCGAGCAGGAAGGTGTTCGCAATGCCGCCGCCCACGACGAGCTGATCCACTTTGTCGGCGAGCGAGGCGAGGATGGTGAGCTTGGTCGACACCTTGGAGCCGCCCACGATCGCGACCAGCGGGCGCGCCGGTTGCCCCAGCGCGCGCGTGAGTGCATCGATTTCGGCGGCCATCAACGGCCCCGCGCACGCGACCTTCGCGTACTTGGCGATGCCGTGCGTGGTGGCCTCTGCCCGGTGCGCCGTGCCGAACGCATCGTTGACATAGACGTCGCACAGCGCCGCCATTTTGCGCGACAGCGCTTCGTCGTCCTTCTTCTCGCCCTTGTTGAGCCGGCAGTTTTCGAGCATCACCACCTCGCCCGGCTTCACGTCCACGCCGTTCTCGACCCAGTTGGCGACGAGGGGCACCGGGCGCCCGAGCAGCTCCGAGAGGCGCCTGGCGATGGGCGCCATTGAATCCTCGGGCTTGAATTCCCCTTCCTTGGGACGGCCCAGATGGGACGTCACCATCACCGCCGCGCCCGCCTTGAGCGCATGCTGTATTCCGGGCACCGAGGCGCGGATGCGGGTGTCTTCGGTCACGTTGCCGGCATCGTCCTGCGGCACGTTGAGATCGGCGCGGATGAACACGCGCTTGCCGGCGAGCGGCAGTTCGGTCATGCGAAGGAATGTCATGATGGTTCGTGCGTGTGGGTTGAACCCGGCGTGCGTGCAGCACGCCGGTTGCTGCGCCAGCCTTATTTGCCTGCGACGACGCGGGCCATCTCCAGCACTTTGCAGGAATAGCCCCATTCGTTGTCGTACCACGACACGACCTTGATGAACGTCGGGTCGAGCGCGATGCCGGCTTCCGCATCGAACACCGAGGTGCAGGACTCGTCGCGGAAATCGGTGGAGACGACTTTCTCTTCGGTATAGCCGAGTATGCCTTTCAACGCGCCCTGCGACTGCGCTTTCATTTCCGCGCAGATTTCCTGGTACGTGGCCGGCTTGTTCAGCTCGACGGTCAGGTCGACGACCGAGACGTCGGACGTCGGCACGCGGAACGACATGCCGGTGAGCTTCTTGTTGAGCTCGGGAATCACCACACCGACGGCTTTTGCCGCGCCGGTGGAGGAGGGAATGATGTTTTCCAGTATGCCGCGGCCGCCGCGCCAGTCCTTGTTCGACGGGCCGTCCACCGTTTTCTGCGTCGCCGTCGCGGCGTGCACCGTCGTCATCAGGCCGCGCTTGATGCCCCACTTGTCGTGCAGCACCTTGGCGACCGGCGCGAGGCAGTTGGTCGTGCACGACGCGTTGGAAATGATCGCCTGCCCGGCGTACGTCTTGTGGTTCACGCCGTAGACGAACATCGGCGTGTCGTCCTTGGAAGGCGCCGACATGATGACTTTCTTCGCGCCCGCTTTAAGGTGCTTCTCGGCCGACGCCTTGTCGAGGAACAGGCCGGTGGACTCGATGACGATGTCCGCGCCCACTTCGTTCCATTTCAGCTCGGCGGGATCCTTCACGGCGGTGAGGCGGATTTTCTTGCCGTTGACGATGAGCGTCTTGCCGTCGACGGAAATGTCGCCCTTGAAGCGGCCGTGCACCGAGTCGTAGCGCAGCATGTAGGCGAGGTAATCCGGCTCCAGCAGATCGTTGATGCCGACCACCTCGATGTCCGGAAATTCCTTCGCCGCCGCGCGCAACACCATGCGTCCGATGCGACCGAAACCGTTGATGCCTACCTTGATTGCCATGACGTTCTCCGAAATAACCTGAAGCGATTACAGGACACCCTTGGCTGCCGCGACCACCCCTTCTGCGGTGAAGCCGAAAAATTTGAACAGCTGGCCCGCCGGGGCGGACTCGCCGAAAGTCGCCATGCCGACCACTGCGCCGTCGAGCCCGACGTACTTGCGCCAGAAATCCGGCACGCCGGCCTCGATCGCGACGCGCGGCACGCCGGGCGTGAGCACGCCGTCGCGGTACTCGGCGCTCTGCCGGTCGAACACGCTCGTGGACGGCATGGAGACCACGCGCGCCGGCACACCCTGCTGCGCAAGCATCGCCTGGGCCTCCAGCGCGAGCGCGACCTCCGAACCGGTCGCAATAAGCACGCAGCGTGCCGTCCCGTTTGCAGCTTCAGCGAGCACGTAGCCGCCTCGGCGTATACCTTCGAGCTGCTCCGGCGTGCGGCGCTGGTGCGCGAGATTCTGCCGGCTGAACAGCAGCGTGGTGGGGCCGTTGCGCCGCTCCACCGCCGCGATCCACGCGGCCGCCGACTCGACCGCATCACACGGACGCCACACGTCCATCCCGGGAATCAGGCGCAGGCTCGCCGCATGCTCCACCGGCTGATGCGTCGGTCCGTCTTCGCCCAGCCCGATCGAATCGTGCGTATAGACGAAGATCACGCCCTGCTTCATGAGCGCGGCCATGCGCAGCGCATTGCGCGCATAGTCCGAGAACGTGAGGAAGGTCGCGACGTACGGAATGAACCCGCCGTACAGGCTCAGGCCGTTGGCGATCGCCGACATGCCGAATTCGCGCACGCCGTAATAGATGTAGTTGCCGCCGCCCGTCCTGCCGACCGGCCGCGAGCCCGACCATAGCGTGAGGTTCGAGCCGGCCAGATCGGCCGAGCCGCCGATGAGCTCGGGCAGCGCCGGGGCGAGCGCTTCGATGGCGTTCTGAGAGGCTTTGCGCGTGGCGATAGTCTCGCCCTTGTCGACCACTTTTTGCAGCACCTGCGCCGTGTGAGCGGCCCAGTTGTCCGGCAAGCGTGCGGTGGTGCGACGCTCGAACTCCGCCGCGAGCTCGGGGTGCTGAGCCTTGTATTTCCTGAACAGCCGTTGCCATTTCGCCTCGGCCTTAGCGCCGCGCTCGCGTGCGCTCCACGCTTCGTATATCGCTGCAGGAATCTCGAAGGGGGCGGACGACCAGCCGAGCGCTGCGCGCGTCGCCGCGATTTCGTCGGCGCCAAGCGGAGCGCCGTGCACGCCGCCGGTGTTCGACTTGCTGGGCGCGCCTTTGCCGATGACGGTCTTGCAGCAGATCAGCGTGGGCCGGTTCTTCTCGCGCCGCGCGCGGCGCAGCGCCGCGTCCACCGCAGCCGCGTCGTGGCCGTCGATGTTCGCGATCACGTTCCAGCCATAGGCCTTGAAGCGCTGCGGCACGTTGTCGGTGTACCACTGCCGCATCGAGGCTTTCTCGGAGTCGATGGAAATGCCGTTGTCGTCGTAGATCGCGATGAGCCTGGACAGGCCCAGCGTGCCCGCGAGCGAGCACGCTTCGTGAGAGATGCCCTCCATCAGGCAGCCGTCGCCGAGAAAGACATACGTGTTGTGATCGACGACGGGAAAGCCTTCGCGATTGAAGGTTTCGGCCGCGGCGCGTTCGGCGATCGCCATGCCAACGGCGTTGGCGAGCCCCTGGCCCAGCGGCCCGGTGGTCGTCTCGACGCCGGGAGCCATGCCGTGCTCGGGATGGCCGGGGGTTTTCGAGTGCAGCTGCCGGAAGCGCTTGAGCTCGTCGATGGGCAGCGCATAGCCGCTCAAGTGCAGCACCGCGTACAGCAGCATGGAGCCATGACCGTTCGAGAGCACGAAGCGGTCGCGGTTGGGCCACGAGGGGTTGGCGGGGTTGTGGCGCAGATGGCTGTTCCACAACACTTCCGCGATGTCCGCCATGCCCATCGGCATGCCGGGATGGCCGGAGTTGGCTTGTTGTACCGCGTCCATCGCGAGCGCGCGTATGGCGTTCGCGAGTTCTGCGCGAGCGGGCATGAGATCGTCCTGACTGGAAGAGGCCGGCATGAAAAGGCGTCATTATAGCGGAGCAGCGTTGCTCCGCGCCCCGGTGCCGGCGCAGCAGCGGGCGCCGTGCATTGCGAAATCCTTGATCCAGGCGTTTGACACCCGTGCGCCCGCGCGACCTATTCTTCCGGCTTGCGCGGCAGTCGTATGCCCAGCTGCTTCAGCTTGCGATAGAGGTGCGTGCGCTCCAGCCCCACACTGTCGGCGACGCGGCTGATGTTCCCGCCTTCTTTCGCGATGTGGTACTCGAAGTAGACGCGCTCGAACGCATCGCGCGCGTTGCGCAGCGGCACGTCGAGCGGCAAATCGGACGGGCTGTTGCGCGCCGCTGTGCGCGGCAGCGTGCGCTCGACTTCGTCCCCGGTGATCTGCTCGGTAAGCGCCGTCTGCGCGAGCGTGCGCACCACGTTCTGCAGCTGCGCAAAATCGCCCGGCCACTCGTAGTTGCGCAGCGCGTTGAGCGCCGCCGTGGACAGCTCCCGCGACGGCACTTCCTTCGCTTCGACGAGACGCATCAGGATCACGCTCGCGAGCTCGGGAACGTCCTCCTTGTGCTCGCGCAAGCCGGGGATGCGGATCACCGTGCCGGCGACGTCGGCGTACAGGCGCGCATCGTAGGCGCCGGTCGCCACCAGCTCCGCAAGGTCGCGCGTCGCGCCGCAGACCACGCGCGCGTTGTAGCGCGCCACTTTGCCGAGGAGAAGCGCGAGGCCTTTTTGCTCCAGCCGATTGAGCGCTGCGATGTCGTAGAGGAACAGCATGCCGTCGCGCGCCTGGGTGAGCAGGTCGAGCGGCGCCTCCGCGAGCTGCGCGTAGTTGTCCGGCGCGACCCACGGCGTATTGCGGACATGGAGAAAACGCGCGCACTGCTCAGTCGCGCAGCCCGGCTCGCCCACCAGCAGCACCGGCGTGCGCAGCCCGGCGATGCGCTCGAGCCGCTGCTTGAATTCCAGCATCAATCGCGAGCGGCCCAGGGTCGCGATCGACCACGCGGGCTGCGCCTGCTCGCCTGCGTGCTTGAGCGCCCGCCCCACCGTCGCGAGCAGCTTCTGCAACGCGATGGGCTTCTCCAGAAAGTCGTACGCGCCGATGCGCGTCGCCTGCACCGCGGTGTCTATGGTGCCGTGCCCGGACATCATCACCACCGGCATGGTGAGCATCCCCGAGCTCGCCCATTCCTTGAGAAGCGTGATGCCGTCGGTGTCGGGCATCCAGATGTCGAGCAGCACCAGGTCCGGGCGCGTGCGGCCGCGGAACGCGCGCGCTTCGGCCGCGTTCTGCGCCAGGCGAACCTGGTAGCCCTCTTCGGACAGTATCTCCGAGAGAAGCTCCCGGATCCCGACTTCGTCGTCGACTACGAGTATCTGCTGCATGGCTGTCGCACTCTAAGCTCGGTTCATCACGCCGCGGACTTGCGCTGCACGTCGTGGGCTGCGGCAGCGGGGAAAGTCAGCCTCACGCGCGCGCCGTGCGGCGCGACGTTCGCGATGGTGATTTCTCCGCCGTGCTCCTCGACGATTTTTTTCACGATCACCAGGCCGAGCCCCGTGCCGCGCGGCTTGGTCGTTACGTACGGCTCGAAAGCGCGCTTCATCAGGTTCTCGGGAAAGCCGGTGCCGTTATCGGTGACGCTGAACGCGATCTTGCCCGGCTCGGCCATCTCGCTGCGAATGACGATGCGCGGCTCCGGCGCATCGGTGAGCGCATCCTGCGCATTCTGCAGCAGGTTGTGGATCACCTGGCGCAGCTGCGCGGGATCGCCGCGCACCGGCGGCAGGTCGCGCGCCAGCTCGAGCCGCATGAACGGCGCCAGCGAATCGTAGAGACGCAGCACTTCACGCACCAGCGCATTGAGATCGAGCTCGCGCAGCGTCGCTTCGGGCGTGCGCGCGTACTGGCTGAACGCGTCGACCATGTGCTTCAGCGCCGTCACCTGGTTCACGATGGTCTCGGTCGAGCGCGTCAGCATCTCGGCATCGCCCTGCTCCAGCTTGGGCGCGAGCTTGAACTGCATGCGTTCGGCGGAAAGCTGTATCGGCGTGAGCGGGTTCTTGATTTCGTGAGCGAGCCGCCGCGCGACCTCGGCCCACGCCGCGTCGCGCTGCGCCTGCAGCAGATGCGTGACGTCGTCGAACACCACCACGTAGCCGGTCTCGGACGGCTCGGGCAGCCGCGTGCCGCGCAGCAGCAGCACCTGCGTGCCGCCGCCCGCTTCGCGCTCGACCTGCTGCTCCCACTCGCCGGCGCTGGCATCGAATGCGGCGGCGATTTCCCGCGCCAGCACACCGAGGCTCGCATCGCGCTCGGCCCACGAAGCCAGCGGTTGCCCGATGAAAGGCGCGAAATCGTGGCGCAGAATTTCGGTTGCGCTCGGGTTCGCCGAACGCAGGCGCAGCTCGGCATCGAAGGCGAGCACGCCGGCCGACAGATTGGCCAGTATGCTTTCGAGGTAAGCCTTGGCGTGCGCAAGCGCATCCTGGTTGCGCTCGGCGGCCGCACGCGCTTCGGCGAGCTGCACCGTCATGCTGTTGAACGAGCGCGAGAGCAGCCCCAATTCGTCGCGGCTCGCGACCGCGGCGCGGCGCGTGAAGTCGCCCTGCGCCACCGCGCGCGTGCCCTCCACCAGCACGCTGAGCGGCGCCGACAGGCGATCGGATATCACGAACGCCGCAGCGAGCGCGGCGAGAACCGCAATCAGCAAGGCCAGCGTGAGCGTGATGCCGTAAAGGCGCTTCAGGCCGCGACGCGCAAGCAACAGCTCCTGGTATTCGCGATAGCCGGCTTGCACGGTCTCGGCATCTTCGGAAAGCTGCGGCGGCACCGGCTGCATGAGCTGCAACACGCGGGTCTCTTCGGTAAGCGATACCAGGTTCACCGGCGCGAGCACACGCAGATACAATCCGCGATCGGGTATCGATTCGATGGCGGCGTAAGTTTGCTGCAGGCGGATCTTGCGCAACGCCTCGGGTGGCGGCGGCTCGGGCAGGATGCCGGTGCGCTCGTTGCCGGAAAACGCGATCACCTTGCCGCGCGCGCCGAACAACGTCGCTTCCTGGACGCCGGATTGCTCGCGCAGCGTATTGAGCGCCGCGAGATGCTCGGCCGGCGGCCGCACGGACAAGGCGAGCGACATGCCGTCCGCCTTGGTGCCCAAGTCCTTCAGCATGGTGTCGAGCGCGTTGCGCCCGAGATTGAGGCCGCCTTCGAGCGCCTTGTCGAGCCGCACCTCGAACCACGACTCTATGCTCTTCGCGAGGAACTGCACCGACACGCCGTACACCAGCGCGCCCGGCAATACCGCCATGAGGGTAAAGAGCAGCACCAGCCGCAGCGTGAGCTTGGAGCCGAATACGCGCGAGCGCAGCTTACGGCGCAGCATGAACAACTGATAGCCGACCAGCACCGTGAGCACGAACGCGATGCCGCCGTTCAGGGCAAGGAGCAGCGGATAATGCGACGCAAACAGCGCGGTGTTCGCCGAGGCCGTGGCGAGCAGGAACAGCGCGACGGCGCCGAGGCCGACGCAGAGCACCAGCAGGTGCCGCACCCAGGCCGGGCTGCGCGAGGTGTGCTCGTCTTTGGCAGCGTCGGTCATGGGTTGATGGTCCAGCGATACCAGTCCGAGGACAGCTGCCATTCACGCGACCCGAGCGCATTGACCTGGAACGGCTTCGGAAGCTGCGAGGTGTCGAGGCGCAGGCGCACGGCGCCGACGTAGGTGTTGTCCTTGCGCAGCGTTCCGGCCGGGATGTCTTCGCGGCGGCGGATGTGGCTCATGACGTTGAGCGCGTCTGCGAGCGTGGCGAAGTTCTGATGCAGCCGGCCCACGCCGACACGATACTGGCGCGTGAGCGGATTGAAGGCGAGCCGATAGTCCTGAGCGCTGCCGGCGACCTTGTCGTTGAACCAGTACCAGCGCGGGCGGATCAGCTCGAACTCGAGCTGGAAGTAGAGCGGAACGCCCTTGTTCAGCGCCTCGTCCAGCGTGTGCGTGAGCACGATGTCGAAGTCGGCCTCGAGCACATAACCGTCCTCCGCGTTCTGCAGGCTGGCGCGGCGTACGTCTATGCCTTGCGCGTGCGCCGGCCCCGCGGCGCAGAGCGCGAGCCAGAGCGCGAGCAGCGCGCCCAGCAGCTCAAGCCCTCTGCAGCAGCGCGTAGAAAAAGCCGTCATGGTCTGCGTCCGGGAGTATCTGGCCCGCGGGTTGTTGTAATAGGTTTTCGGCCCCCGGCGGATCGATGCGCCGTGCATCGGGGTGTCGCTCCAGGAACCGCGCGACCTGGAGAGAGTTCTCCTCCTGGAATACGGAGCACGTTGCGTACAGCAATTTACCATCCTTGCCTAGCAACTGCCACAACGCCTCCAGGATGTCGGCCTGCCGCGCCGCATAGCGCGGAATGTCGTCGGGACGGCGCAGCCACTTGATGTCCGGATGCCGCCGCACCACCCCCGAGGCCGAGCACGGCACGTCGGCGAGAATGGCATCGTACGGCTTGCCGTCCCACCAGTCGCGCGGCTGTGCAGCGTCGCCGCATGCGATCGAGGCGGACAACCCGAGCCGCGACAGATTCGACCGCACGCGCTCGAGCCGCGTCTCGTCGACGTCGATGGCGTGCAGCTCGATGTCGCAGCGCTCGAGGAGATGTGCCGCCTTGCCGCCCGGCGCAGCACACGCATCGAGCACGCGGCTGCCTTGCGGCGGGGCGAGCATCCCGGCAGCCAGCTGGGCGGATGCGTCCTGAACCGACACGTCGCCATTGCTGAATCCCGGTATGCGATCGACCGGACAGGGCGACTCCAGCACCACGCCGTCTGCGCCGACGGGGCGCGCTGCAATGCGCTCTGCGGCGAGCGATTCGAGATAGGCATCGCGCGACACATGCCGCCGATTCACGCGGAGCGTGAGCGGCGGATGCTGGTTGTCGGCTTCGAGCATCTCACGCCAGCGCGCGGGCTGCTCGCTTCTCACGCGGTCTATCCACCACTGAGGATGCGAATAGCGCCCGACATCCGTCGCCGCGGCAGCCGCGGACACGCGCTGCTTCTGGCGCTGAAGATTGCGCAGCACCGCGTTGGTAAGTCCTTTTGCAGCCGGCATGCCAAAGGCAACACACGCCTGCACGGCATGATCGACGATTGCGTGGGGCGCGATGCGGGTGTGCTCGAGCGCGTAGACGGCGATACGCAGCAGATGACGCAGGCGCTCGTCGGTGATGGGCTTTTGCACCAGGGCGTCGAGCATCGCATCGACTCGCCCCAGATGACGCAAGGTTCCATAGCACACGTCCTGCACCACCGCTCGCTCGTGCGACGTGAGACGAGGATGGCGCCGCCATGCCGTCGCGAGCTCGGTGTCGAGCGTGCGCCCCGACAAGACCTGCCCCAGCACTCCGCTTGCGACGCGCAAGATCTCGAGCATCAGGCGCCCAGCCGCGTGCCTGCATGCAGCCCGGCGCCGGAGAGGAAAGCCGCTGCACTGATGCGCTTGCCCCCTGCACGCTGCAGCTCCACGATGCGCAATAGCCCCTCGCCGCAACACACGACGATGCCGTTCGGGCTCACCGCGATCACCGTACCGGATTCGCCGCGTGCGCCCGTCTCTGCCTTCGCGGCCCATATCTTCAGCGGTTGACCGGACATCGTGGTGGACGCGCCCGGCACGGGATTGAAGGCGCGCACTTGCCGTTCGATGGCCGCAGCCGGATGCGTCCAATCGATATGCGCTTCGCGTTTGTCGATCTTCGCGGCGTATGTGGCGGTTGCATTGTCCTGCGGCACGGGGCGCGGACGATCGTGAAACACTCGCACCACGAGCTCGGCGCCGAGTTGTGCCAGCTTGTCATGCAGGGTGGCGGCCGTGTCGTCGGGCGCGATAGGCAACGCCTGCTGGAGCAGGATGGGGCCGGTATCCAACCCGGCGTCCATCTGCATGATCGTGATGCCGGTCGCGACGTCTCCGGCCAGGATTGCGCGCTGTATGGGCGCCGCGCCGCGCCAGCGCGGCAGCAGCGAAGCGTGGATATTGATGCAGCCGAGGCGGGGAATCGACAGAACGTCGGCCGGGAGTATGAGGCCATAGGCGGCCACCACCATCGCGTCCGGTTGAACGACGCGCAGTTGGTCGACGGCGGCGCCATCGCGCAGCGAAGCCGGCTGAGCGACCGGCAAGCCCAGGCGCAACGCGACCGTCTTCACCGCCGAAGAAACGGTTTTCAACCCGCGTCCGGCGGGTCTATCCGGCTGAGTAAGCACTAACGCTACGTCATGGCCCGCGCGAACCAGGGCGTCGAGCGCGCAAGCCGCGAAAAGAGGAGTTCCAGCGAATATCAGCTTCATGTGTCGGTCGCCGCGCAGGGACGAACGTTAAGCGCCTCGTGGCATAAGCCCTCGCACGCCGCAGCGGCTGGCGGCACGATGGCAGGAGATGCGCGATGCGAGTATGCGCTCACCCGCGGCACATTACATCGCGGCGCGCTGTTGCTTCTTGAGCTTTGCCGCGATGCGTTGCTGCTTGAGACGGGATAAATATTCGACGAAGACCTTGCCCTGCAGATGATCCATCTCATGCTGTATGCACACCGCAAGCAGGCCGTCCGCCTCCATCATCCGGGACGCCCCGTTTTCGTCGATCGCGCGCACTTTCACCCACGCCGCGCGACGGACCATGTCGAATATGCCGGGCACGGAAAGGCAGCCTTCCTCGGACTCTTCCTCACCCCCGGATTCGATGATTTCCGGATTGATGAACACCTGGAGCTCGTTCCGCGCGTCCGAAATATCGATCACGATGACGCGCTCGTGGACGTCCACCTGGGTCGCGGCGAGGCCTATTCCGGGCGCTGCGTACATGGTCTCTGCCATGTCGCGCACCAGCGTGCGGATGCGCTCGTCGACGGCGACCACCGGCGAAGCGACGGTGTGCAATCGCTCATCCGGGTAATGCAGAATGGGCAACAAGGCCATAAAAGTTGCAGATTTAGTAAGCTAGATGCAGAATTTAAACCAATACTTCACGTCTCGCGTCCGCCTGGCGGCGCAAGGCGCACGATGATAAATGGGGCAGCCACATGAAAAAAGCAATTATATCGCTCGTCCTCCTTCTCGCCCCCGCCACCCTTTACGCCGCCGACGCAACGGACCTGCAAGCCGGCGCGCCCGAGCGCTATACGGTGGTCGAAGGCGACACGCTCTGGAGCATTTCCGCGCGGTACTTGAAGAGCCCGTGGCGCTGGCCGGAGGTGTGGAACCTCAATAACCAGGTGCGCAATCCGCACCGCATCTACCCGGGCGATGTCCTCGTGCTCGAACGCGGCGCGGCTGTTCCTGTCGCCGATGCCGGGCCGGGCGCGGGCACCGTGGCCATCAAACTCGAGCCGCGCATACGCGTAGAACAGCGCGAAGGCAAAGCGGTTCCGCCGATTCCGCCGAAGGTGATCGAAGCATTCTTGTCCAAGCCGCTCGTGGTGGGCGCGAACGACCTTGATAGCGCACCTCGCATCGTGGCGACCGAAGAGGATCGTGTGGCGCTCGGCGCCGGAAACATTGCGTACGTCGAGGGCATCACCGAGCAGAAAGGCAGCGTGTGGCAGATCTTTCGCCGCGGCGACGCGCTGGTCGATCCGGAAACCGGCGAGCTGCTGGGGTACGCCGCGATCTATCTCGGCGAAGGGCGCGTGCGTCAGTATGGTCCCGTGAGCTCGCTCGACATCACGCAATCCACGCAGGAAATCTACCAGGGCGATCGGCTGCTTCCGGCCGGCGGGGAACTCCCCAGTTTTGGCTATGTGCCGCATGCGCCGGAAAAGCCCGTGTCGGCTCGCATCCTGTCCGCCTATGGCGGATTGCGCGAGACGGGGCCGTTGTCGATCGTGGCGCTCTCCAAGGGCAGCCGCGACGGCCTGGAAGCCGGACACGTGCTCGCCTTGTATCGCGACCCCACGACCAGCCGCAGCTTGCGCAACGAACCGGTGTTCGGTCGCAGCGGCCCCTCGGGCAGCGATGCGCCGGTCACTTATTATTCGGAGCCGCTCGCGACACGTGACTCACCGATCTATTCGCGCGCAGTGCCGGTGAACCGAGCGGACCTCGCCAAGCTTCCGCGCGAGCGCTATGGACTGGTGATGGTCTTCCGCTCCTTCGAGCGTGCCTCGTTCGGACTGGTCATGGAAGCCAACCGGCCGGTGGCGGTGCGCGACATACTCACCAACCCCTGAAAGCCGCGTGCAGCAGCCTGCGGAGCGAAAGGTGCGCAATGCCGGCATCCGCCGATACGGAATCGTGGCTGCGCTTAACGCTGGCGCCCGGCGTGAGCGACGATGCGCTACGCCGGCTGCTCGTCGCGCATGGCAGTCCGCAAGCGGTGCTCGACGCGCCGATCGCGGCCCTGCGGGCCACGGTAACGCCGCCGATGGCGGCAGCGATCAAGGACGGCGCACCTGAAGAACGTGTCCAGGCGACGCTTCGCTGGCTTTCGGAACCGGACAATCATCTCGTTACGCTCGCCGACGCAGCATACCCCGCGGCACTGCTTCAGCTTACTGATCCGCCGCCGGCCCTCTATGTGAAAGGCCGCGCCGAGCTGCTGGCGCGCCGCGGCATTGCGGTGGTGGGCAGCCGCAATGCGACACCACAGGGTGTTGCGACGGCGCGTGACTTTGCTCGCGCGCTGTCGGATGCCGGGCTCGTCATCACAAGCGGCCTCGCGCTCGGTATCGACACCGCAGCTCACGAAGGCGGCATCGAAGGCCGCTCGAGCACGATCGCCATGGTCGGCACCGGACTCGATATCGTCTATCCCGCGCGCAACCGCGAGCTCGCGCACCGCATCGCGCGCGATGGCGCGCTGGTGTCCGAGTTCGCGCTGGGTATGCCCGCGCTCGCCGCAAATTTCCCGCGGCGCAATCGCTTGATCAGCGGCATGGCGAAGGGCTGCCTCGTGGTCGAGGCGGCGTTGTCGAGCGGCTCGCTGATTACAGCGCGGCTTGCCAACGAGCAGGGCAAGGACGTCTTTGCGATTCCCGGTTCCATCCATTCCGCGCTGTCGAAAGGTTGTCACGCGCTGATCAAGCAGGGCGCGAAGCTGGTGGACACCGTAGACGACATACTGGAAGAGCTGCATATGACGGCGGGTGCTCGAGTCGCGGCCGCGCCTGCGCCTGGGGCACACCCATTGCTCGAAGCAATGGGATACGACCCGTGCGACCTCGACGCGCTCGCGACGCGCAGCGGACTTGCCGCCGCTGAAGTCGCCGTTCTCGTCACCCGCTTCGAGCTTGAGGGCCGCATCGCCGCGTTGCCGGGCGGGCTTTACCAGCGCGTGCACTGATTTGACGCGAACCACAGGATTTTCATCGGCTTTCTGCAGTCGCTTGCGCTTGCCGCGCTTTGTTCTTTATCATCTGGCGCTCTTTTGCCGGCCCCGCGCAGCGTTCGGGCTGCGCTTCCACCGTCTCCGAGGATCCGCGCGCTCTCTATGAGTAAGAAACTGATCATCGCCGAAAAACCTTCCGTCGCGAACGACGTCGCGCGCGTGCTCGGAGGGTTCACCAAGCACGGTGATTACTTCGAGAGCGACGAGTACGTGCTGTCGTCCGCGGTCGGTCATCTGCTCGAGCTCATCGCGCCGGAAGAATATGAAGTCAAACGCGGCAAGTGGTCTATCGAGCATCTGCCCGTCATTCCGCCGCATTTCGATCTAAGGCCGATAGAAAAAAGCGAAGCGCGGCTGAAGGTGCTCACCAAGCTCATCAAGCGCAAGGACGTCGACGGGCTGGTGAATGCCTGCGACGCGGGACGCGAAGGCGAGCTCATCTTCCGCTACATCGTGCGACACGCGAATACGAACAAGCCGATACAGCGCCTGTGGCTGCAGTCGATGACGCCGTCGGCGATCCGCGACGGATTCGAGCGGCTGCGGCCGGACCGCGAGCTGCTGCCGCTGGCCGATGCCGCGGTGTGCCGCTCCGAGTCCGACTGGCTGGTCGGCATCAACGGCACGCGTGCGATGACGGCGTTCAATTCCAAGAGCGGCGGCTTTCACAAGACGCCGGTCGGCCGCGTGCAGACGCCGACACTCGCCATCCTGGTCGAGCGCGAAGAGAAGATCAAATGCTTCGTCTCGCGCGATTACTGGGAAATTCACGGCACTTTCGGCGTCGCTGCGGGCGAATACCGCGGCCGCTGGCTGGACGAGAACTTCGGCAAGGGCGAGCGCGAGGAAGATGCGGAGCGCCGGCCCGAGCGGCTGTGGGACGAGAAGCGCGCGATCGCGATACGCGACAAGTGCAGCGGCAAGCCCGGTGAGATCGCCGAAGAGAGCAAACCTTCGACGCAGCTCTCACCGCTGCTGTTCGATTTGACGAGCTTGCAGCGCGCGGCCAATTCACGCTTCGGTTTCTCTGCAAAGATGACGCTATCGCTCGCGCAGGCGCTGTACGAAAAGCACAAGGTGCTCACGTACCCGCGGACCGACTCGCGCGCGCTGCCCGAAGACTACCTGGACACCGTGAAGAGCTCGCTCGATATGCTGAAGGGCGAGAACCATAAGAAGGGCAAGATCAACCCCGCCCATCCGTACGCCTCGTTCGCGGCCAAAGTGCTGGACAACAAGTGGGTGCGGCCCAACAAGCGCATCTTCAACAATGCCAAGGTGAGCGACCACTTTGCCATCATCCCGACGATGCTGGCCCCCAAGCATCTCAACGAGGCCGAAACCAAGCTGTACGATCTCGTGGTGCGCCGGTTTCTCGCGGTGTTTTATCCCGCTGCGGAATATCAGATCACCACGCGCATCACCCGCGTTGCGGGCGAAGCTTTCAAAAGCGAAGGCCGCGTCCTGGTGAATCCGGGCTGGCTGGAAGTGCACGGCAAGGAAGCCGACGACGAGGAAGCGCCGAATCTTGTCGCGATCCAGGCGGGGGAGGCGGCGACCAGCGAGTCGATCGAGGTCGTGCCGAACCGCACCAAGCCCCCTGCGCGTTTTACCGAGGCGACGCTGCTCACGGCGATGGAAGGCGCGGGCAAGCTGGTGGAGGACGAGGAGCTGCGCGAGGCAATGAAAGAGCGCGGGCTGGGAACGCCGGCGACGCGCGCAGTGATCATCGAAAAGCTGATCGCGGAAGAGTATCTCCTGCGCAACGGGCGCGAGCTGCAGCCCACGCCCAAGGCGTTTTCGCTGCTCACCTTGCTGCGCGGCTTGGAGATTCCCGAGCTCACCTCACCGGAGCTCACCGGCGAGTGGGAATTCAAGCTGAAGGAGATCGAGCACGGCCGCATGAAGCGTGAAGCGTTCATGCGCGAGATCGCCAAGATGACCAAGGACATCGTGGCGCGCGCCAAGCGGCATGAGAGCGACACGGTGCCGGGCGACTATTCGACGCTCGATACGCCGTGCCCGAAATGCGGCGGCGTGATCAAGGAGAACTACAAGAAATTCCAGTGCCAGAGCTGCGATTTTGCGCTGTGGCGGATTCTGTCAGGGCGGCAGTTCGATCCGATAGAAATCGAGGAGCTGCTGATCAAGAAACAGATCGGTCCGCTCCAGGGATTCCGCAGCCGGCTCGGCAAGCCGTTCGCCGCGATCATCAAGCTCACGCCCGAGTTCAAGCTCGAGTTCGACTTCGGCCAGCAGAGAGCGGAGGGCGAGGGCGAGCCGGTGGACTTCACCGGGCAGGAAGCGCTGGGCACTTGCCCGAAATGCGGCGGGTCCGTGTACGCCCACGGCATGTCGTATCTGTGCGAGAACACGGTGGCCGTTCCACGCAAATGCGACTTCCGCTCGGGCAAGATCATCCTTCAGCGGAACATCGAAGTGGAGCAGATGCGAAAGCTGCTCGCCGAAGGCAAGACCGACCTGCTGCACGGATTCATCTCGAAAAAGGGCCGGCCCTTCTCGGCCTACCTGGTGCGCGGCGCCGACGGCAAGGTCGGATTCGAGTTCGCACCGCGCGCGGCAAAGACCCCCGCCAAGGCCAAGACTCCTGCGCGTTCGCGCAAAGCCGCCGCATCATAAACGCAGAGTCCCGGTGTGGCAGTGGGGTTGCAGGAACGGGAGGTTACGGGGGAAAACCACGCGGTTTTCCCCTCTTCCGATCTGAAGGATCCGAGGCACACGAGGTGCCGAGGTACGGAGGAAAACCCGGGTTTTCCTCTATTCTTATAGTCGTCGAGATTCGACATCGGCGCGGCGAACGCCGCGCCTAGATATCGAGATTGCGCACGCCGAGCGCGTTGCTTTCGATGAAATTGCGGCGCGGCTCGACCTGGTCGCCCATCAGCGTGGAGAAAATGTCTTCCGCGCCGATGGCGTCTTCGATCTGGGTTTTCAGCAGGCGGCGCGTGCCCGGATCCATGGTGGTCTCCCACAGCTGCTCCGGATTCATTTCGCCCAGGCCCTTGTAGCGTTGCGTGCTCACGCCGCGCTGCACCTCCGCGAGCACCCACTCGATCGCTTCGCGGAAGTCTTTCACCGGCTGGTCGTGCTCGCCGCGCTTCACGTATGCGCTGTCCGTCAGCAGCCCCTGCAGCACCTGCGCCGTCTTCCTGATCTGCGCGTAATCGCCGCTCTGCACGAAATCGCCGTCGATGTAGCCCTGGTGGACGATGCCATGCTGCATCTTGCTGATGAGGAGGATGTAACGCTCGGTCTTCTCATCGAGATGGGCGCGCACTTCGATGTGCTGGCCCGAGAGCAGGTCCTCCAGCGCTTTCGCGCTCGCCGTGGCCGTCTGCTGATCGGTGAGGTCGAGCGCAACCGGCTGCTTGAGCAGCGCATGCAACACCGATTGATCGATCAGGCGGCTTACGCGCTCGATAACCGCCTCGGCGAGCAGATATTCGTTGGCGACCTGCTCGAAAGCTTCGCGCGACAGCGGCGGCTGGCCGGCGGCGCTGTAGAGCTCCGCTTCGGACAGTGCGAGCTTCAGCAGATACTGCTTGAGCTCGTGCTCGTCCTTGAGATAACGCTCCTGCCGCCCGTGCTTCACCTTGAACAGCGGCGGCTGCGCGATGTAGATATGTCCGCGCTCGATGAGCTCGGGCATCTGGCGATAGAAAAACGTGAGAAGCAGGGTGCGGATGTGCGAGCCGTCCACGTCCGCGTCCGTCATGATGATGATGCGGTGATAGCGCAGCTTGTCGGCGGAAAACTCTTCTTTCCCTATGCCGGTCCCCAGCACGCTGATGAGCGTTGCGATCTCCTGCGAGGAAAGCAGCTTGTCCAGCCGCGCGCGCTCGACGTTGAGGATCTTGCCCTTGAGCGGAAGTATCGCCTGGAACTTGCGGTCGCGGCCCTGCTTCGCCGAGCCGCCGGCAGAGTCACCTTCGACGATGTAGAGCTCGCACAGCGAAGGATCGCGCTCCTGGCAGTCGGCGAGCTTGCCCGACAGGCCGAAGGAGTCGAGCACGCCCTTGCGGCGGGTGAGCTCGCGCGCCTTGCGCGCCGCCTCGCGCGCGCGCGCCGCGTCCACGATCTTGCTGCAGATGATCTTGGAATCGCTCGGCCTCTCGAGCAGGAATTCCATCAGCTTCTGCGCGACCACTTCCTCCACGGCCGGACGCACTTCGGAGGAGACCAGCTTGTCCTTGGTCTGGGACGAGAACTTGGGCTCCGGCACCTTGACGGACAGGACCGCGGTGAGCCCTTCCTTCATGTCGTCGCCGGTGGTCTCGACCTTCGCTTTCTTCGCGAGCTCGGTGGCCTCGATGAACTGGTTGAGCGTGCGCGTCATCGCCGCGCGCAGCCCGGTGAGGTGGGTGCCTCCGTCGCGCTGCGGAATGTTGTTGGTGAAGCACTGCATCGACTCCTGGTAGGAGTCGTTCCACTGCATCGCGACTTCGACGATGATGCCGTCCTTCTCGCCGACGGCGTGAAAGATGTTCGGATGGAGCACGGTCTTGCTGCGATTCATGTACTCCACGAATCCCTTGACGCCGCCGACGAACGCGAATTTCTCTTCCTTGCCCGCGCGCTGGTCAATCAGAGAGATGTTCACGCCGTTGTTGAGGAAGGACAGCTCACGCAGCCGGCGCGCGAGTATGTCGTAGTGGTACTCGATGTCGCCGAATATTTCCTTGCTGGCAAGGAAGTGCACCTCCGTGCCGCGGCGCTCGGTCTTCCCGGTCACCTTGAGCGGCGCGACGGATTCGCCCAGACGGAATTCCATCGCGTGCGCCTGGCCGTCGCGCTTGATGGTGAGCCGCAGCCATTCGGACAGCGCGTTGACCACCGACACGCCCACTCCGTGCAGGCCGCCGGAGATCTTGTAGGAATTGTTGTCGAACTTGCCGCCGGCGTGCAGTTCGGTCATCACCACTTCGGCTGTGGAACGATGCATCTCGTCGTCGGGGTGAATCTCCGTCGGTATGCCGCGGCCGTTGTCGACCACGCTCACCGAGTTGTCGGTGTGGATGGTGATGGTGATCTCGTCGCAGTAGCCGGCAAGCGCCTCATCGATCGCGTTGTCCACCACCTCGAACACCATGTGATGCAGGCCCGTACCGTCGCTCGTGTCGCCGATGTACATGCCGGGGCGCTTGCGCACCGCGTCCAGGCCCTTGAGCACCTTGATGCTGCTCGCGCCGTAATCGCTGCCGTTGCTGTTCTGCTCTGCGTTGTCGCTCATGTCCTGTTCACAGTCGGGTGATATGCACTTCAGATCCGCATCGGCATGACGACGTAGCGGTAATCGGGGTTGTCCGGCAGGGTGACCAGCATGCTGCTGTTCGCGTCGCCGAAGGCGCAGTCGATCTGCTCGTTGTGCACGTGGTTGAGCACGTCGAGCAGGTAGGTGATGTTGAAGCCGACATCCAGCGCGTCGCCGCCGTAGTCGACCTCGAGCTCTTCCTGCGCTTCCTCCTGCTCGTTGTTGGTGCAGGAAATGCGCAGGGCATTCGCCGTCAGCATCCAGCGCACGCCGCGGAATTTCTCGTTCGAGAGAATCGCGGCCCGCTGCAGCGACTGCAACAGCAGGGCGCGAGAGAGCGTGATGTGCTTCTCATAATTCGTGGGAATGACGCGCGTGTAATCCGGAAATTTGCCGTCGATCAACTTGGTGATCAGGTCCACCGTGCCGAAACGGAAGCGCACTTGTCCCGCGTAGATCTGCACGTTGACGGGCTCGTCGCTGTCATCGAGCAGGCGCGAGAGCTCGAGCACCGCCTTGCGCGGCAGTATGACCTCGCGCTTTTCCTGCGCTTGCTCGACTTTGCCGCTGGCATAGCTCAAGCGGTGCCCGTCGGTGGCCACCACTTTGATTTCCTCGCCCTCCAGCACCACCAGCATGCCGTTGAGGTAGTAACGGATGTCCTGCTGCGCCATCGCAAACTGAGCCAGCGACAAGAGCTCGCGCAACGCTTTTTGCGTGAGCTGCACCTGAGCGAGCGGTGCGCCAGCATCGCCGAGCATCGGAAAATCGGCGGCAGGCAGGGTCTGCAGGTTGAAGCGGCTCTTGCCAGCGCGCAACTGCACGCGGTTGGCTTGCGCATCGAGCACCACTTCCGCGTCCTCGGGCAGCGAGCGCAGGATGTCCTGCAGCTTGCGCGCGGATACGGTCAGGCTCTGGTCTTCCTTGGCGCTGCCGCTCGCTTCGCAGCTCGTCGAAACCTGTATCTCGAGGTCCGTGGCAATCAGGTCGAGCCGGCCGTCCTTCTTCTCCAGCAGCACGTTCGACAGGATCGGCAGGGTATGGCGCTTCTCGACTATGCCGGTGACTACCTGCAGCGGCTTGAGCAACGCATCGCGCGAGATCTGTAAGAGTTTCATAAGTTAATTCTTTAAATAGTAGGTCTAATAACGGAGGCGGCACCCTGTGTATAACGCAAAAAGCACAGTCGTATCAGCGCCCATCCTCGTTTCGATCGCTGTGCACATGCCTGTATGGGCGCGGTGGATGGATTGTGGATGGTTTCGCGCGTTCACCGCGAAACGCGCCTTATCCACAAAACATCCCGAGTCCATCAACTGCGTAATACCTTCAGCAGCGAGTTCACGTCTCGCGTGATGTCGGTGTCCGTGGCGCGCAGCGAGGCGACCTTCCGGCACGCGTGCAGCACGGTAGTGTGGTCGCGTCCGCCGAACGCTTCGCCGATGTCGGGCAGGCTCAATTGCGTGAGCTCCTTCGCCAGCGCCATCGCAATCTGGCGCGGTCGCGCGACGTTGCGGCTGCGCCTCTTGGAATACATCTCGGAGACCTTGATCTTGTAATAATCGGCGACGGTCTTCTGGATGTTCTCGACGGAGATCTGCCGGTTTTGCACGGCGAGCAGATCGCGCAGCGCTTCGCGGCACAGATCGACCGACAATTCCTGCCCGGAAAATCGCGCGTAAGCAACGACGCGCTTCAATCCGCCTTCGAGCTCGCGCACGTTGGACTGGATGTGTTTCGCGAGGAAGAATGCGACGGACTGGTCAAGCGCAAGCGACTCGGCTTCCGCCTTCTTCAAAAGGATCGCAACGCGCATCTCAAGCTCGGGCGGCTCAACCGCGACCGTAAGCCCCCAGCCGAAGCGAGAGATCAAACGGCTTTCGATGCCGGAGATCTCCTTCGGATAGGTGTCGCAGGTGATGACCACCTGCTTGTGAGACTCGATGAGTGCGTTGAACGCGTAGAAAAACTCCTCCTGCGTGCGGCTCTTGCCGCCGAAGAACTGGATATCGTCGATCAACAGCAGGTCGAGCGAATGATAGTAGCGCTTGAAATCGTCGAACGCCTTGTGCTGGTAGGCGCGGACCACGTCGGAGACGTACTGCTCGGCGTGGATATAGCGGATCTTGCTTTCAGGCGCGCGCGCATGCAGGTGATTTCCGATCGCGTGGATCAGGTGGGTCTTGCCGAGCCCCACGCCGCCATAGACGAAAAGCGGGTTGTAAGCAGTGCCCGGCCGATCGGCGACCTGGGTCGCGGCCGCGCGTGCGAGTTCGTTCGCCTTGCCGGTCACGAAGGTGTCGAAGGTGAATGCCGGATTGAGGCGCGAAATGTCGCGCGAGGACGGACGGCTTTGGGCCGGCTGCGGCTCAACGATAGGCGCCGCGGCCGGCACGGGCACAGCGTCCTTTTCGGCGAGCAGCAGCCGGATCTCCACCTCTTTCTTCAGATGCTCGCGAGCGAGCTCCTGGATGCGGGTGTAGAACTTGTCGCGTATCCATTGCAGGACGAAGCGGTTCGGGGCGACGAGGGTGACCACGTCGCCCTGCGCGTGGTATTTCAGCGGCTTGATCCACGTCACAAATTGCTGAACCGGCAGCTCCTTTTCGAAATACGACAGACAATGGCGCCAGAAGCTGTTCATCTCGTGCGGCTTGGTGATTATTGGCGGCCCGGGAGGTGGGCGGGGTAGGGCGGAATTTTACCTGCTTCATTCGCAGTTATCCACAGACCTTTCGGGCGCTTTTCACGCACAGAGTGGCTTGGATAAATAATTGACAAGACAACGCTATAAAGGTTGTAATAGCGGGTTTTTCGGCCACGCATAAGGTATTCATCATGAAGCGCACCTATCAACCTTCGAAGACGCGCCGCCAGCGCACCCACGGCTTTCGCGCGCGCATGAGCACGCGCGGTGGCCGCAAAGTCATCGCGGCCCGCCGTGCCAAGGGACGGGCTCGCCTCTCCGCTTGAGTGCGGCCGCCGCTCGCTGTGCGCGTCTGCGCCGGGCGGCGGATTTCGAGCGCGTGCTTGCACAGGCGCGCAGGGCAAGCAGCCGCAATTTCAGCGCGTGGGCGTTGCCGAACGAAGCCGGCGGGCCGAGGCTGGGCATCATTGCGGGGCGCAAGTCGTCGCCCCGCGCCGTCGACCGCAATCGCGGCAAGCGGCTCATACGCGAATGGTTCCGCGCGCAAGTGAGAGAGCTCGGCGGGATGGATATTATCGTGCAGCTGCGCACTCCACTGCGCGACTCCGACAACGACGCTTTGCGCGCTGAGCTGCAGCGGCTGCTGGAGAGGTTGCGCGCAGCCGGCGCACAGCAATCACACGGGCGGCAGTGATGGAATCAAAACGGCTGATACTGTTTTTCGTTTTTTCGTTTTCCCTTTTTCTCCTGCTCGATGCGTGGCAGCGCGATCAGCATCCCGTTACCGCGCCGGCGACACAGGCGACGGACAAGGCAGCGAAGCCGACAACGGCCGCGCCGCCGGTGCCGAGCGACAAGCTCGTCGCGCCTCCCGCGCCGCCTCAGGGCGAGGCGGGCACCGTGCTCGCCAAAGGCGAGCTCATCAACGTCGAGACCGACGTCTATCGCGCGCAGATCAGCGCTGCCGGCGGCGATCTTCGCCACCTGGAGTTGAAGCAGCACGCTGACCGCGAGGATCACACGAAGCCTTTCGTTCTGTTCCAGAGCACGGCAGACCACGTCTACGTCGCGCAATCCGGGTTGATTGGCGGCGACCTGCCGAATCACCGGACGGTGTACACGCCTGCCGCGAAAGACTACAAGCTGGCCTCGGGCGAAGGCACGCTGGAAGTAAGGCTCGATGCGCCGCCGGCGCACGGCATCAAGGTGACGAAGATCTTCCGCTTTCATCGCGGCACTTACGTCATAGACGTGAGCTATCAGATCACGAATGAAAGCGGCGCTTCGATCGCGCCGTTCGGTTATTTCCAGCTCGTGCGCGACAGCAAGCCGCCAGCAGGCGATTCGAAGATGGTGCCGACGTTCAACGGCGTGGCGGCATACACCGACAAGGAAAAATTTCAGAAGGCGCCGTACGAGGACATCAACAAAGGCAAGCTGCCCTTTCCGAAGACGAGCAACGACGGCTGGATTGCGCTGCTGCAACACTATTTCTTCAGCGCGTGGCTGCCGGCGAACGGCGTGCAGCGCGAGTTCTACGCGCGGCACCTCGAGGGCGACGTTTACGCGGCCGGTGTGATTGTTCCCGTCGGCACCGTCGCGGCGGGTCAAACGAGCGCGCTCACAGTGCCGCTTTACGCGGGCCCGCAGGAGCAGGACAAATTGTCCAAGCTTGCGCCCGGCCTCGAGCTCACCGTCGACTATGGCTGGCTCACGATTATCGCCGTGCCGTTGTTCGCCGTGCTGTCGTGGCTCGAGCACCTGGTTCGCAACTGGGGTGTTGCGATCATCGTGCTCACCATCCTCATCAAGCTGCTGTTCTATCCGCTGTCGCAAGCGGGCTACCGCTCCATGGCGAAGATGCGCGTCGTGGCACCGAAGCTCCAGCGTCTCAAGGAGCAGTACGGGGACGACAAGCAGAAGATGCAGCAGGCGATGATGGAGCTGTACCGCACCGAGAAGATCAACCCGCTCGGCGGTTGCTTTCCGATTTTGATACAAATACCTGTTTTTATTGCACTTTATTGGGTTTTGCTGGCGAGTGTAGAACTCCGGCACGCGCCGTTTTTCGCGTGGATACAGGACTTGTCGGCGCCTGATCCATGGTTTGTGCTCCCGATCCTGATGGGCGCGACCATGATCATACAGACCAAGCTCAACCCCGAGCCGCCGGATCCCGTGCAGGCGAAGGTCATGAAGATCATGCCGATCGCATTCAGCGTGTTCTTCTTCTTCTTCCCCGCCGGCCTGGTGCTCTACTGGCTGGTGAACAACATACTGTCCATCGCGCAGCAGTGGCACATCAATCGGGTGCTGGAGCGCGCCAATCTCGCGCCCCCGCGCAAAGCCTGATACGGCTGCGCGCGGGACACGCCCGCGCATGGTTCTAAACGACGATACGATAGCGGCGGTTGCCACGGCCCCCGGCCGTGGGGCGGTGGGGATAGTGCGTGTGTCCGGCCCGTCGGTGCCCGCCATGATCGGTCGGCTCGTCGACAAGGCCTTGCTGCCGCGGCTTGCAACCAACGCCAGCTTTCGAGCTCGCGACGGTGCGCTGATCGATTCTGGCATTGCGCTCTATTTCCCCGCACCGGCGTCATACACCGGCCAGCACGTCCTCGAACTCCAAGGCCACGGCGGGCCTGTCGTCCAGCGCCTGCTTCTCCAGCGATGCATGGAATTGGGAGCGCGCGCCGCGGAGCCAGGCGAATTCACCCGGCGCGCGTTCCTCAACGGCAAGCTCGACCTTGCGCAGGCGGAGGCCGTCGCGGATCTCATCGACGCATCCACCGGTGCTGCCGCCCGCGGTGCCGCGCGCTCGTTGTCCGGGGCGTTTTCGGCGCGCATTCGCGAGCTGGTTTCCGGGCTGATCGAGCTGAGGGCGCTGGTCGAGGGCACGATCGATTTCCCGGAAGAGGACATCGATTTTCTGGGCGCGGCGGACGCGGCCGGCCGACTGGCGCGTCTAGGTAGCGCGTTGCAGGGCGTGTTGAGTGCGTCCCGCGAAGGTCGCCTGCTCCGTGACGGGGCGAGGGTGGTGCTGATCGGACGCCCTAACGTCGGCAAGTCGAGCCTCCTGAATCGACTTTCGGGCGAAGACGTTGCGATCGTCACCGATATCCCCGGGACCACGCGCGACGTCATCCGCCAGGCGATCGATCTCGGGGGTATTCCGGCCTACATCATCGACACCGCCGGTCTGCACGACTCCGCCGACCCGGTGGAACAGGCTGGAATGAAGAGAACCTGGGCGGCCGCAGAGGACGCAGACGTGGTTCTTCTGGTGGTCGATGCACGCACCGGGATTTCGGCCGAGGATCGCGCGATATTGGCCCAGCTGCCGACCAGCATGCCGAGGATCGTCGTGCATAACAAATCCGACTTGCTGGCCCGGGCGCCGACCCGGGATCAGGAGGAGGCGGGCGTCGGGGTGTGGATGTCGGCAAAGCTCAATGAGGGTATCGACTTATTGCGCGATGCGTTGCTGGAGATCATCGGCTGGCACAGCACGGAAGAGAGCGTGTTCGTGGCGCGCGCTCGCCATATCAGCGCACTGGAGGAAGCCGGTAGCCATCTAGCCACCGCGGCGCGGGCGACACACCAGCTCGAGCTCTACGCGGAGGAATTGCGACTGGCGCAGGAGGCGCTTGGGCGCATTACCGGCGAATTCACAGCGGACGACTTGCTGGGCGAGATTTTCAGCCGCTTCTGCATCGGCAAATAGGTTTCACGTGAAACGGAGGGAGACGTTCCACGTGAAACCTGGCGGCGCCTTTCTGCTCTAAAATGCTCCTCACGAAGGCTCGTTTGCGCTATGATGCGGGCCCAACATCCAAGGGTGCCGGTGACGCAATTCCCTGAAAAATTTGATGTTATTGTGGTCGGCGGCGGGCACGCGGGCACCGAGGCCGCGCTTGCGGCTGCGCGCATGGGTTGCGCAACGCTACTCCTCACTCACAACATCGAAACCCTGGGGCAGATGTCGTGCAACCCCTCGATCGGGGGGATCGGGAAAGGCCACCTCGTCAAAGAAGTGGACGCGCTCGACGGCGCCATGGCTGCGGCGACGGACGAATCCGGTATCCAGTTTCGTACGCTCAACTCGCGTAAAGGCCCCGCCGTGCGTGCGACACGCGCACAGGCGGACCGCGTGTTGTATAAAGCGTCGATACGACGGCGCCTGGAGCAACAGCCCGGGCTGCGGATTTTCCAGCAGGCTGCCGATGACCTTCTGCTCGAAGGCGATCGCGTGTGTGGTGTTGCGACCCAGATCGGGCTCGTCTTCCACGCCCGGACGGTGGTCCTGACTGCGGGAACGTTCCTTTCCGGACTGGTGCATGTCGGGCTGCAAAACTACCAGGCAGGTCGAGCGGGTGATCCGCCTGCCACGACCCTGGGACATCGTTTGCGTGAGTTGAATCTCGGCGTCGGACGTCTCAAGACCGGTACGCCGCCACGCATCGATGGGCGCAGCATCGACTTTTCGTGCATGACGGCTCAGCCGGGTGACGTGCCGGTGCCGGTGTTCTCGTACCTCGGCACGCGCGAGCAGCACCCGCGCCAGGTCCCGTGCTGGATCACGCATACCAATGAAGCCACGCACGAGATCATCCGCAGTGGGCTCGATCGATCGCCGATGTTCACCGGCGTCATCGAAGGCATCGGTCCGCGCTACTGTCCTTCGATCGAGGATAAGATAACCCGCTTTGCCGGCAAGACTTCGCACCAGATCTTCCTCGAGCCCGAGGGGCTGACGGTGGGAGAGTATTACCCCAACGGAATTTCCACGAGCTTGCCGTTCGATGTGCAGTATCGCGCGGTACGCTCTATCCGCGGACTCGAGAGCGCACATATCACGCGGCCGGGCTACGCCATCGAGTACGACTACTTCGATCCGCGCGGCCTGCGCAGCTCGCTCGAAACGAAAGCGATCGCGGGCCTTTACTTCGCGGGGCAGATCAACGGCACCACGGGATACGAAGAGGCCGCCGCGCAAGGGCTGCTCGCCGGCATCAACGCCGCGCTTCGCGTGCAGGAGCGCGAGCCGTGGTGCCCGCGCCGCAACGACGCGTATCTCGGCGTGCTGGTGGATGACCTCATCACGCGCGGCGTGTCGGAGCCTTACCGCATGTTCACCAGCCGCGCGGAGTACCGTTTGAGCCTGCGCGAGGACAACGCGGACCTTCGACTCACCGAGCGTGGGCGCGCGCTCGGCGTAGTCGGCGACCGCCGTTGGGATGCGTACTGCCGCAAGCGCGATGCGGTCGAAGCAGAGCGGATGCGCTTGAAGCAAACCATCGTGAACCCGCGTGTCGTGGACGCGCACACGGTCGAGCGTGTGATAGGTCAGGCGCTGGAGCGCGAGTACTCGCTGCACGAGCTGCTGAAGCGTCCGGATGTTTCGTACGCATCATTGATGACGCTGCCCGGCGCCGGCACTGCGGTGGAGGATCCGCAGGTCGCGGAACAAGTCGAAGTGCAGGCGAAGTACGAGGGCTATATAGACCGGCAACGCGAGGAGATAGAGCGGCGCGAAAGGCACGACGATACGCAGCTTCCGGCGGATTTCGATTACGCGACGCTACGCGGCCTCTCGATCGAGGTGCAACAGAAGCTCAACCGCTACAAGCCCGAAACGATCGGGCAGGCCGCGCGCATTTCGGGCATTACACCCGCGGCAATATCCATCCTGCTCGTCTACGCGAAGCGGGGATTTTCCGCGTCCCCGGGCCGCAGCGACGAAACACAAAAATCGGCATGAGCGTCGACACAGTGCTGGAGCGGGGCCTGACGGCAATTGGCCTGCAGGCCGATGCGCCGACGCGCGCGCGGCTGCTTGCGTATGTGCAGCTGCTCGACAAATGGAACCGCGTTTACAACCTCACCGCGGTGCGCGATGTCGCCGACATGATGACATACCACCTTCTCGACAGCCTTGCGGTGGTGCCCCACATCGCGGGTCGAACCATTGTCGATGTCGGCAGCGGCGGCGGCCTGCCGGGCGTTCCGATCGCACTTGTCTGTCCCGACCGGCGCGTGACACTGCTCGATAGCAATCACAAGAAAGCGGCGTTCCTTCGCCAGGCGGCGATCGAGCTCGCGCTGTCGAACGTCACCGTCGTGTGCGAGCGCGCAGAAGCGTGGCAGCCGCCGGAACGTTTCGATGTCGTCATCTCGCGCGCTTTTGCGGAGCTCGCCCAGTTCGTCACGGTGGCAGGCCATCTGTGCGCTCATGACGGCGTCATGGCAGCGATGAAAGGCGTATATCCGGACGAAGAGTTGTCGGTCGCCGTCCCGGGTTACCGCGTCGAACGTGTCGAGCGTATCAACGTCCCGGGTCTCGTCGCGGATCGCCATCTCGTTTTGCTACGACCTTCTGCCGTCACTGCCGTCAACTCATAACATGGCCCGCATACTCGCAATCACCAATCAGAAGGGCGGCGTCGGCAAGACGACGACCGGCGTCAACCTCGCCGCGAGCCTCGCTGCGGCGCACCGCCGCGTGCTGCTCGTGGATCTCGACCCCCAAGGCAACGCCACGATGGGGAGCGGCATCGACAAGCGCTCGCTGCAGTCGACCGTGTATCACGTGCTGCTCGGCGAACAAACCATCGCCGGCGTGCGCGTGCGCTCCGCGAGCGGCGAGTATGACGTCGTGCCGGCAAACCGCCATCTCGCCGGCGCGGAAGTGGAGATGGTCGACATCGAACGCCGCGAAACGCGACTGAAGGAAGCGGTGGCCACGATCGATGGCGAATACGATTTCATCCTCATCGATTGTCCGCCCGCGCTGAACCTGCTGACGGTGAACGGACTGACCGCGGCGCACGCGGTAATGATACCGATGCAGTGCGAGTACTACGCGCTGGAAGGCCTGAGCGACCTCGTTGCCACGGTCAAGAAAGTGCGCACGCATCTGAATCCCGACCTGCAGATCGAAGGGCTGCTGCGGACGATGTACGACCCGCGCAATATGCTCGCGCAGCAGGTGTCGGCGCAGCTCGTCGAGCACTTCGGAGAGAAGGTGTATCGCACCGTGATACCGCGCAACATCCGCCTTGCGGAGGCGCCCAGTCACGGCATGCCGGTCATCAAGTTCGATCGCACCTCGAAAGGCGCTCAGGCTTATCTCGCGCTCGCAGGCGAAATGCTCAATCGCTATCCTCAACCTACAGCATAACGAGCGCGCACATGGTGAAGCTCAAAGGACTCGGCCGCGGACTCGATGCGCTGCTCGGCGGCGACGATGAAAAGCCCGACGCTGCCGCACCGGCCGGTGACGGACTCAAGGAATTGCCGATCGAAAGCCTCCAGCCGGGCAAGTATCAGCCGCGCACGCACATGGGGCAGGAAGCGCTCGGAGAGCTGGCTGCCTCGATCAAGGCCCAGGGCGTCATGCAGCCGGTGCTGGTGCGGCCGGTGGGCGAAGGACGCTACGAGATCGTCGCCGGCGAACGCCGCTGGCGCGCTGCACGCATGGCGGGCCTTGCGGTAGTGCCGACCCTGGTTCGCGACATCCCCGATCAGCAGGCCCTCGCGGCTGCGCTCATCGAAAACATCCAGCGTGAAGACCTGAATCCGCTGGAGGAGGCGGTCGGCATCCAGCGCCTGATCCAGGAGTTTGGCCTCACCCACCAGGCCGTCGCGGACAGCCTCGGACGCTCGCGCACCGCGGTGACCAATCTGTTGCGCCTGCTTGAGCTAGCGCCGCCGGTCCGCGAGCTGCTGTCCCAGGGCAAGCTCGACATGGGCCATGCTCGCGCGCTGCTCGCGCTGCCCGTCACCACGCAGGTCGCGCTCGCTCGTTCAGCGGTTGATCATCAATGGTCGGTGCGCGAGGTCGAGCAGCGTGTCGCCGCCGCCCTCAAAGGACCGGCTACGGCGTCTCCGTCGCCGCGCCGTGCGGTCGATCGCGACGTCGCCCGCCTGCAGGAAGAGCTTTCGCAACGCCTCGGCACGACGGTCGAAATTCGCACCGCCGCCAAGAAGGGAGCGGGCAAGCTGATGATCAGCTATCGGACCCTCGAACAGCTCGATGCACTGCTCGCGCGCTTGCGCTAGATCAAATCCAAAGCGTTGATCCGCTTACACAGGCCAATGTATAATCGACAAATTTTTCACGGCCTGAATCTCTGCTGCTTGCGGCCCGGCACGTCGTGACGTGAATGCCGCCGCAGGAATCGTGGCCGCGCTGCAGATCGGGGTGGTTGCAGCGGGCGGTGCGGGTCTCTGGCTGGCGGCAGACCGCTGGATCGCAGTGTCCTTCATCGCAGGTGGTGTCTGTGCGCTGGCCGGTACTGCGGCGTACGCCCTCTGCGTCACGGCGATAGTCCGCGGCGACCGGCGGCATGTGCTGCGCGCGCATGTCATCGCCCAGGCTGCGAAAGTCGCGGTGACCGTGACGCTGCTGATCGTGGGCTTGAGCGCTCACTGGCAATTCGATGCCGCCTCGTACGTGGCGGGATTTGCGGCGGGAGTGCTGGTGTACCCGTTTGCGCTGCTCCTGGTAAACAGAAAGACGGATCGTAACTGACATGGCTGCCGAACACGCGCCGCAAAGCGCGAGCGAATACATCTCGCACCACCTCACCAACCTGCGCGTCGGTGAAGGCTTCTGGACGTTTCACCTCGACACGATACTGATGGGCTGGATTACCGCCGTCATCGGCATCGGCCTGTTCTATCTCGTTGCACGCCGCGCGACTACCGGAGTGCCGGGTCGGCTGCAGGGCTTCGTCGAGCTCGTGGTCGAGTTCGTCGACGACACCGTGAAGAGCATGTTCCCAGGCGACCGGAAATTTCTCGCGCCGCTCGCCCTGACGCTGTTCGTCTGGATCCTGATGATGAACCTCATGGACCTGATCCCGGTCGACTTCGTGTCGAAGGGAACGCAGGCCGTGGGCGTTCACGCCTGGAAGCCCGTGCCCACGAGCGATCTCAATACCACGTTCGCGATGTCGCTCACCGTCTTTCTGCTCACCATCTTCTTCAGCTTCAAGGCGAAGGGCGCGGGCGGTTTCGTGCACGAGCTGTTCACCGCGCCGTTCGGCTCGAATCCGCTGTTCTGGATCCCGAACTTCGTGCTGAACATCATCGAGTACATTTCCAAGCCGGTATCGCTCGCGATGCGGCTGTTCGGCAACATGTATGCGGGCGAGCTGATTTTCATCCTGCTCGCGCTGCTCGGCACGAGCTGGATGTGGATGCTGCCGTCCGCCGTGCTCTATACCGGCTGGGCGATCTTTCACATCCTGATCATCGTCCTGCAGGCGTTCATTTTCATGGTGCTCAGCGTGGTGTACATCGCGCTCGCGCACGAGCACCACTGACCGTTTCGTTCATCACATCGTTCCAACAGAAAGGAAGAGTCACATGGAAAAGTTAATGATGCTGGGCAGCGTGCAAGGGGCGACTGCCATCGCGATCGGCCTGATCATCGGTCTGGGCGCCATCGGCGCGTGTATCGGCATCGGCATCATGGGCAGCAAGTTCCTGGAATCCGCCGGTCGCCAGCCGGAGCTGATCCCGCAACTGCAAAAGTTCATGTTCATCCTGGCCGGCCTGATCGACGCGGCGTTCCTGATCGGCGTCGGTCTCGCCATGTACTTCGCGGGCGGCCCGCTGCTCAACACCGTGATCGGCGTCGCGGGATAACTTCAACTCCGCGTGCTGCGGGAGCAAGCTCATGAACATTAACGCAACACTGATCGCGCAGGCGCTCTCCTTCGCGATCTTCATCTGGTTCACCGTCCGCTTCGTGTGGCCGATGATCACGGATGCGATGGACGAGCGTAACCGCCGCATTTCCGACGGTCTCGCCGCCGCCGAACGCGGCCGGCAGGACCTGCAGCAGGCTTCGCAGCGCTCTGCGGACATGCTGCGCGAGGCGCGGCAGCAGGCGCAGGAAATCATCGCGCAAGCCGAACGTCGCGGCGGCCAGCTGGTCGAGGAGGCGAAGCAGGCGGCGGTTGCCGAAGGGCAGCGGCTGGTGGCCGGCGCAAAGGCCGAGATCGACCAGGAGGTCGCTCGCGCCCGCGAAACGTTGCGCGCCCAGGTTGCCGCGCTCGCCGTCGCCGGTGCCGAACGCATCCTGAAGCGCGAGGTCGACGCGAAAGCGCACGCCGCCTTGCTCGCTGATATCCAGAAACAACTGTAAGGACGAACATGGCGGAACCCGTCACCATCGCGCGGCCTTATGCCGAAGCCTCATTCCGCCTGGCGCGCGACAGCGGCACGCTCGCGGCGTGGTCCGACATGCTCGCGATGCTCGATGCCGTGATGGGCGACCAGCAGATGCGTGCCGTGACCGACGATCCGAACGTCTCGGCGCAAGCGCTGGAGGCCTTCATCCTCGGCGTGGCCGGCGACCGGCTCGACGGCGCTGCGCGCAACCTCGTGCAGGTGCTCGTCCAGAACGGACGGCTCGAGCTTCTCCCGTACATCCGCACGTTGTACGAGGAGCTGCGCCGGGAACATGAAGGCGTGCTCGAAGTGCGGATAGTCACCGCGCTGCCGATGTCCGAGGACCAGGTGCGCGATCTGGTTGCGCGCCTCGAAGCGAAGCACCAGCGCAAAGTGAGCGCCAAGGTGGACACCGATCCGAGTCTGATCGGCGGCGTGCGCCTGCTCATCGGCGACAAAGTGATCGATGCGACGGTGCGCGGCAAGCTCGACGCCATGGCGGCCGCGCTCACCCATTAGGAGTTTTACATGCAACTCAATCCTTCCGAAATCAGCGAACTCATCCGCAGCCGCATCCAGGGCCTAGGCGCGACCTCCGAGGCGCGCACGCAAGGCACGGTGATTTCGGTGACCGACGGCATCTGCCGCGTCCACGGCCTTGCCGACGTGATGCAGGGCGAGATGCTGGAGTTTCCCGGCAACACCTTCGGCCTCGCGCTGAACCTCGAGCGCGACTCGGTCGGCGCGGTGGTGCTCGGTGAATACCAGCACATCACCGAAGGCGCGACGGTGAAGACCACCGGCCGCATTCTCGAAGTGCCGGTCGGCCTCGAGCTGATCGGCCGCGTGGTGAACGCGCTGGGGCAGCCCATCGACGGCAAGGGCCCGATCGCCGCAAAGATGATGGACGTGATCGAAAAAGTGGCGCCGGGCGTGATCGCGCGCAAATCGGTGTCGCAGCCGGTGCAGACCGGGCTCAAGTCGATCGACTCCATGGTGCCGATCGGCCGCGGACAGCGCGAGCTCATCATCGGCGACCGCCAGACCGGCAAGACGGCGGTGGCGGTCGATACGATCATCAACCAGAAAGGCAAAGACCTTTTCTGTATCTACGTCGCGATCGGCCAGAAAGCTTCGACCATCGCAAACGTGGTGCGCAAGCTCGAAGAGCACGGAGCGATGGCGTACACCATCGTCGTTGCAGCCTCTGCTTCCGAGTCGGCGGCGATGCAGTACATCGCGCCGTACGCGGGCTGCACCATGGGCGAGTACTTCCGCGATCGCGGCCAGGATGCGCTGATCATTTACGATGACCTGACCAAGCAGGCGTGGGCCTATCGCCAGGTGTCGCTGCTGCTGCGCCGTCCGCCGGGCCGCGAAGCCTATCCCGGCGACGTGTTCTATCTGCATTCTCGTCTGCTCGAGCGCGCCGCCCGCGTGAACCCGGAGTACGTCGAGCGCTTCACCAAAGGCGCCGTCAAAGGCAAGACCGGATCGCTCACCGCGCTCCCGATCATCGAGACGCAGGCCGGCGACGTGTCGGCGTTCGTGCCGACGAACGTGATTTCGATTACCGACGGCCAGATCTTCCTCGAGACCGATCTCTTCAACGCCGGTATCCGCCCTGCCATCAACGCCGGCATCTCGGTGTCGCGCGTGGGCGGTGCCGCGCAGACCAAGGTCATCAAGAAGCTCGGTGGCGGCGTGCGTCTTGCCCTCGCTCAATATCGCGAGCTTGCAGCGTTCGCGCAGTTCGCCTCCGACCTCGACGAAGCCACCCGCAAGCAGCTCGAGCGCGGCCGCATGGTGACCGAGCTCATGAAGCAGCCGCAGTACGAGCCCCTGCAGGTGTGGGAAATGGCGCTCACGCTGTTCGCGGTGAACAGCGGCTACTTCGACGACATCGACGTCAGGAAAGCATTGGCGGCGGAGCGCTCCATGCGCGACTTCATCAAGGACAAGTACGGCGACCTCGTGAAACGCATCGAGGACACCAAGGACCTGTCCAAGGACGACGAAGAAAAGCTGCACCAGGCCATGAAGGACTGGAAGCAGGCCGGGACGTACTGATAACGCGCCGCGAGCGAAGGACTTAGAGAATGGCTGGATCGAAAGAGATCCGCACCAAGATCAAGAGCGTGCAAAACACGCGCAAGATCACCAAGGCGATGGAGATGGTCGCCGCGTCGAAAATGCGCAAGGCGCAGGAGCGCATGCGCATGGCGCGCCCGTATGGCGAGAAGATCCGCAACGTCGCTGCGCACATGAGCCGCGCAAATCCCGAATACCGCCACCCGTTCCTCGTCGCGAGGGACAGCGTGAAGCGCGTCGGGATCATTGTCGTGACCACCGACAAAGGGCTGTGCGGCGGTCTCAACACCAACGTGCTGCGCGTCGCGCTCAACCATATCCGTGAATGGGAAGCGCAGGGCGAGCAGCTCGAAGCTTGCGCAATCGGCAACAAGGGCCTCGGTTTCCTGCAGCGGCTGGGCGCCAACGTGGTGTCGCAGGTAACCGCCCTCGGCGACCGTCCGCACATGGAGCGGCTGATCGGCGCGGTGAAGATCATGCTCGACGGTTACATGGAAGACCGCTTCGACCGCCTCATGATTTTCTACACGCGCTTCATCAATACGATGAAGCAGGAGCCGGTCATGGAACAGCTGCTGCCGCTGCCCGGAAGCAGCTTTGCGCTTGAGAACGGCGGGCACACGGTCACGCCGTCGGGCGCCTGGGATTACATCTATGAGCCCGACCCGGAAACGGTGCTGAGCCAGGTGCTCACGCGCTACATCGAGGCGCTGATTTATCAGGCAGTCGCGGAGAATATGGCGTCCGAGCAGTCCGCGCGCATGGTCGCCATGAAGTCGGCCTCGGACAATGCGGGCAACGTGATCGACGAGTTGACGCTCGCGTACAACAAGGCGCGGCAGGCGGCGATCACGAAAGAGCTGGCAGAGATTGTGGGCGGCGCTGCGGCGGTGTAGCGGCAGCGGCGGCTTCGGAATACAACGGTTAGGAAGAATACTATGGCACAAGCGGAAGGCACCATCGTCCAGTGCATCGGCGCGGTGATCGACATCCAGTTCCCGCGTGAGCACATGCCTCACGTGTACGACGCGCTGCAGCTCGTCGAAGAGCAGGGCAATACCATCGTCGAGAAAGGGCTTACGTTCGAAGTCGAGCAGCAGCTCGGCGACGGCGTGGTGCGCACCATCGCGCTCGGCTCGTCGGACGGCCTGCGCCGCGGCATGAAAGTCATAGGCACGGGCGCGCCCATCTCCGTGCCTGTGGGTCCGGCGACGCTCGGCCGCGTGATGGACGTGCTCGGCCGCCCGATCGACGAGGCCGGTCCGATAAAGACGGATGCGCGGCGCTCGATCCACCAGCCGGCGCCGAAGTTCGACGAGCTCTCGCCGTCGGTGGAGCTGCTCGAGACCGGCATCAAGGTGATCGACCTCATCTGCCCGTTTGCGAAAGGCGGCAAGATCGGCCTGTTCGGCGGCGCCGGCGTGGGCAAGACCGTGAACATGCTGGAGCTGATCAACAACATCGCGAAGCAGCACTCGGGGCTTTCGGTGTTCGCGGGCGTGGGTGAGCGCACGCGCGAAGGCAACGACTTCTACCACGAGATGTCGGAAGCGGGCGTCATCAAGCTCGACAATCTCGCCGAATCGAAAGTGGCGATGGTGTTCGGGCAAATGAACGAGCCGCCCGGCAACCGCCTGCGCGTCGGCCTCACCGGCCTCACCATGGCGGAAAGCTTCCGCGACGAAGGCCGCGACATCCTGTTCTTCGTCGACAACATCTACCGCTTTACGCTGGCCGGCACGGAAGTGTCCGCGCTGCTGGGCCGTATGCCGTCGGCGGTGGGTTATCAGCCGACGCTCGCCGAAGAGATGGGCAAGCTGCAGGAGCGCATCACGTCGACCAAGACCGGCTCCATTACCTCGATCCAGGCGGTTTACGTGCCTGCCGACGACCTGACCGATCCTTCACCGGCCACGACTTTCGGTCACCTCGACGCAACGGTGGTGCTGTCGCGCGACATCGCATCGCTCGGCATATACCCCGCGGTCGACCCGCTCGACTCGACCTCGCGCCAGGTGGACCCGAACGTCATCGGAGAAGAGCACTACTCTACGACGCGCCAGGTGCAGGCCGTGCTGCAGCGCTACAAGGAATTGCGCGACATCATCGCGATTCTCGGCATGGACGAGCTGTCGCCGGAGGACAAGCTGGCGGTTGCGCGCGCACGGAAGATCCAGCGCTTCCTCTCTCAGCCGTTCCACGTCGCCGAGGTCTTTACCGGATCTCCGGGCAAGTACGTGTCGCTGAAAGACACGATCAAGGGCTTCAAGATGATCGTGAACGGCGAGTGCGATGCGCTGCCGGAGCAGGCGTTCTACATGGTCGGCCGGATCGAAGAGGCCTTCGACAAAGCGAAGACACTACAGTAAAGGGGTCAGGAGTGAGAATTAGGAGTCAGGGGTAGAAGCGCTTTTACTCCTCACGCCTTACACTTCACTCCTCACTGAATTTATGGCCACTACCATACACGTCGACGTCGTCAGCGCCGAAGAGTCGATCTACTCGGGCGAGGCGCAATTCGTCGTGCTTCCCGGCGAAGCGGGCGAGCTCGGCATCTACCCGCGCCACACGCCGCTCATCACGCGCATCCGGCCGGGCGAGGTGCGCATCAAGCCCGCCGAGGGTGAGGAGGAGTTCATCTTCGTCGCCGGCGGCGTGCTCGAAGTGCAGCCGTATGCCGTGACCGTGCTCGCCGATACCGCCATTCGCGGCCACGACCTCGACGAAGCCAAGGCGCTGGAAGCGAAGAAGCAGGCCGAGGAAGCCATGCGCAACCAGACCTCCAAGCTGGAGATCGCGAAGGCCCAGGCCGAGCTTGCGACTGCGGTGGCGCAACTGGCCGCCATTCGGAAGCTGCGCCAGAAACGCTGAGCGTGCGCCCCGCTCGGCAGGAGAGGCAGCCGGGCGCTGCCTTTCTTCTTTTCGCCGGCGCTGCCGCGCAGCACCAGCGCACAGCGTGCAGGCCGCGCAGCGTGCGATAATCCATTCTCCTATGGCACTCAACGTCGTCGTCCTCGCCGCAGGGCAGGGCAAGCGCATGCATTCGGACCTGCCCAAGGTCCTGCATCCGCTCGCCGGCCGGCCTATGCTTGCGCACGTCATCGCGACCGCGCGGGCGCTGCAGGCTGCGCGCATCGTGGTGGTCTATGGTCACGGCGGCGCGCAGGTCAAAGACGCGATGCACGAGCCGGACCTCGTGTTCGCGCTGCAGGAGCCGCAGCTCGGCACCGGCCATGCCCTGCAGCAGGCGGCGCCTCACCTGGGTGCGTCTGCGGCGACGCTCGTGCTGTATGGCGATGTTCCGCTCATTACCGCCGACACCTTGCGCAAGCTGGTCGATGCCGCAGGATCCGGTGTCGCGCTCCTCAGCGCCGAGCTCGAGCAACCGACCGGCTACGGCCGGGTGCTGCGCGACGCGCGAGGCCTGGTGGAAGGCATCGTCGAAGAGCGTGATGCGACGGACGCGCAACGCGCCATACGCGAGGTCAATACCGGCTTCATGGTGCTGCCGACGGCGCGCCTCGCCGGCTGGCTTGCGCAGCTCTCGAATCGCAATGCGCAGGGCGAGTACTACCTGACGGACCTGGTGGCGATCGCGCGCCGCGAGAACGTGCCGGTCGCCGCCGTCGTCGCGACGGACGCCCACGAAACGCTGGGCGTCAACAGCAAGGCGCAGCTCGCGCAGCTGGAGCGGATATACCAGGCGCGCTATGCCGCGTGCCTCATGGAGCAGGGGGTCACGCTGCGCGACCCGGCGCGTATCGACGTGCGCGGCAGTCTTGCGTGCGGGCGCGACGTGCAGATCGACGTGAACTGCGTGTTCGAGGGCGAAGTTACGCTCGAGGCGGGGGCGGATGTCGGGCCGCATTGCGTGCTGAAGAACGCGCACGTCGGCCCGGGCACGCGCATCGAGGCGTACAGCCACATCGACGGGGCGCATATCGGCAGCCGCTGCCGCATCGGACCGTACGCGCGCCTGCGGCCCGGCACCGAGCTCGCCGAAGACGTGCACATCGGCAATTTCGTCGAGGTGAAGGCAAGCGCAATCGCGGCAGGCTCGAAGGCGAATCATCTTGCCTACGTCGGCGACAGCACCGTCGGTCGCAACGTGAACGTCGGCGCCGGCACCATCACCTGCAACTACGATGGCGCAAACAAGCATCGCACCGTGATCGAGGACGACGTCTTCATCGGCTCGGACACGCAGCTCGTCGCGCCGGTGGTGGTGCGGCGCGGCGCGACGATAGCCGCCGGGTCCACGATCACGCGCGAAGTGCCGCCCGACCAGCTGACGCTGACCCGCGTGAAGCAGGTGTCTGTTGCCGGCTGGAAGCGGCCCACGAAGCCGGTAAGGAGCAAGGAGTGAGGCGTCAGGAGAAATTCGCCGTACGGCCCTTCGCGCTTCACGCCTCACGCCTCACGCCTCGCGGCGAAGCATCATGTGCGGCATAGTCGGCGCCGTGTCGTACCGCAACATCGTACCGGTGTTGCTCGAAGGTCTGCGGTGCCTGGAATACCGCGGGTACGATTCGGCCGGCGTTGCGGTGATCAACGGCACGTTGAAGCGCCTGCGCAGCACCGGGCGCGTGCGCGAGCTCGCACGCCTTGCCGACGGGGACGGGCTGGCCGGCCAGGTGGGGATTGCACATACGCGCTGGGCGACGCACGGCGTGCCGTCCGAGCGCAATGCGCATCCGCATGTGTCCGGCGGCATCTCGGTGGTGCACAACGGCATCATCGAGAACCACGATGCCATGCGCGAGCGCCTGAAGCGCGAGGGCTACGCGTTCGTGTCGGAGACCGACACCGAGGTGATCGCCCACCTGGTGCACGCGCACAAGCGCAATGGCGCGAGCCTGCTCGAGGCGGTGCGCAAGGCCGTCAGCGATCTGCAGGGGGCCTACGCGATTGCCGTGATCAGCGACAGCGATCCCGACATCGTCGTAGTGGCCCGGATGGGCGCGCCGCTGCTGATCGGGCTCGGCAAGGACGAGAATTTCGCCGCCTCGGACACCTCCGCGCTGCTCCAGGTCACGCAGCGCGTGATTTATCTCGAAGATGCCGACTGCGCCGAGCTCAGCCGGCGCGGCATACGGATCGTCGATGCGTCGGGCAAGCCCGTGGAGCGCGCGGTCCACATCAGCGAGCTTACCTCGGAGGCCGTCGAGCTCGGCACGTACCGTCATTACATGCAGAAGGAAATCTTCGAGCAGCCGATGGCGGTCGCCAACACGCTCGAAATGGTAGTCAACGGCAGCGGCGTGGCGCCGCGCATTTTCGGCACCGACGCGGAAAGCATATTTCGCGATGTCGACAGCGTGCTGATCCTGGCGTGCGGCACGAGCTTTCACGCCGGCATGGTGGCGCGTTACTGGCTCGAGTCGGTGGCCGGCATACCGTGCAACGTCGAGATCGCAAGTGAGTACCGCTATCGCGATTCGGTGCCCAATCCACGCACGCTCGTCGTCACCATTTCGCAGTCCGGGGAAACGGCGGATACCATCGCCGCCCTCCAGCATGCGATGGGCATAGGCCATAAGCACAGTCTGGCGGTGTGCAACGTCGCCGAATCCGCGCTCGTCCGGCAGTCGAAGTTGCGCTTCCTGACCCGGGCCGGCCCGGAAATTGGCGTCGCCTCCACCAAGGCGTTCACCACGCAGCTCGCGGTCATGGTGCTGCTGACGCTCGCGCTCGCCAAGGTGCGCGGACGTCTGGGCGCGGCGCGCGAGCAGGAGCTGCTGCATGCGCTGCGGCACCTGCCGGCAGCGCTGACGCACGTGCTCACCATAGAGCCTCAGATCGAGGCGTGGGCGCTGCAATTCGCGCAACGCCATCACGCACTGTTTCTCGGGCGCGGCATTCACTACCCGATCGCGATGGAAGGCGCGCTCAAGCTCAAGGAGATCTCGTACATCCACGCCGAAGCGTATGCGGCCGGCGAGCTCAAGCACGGGCCGCTTGCGCTGGTGGACAAGGACATGCCGGTCGTCGCCATCGCGCCCGCCGATGCGCTGTTCGAGAAGCTCAAGTCGAATTTGCAGGAAGTGCGCGCGCGCGGAGGAGAGTTGTACGTCATCGCAGACCAGGACGCGCATCTGGGCGACACCAGCGGCGTGCACCTGATTCGCATGCCCGACCATGCCGGCCTGCTCTCGCCGATCCTGCACACCGTGCCGCTGCAGCTTCTCGCGTACCACGCGGCCGTGCAGCGCGGCAACGACGTGGACAAGCCGCGCAATCTCGCGAAATCGGTGACGGTCGAATAGCTCAGCTGCGCAGCCGCGGCTTGTGCGGCGCGCGCGCGAGCACGCGGTCGAACAGCCAGTTCGGCACGAGGCGCAGCAGCCGCGCGACAACGGCCATCTGCCATGGCACTACCGAGTAACTGCTTCCGCGATCGATGGCGCGGCCTATCTTTTCCGCCGCAGCGTCGGCGTCGAGCAGAAACGGCATGGGATAGGGGTTGCCGCGCGTAAGCGGTGTGTCGATGTAGCCGGGGCTCACGGTGAGCACGCGAATGCCCGATGCCGACAGACGCACGCGCAGGCTCTCCAGGTACGAAATCGCGGCTGCCTTCGAGGCGCAGTAGGCTTCAGCGCCCGGCAGTCCCCGATAACCCGCCACACTGGCAATGCCGGCGAGCGTGCCTTTGCGGGCGGCGCGCATGGGATCGATGAAAGGCTGAAACGTCGTCACCAGCCCGCCCACGTTGATGTCCATGACGGCGCGGAACGCGTCGTAATCTTCCGGGAATTCGGTAAGCGTGCCGTAGCTCACGCCGGCATTGCCGATGACGATGTCAGGACAACCATGGCGCGCGGTGAAGTCGCCGGCCGCCTCGCGCATCGCAGCCGCCTCGCGCACGTCGCATACATACGTAACGGCGGGTGTGGCAAGCGCTGCGGCGACTTCGCGCAGCGCGCCTTCGCGGCGCGCGATGAGACCGAGGATCGCGCCGCGCGCGGCATAGCGCCGTGCGAGCGCCGCGCCGATGCCGCTCGACGCGCCGGTGATGACCACGCGCAGCGGCGATGCCTGGCCCACGGGTCCTACCGGGATCCGCGCTGCTCGCGCACCAGCGCGACGAGGCTGTCGAGCACCGGAATCATCGCGGCCGCACCGGGGGTCATGCCGCTCGACGTGAGATAGCGTCCGTCCACGACGACGCTGGGCGTGCCGGAAACCGTGTAGCGCTGGAGCTGATCTCGCGCCTGGAGTACGCGCTGACTGACATCGTCTGAGCGATAGACGGTAAGCCAGCGCTCACGGTCGATGCCGTGGCTCGCGGCCCAGTCGGCGATGCTGTCCACGCCGTCGAGCCGCATGTCTTCGACGTGGTAGCTCTCGTAGACCCGCTGGTGGAGGCGCTCGAGCGCGCCCAATGCCTCGAGCGTGTAATAGAGCCGTGCATGCGGAACCCATGACTCGCGAAACGCCGCGGGGACGCGTCTCGCGACCACGCCCGCGGGCTGCCGGCCGAGCCATGCAGCGAAGTGAGGCTCGAACTGGTAACAGTACGGACAGCCGTACCAGAAGAACTCGACCACCTCGATCACATTGCCGGCGGGAACCGGCTGCGCCGGAATTATGCGGTAATCGACGTCCTGCCGCGCACGGCCGCCACGATCCTGGGCGCGTGCGAGACGCGGAAGCAGGGACGCGACCGGTGTCGCGGCGAGAGCGGCCAGCAGCCGCAGTGTGCCGCGTCGCGCGCTATTTGCCGCCACGCGCTTTGCGCGCCTGCGCGACCAGTTGATCGACCACCTGGAAGAAGCGGTCGTAGTCGATGGTGCGGTCGGGCTTCAATGTCAAAGACGGCGACGCGAGATAACGGCCGTCGATCACCAGCGCCGGCGTGCCCGGAATGTCGTAACGCATGGTGAAGTCGATCGTTCTTTGCGTCCTGCTTTGCACCGAGAACGAGTTGTATGTGTCCATGAACTTCTTGCGGTCGACGCCCCTGGACGCGACCCAGTCGAACAGCGTCTTCGGATCGCGCGCGAGCGTCGCGGGGTCGAGCGTGTGCTTGTCGTGAATGGCGCTGAATATGTCGCCATGCAGCTTGTCGACGAGCCCCAGGATCTCTACCGTGTAGTAAGTGCGCGCCAACTGCAGCCACGATTCCTGAAATGCTGCAGGCTGGTGCTTGAAGTCCACGTCGGCGGGCTTGCGCTTGAGCCAGGCGTTGAGATACGGCTGAAGGTGCGAGCAATGCGGGCAGCCGTACCAGAAGAATTCGAGCACTTCGATCTTGTTGCCGCTCTCCGTGGGCTGCGGCGGCTTGACGAGCTGGTAGTCGCGGCCGGGCACCAGCTGCTGTTGTGCTTGCGATGCCGCAGTCCATGCAAGGCACGCGAACAGCGCGAGCATCGACCACCAGCGAATGGCGTTACGCATTACGGTCTCCTGGAGTAGAGCGTTACTTCTCGGTTTCGCGCACGCGTATGAGCGTCGTCGCGATGCCGTTCTGCTTCAGAGTCTCGCGCGTGCGGTTGAGTTCATCGATGCTCGTGTAGGGCCCGGTGCGCACCCGGTGCAACAGGCCTTTGTCTGCTGCGGGCGTGGTCTGTATCGTCGCCTCGACGCCGAGCAGCGCGAGCCGTGCCTTCATGTTGTCGGCCTCGGGCGCATTGGAAAACGCGCCGGCCTGCAGAAAGAACGCCTCCTTCGCCTCGGGCTCCGCGGTTTTCCTGGCATCCTGAGCACGCTGTTCGGGCGCGCTTTCTTCGCTGCCGGGAAGGATCTTGTAGAAATCGAAGCGCTGCTTGGCGTCCGCGCTCTTCGCGCCCTTGTCGTTTTGCGCTGGCGGCGCAGCCGGGCCCTTGGACGCGTCGGTGCGGGCAACCGGCGCACGCGTCGCGAAAGGATTGGGCATCTTGTTGATGTACCACGCGACCACCAGCGCGATGACCAGGCCGAGCGCCAGGCCGATGAATATGCCGGCAAGCAGTGAACCGCCGCTGCGGCGGCCGCCATTGCGCTCGACGTTCTTGTAGTCTCGTGACATCGACTTATCTTACATTTTTTCGGGGGCCGAAACACCCAGCAATCCCAGGCCGTTGCGCAGCACCTGGCGCACCGCACCGGCAAGGGCGAGCCGCGCGTGCTTCACGGCGTCGTCGTCGACCAGAAAGCGGGTGCCATTGTAGTAGCTATGAAACTCTGCGGCGACATCGCGCAGATAAAACGCGACGAGATGCGGTGCCAGCTCGCGCGCCGCGCTCTCTACGATTGCCGGATATTCCATCAAATGCTCCAGCAGCCGCAGCTCCGGCTCCGACGCCAGCGCATCGAGCGCCGCGGTGCCGAGCGCCGAGGCATCGCCCTGCCACTGGTCGTAGACGCTGCAGACGCGCGCATGGGCATACTGGATGTAGTACACCGGGTTTTCGTTGGTCTGCGATTTTGCGAGGTCGAGGTCGAAGTCGAGGTGCTGATCGCTCTTGCGCAGCACGTAGAAAAAGCGCGCGGCGTCGTTGCCCACCTCGCGGCGCAGCTCGCGCAGCGTGACGAATTCGCCGGCCCGCGTCGACATCGATACCTTCTGACCGTCCCGATACAGCACCGCAAACTGGACGAGCGCGATGACCAGGCGCTCCGGATCGATATCGAGCGCGCGCAGTGCGCCCTTCACCCGGGGAATGTAGCCATGGTGATCGGCGCCCCACACATCGATGACGGTATCGAAGTGGCGCTGGAACTTATTGAGGTGATACGCGATGTCGGAAGCGAAATAGGTGTACTGCCCGTTGTCCCGCTGCACCACGCGGTCCTTCTCGTCGCCGAAGTCGGTGGAGCGGAACCACCGCGCGCCATCCTTCTCGTAGATGTGCCCGCGCTTTTCGAGCGTTTCCATCGCCACCTGCACGAGCTCTGCATCGTACAGGCTGCGTTCGGAAAACCAGTGGTCGAACGTCACGCCGAATTCGGTGAGGTCCTCGCGGCAATCGACGAGCTGCTCGTTGAGCGCATGCGCATGGATGTACTCGTAATCGCCGCCCAGCAGCGACTTCGCGTTCGCGATCAGCGCGTCGAGATGCGCTTCTGCATCCGTGGATGCATCCGGAACACCGGCCGTCACCTGGGCCGCCTGCCGCACGTAGCGCGCGCCATGCGCTTCCACGATCTGCCGTGCCATCGCGACCACGTAGTCGCCCTGATACGCATTGCCGGGAAAAGCGATCGCGATGCCATGCAGCTCGAGATAGCGCAGCCAGGTCGACAGCGCGAGGATGTCCATCTGCCGGCCTGCGTCATTGACGTAGTACTCGCGCGACACCTCGTAGCCCGCGGCGGCGAGAATGTTGGCGACGCTCGCGCCGTAGGCTGCTCCGCGTCCGTGCCCGACATGAAGCGGGCCCGTGGGATTCGCCGAGACGAATTCCACCTGCACGCGTTTGCCGTGGCCCGTGCGGCTGTTGCCGTAAGCCGGGCCGGCGCGCAGCACGTGGTGGACGAAGCCCTGTTTCACCGAGCGCCGGATGAACAGGTTGATGAAGCCAGGCCCTGCGATTTCGGCCTTTTCGACGTACGGTGAGGAGGGCAGTGCGGCCACCAGCGCGCCGGCGATGTCGCGCGGCTTGCGCTGCAGGGCTTTCGCGAGCTGGAGCGCGACGCTGCAGGCGAAGTCGCCATGCTGCGCCTGCTTGGGCTTCTCGAGGACGATCTGCGCCTGCGCGTCGGGCGCGACGGCCTTCAGCGCAGCGGCAAAGAGCTCGAGGCAATGGCCGCGCAAATCGGGATGACCGGGAGTTTCCATACGAGGGGGACGTTAGAGAGGGCCGTATTATAGCCGAGCTCAAAAATCGAGCGGGTCCACGTCGAGCGCCCAGCGCGCACGTGCTGCGCCCTGGGCGGCGAGCTGGCTCCGCCACGCGCGCAGAAATGCCTGCAGCGGCTGGCGCGCCGACGACTGGACCAACAGATGCGCGCGTTCACGCCCTGCGAGCCGGGTCATGGGCGCGGGCACCGGGTCGTAGATGGTTACCGCATGCGCAATGCCTCTGGCCATCTCTGCGGCGTGTCGCAGGAAAGCGAGCGCCGCCTCCAGTTGGGGCGCCTCGGCTCGCAGCAGCGCCTGGTAGACAAAAGGCGGGAATTCGGCCTGCTCGCGCTCGGCAAGCAGCACGCGCGAGTAGGTGGTCGCATCCTGCGTCTTCAATGCTGCGAAGAGCGGGTGGTCGGGAAACTCCGTCTGCACCAGCACATCGCCTTGCGCCTCGCCGCGGCCCGCGCGCCCCGACACTTGCATGAGCAGCGCGAACAGCCGCTCGGACGCCCGGAAATCCGCGCTGTACAAGGCGCCGTCCGCATTGAGCACGCCGACCAGCGTGAGCCGCGGGAAGTCGTGTCCTTTGGCGAGGATCTGCGTCCCGACGAGGATGTCGACTTCGCCGGCATGGATCTGGCCGCGCATCTCGTTCCACGCATGCTTGCGCCGGGTGCTGTCGCGGTCGATGCGCAGTATGCGCGCGTCGGGGAACATCCGGTGAAGTGCCTCTTCGATGCGCTGCGTGCCCTGGCCCACCGGCAGCAGCTCTGCATTGCCGCAGTCGGGACAATGCAGCGGCACCGGGCGGTCATGCCCGCAATGATGGCAGCGCAGCCGCCGCTCGCTCAGATGCAGGACCAGTTGGGCGGTGCAGCGTTCGCAGCCCGAAAGCCAGCCGCAGGCGTGGCACATCAGGACCGGTGCGTAACCGCGCCGGTTGATGAAGACCAGGCTTTGCTCGCCGGCGTCCAGGCGCTGCCTGAGCGCTGCGATGAGCTGCGGAGAGAGCCCTTCGTCGATACGGGCGCCGCGCGTGTCTATGGTGTGTACGCGAGGCGGCCTCGCGTTGATGCGTTCAGGAAGGCGCAGCAGGCAATAGCGTTCGCGTTGTGCGTTGTAATACGATTCCAGCGCAGGCGTGGCGGACCCGAGAACGATAGGGACTTTGCGTTGGCGCGCGCGCACGACGGCGAGATCGCGGGCCGAATAGCACAGCCCTTCGCTTTGCTTGAAGGAGCTGTCGTGCTCCTCGTCCACGACGATCAGCCCGAGCTCGGGCATGGGCGTGAAGACGGCGAGGCGCGTGCCGATCACGACCCGCGCCTGTCCGGATTGCGCTGCGATCCAATGCCGCAGACGCTCCGATTCGTTAAGGCCGCTGTGCAGCGTGACCAGCGCCGCTGCTCCGAAGCGCGCTGCGACGGTCTCGCAGAGCTGCGGCGTGAGCGCGATCTCGGGCACCAGCAGCAACGCCTGACGTCCGGCGGCGAGCGTGCTCTCGATTGCGCGCAAGTACACTTCGGTCTTGCCGCTGCCCGTGACGCCGAGCAGCAGAAACGCGCTGTACCGGCCGAGCGCAGCGCGAATGGCGGCAACGGCGGACCGCTGCGGTTCGGTCAATGGCGGCGCAGCAGTCACGCATGCCGGCGCCGAAGCTGCGGGCGCTTCGCCGAGCGGCTGCTCCTCGACCCAGCCCTTGGCGATGAAGTCGCGCAATATGCTGCCGGCATTGGCCGATATCGCAAGCGCGCTCTTGCGCTCAACGCTGCGCTGCGCCTTTAGCGCAACGAGCAGCCGTCGTTGCGCCGCCGCGCGAGCCGGAAGCGTGTCCGGGCTGATGGACATGCCGGCTTCGGTGATGACAAAGCGCATCGGTGTTGCGCGTGCCTTGCGCTCCGCGCGGCACAGTTTGGCGGGCAGCGTGCTCATCGCGACTGCGCCCAGCGCGTGTTGATAGTAGTCGGCAGTGAAGCGCAGGAGCTCGATGTCGTCGTGTGCGAGCCGTGGCCCGGCGCGATACAGCTCGACGGCGGGCTTCAGCTTGTGCGCCGGCACATCGCTGCGCTCGGTCACGCCGAGCACGATTCCTATGCGCTGCGTGCGCCCGAAAGGCACGCGCACACGACATCCAATGTCGGCGCCCGTCGCATCATCGATGCGGTAATCGAACAGCGTCGGCACCGGCACATCGAGACCCACGCTTATGATTTTTTCGCGGCTCACAGAGTGTGTACCGCAACAGTTAGGCGCGACAGCTGAGCGCGTTATGCGGAAGCGGCGTTAACCGCTTTGCCCGCTTGGAGAATTCGTGATTATTCACACGGGCCTGTGGATAAGTTTGTTGATGAGATGACCTCACGTCCCAGCGTGCCGGCTGTCCAGATGTTGAAAATCTCCCGGCTTCATGCGCTAGGGCGCCGGATATGCCTTCGGATTCAGCGGCTTATCGTGGGCTTCCGGGGTGAGTCTCCGGCGGGGACCGGGTCGGCTCGGCTAAGCCCTTGCTGTGCATAATTTTTTCGGCAGGCCTTGCCACAGCCGGCCGTGGCGTCAGTGATAGGCACGGCTCAGCTCGTGCACGGCATCGACCAGCGCGGCCACGTGCTCGGGCGGCGTGAACTGCGAAACGCCGTGTCCGAGATTGAAGACATGTCCTGCGCCGTTGCCGTACTGTTCGAGCACCGAACCCACTTCGCGGCGTACGGCGTCAGGGTGCGCGAACAGGACGGTCGGGTCGAGATTTCCCTGGAGTGCGACACGATCGCCGACGCGCTGCCGCGCAGAGTGCAGATCCACGGTCCAGTCGAGGCCGAGCGCATCGGCACCGGTGCCGGCGAGTTGTTCCAGCCATCCGCCAGCGCCTTTGGCGTAAATGATTTTCGGAATCCGCGCTCCGCCGTACGTCGAGTGCACGCCCTTCATCACCGCGCGCATGTACGCGAGTGAAAACGCCTCGTACGCGGACGAGCTCAGCATGCCTCCCCACGTATCGAACAGCATCACCCCCTGCGCGCCCGCTTCGATCTGCGCATTCAGATAGGCGACGACTGCCTTCGTGTTCACGTCCAGCAGCTCGTGAAGCAGCGCGGGGCGGTCGTACAACATCGTCTTCACGCGCCTGAAATCATCGCTGCCGCCGCCTTCCACCATGTAGCAAGCGAGCGTGAACGGGCTGCCGGAGAACCCCAGCAGTGGCACGCTGCCGTCCAGCGCGCGCCGTATCTGGGACACTGCATCGGTGACATAGCGCAGCTCGGCTGCAACGTCCGGCACGGCGAGCTTGCGTATCGACGCCTCGTCGCGCGTGGGTCGCTCGAACTTCGGCCCTTCTCCTTCGGCGAAGTAGAGGCCGAGCCCCATCGCGTCCGGTATGGTCAGTATGTCCGAGAACAGAATCGCTGCGTCGAGCGGAAAACGCGCCAGCGGTTGCAGCGTCACCTCAGTGGCGAAATCGGGATTCTTCGCGAGCGCGAGAAAGCTGCCGGCGCGCGCGCGCGTCGCGTTGTACTCGGGAAGATAACGCCCGGCCTGACGCATGATCCACACCGGCGTGTACGGTGTCGGCTGGCGCAGCAGCGCGCGTATCAACGTGTCGTTCTTCAGCTTCGTCATGAGCCTTGCGCCCCGGATTCGTGTGCGGCCGGCGGGCGCGGCGCCCGCCCGGCCAGTGTTAGCGCGGCAGCAGCGAAGTCCCCATCAGGAACTCGTCGACCGCATGGGCGCATTGCCGCCCTTCCCGTATCGCCCAGACGACGAGCGATTGACCGCGGCGCATGTCGCCTGCGGCGAAGACTTTCGGCATGGACGTCCGGTACGAATACACGTCCGCAGCGACATTGCTGCGCGTGTCGCGCTCGATGCCGAGCTCCTGCAGCAGCCCGCCTTCGGCGGGGCCGAGAAAGCCCATCGCAAGCAGCACCAGATCGGCTTTCATCTCGAACTCGGAATTCGGGACTTCGCTCATGCGCATCTGGCCGGAATCGTCCTTCTTCCATTCGACGCGCGCCGCGAGCAGCTTCTCGACCTTGCCGTTGCGGCCTTCGAAGCGCTTGGTGGCCACGGCCCAGTCGCGCTTCGCGCCTTCCTCGTGCGAGCTCGACGTGCGCAGCTTGACCGGCCAATAAGGCCATACCAGAGGCTTGTTCGGCTGCTCGGGCGGCTGCGGCAGCAGCTCGAATTGCGTGATCGACTTTGCGCCGTGCCGATTGGAGGTGCCGACGCAGTCGGAGCCCGTATCGCCGCCGCCGATGACGACGACGTGCTTGCCGGTCGCCGTGATCTGGTTCGCCACGGTGTCGCCGGCGACGACCTTGTTCTGCTGCGGCAGGAACTCCATCGCGAAGTGCACGCCGGCAAGCTCGCGTCCGGGCACGGGCAGGTCGCGCGGGCGCTCCGCGCCGCCGGCCAGCACCACGGCGTCGAACTCATCGACGAGCGACTTCGCCGAGACGTTGACGCCGACGTGCTGATTAACGCGGAACTGCACGCCCTCCGCGCTCATCTGCGCCATGCGGCGGTCGATGTGGCTTTTCTCCATCTTGAAGTCCGGGATGCCATAACGCAGCAGGCCGCCGATGCGGTCGCTTTTCTCCAGCACGACGACATCGTGCCCGGCGCGCGCGAGCTGCTGCGCGCACGCGAGGCCGGCCGGGCCGGATCCGACCACGGCGATGCGCTTGCCGGTCTTGCGCTCGGGCGGCTGCGGCCCTACCCATTCCATCTCCCACGCCTTGTCGATGATCGCATGCTCGATGGACTTGATGCCGACCGGGTCGTTGTTGATGTTGAGCGTGCACGCTTCCTCGCACGGCGCAGGGCACACGCGACCGGTGAACTCGGGAAAGTTGTTCGTCGAGTGCAGCGTGTCGATCGCGGCGCGCCAGTTCTGCTTGTAAACGAGATCGTTCCAGTCCGGAATGATGTTGTTTACCGGGCAGCCGTTCATGCAGAAGGGCGTGCCGCAGTCCATGCAGCGCGCACCCTGTATGCCCGCCTGCTCCTCGCTGAGCCGCCGCACAAACTCGTGCCAGTGCTTCACACGCTCGCGCGGCGCCTCGTACGCTTCGCTCAGGCGCTCGTATTCCAGAAATCCAGTGATTTTTCCCATATCAGGCTCGTAAGCGGCCGCGCGGCCGCGCTTTCCCCCGTGCACGCGCGGCCGGTATCAGGCTGCGATCTTCTTGCTCTTCGCGGCGATTTCGGTGAGTGCGCGGCGATACTCGCGCGGGAACACCTTCACGAACTTCGAGCGGTACTTCGCCCAGCCGTCCAGTATGTTGCGCGCCTGCGTGCTTCCCGTATGACGCACATGATTCTCCAGCAGGCGTTTGACGATCGCCTCGTCGGCGTTGCCCTGATGCCACAGCTCGCGCGCGAGCTTCGCATCCTGCTCGGCTTCGGCGAGCACCGGCTCCATGTCGACCATGCTGGCATTGCAGCGCGTCGCGAAGCTCCCGTCCATGTCGAGCACGTAGGCGATGCCGCCCGACATGCCCGCTCCGAAGTTGCGACCCGTGGTGCCGATCACCACGACGGTGCCGCCAGTCATGTACTCGCAGCCATGGTCGCCGACGCCTTCGATCACCGCTTCGGCGCCGGAGTTGCGCACCGCGAAACGCTCGCCACCGACGCCGCGGAAATAGGCTTCGCCGCAGATCGCGCCATATAGCGCCACGTTGCCGGTGATGATGTTGTCGCCCGGCTCGCCGCGGAACTTCGGCGACGGCTGCACGCTGATACGGCCTCCCGACAGGCCTTTGCCGCAATAGTCGTTGGTGTCGCCGATGAGATCGAGAGTGACGCCTTTCGCCAGGAAGCCGCCGAACGTCTGTCCAGCCGAGCCGGCAAACCGCACGTGTACCGTATCGTCGGGCAGGCCGGCGTGGCCATAGCGCTTGGCGATTTCGCCGGAGAGCATCGTCCCGACCGTGCGATTGATGTTGCGTATCGGCATGTCGATCGCGACCTTCTCGCCTTTTTCCAGCGCGGGTCGAGCGAGCTCGATCAGCCGGTGATCGAGCGCCTTCTCGAGGCCGTGGTCCTGCTCTTCCTGCCGGTAGCGCGGCACTTCTGCGGGCACTGCCGGCTGGTAAAATACTTTGGCGAAGTCCAGCCCGCGCGCTTTCCAGTGCTCTATGCCTTTGCGCGTGTCGAGCAGGTCGCTGCGGCCGATCAGGTCGTTGAAGCGCCGGATGCCGAGCTGCGCCATGAGCGCGCGCGCTTCTTCGGCGACGAAGAAGAAATAGTTGATGACGTGCTCGGGGCGGCCGGTGAACTTCTTGCGCAGCACCGGATCCTGCGTCGCGACCCCGACCGGGCAAGTGTTCAAGTGGCATTTGCGCATCATGATGCAGCCTTGCACGACCAGCGGCGCCGTCGCGAAGCCGAACTCGTCCGCGCCCAGCAGCGCGCCGATGACGACGTCGCGGCCGGTTTTCATCTGGCCGTCGGCCTGCACGGCAATGCGACCGCGCAGGCGGTTCAGCACCAGCGTTTGCTGCGTCTCGGCGAGACCCAGCTCCCACGGCGTGCCGGCGTGCTTGATGGACGACCAGGGTGACGCGCCCGTGCCGCCGTCGTGACCGGATATGGTGACGTGATCGGCCTTCGCCTTGGCGACGCCCGCAGCCACGGTGCCGACGCCCACTTCGGATACCAGCTTCACGCTGATGGAAGCGGCGGGATTCGCGTTCTTCAGATCGTGGATGAGCTGCGCCAGATCCTCGATCGAGTAGATGTCGTGATGCGGCGGCGGCGAGATGAGCTCCACGCCGGGCGTCGAATAGCGCAGCAGCGCTATGTACTCCGACACCTTCTTGCCGGGCAGCTGGCCGCCTTCGCCGGGTTTCGCGCCCTGCGCCATCTTGATCTGTATCTGCTCCGCGCTGGCGAGGTACTCCGCCGTCACGCCAAAACGTCCCGAGGCCACCTGCTTGATCTTCGATTTCAGCAAATCGCCGGGCTGCAATTCCAGATCGCGCGCGATGCGGTCGGCGCCGAGCCGCGAGGCGAGCGTCTCGCCGGGTGCGATCGGTGCGTAACGGTTGCGGTCCTCGCCGCCTTCGCCGGTGTTCGATTTGCCGCCGAGGCGGTTCATCGCAACCGCCAGCGTGGTGTGCGCCTCGGTGGAAATCGAGCCGAGCGACATCGCGCCGGTGGAGAAGCGCTTGACGATGTCTGCGGCCGGTTCCACCTCCTCGATCGGCACGGGCGTGCACTTGTCGAGGCGAAACTCGAACAGGCCGCGGAACGTCATGTGGCGCTTGGACTGGTCGTTGATGATCTGCGCGTACTCCGCGTAACTGGAGTAGCTGTTGCTGCGCGTCGCGTGCTGCAGCTTGGCGATGGCGTCGGGTGTCCACATGTGGTCTTCGCCGCGCACGCGCCAGGCATACTCGCCGCCAGTGTCGAGCGCTCCGGCGAGCACCGGATCGTTGCTGAACGCGAGGCGATGAATGCGGATCGCTTCTTCTGCGACCTCGAACACCCCGATGCCGCCGACGTTCGAAGTCGTGCCGGAAAAGTACTTCGCGACCAGCGACTTCGCGAGCCCGACCGCTTCGAAAATCTGCGCGCCGGTGTACGACATGTAGGTTGAGATGCCCATCTTGGACATCACCTTGCGCAAGCCCTTGCCGACCGCCTTGATGAAATTCTTGCAGGCTTTCGCGCCGTCGATGCCTGCGCCGAGCGCGCCTGCATCGCCGAGCGCCACCAGGGTATCGAGGGCGAGGTACGGGTGTATCGCTTCCGCGCCATAGCCGCCAAGCAGCGCGAAGTGGTGCACTTCGCGCGCGGACCCCGTTTCGACGACCAGGCCGGTCGACGTGCGCAGCCCGCGGTTCACGAGGTGCTGGTGCACGTTCGACAGCGCAAGCAGCGCCGGAATGGCGACGTGGTCGCGGTCGACATGACGGTCGGAAATGATGATGATCGAATAGCCGCCGCGCACCGCGTCTTCCGCCTGCGCGGCGAGGCTCGCGAGGCGAGCTTCGATCGCCTGCTTGCCCCAGGCGAGCGGATACGTGATGTCGAGCTCGAACGACTTGAACTTGCCGTCCGTATAGCGCTCGATGTTGCGTATCGAGCACATCTGCGAATGGTCGAGCACCGGCTGCGACACTTCAAGCCGCAGTGGCGGATTCATTTCATCGATGCCGAGCAGGTTCGGCTTCGGGCCGATGAACGACACCAGGCTCGTCACCAGCTCTTCGCGGATCGGGTCGATCGGCGGATTGGTGACCTGGGCAAAGAGCTGCTTGAAATAGTGGTAGAGCGTCTTGTCCTTGTTCGACAGCACGGCGAGCGGCGAATCGTTGCCCATGGAGCCGACCGGCTCCTCGCCGTTGTTCGCCATCGGCGCCATCAGGAACTTGACGTCTTCCTGCGTGTAGGCGAAGGCCTGCTGCAGATCAAGCAGCGATTCGCGCGGCGGATCGCGCTGCTCGCTCGGCGTCGGCAGATCGTCGAGCTTGACCCGGATGCGCTCTATCCATTCGGCGTAAGGCTTTTGCGACGCGAGCGAGTCCTTGAGCTCCTTGTCGTCGACGATGCGGCCCTTCTCCAGGTCGACGAGGAACATCTTGCCCGGCTGCAGGCGCCACTTCTTGACGATGCGCTCTTCCGGTATCGGCAGGCAGCCGCACTCCGAGCCCATGATGACGAGATCGTCGTCGGTCACGATGTAGCGCGAGGGGCGCAGGCCGTTGCGATCGAGCGTCGCGCCGATCTGGCGCCCGTCGGTGAAGGCAATGGACGCGGGGCCGTCCCACGGCTCCATCATCGCCGCATGGTATTCGTAGAACGCCCGGCGCGCGGGGTCCATCAGCGCATGGTTTTCCCACGCTTCGGGAATCATCATCATCATCGCGTGGGCGATGGAGTAGCCGCTCATGACGAGCAGCTCGAGCGCGTTGTCGAACGACGCGGAGTCCGACTGGCCGTCGTAGATCAGCGGCCATACCTTGTCCAGATCCTTGCCGAGGATAGGGCTCAGGATCGCGCCCTGCCGCGCGCGTATCCAGTTGACGTTGCCGCGCAAGGTGTTGATCTCGCCGTTGTGCGCGATCATCCGGAACGGATGCGCGAGATCCCACGTCGGGAACGTGTTCGTCGAGAAACGCTGGTGCACGAGCGCCAGCGCAGAAACCATGCGCGGATCCTGGAGATCGAGATAGTAAGTGCCAACCTGATGCGCGAGCAGCATTCCTTTGTAGACGACGGTGCGCGCGGACATCGACGGGACGTAGAATTCCTTGCCGTGCGCGAGCTTCAGCGCCTGGATTGCGTGGCCGGACGACTTGCGGATGATGTAAAGCTTGCGCTCGAGAGCGTCGGTGACGGTGAGGCCCTTACCGCGGCCGATGAAGACCTGGCGGATCACCGGCTCGATTTTTTTTACCGACTCGCCCAAGCCGGCATTGTCGCGCGGGACGTCGCGCCACCCGAGCAGGGTCTGGCCTTCGTCTTTGATTGCGCGCTCGATCTCGTACTCGCACGCGATGCGGGAAGCGGGTTCCTGCGGGAGAAACACCATACCGACGCCGTACTGCCCGACCGGAGGCAGTTGCACGCCCTGCTTCGCCATCTCTTCGCGGAAGAACTTGTCCGGCATCTGCAGCAGGATTCCCGCGCCATCCCCGGCCAGCGGATCGGCGCCGACGGCGCCCCGGTGAGTGAGGTTCTTCAGGATCTGCAGGCCCTGCTCGATGATGGTGTGGCTTTTCTTTCCCTTGATGTTCGCCACGAAACCGACGCCGCACGCGTCGTGCTCGTTCGCAGGGTGATAAAGCCCTGCAGGTGCCGGCAGGCCAGGATGGTTCACGTGCAACTCTCCACTATGGGACTACAAAAAACAAAGGCGGATCGGCGTGCTGCGCTGCGAAAAAGCAACGGCCGCCAGTCTGCGAATATTCGGAGGTGAAACCCGCTAAGTCTACCCAGTACAAGGGTTTACTTCAATACAGGCGGGCGGCTTTTTGGCGCAAAGCGCTACGTTTCTTCCATCGCAAACAGCCGACGATGCTCGAGAATCGCATAGCGGTCGGTCATGCCGGCGATGTAATCGGCGATGGCGCGAGGCTGGTCCGCGGCCGCCCGGAGCTGGAATTCCGGCGGCAGAAGCTGCGGCTCCGCGGCAAAGGCCTCGAACAGCTCGGTGGTGATGCGGCGGGCCTTACGGCTCATCCGTGCGACGTGGTAATGCCGGTAGAGGTTGTTGTGCAGGAAACGCTTGAGCTCAAGCTGCTCTTCGTGTACCCGCGCGCTGAAGCCGATGAGCGCCGGAGCGGCGCGCACTTCGTTGACGTTCGCCGGAGCATGCTTGCGGATGCTGGCCGCGCTGGTGTCGATAAGATCAGTGACGAGTGTGTCGATCATGCGCCGCACCGTCTCGTGAATCAGGCGGCGCCCGCCCAATCCCGGGAAGGCGCGCAGCGCGTCGTCCATGTGCCGCTTGAACAGCCGCACCTCCGCGAGCTGCTCCAACGCGATCAGTCCCGAGCGCAGACCATCATCGACGTCGTGGTTGTTGTACGCAATCTCGTCGGCAACGTTTGCGAGCTGCGCTTCTAGGGTGGAGCGCTGTTTCCTGATGAAGCGCTCGCCGACGTCGCCCAGCGTGCGCGCATTCTTCATCGAGCAATGCTTCAGTATGCCTTCGCGGGTCTCGAAGGTGAGGTTCAAGCCGTCGAAGGTCGCATACCGCTGCTCGAGCACGTCCACCACGCGCAAGCTCTGCAAATTGTGCTCGAATCCGCCCCACGGCTTCATGCACGCGTTCAAGGCGTCCTGACCGGTGTGCCCGAACGGCGTGTGCCCGAGGTCGTGCGCGAGCGCGATCGCCTCGGTCAGGTCTTCGTCGAGCCGCAACTGGCGTGCCACCGAGCGCGCAATCTGCGCGACTTCAAGGCTGTGCGTAAGGCGCGTGCGGAACAGGTCGCCTTCGTGGTTCACGAAGACCTGCGTTTTGTACTCGAGCCGGCGGAATGCGGTCGAATGAATGATGCGGTCGCGATCGCGCTGGTAGTCGCTGCGCCCGCGCGGCGCAGCTTCGGCATGCCGGCGCCCGCGCGATGTATCGGGCGTGGCCGCGTACGGCGCCGGCGACTTACGCACTCACCACACTCCGCGTGAGCACGTCGTTGACGGCAGGCTCGGGTGCCTCGGCGACAAACGCATCGCCCAGCCGTCGCAGCAGGACATAGCGTATTTTTCCTCCGGCAACTTTCTTGTCGTGCCCCATGAGCTCGAGGTAGCGTTCGGCGCCGAGGTCGGGGGCAACCACCGGGCACTTCGCGCGTGCCAGCAATGCGCTCAATCGCTCGACCTGCGGCGCGTCGATGTACCCCAACGCTGCGGACAGCCGGGCCGCGATCACCATGCCGGCGGCCACCGCTTCGCCATGCAGCCACACGCCGTATCCCAACCCCGCTTCTATCGCGTGGCCGAAGGTGTGGCCGAAGTTCAGCAGCGCGCGCGGTCCGCTCTCCCGCTCATCGCGCGCCACGACGGCCGCCTTGGCGCGACAGGATTGTTCAACCGCATAGGCGAGTGCTTCCGGATCCCGCGCGACCAGCCGGTCGACGTTCTGCTCGAGCCAGTCGAAGAACGCGATGTCCCCGATAGCGCCGTACTTGATGACCTCCGCCAGCCCGGCGGACAGCTCACGATCGGGCAACGTGTCGAGCGTGGCGATATCCGCGACGACGGCAAGAGGCTGGTAGAACGCGCCTATCATGTTCTTGCCGGCCGGGTGGTTGATGGCGGTCTTTCCCCCGACCGCCGAATCGACCTGCGCGAGCAGCGTCGTCGGCACCTGGACGAACGGCATGCCGCGCTGAAAGACCGCTGCCGCGAATCCTGCGATGTCGCCTACGACGCCGCCGCCGAGCGCTATCAACGTCGTCTGGCGTTCGCATCGGTGCTCGAGCAACGCATCGAATATGCGGTTGAGTGTCTGCCAGTTCTTATGTTCCTCGCCGTCGGGCAGCACGATAGTCACGGTCTGCACACCGCACGCCGCGAGCGCGTCCTGCAAGCGCGTGAGGTAAAGCGGGCCGACGACGTCGTTCGTCACGATCGCCGCCTTCTTCTGCGGCAGATGCGACGCGATAAGAGCCGCCTGATCGAGCAGGCCGCTGCCGATGTGTACGGGGTAGCTGCGGTCCCCGAGTTCGACCTCGAGCGTGTGCATGTTCATGTGCGAATCACTCTGTGCCGTTTCCTTTGCGGATGATGGCTTGGCGTCGCCATGACGCGTGAGCCGGCTTGCGAGGCGATGGGCGAGGCTGTTCACGCTCTGACTCCCGGTGTCCACGACGACATCCGCAATCTCGCGGTACAGCGGGTCGCGCTGCTCGAACAGCTCTCTTAGCGTGCCGAGCGGATCGGACGTCTGCAGCAGCGGGCGGTTTCTGTCGTGACGCGTCCTCACCCACAGGTCGTGCGGCGTCGCGCGCAGATAGACCACCACGCCATGCCGCGCCAGCATACGCCGGTTATGCTCGCTCAGCACCGCACCACCGCCGGTGGCCAGCACGACGCCACGCTTCTGCACGAGATCGGACAGCACCCTGCTCTCTCGCGCCCGGAAGCCGTCCTCGCCCTCGATCTCGAAGATGATCGGTATCTTGACGCCGGTGCTGCGCTCGATTTCGTGGTCGGAATCGTAAAACGTCTTGCCCAGCCGCCGGGCAAGCATCTTGCCGACCGACGTCTTGCCGGCGCCCATCAAGCCGATCAGGAATATGTTTTCCGGCATGCCGCACACGGGCTCAGCCGGTTTGCTGTCGTCCATGGATCGATTCTAGCGGAATAGACCCACCAACAAAAAAGGCGGCGCCGAGGCGCCGCCTTTGTTCCGGGTACGCAAGCCTAGTATCCTGATTCGTTAAATCGTACAACCAATTTGCATTCCGTCTGTCTCATAGTAAGTTGCTTGTTCGGGAGACGGAAATGGATGCAAGGCGACTGCCGCAATTGATGCTGACGACCGAAGAG